>LUMT01000018.1_pt1 | contig 382262 bp, 368 predicted proteins | sample 729741 | NCBI WGS metagenome assembly LUMT01 (sample SAMN03860299, study PRJNA289734) | marine metagenome | biome: seawater column; feature: ocean; material: water; isolation source: Red Sea water column Station 192 - depth 50m | place: Saudi Arabia: Red Sea | collected 2011-10-15 | depth 50 m
CCGACATTTTCCGCAAACATCGGGCGAATTGACCCGCCGATCGGGATCGCCCCGGCACGCGCAGCAGCAAAGCCGCGCGGCCGACAGCATTGCTATCCCAATCGTATGAAAGTCCCGCGGTGATATTGTGCACCCCGGCGAAAGCCGGGGTCCAGAGCGTCGAACGCTAACGTCGGTGCCGTAAAGCCCTGGACCCCGGCCTTCGCCGGGGAACACAACGCGGCTAGCGGCGAAGTCCGCTCCCCACCCCAAAGCCGTCTCACGCCAGAACCGGCAACACAATCGCCGCGTCGAGCCCGCCGCCCGGGCGGTTCGCCAGTACCAGTTCGCCGCCCTCACCCGCCGCAATCTCGCGCGCGATCGACAGGCCAAGGCCGGCGCCGCCCGTCGCGCGGTTCCGCGACTGCTCGCCGCGCGCAAAGGGTTCGACCAGCGTGCGGATCTGCTCGTCGGTCAGCCCCGGGCCGTCGTCGGACACGATGATGCGCGCATGGTCGCCCTCGCGCACCACCGACAGCCGCGCGCGAACGCCATAGGCCAGCGCATTGTCGATCAGGTTGCGTAGCGCGCGGCGCAGCAGCATCGGCCGCGCCCGCACCGCCGCCTCGGCGAGCGCGCCCGCCGCGACATCCTTGCCCTGCTCGCCATAATCGGCCGTCAGTTCGCGCAGCAGCAGCGGCAGCGCGATCGCCTCGGGCGCTTCGGTTCCCGCCCCCGAGCGCGCGAGCGCCAATATGTCGGCCAGCATCGCGGTCATTTCCTCGATCGAGGCGATCATCTTTTCGCGCAAGCGGTCGTCGTCGACCTGCTCGACGCGGACGCGCAGGCTTGCGAGCGGGGTGCGCAGATCGTGGCCGACCGCGCCCAGCATCCGGTCCTTGTCGGCGAGCATTGTGCCGATGCGCGCGCGATAGGCGTTGAACGCCGCGATCAGGTCGCGCACGTCGGACGGCCCCGCCTCGTCGATCGGCGGCAGATCGCGCGCCGCCGGATTGGCCCGCACCGCGCGGGTCAAGTCGCGCAGCGGCGCCGCGACGCGCCACGCGATCAGGATGATCGGCACGAGCAGCAGCAGATAGAGCGACAGCGTCTGCCACAGCAAAAAGCCCTGCAGGCGCCCGCCGGTCGCCGGAATGCGGCTGCGCACGGTGAAATAGCGCCCGTCGACGCGCGCGCTCACCACGACGACGCGGCCGGGATAGCTGGCCTTCTGCGCCCGCGGCCGCAGCGGCATCGCCCAGGCGGACACCTCGCTCGCCTTGACCCCGCCTTCGCTCAGCAGGTCGGCGACATAGGCCGACAGGTCGGCAAGCGGCACCGACCCCGGAATCAGCGGCGGCGGCCGGTCGGTAATCAGCAGTTTCTGGACGCGGTCGTGCCGGCCGCTCGCAGCGCCATTGTCGATCCGGCCGCGCCGGTCGCGATCGATTGCGTCGATGATCCGTGCGACCGCCATGCCGCCGCCATGCGCAAGCGTCTGCTGCTTCTGCCCGCGGGCGAGCATCGCGAAATTGATCCCCTGCGCGACGAACAGCATCGCCGCGACGGCCAGCACCAACTGCCCGATCAGGCTGCGCGGCCACAGACGAATGCTCATGCGGCCGGTCCCAGCCGCTTGACCTCGCAAGCCAGCGTATAGCCGCCGCCCCACACCGTCTTGACGATCTGCGGGTGCGCGGGGTCTTCCTCGATCTTCTTGCGCAGGCGGCTGACCAGATTGTCGATCGCGCGGTCGAAGATGTCGGCCTCGCGCCCGCGCACCAGATCGAGCAGCCGGTCGCGGCTCATCACCTGTCGCGGATGGCGCACCAACGCGTGAAGCAGGTGATATTCGCCGGACGACAGCGCGACTTCGGTGCCCGCCTCGTCGACCAGCACGCGTTCGACCTCGCGCAGCACCCACGGCCCGAAGGCATAGCTCGTCCCGCCCGGATCGACCGCGCGGCCGTTCGCCTGCGTCCGCCGCAGCACGGTGCGGATGCGCGCGACCAGTTCGCGCGGGTTGAAGGGTTTGACGACATAGTCGTCGGCGCCGATCTCCAGCCCGATGATGCGCTCGGTATCTTCGGCGCGCGCGGTGAGCAGGATCACGGGGATGCTGCTCGTCTCGCGCAGATGGCGGGTCAGCGACAGGCCGTCCTCGCCGGGCATCATGATGTCGCTTACTACCAGGTCGACCGATTGCGCGCGCAGCACCGACCGCGCTTCTGCGGCATTGGCGGCGTCGGTCACGGCAAATCCCTGCGCCTCCAGATATTCGGAAAGCGGCTCGCGGATCGACGGTTCGTCGTCGATCAGCAGGATGCGGGGGGTGTCGCTATCGGTCATGGCTATCCGCTAAAAAAACTAGTTCGCCCACCGGCCCACTGGGGGCCGATGGGCGATAGCTGGCAGGACGCGGCGGCAAAGGCAATGCCAGCGTGGGGGGCTAGGAAGGGGGGGATAGGCCCGTCCACGCCGCCCGCGTCGCTGCCGATCAGTTGGCGGCGGGCGGCGCCGGCGGCGCACCACGCTTGTCGCGCATCGTCTGGCGCATGGCCTGCCGTTCTTCGGCCGTCACCTTGCCGTCCTTGTTGGCATCCATCCGGTCGAAGCGCGCCAGCGCGCCGGCGACGAATTCGGCCTGGCTGATCGCCTTGTCGCCATTGGCATCGGCCTTCATCCAGCCGCCGGGGCCGCCATGTCCACCATGCCCGCCGCGCTTGCCGCCGTGATGACCGCGCATTGCGTGCCGCTCAGCGCCGTTGCCCGGGGCACCGGCGCGTTCGCCGCGCTTGGCTTTCCATTCGGCGCGCTTCGCTTGGCGCGCGGCATCGGCCTGGTCCCATTCGGCCTTGCTGATGCTGCCATCCTTGTTGACGTCGAGCCGGTCGAACATCTGGGCGCGCTTTTCGGCATGGCGTGCGGCGCGATCGGCCTGGTCGAGCTTGCCGTCCTTGTTGACGTCGAGCTTGACGAACATCGCCTTGGCGTGCGCTTCGGCCTCGGCGCGGGTCAGCACGCCGTCCTTGTTGGCGTCGCCCATGTTGCGGTCACCGCCGGGGGCGGCCAGCACCGGCACCGCGATCAGCGCGGCGCCCAGCGTCAAAAGGGTCATCTTTTTCTTCACGTCACGAACTCCTGTCCAGGGGACCACATGAAAGGGGGGAGAGCCTTCGGTCCCGATGACGCCCTTCTAGGCTCCATTTGTCCCACAGCATTGCCGCATCGTCGAAATAGTGTCGCAAAATGTCGCAAAACGGCCCCGCCGTTCATCCCCCTGCAAGTCCCGGCTGCACCAGCGAGCGATGGCAATCCGGACGCGAAGGCGCTAAGCAGCGGCGCCGGTCGGCGGCGATCGCAAGAGGGGCAAGGGATGGGCGGCAAGTCGAGCGAAGAGGTCGAGCTCAAGCTCGAACTCGCGCCGGACGCGCGCAGCACGGTCGATTGGCCGGCGCTGTTCGGCGCGCCGCCGACGATCATCGCCCAGCACGCCGTCTATTTCGACACTCCCGACCGCGCGCTCGCCGCCGCAGGCTTTTCGCTGCGCATCCGCACGAGCGGCACGAAGCGCGTCCAGACGGTGAAGGCGCGCGCCGCGGCCGCGGGCCTCTTCGCGCGCGCCGAATGGGAATTTGCGGTGGAGGGCGACACCCCCATCCTCGACGATCGAACCCCCGTCGCGGCGACGCTGGGCGCGCACACGGCGAAGCTCGGTCCCGTCTTTACGATCGAAAACGAACGGATGCTCTGGGATCTCGGCGGGATCGAGGTCGCACTCGATCACGCCCGCGTCGCCACCCCCGACGCCGAAACCCCGATCGACGAGATCGAGCTCGAGGCAAAGGGCAGCGCAATCCCCGCGCTATTCGCCCTCGCCCGCCGGATCGATGCGGCAACCCCGGTGCAGATCGCTATACTCAGCAAGGCCGACCGCGGCTACCGGCTGCTCGCGCCGCCGGCTCCAGCCGAAAAGGCCCGGCCGGTGGCGCTGGCGGCCGGGATCACGGCGGCGGAGGCGTTTTGCGCCATCGCCCGCGGCTGCCTGCGCCATTTCCGCCTCAACGCCGCGACGGTGATCGAGCGCGGCGATCCCGGCGCGCTGCATCAGGCGCGCGTCGCGCTGCGACGGCTGCGCTCGGCCCTCGCGGTTCACGCGCCGCTGTTTCCGCCCTCCGCTGCCGCGCGCTGGGACGACGAGCTGCGCTGGCTTGCCGGCGAATTGGGCGCCGCGCGCGATCTCGACGTCCTTACCACGCGCGCCGGGCCGGGGGCGCTCGCCGACCGGCTGCGTCCCGCGCGCGAAGCCGCCTATGCGCGCGCCACCGCCGCGCTGCTCGCCCCGCGCACACGCCATCTGATGCTCGATCTCGTCGAATGGCTCACCATCGGCGACTGGCGCACGGGTGGGGAAGCCGCGGCGCCGTGCGCGCGTCCGGTGCGCGGCTTCGCGGCCGAGGCACTGAACCGGCTACACCGGAAGGTCCGCAAGCGCGGGCGCCACTTCGCGCGCCTCGACGATGCGGCCCGGCACCGCCTGCGCAAGACGGTCAAGAAGCTGCGCTACACCGCCGATTTCTTCGCGCCGCTGTTTGCCGACGACGGGCAGTCTGCGGCGCTGCGCGACCATGCCAAGCTCACCGAGGCGCTGCAGGACCGGCTCGGCGCGCTCAACGACATCGCCACCGCGCCCCAATTGCTGCGCAGCCTGTCGCTCGATGCAGTTCCCGAAGCGGTCGCACTTTTCGCTACCGGCGATCGTGAGCGCCTGCTCGGTGAAGCGCGCACCGCCTTTCGCGCGCTCCGCGATGCCGCCCCCTTCTGGCGCTGAGCCTATAGCGGCAGTTCGGTCGTCGACTTGATCTCGGACAGCGCGACCGTCGAATTGATTTCCTGGACGCCGGGCAGCTTGCTGAGCTGATCGAAGAAGAAGCGTTCATAGGCGTCGATGTCGCGCGCGACGATACGCAACATGAAATCGGTCGTCCCCATTAGCACATAGGCATCGAGCACTTCCGGAAAGCCGCGGATCGTCGCGCTGAATTCATCAAGGTTGGCCCGGCCGTGCGCGTTGAGCTTCACTTGCGCAAAGACATGCGCGTTCAGTCCGACCTTGCGCCGGTCGACGATCGCGACGCGTTTCCGGATAAATCCCTCGCGCTCCAGCCGGTCGATACGCCGCCAGCAGGGCGATACCGACAGTCCGACGCGATCGGCGATCTCGGCGGTCGTCTGGCTCGCGTCGCGCTGCAATTCGCGAAGGATTTTTATCTCGAACGGATCAAGGTCGGTCATTCATTTCCCATATCCATAAATTTCCGGTTTCAAAATCCCCAAAATCGCCAATGTGGGCGAAAATGCGAACAAGTTTGTCCGGCGCCATGATGCGATAAGGCGCATCGAATATACGCCAGTCATTTCCGCCAATCATTTCAAGGAGCCCCATGATGGTCAGCCGCCCCACCCGCATGACCCCGCCGGTCGAATGTGTCCGCCTGTTCGATGCCGCCGCCGGCCTCGACGGCGTGATCGCAATTCACTCGACCGCGCTCGGGCCGGGCGCGGGCGGTTGCCGCCTGTGGCACTATGACGATGTCGATGGCGCGCTCGCCGATGCACTGCGGCTGGCCGAGGGGATGAGCTACAAGAATGCGCTCGCAGGCCTGCCCTTCGGCGGCGCCAAGGCTGTGCTGCGCCGCCCCGCCGGCTCGTTCGACCGCACCGCGCTCTTCCGCGCCTTCGGCCGCGCGGTCGAGGCGCTCGGCGGACTCTACGTAACCGCCGAGGACGTCGGCACCACCGTCGCCGACATGCAGGATATTGCAGGCGTCACGCGCCACGTCGCCGGCCTGCCCCCTGCGGGCGGCCGCGCGGGCGGCGATCCCTCGCCGTGGACCGCGCGCGGCGTCTTCGAGGCGATGCAGGCAGCGGCGGCACACACGCTGGGCAGCGACCTCACCGGCCTGACCGTCGCGGTGCAGGGTACGGGCAATGTCGGCGCCGACCTCTGCCGCCGCCTAGCCGACGCCGGGGCGCGGCTCGTCATCGCCGATCCGAACCCGGCGCGGCGCGACCGGCTCGCGGCAATCCACGGGGCAGAGGTCGTCCATGTCGACGACATCCTTCGCGTCGAAGCCGACATCCTTGCCCCCTGCGCCCTCGGCGGCGCCCTCAATGCCGAAAGCGTCGGCGGGCTGAAGGCGCGGCTGGTATGCGGGGCCGCGAACAACCAGCTCGCCGAACCGGCGGTCGCCGATCTGCTGATGGCGCGCGGGATCGCCTATGTCCCCGATTATGTCGCCAATGCGGGCGGCATCATCAGCGTGTCGGCCGAATATCTGGGCGAAGACGAAGCCGAGGTCGCGGCGCGCGTAGCCCGGATTGCGCCGCGCGTGACCGCGCTGCTCGAGCGCGCCGCGCAGGAAGGACGCTCGCCCGCCGTCGTCGCCGACGAAATGGCCGAGGAAGTCATCGCCGCCGGGGCCCAGCGCGCGGCCGCCTGAATGCACCGCTTTCGCATCGCCGCGCTCGCCGATCCGCAGTCGCTTCCTCGCATCACCGGCTTCTTCGGGCAGCGCGGCCTCGTCCCCGCGACGGTTGCCGTGCAGACCGGCGACGGCGCGATGCGGCTGCGGATCGACGTGCCCGGCCTCGACGATGGCGCGGCGGCGGTCATCGCATCGAAACTCGGCGCGCTCTTCGCCGTTACCGATGTCGCGATGTCCGACGGCGTGCCTGCCGAATAGGCTATTTCCCCTGCGCTGCGACGACGCGCAGGATGTTGCCGCTCCACATTTTTTCGATGTCGGCGTCCGAATAGCCTGCGGCCTTCAGCCGTTCGGTGACTTTCGGCAGGGCCGAAATATCCTCGATGCCCTTCAGGCCGCCGCCGCCGTCCCAGTCGGCGCCGAAGCAGATATGATCGACGCCGCCGACCTCGATCGCGCGCAGCACCATCTTCATATAATCCTCGAAATCCGCGGCCCACATCGCCTCGGTCTTGTCGAGTTCGCGCCACTGACGCGTCAGTTCCGCCTGCACTTCGGGCGTCATTTCACCGATATGTTCATATTCACCGAACAGCTTGGCGCGCGCCGGCGACATGTTCATCTCGGACATGAAGATCGTCGAAATGCACATCGCGCCGCCCTTTTCGGCCAGCTTGCGCAGGCGTCCTTCGTCGAGGTTGCGCGGATGGTCGTGCGCCGACCGCAGGCTCGAATGCGACAGCAGGATCGGATATTTCGACAGTTGCAGGATCTGGTCGAAGGTCGCGTCCGACGAATGGCTCGCGTCGATCACGATGCCCAGCCGGTTCATTTCGGCCACCCATTGCTTGCCGAGCGGGCTCAGCCCGTTCCAGCGCGGCTTGTCGGTCGCGCTGTCGGCAAATTCATTGTTCGCCGAATGGACCGGCCCCGCCAGCCGCACGCCCTTGTCATAGAACTCCTGCAACAGCGACAGATCCTCGCCGAGCGGATAGCTGTTCTCCATCGACTTGAAGGCGACGAGCTTGCCTTCCTTGTTCAGCCGCCGCGCATCGTCGGCGGTGCGCGCGGCGCCGATGACGCCGCTGTTGTCAGCGATCATCTTGTCGATCAGGTCGGACCGTTTGCGCGCATGGGCAAGCGCCGCGGCGTAGCCCGCCGGGGTCAACGGCCCCTGTTCGGTGTAGATGGCAAAGAAGCCGCCATCGAGATTGCCGTCGCGCATCCTTGGAATATCGAGCTGCGACAGGTCGGTCGCCAGATCGTGCCGGTCGGCAAAGTTCCATCCCTGCCGCTCGAAATTAAGCGGTGTGTCGAGATGGGTGTCGAGCACCAGCATCCGGCTGTGCAGCGGCGGCGGCGCCGCCTGCGGCTTGTCGCCCGCCGCCGAACAGGCGGACAGCGCGGTGGCGGCGAGCAGGATGGCAATGCGCTTCACTTCTTGTCCTCCACGGGCTTGAGGTCGAGATCCTGATAGTCCCAGCTGAAATCGGCGATCATGCTGACGGGCTTCATTGTCACGCCGGTCACCTTGCCGTCCGCGTCGAGCGCGAAGGTCACATAGGCGGGTTCGATCGCGGGATCGTCGAATTCGGTGACGAAGCTGTCATACTGCCAATGCTTGAGCCGCCCCGCCATGCGCGGGGTCGAGGTGAAGTCGATCGTCAGCCCCTTCGCGCCGTCGGCGATCACGACATCGCCGTACCACGGATCGCGATAGCGCCCCGCATAGCCCGCAGGCTTCAGCGACGGACCGACCTTCGCCGGCGATGCCTTTGCCTGCTTCAGAAATTCGACGCCGCCGGCCAGCCGCGCTTCGAACCAGTCCTGCCATTTCGTCGTCCAGCCATAATCGGGCTGATCCAGATAATGGTCGAGCAGTTCGTAGGTCAGCCCCAGGATCATTCCGCTGTCTTCGCTGTTCATCATGATCGCAAAGCCGACATTCTTGTCGGGGATCATCACGACGCGCGTGATCGAACCGAACACGCCGCCGCTGTGCTGGATGATGCGGTGGCCGCGATAATCCTGCACCTGCCAGCCGAGTGCATAGGCCTGCTGCATCGGCTGCGCGGGTTTCAGGCTTTCGGGCAGTTCGGTGATCGGCATCGGCGTCACCGGGGTCCACATCTGCTTCGCCTGTTCCTCGCTGAACAGCCGTCCGCCGCCAGGCAGCGCGCCATGCGCAAGCTGGATCTTTAGCCACGCCGCCATATCGTCGGCGCTCAGTGCCAGCCCGCCCGCCGGCGCCCCGTTGCGACCCAACTCGTCCCGTTCGTCGAGCGCCTGCTGCGGCCCCAGCCCGCGCAGCGCCCCCGACAGGCGCGCGTGCGGCCACGAGCGGTTGGGGATACGGAAGCGATCCTCGCTGTCGCTCGTCGCATTCTTCATGCCGCCGGCGCGCAGCACATGCTCGCGGATGAAATCCTCCCAGCGCTGGCCGGTCACCTCCTCGATCAACTGGCCCGCAACGGCATAGAGGATATTGTCATAGGCATAGGCCGAGCGGAAACTCGTCTTGGGCTTGAGAAAGGCGACGCGCTCTACCGTCTGCTTGCGCGTCAGATAGGTGCGCGGCACGAACATCAGATCGCCCTGCCCCAGCCCCAGTCCGCTCCGGTGGACGAGCAGGTCGCGGATCGTGATCTCGCGCGTGACCCACGGGTCGTACATGCGGAACCATGGCATATGCTTGATGACCGGATCATCCCACGCGATCTTGCCCTGATCGACGAGCACCGCCAGCGCGGCGGCGGTCATCGCCTTGCCGGTCGATCCCGTCTGAAAGATGGTTTCGGCGTCGACCGGCGCGCTCTCGCCCAGCTTTCGCACGCCCCAGCCGCGCGCCAGCGTCGTCCGGCCGTCCTCGACGATCGCGATCGACACGCCGACCGCGCCGATCTTCTGGCGCAGCGCCTCGACGCTGTCGCCGATGTCGGCGGGCGGCTCGGCCCAGGCGGGCACCGAAAGGGCGAGCATCAGCGATGCCGCCAGCAGACGCGCGGATTTCATGGACGAACCTCCTGCATGGACGTGGGGCCCCGCTTGACGAGGCGATAGGTGCCGATCCCCAGCAGCGGGACGACGTAAACAGCCAGGAACAGCCAGGCGAGGATGCGGTATCCGCTCGCGATCAGATCGACGAGCCCGACGCGCGCCGCGACGAACATGCAACCCGCCAGGATTGCCGCGCCGATCAGCGCGCGTCCCGCGGTGCCAGGCGCCGCGCGACCGCGCGCCTCGAACGCGCCCGCGATCCGTTCGTTGATCGCATGGATCGCCCCCACCCCGCTTTCGAGCAGCGCGGTGAAGATCATCAGCTGGAACAGCAGATGAAAGCCCGGCACCGCCATCTGGCGCAGCAGAAAGTCGGAGGGCAGCGTCTCGTCGCCGATGCCGGGATAAAAGGCCATCATCGCCACGAAGAACAGGATCGCGGGCAGCATGGTCAGCGGCCCGGCGATCGCGCCCGCGATCAGCGCGTCGCGGCGGCTCGTCAGGTGGCGCAGCACCGGCAGCACGACGACCGCCCCGACGATGTTATAGCTCGCATAGGTGATGCCGCCCGCCATCCACCCGTCCGCCGGCGGTCCGGCCGCGGCGAAACCCGCGCCGATACGGTCGCCAAAGCGGGTCAGAGCAAAGAAGAGGAACAGCGCATAGACCGCATAGATCAGCATCGAGGCATATTTGAACAGGCGCTCGACCCCCGCTTCGCCGAATGCGGTCGCAAACAGGATCGCGGCGGCCAGCACGACCGCCCCCATCAGTTCGGGCCAGCCGAAGGTCGCCGCGCCGATCGCGCCGGCGGCGGCGCCGAACACCGCGAGGATCAGCACGACGAAGATCAGATAGGCCGCCTCGAACAGCACCCAGCCGGGGCCGAGCAATTGCTGGAAGAAGCTGCGATAGTCGTAGGCGTGCAATTGCCGCGCGAGCGCGAAGGTCAGCGCCGCGACGACGCTCCAGATCAGCGTCGCGAGCAGCATCCCGGCAAGCCCGCCCCACGGTCCGGCCGGCACGAAATATTCGGCCAGTTCGCGGCCCGTCGCATAGCCGCCGCCGATGATGACCGCCTTCAGTGCGAAACCGGGCAGCAGAAAGCGCTGAAACCAGCTCCCTCCGCTGCCCGCCTCGCCCACCATCACGCGAGACAGTTTTCGACGAGCGCCGCGAACGCCGCGCCGCCGCGGATCGGATCGGCGACCGGCAGGCCCAGCCGCGCCGCCTCCGCCGCCATCAGCGCCGCGGCCGCATCGGCATCATAGCTCGAGGTGTTGAGGCTGACGCCGCCGCAGCGGATCGCAGGATTGGTCCGGCTGCCGAGCCGGATCGTCAGGTCGATCACCTCCTCGATGCTCGGCAGGGCAAAGCTTTCCATGCCCAGGATCACCGTGCGCGTCGGATCGTGGCAGACGACGAATACGTCGGGCTGGCTGCCGTGGAGCAGGCCGAGCGATACCGCGGCATAGGCGGGGTTGAAGATCGACCCCTGCCCCTCGATCAGATCCCAGTGATCGGCAGGCGCGTCGGGGCTCAGCATTTCGGCGGCGCCCGCTTCGAAATCCGACACCACCGCATCCATCGGCATCCCGCCGCCCGCGATCATGATCCCCGTCTGCCCGGTGGCACGGAAATCGGCGTCGATCCCGCGCTCGGCAAAGGCGCGGTGCAGCGCCAGTGCGGTATATTTCTTGCCCAAGGCGCAATCGGTGCCGACGGTCAGCAGCCGCTTGCCGCTGCGCTTGCGGCCGTTGCCGATCGGAATCGAAGGCGGCGGGGTGCGAACGTCGATCAGCCGCTGGCCGGTGCGCCGCGCCGCATCGGCGAGCGCGGGGATGCTCGTCAGCCGGACGTGAAGCCCGCTGACGATGTCGAGCCCCGCCTCCATCGCCTCGACGAGCACCGCGACCCAGCTGTCGCCGATGATGCCGCCCTGATTGGCGACGCCGATGACCAGCGAACGCGCGCCCGCCGCCCGCGCCTCGGCCGGCGACAGGCGCGACAGGCCGGTGGTGACGGTGCAGCCACCGATCCCCCATTCGCCGACGCAGCGGTCGGCGGCCCAGTCGGCAAGGCCAAAGGCGGTCTTGGCATAGCCCGCCTCGGTCGTGTCGCCCAGGAAGAGCAGATAGGGCTGCGGGAGGGTGAGCTGGCTGTCCAGCCGGCCCGTCGGCGCGTTCATCGCTGTCACTCCGCTTTCGTTCAAAAGGCCATGTCGATCGCGACGCCGATTGTGCGCGGCTGCAACGGCGAGATCGACAGGAAGCTCGGCTGGTTCAACCCGTCCGCCATCGTCGAGCGCGCCATCTCGCCCTTGTTGTCGAACAGGTTACGCGCATAGGCGCGCAGCGTCCAATGGCCATCCCACGTCACCGACGCATTCAGATCGACCGAGGTATAAGGCTCGGCGCGCGCGGTCAGCGGATCGCTTTCGACCAGCGACAGGCGGCTGCTCGCGTGGCGGATGCCGGCGCCGAAGCTGCCCTTGGCGTTGCCGCCCAGCGCAAAGTCGTAGTCGGCGCGCAGCGCGCCGCTGAACTTCGGCACCGCGGGCAAACGGTCGCCCTTCGCCCCGCTGATTTCGGGGACATCCTCGCTCAGCGAGGCGTCGGTGTAGCTGCCGGTCGCGCTGATCGTCAGGCCGGGCGCGGGGCGAAAGGCGATGCTACCTTCGAAACCCTTGCTCGTTGCCTTGCCGCCGTTGGCGCCGCCATTGACCCCGCCGAACGAGCGGACGACCTGAATGTCCGTCCAGTCCATCCAGAAAGCGGCAACGTCGACCGTTACCATCCGATCGGCCAGATCGGCCTTCAGCCCGACCTCATAGTTGGTCATGCGGTCGGCGGAAACCGTCGGGGGCACATTGGGAACGATGACGTTCGGGCCGCCCGGACGGTAGCCGGTAGCGACGCGGCCATAGAGCATCGCATCCTTGTTGATGTGAAATTGCGGGCTGACCGAAAAGGTCCAGACGCTCTCTGCAGAGCTTCCCGGATCGTCGGCCTGGGGCACGATCGCGCCCGAACTGATCTGGCGGAACGTCTGCTTGTTGCGCGCCCAGCGCAGCCCGCCGGTCACGTCGAACTGTTCCGCGAGTTTCAGCGTCGCATTGCCGAAGATCGCATATTCCTTGTAGGTCGCGGGCAGCCCGACGATCGCCAGCGGATCGAGCCCGGCGATCGGATCGCCGCTCATGTCATAGGACCGCACAAGCTGCGCGTTGCTCGTCTTCTCGTCGGTGAAAAAGCCGCCGATCATCCATTCGAACCGTCCGCCGCTTGGCGAGGTCAGCCGGACTTCCTGCGTCCATTTCTTGAGCCCGAGGTCAAGGTAAAAGGGCGTAATGCCGGGATCGACCGCGCCACCCGTAAGCAACGGAAAGAGCACACCGAAGGCATAGCTCGCATCCTGCACCTGACGGCTCTTCGTCTTGCTGTAGGTGGTCGCAGAGGTCAGCGTTGCCGCGCCGAAATCATAATCGATCGTCGCCGAATAATAATCGAGCGAGATGTCATAGGATTCGGGGACATAATTGTTGAACGAATGACCATTGCCGAGCCGGTTGCCCGAAAGGTCCGCGGCATAGAGGCCGTTGCCGTCCGAATTGAGCGACTGCCAGATGCCCGCCAGCTTGACGCTCAATTGCGGCGTCGGTTGCCACAGCAGCGCCGCGCGGCCGCCGCGCTGTTCGAAATCATTCTGATCGGTCAGCCCGGCATTGTTGACGCTGTCGACCCAGCCCGGGCTCTTGCGCCAGGCGAAACTGCCGCTGATCGCCAGCGTGTCCTGCGCGATCGGGACATTGACATAGGTTTGCGCGCCCCAGCCGAGACCGCCTGCATCCTTGATCGAAAAGCCCTCGAGTCCGGCGCGAACGCGGAATTCATGCGTGTCGGGCTGCACCGTGACATATTTGACAAGGCCGCCGATCGAACTCGCGCCATACAGGGTACCCTGCGGCCCCTTCAGCACTTCGACGCGGTCGAGGTCATAGGGCATCAGGTCGATGGTGAAGGCGCCCGAGCGATTGTAGATCGCGCTCGATCCGACCGGCGCATCGTCGAGGTAGATGCCCACCGTCTGCGCGGCGCTCAGCGGTGCGACGCCGCGCAGCGTGATCGTCGTCTGCCCCGGCGTGCCGCCGTTGCTCACATTCATGCCGGGAACATAGCCGGCATAATCGACGAGCGAGGCCGAACCCTGCTGCTGGATATCCTCACCGCCGACGACGCTGATCGAAATCGGAACGTCCTGCACATTCTGCACGCGCTTCTGGGCGGTGACGACGATCTCGCCGCTATATTCCGCGCCACCCGCTTCCTGCGCCTGCACCGGTATCGCCACGGCGAGCGCCATGATGCTTCCCGTAATCCAAAGACCCTGTTTCATCGCCTTACCCCCACACTTGCGCGAGCAGGCGGCGGAAATTGCCCCCCAGCACCGCGCGGATGTTATCGTCCGAATAGCCGCGACGGATCAGTTCCTCGGTCAGGTCGAAGACCTTGAGCGGGTGGTCGAAACCGTCGATGTCTATCTTGTCGCGAAAGGCATAGCTGTCCTTGTAGCTTGCCTTCAGCGCCGCATATTCCTCCGGCGCCATGTCGTCATAGCCGTTGAGGTCGGCGTCGGACCCGATGCCGACATGCTCGATCCCGACCAGCTTGGCGACATGGTCGATATGATCGGCCATATGGCCGACGTTGGTGGGGTCGCTCGCGCGGACGAACATCCGTACCCCGGTGATCCCCATGACCCCGCCCTTGGCGGCGAGCGCCTTGATCGCCTCGTCGGTCTTGACCCGCGGATGATCGACCAGCGCGCGCGCATTGCTGTGGGTGATCGCGATCGGCCCCTTGGCGATCGCGATCGCGTCGAGCGTGGTGCGGTCGCCGCAATGCGACACGTCGATCAGCATCTTCGCCTGTTCCATCGCGTCGATGATCGCCGCGCCATAGTCGCTGACCCCGCCATCGACCCGGTCGGTGCTGCCCGACCCGATCCGGTTCTGGCTGTTATAGGTCAGTTGCGCGCAGCGCAGGCCCAGCCGGCGAAAGACCGCGACATCCTCGACGCTGTCGAACTGGTCGGCATTCTGGATGCCCATGATGACCGCGCATTTGCGCATCGCCTTTGCGCTGTCGAGGTCGTCCACCGTGTCGACGAGCGAAAAGACATGGCCGTTGCGACCGACGAAGCCCTGCCACCCCGCCATATATTCCATCGCCTGCGCCCGCGCATCGGGACCGCCCAGGCCGAAGCTGTTGTGAAAGCCGGTGATGCCGCTCGCCCGAAACTCCGCCGCCTCGGCATCGCTGAGGCGGTGCGCGATATAATCGGGGGCCATCGTGATCTTGAGCGGCGCGAGCATGTCGATCACCAGCGAGGCGGCAACCAGATCGACCGCGCGCTTCGAATAGCTGCGCGCCGGCGCCGCCGCGAAGGCATAGGCACCGCGCCCGATCATCGGCGCTGCGATCGTCGCAGACAAGGCTGTCCCGACCGCGCCCGCCACAAAGGCGCGGCGCGTCGCCGGGAATGACGCGGTCATTCCACCCTCCACCTCAAGAAAATTTCATTTTCTAGACTATTGTCCTAATCAGAAAATTGTCAACCCATTTAGGACAGGAAAATTATATCAGCCGCCACCCCACAGGCTCGGCGGACAATGGATCATGCCGTCGCGATAGGTTACGCCGGGCTCGCGGTCGCGCGCGAGGAAGGTCGGTCCGTCGAGGTCGACGATGTCGCAGAGCTGCCCCACGAGGTAGGATGGCGCCATCGACAGGGTGGTGCCCATCATATTGCCCACCATCACGTCGAGCCCCAGCCGCCGCGCCTGCCGCGCGATCGCCAGCCCCTCGGTCAGCCCGCCGCACTTGTCGAGCTTGATATTGACGACGTCGAAGCGCCCGACGAGCGATGCGGTGTCGGCGAGCGACAGCGCGCTTTCGTCGGCAACGAAGGGCAAGGGCCGCTTGACACCGTCGAGGTCGGCCTCGCGCCCGCGCCGCAGCGGCTGTTCGAGCTGCGCAATGCGGTGCGCGACGAGCAGCGGCAACAGATCGCCCAGCGTGGCGCGGTCATAACCCTGATTGGCATCGACGCCGATCCACGCATGCGGCCGCGCCGCGCGGATCGCGGCGATGCGCGCCGCATCAAGGTCGACCTCGCCCGTCAGCTTCACCTTCACCGGCGCGTGCGGGTCGATCGCCAGCGCGGCGGCCGCCATCGCTTCGGGGCTGTCGGCGCCGAGCGTCAGCGTCGAGCGCAGCGCGCGCGGCGGGTCGAGCCCGGCCAGTTCCCAGACTGGCTTGCCCGCGCGCCGGGCCTCGATATCCCAGAAGGCGCAGTCGATCGCGTTGCGCGCGCCGCCGGGGGGCATCAGGTGCTGCAGATCCGCGCGCGTCGCGCCACCTTCGATCGCGGGCCGCACCCGCGTCGCTTCGGCGAGCATATGGTCGATATCGTCGCCGAGGTAATAGACCCCCGCCCCCTCGCCGCGGCCCTCAAAGCGGCCGTCGGACAGGGTGGCGACGAGCAGCGCGGTCTCGGTGAACTCATGGCCCGCGATGCGGAACGGCTGGTGATAGGGAAAACGCTCGACCCGAAGGTCGAGCGTCAGTCCGGTCATGACATCGGCCGTCATCAGTAGACCATGCCGAAGCCATAGAGGTGGAAGTGCAGCGTCACCCAGACGAGCACCAGCGCCGACAGCAGCAACAGCACCGCCCCCAGCTTCATCGTCCAGCGGCGCTTGTCCTTGATGCACAGCCACAGGTGCCAAGCACTCGTCGCCAGCAGGCCAAGACTGGCGATCGGCGTCAGCACGCGCAGCAGGATGATCAGCCAGTCGAGCGGACCGCCGACGCTGCCGATATCGCCCGAGAAGGTGGCGATGAACATCGCCCATCCGGCGACCGCCGCGATGACGAGCCACGCGAACAGCCGCGACAGCCGCCACGCGCGCCGCGCCTGGCCTTCGAGCGCAAAGGTCGCGCCATAGTTGCGGCGGACCAACGCGCGCACCGGCCATGCCAGCGCCGCAAGCAGCACGAGCAGCAGCGCCGCGATCAGCGCCGGGTTCAGCCAGGCGACATTTTCACCCGCCGGGGCCGGCCAGAAGACCATGAAGGGCGACGCGGCATCCAGGCTGACGCGCACGACGCGCCCGTCCTTGACCTCGGCAGCGAGCCGTTCGCCGGTGCCGGTGTCGCGCCACACAAAGGGTTCAACCTCGACCCAGTCGCGCGGTCCGGCGCTCAACCCGTCGAGCGCGGGCATCGCGATCTTGCCGTCGGTCCCGACCACGATCTGCGCCTGGCCGAGCAGGCCGAACAGGCTCATGAAATTGGTGAAGGAGCCGCGGCTCGACACATAATGGCCGGCCAGCATCGCGGCATGGTCGCGCGCGGTCTTTTCGTCGACCTGTCCGGGCTTGGGCGTGCCGGGCAGATAGCGGTCGGCGAACTGGTGGAACAGCGCGCTGCGGATCGCGCCCGCCGCGCCTTCCTTGCCGGGGCTGTTCATCGACACGAACAGGCCGATGTCCGAATCGGGGAACAGCCACAGATAGCTGTGGAACCATTCGGTATCGCCGCCGTGCGCGATCGCGCGGTGCCCGTTGACCCATTGTTCGTAGAAGCCGAGCGCCATGCTGTTGAGCGGGCCGACGCCGGGCGCCTTGTAATCGTGCATCAGCTTCGCCGTCTCGGGCTTCAACAGCACACCGCCGTTGTTCAGATGCGCCATCATGAACTTGCCCATGTCGCCACCCGACGCCGACAGGCTGCCCGCGGGCGCCGGCACGACGATTTCGAAGGGCTTCGCCTTGTCGGTCATCACGCGGTAGCCGCTCGACATGAAGGGCGCGAGCGCGGCCGGCAGCGGCTGGCGGAAGCTCGCATATTTCATGCCCAGCGGCGCAAAGATGTGGCGGTCGATATAATCGTCGAACGATTCGCCGCTGGTGCGCTGAACGATGTATCCGGCCAGCGCGGTCGCATAGTTGGAATAGGCGGGCGTGCTTCCCGGCGCAAACACCCGCGCGGGCAGCGCTTCGCGCGCATAATCCTTCAGCGGCATCACCGCCTTGGGATCACTGCTGATCAGATAGCGGATCGATTCTTCAAAGCCCGCGGTGTGCGTCATGATATTGCGCAGCGTCACCGGCTTGCCCTCGAAGGGCGGAATCTTGAAATCGAGATAGGTGTTCACATCCTTGTCGAGGTCGAGCTTGCCGGCTTCGACAAGCTGCATCACGGCGGTCCAGGTAAATAGCTTGGACACCGAACCGGGGCGGAACAGCGTCGTCGCGGGATCAACCGGCTTGCGCGACGCGACATCGGCAAAGCCATAGCCCTTCTGCAGCACCGTGCCGCCGCCGCGCACCACGACGACAACCGCACCGGCAACCTCGCCGCGCGCGAGCGCATAAGGCATGAAACCGTCGAGCCACGCCTCGACATCGGCGGCGTCGAGCTTGGCCGCGCCCGTGGGCGGCGGCGGCACGGCCGGCGCCTGCTCCGCCGGCTTGGCGGCGATCTGCTGCACCGGCCCCTGCGCGGCCAGCGGGACGGCCGCCAGCACTCCCAATCCTATCATCAGCTTGCGAAGGAAACGCATCGCTTTATCCCCCTTATCCGGCGCGTCGCGCGACATGCTTGCAGCGAGCCGCGAGACGCCTTACCAAGGGTCAGCAATAAGTGACCCAATGCGGACATAATGATCCTGATTGGAAAATTGTCAAATGAGGAATGGACCGACCCGATGACATCCCGATCGAATCCCCCGACGCTCGGCGAGGTCATGCGGGGAATTCGCACCCGAAACGGCTGGACGCTCAAGGAAATGAGCGCGCGCTCGGGCATCCCGGTATCGACGCTGTCGAAGGTCGAACATGACCGGCTGACGCTCAGCTACGACAAGCTGCAACAGCTCAGCCAGCGGCTCAAGATCCGCATGTCCGACCTGTTCGCCGAAGATGCGGGGGACAGCGCGCCGCGCGTTACCGGCCGGCGCAGCGTCGGAACGATCGACAGCGCGGTTCGCGTCACCACCGACAATTACGACTATCATTATCTCTGCACCGACCTGCGGCAAAAGCGCATGATTCCGATCATCACACGCATCCGTGCACGCAGTGCGAGCGAATTTGGCGAGCTCGTCCACCACCAGGGTGAGGAGTTCATCTATGTCATCGAAGGGAGGATCGAAGTGCACAGCGAATTTTACGATCCCGTGGTCCTCGACGCGGGTCAGGGCATCTATATCGATTCGTCGATGGGCCATGCCTATGTCGTCGCCGACGGCTGTGACGAGGCGCTGGTCCTCGGCGTCTGCTCGAGCGCCGACGAAGGGCTGATGGATTCGCTGATGAGCCTCCATGCATAGGCGCTCGCCTTTCGTCGCGGCCCTGCTCGCCAGCTCGCTGCTCCTTTCGGCCTCGGCCGGCGCGCGCGGCGCGGCGCCTGCCTATGACGTCGTCATCCGCGGCGGCACCCTCTACGATGGTTCGGGCGGCGCCCCCGTCGTCGGCGATATCGCGCTCAAGGGCGACCGTATCGTCGCGGTCGGCACCGTCGCGGGCAGCGGCCGGACCGAAATCGACGCAAAGGGCATGGCCGTCGCGCCGGGCTTCATCAACATGCTGAGCTGGGCAACCGAATCGCTGATCGCCGACCCGCGCAGCCTCAGCGACATCCGCCAGGGCGTGACGCTCGAAGTGATGGGCGAAGGCTGGTCGATGGGCCCGTTCAACGCGACGATGAAGGCGCAGGAGACCGAGCGTCAGGGCGATATCAAATATGACATCAGCTGGACGACGCTGGGCGATTATTTCGCCTATCTCGAAAAGCGCGGCATCGCGCCCAATGTCGCGAGCTTCGTCGGCGCAGCGACGGTGCGCGTGCACGAACTGGGTGAAGGCGATGTCGACCCCACCCCCGAACAGCTCGCGCGGATGCGCGCGCTCGTCCGTCAGGCGATGGACGAAGGCGCGCTGGGGGTCGGCAGCTCGCTGATCTACGCCCCCGGCTCCTATGCCGAGACCGACGAACTCGTCGCGCTGACCAGCGAGGCGGCGCGCTGCGGCGGCATGTATATCAGCCATATGCGCTCGGAGGGCGACCGGCTGGAGGAAGCGGTCGACGAACTGATCGCCATCGCGCGCCGGTCGGGTGCGCCGGCCGAAATCTATCACCTCAAGATGGCCGGCCGCGCGAACTGGGACAAATTCGCGCCCGTCGTCGCCAAGATCGAGGCGGCGCGCGCCGCGGGAACGCGGATCACCGCCGACATGTACACCTATACCGCGGGCGCCACCGGGCTCGACGCCGCCATGCCGACCTGGGTTCAGGCGGGCGGACTGGAAGCGTGGATCGAGCGGCTGAAGGATCCGGCGATCCGCGCCCGCGTCGCGGCCGAAATGAAAAAGCCCGGCAGCGACTGGGAGAATCTCTACATCGGCGCGGGTGCCGACAAGATGATCCTGACCGGCTTCAAGAATGACGCGCTCAAGCCGCTCACCGGCAAGACGCTGGCCGAAGTGGCGGCGATGCGCGGAAAATCACCCGAAGAAACCGCAATGGACCTCGTCGTCGAGGATGGCTCGCGCGTCGGAACCGTCTATTTCCTGATGTCCGAAGACAATGTCCGGCGCCAGGTCCAGCTTCCCTGGATGAGCTTCGGCTCGGATGCCGCGTCGCAGGCAGCCGAAGGCGTGTTCCTGAAATCGGGCGCCCACCCGCGTACCTACGGCAATTTCGCGCGCCTGCTCGGCCGCTATGTTCGCGACGAAAAGCTGATCCCGCTCGAAGAGGCGGTGCGGCGGCTGACCTCGCTCCCTGCGGGCAACCTCAACCTTCAGGATCGCGGCGCGCTGCGTCCGGGCTATTTCGGCGATGTCGTGATCTTCGATCCGGCGACCGTCGCCGATCGCGCGACCTTCGAAAAGCCGCACCAATATGCGACCGGCGTGCGTGATGTGTTCGTCAACGGTACCGCGGTGCTGCGCGGCGGCGACCCGACCGGCGCGACCCCGGGCAAGGCGGTACGCGGATCGGGCTGGAAACGCTGCTCCTGATCGCGCGCGCGTTGACCGGCGGTAATTGACTGGCGGCGGCCGAAGCCGCCGCCGGCCCGTTCAATTCTGTCCGTTCAATTGGATTCGCTCTGATCGGCGCCGTCGGCGGGCGCTTCGGGCGGCGGGGCGGCGGCGCGCGCCTTGCGCATCGCTTCCATTTCGGCCTTGTCGACGAAGCCGTCGCCATTGGTGTCAAGACGCTTCATCAGCGCATCGACCCGCTCGGGCGTCGCCATCGATGGCTCGCCCATGCGCTCGGCGCGCATCTGCATCATCTTGGCGATCTCATCCTTGTCGAGCTTGCCGTCGCCATTGGCATCCATCATCGCGAACATGCGTTCGCCATTATGCGCCGGCGGCTGCGCATGCGCGGCCGGAATCGCGAGCATCAGCGGCGCAGCAATCGTCAGAAATTTCCTCACATTGTGTCCTTCACTATGGGCGGCAAAGCGCCGGGCACCCCGCGGCTCAATGGCCCATCGATTGTCGCAAAACTATATCAGTTGCGCCGTGGTGCCGCAGTCACGCGCCAAAGCGCCGTGCCGTCAGGGCGTCAGCACGACCTTCCCGACCACTTCGCGCCGTTCGAGCATCGCAAAACCGGCGCGCCAATCGGCAAGGTCGAGCACGGCGTGGACATGCGGGCGGATCGCCCCGCTCTCCGCCAATGCGTCGACCGCGGCGATATTCTCGGCCCCGCGCTCGGGAAAGCGGCGGCCATATTCGCCCGCGCGCACCCCGACGACCGAAAAGCCCTTGATCAGCGGCATATTGACCGAAATCTCGGGAATCCGCCCCGACGCAAAGCCGACGACGAGCAAGCGGCCGCCAAAGGCGATGCAGCGCGCCGATTCGTCGAACACATCGCCGCCGACCGGGTCGAAGATGACATCGGCGCCCTTCCCTCCCGTCAACGCCTTCACCGTCTCGCGAAAGCCCGGCGCCGCGTCGATCACCGCCTCGGGCGCGTAAAGCGCGGCGATGGCATTACGCTTTGCGGCGCTGCTCGCCACCGCAATCACCCGCGCGCCCAGCCCGCGCGCCAGATCGACCGTCGCCAGGCCCACGCCGCCCGCCGCGCCGTGGACCAACACCCAGTCGCCGGGCGCGACCCGCGCGCAGCGGACGAGCGCGACATAGGCGGTCAGATAGGCGACCGGACAGGCCGCCGCCGCCCAGTCGAGCGCGGCGGGCTTGCGCCGCAGCGCCGCCGCCGGAACGATGCAATATTCGGCCATTGCGCCGAAACGATTGCCGCCGATCACCGCATCGCCGGGCGCCCAGCCTTCGACGTCCGCACCCACCGCGTCGACGTCGCCCGAAAACTCCAGTCCCGGCACGAAAGGCAGGTCGGGTTTGAGCTGATAGGCGCCGCGCGTCATCAGCAGGTCGGGAAAATTCACCGCCGCCGCGCGCACCCGTACCCGCACCTCGCTCGGCCCGGGTTCGGGCACCGGCAGGTCTGCGATCGCGCAACCCGCGTGATCGGGGGCCAATCGGCTCACTTGCAGCGCGCGCATGAAAATCCTTTCCTACAATATTCCAATATGGTTTGTTTTCATATCTCAATGAACCACAGGAGCGAATCATATCCCTTGCCGACCTGCCCCGCCTTGCCATCGACGCGTTGATCGATGCTGTCATCGACCGCGAAGGCGGATATGTAAACCACCCCGCCGATCGCGGCGGCCCGACGCGCTGGGGGATCACCGAGGCGGTGGCGCGGGCGCAGGGCTATGCGGGGCCGATGCGCGATCTGCCCCGCGCCGAGGCGGCAACCATCTATCGCCGCATCTATTGGCTGTGCCCCGCCTTCGACCGCGTTGCGGCGCGCGCGCCGCGCATCGCGGCCGAACTGTTCGATACCGGCGTCAACATGGGGACGGCGATCGCGACCGGCTTTCTCCAGCGCGCACTCAACGCGCTCAACCGCACGGCGCGCGATTATCCCGACATCATGGTCGACCGCGCCATCGGTCCGCGCACGCTGTCGGCGCTCGACGGCTTTCTGAAAGCGCGCGGCAAGGGCGGCGAAACCGTGCTGCTGCGCGCGATGGAGGCGCTGCAGGGCGAACGCTACATCGCGCTCGCCGAACGCCGCCCGAGCCAGGAGGCCTTTCTCTACGGCTGGCTCGCGAACCGCATCGGCGGCGGCTGACGGGTATCATCATACCGAAAGGTACCGTGAACTTTGACAACTTCCAGCAAAAGGATCTGCAAATATGAGCATCATCGAAGGCCTGATCGGCCCCGTCGCCAAGCTGATCGACAAGATCATCCCCGACCCCGAAGCGCGCGACCGCGCCAAGCTCGAACTGCTGAAGCTCGAGGGCAGCCAGGAAATGGAGGCGATCAAGACGCGCATGACCGCGATCGTCGCCGAGGCGAACAGCACCGACCCCTGGACCAGCCGCGCGCGGCCCAGCTTCCTCTACGTCATGTATACGCTGCTTCTGTGGGCGATCCCGATGGGCCTGATCGCCGCGACGCGCCCCGACATGGCAAGGGGCATCGCAGAGGGCATGAACGCCTATCTCGCCGGCATCCCCGAACCGCTCTACGCGCTCTTCGGCACCGGCTACCTCGGCTATACCGCCGCGCGCGCGTGGGGGAAAGCAAAGGGGGTGGAGGGCTGAATTTTTCCAGGCTCCACTCTTAATCATGTGTCCCCGCGCAGGCGGGGATACAGCTTGCGATTAATGGGCCGCTTCAGTCTTCCACCACCGCCGCCAGCTTCGCCAGCGACGACGTCAGCCCCGCCTCATGGTCCTTCGCCGAAATTCCGGGCGGCACATGATGCGCATCGACCGTGACCAGCGTCCCGCCGCCCTTGCGCGACAGATACCAGTGCATCGCCATCGTGCCTGAAAAGCGGGGATCATCCGACACGAATTCGACCTCCCACACGATCAGCCGCCCGTCATCGAGCACCGGGATGTGAACCGCGACCAGATCGCTGTCATCGTCGCTCTTGGTCTCGACATCGGGGTCGTCGAAGGTCAGGCGCAGGCGGAACCCGCCGCCTTCGCGCAGGTCGCTATGCTCGAATGCGCCCACCGCGCCCTCGGGCGGCAACCAGCGCGCCAGCTTCTCGGCGCTGGTAAAGGCCGCGAACACATCGACCAGCGGTGCCGCGATCAGCCTCTCGGCATGATCGGTGCGCCGCGTCTTCTTCGTCGGCTTCACGTCCGACCGCTTCAGGCGAGCGCGGCTTTGACCGCCGCGACGGCGTCGTCCGCCGCGCCGCCGTTCGGGCCGCCGCCCTGCGCCATGTCGGGACGGCCGCCGCCGCCCTGTCCGCCGAGCGCCGCGACCGCGGCCTTGACGAGATCGACCGCGCTATGGCTGCCCGTCCGGTCATCGGTCACGCCGACCGCGACCGAAGCGCGGCCATCATTGACCGCGACGAGCATCGCGACGCCGCTGCCGACCTGTTTCTTGAGGCCGTCGACCGTGCCGCGCAGTTCCTTGGGATCGAGCCCCTCTACGACCTGCGCCAGGAAGGCGACATCGCCGACCTGTTCGACCGCCGGACCCGCCGCGCCGCCGCCGCCCGCACCGCCGCCGCCAAGCGCCAGCGCCTTCTTCGCGTCGGCCAGCTCGCGTTCGGCCTTCTTCAGCGCCTCGGCCATCGCTACAACGCGCGCCGGCACCTCGTCGGGCGAGGTCTTGAGCGCCGCCGCCGCCGACTTCAGCGCCTCGTCGCGGCCCAGCAGCCACTGGCGCGCCGCCTCGCCGGTCAGCGCCTCGATGCGGCGGACACCCGACGAAACCGCGCTTTCGCTGATGATCTTGAACAAGGCGATGTCGCCCAGCGCCCGGACGTGCGTGCCGCCGCACAGTTCGACCGAATAGCTATGCTCGTCGCCCTTGCCCATGCTGAGCACGCGCACCTCGTCGCCATATTTCTCGCCGAACAGCGCCATCGCTCCCGCCGCGATCGCATCCTCGGGGGTCATGAGCCGCGTCGAAACGGGTTCGTTCGCCCGGATCTGCGCATTCACATCGGCTTCGATCTGGACGATTTCCTCCGGTGTCAGCGCCTTGGGGTGCGAAAAGTCGAACCGGAATCGGTCTTCGGCAACCAGGCTGCCCTTCTGCGTGACATGCGCGCCGAGCCGATTGCGCAGCGCGGCGTGGACAAGGTGCGTCGCGCTATGATTGGCGCGGATGCGATCGCGGCGCGCGGCATCGACCGACAGGTGCACCGTGTCGCCGACCTTCAGCGTGCCCGCCTCCAGCGTCGCCTGATGCGTGTGCAGCCGGCCCAGCGGCTTGCCGGTGTCCTCGACCTTGGCCTTGGCGCCTTCCAGCGTCGTGATCGTTCCCGCATCGCCCATCTGGCCGCCGCTTTCGCCATAGAAGGGCGTCTGGTTGGTCAGCACGACGACCGTGTCGCCGGCTTCGGCGGCCTCGACCGGCTGGCCGTCCTTGACGATCGCGATCACCTCACCCTCACCCTCGGTCGAGGTGTAGCCGGTGAATTCGGTGCTGCCGTTGGCTTCGGCAAGGTCGAACCAGATTTCGTCCGACGCCTTTTCGCCGCTGCCCTTCCATGCCGCGCGCGCCGCAGCCTTCTGCTGCGCCATCGCCGCATCGAAGCCCGATCGGTCGACCGCGATGCCCTGCGCGCGCAGCGCGTCTTCGGTCAGGTCATAGGGAAAGCCGAAGGTGTCATAGAGCTTGAACGCGACATCGCCGGGCAGCGTCGCGCCCTTGCCCATGCCCACGGTCGCCTCGTCGAGCAGCCGCAGCCCCTTGTCGAGCGTCTGGCGGAACTTGACCTCCTCACGCTCCAGCGTCTCGGCGATCAACGCCTGCGCGCGGATCAGCTCGGGATAGGCCGCGCCCATCTCGGTCGTCAGCGCCGGGAGCAGTCGGTACATGAGCGGATCCTTGGCACCGAGCAGGTGCGCGTGGCGCATCGCGCGGCGCATGATCCGGCGCAGCACATAACCGCGCCCTTCGTTCGACGGCAGCACGCCGTCGGCGATCAGGAAGCTCGATGCGCGCAGATGGTCGGCGATGACGCGGTGGCTGGCCTGGCTTCCGCCCTCGGCGGCAACGCCGGTCAGGTCGACCGACGCGGCGATCAGCGACTTGAACGTGTCGATGTCGTAATTGTCGTGGACGCCCTGCATCACCGCCGCGATGCGTTCCAGCCCCATGCCCGTGTCGATGCTCGGGCGCGGCAGGTCGACGCGCTCACCGCCCGGCAGCTGTTCATATTGCATGAACACCAGATTCCAGATCTCGATGAAGCGGTCGCCATCCTCTTCGGGCGATCCCGGCGGGCCGCCCCAGATATGGTCGCCATGGTCGTAAAAGATTTCGCTGCACGGCCCGCAAGGGCCGGTGTCGCCCATCGACCAGAAATTGTCGCTCGTGGGGATGCGGATGATCCGCTCTTCGGGAAGGCCCGCAATCTTGCGCCACAGGTCGAACGCCTCGTCGTCGGTGTGATAGACGGTCGCGGTCAGCTTGTCGGCGGGCAGGCCCCAGGTCTTGTGAACCAGTGTCCAGGCATGGTCGATTGCCTGTTCCTTGAAATAATCGCCGAAGGAGAAATTCCCCAGCATTTCAAAGAAGGTATGATGGCGCGCAGTATAGCCGACATTGTCGAGGTCGTTGTGCTTGCCGCCGGCGCGGACGCATTTCTGCGACGACGCGGCCGTGCTGTACGGACGCTTCTCCAGCCCGGTGAAGACATTCTTGAACGGCACCATGCCCGCGTTGACGAACATCAGCGTCGGGTCGTTGAACGGCACCAGCGGTGCCGACGGTTCGATATGGTGGCCGGCCCCGGCAAAATAGTCGAGGAACGAGCGGCGGATGTCGTTGGTCGATGTCATGCGCGCGATCTAGTGCCGGATCGTCCGTTACTCAAGCACAGACGCGCAGCATCAGCGCTGGCAGAGCCGGTCGAGCTGCTGCCCGGTCAGCCCCTGCTGGTTCACCAGCGCCTGCGAGATAAACTGCACATCATATTGGGCGATGCGATATTCGCCCTCGCGGACGCGCTGCACCAATATGCCGCCGCAGGTTCCGGCAATCCCCGGATGATCGTCGAGCACCGAAAACAGCACATAGGCACCGGGATAGGCGGCGCCTTCCGGATTGTTGCTCCACGCGACGAATTGCGGTGTCATTGATCCGTCGCCGGTCTGGAACTGCGTAACGCCGGCGTGCAGGTTCGCCCAGTCTTTCGGCGTGATTTCCGCCAGCGGGTCCATCATCGCGATCCCGGCCTGATCGCCGCGATCGAGCCGGTCGAGAAAGCGGGTGACAAAGCTGGTCGCCGCCGCCGTGTCGGCGTCGCTCGCCTTCCAGTCCGCCGGCACGGGCTTGTAAGGATCGGTCGCGGGATCGTAGCAGAAGAATTTCTGCCGCAGATTTTCGATCATCATGACGTTGCGGGTCGTATCCACGCGACTGTCGAAATTGTACCGGCCGAAACGCACCTTCATTTTGCCGCAGCGCTGTGCCGCAATCCGCTGGACCTCTTGCATCGTCGTCGTCAGCCGCGCCGCCTCGATACTGGCGACATCGGCGCTGAAACCGCCCGCCGCCAGCTTCTCGACGCGGATTGCGGGCTCGCCCGCCGCCGCGAGCAACAGCGCCAATACCAGACCTGCCATAACCCCGATCTCCCCCCGCCATCCGCCGGCCGGATGAGCGCGGACCGATATTGCGGACGAAGGGGGCGCGCCGCAAGTCCGATATCAATGGCCTCGACGCCGTCGCGATCAAAAAGCCGTCGCGATGCCCTTGCCCAGATAGCAGGGAAGCTGATGCAGCACGTCGGCCTTAGGCACCCCATCCTCGATCAGGTCCGGGGGTACTTCGGACGTGTCGACGCGGACGACCGTAAAGGCGGCAACGGGGGCGCTGCGATGGACGACGACATAGCCGCAATCCATCGTGCCATCCTTGCGATCGCCCCGAAAATCGAAAGCGGCATACAGGCCGGGCGGCTGCCCCGCCGGGTCGGCATACCAGGTCAGGCGCAGGATGCGCAGCGTGCCGTCGGCCCACAGCTGGGTTCGCTTGCGCAGGTTCATCTCCCATTCCAGCCGCGGGTTCGACGCCTGAAACGAGAGGCGCAGCATCGCATAGGCCGCCTCATAGTCGCGCTTGGCCAGCGCCATCGTGAACCCGGCGAAGCGGTCGATCGCGCCCTCTTCATCGGCTGGGGCGGGCTCGAAGCTCTTGCCCTCGGGTGCCACGACGTCGCGCTCGACCTCGGGCCCGAGAACGGGTGGTGCGGCCGCCGCCGGGCTCGCCGCAGCAAACAGCGCGACCAGCGTCAGCCCGCAAAACCGGCGATCAAAAGACAAAATAATCGCCCCCGCGTTCGCGCGCGCGCTGCCAAGCGGAGCGCGCGTGGCACGCCGCGACGAAGGCGGCGAGGCGCGGATAGCGATCGGCACCGTTCATCGCCGCCACCTCGGCCGGGAAGCTCAGCATGATGTCGGCAGCCGACAGACGATCGCCGATGAAATGCCCGGCGTCGCCGATCTCGCCTTCGAGATAGGCGAAGTGCGCGCCGAGCTGTTCGTCGATCCGCGGCCGCAGCGGCGCCGCAGCATCGCCGAGGCGGGCGACGTAGAGATTGAGGAGAACAGGAGTCATGGCCGAACCTTCGGCAAAGTGCAGCAGCTCGAGGTGCCGGACATGATCGTCGGTGCCGCGCGGCGGGATCAGGGCGTCACCGCCATGGCGCTCGCACAGATATTCGATGATCGCGCCCGATTCCTGGATCACCCGTCCATCGTCCTCGAGCAGCGGCGATTTGCCGAGCGGATGGACGGCTTTCAGCTCGGGCGGCGCGAGATTGGTCACGGCGTCGCGCTGATAGTGGCGGATTTCGTATGGAGCGCCGATTTCCTCAAGCAGCCACAATATGCGCTGCGAGCGGCTGTTGTTCAGATGGTGGACGATCAAGCTCATCGCATTCTCCTCTTATCCGCGCCAATATCCGTTGCGATCGATCAACGCCGCCAGCTCGCGCACCAGCTTGGCGCCGACAATCGCGGTCACGCCGCCGATATCGCGGCCCGGATGATGTTCGACGATGTCCGCGCCGACGATCGGCGCGTACTGCCGGTGCAGCACTGCAAGCAGTTCGCGCACCGTCAGCCCGCCGGGCTCGGGATGCGCGACGCCGGGCGCCGCCGACGGATCGAGTCCGTCAAGGTCGATCGAGATATAGAGCGGGCCGCTCAGCACCGGCACCGCTTCGGGAACGAAGCCCGCCATCGGGACGATTTCGACGCCGAAGCGATCGGCTTGCGTGGCGCAATGGCGATTCAACGTGCGGATACCGACCTGGACCAACCGCGCGGCATGGCCCGCTTCGCATATCCGGGCAAAGGGCGACGCATGGCTGCGCAGATTGCCGCCGAAGTCGTCGTACAAGTCGGGATGCGCGTCGATGTGCAGGATGTTGAGCGGGCCGAAACAAGCGGCGGCGGCTTCGACGAGCGGAAATGTCACCGCATGATCGCCGCCAAGCGCGACGGGAATTTCGCCATCCTCGTGCAGCATCGCGACATGGCGCCGGATCGCGGCATCGTCGTGTTCGACATGCTCGGTCAGCGGCAGGTCGCCATCGTCGGTGAAGGCGATATCCGTGCCGATTTCGAGACCGAGTTCGCTTGCCATATTGCCGCGATCGCTGCGCAGCGCCGCACGGATCGCGGCAGGACCACCCGCCGCGCCGCGTTCGAAACTGCTGTTGACGTCGGTCGGCAAACCGAAAAGGCGGATCGCGGGCATCGAGCCTGTGTAGTCCTTGCCCCTGAACACGCAAGCCGGGATGCGGTACATGCCCCCGCCAGCATGGTCAGCGCCGGCATGGTCAACGGCGGCCGGGCCGACCTGCCAAGAGAGGGGTCGGGCAGATCCAAGGAGGCATGCCGGAGAGGCACGGGCCCGCCGCCGTTCGCCGGCGAGCCGTATTGCGACGGCTCGCCGGATTCGGATCAGATATCGTCGTCGTCCGCGTCGGGGCCGGTCATCATCTCTTCGGCCACCGCATCGGTGCGGCTGCGGATCGCCTTTTCGAGCCGCTCCATCAGTTCGGGATTTTCGGTCAGGAAATTCTTCGCATTTTCGCGGCCCTGACCGATGCGGATCGAATCATAGCTGAACCAGGCGCCCGATTTTTCGACCAGGCCGGCCTTGACCCCCAGGTCGAGGATTTCGCCGATCTTCGAAATGCCCTGCCCGTACATGATGTCGAATTCGACCTGCTTGAACGGGGGCGCGACCTTGTTCTTGACGACTTTGACACGCGTGGTGTTGCCGACGATTTCGTCACGGTCCTTGATCTGGCCGGTGCGGCGGATATCGAGGCGCACCGAGGCGTAGAATTTGAGCGCATTGCCACCCGTCGTCGTCTCGGGATTGCCGTACATCACGCCGATCTTCATGCGCAGCTGGTTGATGAAGATCACCATGCAGCGCGAACGGCTGATCGAGCCGGTGAGCTTGCGCAAGCTCTGCGACATCAGGCGCGCCTGAAGGCCAACGTGGCTGTCGCCCATCTCGCCTTCGATTTCGGCCCGCGGGACGAGCGCGGCGACCGAGTCGACGACAAGCACGTCGATCGCGTTCGAACGCACCAGCGTATCGACGATTTCAAGCGCCTGCTCGCCGGTGTCAGGCTGCGACACGATCAGTTCGTCGATATTGACGCCCAGCTTCTTCGCATAGACGGGATCGAGCGCATGTTCGGCGTCGACGAAGGCTGCGGTTCCGCCGGTCTTCTGTGCTTCGGCGATGCAGTGCAGCGCGAGGGTGGTCTTGCCCGAGCTTTCGGGACCGTAGATTTCGATGACGCGGCCGCGCGGCAGACCGCCGACGCCGAGCGCGATGTCGAGCCCGAGCGATCCAGTCGAGACCGCCTCGACCTGCATCGCTTCCTTCGATCCGAGCTTCATCACCGAGCCCTTGCCGAACGCGCGATCGATCTGCGCGAGTGCGGCGTCGAGCGCCTTCTGCCTGTCTGTGCTGTTCACTGATTTCCCCGATTCGACGAGTGATAATTGTCCGGCCATGACCGTTCCTTTCCAGCTCTAGAGCGAAGGGAGAACCACCGCAACGCCAGAGCTGTGTACGTCATTTGTTCTAAAGGAACAAGTGGGGAACAAATATTTTCGCGCCGTTTCTGAGCGAGCCGCGCTATTCCGCGAAAAACCCGTTCAGAACGGCTTCGATTTCGGCGATACGGAACGGCTTCGTCACCAGCTTGCGGTTCGCATGCGGCGCGGGAATCACGTCGCCGCCGCCCGAGGTGAAGGCAAAGGGAATCCCCCGCTCCGCCAGCGCATCGGCGACCGGCCAGCCCTTTTCGTCGCCCAGGTTGATATCGACGAGTGCGCCGGCCACTGGCTGCGACGCGATTGCCGCGAGCGCTTCTTCGTTGGTCGTCGCCTGCGCCGGTTCGGGATAGCCGAGCGCGTCGAACATATCGACGAGCATCATGCCGATCAGGACATCGTCTTCTACAAGCAGGATCAACCGGTCTTCAGCCATGGCCCACCCTGTGCGCCGCATCGTCGAGCGCCATCGACACCGCTTCTGCAAGCTGCGCGACCGAGAAAGGCTTGGGCAGGAAGGCGACATCGTCGATGTTGATCGACTGGCGCAATTGCTCCTCGGCATAGCCCGACATGAACAGCACCGGCAGGCTCGCCCGCTTGGCGCGCATCGCGCGGACCATCGTCGGCCCGTCCATCGTCGGCATCACAACGTCGCTGATCACCAGATCAATCTTGTCCATCGCGGTGAAGCGTTCAAGCCCCTCTTCGCCCTGCGACGCGGTGACCACCGTATAACCCGCGCGGGTCAGCGCCCGTTCGGCGACCGCCCGCACCATATCCTCGTCCTCGACGAGCAGGATGGTGCCGGTGCCCCACTGGCTTTTCTTGGCCTTTGCGGCCGGTGGCGGCGTCGCCGGCACGCCGCTTTCGGCCCGGTGGACCGGCAGGTAGATGGTGAAGTTTGTCCCCGCGCCCGGTTTGCTGTCGGCAAAGATAAAGCCCGCCGATTGTTTGATGATGCCATAGACCGTCGACAGCCCCAGCCCTGTCCCCTTGCCGACATCCTTGGTCGTGAAAAAGGGTTCGAAGATTTTGGGCAGCACTTCGGCCGGAATGCCGGTGCCCGTATCGCCGACCTTCAGCGCGCTGTAATCGGCGGGCGGCATGAATTCATTGCCCATCTGGCGCACGTCAGCCGCCGAAACGGGATAGGTTTCGATCGTCAGCGTCCCGCCGCCGGGCATCGCGTCGCGCGCATTGACCGCAAGGTTGATGATGACCTGTTCGAGCTGCCCGGGATCGGCGCGCACCGCACCCAGCCCGCGACCGTGATGCACCGACAATTGCACCGTATCGCCGATCAATCGCTTGAGCAGATGCGATACTTCCGAAATCACGTCGGGAAGCTGCAGTATCTGCGGCCGCAACGTCTGCTGGCGCGAAAAGGCGAGCAACTGCCGCGTCAGGCTCGCCGCGCGGTTGGCGTTGCTGCGGATCTGCTGAATATCGTCATAGTCGCTGTCGCCCGGCGTGTGCCGCATCAGCATCAGATCGCAGCTTCCGAGCACCGCGGTCAGAATATTGTTGAAATCATGCGCGACCCCGCCCGCAAGCTGGCCGACCGCCTGCATCTTCGACGCTTGCGCCACCTGGCGCTTGAGGCGCGATTCCTCGCTCGAATCCTTGAGGCTGAGCAGAACCGCCGCCTCGCCCAGCCCGCGCACGCCGACGACGCGCATCGACACCGGCTCGTCGCCTTGTCCGGCCAGCCGGATCGAGAGATCGCCGCCGACCTGCTGCCCGCTGCTGTGGCGGCGGATCATGTCGGCGAGTGGCCCCTTGTCCTCGCCGACCACAAGATCGCCGGGGTAGCGCGGCTTCTTGCCATCGGCGACGCCGGCGGCGCGCATGAAAGCGCGGTTCATGTAAAGAAAGCGGCCGTCGCGATCGACGAGCGCAAGCCCGAAGGGCAGCAGCGACAGCAGCGTTTCGACATAGCTTTGCGCGGTGCCGCGATCGGCCGCCCCGATCTCCTCGTCGAGCATGGCGAGCAGCATCGGCCCGTGCGTATCGGCCGGCGTCAGCGGGATTTGCAGCATCCGCACCGGCGTTGCCCGATCGCCCTCACGCGCAAAATAGAGCGCGCCGGCATCATCGAGCCGCAACATACCGGCGACATCGCGCCCCGCATAATGGAGCGCATCCTCTTCGCCGAGCGCGCGCAAAAGAAACGCCTGATTGGCAACGCGCAACCGGCCCTCGGCACTAACCAGCGCCGCCATCACCCCCGCCTGTGCCAGCGTGCGCCCCGCGGGCCCGTCGAGGTGGCGGACGATCTCTCCCGCCAGATCGAGCCGTTCATGGGCCGAAAAGCGCCAGATCAGATAGTCTTCGGCCTGCCCCGATCGCAGCACTTGCGCGCGAAGTTGCAAGGGCCCGACCGCGATTTCGTCGACCCCACCCTCGCCGTCGCGCCACGCGGTCCGGCCCGCATTTTTGAGCAGCTCGGCGCCGCGCCCTTCGAGCGGCAGGCCCGGCGGCGTGACGAAGCCGCCCATCCATGTCGCGAACAGGTCGTTGGCACAGACGAGACGTCCGGCCCGGTCGGTGATCGCAATCGCAATATCGTCATGATTGACCGCGGCGCGCAGCATCGACCAATCGGTCGGCGCTGCCTCGCCCACCGCGGTCGCCGGAAACAGACGCCGCGCGAGGATCATGCCGCCCGCCGCGAGCGCGAGTCCGGCAAGGAAACCGGCGGCAAGCACCGCGTCGCCGGTGGCCCAGAACAACAGCCCGACCGACACCAGCGCGAGACCGCCGAGCAGCGCAAGGTCGATCCGGGAAAGTCCTTGAATTGCAGAAAGCGGACCGGCAGCGCCCACCCCCCTGCTGAAATCGGTATCAGCGGAAGGCAGGCTCTGCGCGGTCAATTCACACTTTCCCAGTCAGCGCATCACCAGATGCGAACACGATCCTTCGGATCCAGATAGAGCTTCTGGCCCGGCTTAACCTGATAGGCCTTATACCAAGGGTCAAGATTGCGCGAGACCCAAGTCCGCTGGATCGAGGGCGAATGCGGATCGGTCGAAATGCGCTGCGACAGGTTCTGTTCGCGATAGTTGCGCCGCCATACCTGCGCCCAGCCGAGGAAGAAGCGCTGGTCGCCGGTCAGCCCGTCGATCACCGGCGCCTCCTTGCCGCCCAGCGACGCCTTGTATGCGTCATAGGCGATGTTGAGGCCGGCGAGATCGCCGATATTCTCACCCAGCGTGAAGGTGCCGTCGAGATGCTCGCCCGGCAGCACTTCATAGGCGTCATATTGCGCGACGAGCGCCTTGCTCGCCGCTTCGAACGCCTTCACATCCTCGGGCGTCCACCAGTCGGCGAGCTTGCCGGTTTCGTCATATTTCGAACCCTGGTCGTCGAAATGGTGGCTGATCTCATGGCCGATCACCGCGCCGATGCCGCCATAGTTGATTGCCGGGTCGGCCTTCGGATCGAAGAAGGGCGGCTGCAGGATTGCGGCCGGGAAGACGATCTCGTTCATCCCGAAATTGGCATAGGCATTGACCGTCATCGGGGTCATGCCCCATTCCCAGCGCCGGATCGGACCACCGAGACGGCTGATATTGTCGTCATGTTGCCACTGGTTGGCGCGCAGCGCGTTGCCGAACAGGTCGTCGGCCCGGATTTCCAGCGACCCATAATCCTTCCAGCGATCAGGATAGCCGATCTTGGTGGTGAAATTGGCCAGCTTCTTCTTCGCCTTCACCTTGGTTTCGGGCTGCATCCACGCAAGATTGTCGATGCGGTGGCCGAGCGCCGCGATGACATTCTTGACCAGCTTGTCCATTTCCGCCTTGGTTTCGGGCGGGAAATATTTCGCGACATAATCCTTGCCGACCGCTTCACCCAGATTGCCGGTCGTGAAATCGACCGCGCGCTTCCAGCGCTCCTGCATCTGCGGCGTTCCCGACAGCGCGGTGCCATAGAAGGAGAAGGCTTCCTGCGCGACCGCATCGGGCAGCACGTCCGAAAAGCCGTCGAGGCTGCGGACGAGCAGCGCGTCGCGCAGCACGCCGATCGGCGCGTCGGCAATCAGCTTCGCCTCGCCGGTGAAAGCGCTCGGCTGCGACACGAGCAGCGCGTCTTCCTTGACGCCGATGCCGCGAACAAAGGTCGTCCAGTCGAAGCCCGGCGCCGCCTTTTCCAGTTCGGCAAGCGTCATCTTGTTATAGACCTTGGTCGCGTCGCTGCTGTCATTCTTGTCCCAATGGACCGTCGCGATCTGCTTTTCGAAGGCATAGATGGCCTGCGCCCGCGCCGCGGCGTCCTGTTCACCCGCAAGCGTCAGGACATTTTCCAGATGCTTGAGGTAGGCCGCCTGCAGCTTGGCGTTGCGCTCATTGTCTTTCAGGTAGAAGTCGCGATCGGGCATGCCGAGGCCGCCCTGGAACATCGTGTAGATATAGACGTCGGGATTCTTGTCGTCCTGCCCGACATAGCCGCCGAAGAAATGCGAGACGCCGTTGCGGTCGGCTTCGGCGAGCAACGCGGCGAGGCCCGGCTTGTCGACGGCGCGGATCTTCGCGAGCCACGGCTGGATCGGGGCAAGCCCCTTCGCCTCGACCGACGCCGAATCGAGATAGGAGGCATAGGCGCGTCCGATCATGCTGTTCGGATCGCCCTTCGCCGCCTCAAGAATCTCCTGCGTGCGCTTTTGCGACAGGTCGGCGAGCGCGGTGAACATGCCATAGTTGGACTTGTCCGCCGGGATCGCGGTGTTCTTGGCCCAGGTGCCATTGGCATAGGCGTAGAAATCGTTGCCGGGCAGTACGCTCTTGTCCATACCGGTCGTGTCGAAGCCGAAGTCGCCGATTTCGGGCTTGTCGGCCTTGGCCGAGGCGGCAGCCTGTTCCTTGGCCGAAACCGAAACCGCCGGCGCCATGCCGAACAGCATCGCGCCCAGCGCGGCGGTCGCCATCAGGCGCGAAGAATGCGTCATACGTGTCATGATTATCCCCAGGTTGACGGGCAGGACATGATCCTCCGCGCCATGGACGGCGCGGATCCTGCGATGGAGACAGCTATAAAAGCTGACGGCGGGCGATCAACCGGCCGCCGTGTCGCTCGTCGATGACTCAAGTCGTTGGTCGCGCGCGCGGCGCAATTTGCGCCGCCAGCGCAGGCGGATCCAATTGTCCCAGATCACCGCCGCGAGCAGGAAGCCGACCACCGCGGTAACGACCGAGATCACGAAGAGACCCGCGATCAGAGCCGGCGCGGCGTCGGACAACAGCCACCGCGCCCATTCGCCGACCGATGCGCCCTTGTCGATCATGATCGAGAAGGTTGCGACATTGGCATGCAGCCCGAACAGATCATTGCCGAGCCATACCGCCGCGGCGATCAGCAGCGGCGTCGTTGCAGGGTTGGACAGGAAGGTCATCGCGACGCCGATCGGGATATTGGCGCGGAAAGGCAGCGCAAGCAGCGCCACGCCCAGTATCTGCGCGCCGGGAATCAGGAAAAAGATGCCGACGAACAGGCCGAGCGCGGTACCGCGGCGCACCGAGGTGCGGGTGAAGCGCCACAAATGGCTATGCGCGACGCGATGGGCAAAGGGCTTGACGAACCGGCTTTCGAGCAGCTCCTCACGCGACGGCGAGTGGCGCTTGATCCAGTTCATCACCGCCGCCTTGTCGCGCGGCTTCCCCCCACTCATCCCCGTTCCTTCATCAATCGCTGCTTGTCGCGCTTCCAGTCGCGTTCCTTGATCGACTCGCGTTTATCGTGCGCCTTCTTGCCCTTGGCGAGCGCGAGTTCGACCTTCGCGCGCCCGCGTCCGTTGAAATATACGCTCAAGGGCACCAGCGTCATCCCTTGTCGGGCCACCGCCGCGTGCAATTTATTGATTTCGCGCGTGTTGAGCAGCAGCTTGCGCGGCCGGCGCGGCTCGTGATTGAAGCGGTTTCCGTGGCTGAATTCGGGGATGTTGGCGTTGATCAGCCACACCTCGCCGCCCGCGACTTCGGCATAGCTTTCGGCGATCGTCCCCTCGCCGAAGCGCAGCGATTTCACCTCGGTGCCCTGCAGCGCGATCCCCGCCTCGAACACCTGGTCGATGGCATAGTCGAAGCGCGCGCGCCGGTTTTCGGCGACGACCTTCTTCTTGTCGAATTCGGGGGCGGATTGCGGACGGGCCATGAAAAAGAAAACCTGGAACCTAGAGAACGCCTGCCGAAACCAGTGCGGCATCGACGGCGGCGCGCGATGCAGCGGACGCCGGAATGATAGGTAGGCGCACATCGGGCGAAAACCAGTCGTGCACCCGCGCCAGCGCATATTTGACCGGCGCCGGTGACGCGTCGGTGAACATCGCCTTGTGCAGCGGAAACAGCCGGTCGTGCAGGACCAGCGCGCGCGCCCAGTCGCCCGCGGCGCAAGCGGCGGCGAAATCGGCGCACAGGCGCGGCGCGACATTGGCGGTGACCGAAATGCAGCCCGCCCCGCCCAGAACGGCGTGCGGCAACCACAAGTCGTCGTTGCCGCTGAGCTGGCAAAAATCGGCGCCCGCCCCTGCGCGGTGCATCGTCACGCGCGCAAGATCGCCGCTCGCGTCCTTGGTCGCGACGACCGTCGGAATTTCGGCAAGCTTGCACATGGTTTCGGCGCTGATGTCGGCGACGGTGCGGCCGGGGACGTTGTAGACGACGATCGGCAGATCGCTCGCGTCGGCGAGCGCCCTGAAATGGGCGAGCATGCCTTCCTGCGTCGGCCGGTTGTAATAGGGCGCGACGATCAGCGCGGCGCTCGCCCCAGCGGCCTGCGCATGACGCATGTGGCGGATCGCGGTGGCAGTGTCGTTCGACCCGCAGCCGGCGATCACCGGCACCCGTCCCGCCGCCGCCTCGATGCACGCGTCGATGATGCGATAATGTTCATCGAAGCTCAGCGTCGGGCTTTCGCCGGTCGTACCGCACGGCACGAGCGCGCTCGTCCCCTCTTTGATCTGCCAGTCGACGAGGCGGGCAAAGGCCTGCATATCCAACGCACCGTCGCGAAATGGCGTCACCAAAGCGGGAATCGACCCCGAGAACATGCTCCGCTCCTTTACAAAAAGCCGCTTTCACCGATAGAATCCGGTCAGCGCGCCGCGTCATGAACGCCTATTCAGCGCCCTGCAAGGAGTTTGCCACTAACATGGCCGGCATGTTTTCGCTGCCCCCAATTTCCCGCCTCGCGCTCGCCGCAGCGCTGCTTGTCCCATCGGTCGCCACCGCGAGCGAACTGACGCCCGATCAGATGGCGTGGTATCGCGCCCAGATGGGGCTCGCGTCGGTCTCGACCTCGCCGCCGAGCGCCACCAACACCGTCGGCGATGCGGTGCTCGAATGGCGGCGACTGACGCAGGACCAGAACGCGTCCTTCGACCGGCTTTCGCGGTTCCTGATGGCCAATCGCGACTGGCCCGATGCCGACAAGATGCGCGTCCGCGCCGAAAAGGCGATCGCGATCGACAGCTTCGATCCTGCGCGTACCCTCGCCTATTTCCAGGCCTTTCCGCCGCGCACTGCGAGCGGCGAACTGCGCATGGCGCTGGCGCTCAACGCGTCGGGCCGCCGCGACGAAGCCTATGCCGCGGTGCGCCGCGCCTGGACCGGCGGCACGCTCGACGAGGCGGAGGTCAGCCGGGTGCTCAGCCTCTTCCCAGGCGCGATCTCGCTTGCCGATCATGATGCCCGCATGGACAAGCTGCTATGGCTGGGCGCGACCGGCCCCGCCTCGCGCCAACTCGCCTTCACCTCGCCCGACCGGCGGCCGATCTTCGCGGCGCGGCTGGCAATGCGCAGCGGCGCGGTCGATGCCGCGATGCAGGCGTCGGCGATCGAAGCGCGATATCCGTCGCTGACCCGCACCGACCCCGGCTATATTGCCGACAAGGCGACGTGGCTGCGCAAGGCGGGCCGCGTCGGCGAAGCGCGCGCGCTGCTCGCGGGGCCGCGCAATCTGGCCTCGGCACCCACCGATGCCGAGGAATGGCTCGAAACCCTGCTCACCAACGCGCGTCAGGCCGACGCCGCGGGCGACAAGACGACCGCCTATAATATCGCGCGGCAGCTCGACGACGCGCTGCCCTCGGGGACGGTCGTGCGCGAACAGCCGCTCGGCGTCCGCGACGATTATACCTCGCTGGCATGGCTCGCGGGCCAGCTCGCCTACAAGAGCCTCGGCCGTCCGGGCGAGGCGGTGCGACTGTTCCGCGCTTATGGCGAAGCCGCACGCTCGGCGCAGACGCGCACCAAGGGCTTTTACTGGGCGGGTCGCGCCGCGCTCGCAGCGGGCGACACGGCTGCGGCCAATGCGCATTTCGCCGACGCTGCCGAACATTATGACCAGTTTTACGGCCAGCTCTCGCTCGAACGGCTTGGCCGTCGCCAGCCCAAGCCGGCGCCCGTCCCGACGATCCGGGTCAGCGCGTCCGAGCGCGAGGCGTTCGATGACGACCGGCTGGTGCGCGCCGCGCGCGCGCTGGGCGAGATCGGCGCCTGGCGTGAACAGTCGCTGTTCCTCCGGGCGCTGGCGCAGCGCGCGACGACGCCGACCGACCATGTTCTGGCGGGCCAGCTCGCCGCGTCGATCGGCCGTCCCGACCTTGGCGTCATGATCGGCCGCAGCGCGCAGGCGAACAGCCTCGACGCGGTCGAGGTTTCGGGCTTCCCCACGGTGCGTGTCCCGGCGGGGCAGGAAAGCAACTGGACCTTCATCCACGCGATCACCCGTCAGGAAAGCCAGTTCGACCGCCAGGCGATCAGTCACGCCGGCGCGCGCGGCATGATGCAGCTGATGCCGGGAACCGCGCGCGAAGTCGCAAACAAGCTCGGCCTCGGCTATGACGCGAGCTCGCTGACCAGCGACACCAATTATAATATGACGTTGGGATCGACCTATTTTCAGCAGATGCTCAGCTATTTCGGCGGCAGCTATCCGCTCGCGGTCGCGGCCTACAACGCCGGTCCCGGCAATGTGAACAAATGGCTGCGCGCCAATGGCGATCCGCGATCGGGCACGGTCGACATGATCGACTGGATCGAGGCGATTCCGATTTTCGAAACGCGCAACTATGTGCAGCGCGTGCTCGAAAATGCGGTCGTCTACGACACGCTGCGCGACGGCGACCGGTCGCTGCCCAATGCACCGCTGAGCTTCTATCTCGGCAAGCGTACACCCGGCTGATAGGTCGATGGCGGGGGACAAGACCAATATCATCAGCCCGTCTGGCTTCGCCGCGCTGCGCGCCGAATATGATCTGCTGTTCGCAACCGAACGCCCCAAGCTCGTCGAAACGATCAGCTGGGCGGCCGGCAATGGCGACCGCAGCGAGAATGGCGACTATATCTACGGCCGCAAACGGCTGCGCGAGATCGACCGGCGGCTGTCCTTCCTTGCGCGCCGGATGAAGGCGGCGCGGGTCGTCGATCCCGCGGAACAGCCCGACAAAGGCCGCATCTGGTTCGGCGCCACGGTCGAACTCGCGGACGAGGAGGATGCGCGCCGCACCGTCACACTGGTCGGCGACGATGAGGCCGATGCCGGCGCCGGCCGGATCGGCTGGAACAGTCCGCTCGCCCGGGCGCTGCGCGGCGCGGCGACCGGCGACTTGCGCACGGTTCAACTGCCCGCCGGGCCCAAGGAATGGGAAATCGTCGCCATCGCCTATCCGTGAGCGCGGCACGTGCCGCCTGTGCGCGCGATCACAGCGACGCGCAACAGATCGTGCGAAGCCATCCGATCGTCACGCAAGGAGATGGGTCGATGCGGGGAATTATCGTCATTGCATTGTCGCTGGCGGCAACTGGTACCCAGGCGATGCAGCCGCCGGGCGATGCGCAGATCAGGGCTGACCTAAGCCGCGGCGAAGAGATTGAAACGCGCATCGCGGGCGACCTGAATAGCGATGGCGTCGACGACATCGCCTATATCGTCCGTGGCGACGACAAAAGGACATTGCGCGTTCGCCTGGCCGACAAGGGCAAGATCGATTTCGGCCACGCGCCGCTGGGCATGCTCGACCTCGACGCCTATCCGCTCGGCGCGGCGGAGATATCGGTCGCAAAAGGCGTATTGGTCGTCAAGGACCTGACCGGCGGGACGACCGCGACGACGGCGACCTATCGCTTTCGGCTCGAGCCGGAGGCTGGACGCATGAAGCTTATCGGCCTCGATGCGACGATGTATAGCCGCACCTTCGCGCACGACGGCAGCGAACTGAGCTGGAATCTGCTGACCGGCGACGTCATCACCTCGACGCTCAAGCTAAGCGGGTCAGGCGAAAATGCGTCCTATCAAAAAACGGGACTCAAGCGTTTTCGCCGCCCGATCCGCGTCTATTGGATGGAAGACGCCCCCAGCGGCGAAGATGCGTTCGGCGCTGCCGCCAAATAACTATTGCCCCTGCCCCATCAGCGCCGGAATGATCCAGACCACCGATAGCACGATGACCGCCAGAAACAGCGAAATCGCAAGGACATAGCGCACGCCGTTGCCTTTGACGCCGCTGCTGGCTTCTTCGTCGGTCACTTCGACATGGTCGTCGACGACTTTCATGGTTCGTCTCCCTTCAGGCTGTCTGCATCCAACGCGGGGCTGGACAGCGCGGTTCCCGCGCGCGGCGCGCGCGGCGATGGGAGAGTGAAGCCAGAGGGTCTGTAAGCCGGGTTCTGTCCACCCCGTTGCCGGGGATGGGCGATCATTCCTCTAGGCGGCCGGTTGCCCGGACGCTCAAGCAGTCAACCCGGACGGCGGGGCCGGAACCAGCCCTGAGTCACCTCGTGCCATCCCTATTCGACCTTGCTCCCGGTGGGGTTTGCCGTGCCGCGTCCGTTGCCGTCCGCGCGGTGCGCTCTTACCGCACCCTTTCACCTTTCGCCGGGCCGAAGCCGTTGGCGGTCTGCTCTCTGTGGCACTTTCCCTTGCTCCGGTTGCCCGAAGCCGCCGGACGTTATCCGGCACCGTGGTTTCCGTGGAGCCCGGACTTTCCTCCCCCGCTTGCGCGGCGGCGATCGCCCGACCCTCTGGCCTTATGCGGTTATAGCGCGAACGAGCGCCGATTGCGAGCGATTGCGAACGACAGAAATGGGGTGGAAAGCTGCCATTGCCAAATTGCTATCGAATGGGCGAGCATAGGCAATGTCAATCAGCGACCACTCCTATGAAGTCATCGACCTCCTTGCTCACGAACGCGGTCTGACCCGTGACAAGTTGAACCCTTCAGACCGGCTGCTTCATGACCTTGGTATGGACGGCGACGATGCCGTGGACTTCTTCAACAGCGTGCATGAGCGGTTCGGGACGGACTTAACTCACCTCCACGAGCATTGGAGCGAACACTTCGGACCAGAGGGGTTTTCTCTCTGGAATGGACTGGTCATCATTCCTGCCGCAGTCATTGGCGGCGCAGTCGCAAGCATGACCGACCTGTCCGCATTCTGGGGATTTGTCATAGCCGTCGTTCTGCTCGCGGCGGGGTTCTGGGCGATACGGCGATGGGGACCACCTGACACAACCGTCCCTATTACAGTCGCGGAAGTTGTCGCCGCTGTCGAGTCTGGGACGTGGCCCAGCCGCCCTCAACGCTAATCTCCGCAATCGGTCGTCTCCGGTAACTCCCAGCCGGTCAATCCCCCTCGGGCTGCGGCAGCAGCAGTGCGAGCAGGATCGCGCGGCATTCGCCGTCGATCGTCCCGTCGATCAGTTCGGGGCGGAAACGGCGCTGGAATGCGACGGTCGCGGCAAAGCCGTCGGTGACATCATAGCCGAAGCGTTCGAGCGCGAGCAGGAAACCGGCGTCCGTCCATAGCGGATCGGTCAGTTTCTTGGTCGGCCGCGGCAGCGCCAAGCGCCGGCGCGCCAGTTCGCCCCACGGAAAAAGCTCGCCCGGATCCTGCTTGCGCGTCGGCGCGATGTCCGAATGGCCGACGACATTGCCGCGCGTGATCGCGTGGCGGTCCTTGATCTGGTGCACGAGCCGCACGACCGAGGCGATTTGCGGGTCGGGAAAGGGAACATAGCCGAATTCATGACCGGGATTGACGATCTCGATCCCGACGCTCGCCGAATTGATGTCGCTGATCCCGCGCCAGTGCGACTTGCCCGCGTGCCACGCGCGCTTGTCCTCGGGCACCATATGGGTGATCTGGCCGTCTTCGCTGACGACATAATGCGCCGACACCTTCGCCTCCGGATCGGCAAGCCGATCAAGGGCTTCGGCACCGGTCTTCATACCGGTATAATGCAGCACGATCATCGAGATGGGCAGCGCGCGCTCGTCGAAATTGGGTGACCAGCGTTCGATAAAGTCGCTCATGCGTGTCGCGGCCCATTCCTGCCCTGCCTTGCGTTCGCTTGCGCCAGTCGGGCGCAAATTGCAAGGTCAGGCCGCGACCGGCGCGCGCACCTGCTGGTCGGCGGGCTCGTAAAGCCCGCGCAGGCGGCGGCTCGCCACGAACTGGTCGGTCTGGCCGAGCACCGTCTCGCCCGCCCCCAGCACCAGAAAGCTTTGCGGCGCGGCGACCGAACGCAGCCGCGCGAAGGCCTTCTGCCGCATCGGCAGCGAGAAATAGAGCAACAGGTTGCGACAAAAGATCAGATCGGCCGGGCTGGCCAGAGGCGGGCGATCGACGAGCATATTCTGCACCGAAAAGTCGATCCGGCGCCTGAGGTCGGCCTTGGCCAGCCAGCCGCCTTCGGTCTGGTCGAACCAGCGCACCATGCGCTGCACCGGCAGCCCGCGCTGAATCTCGAACTGGCTGTACAGCCCGACGCGCGCGCGGCTGATCGCATGATAGCTGACGTCGGTGCCGACGACATCGACCTGCCATCCCGCCCATTGCTCGCCCTGTTCGGCGAGCAGCATCGCCATCGAATAGGCTTCCTGGCCGGTCGACACGCCGCAATGCCAGATGGTGACGCGCCGCTTGGCCGCATTGGTTTCGCGAATATGCTCAAGCGCGGTCTTCGCTATGTCATCGAACACACTGTGTTCGCGGTAGAAATAGGTTTCGTTGTTGAGCATCGCATCGACCGTGTCGTCGAGCAGTTGCCGGCTGGTCGAGGTGACGAGCGCGGCGACAAGCGCGTCGAGATCGGCGATGCCGTGACGCTGCATCACCGGCTTCAGCGACATTTCGATCCGCCATATCCGGTTCGGCGACAGCGTCTGGCCGGTGCGCGATTCGAGCACGCCCATCAGCACGCGATAGGCGGACTCGCTGGCGCCGCCGCCCATCATGGCTTTTTGCCGCCGCCAAGATAGGCGCCGAGCATCAGCGCGATCGCGTCGGGGTTGAGCGTCGCCGCGGCAATCCCGGCTTTGGCAACGGCGCCGGGCATCCCCCAGATGACGCAGCTTTCGGGCGCCTGCGCGAGGACGGTGCCGCCCGCATCCTTAAGCCGCGCCGCGCCGGTCGCCCCGTCGCGGCCCATACCGCTCAGCACGACGGCCACGCCGCCAGCGCCATAGACATCGGCGACCGAAGCCAGCATCGGGTCGGCGGAGGGGCAACAGCCATTGTCGACCGGACGGCGATCGAGCGCTATTTCCTGCCGTCGCCCTGCATTGACGACCATAAGATGGGCATCGCCGGGGGCGAGATAGATGTGGTTCGGCAATACCGGCATGCCCGCCGCCGCGACGCGAACGGTGCGCGCCGTCATCGTCGCGATCTGGCGCGCGTAAAATTCCATGAAGGCATCGGGCAGATGCTGGGTCAGCAGGATCGGCGCCGAAATCCGCGGGTCGAGATTGGCGAGGAAGTTGGTGAAGGCCGGAATGCCGCCGGTCGAGGCCGCGACCGCGATGCAGGCGAGCGGCGCCGCCGTATCGAATGCCACCGGGGCCGGCGGCGGAATTTCGCGGCGGGCGAGCCGCGTATCGCTCGCGCCGAGCGAGAGCGCGTCGATCGCGGCCGGGCCGCCCTCGACGCAGTTCGACGAGAGGATCAGGACACGGGCGTTCACGGCGCTGCGCAGGATATGCGGCAGCGCGTCGATCCCGTTCATCCCCGGCATTTCGATATCGAGCACCACGACATCGACGGGCTCGGTCGCCAGAAAGGCGAGCGCATCATGCGCCGATGCGACCGAGGCACACACCGTCAGCCCCGGCGTACCGTCGACAATGCGCTCAAGGATGCTGCGGACGACCAGGCTGTCGTCGACCAGCATCACGCGAACCGTGCGCGCCGCCGGTATGTCGGTTTCGACCCTGGGATCAGTCAGCGAAGATTGGGGCGGCGACACGTCCGGGCTCAGGCAACGCCGACGAGTTGCAATTTCCCTTCCAGCGTCTCGCGATCGAACGGCTTCATGACATATTCGTCGGCTCCGGCCTCGATCGCGGCGCGGATATGGTCGATGCTGTTTTCGGTCGTGCAAAAGACGACGCGCGGGCGCTCCTCGATCCCGAAATCGAGATCGTTGAAGGCGCCGAGAAATTCCATCCCGCTCATCACCGGCATGTTCCAGTCGAGCAGGATCACGTCGGGCCGATTGGCGCGGCAGAAGGTCAGCGCCTCCTGCCCGTCGGCCGCTTCGTCGACCGAAAAGGACATGCTTTCAAGAATATGTCGCGCGACCTTGCGAATGACTTTGCTGTCATCGACGACCAGACAGGATTTCGACATTTATTCCTCCGACCCCCGGAATTTACGCCACGTTACGGCGAAGGGGTGTCCACTATGTTAATACGGTCGGCGTCACGCTGCCTTAAGCGCGGGCGGTACGATAAAATGCGACGGATCTACCACAAGCAGCGACGCGCCCTCATGCTCGATCATCGCATCAGCGACGCGCGCCCATCCCGGCATCAGCTTGCCGGCAAGGCGCGTCTCGGCTGCATCGATGAAGCACACATCCTCGATTTCGTCGGCGAGCAGCGCATAGCCGTGTTCGGCGACATCGACGACGATCACCCGCTGCCCGGTCGCGACCGCCACCGGCGGCAGGCCGACGACGACATGCGGGTCGATCAGCGTGAAGACGCGGCTGCGCAACGCGAACAGGCCCGCAACGTGCGGCGGCGCGCCCGGCACCTCGACCGGTGCCCCGACCATGACGACCGAGTTGATCGAGCGCGAACGCAGCGCTACGCGCGTGTCGGCGATGCGCGCGATCAGATACAGCTTTTCCATCATGACCGCGCTCCTCCGACCTTACGGCGCAGCGCCGCGAGCAAGCCCGCACGGTCGTAGCGATAGACGCTCGCGTCCTCGGGGCTTGCCGAAACCGCTGCCGATCGCAGGCAGATGACGGGAAGATCGCCCGCGTCATGGGCGCAGCCTTGTCCGCTTTCGGTCAGGCACAGCATCACATCGGCCTCCTCGCCCGCGTCGGCGGCCGTGGCGACGCGGTAGCCCGCGCCGCGCAGCAGCGGCGCCAGGAAATTCTCGCCCCACCCGTCGGCATCGCCCGCGAGCCGACACAGCGGCGCGCGGCCCGCGGCCACGGTGCGGCCGCCGGCGTGACATTCCATGATCCAGAAAGGATCGATGAGTTCGACGGGCTCGCCGCCGACCAGCACCACACCCGCGATCAGGCCCGGTGCCGACGCGGGTTCGACCACGTCGGGCAGGCGCACGATGTCGATCACCGCCGCGATCGGGTAACAGATCACCGTATCGCCGTCGTACAGTCGCAGCAGTTTCACCGCCGCCTCGCCGGTCGGCACCGTTGCCGCATGGACGGGGAATATCTCGTCGCCGACCTGCACCCGAACGGTGCCGCCGCTTTCGAACAAAGCCGATTGCGGCACTTCCTCGACCCGTTCGATCACCGACAGGCGGACGCCGCGCGTGCGGCCGTCGGCCTCGCGGAACAGCAGCAATTGCGTCGCGTTGCGCGCCCTTTCGGCCTGCGCCTCGCGTTCGTCGGCGCGGTCCTGACTGCGCCCGGCTTCACCGGCATCGACGCCCGACGCCGCGAGCAACCCCTGCACATCGAGCAACAGCACCGGCCGACCGTTATCGGGCAGCGTGGTGCCCGCATAAAGGCCGGTCGCCATGATCATCGGGGCGGCGGGCTTGATGACCAGTTCCTCATGGTCATGGATCGCCGCGACGCTGAGCGCATAGCTCTGCCCCTGCCCCGGCCGGATGATGACGAGCGCGCGGTCGTCCACATCGTCGTCGTCGCCGCGCTGACGCGCCAGCACATCCTCGAGCCGCAGCAAGGGGAATTGCTCGCCGCGCACGGTTGCGATTTCGCCGCCACCGAGGCGTTCTATGCGAACGCTGTCGTTCGTCTCGAGCAGGATTTCACGCACCGACCCGCGCGGAATGGCGAAATATTGCCCTGCGGCGCGCACCATCAGTCCCGAAATGATCGTCAGCGTCATCGGAACGCGCAGCAGCACCGACAGGCCGCGCCCCTCTTCATTGCGCAGTTCGACGAGGCCGCCGATCTTCTCCACATTCGCCTTGACGATGTCCATGCCGACGCCGCGGCCCGAAATTTCCGTGATTTGGGCGGCGGTCGAAAAGCCCGGACGAAAGATCAGCTCCAGCTTTTCAGCCGGCGTCAGCGTCCGAGCGTCGGCCGCCGAGAGCAGCCGGTTGGCGATCGCCTTGGCAACCAGCGCGTCGGGCGACAGGCCGCGCCCGTCGTCGCGCACCTCGATTTCGATCTGATTGCCCGACTGGCGCGCCGAAACCCTGATGGTGGCAGTAATATCCTTCCCCGCTGCGACGCGCTCGTCGAGCCCCTCGATCCCGTGATCGATGGCGTTGCGGACGATATGGATCAGCGGATCGCGGATATTCTCCATCATCTCGCGGTCGAGCTCGACCTCGCCGCCACTCGTATCGAAATGGACCTTCTTGCCCAGTTCCTGCGCCAGATCGCGCACGATGCGCGGCAGCGGCGCGAACAGCTTGTCGATACGCTGCATCCGCATCTGGCTGACCGACTGGCGCATCCCCGCGATCGAATCGGAAAGGCGGTCGAACGCGCCGATCAGTGCCGCATCGGCTCCAGACTCGCGCAGCATCCGCGCAAATTCATTGCGTGCGAGCACGATGTCGGTAACCCCCGTCATCACGCTGTCGAGCAGCGGCAGCGGCACGCGGATCGACCGCCAGCCCTGCAATTCGGTGATGATATCGTCGTCGCGCCGCATCCGGATCGCCGCCGGAACCGCGGGTGCCGCGTCCGCCTGCACCGGATCAGGCGCATCGCCCGACAGGGAGGCGATAACGTCGCCATCCTCACCCGCCGGCTCGGCGCCTTCGCTCGCCAACTGCTCGCACAGCATCGACAGTCGATCGACGATGGCGAGCACGCCGGTGACGAGCGCGGCGTCGGGCGCGCGATGACCGCGGCGAACCTGATCGAGCGCCTCTTCGGCGGCATGCGAAAGCGCGGTCACGCGCGGCAAAGCCAGAAAGCCCGAGCTTCCCTTGATCGTGTGCATCATCCGAAAGATGGAATCGAGCTGCGCCCGGTCGGCGGGATCGGCCTCCCACACGACCAGCGCCCCGCCGGCATCGGCAAGGATTTCCGACGTTTCAGCCAGAAAATCGTTCAGAAGATCGTCCATCGCGGTTCCGCTGCGCCCCAAAATCAAGGCGCAACCATGACCGACAATGGTTAAGGAGCGCTTTACCCGGCGGGCCGCAGCACCGCGCCGACGAGCAAAGACGTCGGCGTTTCGCGCGCCAGCATCACGGTGCCGTTATTCTGCGCCGCCACCGCCTGAACGAGCACCGCGGGAGCGGTTCGTGAGGTCATCGCGGCCGCCGTCTCGCCTTCCGCGAGGATGCGTTCGACGTCGGCATCGACCAGGATGCGCTCGGCCTCGGCATGCAACGCGATCTCGATGTTTTCGCCCTGCCGCTCGCAGCCGATGTCGAGCCGTCCGCCGCGGACCAGCGCATCGACCAGAATCAGCGCGAGGTTGAGGATGATCTTGACCGCCGGTTTGGGCAGCGCGTCCTCGCCGATCATCCAGTTGAGCGTGATCGGGCGGTCGGCCATGATCCCTTCGATCGCGCCCTTCGCTTCGGTCGGCGGCACCGCTTCGCCGAAGCCGCCCGCCGATCCGAAGGCGAGCCGGAAGAATTTGAGCTTCGCGGCCGATGTCCGTGCGCTTTGTTCGAGCAGGTCGAGCACCCGCGCCCGCATCTCGGGGTCCTTTTCATCGGCCAGCAACTCGAGGCCGTTGGCAAAGGCCCCGACGGGGCTCAGCAGGTCGTGACACAGGCGCGAGGCCATCATCGAGGCGAAATCGACGCGATCGTCGGTCATGGATGCAGTGGCTCCCCAAGCTCGGCAGTTTCCGGCACCGCAGCTCCTAGGGCAGCGGCCCCCTTCAGGGCAAGCGCCATCCCCTTGAATATTGCCCGGACGGGGCCACATGACGACCAATGAAGGGGGACGACGACATTCTGACCGTGGCGTTGGGCGACAGCGCGGCCGGGTTGCGGCTCGACCGGGCGCTGGCGGAGGCTTTGCCCAGCCTGTCGCGCGAGCGCGTCAAGACGCTGATCAAGGGCGGCCGCGTTACCGATGCCGGCGGGCGCATCCTGTGGGATCCCGCCGCCAAGGCATCCGCACCGGCGAAGCTCGAACTGCGCCTGCCCGCCCCCGCCCCCGCGCATAATGTGGCGCAGGACATGAATCTCGTCATCGCCTTTGAAGACGAGCATCTGATCGTGGTCGACAAGCCCGCGGGGATGGTCGTTCACCCGGCTGCCGGCAATCTCGACGGCACGATGGTCAACGCGCTGCTCCATCATTGCGCCGGACAATTGTCGGGAATCGGCGGCGTCGCGCGCCCCGGCATCGTCCACCGTATCGACAAGGATACCAGCGGGCTGATCGTCGCCGCCAAGCACGACAAGGCGCATGAGGGGCTGGCGAAGCAATTTGCGGCGCACAGCATCGACCGCCGCTATCTCGCGATCGCGACCGGCCGCCCGATGCCCGCCAACGGCACGGTGGAGGCCGCGCTCGGCCGGTCGAGCGTCAATCGCAAGAAGATGGCGGTGGTCGAGCCGGGCCGCGGCAAACATGCGATCACCCATTACCGGACGATCGAGCCGCTGCGAGACGCAACTTTGGTGGAATGCCGGCTGGAAACGGGCCGCACGCATCAGGTTCGCGTCCATATGGCGCATATCGGCCACCCGCTCGTCGGCGATCCGGTCTATGGGCGCGCCCGAAAGCCGCTTTCGGACCTGCTGAAAGCCCGTCATTTTGCGCGTCAGGCGTTGCATGCAGCCCATTTGGGCTTTATTCATCCGGTGACCGGTAACAGCATCGCGCTCGACAGCGAACTCCCAGCGGACATGCGGGAACTGATCGATGAACTGCGCGTTTAGGTTTCGAATGAAAATCTATTTTGACCGCGAAAGGCAATCGCGGCAGGATATTTTCAGGTTTTAGGGAAGACACTCTCCATGGCTAACAAAAGCAATGTTCCGGCAGTGGTGCCCGCGCTCGGCGGTGAGGCGAGCCTGAACCGCTATCTGGCCGAAATCCGCAAATTTCCGCTTCTGACGCCCGAGCAGGAATATATGCTCGCCAAGCGTTTTCAGGAGCATGGCGACAGCGAAGCTGCGGCGCAGCTCGTCACCTCGCACCTGCGTCTCGTCGCTAAGATCGCGATGGGCTATCGCGGCTATGGCCTGCCGGTCAGCGAACTGATCAGCGAAGGCAATATCGGGCTGATGCAGGGCGTGAAGAAATTCGACCCCGAACGCGGCTTCCGCCTCGCCACCTATGCGATGTGGTGGATCCGCGCCTCGATCCAGGAATTCATCCTGCGCTCGTGGAGCCTAGTGAAGATGGGCACTACCGCGGCCCAGAAGAAGCTGTTCTTCAACCTGCGCCGGATGAAGAATAATCTTGAAGCGTTCGAGGACGGCGATCTCAGCCCCGAAAACGTCGCCAAGATCGCAAAGGATCTGGGCGTCACCGAGGATGAGGTGGTCAGCATGAACCGCCGCATGGCGATGGGCGGCGACACGTCGCTCAACGTGCCGATGGGCGAGGATGGCGACAGCCAGTGGCAGGACCTGCTCGGCGACGAAGGCCCGCTTCAGGACGAGCGCGTGGCCGAGGCCGAGGAACGCGACGTGCGGCACGAGTTGCTCACCGAAGCGCTCGCAACGCTCAACGAGCGCGAACGTCACATCCTGACCGAACGGCGCCTGACCGACGACCCGAAAACGCTCGAGGATCTGAGCCAGGTCTATGACGTCAGCCGCGAACGCGTCCGCCAGATCGAAGTGCGTGCCTTCGAAAAGCTGCAAAAGGCAATGCTCAAGCTCGCCGGCGATCGCCGCCTTATCGGTGCCTGAACGCTGACCCTCGCGCCCGCTCTGGTGGGCGCGAGGTGGGCGGCCTTGTTCCCTCCCATCGCGCGCTTGCCTCAGGCGCGCGAGCGGTTAATTTGCCCGGCATGGCATCCCGATCCCGCGCAAGAAAGCGCACACTCCCCTGGTATCTGCGCCCCTTCAAATGGCTGCTATGGTTCGCCATAGGGTCGACGGCGTGGGTACTCGTCTATGCGGTGGTACCGCCGCCCGTCACCTTCACCATGCTTGCCGACAGCAATGGCATCACCAAGGACTGGACGAGCCTTTCGGCGATCGACCGCAACATGATCCGCGCCGCCATCGCCGCCGAGGATGGAAAATTCTGCACCCATAACGGCTTCGACACCGAAGCCATCGAAGATGCGATCGAGCGCAATGCCAAGGGCAAGCGGCTACGCGGCGGGTCGACGATCAGCCAGCAGACGGCAAAGAACGTCTTTCTGTGGCAGGGCAGCGGCTGGACCCGCTATCTGCGCAAGGTGCCGGAAGTGTGGTTCACTTTCCTGATCGAAACCTTCTGGAGCAAGCGACGGATCATGGAAGTCTATCTGAACGTCGCCGAAACTGGGATCGGCACCTATGGCGTCGAAGCGGGCGCCCGGCGCTATTTCAACCATGGTGCGAACCGCCTCAGCCCGGCCGAGGCCGCGCGCATTGCCGCGATCCTGCCGCTCCCCAAAAAGCGCGAGGCAATCAGTCCGTCGGGCTTCACGCGCCGTTACGGCAATATGATCGCGGCGCGCATCGGCCAGGTCCGGCGCGATGGTCTGGACGCGTGCATCTATAAATAGGGGAGCGCAAGCGGCGCGCCGCGCCCAGTTCTGGCTGCCTTAGTTTTGGCTGGGCGTCACTGTTGCCACGACGGGTTTGGGCGTGATCGCCTCTGCCGCAACGACACGTTTCGTGTCGCCATTGGCGATCGCCTTTTCGAGCGACGCGACCTGCGGGCATTTGTCCTTACACAGCCGCTGGACATCGGCGAGCTTTTCGCGCGCCAGTTCGATCGCGCCCTTGTCGGCGAGCGCTTCGCCCTGCCCCGCCAGCGCGACGATATCGTTGGGTTCGAGCAGCAGCGCTTCGCGATAAAGGCCGATGGCCTTGCCCGGCAGGCCCTGCGCGCGCGCGACCTGCGCCAGCGCGATAATCGCCGAACGGTTGCGCGGGTCGGCGGCAAGCGCCGATTCATAGGCGTCGATCGCGGCGTCGAGATCGCCCTTCGCCTGCGCCGCCTGGCCCTGGTTCATCAGCGCTACGGATTGGGGCAGGATATCATTGTCGGCACGCTGCGCATCGGAGGCTACAGGCAGGCTGGCCAGAACAAGACCGGCGCCAAGGGCCAGTAAACTGATGCGCATCGCATTCTCCCATCGCTTCATTTGCGGCGACGCTAACATGGCGCGGTCAGCCGTGCGAGGAAAAAGCCGTCGCATCGGTCGTGCGCCGGGGTGAACAGATAGCCCGCGCCCGCGGCGCGCGCGATGCCGTCCGGCAAATAGCCACTGTCGGCGGTCCAGCCCCGATGTCGGTCCAGAAACGCTTGCACCTGTGCCCGCCCCTCGCGCGCGATGATCGAGCAGACAGCATAAAGGAGTTTACCGCCCGGCGCCACCAGATCGGCACCGATGGCGAGCAGGTTCGCCTGATCGGCCAGATGACGCTCGAGCCGCGCCGGCGTCAGCCGCCAGCGCAGTTCGGGACTGCGCCGCCAGGTGCCGCTGCCCGAACAGGGTGCATCGACGAAAACATGCGTCGCCTTGCCGCGCCAGTCGGCGAGCATCACCGCTTCCTTCCCCGGATCGAGCAGGCGCGTCTCGATCCGCGTTGCCCCCGCCCGCTCCGCACGGGGCGGCAATTGCTGGAGCCGCGCGCGATTGACGTCGCATGCCAATATGTCGGCGGCATCGCCGGTCAACGACGCAATAGCGAGCGTCTTGCCGCCGCCCCCGGCGCACAGATCGACGATGCGCGCGCCCGCTTCGGCACCCAGCGCCGCCGCCGCATATTGGCTCGCCGCATCCTGCACCTCGAACGTGCCACCTTCGTAGGCGGGATGCTGGACCGCCGCGGTTTCGGGCGGCAAACGCCAACCGTCGGGCGCGCCGTCGATGGCGGCTCCTTCGGGGAAAAGTTCGGCAAGCCCGTTGCGCGACGCCTTCAGGCGGTTGGCGCGCAAATCGAGCGGCGCGCGTTCGAGCATGGCCGCCTCTTCCGCGCTCTCGATCAGCGGATCGAACAATTCGGCAAGCGCCGACGCGGCGACGCCGGTTTCGGCGCGCGGCTCGTCGCTGCCTATCGGCGCGGGCCCGTAAGGCGATCCGTCGAACAGCGCCGCGAGCGCCGGATCGCGGTCGGCGAGCGCGAGCATCGCCGCGCGCCCCGACACCGGCACCGACCGCACCGCGCGGATCGCGTCATAGACGTGGCCGCGGATCGCGCGCCGGTCCTTCGATCCCGCATAGCGCCGTGCCCGCATCGCCTCGGCAAACAGGGCGTCGGCGGGCGCCCCGCCCTCGCGCGCCGCGGCAGCGATGGTATCGAGAATCTCGATCGCGGTCTGGACGCGCGCGGCGGGGGTCATGCGATGGCCTCAGCCCGCCGGATAATTCGGTGCCTCGCGCGTGATCGACACATCATGGACATGGCTTTCGCGCAGGCCCGCATTGGTGATGCGCACGAATTTGGCGCGCTCGCGGAAATCGGGCAGCGTGCGGCTGCCCGTATAACCCATCGCCGCCTTCACGCCGCCGACGAGCTGGTGGATGACATCCTTCGCCGCGCCCTTGAACGGTACCTGGCCTTCGATGCCTTCGGGAACCAGCTTCATCTGGTCCTTGATGTCCTGCTGGAAATAGCGGTCGGCGCTGCCGCGTGCCATCGCCCCGACGCTGCCCATGCCGCGGTAGCTCTTGTAGGTGCGTCCTTGGTAAAGGAAGGTTTCGCCCGGCGCCTCGGCCGTCCCGGCGAGCAGCGATCCGACCATGACGCTCGACGCCCCGGCCGCCAGCGCCTTGGCGATGTCGCCCGAGGTACGCAAACCGCCATCGGCGATGACCGGAACGCCATGCTTGGCCGCAACTTCGACGCTGTCGAGGATCGCGGTGAGCTGCGGCACGCCGACCCCGGCGACGATCCGCGTCGTGCAGATCGATCCCGGACCAATACCGACCTTCACCCCGTCAGCGCCGGCGTCGATCAGCGCCCGCGTCGCTTCACCGGTCGCGACGTTGCCGGCCAGCACTTGGACCCGGTTCGACAGCTTCTTGATTTTCTCGACCGTCGCGCCAACCATCTTGCTGTGACCATGCGCGGTATCGACGACGATCAGATCGCATTCGGCATCGAGCAGCGCCTCGGCCCGTTCGACCCCGGTGTCGCCGGTGTTGGTCGCCGCGGCAACGCGCAACCGGCCGCTCTCGTCCTTGGTCGCATCGGGGAAGTTGACTGCCTTTTCCATATCCTTGACGGTGATCAGGCCGATGCAGCGATAATCCTCATCGACGACGAGCAGCTTTTCGATGCGCCGCTGGTGGAGCAGCTTGCGCGCCTCTTCCTGACTGACGCCCGCACGGACCGTCGCCAGATTCTCCGCGGTCATCAATTCGCGCACCGGCTGGCCCGGATTATCGGCAAAGCGCACGTCGCGGTGCGTGAGGATGCCGACCAGCTTGCCGCCGGTCTCGACCACCGGAATCCCCGAAATACGGTGCTGCGCCATCAGCGCGGTGGCATAGGACAAGGGGGCGTCGGGCGTGATGGTGATGGGATTGACGATCATCCCGCTTTCAAAGCGCTTCACCTGGCGCACCGCGGCGGCCTGTTCCTCGACGGTCAGATTGCGGTGGAGGACGCCGATGCCGCCGATCTGCGCCATCAGGATGGCCATGTCGGCCTCGGTAACCGTGTCCATCGCCGACGACAGGATCGGAATGTTGAGGCTGATCTCGCTGGTCAGCCGGGTCGACAGATTGGCGTCCGAGGGCAGAATGTCCGACGGGCCTGGCACCAGCAGCACATCGTCGAAGGTCAGGCCGGTGAAGATTTCCATGGGTGCCACTTTCTGGTGCGGGCGGCGCCTGACCCCGCGGCGGCGGGCGGCACACGCGATTCGTTCGGTGGCGGCCCATGTAACCAGTCAATTCCCGGCGCGCCAGTGGGCGGCGCAGGAATATTTGCGCCGGTCAGCGGCGCGAAAAGGCGGCGGGATTGCGGCTGACAGTCCGCACCCCCGCCGCCCTGCCCCTACCAGCGCCCGAGCACGAGGAAGAGCCCGCCGATAAACAGCGTCACGCCGACCGCGAACTTCAGATAGTCGGCAACGCCCAATGTGAGCTTCGCACCGTACCGGGCGCGAAAGGCCGCAACATTCGCGCGCAGATCAGGGGTTCCGGTGACGCGTCCGACCTCGAGATGACGTCCGGTCTTGAGAAAGGCGAGCGCGTGCGCGACCTCCTCTTCGGACACATCGGGATAACGGCGAAATATATCCTCGGCGCGCAGCGCGTCGGCGCCGAGCGGAGGCCCGGCGGCAATTGGTTCGGTCATGTTCAAATTCCATCGATGATCGCCCTCCGCACTGGGGGCAAGGATCGGCCGGCGCACGGCGGCGCACGGCCCGTGATCAGATGGCAATCATCGGCGGCGCGCGCGCCGAATAGGGCGCCGCGGCAGCACGGTGAGTCCAGCCAGCGGCGACCCGGCCGAAGTCGGGCCGGAACAGTCCGACGGCGGGCAATGCTGGCGGCGCGGCGGACAGCGTGGCGGGATCGCCGCCCACCGGATGCCGGTCATCGTCGCCGGCGCGATAATGCGCGCTGAGCGTAAGGCCGCCGGCACGGACGAAAGGATGCCCGCCATCATAGGGCGCTCCCGCGATGGCGGCGGCGGTTTGATCGACCAGCCGGGCCGGGGCTGAGGCATCGCGCACGAGGCCGCCCGCGCCGAGCGCAACGAGCGCCAGCCACGCCAGGAAGACGCCAACACGGCGGCGCAGGTCGGAATCGAACATCCGCATCGCCTCCATATTGCGTCTCGCGGCCGCAAAAGCTAGCGCGGAGGGGTGAACGCGCCAACGACACCCCGGGCATCCTCTCCCTTCGCGCCTTTTCGCTATCCTGCGTTCCGCGCGATCTGGATCGCCAATCTGGCGTCCAATATCGGGTCGATGATCCAGTCGGTCGGCGCCGCCTGGCTGATGACCGAACTCACCGGTTCGCACCTGCTCATCGCGCTGGTGCAGGCGAGCGCGACGATCCCGATCATGCTGCTCGGCGTCTTTGCCGGGGCAATCGCCGACAATTTCGATCGCCGCCGGATCATGCTGGCGGCGCAAAGCGCGATGCTGATCGTGTCGGCGGCGCTGACCGTCACGGCCTGGATGGGGGCGCTGACGCCGCTGCTTCTGCTCGGCTTCACGCTCGCGGTCGGGTGCGGTACCGCGCTCAACGGCCCTGCATGGCAGGCATCGGTGCGATTGCAGGTCGGGCCGAAGGATCTGCCGCAGGCGATCACGCTCAACAGCGTCGCTTTCAACCTCGCGCGCAGCGCCGGCCCGGCGCTTGGCGGCTTGCTCATCTCGCTGACCGGCCCCGCCACCGCCTTCGGGATCAATGCGCTCAGTTATCTGGCACTAATCGTCGTCCTGCTGCGCTGGCACCCCGAAGTCACGCCGCCGCGGCGCACCCCCATATTGGGCGCGATCGCGATCGGCATCGGCTATTGCGCCCGCTCGAGCCCGCTGCGCCGCGTGCTGACGCGCGGCTTTGCCTTCGGCATCGCCGGCGCTGCCTTTTCGGCGCTGCTGCCCTCGCTCGTCCGCGATCGGCTGCACGGAACCGAGATCATCTACGGCCTCTGCCTCGCCGCGTTCGGCGCAGGATCGATCTTCGCGGCGCTCTGGGTCGGCGAAGCCCGGAAACGCTGGGGCAGCGACCGGGTTGTCAGCATCGCGTCCTTGGTCTTTGCCGCCGCGATGGTGCCGGCGGCCACGGCGCTGACGCTGCCGCCGCTGCTGGCGACCGCCTTTGTCGCCGGGGCGGCCTGGGTTTCGACACTGACCACGCTCAACGTGGCGATGCAACTCCGCTCGCCCGAAGAGATTTTGGGCCGCTGCCTGTCAATCTATCAGGCAGTCACCTTCGGCGCGATGGCGCTCGGCGCCTGGCTGCTCGGGACGCTCGCCGATCTGACCGACCTGCCGACGGCGCTTTTTACCGCGGCCGGATGGCTGACTTTTACCGGTCTTTTGCTCCCGCTCATCGCCCCGATGCCGCGCCGCGACGACGGCCGCGTGATCCCCTGAAATTTTTTGTCCGTACCGGTACAAAAGACGCGCCGCGCCACCTTAAAGGCCGAAGCAAGCGCCCGTTAAAGCGGGTATGACCACACATGCTACATCATCGAACGAGCCGGTAGGGCGGCTCCTTGGTTGGCTGGGGCTCCGCCACGGAAAAACCGGCGCCCAGGCAGGAGACGCCGCATCGCCCGGGGGGCGTACCCCGCGTGATATGGTGACGGAAGCCCGTCAGCAGCTCGTCGGCGCTATCGCTTCCTTCCTGCTCGACCATGATCTCGATGTATCGGCGGCCAATCTCCTGATCGCGCACAGTGCCTTTTCGGGGATCAATCCAAGGCTTGCGCGGCAGATCGCGACGCGATCGCAGACCGCCGACGGAATCACCCAGCAGTGGCTGGACGAACTGGCGCAGCAGGAACCGATCCAGCCCGACCGCGCCGAACTCGATCGCCTCGTCACCCGCCTTGAAACCAACCTCGACACCTTCCAGACCAACACCAAGGCCGCGCGCAACGCGACGAGCGATTATGGCGTCAAACTCGAAAAGCATGTGACCGACCTTCAGCAGGTGCAGGTCACCGGCGAACTCGTCACCCATCTCGCCGATCTCGCCAAGGCGATGCTCGACCGCACGCGCCATGCCGAAGAAGAAATGCGCCGCAGCGAGGATGAAGCGAAATCGCTGCGCCGCAGCCTCGCCCGCGCCAAGCGCGACGCCGAGGTCGACTATCTGACCGGCCTGCCCAACCGCCGCGCCTTCGAGGTGCTGCTCGAGCGCCATTATGAAGAAGCCCGCGCGAGCTGCGAGCCGCTGAGTGTTGCCTTTTGCGACATCGACAATTTCAAGCTGGTCAACGACACCCACGGCCATGAGGCGGGCGACCGCGTCATCAAGCTGATCGCCGATACGCTGGCGCATATCTCGAACGACCATTGCCATGTCGCACGCCACGGCGGCGAGGAATTCGTCATGCTGTTCCGCGGCCTGCCGCCCAGCGAAGCCGCCGCGCGTCTCGACGAAGCACGCGAACAGCTCGCAGGCCGCCGCCTTATCAACCGCAAGACCGACGAGCCCTTCGGCCAGATCACCTTCTCGGGCGGGGTCGCCGACGTTTTCGGTTACAATAATGCGCGCGACGCGCTGAAAGCCGCCGACGACGCGCTCTACCGCGCCAAGGAAAGCGGCCGCAACCGGATCGAGCTGGCGGGGAGCTGACGCCCCCTGCCCATCGATCACCAATCGAGAGTCAGCGACTCCAGCGCGCGAAAATGGCCGTGGGCAGCAGCAGCCCCCGCGCCTCTTCGCGCACCGCAAGCTCGCCGCATTCGACCTTGCCCGGCAAATCGGCGAAAATCTGCCCCAGCAGTTCGCCGATCGCCAGCGCCGACATGCGCACCGCATAGACGGTAAGGAACAGCGCGCGGCTGTCGGCATCGAGCAACTGGCGACAATCGGCGAGCAAGGGCGCCAGCCCCTCCTCGATCTGCCAGCGTTCGCCGCCCGGACCGCGTCCGAACTTCGGCGGGTCGAGCAGGATTGCATCGTAGCGCCGCTCGCGCCGCACCTCGCGCGCGGTGAACTTGCCGGCATCGTCGACGATCCAGCGGATCGGCCGGTCGCTCATGCCCGCGAGCGCGGCATTGTCGCGCGCCTGCGCCACCGATTTCTTCGACGCATCGACATGCGTGACCGCCGCGCCCGCCGCGGCGAGCGCCTGGCTGCCGACGCCGGTATAGCCGAACAGATTCAGGAACGCGGGATCGGCCTTGTCGGCAACGCAGCCGCGCAGCCAGTCCCACACCGGCGCCATGTCGGGAAAGAAGCCGAGATGGCGGAACGGGGTGCAGGACGCGGTGAAGCGCGCTTCGCGCCATGCGAGCGGCCACCCTTCGGCTGGCACGGGGCGATGAAAATACCAGCGGCCGCCGCCATCTTCGTCCGACGCGGGGATGAATTCGCCGTCGGCGGCATCCCATTCGCTTTCGGCCAACGCAGGCTGCCACATCGCCTGCGGTTCGGGACGGATGAAACGATAGGGGCCATAGCGTTCAAGCTTGCGCCCGCCGCCGCTGTCGACCAACCCGTAATCGTCCCACCCCTCGCCGACGAGCGTCGCGAGCGGCAGCAGATCAGCCACGGGCCGCCTCGCGCAGGATGTGGGCCTTCACCGCGTCATAGTCGCCGGGCAGCTTTTCATAGCGCTCCTCGCGGTCGAACAGATTGCCGAGGCGGGCGGGCAGCGCCGGACGAACGCCTGTCGCGCGTTCGACCGCATCGCGGAACTTGGCGGGATGCGCAGTCGCGAGCGTCACCACCGGCACGTCGGCATCGATATCGAGCGCGCGCGCCGCGGCCAGCCCGACGGCGCTATGCGGATCGATGATCTGCCCGCCATGTTCCTGCGCCCATCGCAGCGCCAGCGTCATGCCATCGGCATCGATGCGCGCGCTCGAAAACAGGTCGCGGGCGCCAGCAAGCATATCCTCGGGAATCGACATCGCTCGGCTGCGGTCGAATTCGGCCATCATCGCATCGATCGCAGCCCCGTCGCGACCCGCGAGGTCGAACAGCAGCCGCTCGAAATTGCTGCTCACCTGAATGTCCATCGACGGCGTCGCGGTCGCGGTCACACTGCCCGCGCTGTAATCGCCACGCGACAGGGCGCGGTGCAAGATGTCGTTGACGTTGGTAGCGACGACCAGCCGCGCCACCGGCAGCCCCATGCGCGCCGCGACATAGCCTGCGAACACGTCACCGAAATTGCCCGTCGGCACGCTGAACGCGATCGCGCGGTCGGGGGCGCCGAGGCGGACCGCGGCATAGAAATAATAGACCACCTGCGCCATCAGTCGCGCCCAGTTGATGCTGTTGACCGCCGACAGCGTCAGCGCGCTGCGCGCCTCGGCATCGCCGAACAGCCGCTTCACCATCGCCTGCGCGTCGTCGAAGCTGCCGTCAATCGCGATGTTGTGGACGTTGGGCGCCAGCACGGTCGTCATCTGGCGGCGCTGCACGTCACTGACCCGCCCTTCGGGGTGGAGCATGAAGATACGGATATGCTCGCGCCCCGCGACCGCCTCGATCGCCGCCGATCCGGTATCGCCCGACGTCGCGCCGACGATGGTGAGATCGGTATCGCCGCCGCTCAGGAATTTTTCGAACAGCTGGCCGAGCAGTTGCAGCGCGACATCCTTGAACGCCAGGGTCGGACCGTGAAACAGCTCGAGCAGCCAGTGGCGATGGTCAAGCTGCACGAGCGGCGTCACCGCATCATGACTGAAGCGGCCGTAGGCGGCCCGGCACAATTCGCGCAGTTCGGCCTCGTCGAGCACGCCGGCGACGAAGGGCATCATCACGCGCACCGCGGTTTCGGCATAGTCGAGCCCCGCGAGCGCGCGAATATCCTGCGCCGACATCTGCGGCCAGGCGGCCGGGACGTAGAGCCCCCCGTCGCTCGCAAGCCCGGCGAGCGTGGCGGCACGGAAGTCGAGGGTCGGCGCGGAGCCGCGGGTGCTGATATAGTCCATGACGGAAAAGCGCCTAGCGGCGCACCGTCACCGCTGCAAGCGGCGGCGCACCGCGATGATATAGATAATCAGCGCGATCGCCGCGAACAGGAACCATTGCACGGCGTAAGCGAGGTGGTTGTTGGGCATGTCCGCCGCCGATGGCACCGCGCTGGGCCGTAGTCCCGCGGCGGGCTGGTCGGCGACCAGCATCGCGCGCGCCGGCACGGCACGGCCGGTCAGCCGCTCGATCAGGCTCGGCTGCTCGGGCCCCGGTACGATCGTGCCCTGAACCGTGCCGCCCGTCCATTTGGGCGGCGTGAAATCGTCGGCGATACCGATGTCGACCAGCACGCCCGGTCCCTCGGCGCCGGTGCGGCAATCCGCAATCATGCGAATACCGCCTCCGCCCTTGCGATCGGTGCCGCTGCGCGGATCCCAGCGCACCGGTTCGAGACAGATAACGCTGCTTTTGCGATAGAGCATCGCGTCGGGAACCGGCGGCAGCTTCGGATAGGTCACCGTCGCCGACATCGCCCCGTTGCGTTCGTAAAGCGCGATCAGCGCTTCCTTCTCGCCCTTGCGCTGCAACTGCCAGATGCCAAGCGCAATCATCGTCGCCACGGCGGCGAGAACCAGGATCGTCGGAATCACCGGCCAGCCGCGCGGCGGCGCGACGGCTTCGCCGGGCGAAGGAGCGTCAGGCGTCGTCGTCATGCCGATCCACCAGGCGCCCTTCCGCCGCCTTGCGCTGATGTTCGCTCGCGAGCAGCGCGGCCTTGCCAACCCGCAGGCCGTAGACGACCGCGGCGGCCGTGATCGGCACCCACAATAGCACATGCACCCACAACGGCGGCTCGAATGCGAAATCGACGGCAATCGCCGCGGCAACGATCAGCGCACCGATAATCATGGTCAGAAACGCCGCCGGCCCGTCGCCGACATTGTAGGTCGAGTAGTCCAGCCCGCAGGCGCGGCAGCGCGGCGCGAATTTGGTCGGCCCGTCGAACAGCGTCGGCGCGCCGCATTCGGGGCAGAGACCGAAAAGGGCAGCGCGCCAGACCGGCGGCTGCCCCTTTTGATGCTGTTCGCTGTCCGGCAATTTAGTGCGCGGCGACCGGTGCGCCCCAGCCACCCCAGACATAGACGATGATGAAGAGGAACAGCCACACCACGTCGACGAAGTGCCAGTACCAAGCGGCGGCTTCGAAACCGAAGTGCTGCGTCGGCGTGAAATGGCCCTTGTAGACGCGGACGAGGTTCACGATCAGGAAGATCGTGCCGACCAGAACGTGGAAACCGTGGAAGCCGGTCGCCATGAAGAAGGCCGAGGTATAGTTGATCGTGCCGAAGGGGAACGGCGCTTCGGCATATTCATAAGCCTGAATGCAGCTGAAGGTCAGGCCCAGGATGATGGTCAGCCACAGACCCTTCTTGAGCCCTTCGCGATCGCCGTGGATCAGCGCATGGTGCGCCCAGGTGATCGTCGTGCCCGAGCAGAGCAGGATCAGCGTATTGAGCAGCGGCAGCGAGAAGGCGTCGATGACATGGATGCCCTTCGGCGGCCAGATCGACGCGGCCACGGCACCTTCCTGCCCGAACAGCGAGGTCACCGCACCGTCGACAATCTCGACCGGCGCCGGGAACAGCGAGAAATCGAACCAGGCCCAGAACCAGCCGACGAAGAACATGACTTCCGATGCGATGAACAGGATCATGCCGTAGCGCAGGTGGAGCTGCACGACCGGCGTATGATCGCCGGCATGCGCTTCCTTGATAACCTCGCCCCACCAGCTGAAGAAGGTGGCGATCACACCCATGAAACCGAGGCCGAGCACCCATTTGCCCGCACCGCCGAAATGGTCGGCGTGCATCGCCATGACGAGGCCGAAGAACATCACCAGCGCGGCGACCGAGCCGAAAAGCGGCCAGACGCTGGGATTTACGAGGTGATAATCATGATGTTTGGCACCGGCCATGTCACAGTTCCCGTTTTTTGCCCCAGCGCGATGATCCCCATCATCTGCCGGTCCTTGGTAAGACTCTATTGGTTGCGGCCTTAGCTCGCCTTTTTGCCCTCGTCCACTGGGTAGAAGGTGTAGCTGAGGGTGATTTCCTGAATGTCGCGCGCGTCGGGATCGTCCTTGATCTTGGGATCGACGAAGAACAGCACCGGCATGCGGATCTGTTCGCCCGGCTTCAGCGTCTGCTGGGTGAAGCAGAAGCACTGGATCTTGGTAAAATATTTCCCCGCCTGGTCGGGCGTCACGTTGAAGGTCGCGGTGCCGGTGATCGGATGCGGCGAATTATTCTGCGCGATGAAGATCGCCATGTCGCGCGCGCCGATGCTGACCGTATCGGTGGGATGTTCGGGATAGAATTTCCACGGCAGCTTGGGCGACACATTGGCGTCGAAGCGCACCGAGACGGTATCGCTCAGCACCTTCGGAGTCTCGGCCGCAGCGACCGGGTCGTAACGCTGTGTCGTACCGCCGAAACCGGTGACGCGGCAGAAAAGATTGTAGAGCGGCACCGCCGCGAAACCCAGCCCGACCATCGCCGCCGCGAGCAATGCCGCGAGCGCCGCGGTGCGGCCATTTTTCCGGCGTGTCGCTTCGTTCGTCATGTCGGCACCACCATGCGCGCCATCGTAATGAAGAAAAAGAGGAAAGCGAGCCCGCCGAGGATCCAGCCCATCAGGTTGGCGCGCACGCGCTGGCGGCGGCGATACTCGGCTTCGTCGAACGGCTGTTGCGGATTTTCGTCGGTCATAGTGGCAACCAGTGATCGGCGACCACCGCGCCGAAGAGGATGAAAAGATAGGCGATGGAAAAGGCGAAGAGGCGCTTTTCGGGCTGCATCCGGTCGTCCGCGCCCGCGCTGCGCAAGCCGACCTGCGCCGACAGCAGCACGAACAGCGCCGACAGGATCGTCGCAGTCCAGCCATAGAGCGCGCCCGTATAGCCGAGCGGCCACGGCGCGATCGCCGCCGCCGCCATCACGATGGCATAGAGCAGAATCTGGCGGCGCGTCGCGCGCTCGCCCGCGACCACCGGCATCATCGGAATTCCCGCTGCGGCATAGTCCGACCGCACGAACAGCGCGAGCGCCCAAAAATGCGGCGGGGTCCAGAGGAAGATCAGCAGGAACAGCGCGATCGGCAGCGGTGCGACGCTGCCCGTCGCCGCGACCCAGCCGATCAGCGGCGGGAATGCCCCCGCCGCGCCGCCAATCACGATATTCTGCGGCGTCCGCGGCTTGAGCCACATTGTGTAGATGAAGACGTAGAACAGGATCGAAACGGTCAGCAGTACCGCCGCCTGCCAATTGGCGGCGAACAGCATGAGGAAGACCGAAAAGGCAGCGAGTCCGACGCCGAACTGCAACGCCGTCTGGCGGTCGAGACGACCGGCGGGCAGCGGGCGGTTCGCCGTCCGCTTCATTTTCGCGTCGATCGTCGCTTCATACCATTGGTTGAGCGCCCCCGATGCGCCCGCCCCGAGCGCGATCGCGAGGATCGACGAAAAGGCAAGCACCGGATGAACGCTGCCCGGTGCCGCGAGCAAACCGCACAGCGCGGTAAAGACGACGAGCGACATCACGCGCGGCTTGGTCAGCGCGAACAGGTCGCGCCAGTCTGCGGGAAGCGACATCTCGCCGTGGGTCAGGCTCTGCGCCATGCTAACTCCAGGCCGGAAAGCGGAGCGCCCCCTGCCAAGGCTCTTAGCAGGGGGCGCAGCGTAATCAGGCGATACGCGGCAGTTCGTTGAACTGGTGGAACGGCGGCGGGCTCGACAGCGTCCATTCGAGCGTCGTCGCACCTTCGCCCCACGGGTTGTCGGCGGCCTTCTTGCCCGCGAACAGCGACCAGGCGATGTTCACGAAGAAGAAGATCATGCCGACGGCCATGATCACATAGCCGAACGACGAGATATAGTGCCAATAGGCGAAGGCTTCCGCATAGTCGGGATAGCGGCGCGGCATGCCCTGCTGGCCCAGGAAGTGCTGGGGGAAGAACAGGACGTTCACGCCGATGAAGAAGATCCAGAAGTGCAACTGCCCGAGGAACTCGTTGTACATCCGGCCCGACATCTTCGGGAACCAGTAATAGAAGCCCGCGAACAGCGAGAAGACCGCGCCGAGCGATAACACATAGTGGAAGTGCGCGACGACATAATAGGTGTCGTGCAGGTTGGTGTCGACGCCGCCATTGGCGAGCACGACGCCGGTCACGCCGCCCACGGTGAACATGAAGATGAAACCGATTGCCCAGACCATCGGGGTCTTGAAGCTGATCGAACCGCCCCACATCGTCGCAATCCACGAAAAGATCTTGATGCCGGTCGGAACCGCGATGACCATCGTCGCGGCGGTGAAGTACATCTTCAGGTTCACGCTCATGCCGACGGTGAACATGTGGTGCGCCCACACGATGAAGCCGACGACACCGATCGCGACCATGGCGTAGGCCATGCCGAGATAGCCGAACACCGGCTTGCGGCTAAAGGTCGAGATGATCTGGCTGACGATGCCGAAGCCCGGCAGGATCATGATGTACACTTCGGGGTGGCCGAAGAACCAGAAGAGGTGCTGATAGAGCAGCGGATCGCCGCCGCCCGTGGCGTCATAGAAGGTGGTGCCGAAGTTACGGTCGGTCAGCAGCATGGTGATCGCGGCGGCAAGGACCGGCAGCGCGAGCAGCAGCAGGAAGGCGGTGACGAGCACCGACCAGACGAACAGCGGCATCTTGTGCAGGGTCATGCCCGGTGCACGCATGTTGAAGATCGTGGTGATGAAGTTGATCGCACCGAGGATCGACGCCGCACCGGCAAGGTGGAGCGAGAAGATCGCCATGTCGACCGCCGGGCCGACCGACCCGCTGGTCGACAGCGGGGCATAGACGGTCCAGCCGGTGCCGGCGCCGAGGCCGCTGCCGCCCGGAACGAACATCGATCCGCACAGCATGACGAACGCAACCGCCGTCAGCCAGAAGGACACGTTGTTCATGCGCGGAAAGGCCATGTCCGGCGCGCCGATCATCAGCGGGACGAACCAGTTGCCGAAGCCGCCGATCATCGCGGGCATAACCATGAAGAACACCATGATCAGGCCGTGCGCGGTGATCATGACGTTCCAGAAATGCTTGCCCGCGGTCGCGTCCGCCGCGCCACCGAGCATATGCGCCCAGCCCGGAAGATACTGGATGCCGGGTTCGGCGAGTTCGAGACGCATCATCCCCGAAAGCGCACCGCCGACGATGCCGGCGATGATCGCGAAGATCAGGTAAAGCGTGCCGATGTCCTTGTGGTTCGTCGACATGAACCAGCGGACAAAGAAGCTGGGCGTGTCATGGTCGTGGTCGTGCGCATGGTCGTGGCCATGCGCCGGTGCAGTCGCTGCGATATCGGTCATCTGTCGGACCCCCTGATTAATTCTTGGCGGCCGGCGCGGCGGCAGGCGCCGCAGCCGGAGCCGCTGTGGTCGTGTCGGCGGCGGGGACGGTCGTCGCCGGGATCGGGCCGGTCGGCGCCGGGGCGACCGCGGCGGGCGCTGCCGCGGCGGCGGCCTGGGCGCCGTCGGGATTGCCGCCCTTCGAGCGGACCCATGCCTTCCATTTGTCCATCGGCAGCGCTTCGACCGCGATCGGCATGAAGCCGTGGTCGACGCCGCACAGTTCCGAACACTGGCCGTAATAGACGCCGGGCTTGTCGACGGTGAACGTCGTTTCGTTGGCGCGGCCCGGAACCGCGTCCATCTTGGTCCACAGCGCGGGTACCGCGAAGCTGTGGATCACGTCGGCGCCGGTGATGATCAGCTTCACCTGCTTGCCGACGGGGACGACCATGCGATTGTCCACCGCGAGGTGATAAGGCTCGCCGGCGGCGACGGCCTTTTCCTCGGGCAGCATCTTCGAGACATATTCGCCGATACCCTGGTCGGGATAGGCATAGCCCCAATACCATTGATAGCCGGTGACCTTGATCGTCAGCGCATCCTTCTTCGGCGGCTCATATTGCGCCGCGAGCAGGCGGATCGACGGAACCGCGATCACCGCAAGGATCAGGACCGGGATCGCGGTCCAGATGATTTCGATGAAGGTGTTGTGCGTCGTCTTCGACGGCACCGGATTGGCCGAAGCGCGGTAGCGCACGACGACCCACAGCAGCAGGCCGAGCACCAGCAGCGAGATGAAGGTGATGACGGGCAGCAGCATATAATGGTTGAACCAATAAGCGCGCTTGCCGATCGGGCTTTCCTGTTCCTGGAAGTTCCATCCGCCCTCGACCGGCTGACCGATGCCTGCGGTCGGCTTCATCGGCACATAGGTCGCATCGCCGGCCGGCACCGCAGCCTTGTCGCCGGCGGGAGCCGCCGCATCGCTGGTCGTCGCGGCCGGAGTCGCATTCGTCGTCGCGGCCGGCGCCGCAGCGGGAGCTGCCGCCGGGGCCTGCGCCTGCACCGCGCCCACGGTGCCGAGCGACAAAGCTGCCGCAATTACAAGGGTTTTCAAGCTCTTCATAAGGATAGTGCCGCCCGTTGCCTGTTGCTGTTCTCGATCCCCCAACCTCTCCGTCTCGGCAGCCGGGCACAGGCCCGGACAGCCCGCGAACAGGCTGAAACTCGCCGGGGCTATAGACCCGCTTGCCGCTTGCCTCAAGCATCTCTAACACTATTTTGCAGCACGATAATCTTCGTGCCCGAAACCCGCTCATCCGACGCGGGCGACTTGATGGACAAAAGACCGAACCTCCCATGACTGACGACGAAATTCTGGCCGAATTCCGCGCCGCAGACGCGCTGTTGCAGGGACATTTCCTGCTCTCTTCGGGGCGCCACAGCGAATATTATCTGCAATGCGCGCGCGTTTTGATGGACACCGAACGCGCCGGACGGCTGGCGATCGCCCTCGCCGCCAAGCTGCCGCGCGACCTGCGCGCGGCGATCGACATGGTCGTTTCGCCCGCGATGGGCGGCGTCATCATCGGCCATGAAATGGGCCGCGCGCTCGGCAAGCCCGCGATCTTCGTCGAACGGCCGACCGGCACCTTCGAACTGCGCCGCGGCTTCGCAATCCCGGCCGGCGCCAAAATCCTGATGGTCGAGGATGTCGTAACCACCGGCCTGTCGTCGCGCGAAGCGATGGAGGCGGTCCGTGCCGCGGGCGGCGACGTGATCGCCGAAGCCGCCCTTGTCGATCGTTCGGCGGGCAGCGTGGACCTCGGCGTTCCCTTCTACCCGCTCGTCGCGATCAATTTTCCGACCTATGCCGAAGACGAACTGCCGCCCGAACTCGCCGCGACACCCGCGATGAAGCCGGGGAGCCGCGCGAATTGAGCGTGCCCTCCCCTCGGCGGCTGCGCCTGGGCGTCAACATCGACCATGTCGCGACGATCCGTAACGCGCGCGGCGGCGACCATCCCGATCCGGTCCGCGCGGCCGAGATCGTCGCGGCGGTCGGCGGCGACGGCATCACCGCGCATCTGCGCGAAGACCGCCGCCATATCCGCGACGACGACCTCGCCCGCATCCAGGCCGCGACCGACCTGCCGCTCAACCTCGAAATGGCGGCGACCGACGAGATGCTGGCGATTGCGCTGCGCCATGCGCCGCACGCCGCCTGCATCGTCCCCGAAAAGCGCGAGGAGCGCACGACCGAGGGCGGGCTCGACGCCGCCGGCCAGCACAACCATCTTGCCCCGATCGTGGCGCGCCTGTCCGACGCCGGCATCCGCGTCAGCCTGTTCATCGAACCCGACGCGCGCCAGATCGAGGCGGCGATGCGGCTGAAGGCCCCCGTCGTCGAATTCCACACCGGCCGCTATGCGCATGTCGAGGGCGAGGAACGCGCCGCCGAACTCCGCCGCCTCGCCGACGCCGCCGCGCTCGCGTGGAAGAACGGGATCGAGCCGCACGCCGGCCATGGCCTGACCTATGACAATGTCATCCCTGTCGCCGCCATCCCGCAACTCGCCGAGCTCAACATCGGCCATTATCTGATCGGCGAGGCGATCTTCACCGGGCTCGAAACCGCGGTGCGCCGCATGCGCGACCTGATGGACGAGGCGCGCGGATGAAGAATTTCGTCATTGCGAGCGAAGCGAAGCAATCTCGAGCCCTCCGCCTTGCGCGAGGCCGATGGCTGGAGATCGCCGCGTCGCCTTCGGCTCCACGCCATGACGGCTTTTCGGGGTCGTCATGATCATCGGCCTGGGCTCCGATCTCTGCAGCATCGAACGCATCCAGGCTTCGCTCGACCGTTTCGGCGAGCGTTTCGAACTGCGCGTCTTCACCGAGGTCGAGCGGGCCAAGGCGGCGCGGCGGCCTTTCACCCGCGCCGGCACCTACGCCAAACGCTTCGCCGCGAAAGAGGCTTTTTCCAAAGCGGTCGGCACTGGTTTCAAACGCGGCGTGTTCATGAAGGACATCGGCGTCGTCAATGCCCCTTCGGGCGCGCCGACGCTGGCCCTCACCGGCGGCGCCGCCGAGCGGCTCGCCGCGATGCTGCCCGACGGCCATAGCGCGCGCATCCACCTCACGCTCACCGATGACCATCCCTGGGCGCAGGCGTTCGTCATCATCGAAGCCATCAAGGATTGACCATGGCAAAGAACAAGGCGGCAAAGACCAAGGCCGCGGACGAAGGCAGCATGCGCAAACTGCTGCGCGACATCGTCGTGATCCTGATTCTGGTGCTCGGCATCCATAGCTGCGTCGCCAAGCCCTTTTACATCCCGTCCGATTCGATGATGCCGATCCTGCGCAACGGCGACCGGCTGATCGTCAGCAAATATCCCTATGGCTGGTCCTACGCCTCGGTCAGCTTTCACCTCGCACCCAAGAAGCCGGGGCGCTGGTTCGGCAAGCTGCCCGAACGCGGCGACATCGTCGTGCTCGAACATCCCGTGACGCGCGTCGACTATATCAAGCGCGTCATCGGCCTGCCCGGCGACACGATCGAACTGCGTGGCGGCGCGCTGATCATCAACGGCAAGCCGATCAAGCGCGAGGTGCAGCCGATGCTGTCGGTGCCGGTCGATTCCAATATGCCGGGTTCGGACAGCAGTCTCGGCCGCTTCGTCACCCGCGACGCCACCGGCAAGGCAGTTCTCGAACTGCCGATCGTGCGCGAGACGCTGCCCGGCGGTGCGACCTTCGACACGATCGACATGGGGCCGGGCTATCTGACCGACGATTACGGGCCGATCACGGTGCCAGCCGACCACCTGTTCCTGATGGGCGACAATCGCGACGGCAGCGCCGACAGCCGCGTGCCAGTCGACCGCAAGGGGCTTGGCGGCCCGGTGCCGTTCGACGCGATTGCCGGCCGGGCGGAGATCATCAGCTTTTCGACCGACGGTACCGCCGAATGGTATAATCCGCTGAGCTGGTTCGAGGCGCTGCGCCCCGGCCGCGCCGGAACCAATCTGCGACCGGAACGTCAGGCCAGCAAGAACTGAGGCGCAAGAGCGGGGAAGCGAAGCGATGGCCGACAAGGAAACGCGGATCGAAGCCCCCGGCCCGACCGAGATCCGCAGCCAGCTCGTTCGCACCGAACTGCTCAAGGCCAGCGTGTGGCTCGGCGTCGCGCTGCTCGTCGGCGTCTGCGTCATCCTGATCCAGCCCATTCTGCTGATCTTTGCCGGTATCGTGATGGCGGCGATGCTCGATGGCGGCACCCGCCTCCTTGGCCGCGTGCTGCCGATCGGACGCGGCTGGCGCCTGCTGATCATCTGCCTGTCGCTCGTCGCCTTTCTTGCCTGGACCGTGATGTTCGCAGGTTCACAGATCGCCGATCAGGCAGCGACACTGCAAAAGGTGATCATGAGCCAGGTCGAGCGCGCCGCCAACTGGGCGAGCGAGCATGGCATGGGCACGATCGACATCGACACCAAGACGATCACCGAGAATCTCGCAGGCACCGTCGGGCGCGTCACCGCGGCGGTCGGGTCGGTGCTCGGCGCGCTCACCAGCCTCGTCATGGTCGTCGTGCTCGGCATCTTCATTGCGATCGAACCGCGACTCTATGAACGCGGCATCGCCTGGCTGTTGCCGATGAAGAACCGCGACGACTTCTACGTGACGACCGCGCGCATGGCCTTCACGCTGCGCCGCCTGATGGCGGGGCGGCTGCTCGGCATGGCGGTCGAGGGTGTCGGCACCTGGCTTGCTTGTATGGCGGTGGGAATACCGATGGCGGCGCTCATGGGGCTGCTCACCGGCCTGCTTGCCTTCATCCCCAACATCGGTGCGATCGTGTCGGGCGTGCTGCTCGTTCTCGTGGGCTTTTCGGCGGGCACCGATACGGGCCTGTGGGCGATCGGCATCTATTTTTTCGTGCAGACCGTCGACGGCTATCTCATCGTCCCAATGGTCGCGAAGCAGACGGTCGACCTTGCCCCGGCGCTCGTCCTCGGCGCGCAGATCCTGCTCGGCACCTTGCTCGGTATCATGGGGCTGTTCCTCGCCGACCCGATCGTCGCGATGATCAAGGTCGCACTGGAGCGCGAGGCCGAGCGGAACGCGCGCGCCGCCCCCAAGAAAAAAGCGGCGGCGAGCGCCTAGCTCACCGCCGCTTCTTCAAAACGGAAAATCCCGATCAGGGCTGCGGCGCGGCGCCCGGCGCTCCGGGTGCGCCGCCGGGGGCGCCCTGCATCATCTGTTGCTGCTGCATCATCTGCTGCATCGCGCGCACTTCGGCTTCGCTGCGGAAGTCGATCAGTTCGATGTCGAAGTGCAAGGTGCTGTTCGCGGGAATCGGCCCGGCGGCGCGGTCCCCATACCCCAGCGCCGGCGGAATCACGACCTTGTATTTGCCGCCCTTCTTCATCCGGGTCAGTGCGTCGGCAAAGCCGGGAACAACCTGCGACACCTGAAGTGGCGCCTGCTCGTTCGAATCGAACACGGTGCCGTCGTCGAGCTTGCCTTCATATTTGATGAGGACGATGTCGGCCTTGGTCGGGCTCGGCCCGCTGCCTTCCTTGACGACCTCGAAACCGATCCGCGGCGTGTGCGTCAGGGCGAACGCGACGCCGATGCCCAGCAGCGCGATCAGGCCGATCCACAGCAGCCACAGCCCGCCCTTGCTCACCGGGCGCAATGGAACCGTCGTTACGCTCATGCTCTTGTCCTTCCCCTGCCCGTTCGGGCGAAAACATCGGCGAAGCCTATAAGCGGTGCGGTGCGCGAGGGTCCAGCGAGAAGTTGCGCCACCCCGCTCAGCCGGTTCCATAGAAGCGCGCCAGCCGATCAAGCGCCAGCGTCAAAACCAGCTTGCCCGATCGCGATGGCCACCCCAGCGCCTTTTCGGCGCCGCCGATCCCCTCGCCCGCACAAATCACCCGCCAGCAGATGTCGGCCAGTCCCGGCCCGACATGCTCCACCGCGGCATGGAAGCGTCGATGCGCGTCGATGCGCGCCAGCGAGGCATCGGCGGCGCGGGCGCCTCCGCGGCTTTTCGACGGCGGCGCCGCGTCCCAGCGCATCGTCACCCGTCCCGCCAGCCCTGCCCGCTCATAATCGGTCCGCAGCCGCTCGCCGGCGCGATAGTGCGCGTCCGAGACCATCCCGCGCGCCGCGAGCCATGCCAGCGGACTTTCCGCGACATTGACGGTGACATGCCGCATCACCTGCGGCCCCGCCTTGCCGGGATCAACCCGATCGTCGGGATGCAGGCGGGTTACGAAATGGCGCGTCGTCATGCGATTCTCCTTGCTGGGAGTGTCGGCTTGACATTGGAATATTTTGTAGGAAAGAAGAAACCGATTTGGTTATCGGAGGTTCGTCATGATCAACAGCATCCGCGCCGTGCGCCGCGCCAAGGGACTGACGCTCGAAGAGGTTGCGCAGCGCTGCGACCCGCCGACGACCGCCCAGACGATCGGACGCCTCGAAACGGGAACGCGCACCCTGTCGCTCGGCTGGATGAACCGCATCGCCAAGGCGCTCGGCGTCGATGCTGCCGATCTCGTCCAACTACCGCAGGATACCCAGCTTGCGATTACCGCGCTGCTCGGCGCCGATGGCGCCCATGCGCCGACGCGCGTCGAACAGGCGCTGACCGCGCGTCCGACCGAGGACATGATCGCCGTGCGCGTCACCTCGTCGATCGGGGACTATCGCGCGGGCGACGAGATATGGTGCCGCAAGGTCGAGGGCGACTGGACCAGCGCGCTCAACCGCGACCTGCTCGTGCCGCGCCCCGCCGGTCGCTTCATCTTTGCGCGGCTGCTCAACATCGATGGCGAAAAGCTGCACCTGCTCCCGCTTGGAGCCGGTCAGCGCCAGCAGGTGGTGAGCAACCCGCCATGGGCCGCGGTCGCGGTCCGCCTCATCCGGACGCTTTGATGGCGCGATGAGGCGGAAATGAAGCCCCTTCGCATCCTGTCGATCGCCACGCTCTTTCCCGATGCGGCGCGCCCCAATTTCGGCCTTTTCGTCAAAAAGAGCCTGCTTGCGCTCGCCGCGCAGCCGGGCGTCATGCTGACCATCGTCGCTCCCGTCGGCCTTCCGCCCTTCCCGCTTTCGCTCCATCCACGATATCGGGCGCTGCGCCGATTGCCACAGCGCGAGGCGTGGCGGGGCCTCACCGTCCATCGGCCGCGCTTCACGCTGATTCCGAAATTCGGCGCAGCGCGCAATCCGGCGGCGATCGCGCGCGCCGTGTTGCCGATTGCGCGGCAAGGCGACTTCGATGTCGTCGATGCCCAATTCTTCTATCCCGACGGTCCCGCCGCAATGCGTATCGCGGACGCCTTCGGCCTTCCCTTTTCGATCAAGGCGCGCGGCGCCGACATCAGCCATTTCGGCCACGATCCGGCGACTCGCCCGCAACTGCTCGCCGCCGCCGAGCGCGCCGCCGGATTGCTCGCCGTGTCGGAGGCGATGCGCGGCGACATGGCGGCGATCGGCATCGATGCGGGCAAGACGATGGTCCACTATACGGGCATCGACACCATGCGCTTTCATCCCGGCGACCGCACCGCGGCCCGCGCGGCGCTCGGCATGGGGGACGCGCCCGCGATCGCGACCGTCGGCGCGCTGATCCCCCGCAAGGGCCAGGCACTCGTCATCGAAGCGCTGCCAACCTTGCCGGGGGTCCACTATTGGCTGGCGGGTGCGGGCGAAGAGGAAGCGCGATATCGCGCCCTGGCGCAGCGGCTCGGCGTCGCCGACCGGGTTCACCTGATGGGTCCGGTCGCCAATGCCGACTTGCCGCAGCTCTACCGCGCGGTCGATGCCGTGGTGATGCCGTCGGTAAGCGAGGGACTCGCCAATGCGTGGGTCGAGGCGCTTGCCTGCGGCACCCCGATCGTCATCAGCGATGCCGGCGGCGCGGCCGAACTCGTGACCTCGCCGGCGGCAGGACGGATCGTCGAGCGCACACCAGCGGCGATCGCCAATGCGGTGCGCGCGCTATTGGCGGCGCCCGCTGCGCCGGATGCGGTCGCGGCGAGCCTTGCCGGCCGCTTCGACTGGGACCGCAACGGCCGCGAGCTGGCGGAACATCTCCGTCGCTGCGCGGGCTGCTGAGCGATCAGACGACAGCGCCGTCGTCGTCCTCTTTGCTGGTCACGCGCTCGGCGCCCTGCGTCGCGGCGCTGGTCCGCGGCACGAAGCTGTCGGGACCGACCTTCAGCCACACCAGGATCGGCGCCGACATATAGATCGACGAATAGGTGCCGACGAAAATGCCGAGCAGCATTGCAGCGGTAAAGCCGAAGATCACGTCCGGCCCGACCCACAGCAGCACCGCGAGCGCGATCAGCATCGTGAAGCTGGTCATCACCGTGCGCGCCAGCGTCTCGTTGATGCTGAGGTCGAGCAGCGGGATGATCTCCATCTTGCGATATTTCTTCAGATTTTCGCGGATGCGGTCATAGACCACGATCGTATCGTTCAGCGAATAGCCGATGATCGTCAGCAGCGCGGCCACGATGTTAAGGTCGAACTGCATCTGCGTCAGCGCGAAGAAACCGAAGGTCAGCATGACGTCGTGGAACAGCGCGAACAGCGCCCCGACCCCGAACTGCCATTCGAAGCGGATCCAGATGTAGATCGAAATCGCGATCATCGCGAGCGCGAGGCTGAGTGCACCGGTGCGCAGCAACTCGCCCGATACCTTGCCCGACACGGTCTCGACCGACCCGGTCTTGGCGGTCGGAAACGCCTTGTGGATGCCGTCGACAAGCTGCTTGCCCGCACGGTCGGCGGCCGCCTTGTCGCCTTCGGGCAGCGCGGTACGGATCGACACCGCCTGGTCGGACCCGAATTGCTGGATCGTCGCTTCGCCGAGTCCGATATTGTCGACCTTTTCGCGAATCTCGTCGATCTTGGGCATAGTGCCCGAAAATTCGACGCGCACCGACTGGCCGCCGACGAAGTCGACGCCAAGGTTCAGCCCGCGCACCGCGACCAGCACGATCGACGCGACGATCATCAGGAAGCTGATCCCCATGGCGATGTTGCGCCACTTGAGGAAGTGGATGTTGGTGTCTTCAGGGACGAGTTTCAGCAGACGCATGGGATCGGTCCCTCTATCAAATATTCAGCGACGCGGGACGCGTCTTGTGCAGCCAGTGCGCCGCGAACATGCGGGTCACGGTAACCGCGGTGAAGACGCTGGTCACGATGCCGATGGTGAGCACGACCGCGAAGCCCTTGATCGGCCCGGTACCGAACCAGAACATCAGCGCGGCGGCAATGACGTTGGTGATATTGGCGTCGAAGATCGCGCGGCTGGCTTCGCTATAGCCAAGCTCGACCGCCTGGAATACGCGTCGCCCGCGTTTCAGCTCTTCGCGGATGCGTTCGTTGATCAGCACGTTGGCGTCGACCGCGGCGCCGATCGTGAGCACAAAACCCGCGATACCGGGCAACGTCAGCGTGGCATTGAACGCCGCCATGATCGCGACGATCAGGAAGATGTTGAAGAAGAGCGCGACGTTCGCGTAGATGCCGAAGCGGCCATAGACGACGATCATAAACGCCAGCACCGCAACCGTCGCGATGATCCCGGCGATCGCGCCCTTACGGATCGAATCGGCGCCGAGTTCGGGCGTCACCGTCCGCTCCTCGACGACCGCCATCTTCACCGGCAGCGCGCCCGACCGCAGCGAAATCGCCAGCGCATTGGCGCTTGCGACAGTGAAGTTGCCCGAAATCTGCGCGCTGCCGCCCAGGATCGGTTCGTTGATCGACGGGGCCGACAGGACGCGGCCGTCGAGCACCATGGCAAAGCGCTTGCCGACATTCTGCGCCGTCACCTTGGCGAAGGTCGCAGACCCGCCCGAATCGAAACGGATGGTGACGACCGGCAGGCCGCTCTGCGGATCATAGCTTTGCTTGGCGTCGATAAGCTGGTCGCCGCTGATCATGACCTGGCGGCGCAACACTTCGAACGGCACACCATTGCCGGCGTCAGGCGAATAGGGAACGACCTCGCTGCCGACCGGGACGCGGCCCGCGGCGACTTCGTTGGGATCGGCATTGGTATCGACCATGCGGAATTCGAGCCGCGCGGTCTTGCCGATCAAATCCTTCAATTGCTGCGGGTCTTGAAGCCCCGGCACCTGCACGACGATGCGGTCGTCGCCCTGACGGATGATCGTCGGCTCGCGCGTGCCGAGCGCGTTGACGCGCTTGTCGATGATGTCGCGGGCGGTATCCATCGCACGGCTGATCGCCTGCGCCTGCCCCGCCTTGGTCGGCGTCATCACGATGCGCGTCGTATCGACGACATCGATCGTCCAGTCGCGCTGGCCGGTCAGCCCCGCACCCTGCGTCTCGCGGAAAAGCCGCTCGCGCGCTTCGTCGAGCTGCGCCTGATCGCGGACCAGAAAGCTGATCTTGCCGCCCGCGGTCGACAATTCGCCGATTGCGATATCGTCATCGGGTCCGCGCTCGCCGCGCATCGCAGTGCGCACGGTCTTTTCCATATTGGCAAGCTGCGTCTTCTGGAGGTCGCCAAGATCGGCCTCGAGCAGCAAGTGGCTGCCCCCGGCAAGGTCGAGGCCCAGATTGACCTTCATCTGCGTGAAGGACGGCAGGCTTTCGAACTGCTTTTGGGGAAGGAAGCTGGGAATGGAAAAGATGACACCAAGCGCCAGGATGACGCTGATGCCAATGACTTTCCAGCGCGGGAAATCGAGCATGACGGGGTTCCGATGGTCTGGGCGGCGCCGGTTCCCCGACGCCGGCGCGTCAGTCGTTGGCGGGCTTGGCGCCCGGCTGGAGGACGTCGGAAATCGTCGATTTCACGACCTTGATCTTCACGCCCTGGGCGATTTCGACATCGGCGAAATCATCGTCGACGCGCGTCACCTTGCCGACGATCCCGCCGCCAGTGACGACCTGATCGCGCGGCTTCACCGATGCGATCTTGGCGCGATGCTCCTTCATGCGCACCTGTTGCGGGCGGATGAGGAAGAACCAGAATACGACGAAGATCAGCAGATAGGGCACCAGCATGATGAAGCCGGCTGCCCCGCCCCCCGATCCGGCCGCCTGGGTCAGAAGCAATTGGGTCGACATGAATGAAAGACTTTCCGTTACCGTGGCGCGGCCTTTCCCCATGGAAGGACCACGCAAAAATAAGCGCGGCGCCTATCACGCAGGGGCGTCCCGCGCAACCGTCGCTGCGCCCCTCCCCCACGGCAAGCTCCCCGCCAGATGGGGTCAACGACGGCGCGATCAAGCCCGCCGAAAGAAACACCGGCAAATGCCCATCGCCGCTTGCATCGCCAGCAAAGCCGCGCTAGGGGCCTCGCCTGCCCGAAAGGGCCGGTCGGGACGTAGCGCAGCCTGGTAGCGCATCACACTGGGGGTGTGGGGGTCGGAGGTTCGAATCCTCTCGTCCCGACCAAATTTACCGCAAAACCATATCGCAAAGCGCTCGCCGCAGCTGCGCGCTATTGCCCCGCCCGCGGGAACCAGCGCGCGACGCCGCGAGTATGCGACGGTTATGCACCCCTCGCTTCCCTTGGTCGGACTCTTGGTCAACCGCCGTTCGGCAGTCGCCTTCCCCATGAAGGGCCCGCCACTCGGGACGGCGGCGCGATGACCCGCGTGTCCGAGCCTTCAGTCACCCAGCATCGCGATCTGCGAACGGGGCGTCCGATCTGGCTCCGCCACCGTCGCCTCCCGCTCGCAATCAAAGAGCTTGCGCGATCGCTGCGCTGCGACGTGGTGATCGTCGGCGCGGGCATATCGGGCGCGCTGATTGCAGAGACGCTCAGCGACGCCGGGCTCGACGTGGTGGTCGTGGATCGTCGCGGCCCCGCCGCAGGATCGACCGCCGCGTCGACCGCGATGCTGCAATATGAGATCGATCTCCCCCTCTCGCAAATGGCCGGGCGGATCGGCACGGAACGCGCAACGCGGATCTGGCGCCGCTCGCGGCTGGCGGTCGACGCCTTGCGCGAACGAACCGAACGCCTCGGCCTCGATGTCGGCGCTGCCACGCGCTCGACGCTGTATCTTGACGGCAATATTCTCGACCCGGCCGCGCTCGCCGTCGAAGCGAATGTACGGCGCAAAGCGGGTTTCGAGGTCGAATATATCGGCCCCGCTGAGGTCGAGCGACGCTACGGGATCAGCAGGCGCCACGCGATCGTCGGCTACGGCAATTATTCGGCCGATCCGCGGCGCCTGGCGGCGGCCTATCTGCAAGTCGCACAACAGCACGGGATGCGCCTCTACGCGCCTGCCGAGGTGATCGGCGTGGAGAGCGACGACAGCGGCGTCCAACTGCAGATCGACGGCGGGGCTACGATAAGCGCGGCGCACGCCATTTTCGCAACCGGCTACGAGATGCTGAAAGGCATCCCGAAAAAGGGAAATTACATTATGTCGACCTGGTCGATCGCGACGCGTCCGCAACCGCAGCGGATCTGGCGCGACGCGGCCATGATATGGGAGGCGTCCGACCCCTATCTCTACATTCGCACGACCCCTGACGGCTGCGTCATCTGCGGCGGGAAAGACGAGGATATTTCCGATGCGACGGCGCGCGACGCGAAGATTGCGGACAAGGCGAAAACGCTCGCCCGCAAGCTCGGGGCGCTGCTTCCCGCGATAGACCCCATGCCCGCTTATGCCTGGGCCGGAAGCTTCGGCAACAGCCCGCTCGGTATCCCGACGGTGGGACGCATACCGCGCATGCCCAATTGCTATGCGGCGATGGGTTATGGCGGCAACGGGATCACTTTCTCGATGATGGCGGCGCAGATACTGCGCAGCGCCCTTTGCGGCGATCGCGATCCCGACGCCGACCTGTTCAGCTTCCACCGGTCTTTTTGAACGCCCGCACCCGCACCGCTTTACCACCAACGGAAATATAATTGCGCCTTCTCTAACCTTGGGCAACAAGGCCCCTCATTCAACAGGAGAATATGATGCGCCTTGCCGTTGCCCTGATGCTGCTGCCCGTCGTCCCGCTCGCCGCCAACGCCCCGGCATTCGCCCAAACCGCGTCACAGACCCAAGCGCAGGATGCCGCGCTGTTGCAATTTCTCGATCAGGCTTTCGACGCGCGCTTGGCGCTCAGCCCGGAATCGCAAACGCAGCTTGGGCTGAAAACCAGCTACGACCGGCTCGATGACTATAGCGATGCGGCGGCGTTGCGGGAGCAGGCGCTCGCTGAAACGCAGCTCAAGGCCATGCACGCCCGCTTCAAGCCCGACCAGCTCGGTGAAAGCGCGCGGGTGAGCTATCGACTGTTCGAATATGAAGTCGAGCGCGGCCGCGAATCGCTTCGCTTCCGCAAACTGCGTTTTCCCGTGTCGACCAATGGTAGCCCCGCCGGCGACATCCCCGTTCTGCTGATCAACAATCACAAGATCGACAGCGTGGCCGACGCCGAAGCCTATATCGCACGGCTGCGTGATACCGACCGCGTCATGCGCGAAGTCGCGGCGCGAATGCGCGACCAGGCGGCGGCGGGGATCATCCCCAACAAGGTCAATTTCGCTCCCGCCCGCGCTGATGCGCTCAAAATCCTTGCCGGTGCCCCGTTCGACGGCGGCGGCGATTCGACGCTCATGGCCGACTTCCGCAAAAAGGTCAGCGCGCTCGATGCGCCGGAGGCGACGAAGGAAAAGCTGCTCGCGGATGCCAGCGCGGCCCTCACCGGCCCCTTCAAACATGGCTATGAGACATTGATCGCCGCGATCGACGAGATCGAACCCAAATCGACAGGCAATTTCGGTGCCTGGCACCTTCCTGACGGCGCGGCCTATTATGCGGACCGCCTCAAGAGTTCGACGACGACAAATCTTACCGCGGACGAGATTCACGCGCTTGGCCTCGCACAAGTCGCGGCTATTCACAAAGAGATGGAAGCCGTGATGCGCGAGGTCGGCTTCAAAGGAACGCTCGCCGAATTTTTCGACAGCATCCGCACCGACCCCAAGTTCAAATATCCGAATACCGATGCGGGCCGCGAAACCTATCTGGCCGATGCGCGCGCCGTCATCGCCTCGGTAATGGAGGCTGCCCCGCGCTATTTCCGGGTCCTGCCCAAGGCGCCGCTCGAAGTGCGGGCGGTCGAAAAATGGCGTGAGGGCACGGCGTCGACGGCCTTCTACAACCCGCCGTCGGCGGACGGGACGCGGCCGGGCATCTATTATGTCAATCTTGTCGACATGAACCAGACGCAGAAGGTGCAAGTCGCCGGGATTGCCGCACATGAAGGGGCGCCCGGCCATCATTTCCAGATCGCGCGCCAGCAGGAACTGACCGGCATACCGAAATTCCGGAAATTCGGCGGCTATGGCGCCTATATGGAAGGCTGGGGCCTCTATTCGGAGCGGCTTGCAGACGAGATGGGCGTTTACAAGACGCCTTATGACCGCTTCGGCATGTTGTCGCTTCAGGTGTGGCGCGCGATCCGGCTGGTTCTGGACACCGGCATCCATTCGAAGCGCTGGACGCGCGAACAGGCCATCGCCTATTTCAAGGCCAACAGCTCGGTATCGGACACCGACATTGCGCGCGAAGTCGATCGCTATTTCAACTGGCCGGGCCAGGCGACGAGCTACATGGTCGGCCAGCTCAAGATCGCCGAACTCCGCAAACACGCCGAAACCGAACTCGGCCCGCGTTTCGACATTCGCGACTTTCACGAGGCCGTTCTGAGCGAAGGCGCGCTGCCGCTCGACATCCTGGAAGAACAGGTCGAGCGCTACATCGCCGCGCACAAGCAATAGTCGCACCTCTCCCACGCGCCTCGCCTCACCGCGGCGCGCGGGGAACAGCGCCGGCGCCCGCGAACGACCATCAATGGCACGCAAGGAACCTTGCGCGCGCTCCCGCATATCGAAGACGCATGTTTTCGATATCCTCCCCGACCGTTCGCGCTTGCGAGCGAACTGCGTGAACCGCCCCGCCCTGCCGCACCTGTCGCGCAAAGCGCGCATGGCCCTTGTCGTCGCCGCAGGAGTGGTTCTTCTTGCCGCTGTGCTGCTCGCGACCTTTCCGGTGGGAATGCTGCGCGGGACGGCCGAGGCACGCCTGAGCGAAAAATTCGGCGCGCCCGTTCATATCGGGGCGCTGGAGAGAAGGGATGTTTTCTCTTTCTCGCCCGAGATAGAAGCTCGCAGCGTCCGCGTCGGACAGCCCGCCTGGGCGGGACACGGCGACATGGCGACGATAGAGCGCCTGCGCATCCGCCTGCCGATACTGAAGCTTTTGACCGGCACGATCGCGCCGCGCTCGATCGATATCGACGGGCTGTCGCTGGCGCTGGTCCGCGATGCCGACGGACGGACAAATTGGGGTGGCCGTCGGCCCGGCGGTTCGGACAGTTCGCCGCCGCCTGCCATCGGCACCGTTCGGATAAACGATGGCCGCTTTACGCTGAAGGATGCCAAGCGCCACCTCGACATCGCCGGAACGATCGAAGCCAAGGACGCCAAGGGCCTCGCGATTGCCGCCGAAGGGCAATTCAACGGCGCCGCCGCGAAGCTTGGCGCGGCGGCGCGTTGGATCCAAGACGCCAATGGCCGCTGGCCCTTTTCCGCCGAATTGACGTCAGACCTGCTCCGGCTACGCGCCTCGGGCACGATGGCCGCCCCCCTAGACACCGGGCATATGACCATGCGGATGGCGGCGCGCGGTACCAGCCTCAAGCAACTCGACTATATCATCGAGGCGGGGCTGTTCGGCACCCAGGCGATCGACCTTGTCGGCACGGTGCGCCGCGACGGGAGCGACTGGTTTATCGACAAGCTCGACGGGCGCATCGGTCGTTCGACGATTGCCGCCACCGCGAAGATACTGAAGCGTGACGGTCGCACCAGAATCGACGCCAGCATCGATGCGCCCCGGCTGGACTTCGACGATCTGGCCGACGACGCCGGACTTGCGGCCGCACGCGCGCAGGAAGCGCGCATCGGCCCGCGCATCTTTCCAGACACGCGGATCAATCTAGCGAAAATGGGGCCTACCGACGGCGTCATTCGCATCACGATCCACCAACTGCTCGTAAAGGGAGGGTCGGTGTTCAAAAGCCTTAAGGGTCAGCTGTCGCTCGACCACCGGATACTGACGCTCGACAAGGCCGTCGCACAGCTCGGGCGCGGCACCATGACCGGCCGGGTCAGGGTCGATTCGCGCGGCAAGATTCCCCTTTTGACCACCGAATTGCGTGTCGAGAGAGCCAGCTTCGACGATTTCATCGGCCAGCCCGACATGATCCGCGGTCCCGTGCGCGGGCTGGTTCGGATTTCGGGACGCGGCGACACCGTCCGCCAGGCCTTCGCTTCAGGAAACGGGAAGATCGCCTTCGTCGCGAGCGGCGGCGCGATGAACCGCGCAGCCGCTTATGTCATGGCGCAGGATCTTGGCGGAGCGATCGGGCAGAAACTGGGGGACGACGAGGCCATGACGCCGATCCGGTGCGCGATCCTCGCCTTTGCGGCCAAGGACGGGCTGCTGACGCCCGCCCCGCTGGTCATCGACACCGCCATCGCCCGGGCGCGCGGGCGCGGCCAGATAAACCTCGATGGTGAGCGCATCGCGCTGGCCATGAATGGCGCGGGAAGCGAGAAGCCCGATCTCAAGCTCGTCGATCCGGTGAAGGTCGAGGGAACGCTGTCGCAGCCCACCATCGATTTCGCGCCACCCGGAAAGAAATCGGGCGGCGGGGTGTTCGGGGCGGTGACACGGTCGATCGGCGCGGCGCTCGGTCTGCGCAAGGATCCGCAGCGCGATGCGCCGCTTCCCAAGCCGGGAACGGTCAACTGCCGCGCGCTCGCCGCCGAAGCGCTGCGCTAGGGGCCTGACCCCACGTTCGGAACGCAACCCCGCGCCGTGCCGAAACGGCGAAGGGGCCGGAGCATTTTGACCCTGCTCCGGCCCCAGCCGCATGTTGCCTTTGATCGGGGTAGAATGATCAGAAGGCGATCCGTGCGGTCACGCGTGCGCCATGGGTGTTGCGATCGCCGGCCAGCGTACCGCTATAGGCGGCGCCGATCCGGAAATTGCCCGCGCTATAATCGAAGCCCGCTTCGATTTCGGCCGAATTCTTCGGGATCGGCGTGCCGATCAGGGCGAAGCTGCCGCCCCCGGTGGTGAAGGCCGCGGCCACCGGCGCACCGCGGTCGCCGGAAGCCCGGTTCCACGCGGCGGACACATAGGGCTGGAAGCCCTCACCGATGTTGAACCGTACGCGGCCGCCCAAGCTGACGAAGGTCGTTTCCTGCTTTGCCGCCGCGATCGAAAGCGCGGCATTACCGCCGGCTTCGGCAAAGGCGTCGCTCTTGGTGCGGACATGGGCAAGACGGAAGAAGGGCGTCAGTGCAAGGTTGCCCGTCCGCACGTCATAACCAAGTTCGCCGAAGAGCTGCATCGTGTCCGCATCGCGCTTCGACGTCAGCGTCTGCGCCAGCGTCGCGACGCTGACCGAACGGCTGGTGTCGATATCGTGCCAACCATAGGCAAGGCCGGCGGCGGCGCGAACGCCCTCACCCGTGCCATAGCTGACATGCGCGGCCAGATATTTGCTGTCCGCCTGTGCATGGTCGTTGCGGCCGCTGAGACGGAAATCGCTGTCGCCGATCCCTGCCGAGATTGCCGCCGCGAAGCCGTTGCCGCCATAGCCGATGCCGGTGACGAAGCCCTTGTGGTCGGTATCCATGCCAAAGCGTCCTCCCTTGGCATCGAAGTCGCCCCAGCCGCCAAAGGCCGAACCCCAGAGGAAGAGGCCGGCCTCGGCCGGACCCGACATGCTGTACAACGCGTTGCGCAGGTGCCGGCTATCGTCGGTCAGCCCGCTGAGCGTGCTGGCAAGAATTTCGCCTGAGAGATCACCGAAAGCGGCCTGCGCGCCGGTCGCATTCTGGTTGACCACCGCTTCGAACAGCGGATCGTCGATGCCGCGCGACTGGACCGCCGCGGCAACGCTCGCCTGGTTGAACCCGATCGCCACGTCGGCGAAATCGACGTCGTTGCGATAGAGCGACAGCGTCACAGAATTGGCGCCGTAACGCAGCAGCGGATCGAGGAAGGCCAGGTCGCTGGTCACCGAACCGAAGGTGCCGTCGATCCCGCCCGCACCCGTCAGGATCACATAGTCGGTGCGGCCGTTATAGTCGCCGTCTTCCGCAAGCACCGCCACGCTCGCATCGCTGTTGATGGTGACGAGGCCCGTCGCATCGACGCGGTCGCCCGCACCCGCGGCATTGACCTCGACCTCATAGACCGAACCGGCCGCGAAATTGAGATCGCCGTTGACGGTAAGGCGCCCGATCGAATTGCCTGGCGTCAACTTGCCGTCGCCATTGATCGTCGTCGTGCCGACGCTGCCGTTGCCGCCCAGCGCGCCGCCGGCATTGACGGTGACGTCGGAGACGATCGAACCGTTGACCGCAAGCTTGCCGCCATCGACGGTCGTCGGGCCGGTATAGTCGCTGTCGCCCGACAGATTGAGCGTACCGTCGCCCGATTTGACGAAGCCGCCGCTTCCCGAAATGGTGCCGGCAAATTCGCTGTTGTCGTCCTGATCGACGGTCAGTTGATTGTCGCCGAGTACGACCTTGGCGCCGCTCTCGCCAGCAAGGCCGCCGATCGTCTGGTCCTTTCCGGTGATGTCGAGCGACCCGCCTTCACCCAGATTGAAGTCGGTACCGGGGTCGATCGTCCCGCCGATCCGCACGGCGCCCCCAAAGATGTTGGTCACGCCCTGGAAGCCATAGTCACCCATGAAGGTCAGCGTGCCGTCACCAAGCTTGTCGAGCGTGCCGCTACCCGAAAAGGCGCCCAGGAAGTCGTAATCGTCCGAACGGTTGAAAACGAAACGCCCGTCGTTGACGATGTCGCCCGCGAAGCTGCCTTCGGTGCCGCCGGCGCCGAGTTCGAAATAGCCGTCGCCCTCGGTCTTCACATCGCCCTGAAGCAGGCCGGTGAGGACAAGGCCGCCATTCGACACGATCGTCCCGCCGGTGTGCGCCACCGTATCGGTATCGACGGTGAAGACCGCATCGCCGATCAACTGCAGCTTGCCGCTGCCGCTGATCGTCAGTTCGTCAAGGTTCGAGACGGTCTCATCGTCGCCGAAGTTGAGCACGAGCAAGCCGTTGGTCGTCACCGCCGGGGTCAGGATGGGCGATTCCGCGCCATCCTCGCCGATCACTTCATTGACCTGCAGCGCAGCGCCTTCATCGATCACGACGTTGCCGAATTCGCCGACCATGCCGCTGGTCGACCAATAGCCCGCCGCGACCGTCAGCGCTTCGAAACCCGATACCGAAGTCAGCTGCTGCGCCTCGGTCAGTTCAAGGACATCGCCATCGAGCACCAGACTGTCTTCGCCCGCCCCGGCGTCGATCAGGCCATCGACGGCGCTCCCGGTCTTCAGCGTCACCACATCGTCATACGCATCGAGCTGGATTGCGACCCCATTCCCTCCACTCAGCGTGCCCGCATTGGTGACGTTCGACTGGACATGAGCGATGATCGCCGCGCCATCGGAGCTGGTGATCGTCCCGCTGTTGATGAAATTGCCGAGCAAGCCGGGCGTATCGGCAAGGTCGCTCTGAATGAGGACGCCGCCGGTCGTGCCGGTGATCGTGCCCGCATTGTCGACGGTGCCGCCGCCCGACAGGATGATGCCGAACCGGTCGCCACCGATCGTTCCGCTCGCGCTGTTGACGACATTGGCCGCAAAGCTCTCGCCATCCTGTCCGTCATAGGCGTACATCGACACGCCATCGGCAAAGGAAGCCCCCGCACCGGTAATGGTACCGCTGTTGGTTACGGTGCCGCCGCCGATCAGGCGGACGCCATCGTTCGATTCGCCGCTGATCGTGCCGCTGTTCTCGACCGTGGTTCCGATCGCGATGCCGACCAGGTCGCCGATATCGTCATCGAATTGATAGGCGGTGGTGATCCCTGCGCCCGCGCCCGAGATGGTGCCGCTGTTCGTCACGCTCGACGTTGCGGTCGTAATCGTGATCCCGGCGTCGGGCGCAGCGGCGAAGCCGTCGTAGCTGCCGTTGCCGCGGATCGTCCCGGCATTGTCCACCGCGAGCGTCCCGGTCGCAAAGGAATAGATGCCCGACGTCGCGCCCTCGATCGTTCCGCCTTCCAGATTGGTAACGATGGCGTCGGCACGCGATCCTTGCGAAACCGCGGCACCGAAGTCGCTGAGGATCGTGCCGCTGTTTTCGAGCGTGGCGCTCGACATGTCGCTGCCAAAGCCCACGCCATAACCGTCGCCGCCGCTGCCGCCCAGGTCGCCCGTGCCGTGGATCAGGCCGCTGTTGACGACGCTGGCCGTCAGCCCGCTGCGATCCTCGCCCGGCGCGCTGTTGAGTGCGGTCCCCTGGATGAACATGCCGCCGACGACGCCGACGATCTCGCCCGCGTTATCGACCGAACCGCCGCCCGACAGGATGATGCCGAAGCGCTGCCCGGCGATCGAGCCACCGTCCTGATTGGTCACGCTAGCCGCATAATCCTCGTTCGCCTGATCGGTATAGGCGAACATCGAAATGCCGTCGGCAAAGGCTTCGGTGCGACCTTCGATCGTACCGCTGTTGGTCACACTGCCGCCGCCGACCAGGCGGACGCCATCGTCATTGTCGCCGATGATCGTACCGCTGTTGACGACCGTCGCGCCGACCGCGACGCCGCTATATTCGCCCGTAAAGGGATCCATATAGGGCGCGGTGGTGATGCCCAGACGATTGCCCGAAATGGTGCCGCTGTTGGTGATGGTCGCTACCCCGCCGGTAACGGTGATGCCCGCGTCGGGATAGAAATAGAGGTCGGTGCTGGTGCCGTTGCCCCGGATCGTACCCGCGTTGACGATCTCTGCCGTACCATCGTCGATGCGGATGCCCGAAGCCGCGCTGGTGATCGTCGCGCCGTCCTGATTATCGATCATCGTATGGCCACCGGCCATATAGCTGACGTTGACGCCATCGTTGCCGCCGCCGGTGATCGTGCCGCTGTTCGTCAGCGTCGCGCTGGCCAGCCCATCGAAGGCGACCCCGAAAGCGTTGGTGCCGGTGATCGAACCACTGTTCGTCACACTGCCCGCGACATCGGCAAGACCGAGCGCATTCTGGACGACGACGCCGGTAAAGCCGCCGCTGATGCTGCCGTCATTCTCGACCGAACCGCCAGCCATCAGGTTGACGCCGAACCGTCCCCCCGACACTTCGCCGTCGGCTTCGTTGGCAACCGTCGCCGAAAAGTCTTCGGCATCCTGATCGGGAAGCATCGCGATATAGACGCCGTCGACGGTGCCGCTGATCGACCCGCTGTTAGCGACCGATCCGCCGCCCTGGAACCTGACGCCCGTGCCGTTCTGCGCCGTGATATAGCCGCTGTTGGCCACGCTGGCGTTGACGGCCGTATTGACGAAGACATTCGGCGCGGTCTGCAGCGCGGCGGTCGTGATCGCGTTGGTGCCGCCGACGATCCCGCCGCTGTTGACGATGACCGCATTCGCCGAGGCGATGTTGATGCCGACCTGACCCTGGCTCTGGATCAGCCCGGCATTATCGACGATGAGCGTGCTCGTATTGGCCGCGATCGCATTGCCGCTCGCCACGATCTGTGCGTCTTCACCATTGTTGACGATCAGGTCGCCGGTCGATTGACCGGTGATACCGACCCCCTGCCCGATGATCGCACCTTCATTGTCGATCGTCACCGTCTCCAGCGACCCGGTTGCGACCACGCCGATGAACCCCTGGACGAGCCCGTCGTTGGTCAGCGTCGCGCTCCGTCCCTGCTGGTCGGGCGTGGCAGTCATGACAACGCCGATAGGCGTCTGCGCTGCCGGCGTCGCCGGATTGAACTGTCCATAGGCACGGATCGTGCCCTGGTTCTCGATCGTGCCACCGCCTTGCAAGACGGCGCCGATAGCCTGGCCTTCGATCAGCCCGTCTTCGCTGTTGACGATCGATCCGATGCCCGCAACCCCCTCGGCGATCCGGTCGGGAAATTCGGCGATCGCGACGCCGATGCCGTTGATCCCGCTGCCCGGCGCGCCATTGGCGCCGCGGATGGTGCCATCGTTGGTGACGCTGCCGCCGCCGACGAGCGATACCCCCGCTCCGCCTTCCCCGCTGATCAGACCGCTGTTGACGACGACCGTGTCGGCGGCGAGCGCCGCCGGCGGCAGATTGTCGCCATTTTCATCCTCGCTGAAGAAATAGGATGTGGCGATCCCGTTTGCCGCACCGCTGATCGTCCCGCTGTTGGTGATCGACGCCCCCGGCTGCGCGATGACGATGCCACCGGCTGGCCGGCTGTCCAGCCTCGCAGGCGAAAAGCCGTTGCCGCGGATCGTCCCGGCATTGTCGACGATGACCGTGCCATTATCCGCGTAGATACCGATGTCGTCACCGACGATTTCCTCGTCCTCGCCGACATTGATCTCGACCGTCCCGGGTTGGTCCACATGCACGCCGAAAGCGGGGGTCTGTTCCTGCGCATGGGCGGCAGCGCCCAGTTGCAGGATCGAAATTCCGGCGATCGCGCTGGTCGTCAGCAGACGCGATTTGGCAATGGTCGACATGATGTGAAAACCCCTTCAGTTTCAAAACCGAGCGGCAGGGTTTCCGAAAGGCGCCTCGCGCCCCGGATGACCTTGTCCGCAATGTCCGTCACGATCCCCTGTCCTTGGGAGCAACCGGCCACTCGGGGTCGCATCGAGTGACCGGTTACCGGTGCCCGTTCCCGCGGGGGCGGATTGCCTCGCAGCAATCGGCACCCGGCGAACGACCCCTTAGCCCCTGATTGGGTGCCGTAATTTAGCCGGCACCCTGGCGTCACCCCCCGCGCGGGGGGTGCCTAAGCAAAAATCGGTGCAAGCAAACGCATTAGTGCCGCCTCCCCGTCGACACCGCATTTCTGATAGATTTGCTTGATCTGTCCGCGCAGCGTTTCAGCCGTCACGCCGCGTTCGTCGCTGATCTGTGCGCGGGTCTTTCCTTCGAACAGGCGCAGCGCAATGTCGGCCTCTGCCGGGCTGAGCCGGTAGAGCGTCGAGAGGAAGGGCGTAACGCCCGCGCGGTCGCGTCGGGGCGGGTTGACGACCAAAATCGCGTGCGGTCGCTTGCCCAGCGACCAGTCGCGCTCGGGAAGGCGAAAGCCCTCGATCATCAGCGACGGCGCCGCATCTCCGGTCGCCAGCATCGTGCGGCCATGCCGCGCGCCCTCTTCGGCAATCAGCGCCTGGATCAAGGTACGGAGCGTATGGGGGGCGCCGCCGGCATCGATCGACAATCCGACCTGCCGGACCGTTCCCGCGTGCAGCAAGGCCTCCGCCGCCAGCGTATGCGCGAGCAAATTGCCCCGGGCATCGAGGATGAAGGCGGTCACTGAAATTGCGTCGAAAGCACCGGCAAGCAGTTGGGCCTGCTGGCCTTCGAGCTTTTCCTGCAAGCGCACCGCGCGGCGAGCTGCCGCGGCCGCTTGCGCAAATATGCCGCGCTGATCGTCGGTGGTGCGGCCATCGCCCCGATTGCGGAGCGTCGCCAGCCCCACAATGCCGAAGTTGTCGATGACGAGATTGGTCTGGCAGCCGAAAGGAATGCCGATCTCTTCGCACCAGTCGACATAGTCGCGTGATTCGAGCGTCTCGATCGCGGCATCATAATGCGCTTCGTGCAGGATCGGATCATAATGGCCTTTGGCAACATGCTGGTTCGACACGGCGATGCGAAAATTCGTCGTCTCGCCGTACCAATCGTTGCTCTGCGCCTTCGCGATCATGTCGGGGCCGAAATTGGTAACGATATTGAAAGGCCGCTCGCGAGCGCCACCGACGCCGATCAACTGTCCGTGGCTGGATCCGGTATGGCTCGCCATGCGGTCGAGCGCCCCCAGCCAATTTGCGGGTTCCAGTGCTGCTTCAAGAAATATGTCGTCCCAATCCGGCGGGATACGCTGCCCCATGCCCTGCCCTCATCACCCCGAGTTGACCGCGCTGCGCGCAGCCCATGCTCAACACCGACCCCTGCCTTATACAGATTTCATTGCCCTGCGCGCCGACCGTCGAAGTCCGCCGTGGGGACATCCACCTAAAAGCGCGGCGGCGGCGGCGTCCATCCCGGAATGTATGGTTCTTTCAAAAAATCACGCCTCGGCAAGTGCTTCGGCGACGATTTCGGGGTGCGAATAGGCGAGCATCTGGCCGGCATCGGCGATCCGCCTGACCGGCGTGTCGGGCAGTCGCGGTTGCCAATAGGCGATCGCGGCGTCGGGTGCATGCAAGATATAATGAGCGCCCTGCACGATGCGCCACTGCGCCTTCCCGGGCAGCGGTTCGACGTCGAAACCGGTCGCCCAGGCGCGCTGTTCCTCGACATAGCCCCGAATCCGCCCGCGCGCGAAATCGCGCGTCGCGCGCAGATAATCCGCCACGAACTGCGGATCGCCTTCGGCCAGCGCGAGATCGGGCGGGCTGTCGCGATAGGAGCGGATCATGCCGTCGCGCATGCGCGTTGCGGTGGCGAAGCGGGCGAGCGTGCGGATCATCAGTTCGATCACCGCCGGGTTCGCCGCAAAGCGCCGCTTGACGATGCCGAGCGGCCCGCGGTCGTGCGGCGTGTGATCGATCGCCGGGGTCGGATTGACGAGGACGGCGCGCGCCACCAGATCGGGGTGATGGTGCGCGAGGCAGACCGCCGCCTGACCGCTCCCCCGCGCGACAAGATCAATATGCGCGATGCCCAGCGCGGCGCAGACCGCCGCGACATCGTCCGATGCGGGGCGATAGAGCGACGACCAGTCGGCCGCCGGATCGGTACCCCCGAACCCCGGCCGGTCGATGGCCAATACGCGGAAGCCGCGCGCCGCCAGCACCCGCACCAGCCGCGTCGGCGGCGCGCGCGCGGTTATCGTGCTGTGCAGGATCAACACCGGCTTGCCCCCCGCCGGGCCATAATCGGAATAAGCGATCCTGCGCCCCCCATGGTCGATCGCAGCGGCGGGCAGCATATGGCCATCGAGCGTCGTTATCTCGGGCTCGGCATCGACCGAAGGATGATCGAGCGCGGCGGAAACGATCCTGACGACCTCGGCCGCATTGCCGGTACCCAGGATCAGGTGGATATTTTTCATCTCAGCATCGATCACCGATTCCGAAAGGTGCAGCGATCCAGCGATTTCGGCGCGGCTCTTGCGGATCGCGACGGCACGGGCGATTGCAAACTGCCGATCACTGAGCCCGAACAGATCGTGCAACTGCGTGGGTCCGGCATGATGATCGCTGATCGCAAGAACCTGTCCGACGATCAGCGGGATCGTGTCCAGCCCCAGCTTGACCTTGATCTCGGCGAGCATGTTGCGCGCCGAAACATAGGAAATGCCCGCTGAAACCGCCGCGTCGCGCAGCGCCCCGGTATCGACGAGACTCCACAATAGTTCGGCCTGACGCGGCGAAAGCGCGAATATTCGGGCCACGTTGGCGCGCGACGCATTGTCGTGGGCGCCCATGCAGTCGGATGCCGGGTTCGAGTTCAATCTAAGCGTCGCCCCTGAATCTTGAATCAACCCAACTGTCGCGATTTTCCTTTTGAAAACAAGATCAATTGCAATCGCCAATTCATCCGGACCCGCCGTTCCCGCGAACGCCGAGGCGCGGCGGCAGTCCCATCCACAGGAGGCCGCAACTGATCAATGCATCCGCTATGCCGGTACCATGATATGCCGGATCAACCATCAGCCAATCGATTTCGAGATCCGTCTTGCTATGGCGCGTAGCGACGAGGAAGGCGAGACGGGCAATTCATCGAGCCATGCCTCCAGAAGGCCAAAGCGAGCCTCCCCAATGAATTTCTATTGCGAATCGGGCTCACTTCCAACGCGCCTCTCATCGCGGTCAAAATCACCAGAAGGTTGGGTTCGCTGCGATCATTCGGCATCGGAAATGGTCGCGATCAAGGCGGACGGGAAGGTCAGCGTAAATGCTGCGCCCCCGTCCGGATGATTGCTCGCCGAAACCGAGATACCGAGCGCGTCGGCGAAGCCCTTGACGATCGCAAGCCCGAGCCCGCTGCCGCCATGCCGGTCGCCGCCCTTCCCTTGCTCGAATGTGTCGAAGATCGTGCCTTCCGATCCCGGTTCCAGACCGCCGCCATGGTCGCGCACGGTCAGGGCTACGGCATCGGGCGTCCGGCGTCCGATGATGGCGATGGGCCCGGCGCTGCCGCCATGCTGGATCGCATTGGCGAGCAGGTTGAGCAGAATGTGATGGAGCAGCCGCTCATCGACCCGGACAAGCGGAAGACCCGCGGGAACCTGGAAATCGACATGATGTCCGCGCAGCAGATCTTTCAGATCGTGGACCACAGCCGCCACGGCGTCGGTCAGATCGACCGGCGCCACATCCAGGCTGAGACCGCCTGAATCGAGGCGAACCAACTCGACGAGATTGTCGAGAAAACGCCGCAATCGCGATACCTCCGCGCGCGCGAGCGGTAGCGCGGACGCGCCGGGATGCTCGCTCGCCAGCGCCTCGATAGCCGCCGTCACACCGGTCAGCGGGGTGCGCAGGTCGTGCCCGATCGACGAGAGCAGCGCGGCGCGGAGGCGGTCGCGTTCCTCGAGGACCGACAGGCTGCGCATCTCGTCCTCCAGATGCAAGCGTTCGTGCGCCAGCGCCGCCTGGCCGACGAGCGTGGCGAGCAGCGCGGCGCGGTCGGGCGAGATCGGGTCGCGGCCGTCCTCGCTCGCGATGCCGAGGATCGCGAGAACCCCGAGCCCGGTCTTGAGCGGATGAAACTGCCAGTCGGACGCAACGAGCGTATTCGTCCCGCGTCCCGCAGGCTCCCCGCTCGTCCACGCCCATTCGGCCGCCGCCTGATCGATCGGCGAGATCGCCGCATCGACGGGCCGGGCGACCAGCGGTTGCAACAGCCCGCCCTGCTCGGCCAGAATGATGCTGCGCACGCCCAGCAAGCGCGCCACTTCCTCGCAGGTTACCGCCGCGGTGGTTTCGCGATCGGAGGCGCGCGCAAGCATCTGCGCGAAGGCGGCAAGCGACGCATTTTCCTGCGCGCTGCGAACCCCGATCCGCGCGCGCGTTCGCAGCCGGCCGGCAAGATTGCTGACCACCGCGGCGACGCCGGTAAGGATCAACATGGTGAGGACGCTCTGCGGATCGGCGATCGTGAAGGTATGCCGCGGCTCGAGGAAGAAGAAGTTGAACGCCAGCGCCGCCACGAGGCTCGCGAACAGCCCCGGACGCAAGCCGTAAAGCGTCGCGGCGACAATCACCGGAACGAGATACAGCAGGTCGACGGCCCCGGTCCCGATCCATGGTTCGGCCAACCGCGCGGCGCCTGTCATCAACGCGATGAGCCCCAGTCCGACCGCATAGCTCGACGGGCGCCCCCAGCCGCGGGTCCAGTCGAGACCCCGGCGCGTGGCAGGAGATTCGCGGGGCGACGGGATGACGTGGATGGCAAGATCGCCCGCGTCGTGGATCAGCGCCTCGACCACCGAACCGTGGCGCAGTTCGAACCACCAGCTACGCTGCGACCTGCCGATGATGAGCTGGGTCGCGCGCATCACCTCTATCTGGCCGCGCAGTCCGGCAATAACGCTCTCCGCAGGAACGGTAGCAATCGTCGCGCCGAGGGTAGCGGCGAGTGCGAGCGACGCGGCTATCCGCCGCCGGGCGTCGTCGTCGAAGGCGGCGCTTCGTCCCGTCTCGATATGCACCGCCGTCCATGGGGCGTTCAGCCCGTCGGCAAGGCGCTTCGCGGTGCGCACGAGCATATCGCTGCCTGGCTGTTCGCTGATCGCGACGAGAATCCGCTCGCCGGCGGCAAAGGTGCCCGCTTCGCCGCTCGCGTCGAGATCGTGCAACATTTGCCGGTCGACGCTCAGGGCAGCCCGGCGCAGCGCCATTTCGCGCAGTGCCGAGAGGTTCGCCTTCGAGAAAAAATGGCCAAGCGCACGGCTTGCCTCGTGCGGCACATAGACCTTGCCATCGCGCAGCCGGTCGATCAGTTCGTCGGGCGGCAGGTCGACGAGCTTGATTTCGGCCCCTTCGAACACGCTGTCGGGTACCGTCTCGCGAACGCGCACCCGGGTAAAGCTTGCGACGACGTCGTTCAGGCTTTCGACATGCTGGACGTTGAGCGTCGTATAGACGTCGATCCCGGCGTTCAGCAACTCCTCGACATCCTGCCAGCGTTTGGGATGCCGGCTGCCGTCGATATTGGTATGGGCATATTCGTCCACCAGCGCGAGTGTCGGGGCGCGGCGGAGCACGGCATCGATGTCCATCTCGGTCAGTTGGTGGCCGCGATAGGCGACTTCGCGGCGCGGCACCACCTCCATCCCGTCGAGCAAGGCCTCGGTCTCCGCCCGACCGTGCGTTTCCACCACGGCGACGACGACGTCCTGTCCGTCGCGCCGCAACGCGGCGCCTTCGCTGAGCATCGCATAGGTTTTGCCCACGCCCGGCGCGGCACCGAGAAAAATCTTCAGACGCCCGCGCGCCTCGCGCTTCGCCTGCCGCAACAGCGCTTCGGGCGAGGGTCTCTTGGTGGCCGATACCATGCGCCTGCTTACCTCGGCCCCGGACATAGGGCCAAGCAACAATCGGCGATCTTTATGCAATCCTTATGCGTCCGGCGAAAATCGACCGCGAAATTTTACGGCGAAGGGGCGTAGCGGCGTCGCATCCAAGCCGGCTCCTCGGGGAGTCGCCCACTGCCGGAGACCTATGATGACCGATCTTTTGTGGCTCGCGCTTGTCGCGCTCCTGTTCGCAGCCACGCTCGGCTACGCGCGCATCTGCGACAAGGCCTGACCATGAGCGCTTCGTCGATGCTCGCGGGCGCCGTCGCTGCGGCGCTGTTCGTCTATCTCGTGGTGGCGCTGCTGCGCCCCGAACGTTTCTGACCGGAGGCAATTCCATGACCTTTTCCGGATGGATGCTCATTTTCGCCTTCGTCGCGATCCTTGCCGTCCTTGCCAAGCCGATGGGCCTTTGGCTCTTTGCCCTTTACGAAGGGCGCGCGACGCCGCTTCACCGCATTCTGGGACCAGTCGAGCGGGGCTTTTACCGAATGGCCGGGATCGACCCGACCGAAGAGCAGAGCTGGCGGCGCTACGCGCTTCACATGCTGCTGTTCAACCTCGCGCTGCTGCTTTTCACCTATGCGGTGCTGCGATTGCAGGGGGTACTTCCCGTTAATCCGCAAGGCTTCGGTGCGGTCGGCGCCGACGGTGCCTTCAACACGGCGGTCAGCTTTACGACCAACACCAACTGGCAATGGTATTCGGGCGAGACGACGCTGTCGAACCTGTCGCAGATGCTCGGGCTTACGATCCAGAACTTCCTCTCCGCCGCCACCGGTATCGCGGTTGCCTTCGCGCTGTTTCGCGGTTTTGCAAGGCGCGAAACCGGGACGATCGGCAATTTCTGGGCCGATACGACGCGTATCACGCTGTATCTGCTGCTTCCCGTCTGCACCGTCTACGCGCTGTTCCTGATCGCGAGCGGCGTGCCGCAGACGCTGGCGGGATTGGTCCATGCAACGACGCTCGAAGGCGTGCAGCAGACGATCGCGCTCGGCCCGGTCGCGAGCCAGGAAGCGATCAAGATGCTGGGCACCAATGGGGGCGGCTTCTTTAACGCCAACAGCGCGCACCCGTTCGAAAACCCGACCGCGCTCACCAATCTGATCCAGATGCTCTCGATCTTCCTGATCGGTGTCGGGCTGACGTGGTGTTTTGGCAAGGCGGTCGGCGACACGCGCCAGGGCTGGGCAATCCTCGCAGCGATGGGGCTTATCTTCGTGGCTGGCGCAAGCATCGCCTATTGGCAGGAGGCTGCCGGCAACCCTGCGCTGCATCACCTCGGCGTTGGCGGCGGCAATATGGAGGGGAAGGAAGTTCGCTTCGGCATCGCCGCCTCTTCGCTCTTCGCCGTTGTCACCACGGCGGCGTCCTGCGGGGCCGTCAATGCCATGCACGATAGTTTCACCGCGATCGGCGGCCTGATCCCGCTACTCAACATCCAACTCGGCGAGGTTGTGGTCGGCGGTGTCGGCGCGGGCATCTATGGCTTTCTGCTTTTTGCCATCCTCGCGGTGTTCGTCGCGGGCCTCATGGTGGGGCGCACACCCGAATATGTCGGCAAGAAGATCGAGGCGCGCGAGGTCAAGCTCGCCGTCCTAGCCATTGCGATCCTGCCGCTGGTCATCCTCGGCTTCACCGCCATTGCCAGCGTGCTCCCCGTGGGGCTTGCCGGGCCGCTCAACAAGGGGCCGCACGGCTTCTCGGAAATTCTCTACGCATTCAGCTCGGGGGCCGGTAACAATGGCTCGGCCTTTGCGGGCCTGAGCGCGGGCACTCCCTTCTACAATGCCATGATCGGGATCGCGATGTGGCTTGGCCGGTTCTTCGTGATCGTGCCGGTGCTCGCCATCGCCGGTAGCCTCGCCGCAAAGCGCCACACCCCCGCTACCAGCGGCTCTTTCCCCACCACCGGGGGGCTGTGGATCGGCCTGCTGATCGGGATCATCCTGATCATGGGCGGCCTCACCTTCCTTCCCAGCCTCGCGCTAGGTCCCGTCGCCGATCATCTCTCGATGATGGCCGGCCAGCGCTTCTGAGGGATCAGCGACATGACGACTCCAACCTCGATGTTCAGCCCCGCACTGGTCGTTCCGGCGATGCGTGATGCGGTACGGAAGCTCAATCCGCGCGAGCTGATGCGCAACCCGGTGATGTTCACCACCGCCTGCGTTGCCCTGCTCCTGACGGTGCTGCTCGCGCTCGGCGACCCCGGCCTGTCGCTGGGTTTCGAAATCCAGCTCGTCGCCTGGCTCTGGCTCACCGTGCTTTTCGGCACCTTTGCCGAAGCCCTGGCCGAGGGACGCGGGCGCGCCCAAGCGGCCTCGCTTCGCGCGACGAAGGCCGAGTTGCGCGCCAAGCTGATGCTCGGCGTCGGCGAGACTTATGAAATCGTTGCCGCAAGCCAGCTCGAAAAGGGCGAGATCGTGCTGGTCGAGACGGGCGACCTCATCCCCGCCGACGGCGAGGTGATCGAAGGCGTCGCATCGGTCAACGAAGCGGCGATCACCGGCGAAAGCGCCCCCGTGATCCGCGAGGCCGGCGGCGATCGTAGCGCCGTGACAGCCGGCACGCGCGTCATCTCCGACCGCGTCAAGGTGCGCGTCACTGCCGAGCCGGGCCAGGGTTTTCTCGACCGCATGATCGCGCTCGTCGAGGGCGCCGAGCGGCGCAAGACGCCCAACGAGATTGCGCTGACGATCCTGCTCGTCGGGCTGACTATCATCTTCCTGATCGCCGTCGCGACCATTCCGGGCTTCGCCTCCTATGCCGGCGGGTCGATCCCGGTCGCATTGCTCGCGGCCCTGCTCATCACGCTGATCCCGACGACCATTGCGGCGCTGCTCTCCGCTATCGGGATTGCCGGAATGGACCGCCTCGTGCGCTTCAACGTGCTGGCCAAGTCGGGCCGGGCCGTCGAAGCCGCGGGCGATGTCGATGTTCTCCTGCTCGACAAGACCGGCACGATCACGATCGGCGACCGCCAGGCCAGCGAGTTCCGCGCGCTGGCGGGCGTCGATGACGAAACGCTGGCCGAGGCCGCACTGCTCGCCAGCCTGGCCGACGAAACCCCCGAGGGTCGTTCGATCGTGACGCTTGCGCGCGAGCGCTATGCGATACGCGTGGCGGCGCTTCCGGCCGGGTCCGACGTCATCCCCTTCACCGCGCAGACGCGCCTTTCGGGGGTCACGGTCGCCGGGGTGACGATCCACAAGGGCGCGGTCGATTCGATCTTCAAGGCGCACCCCGACACCGCATCCTCGCCTGCCGCGCAGGAGTTGCGCCGCATAACGGACGAGGTTGCGCGCGCCGGCGGCACGCCGCTCGCGGTGGTCAGGGACGGGCGTCTGCTCGGCGCCATCCACCTGAAGGACGTCGTGAAGGCGGGCGTTCGCGAACGCTTCGGCGAATTGCGCAAGATGGGAATCCGCACCGTCATGATTACCGGCGACAATCCGCTGACGGCCGCGGCGATCGCCGCCGAAGCCGGGGTGGACGATTTCCTCGCCGAAGCGACGCCCGAGGACAAGCTTGCCCTCATTCGCCGCGAGCAGGCCGAGGGGCGGCTCGTCGCCATGTGCGGCGACGGCACCAACGACGCCCCCGCGCTGGCGCAGGCCGATGTCGGCGTCGCGATGAACACCGGCACGCAGGCGGCGCGCGAGGCGGGCAATATGGTCGATCTCGACAGTGATCCGACCAAGCTGATCGAGGTTGTGGGCCTGGGCAAGCAATTGCTGATGACGCGCGGCGCGCTGACGACCTTTTCGGTCGCAAACGATGTCGCCAAATATTTTGCGATCATCCCGGCGATCTTCGTCTTTCTCTATCCTGAGCTCGGCGTTCTCAACGTCATGCGCCTGGCCACGCCCGAAAGCGCGGTGCTGTCGGCGATCATCTTCAACGCCTTGATCATTCCGTGCCTTGTTCCGCTCGCGCTCAAGGGCGTGCGCTACCGGCCGATGCCCGCCGGCCCGTTGCTCGCGCGCAATCTTTCGATCTTCGGCCTCGGCGGACTGGTCGCGCCATTTGTCGGCATCAAGCTGATCGACCTCGCCGTGTCCGGCCTCCAGCTTGCGTAAGGACAATTCCATGTTTTCCGAACTCAAATCCGCCCTTCGTCCCGCGCTTGTGCTGACCGCGCTTTTCGCGCTCCTCCTCGGTCTGGTCTATCCGCTCGCGCTGACGGCTATGGGCCAGCTCGTCTTTCCGGAGCAAGCCAATGGCAGCCTCGTCCGCGACGGCTCAAAGATCGTGGGGTCGAAGCTGATCGGCCAGAGGTTCCTGGCCGACGCCTATTTCCACGGACGTCCCTCGGCTGCCGGCGCCGATGGTTATGATGCCGCCGCTTCCTCGGGGTCGAACCTCGGTCCGGCGAGCAAAGCGCTCGCCGATCGCGTCGCCGCCGACGTCAAGGCGCTCACTGCAACGGCACCGGGCCGCCCTGTCCCGCCCGACCTGGTGACGACCTCCGCCTCGGGGCTGGACCCCCACATCAGCCCCGAGGCGGCTTTTTTCCAGATTGCGCGCGTGGCGAAAGCGCGCGGCATCGACGACGCCAGCCTCCGGGCACTGGTCGAGGCATCTGTCGAACACCCGCTCGCAGGCATCCTTGGCGAAAGGCGCGTCAACGTGCTGATGCTCAATCGGGCACTCGACGCGCGCTTCCCGACGAAATAGGCTGGCCGGATGGTGCCACCGGCAAAAATCCTGATCATCGAGGACGATGCCCATATCCGGCGGCTGCTGCAGGCCACGCTGCAGCGCGCCGGTCATCAGGTGATCGAAGCCGACAGCGCCAGGCAGGCGATGGCCCTGTTCGACATCGAGCGGCCCGATGTCGTGCTGCTCGATCTCGGCCTGCCCGATCGTGACGGGCTGGAATTGATCGAGCCGCTGCGGCTGCGCTCGAACGCCACGCTGATCGTCGTATCGGCGCGCGAAAACAGTGTCGAGAAGGTGACGGCGCTGGATCTGGGCGCCGACGACTATGTCACCAAGCCCTTCGATACCGAGGAATTGCTCGCCCGCATCCGCACGGCCCTGCGCCACCAGCGCGCGGCCGCGTCGGGCGAGGAACCCACGGTCGTGGAGGCAGGCGCGCTGCGAATAGACCTTGCGCACCGCCGCGTCTTTCGCGGCGCCGAGGAGGTTCATCTGACCCCGAAGGAATATGGCGTCCTGGCCGAACTTGCGCGCCGCCCTGACCGCGTCCTGAGCCACACCCAATTGCTGACCTCTGTGTGGGGTCCGGCACAGGCCGATCGCGTCGAATATCTTCGCATTGTCGTCCGCGGACTGCGCCAGAAACTGGAAGAAGATTCGTCGCAACCGAAGCGGATCGTCAACGAGCTGGCCGTGGGGTACCGGCTGCGGACTTAATCTGGTCGGTCGCGGACTGACAGCCCGGACGGAGCCATCGGACGAAAAAAGCCGGGACGAACCTACCGGTACATTTGAACTATACCGCTCGGCCCGCCCCTGTGTTAGCCGCAACTTATCTTAATTGCGCGGATCACGGCTTGGACGGACATGCTGCCATTGTATTTTCAAGCGGAAGTGCCCATGAAATTTCCAAAGCGATTGAAGCGCAGATGGACGCAGATTCTTCTGACTCTTCTATCATTCTGTTTCTGGCCGCAAACCGCTCATGCCGAGCATCTATGCGCCGGAAGGTCCAACGAATACACCATCAGTGAAGTCTATGATCAAACCGGCAACATCGTCGAATATTGGTGCGAATGGGGGTCAGACGGCAACCAAGGCGCGGCGGCGATGCGATATTATTCGCCTGAAGAATGGGCGGCATTCGCCAATCATGGGGCGGAGGTTGAAGCCGCCAATTCAGAGCAACGCAAACTGATAGGTCAACGATATCGTCAGCTACAGGAAGGCCTGTGGTTTCTGCCTGGCGAGGAACCCTTCGCCGGATGGTCGCCCGAACCAGCTTCCAGTTCACAGCGTGCCACCGAAAAAGGGAAAGCGGATAAGGATTGCACCGTCAGCTATTGGACACCTGCCGGCGCCGTGATCATGTCGGCCCTTGAAGGCAGGAACGGTCCCGCCGTCATCCAGTATATGGGTTACAGCATCCCGGCGCCGGACAAATCCCAATCCAGGAAATTTTCGCTGACCCAGTCCGGGACGACCCAAACCGTCACGGCCATGATCTCCAAAGTCGGTCTCCGGAGCAAAACAATGGGCATGGTGAGTTTCGCCGTGCCGAGCGGGGCCATTCTGGTGGGCGCGATCGAGGATGTTCAGGATTACAGCCTGGCGGACAAGGGCAAGACCATCTTCTCCGGCCAGTGGCATGATGGATTGAAGGCGCGCGACGCGCTCGCCCAATGCCTTGCTCAAAAGAAATAGCGACAGGCGAACCCCAGCCCGGCCATGGACGAGCGTGTGATGCGGCGGGCGACGGTCCACAGTCCGTCGCCCCCTGCACCGCGACGCCCGGGCGGCTATTTGCCCGCAAGCTCCTTCACCAGCGCCGGCGCGGGATAGATAGTTTCGAGCGCTTCCTGCACGGCAGCGGTCGAAACGACCACAGTGCGGTTGAGCGTGCCGTCGTAACCGTAATTGCCGCCGAGCGAGTGGATATTGCCGTCGAAGGCGGCGCCGATCACGGTGCCTGCCTTGTCGATCACCGGTGAACCCGAATTGCCGCCGATGATGTCGTTCGTCGTCACGAAGTCATAGGTGACCGCCGGATCGATGGCCGCCTTGTTCGCCGCAAAGGCCGGAGCGACGTCGAACGGCGGATTACCCGTCGCGCGGTCGAAGGTGCCACCCATTGTCGTCGCGATCGGCACCGCATTGCCGCGCTCCATCCAGCCCTTCACCTGCCCATAGGAAATGCGCAACGTGAAGGTCGCGTCGGGATAGAGCGTGTCGCCATAGGCGGCGAAGCGCGCGTCGGCGATCTTGCCGCCGGCGACCGCGAGCGGGCCGCCATAGGCTTCGTCGACCGCCTTTTTGAGTTCGCGCTGGCGCGGCGCGAGGCGCAGCGCGAAGCGGATCATCGGATCGTCGCTGGCCTCGATCGCGGCGAGCCCGCCGTCCCATAATTGCTGGCGATAGGCGGGATCGGCGAGCTTCGATCCTTCGACGAGTCGTTTGGCAAGCTGTTCGGGACTTTCCTGACCGAGCAGCAATTTGGTGTCTGGATCGTCGGCGCCCAGATATTCGCGCGCCTTTGACAGGCTCCATTCGAGCGTCAGTTCGTCGAGCCACGGGTAGAGGGGCTTTTCGTCCAGCAGCCTCTTCTTGGTAAGCGGCAGCGCGCTGTCGGTGTAGCCCGGCAGCCGCTCGCCATTGGGCTTCGAGCGTTCCTGCGCCGCATAGACGAGCGTTTCGGCATAGCCATAAAGATCGCTCATCGGATTGGTGAAGCGCGCCGGCAAATAGAGCGAGCGATAGGCGCCGACCGCCTTGTCGACCGACGCCCAGGGATCGCCGATCGCGGCATTCCCCGCGCTCTTCTCCTTGAGTTCGTCCTCCTTGGCGACCAATGTCGCGGTGAAGGCCGGGTCGTTCAGCGCCTTCTGGCGGCCGATATAGACTTTCAGGCTGTTTTCGAGCCCATTGAGAAGATCGAGCCCTTCGCGCTCATGATCCTTGCTTTCCTCCATCGCGCGCAGCAGGCGCCCGCGCAGTTCGGAATAGGTCGTCACCGTGATCGGCAGGCGCAGTTCGCGCTCGAAGGCAAGCTGGCTGGTCGTGTAGAGCCGGCTCGTCGAACCGGGGTTGCCGACGACGAAGGTCATCTCGCCCTCATACGGCGCGCGAGGGTTCCATTGCAGGTGTGCTGGCGTTGCGACCGGCTTGCCATTCTCGTACGCGCGCAGGAAGCTCGCATCGAGCGAATAGCGCGGGAAGTTGAAATTGTCGGGATCACCGCCGAAGGTCGCGGCGCGATCCTCGGGCGCCCATGCCAGCCGCACGTCCGAATATTTGCGATATTTGTACAGCTTGTACTGACCGCCGCCGAACAGGGTGACGACCTGACAGCGCGTCTTGTCGGTGTCGGGACAGCCGCTCTTTTCAATCTCGGCAATCTTCGCGTCGCGCGCCTTGGTCAGTGCTTCGCCCGCGAGCGATCCCATCGCCGCCTTGATGGCGCCCGTGACGTCGCCGATGCTGGTAACGACCTCGGCCTGCTGGCCAGGGCATTTGAGTTCCATGTCGCGGCGGTCGGCGACATAGCCGTCGTTCAGATAGTCGGCGCCCGCCTTCGAATTGTCGAACAGGCAGCTTGCGACGCAATGGTGGTTGGTCAGGATCAGCCCCTCGGCCGATACGAAGCTTGCCGAACAGCCGCCGGTCAAACGCACCGCCGCCGCCTGCACCTTGCCCAGCCACGCCTGGTCAGGCGCCCAGCCATAGGTCTGTTTTACCTGCTGCGCCGGAAAGGCGTCAAAGGTCCACATGCCCTCTTCGGCGAGCGCGGGAGGAGCAAGAAGAGCGGCGCCAGCGAGCACGGCCGCGGTGAACGAAATCGGGCGATATTGGGTCATTGGCAAAATCCATCATTTGAATCATCGACATCCCGCGCGGGGAGTGGCCGCGCCGGGGATGGCGCGCACCTTGCGCCCGATCGGCTGCAATCGCCACCGTCAATTTCATATTCGCCAAGATCGCCCCTGTCGACCGCCGGTTGCAGTTTCGCGCGCCGCCGCCTACGCCGCCTTCCCATGCGTATGATCCTGCTCGCCGCCGCGCTGCTCGCCGGCGCCTCGCCCCTCGCCGCACAGACGGCGACCGCCCCTGCCCCCATATTGACGACGCCCGAAGCGAAGGACGTATGGACCCACGCCGATCCCGAGGTCGCCCGCGTCACCCATGTGTCGCTGAACCTCGATGTCGATTTCGCGACCCGCACGCTGGGCGGGACCGCGACGCTCGATCTGCTCGCCGCCAAGGATGCGCAGTCGATCGTCCTCGACATCGACAATCTGGCGATTTCTTCGGTCACCGACGCCAACGGCAAGCCGCTCAAATGGGCGGTGGGCGATGCCGATCCCGAACTCGGTTCGGCGCTGACGGTCCAACTCGGCGGCGCGCGGCGCATCATCCTCACCTATCGCAGCCAGCCGGGCGCCAATGCGCTGCAATGGCTGCCGCCCGAAATGACTGCGGGCAAGACCAAGCCCTATCTGTTCAGTCAAGGCCAGGCGATACTCAACCGGAGCTGGATTCCGACGCAGGACAGCCCCGGCATCCGTCAGACCTGGGACGCGACGCTGACGGTTCCGGGCGATCTCGTCGCCGTGATGAGCGGCGAGAAGCTGAGCGGAGACAAGGGCGAGGCGCTGCCCGACGGACGCCGCCGTTTCCGCTTCCGCATGGACAAGCCGGTGCCGCCCTATTTGATCGCCTTCGCGGTCGGCGATCTGAAATTTCGGTCGCTCGGCCCGCGTTCGGGCGTGTGGACCGAAGCGTCGATGCTCGACACCGCAGCGCGCGAATTCGGCGACGTCGAAAAGATGATCGATGCCGCGTCAGCGCTCTATGGCCCTTATCGTTGGGGCCGATACGACATGCTCGTCCTGCCACCATCCTTTCCCTATGGCGGCATGGAAAACCCGATGCTGACCTTCCTCACGCCGACGATCATCACCGGCGACCGTTCGAACACCGACGTCGTCGCGCACGAACTCGCGCATAGCTGGTCGGGCAATCTCGTCACCAATGCGACCTGGTCCGACAGTTGGCTCAACGAAGGCTTCACCACCTATTTCGAGAACCGGATCATGGAGGCGCTGTACGGCAAGGAGCGCGCGGCGATGTATGCCGATCTCGACTGGGACAATATGATGCGCGACATCGACGCCAATGGCGGCCAGACCGGCGCCAAGACGCGGCTGCACGGGGCGCCCGGCGACGGCACGCTCGATTATACCAAGGGATCCAACTTCCTCCGCATGATCGAAACGACGGTCGGCCGCGCGCGCTGGGACGCCTATCTCAAATCCTATTTCGACCGCCATGCCTTCCAGCCGCAGACGACCGCGGGTTTCCTGACCGATCTGCGCGAAAATCTGCTGAAGGGCGACCCGGCGCTCGAGCTGTCGCTGCAACTCGACCGCTGGTCCTATGCCGCTGGGCTGCCCGATAATGCCGTGCATCACAAAAGCGCAACGCTGGCCGCGGTCGATGCCAAGCTTGCCGCCTTCAACGCCGGCGGCCCCGCGCGCGCCATCGCGCCCGAAGGATGGACGACGCAGCAATGGCTACGATTCCTGAACGGCATCCCGCGGGCGCAGAGCGCGGCACGGCTCAAGGAACTCGACGAAACGCTGGGTCTGTCGGCGTCAACCAACGCCTATGTCCGTTCGGCCTGGCTCGAGCTTGCCATCGCCAACCGCTACGAACCCGCGCTGCCGTCGCTGCGCCAGTTCGCGGGCACCGTCGGGCGCGGTCTGCTGATCCGGCCGCTCTATACCGGGCTCAAGCGTCAAGGCGCGTGGGGCGATACGATCGCGCGCGACCTGTTCGACCGCTCGCGCGCAACCTACCACCCGGCGGTGGCATCGGGGATCGAGAAGATCCTCGCTGGCGATTAAGCCGCCGGCGCTCCGCCGCCGAGTGCCTGATAGAGCGCCACATAAGCGTTCAGGCGGTCGGCGCGGAGCTGGATCAGCGCGAGATCGACGCCGAGTAGCGACCGCTGCGCGTCGAGCTGTTCCAGATAGGGCGAATAGCCCGCGCGATAGCGGTTGGTCGCGTGCCGCAGCGCATCGGCCACCGCCGCGCGCTGTGCCATCAGCGCCTGTTCCTGCGCATTGAACCGGTCGATCACCGCCATTTGGTCCTCCACCTCGCGAAAGGCGGTGAGCACCGTCTTGCGATAGGCGAAAGCCGCCTGATCGCGCTGCGCGGTGGCGGCGTCGAACTGGCCTTGCAGTCGCCCGCCCGAAAAGATCGGCGCCAATATACTACCGCCAACCGACCATATACTGATCGGATCGCCCAGCGCTGACGAAATCACCGCCCCGGCCGACGCCGCCAACCGGACTTGCGGCAGGAATTGCGCCCGCGCGGCACGCAGATTGGCGTCGGTCGCCGCCAGCGCATATTCGGCCTGCCCGATGTCGGGCCGCCGCCGCACCAGTTCTGACGGCAGCACCGCAGGCACCGGCGGCTCCGCCAGCGCGGCAAAACCGTCGCCGCGCGCGATTGCATGCGGCGTATCGCCGACGAGCAGCGACAGGCCGTTTTCCTGCCGCGCGATTGCCGCCTCGATCGCCGGGATCTGCTGCGCCGTCGCCTGATATTCGGCCTCGGCCTGCCGCAGCTCGAGCTGCGAGGTATAGCCGGCCTCGGCGCGGCTGCGCGCGAGCCGCAGCGCCTCCGACCGCGAGGTCAGCGTCTCGGCGAGCAACTGCCGCCGCGCATCGAGCGCGAGCAAGGTGATATAACCACTCGCCGCCGCCGCGCTGACCGACAGCGTCGCCGCCTCGCGCGCCGCCGCAACCGCCGCCGCATTGGCGCGCGCCGCCTCGCGCGTCGCGGCGTTACGGCCGAACAGGTCGATCTCGTAGCTCGCCTGAAACACCGGCTGCGCGGTGAAGCTTTCGGTCGGCTGGCCGAAGGCGTTGACGCTACGCGCCTCGGCCCCCTGCCCGCTCAGCGACAGGTTCGGCAACAGCAGCGAGCGCGCGACGCGCTCCTGAGCGCGCGCTTCGGCAACGCGCGCCGCCGCGATGGCAAGATCGCTGTTGTTCGCGCGCGCCTGTTCGACCAGCGCGGTCAGCCGCGCGTCGCCGAATGCCGACCACCAGCGGCTGTCGATCGCCGCACCGTCCGTCGGCAGCGCGGTGCGCCAGTCGGCGGGCGGTGCAACCGCGCTCGCGGCGGGCGGCGGCGTCAGCGCGGGCGCGCAGCCCGCCAATGCCAGCGCCAGACCGGCAAGCGGCAAGGTGAGCCGCCTCATTCGCCGCGTCCGGTATGAACCGTCGCCACTACCGACATGCCGGGGCCGAGCCGCTCGGCAAGTTTCTGCTTCGGGTCGATGCGGATGCGCACGGCGATCCGCTGCGGCACCTTGACGAAATTGCCCGATCCGGTGTCGGGCTTGATGATGCTGAATTCGCTGCCCGCCGCGGGGGCGATATTTTCGACCACCCCCTTCAGCTCGGCGCCGCCCAGCGCGTCAACGCGCAGCGTCGCGCGCTGGCCGATCCGGATATTCGCGGTCTGCGCTTCCTTGAAATTGGCGACCACCCAATGCTTCTCGGGCACGAGGTACATGAGTTGGGTACCCGGGCTGACGAGCTGGCCGACGCGCACCGACACTTCGCTCAGCTTGCCCGCGCGCGGGGCGCGAACGATCGTGTTCTGAAGGTCGATGTCGGCCAGCCCACGCGCCGCCTTCGCATTGGCCACGCCGGCTTCCAGCCCGCCGCGCCCGACGCTCACCGATCGCACCTGTTCCTCGGCGATCGCGCGCTGCGCCTCTGCCTGCCGCACCGCCGCTTCGGCCTGGCGGAGCCCCGCGAGCGTCTGGTCACGCTCGCGGATCGACACCGATCCTTCGCCGACCAGATCGTTGACGCGCCGCATATCGGCCTGGGCACGGGCGAGCTGCGCGCGGGCGTTGGCGACCGCCGCCTCCTGCGCCTTTACCTGCGCCTCCGCCGAGCGCCTGCTCTGCGCACTATTATCGAGCGACGCGGTTTGCGCAGCAATATTGGCGCTGCCCTGCGCGACGCGCTGGCGATAGATGCGGTCGTCGATCCGCACCAGTTCCTGCCCCGCTGCGACATTCTGGAAATCCTGCACCAGCACCGCGGTCACATAGCCGCCAACCTGCGGCGCGATGATCGTCGTCTGGCCGCGCACATAGGCATTGTCGGTCGTCTGGCTGTTCGCTCGGAAGGGCGGTAGTCCCCAGGCGTAGAGAATGGCGAGCGCGCCGACGAGGATGATCGCGCCGAACAGGATGATCCGCCCGCGCGAACGCGGCGGCGCCCAGCCATCGGCCGGCGCGTCGGCGCCGGGCTCCGCCGGGGCCGGATCGGGGGCAGTCGGTGCCGGGGTCGGCATCGGGTCCGGCGTCGGAGCCGGTGCCGGCGTTTCGGGCGCGGGCGACGCGCCTTCCTGTTTGTCGTCGCTCATTGATTTTGCGCCCTCAGTTTCTGCAACACTTCAAGTTCCTGTGCCAACGGATTGATTCCGCGGCGCCGATCATAAACCCAGCGCGCGAACATCGCGACGAAGGCGATCGCCGACAGGCTGCCGATCACCACGAACACGTCGTTGAACGCCAGGATCGTCGCCTCGCGCGCCGCCTCGCGTACCACCTGTCCGGCGGCGGTGGCGCTGCGCAGCGCGGGGTCGGCGATGCTGCCGGTCAGGCTCGCCGCAATCGCGTTGATGCCCTGCGCCAGTTCGGGGTTGGTCGTCGACAGGCTTTGCCCCAGCGTCATCAGATGCGCCTTTGTGCGCAGGGTGTGAAAGGCCGATAGCGCCGCCACCCCGGCAAGCCCGCCGATCGTCTGCGACAGGCTGAACACCGCCAGAAAGCTGACCATATAGGCAGGGCCGCGCGAAATGGCGCGCAGCAACCCTTCGAGCAGCAGCGGCCCCATCACATAGACCGCGGCGAAGGCGATCGCGCCTTGCGAGAAATACAGGTTCACCGGCCCGGTGCGCAGACCCGAATGGGTGTCGAGGAACGCGCCGACGGTGATGACGGCCAGCGCGACGAGGATCGGCCGCCGCAGGTCGGTCGGGTCGAGCCGCGCGATCGACAGCACCGCCCCCATCAGCGTCGCGAACGACAGCACCGCATAATAGGCGACAAGCTGATCGTTGACGAGGCCGGTGGCGGCCAGCAGCCCGCTCGCCCCGAAATTCTGTTCGGACGTCAGCACACGGACGAGTGCGCCGGTCAGCGCGAATTTTATGAGATTGCGGCTGCCGATCCAGCGCGTGTGGAGCATTGGATTTCGCCGGTAATGTTCGATCAGGAAGGCGGTGCCGATCAGCACCACCGACGCCGCCAGCGCGCCGCCGAGCCACGGCGTCGACCACCAGATGATGCGCCCCTGCACCAGAAAGGCGCAGAGCAACCCGACGCCGACCGCCAGGATCGGAAAGGTGATGAGGTCGAGCTTTTCGAACGAGCGGATCGTTTCGCCCGGCGGGAGCTGCAATATGTTGACCGCGCCGACCGCGACGAGCGAGAGCGCGAATTGCAGCACGAACAGATTGCCGATGTCCCCGTCGGCGAGCAACAGCGGCGATATGGCGCGCGCGAGCGGAATCGCCACCTGTCCCAGCCCGATGCCGAGCAGGAAGCCCGCAATCCGCATCTTCGCCGGCAAGCCTTGCATCATGTAGAAGGCAGCAAGAGTCGACAGCCCGCTCGCGGCGATCCCCGACACGCCGCGCGCGATCAGTTCCATGCGGTAACCGGCATCGAAAAGCTGGACGAAATTGGCAATCAGGAGCGCGATCATCGTCGCGCGCACGAAACGCTGAATGCCGAATTGCTGGCGCGACTTGTAGAGCAGGATGCTCATGCACGCATTGGTCATGTTATAGGAAACGGTGACCCAGCCCGCATCTGCGGGCGTCAGGTCGAGATGCCCCTGCAGCACCGTCAGATTGGCGATGAGCAGGCCATTCTGGAAACCGCCGACGATCGCGAGATACAGGCCGATTACGAAATAGCCGATCTTGCGCCCGACGGGATGGTCCGGCGACGCGGGCGACCCCGGCATGATCGGGCGTTCGTGCGGCTTGAACACATAGGCGCCGCCAGCTGCCGCGGGCGCTGCGGGATCAGCCACGCGCGTGCCTCCGTCCCGCGCGCGGCTGTCGGCACGCACGCGCCGGTCCGAAGTGCAAGGCGCCCCTGATCCGCATCCTGTGCGCCACACTATGCTCCTGACCGGCGAAGGCAAAGCGGGGAAATGCTTTGCCGCCGGTTCGGTTCCGCGCGGCGCATACGAATGGTGCCTATGCGGTAGCGCGCGTCAGTCGGCGGCGAGATCGCGGCGCGCGTGGCGGAAGACTTCGGCGCTGCCCCATATGGCGAGCAATGCCATGATCGCGGCGACCAGAAGGTCGGGCCAACCCTGCCCGGTGCCGAACACGCCGAGCGCCGCCCCCATCACCGCCAGATTGCCGATCGCATCGTTGCGCGAGCATATCCACACCGAGCGCATATTGGCGTCGCCGGTCCGGTAGCGATAGAGCATCAGCGCAACCGCGACATTGGCGGCGAGCGCGACGACGCCGATCATCCCCATCGTTTCGGCGTGCGGTGCGCTGCCGTCGATGAAGCCCCAGATCGTCGAGCCCAATATCCACAGCCCGAACGCCAGCATCGTCGCAGCCTTCAGCATCGCCGCGCGTGCGCGCCAGGCGATCGCCATGCCGGCGACCGTCAGGCTGATCGCATAATTGGCGCTGTCGCCCAGAAAATCGAGCGCATCGGCCTGCAGCGCGCGCGAATCGGCTGCGACGCCCGCGACGATTTCGACGAGGAACATCGCCCCGTTGATCAGCAGCGCGATCCACAGGATGCGCCGCCACTTCGGGTCGTTCAGCGCGGTCGCTCCGCTTTTTCCGGCGCAGCATTGATCGGCCATCGCCTGTATCTCCTTCCGTCTCGGCCGCCGCAGGAATTGCCGGGCGGCCGCTTGGTTCTTCGAGTCGGCATCCTATATGCACCCTGTAGCAACTACAGGGTCAAGCGATGAAGATCGGCGAACTGTCGCGTGCCACCGGCACCAACATCGAAACCATCCGCTATTATGAGCGGATCGGCCTCCTCCCCGCCCCGGCGCGGACCGATGCCAATTACCGCAGCTATGGCGACGCGCATCGCGCGCGGCTGCGCTTCGTGCGCCACTCGCGCGAACTGGGCTTCACGATCGACGAAATCCGCTCGCTGCTCGACCTGTCCGATCATCCCGAGCGCGACTGCGCCGACGCCGATCGCATCGCGTCCGCGCATCTGGAACAGGTCGAGGCGAAAATCGCACAGCTTTCGGCGCTACGCGACGAGCTGACCCGCATCGTCGGCCGCTGCCGCGGCGGCTTGGCCGGCGATTGCCGGGTGATCGAGGCGCTGGGCGATCATGGTCAATGCGACGGCGCGCATTGATGAGACACGGTCGCAGGGGCGACGCGAGAGGCGGCAGCTAAGAAGGGAAAGGTGGGACGATTCTGTTGCCCGGCTCGTCCCCAGCCGCTGGTATCCGATTCTGTTGCCCGGTTCGGTCCGAACCGCGTTCTATTTGTCTAACCTTAGGCCGTGAGGCTTATCGGTTAGGCAGCAAGAGCGAGTGCTTCGTTATCGTTAGCACCTATTGGTTTTGAGCCTTTAACGGGTTACTCAGCCCGGAAGAAAACATCGTCTTTGAACACACGTCGATCCTGGTTCGGCCCCGTCAGAAGCCCGCGCACCCCTTCGAAAAGGACGCGGGCTTGTGGTGGAGCCGCCGGGTACTGCCCCCGGGTCCGCTGTGTCTATTCCACGACACCATTTATCCTCATAGCCGGTCGAAACCGGCCCTTCCCATATAGGAAGCCCGCCCGCACTTTGGAAGAGCGCAGGCGGGCCTTTCGTCCTGAATCGACACCGGACCCACGCCGGCGCGCGATGAAATGCTATTTCTTGCGCAATTCGTCGCGGATTTCGGTGAGCAGATCGACCTCGCTCGGCCCCGCGGGCGCTTCAGCCGGCGCCTCCTTGCGCACCACCCTGTTCACTGCCCGCACGAGCAGGAAGATGATCCATGCCAGAATCAGGAAGTTGATCACCGCCGTAATGAAGGCACCATAGCCGATCATCGCGACGCCCGCCTTTTTCAAGGCCGCATAGTCGGTCGCGGCGATGCCGTCGGGAATGCTGCCGAGCAGGATGAATTTGCTCGAAAAATCGACTCCGCCGAACAGCCAGCCGACGAGCGGCATGATGACGTCCTCGGTCAGCGATCCGGTGATCGTCGCGAACGCGCCGCCGATGATGACGCCGACCGCCAGATCGATGACATTGCCGCGCGCGATAAATTCCTTGAACTCGTTCAGCATCTTATTGCTCCCCGAACTGCTGATCCTGCCGTCATGGTGGTGCGCCGGTCATTGCGCAAAAGCAAGGGGCATCCTATTATGTGTATTGTTGCGGCAAAACGCCGCCTGAGGGAGCCTGATGACCATGTCCTATCGTTCCGCCCGCTGGCTGATTGTTCCGGCCGCCGCGATGAGCCTGTCGGCCTGCGGCATCAACAGCGTTCCGACCAAGGAAGAAGCCGCGAAGGCCAAATGGGCCAATGTCGAAGCCGCCTATCAGCGCCGCGCCGACCTGATCCCCAACCTCGTCGAAACCGCCAAGGGTGCCGCGAAGATCGAGCAATCGACGCTCGAAGGCGTTATCCAGGCGCGCGCATCGGCAACGCAGGTGAAGCTGAGCACCGACGACTTGGAAGACCCCGCGAAGGTTCAGGCCTTCCAGCAAGCGCAGGGCAATGTGTCGAGCGCACTCGGCCGCCTGCTCGTTACCGTCGAACAATATCCCGAGCTCAAGAGCCAGGCGCGCTTTGCCGACCTGATGACCCAGCTCGAGGGAACCGAAAACCGCATCAACGTCACGATCCAGGACTATAACGCCGCGGTGCAGGACTATAACACGACGATCCGCACCTTCCCCGACATAATCGGTGCCAAGATCGTCCACGGCGCCAAGCCGATGACCCCCTATAAGGCGGTCGATCCCAACGCGAACGTCGCGCCCAAGGTCGATTTCGGTCAATAATATGCGCGCAGCCGCCATCGCAGCTTCGCTCACGATGCTGATCATCGTGGGCGGCTGCAACGGTGGATCCGGCCCAGCGGCTGCGAAGGAAACGGCGGCATGCGACGGCGTTCCTCAAATGGCGCTGGCCGGCCGAGTGACCGATGCGGCGAATATATTGCCCGCCGAAGACGAGGCGCGCCTGTCCGGGCGCCTTGCTCGCTACGAAAGAGATACGCAGCATCAGATGGTCATCGTGACCACGCCGAGTCTTCACGGCGTCCGCATCGACAATTTTGGCACCTGCCTCGGCAATCGCTGGAAGATTGGACGGCAGGGTCATGACGATGGCGTGATCGTCGTGATTGCACCGAATGAACGGCAGATGCGGATCGCCACCGGTTTTGGAATGGAAAAAATACTGACCGACGACAAGGCGCTCGCGATCGTGCACCGGATGACGCCCTATTTTGCCAAGGCGGACTATTCTGGCGGCCTATCCGTGGGCATCGACGCCATCGCCGCAGAGACGGGAGACAAGCCATGAAATCGCTCCTGCTCGGCTGGGCGCTGGGCTTTTCACTGCTTGCCCTTCCCGCGGCGGCGCAGGATTTCCCCAAGCTCAGCGGGCGCGTCGTCGATCAGGCGGATATCATTCCGGCGGCCGAGGAAGCCAATCTGACGGTCCAGCTCGAACAGCTGGAAAAGACCACGGGGCACCAGCTCGTCGTCGCGACGGTGAACAGCCTCGATGGCAATGACATCAGCGACTATGGCTACAAGCTCGGCCGCGCGTGGAGCATCGGCGGCAAGGAGAATAACGACGGCGTCGTCTTCCTGATCGCCCCCAACGAACGGCGGATGAACATCTCGGTCGGCTATGGGCTTGAACCCGTGCTGACCGATGCACTGTCGGGCCGGATCATCCGCGACGTGGTGACGCCCAAATTCAAGGCCGGCGACATGCCCGGCGGCATCCAGGACGGCGTCAATGCAATCGCCGAGCAGATCCAGCTGCCGCCGGAGGAAGCCGCGGCGCGCGCCGCGGCGGCCGCGAAGGCCGAGCGCGACCGCGCCGACAATGGAAATATCGGCGGGCTGATCTTCGTGGCCTTCATCATCTTCTTCTTTTTCATCCTGCCGATGCTCGGCGCCTTCGGGCGTCGCGGACGGAGGCATCGCAAGCATCGCCCATGGGGCGGCGCCCCGATCATCATCTGGGGCGACAATGACTGGGGCGGCGGTTCGGGTGGCGGCTGGGGCGGTGGTTCCTGGGGCGGCGGGGGCGGCTTCGGCGGCGGAGGCGGCTTTTCGGGCGGCGGCGGCAGCTTCGGCGGCGGCGGTGCCTCGGGCGGCTGGTAAGGGGGACGCGCAATGAAAGTCAGCCATGTCAGCGAAGCCTATCACGACATCGTGACCGCCGCGGTCGCCGAGGCCGAACGACACACCGATGGCGAGATCGTCACGGTGATCGCCGCGCAGTCGAACGACTATGACGATGTCGCGCTCGTCTGGGCGAGCGTCATCGCCTTTATCGCCATGTCGGTGATCGCGCTTTTTCCCGATTTCTATCAGGGTCTCTACTACCGGCTGAGCGGCGGCTGGGGGCATGAATTGACCGCCAATCAATGGCTCGGAACCGTCATCGCGGTCGGGGTGCTCAAATGGATCGGCGTCTGGCTGGTCCTGCTGTGGCGTCCGCTGCGCCTGTGGCTGACGCCACGCGCGATCCGCGCCGCGCGCGTCCGCGCCCGCGCCATCGACCTGTTCAAGGTCGGGACCGAGGCGAAGACGATGGGCCGCACGGGCATCCTGCTCTATGTCAGCCTGCGCGAACATCGCGCCGACATCGTCGCCGACGAAGCGATCGCCGCCAAGGTCGCGCCCTCGATTTGGGGCGAAGCGATGGAGGCGCTGATCGACGAGGTGCGCGCCGGTCGCCCCGGCCACGGCATGGCCGAGGCGGTCCGCCGCATGGGTATCGTGCTGGCCGAACATTTCCCGAAGAGCGACGGCAACCCCAACGAGCTGCCCGACCGGCTGATCGAGCTTTGATCCTTACCCTTTCGCCGACGGAGACGATATGACCCGCCCCGCAGCCGGCACGCCCGTCGAAACGCGCTGGGAAGGCCGCTTCATCACGGTGAAACAGCAAGGCAATTGGGAATATGTGTCGCGGTCGCGCGGCATTCACGCCGCGGTGATCCTGGCGATCGACGAGGACGCCGACGGGCGGCACATCCTGCTGGTCGAACAATATCGCGTCCCGCTCGGCAAATATTGCCTCGAACTGCCCGCGGGGCTTGTCGGGGACGACAGCGCGGGCGAGGCGCCCGAGCTTGCCGCGGTGCGCGAACTCGAAGAGGAAACGGGCTACCGCGCGGCCGACTGGCTGACCGTCGGCGAATTCTACAGCTCGCCCGGCATGGTCAGCGAAAGCTTCACCCTGCTCCGCGCGACCGGGCTGACCAAGGTCGGCGAAGGCGGCGGTGTCGATGGCGAGGACATCATCGTCCACCGCGTCCCGCTGCCCGAAATCGCCGCCTTTATCGCCGCAAAGCGCGCCGAAGGCTGCGGTATCGACGTGCGCGTCGCGATGCTGCTCGCGGGCGGGCTGCTCGCGCTGTCCTGACGGTCAGCGCGCGCCGAAGCGCCAGCGCAGCAACGGCCGTGCGAGCAATATCCCCGCGAGGAAGCCGCCGACATGCGCCCAGATCGCGACCAGGCCGAATCCCGCGCCGCCCGCAAAGCCGATCAGGACCTGCACCCCGATCCATGCTGCCGCCAGCCACAGTGCGCGCACCCAATGCGCCGGAATCGGTCCCAGCGCCTGCGTCTCGGAGCGGCTGAAAATCAGCGCGAACACCGCGATCAGCGCCGAAATCGCGCCCGAGGCGCCGATCATCGGCACCGGCGATTGCGGGTCGGCCAGATATTGCGCGAAGGCCCCGGCATAGGCGCCGGCGACGAGCAATACCGCCATCGCCTTCGACCCCAGCGGTGCTTCGAGCTGGCGGCCGATGAACAGCAAGACGACCAGATTGAACACCAGGTGCAGGACGCCGCCGTGCAGAAAGGCGGAGGTCAGCGGAGTGAGCGCGAAGGGCACGAAAAAGCCTGGCGCCGCAATCGGCTCCATCGAAAAGCGCGCGGGAATGAAGCCCGCGCGCACGATCGCTTCGACCTGATAGCCGCTGATCGACAGCAGGATAAAGATCACCGCGCATAGCACGGAAACTCTCGTGACCAGCGGTGCGTCCTGCGGTTTCATTTCGGCGCGATCGTCAGATGAATTCGATCTTCGTGACGAGATAATATTTGTCGCCCGCCGGAACGGTGACTTCGATCTCGTCATCGACCTTGCGGCCGATCAGCGCGCGGCCGAGCGGCGAATTATAGCTGATCTTGCCGACCTTGGCGTCGGCCTCGGCCTGACCCACGATCTGATATTTGACCGGCTTGTCGTCCTCGTCGGCGAGCGTCACCGTCGCACCGAATACGATGCGGTCGCCCGACAGCGTCGTCGGGTCGATGACCTGCGCACGCGACAGCTTGTCCTCCAGATCGCCGATGGTCGCTTCGACCTGGCCTTGGCGTTCCTTCGCGGCGTGATATTCGGCATTTTCCGAAAGGTCGCCATGCGCGCGCGCTTCCTCGATCGCATCGACGATGAGGGGGCGTTCGGCTTTGAGAGTGGCGAGCTGTGCGCTCAGCTTCTCATAGCCTTCCTGCAGCATCGGAACCTTTTCAACGCTTGCCATTATCCTGTTGTCCTTCGTCAATAATCCACCGCCAGCGAAACTTCGCCGGGGCGGCTGAGCCGCTGTTTCCGTCAATGTAGGGAGATGAAGCGGTCCCTCAATAATAGTCTTGAAGCGGCTTTACTTCAAGAGAGTGCGAGCGCAGCGCGCCAATCGCATGGGTTGCGGCATCGCTGCCCGCCGCCGTCGTATAATAGGCGACGTCGGCCGCGAGCGCCGAGGCGCGGATCGACTGCGAGTCCTGAAGCGACTGCCAACCCTCGGTCGTGTTGAAGATCAACTGCACATCGCCGTCCTTGATCCGGTCGACGATGTGCGGGCGCCCTTCGGCGACCTTGTTCACCCGTTCGACGTCGATGCCCTGCCCCGCCAGATAGTCGGCGGTGCCGCCGGTCGCGATCACCTGCCACCCCCAGGCGGCGAGCTGCTTCACCGACGCGACGATGCGCGGCTTGTCGCTGTCCTTCACCGACACGAAGAGCCGCCCGTCGGTCGGCAGGCGGTCGCCCGCACCGAGCTGCGCCTTGGCGAAAGCGAGGTTGAAATCGCTATCGATTCCCATGACTTCGCCGGTGGACTTCATTTCAGGCGACAATACCGGATCGGTGCCGGGGAAGCGCGCGAAGGGGAAGACCGCTTCCTTGACCGCGACATGGTCGATGTCGCGGTTGATCTTCGGCAGATCGGCAAGGCGTTCGCCCGCCATCACTCGCGCCGCGATCTTGGCGATCGGCGAACCCACCGCCTTGGCGACAAAGGGCACGGTGCGGCTCGCGCGCGGGTTGACCTCGATCAGATAGACCTCACCATCCTTCACCGCATATTGCACGTTCATCAGCCCGCGGACGTTGAGGGCGTGCGCCAGTGCGTCGGTCTGCCGCTCGATTTCGGCAACGATGTCGGCGGGCAGACTGTACGGCGGGATCGAACAGGCGCTGTCGCCCGAATGGACGCCCGCTTCCTCGATATGCTGGAGCACCCCGGCCACCACGACATCGGTGCCGTCGCACAGCGCATCGACATCGACCTCGATCGCATCGCGCAGATAGCGGTCGATCAGCACGGGCGAATCGCCCGACACCTGCACCGCGGTCTCAATATAATTTTCCAGCTGTGCCTGATCGTCGACGATCTCCATCGCGCGGCCGCCGAGCACATAGGAGGGGCGCGTCAGCACCGGGTAACCGATGCGCGCCGCGACCGCGACGGCTTCCTCGCGGCTGCGCGCGATGCCGTTCTCGGGCTGCTTGAGCCCCAGCTTGTTGACCAGCGCCGCAAAGCGCTCGCGGTCTTCGGCAAGGTCGATCGCGTCGGGCGAGGTGCCGAGGATCGGGATGCCCGCTTCCTCGAGCGCCTGCGCAAGCTTGAGCGGCGTCTGGCCGCCGAACTGGACGATCACGCCCACAAGCTCGCCCTTCGACTGCTCGACGTGCAATATTTCGAGCACATCCTCGGCGGTCAGCGGTTCGAAATAGAGGCGGTCCGACGTGTCATAGTCGGTCGACACCGTTTCGGGGTTGCAGTTGACCATGATCGTTTCATAGCCCGCATCCTCAAGCGCGAAGCAGGCGTGGCAACAGCAATAATCGAACTCGATACCCTGCCCGATCCGGTTCGGCCCGCCGCCGAGAATGACGATCTTCTTGCGGTCCGACGGGTTCGCCTCATTCTCGGGCTCGCCAAAGGTCGGGGCTTCATAGGTCGAATAGAGATAGGGCGTTTTGGCGGCGAATTCGGCGGCGCAGGTGTCGATGGTCTTGAACACCGGCCGCACGCCGAGCTTGTGGCGCAGCGCACGCACCTCGCCTTCGGTGACGCCGCCGGTCATCGCCTTCACGGCCTCGTGGATCAGCCCGCTGCCGCGCGCCGCTGCCGCGCCGGTGCCGGGCCGCAGATGCGCCGACTGCAGCGCCAGATAGGCGAGCCTTTTGTCCGAAAAGCCCATCGCCTTCAGCCGGCGGAGCCCCTCGGCATCGCGTGGCAGACCATTTTCGAGCACGCCGTTCTCGGCCTCGACAATCTCTGCGATGCGATCGAGGAACCACATGTCATAGCCCGCGATGCGGTTGATCTCGGCGAGCGATACGCCCTCGCGGATCGCCTGCGCCGCGATCAGCAGCCGGTCGGGGGTGCGCTGCGCCAGTTCGCTCTTCAATTGTTCGTGGCTCGCGCCGACCAGCCGGTCGACGAAGTTGAAGCCCGACAATCCGGTCTCCAGCCCACGCAGCGCTTTCTGCATCGATTCATGGATCGTGCGGCCGATCGCCATCACCTCGCCGACCGACTTCATCGCCGTCGACAGCAAGGGCTCGGCGCCCTTGAACTTTTCGAAGGCAAAGCGCGGGATCTTGGTGACGACATAGTCGATCGTCGGCTCGAACGACGCGGGGGTGACGCCCGTGATGTCGTTCATGATCTCATCGAGCGTGTAGCCGACCGCGAGCTTCGCCGCGACCTTGGCGATCGGGAAGCCCGTCGCCTTCGACGCGAGCGCCGACGAGCGCGACACGCGCGGATTCATCTCGATCACGATCAGGCGGCCATCCTTCGGATTGACCGCGAACTGGACGTTCGACCCGCCCGTCTCTACCCCGATCTCGCGCAGCACCGCGATGCTCGCGTTGCGCATGATCTGATATTCCTTGTCGGTCAGCGTCAGCGCGGGGGCGACGGTGATGCTGTCGCCGGTATGCACACCCATCGGATCGACATTTTCGATCGAGCAGATGATGATGCAATTGTCCTTGCGGTCGCGCACCACCTCCATCTCATATTCTTTCCAGCCGAGGAGCGATTCCTCGATCAGGACTTCGGTGGTGGGCGAGGCGATCAGGCCGCCGCGGACGATATGCTCGAATTCCTCGCGATTATACGCGATGCCGCCGCCGGTCCCGCCGAGCGTGAAGCTCGGGCGGATGATCGACGGCAGCCCGGTGCGTTCGAGCACCGCAAATGCCTCGTCGAGCGTGTGCGCGACGCCGCTGCGTGCGCTCTCCAGCCCGATCTTGTCCATCGCGTCGCGGAATTTCTGCCGGTCCTCGGCCTTGTCGATCGCCTCGGCATCGGCGCCGATCATCTCGACGCCATATTTGGTCAAGGTGCCGTCGTTGAACAGCGCGAGCGCGGTGTTGAGCGCGGTCTGCCCGCCCATCGTCGGCAGCACCGCGTCGGGGCGCTCCTTCTCGATGATCTTCGCGACGATCTCGGGCGTGATCGGCTCGACATAGGTCGCGTCGGCCAGCTCGGGATCGGTCATGATCGTCGCCGGGTTGGAGTTGACGAGGACGATGCGATAGCCCTCCTCCTTCAGCGCCTTGATCGCCTGCGTCCCCGAATAGTCGAACTCGCACGCCTGACCGATAACGATCGGGCCGGCGCCGATGACGAGGATGGATTGAATGTCGGTTCTTTTGGGCATTATTCTGCTTCTCTTGCCTTCATTTTCCAGGTTGTCGCGATCACGCCAGCTTGTTCGGTCTGCTCACGAAGGCAGTCTTGTTGATCCTGCGACACGTCGCCGAGCCCAATGACCCAGTCCGTCTCACCCTGCTCTTTTCCGCGCTCAACTTTGACATCCGTGATCTGACAGGTTTCAAGAAACTCTCGAACTTGCTGCGCGGTCGCACTCGCACTGTGTCCTTCATCGCCTAGGGGATAGAGGCCACAAGCTGACAGTGGAAAAAACAGCGCCATTGCCATGAGCGCCGCCTGTCTCACGTGAGCCCACTCACAAACTTCTCGAACAGATAGAAGCTGTCCTGCGGCCCCGGACTCGCCTCGGGGTGATATTGCACGCTGAACGCCTGCTTCCCCGTGATCGCGATGCCGCAGTTCGATCCGTCGAACAGGCTTTTGTGCGTTTCGACCACGCCCGCGGGCAAGGTCGATGCGTCGACCGCGAAGCCGTGGTTCATGCTGGTGATCTCGACCACCCCATCGGCAAACTCGCCGCCGACGCGCTGCACCGGATGGTTCGCGCCGCGGTGGCCCTGGTGCATCTTGATGGTTTTGGCCCCCGCCGCGATGGCGAGCATCTGGTGGCCGAGGCAGATGCCGAAGATCGGCACACTCCGCTCGAGTAGCCCCTGGATCACCGGCACCGCATATTCGCCGGTCGCCGCGGGGTCGCCGGGGCCATTCGACAGGAACACGCCCGCGGGCTGGTGGCTCAGCACCTCGTCGAGGGTCGCAGTCGCGGGGACCACTGTGACCCGCGCGCCGGCCTTCACGAGGTTACGGAAGATATTGTCCTTCGCGCCATAATCGATCGCGACGACATGGGGCCTGCTATCCCCCTCCCGCTCGCGGGAGGGGTTAGGGGTGGGCATGTTCTCAGATGCCGGTGCAGACGTCGGCTCACCCCCGGCTCCTCCCGCATGCAGGAGGGGAGAAGCATAGCCCTTGCCCAGCGTCCATGTCCCCGCATCCCAATCGCCGGTGTCGGTGCGACTGACCTCCTTTGCCAGGTCCATGCCCTCCAGCCCCGGCCAGCCGCGCGCCATTGCCAGTAGCGCGTCGATGTCGAATTTGCCGTCTGGGCTGTGCGCGATCACGCCATTGGGGGCGCCCGCGTCGCGGATGCGGCGGGTCAGCGCGCGCGTGTCGATGCCGGCCAGCCCGATCAGGCCCTGTTCGGCCATCCATTCGGGCAGCGTCTGGACGCTGCGAAAATTGCTCGGCGCGGTCGGCAGTTCGCGGGTGATGCAGCCGATGGCCGCCCGCGCGCTGCGTTCGATATCCTCTGGATTCGCGCCGACATTGCCGATGTGCGGAAAGGTGAAGGTGATGATCTGCCCGGCATAGCTCGGGTCGGTCAGGATTTCCTGATAGCCGGTCATCGCGGTGTTGAAACAGATTTCGCCGACACCCGCCCCGGCGGCGCCATAGCCCACGCCCCACAGGACCGTGCCATCGGCAAGAACGAGGACGCCGGTGGCTCCAGAAGGCGCGGCGGATGGATTGGCTGGTGCCATTTAAACTGCTCCGGACGGGGGGCTAAACGGCCGACCAAGTAGGCGGCAAAAAAGTGATTCACAAGCTATCGGATTTGGAATCTTCCCGCTAGAGAGGCTCTTTCCGAAATTTGCAGCACATGGGGACACGCATGATTCGCGATGACATCAAGGCTGCGCAGGTTGCCGCGATGAAGGCCGGCGACAAGGCGCGTTTGGGCACCATCCGGCTGATGCTGGCCAAGATCAAGGACCGCGACATCGAACTGCGCACCGGCACGGCGCCTGCCGATGACGATGTGCTCGTCACCGACGTCCTCCAGAAGATGGTCAAGCAGCGCCGCGAATCGATCGCCATGTACGAACAGGGCGGGCGCCAGGAACTCGCCGACGCCGAAGCCGCCGAGGTCGTGGTGATCGAGGATTTCCTGCCCGCCCAGCTTTCCGAAGCCGACGCCACCGCCGCAATCCGCGCGATCGTCGCCGAACTCGGCGCGACCAGCGTCAAGGACATGGGCAAGGTGATGGCGGCGGTGAAGGACCGCCACGGCAGCCAGCTCGACATGAGCAAGGCAAGCGGATGGGTGAAGGCGGCGCTGAGCTGATTTTCCGGCCAAACGCGCCCTCCAATTCCGTTCGTGTCGAGCGAAGTCGAGACACCCATCGAAATGGCGCCAAGCCGAGAGGCGTCTCGAATTCGCTCGACGCGAACGGGTAAGAGGCGGAATGGCGTTCTGGACCTACATCCTGCTTTGTGCCGATGGCCGATACTACACCGGGCATACGGATAATCTTGAGCATCGGATCGGTCAGCACCAGAGCGGATTGATCGAAGGTTTTACCTCCTCTCGCCTGCCGGTTCGGTTGATGTGGTCGCAGGATTTCCCAACGCGCATCGAAGCGCTGGAAGCTGAAATGCGGATCAAGAAATGGTCGCGCGCCAAGAAAGAAGCGCTGATCCGTGGCGACTGGGGCGCTGTGAGCCACTTCGCCAAGCCACCGGCCGAACGCCCCTCAAGTCCCGTTCGTGTCGAGCGAAGTCGAGACACCCCTCAGGACAGCGCCACATTTATGGGTGTCTCGACTTCGCTCGACACGAACGGGATTGGGATGATGGCTCGCCAAGTGAGGGGAGAAGAATGACCCTCACCCCGCAATGGCTGGACGAACTGCGCGCGCGGATCACCCTGTCGACCCTAATCGGGCGGACGGTGAAGATCACCCGTGCGGGGCGCGAGTATAAGGCCTGTTGCCCCTTCCATAACGAAAAGACCCCCAGTTTCACGATCAACGACGAAAAGGGCTTCTACCACTGCTTCGGCTGCTCGGCGCATGGCGATGCGATCCGCTGGATGACCGATCAGCGCGGCCTGTCGTTCATGGACGCGGTCAAGGAACTCGCTGCCGAGGCGGGCATGGACGTCCCCGCCCCCGACCCGCGCGCCGCGAAAAAGGCCGAGGAGCAGGCGAGTCTGCGCGACGTGGTGCAGGGCGCGGCCGACTGGTTCGCGCAGCAGCTTGAAAGCACCAACGGCGCCCCGGCGCGCGACTATCTGGCGAGGCGCGGTATTTCGGACGCCACCCGCCGCGCCTTTGCCTTCGGCCTCGCCCCCGACAGCCGCAGCGCGCTGAAAGAGGCGCTCAAGAAATTCCCCCCCGCGATGCTGGTGGAGTCCGGCATGCTCATCGCGGTCGATGACAAGGAACCCTATGACCGGTTCCGCGGCCGGCTGATGATCCCGATCCGCGATGCACGCGGGCGCGTGATCGCGTTCGGCGGCCGGATCCTGGGCGACGGCGAGCCCAAATATCTGAACTCGCCCGATACGCCGCTCTTCGACAAGGGGCGCACGCTCTTCAATCTCGACAAGGCAAGCCCCGCCTCGCGGCAGACGAACCGGGTGATCGTCGTCGAAGGCTATATGGACGTCATCGCGCTTGCCGAGGCAGGGATCGCCGACGCCGTCGCGCCGCTCGGCACCGCACTGACCGAGAACCAGCTCGGCATGCTGTGGCGGATGGTACCGGTGCCGCTGCTCTGCTTCGACGGCGACAATGCCGGGCAAAAGGCCGCGATGCGCGCAGCGACGCGGGCGCTGCCGCTGCTCCGCCCGGGCTTCAGCCTTGCCTTCGCGACCCTGCCCGCGGGGCAGGATCCCGACGATCTTGTCCGCGCCAAGGGCGCCGCAGGCTTTGCCGCCATCCTCGACGAGGCGCAGCCGCTCGTCGAACGGCTGTGGGCGCATGAGGTTGCGGCGGGGCCGCTCACCACCCCCGAAGAGCGCGCGGCGCTCAAGACGCGGCTGCTCGCCCATGCCGACGCGATCCAAGATGCCGACGTGCGGCACCATTATCGCGAGGCGTTTCGCGAGCGGCTCGACGCGCTGTTCGCGCGCCCGCGCGCCGAGCGTGGCGGGCGCGTGCCCTGGGCGCCGCAGGCATCACGCGGGGGCGGACGCCGCTTCGCGCCCGACCCGCGCCTGCAACCTCCGGCCGACGAGACGCGTTCCATCGGCAAGGCCGGAATCGCGGCGCCGCTCGCCGCGGCGTTGCTCGGCGGACTGCTCCGCTATCCGCAGGCGATCGCCCGCAATGAAGAGGCGCTCATACGGCTCGCTGTGCCCGATTCTGCCGACGCCGAACTGCTCCGCGCAATACTTGACAGCGCGGCAGCGCAAGAAGGGCTTGATACCGAGGGGTTGCTTGCCATATTGGAGCCAATGAAAGTGTATAATAGGGCGACGACATTGCTCAGAGCCGACGGAATGCACTTCTCATTCAATCGAAGGCTCGAAGGCGAAGAGGTTGAAGCGGCTCGGGAAATCGCGCTGCGTGACCTTGACGAATATATCGGCGTGCTCGTGACGCAGCCTGAAATCCGCGCTCGGCTTGCCGAGGCGACCGCGGACTATATGCGCACGATGGACGACGAGGGCCATGCCCGACAGCAAAAGCTGCGCGCGATGGATGAGGAACTGACCCGCCGCCTGGCCGCGCTGTCCGACAGCAGCCAGAGCTGACATATATTGCCCCAAGGCAGGAACGACTGAAGCATATGGCCACCAAGAACACCGAAGCCGACACCGACGCGCCGCTGATCGACCTCAACGAGGCCGACGTCAAAAAGCTGATCGCGCGCGGCAAGAAGCGCGGCTACCTGACCTACGACGAGCTCAACGAAGCCCTGCCGCAGGATCAGATGTCTTCGGAGCAGATCGAGGATATCATGTCGGCGATCTCCGACATGGGCATCAACATCGTCGAAAGCGACGAGGATGTGCAGGAAGAGACCGAACAGGAAAGCGATGACGATATCGACGTCAGCGCCAACACCGGTTCGGTGTCCAATCCCGCGATCGAAAAGAAGAAGGAAACGGTCGATCGCACCGACGACCCGGTGCGCATGTACCTGCGCGAAATGGGCGCGGTCGAGCTTTTGAGCCGCGAAGGTGAAATCGCGATCGCGAAGCGCATCGAGGCGGGCCGCGACACGATGATCCTCGGCCTGTGCGAAAGCCCGCTGACCTTCAACGCGATCATCGAATGGTCGAACGCGCTCAACAACGGCGACATGCAACTGCGCGAGATCGTCGATCTCGAAGCGATGCTGTCAAAGGATCCGGCGCCCGAAAACCTTGATGACGAGGGCGAAGGCGACGACGGCGAAATCAGCGAAAAGACCGCCGGCGTCTCGTTCAAGGACGAGGACGAGGTCGAGGAAGAACCTTCGGCCGACGGCGATGACGAGGACGGCGAAGGCTCGTCGGGCAAGCGCGAAAGCTTTGAGGAAGACGACGAGGACAACACGCTGAGCCTCGCCGCGATGGAAGAATTGCTCAAGCCCGACGCGCTCGAGAAGTTCGCCAATATCACCAAGAGCTTCAAGGCATTCCAGAAGCTTCAGGACGCCCGGCTCGAGGCGCTGTCGACGGCGGGTGACTTCCCCGACGCGCAGGAAAAGAAATATCACAAGCTGCGCGAGGAACTCACCGCGCAGGTCGAAAGCGTGCAGTTCCACGGTACCAAGATCGAATATCTGGTTGACCAGCTTTACAGCTACAACCGGCGCCTGACTGCGCTCGGCGGCCAGATGCTGCGCCTTGCCGAACGCCATAAGGTGCCGCGCAAGGCCTTCCTCGACCATTATGTCGGGCGCGAGCTCGAAGAAAACTGGCTCGACGAAGTCGGCAAGCTCGACAAGAAATGGGCGGCGTTCGCCGAGAATGAGGGCGCGGCGGTCGACCGCATCCGGACCGAGATTTCGGAAATCGCCCAGGCGGCGGGTATGAGCCTGCCCGAGTTCCGCCGCGTCGTGAACATGGTCCAGAAGGGCGAACGCGAAGCGCGCATCGCCAAGAAGGAAATGGTCGAGGCGAACCTGCGTCTCGTGATCTCGATCGCGAAGAAATACACCAACCGCGGCCTGCAGTTCCTCGACCTCATTCAGGAAGGCAATATCGGCCTGATGAAGGCGGTCGACAAATTCGAGTATCGCCGCGGCTACAAGTTCAGCACCTATGCGACCTGGTGGATCCGGCAGGCGATCACCCGCTCGATCGCCGACCAGGCGCGCACGATCCGCATCCCGGTCCACATGATCGAGACGATCAACAAGCTGGTGCGCTGCAGCCGCCAGTTCCTCCACGAAAGCGGCCGCGAGCCAACACCGGAGGAAATGGCCGAGCGTCTGTCGATGCCGCTCGAAAAGGTGCGCAAGGTGATGAAGATCGCCAAGGAGCCGATCAGCCTCGAAACGCCGATCGGCGACGAGGAAGACAGCCACCTCGGCGATTTCATCGAGGACAAGAATGCGGTCATTCCGGTCGACGCTGCGGTGCAGTCGAACCTCAAGGAAACGGTTACCCGAGTTTTGGCGTCGCTGACGCCGCGCGAGGAACGCGTGCTGCGCATGCGCTTCGGCATCGGTATGAACACCGACCATACCCTTGAAGAAGTCGGTCAGCAGTTCAGCGTGACGCGCGAACGTATTCGCCAGATCGAAGCGAAGGCGCTGCGCAAGCTCAAGCATCCGAGCCGCAGCCGCAAGATGCGCAGTTTCCTCGACCAATAGGTCGATCGGCACCGAAAAATCAGACACCCCGCCCCAACCGGCGGGGTGTTTTGTTTCGGCCCCGACGTGACATTTTTGCTGCACCGCACAAAAATCTGGCGCAGCATCTTAAAATTTTCATCTTTCCCAACCAGATGAGACGCCGTCGGCGTATCGCTTCAGCCTCGGTTCAAGCGATCACGCCGATTGGCACATTGTCCCGATTGATAGGAATAATTTCAACAAACACGGGCGTATTCCTCAAGCAGGGATGCCAAAAAAGCCCGGAAAATGGAGAGAATGACCAATTGGCACGCCCATTGCTTAGTCATGGGCAGGAGCGGCCTCCCCACCGCCGCCAAGAGGAAAGACCGAACGATGGCAAACGAAAACCAGAATATCTTCTCCCGCCAGGACACCTTCTTCGGCATCTGCGAAGCGGTGGGCCAGGATTTCGGCTTCAACCCCCAGTATCTGCGTCTCGCGTTCGTCGCACCGCTCTTCTTCTTCCCGGTGCAGACCTTCGCGGCCTATTTCGGCCTCGGCCTGATCGTGCTCGCGTCGCGCTTCTTCTTCCCGTCGCAGCGCGCTGCCGATACGGTCGACGCCCCGGCGCTCGCCGAAGCGGCGCCGGCTGCCAAGACCGAAAAGGCCGAGGAACTCGCGCTCGCTGCCTGATTCGAACCGGGGCCGGCTCTCCCTCTCCCTTGCACCGGCCCCGCCCATGTTGCGGCGCTCCACTGGACCGCAACGGCGCAGGGACCGGCAGCTCAACCCGCTGCCGGTCCCTTTGCGCGTCGAACCGAGGCCCGCTGTGCAGGAGTGGGACAGAAGCACCTGAAATCGCTCGCCCCTCATAAACGCGACGTTTACGACGTTCGGCTAATGCTGATCCCCTGATTTGCAACGGCGCCGGTCGCAAGAGCCGCCGCAACAGACGAGGATGCAGCCTTGAGCCAGTCGCCCCAGCCCCAGGCCCAGACGCGCGGCATTGCCGAACTGCTCGACACGCTCGTCGCGAGCGAGGGAACGGGCGCGCACGGCCATGTCAAATCGGGTGCGCTGTCGAGCGGCCCCGACGCGATGCGCAACCTTGCTGACGCGGTCCATTTTCTCTGCCTGCTCCACGGCCGCTATCCCGGCATCGTCGATAGCGCGGCGCGCAAGGCGGTCGATGCGGCATCGCGCAAATGGATGGACGAAACCGCGCAAGCCTTTGCGCAGGAACGCGCCTTCCTGTCGAAAATCGCGGCCGCGGTCGGTCCGGTGCCGAGCACGCAGGGCCAAGCCCAGTGCGAGGCGGCGGTCGCCGCGCAGCGCAAGGCGCTCGACATGCTCGCCGAATCCGATCGCAATGGCTGCGCGATTGGCGCGGCAATCGCGCTGACACTCGATTGGCGGACGATCCGCGTCCTGCTCGACATCAGTGCCCAGCGGCTCGACATGAAAGTCCCACGCTGCACGCTGCCCGACCTGCGCGAAACCGCTCGTCTTGCCAATGCCGTCGCCGAAACACCGGCGGTCGAGCGCGCGATGGCCTTTGGCGCGCAGCAGCTCATCGCACAGCACAGCGGCCTGTGGGATCTGATGGCCGCCCGCGCCGCCAGCCGCACGCACGCCTGACCGGGAACGCCCACGCCGCGGCTGCCGTGGCGACGCTCCGCTTGCACCCTTCCCTCGCGCTCGCTATGCCCATCCCGGTTGACGTTCACGTTAAGGGAAAGGGCGAGCCGCCATGCGCTTCGAAGGAACCAGCGCCTATATTGCAACCGACGACCTGAAGGTCGCGGTCAATGCCGCCACAATGCTGCGCCGCCCGCTGCTCGTGAAGGGCGAACCCGGCACCGGCAAGACCGTGCTGGCCGAAGAAGTTGCCAAGGCGTTCGGTGCGCCGCTGATCACCTGGAACATCAAATCGACGACCAAGGCGCAGCAGGGCCTCTATGAATATGACGCAGTTGCGCGCCTGCGCGACGGACAGCTCGGCGAAGAGCGCGTCCACGACATCCGCAACTATATCAAAAAGGGCAAGCTGTGGGAGGCCTTCACCTCCGAGCAGCTGCCGGTGCTGCTGATCGACGAGATCGACAAGGCCGATATCGAATTTCCGAACGATCTGCTTCAGGAACTCGATCGCATGGCGTTCCACGTCTATGAAACCAACGAAACGGTGACCGCGCGCGAACGCCCGATCGTCGTCATCACTTCGAACAATGAAAAGGAACTGCCCGACGCCTTCCTGCGCCGCTGTTTCTTCCATTATATCAAATTCCCCGATCGCGATACGATGGCCGAAATCGTCGAGGTCCACTTCCCCGGCATCCAGAAAACGCTGGTCAGCCGCGCGATGGACATCTTCTACGACGTGCGCGACGTGCCCGGGCTCAAGAAAAAGCCCTCGACCAGCGAGCTCATCGACTGGCTGAAGCTGCTGCTCGCCGAGGACATGCCGCTTGAGGTGCTGCAGAACCGCGACGTCGGCAAGGCGATCCCGCCGCTGCACGGCGCGCTGCTCAAGAATGAGCAGGATGTGATGCTGTTCGAAAAGCTCGCCTTCATGGCGCGGCGGCAGGGCAGCTGAGCCGCCCTCGTTCCGTTAGTTACAGCTGATAGGCGACCTCGACGTCGCCCCAGCGGCGACCGTTGATGATCGCGGGCATATAGACGTTGCGCACCGTCACATAGTTGGTGCCGTCGCCTTCCTGGCGGTACACCGACATGAAGAAGGGCGCGCTGCTGCGCTTTGCCGCCGCGTCGACATCGTCGAACAGGATGCGGCCATTGCGGCAATGCGCGGTGTCATGTTCCAGATCGCCCGTCGGCGCGCGCGAACATTCGGTGATGTGCGTCGGCAGGAAGCCATTCATGTCGCCCGCCGACGACATCTTGATTTCGGGATGCTGCGCCACGGTGCGGTCGAACAGCGGCCGCCAATGGGCGTCGGCCCAGTCGCAAAGGCTGGTGCGGAAGCGTTCCGGGTTCGATCCCGGCACGCGCACATAATTGGTGTCGAACAATTGCTCCATCGTTAGCTCGCCGCGCGCGAGCGCCGCTTCGGCCAAGGCGACGAATTCGTCGCGGACGGACGCAGCCAGATCGACGATCGCGCTGTCCTGGGGGCTGACGCCGGCGGAAATCACCGCGTTGAACATGCGGTTCGATACATTTTCCATCGTCAGGATCGAATCGCGCGTCGTGTTCAGCGTCGCGCCATTGTCGCGTACCGATCCGACGACGCGGTCGAGCGCCTCGCGCACCTTGGCGCCATTCGCGTGCACCATTGCGCTCGATTGCGCGATACGGTCGCTCTGATCGTCGAGCAGCGCGACGAGGTGCGTCGCATCGTGCAGCGCATCGGTGATCGTCTCGAACTGCGCCTCCGCCCGCCCCGACTGCTCGACCCCCGACTGGATTTCGGTGACGAGACCGGCGGCTTCGGTCGACAGGCTGCCGATCGAACGGCGGATTTCATCGGTAGCGCTGCGCGTATTCTGCGCCAGCTTCTTCACCTCGGCGGCGACGACGGCAAAGGTGCGGCCAGCATCGCCCGCACGCTCGGCCTCGATCGCGGCGTTGAGCGCGAGCATGTTGGTGGTCTTGGCAATCTGCTCGATCGACTGGCTGACCTGCTGGACCTGCTCCATCACCGACGCGAAATTGGTGACATGCGTGCCCAGCCGCGCGACCAGATCGATCACCGAACGAAATTCGGTCACCGCGCTGTTGACGCGCTCAGCCCCGGCGTCGAGCTGTTCGCACGCACGCGCCGACAAGAGCTTCGCCTCGTCGGTCGAATCGGCGATCTGGCGCTGGTCGGCCTCCAGGCTGACGACATAATCCTCCAGACGGCCCAGTTCCGAAATCTGGCGCTGCATCTGGTCGGTGGCGCGCTGGATCTGGCCCGCGGCATCGCTGCAGCCGACGGCAAGCTCGCCGCAGTCGCTGGCGACCGACTGGTCGAGATTCTGCGCGGCGGAACTGATCGGTTCGAATTTCATTGGCGCACCCACTTGTGACTCCGGGCGAACCTTGGCGCAGATTGGTTAATGCCGCGTCAACGCTTGATCGGGACCAGTTCGATCAAAGCCTTGCTTCGAGTTGGGCGAGCAGCGCCTGCACCGGCCGCGCCGCTTCGTCGGCGGTCCATCCCGCCTCGATCCGCGCGATACGATCGAACAGGCGCTCGCTCGCCGCGACGATCCTCTGAAGATTTTCGTCGAAATGCGCGCACAGCGCATGATCGGCGGGAACTGGGGTGCCGATATGCGCCGCGCTGTCCTCGGGGCCGGCGCCGGGGTCGCCGGCGAACATGGCGCGGCGGTGGAGCAGCCAGGCGATAATGTGCATCAGCCGCGTTGTCGTCTTCAGCGATTCGCACGCCAGCCCGACCTGCAGGATCGGATCGCGCGCCACCGCCTCGAAATCGCGATGCGCGCGAAAGGCGGAATGCGCCTCGTCGGCGAGCAGCATCGCCTCGACATAAAGATTTTCGACCTGCGCGCGCTGCACCGGCTGCGCCGCCATGCCGTTCCGGATCGGTCCCCTGAACATCGGCATCGAATGCCACGCCACGCCGCCGCGTCGCAAGGACGCTAACCATGAATTTGAGGAGCGTCCCGTTTTGAATCGGGTCGTTTTGAATCAGGCGATTATGTCGGGCAGCAACTGATCCTCGCACCAGCTGATTTCGTCGCGCAGCTTGAGCTTGCGTTTCTTCATCCGGGCGAGCTGGAGCTGATCAGGAACCGTGGCGTCGCCCAATGCGATGATCGCGGCGTCGAGATCGCGATGCTCGAGCCGAAGCAGTTCCAGGCGCTGGGCAATTTCTTCCGGGTTCACGCCGCTTCCCTGCCACGATCACGGCCCGTCCGCAACGGGGACCATCTGGCCGAAACGCGACCATCCGGGCGGGACAAGCGGGGCGAATCATGTTTTACTCGGAGCTGCCAACCGAGTCGAAAAGGAGAATGGCCTATGAGCAGCTCGCACCTTTCCGCCCTGAAGTCCCGCCACGCGGACCTCGACGCGAAAATTGCGAATGAAGAGCGCCGCCCCGCCCCGGACATGGCCTTGCTGGCGCAAATGAAGAAGCAGAAACTCAAGATCAAGGAAGAGCTGCTCGCCGAAACCTGAGGCGAGCCGAGCGCTATCGCCCGCTGATGCCTTTCGACGCGAAACGCATCAGCGTCGGCGGTAGAGCGTAGCCTTCTTGTCCAGCGCCGAAATATAGGCCGGAACGTCCATCTTCTGAACCACCTGCCGCCGCACCGCATGCGGATCAATCGGTCGGTCGAACGCCACCCCGAACTTGCCTTCGCCTACCCAGACGATATGCCCCGGCACAAAGCCGATATTGCGCAGTTCGATCTCGGCCGTTGCGCCTTGGGCGAGCCCCGGCACGGCGGCTTCGGCCAGCATGCCGCCCGCCGACAGATTGCGCACGCGCACCGTCACGGGCTTGGACTGACCCGGAAACAACAGATTGGCCTGCATGAACAGGCTGTCGCGGTCGGCGCTGCGCGACAGCGAAGCGACCTCTTCGTCCAGCGTTGATGGTATGCGCGATTCCATGGCGACCCGTTCCCCGAATTGCGTTCGGGGCGACCCTAGGGCCCGGTACTTTACCGAATCGTAAACAGCGGCGCTTCTGTCCCGATTGGGATCAGTCTTCGCGCGAAATCCGCTCGTTGCGTTCGTGGCGCTCCTGCGCTTCCAGCGTCATCGTCGCGATGGGACGCGCTTGCAGGCGAGCGAGCGAAATCGGTTCGCCGGTCACCGCGCAATAGCCATATTCGCCTTCGTCGATGCGGCGCAGCGCCGAATCGATCTTCGCGATCAGCTTGCGCTGGCGGTCGCGCGTCCGCAGCTCGATCGCCCAGTCGGTCTCGCTCGAGGCACGATCGGCAAGATCGGGTTCGCGCAGCGGGCCGTCCTGCAAATGGGCCAGGGTCGATTCGGATTCGGTGAGGATCGACTTCTTCCAGGCGAGCAGCAGATTGCGGAAATATTCCTGCTGCCGCTCGTTCATGAACGGCTCGTCGTCGCTGGGAACATAATCCGAATCGAGATTGGACTTGGCTTCGCGGAGAGCGTCGGCACCTACTTCGGCAACATTGGTCGGCATGAGGAGCGTCCAAGTCCTTTCCTGATCGCCTGGCTCGCCGAGCTTGGCGAACCAAGGATTGCGCCGGGCCTATAACCAGCCCTCCGATGCGATACAAGCGCGAAGCGGACGGCTTGCCCGCGCGCGGCTGAAGCAGTGCTGAACCGGCCCGGCCGAGGCACCGCCGCGACGAGCTGCGCGCCCGCTCGCTCGACCGCCGCACGCCGCTGCAAATTAACCGGTTGAGGCCATTTGGCCCGAAACACGTATTGTTTTGGGACAGTTACGCGCATTTCGGTTGATTTCGCGTATCAATTCCCGCTGTCGGACAATCAAACGCGGTTAACGCAATTGCCGCGTTCACAAAGCTTTGGCCTTTTGGCGCTAGCGAAGGCGCGCACGGGTGTCGGTCAACGACATGGGGCGCACCTGCAACGGGAAAGAGAGAGTAACCTATGTCTGTCCGAATGGCCCTCGCCAAGCTTTGTGCCTGCACCTGCGGCGGCGCGATCATCGGTAGCGGCGCGATGCAGATCGCCGACGTGCCGGCTGCGGCTGCACAGGTCCAGAAATCAGGCTCCTGTTGCAAGAAGGTCGTGCGCAAGCGCCACGTGGCGAGAAAGCCCGTCAAGCGCGTCCGGCGCGTCGTCACGACCAAGCGCGTGATCCGTACCGTGACCCCGCAGCAGCAGGTCGTCACGCAAACGATCCCTCTGCCCCCGATCCCCTATGCCCCCTTCCCGCCGCGCGGCGAAGGCTTTGGCGGCGGCAGCAGCGGCGGCGGCGTGACCGTTATCGGCGGCGGCTTTGGCGGCGGCTTCGGCGGCGGCTTCTTCGGCGGTTTCTTCGGCGGCAGCTCGGGTGGCAGCAGCGGCAGCGTGGTCGTCACCTCGACCACCACCGGCGGTCTCAGCTCGACCACCAGCAGCACCTCGGGCGGCGTTTCGACCTCGACGGGCGGGGTGAGCACCTCGACCTCGACCGGCGGCGTTTCAACCTCGACGGGCGGCATCAGCTCGACCACGTCGACCGGCGGCGTCAGCACATCAACCGGGGGCGTGTCGACCTCGACCGGCGGCGTCAGCACCTCGACCGGCGGTGTGTCGACCTCCACAGGCGGCGTGAGCACCTCGACAGGCGGCGTTTCGACCTCGTCGGGCAATGTCAGCTCCTCTTCGTCGAGCAGCAGCTCGTCGTCGAGTTCCTCGTCCTCCTCTTCTTCTTCGTCGTCGAGCTCGTCGTCGTCGGGCGGCGGCAGTTCGCACGGCAGCTCGGGCTGGGGCAGCTCGTCGAAGGGCGGCTCCTCGCATGGCAGCTCGGGTTGGGGCAGTTCGTCAAAGGGCGGCAGCTCGTCGCACGGCGGGTCGTCGTCGCACGGCGGAAGCTCGGGCAGCTCGGGCGGTTCGGGCAGCAGCAGCTCTTCAAGCTCGTCGTCGAGCAGCAGTTCCTCTTCGTCGAGCAGCAGCTCGTCGAGCGGCGCAACCTCGTCGGGTGCGACCGGCGGCAGCAGCAGTTTCGGTGGGTCGAGCAGCAGCTCGTCGTCGTCGTCATCTTCGTCGAGCAGCAGCTCGTCGAGCTCATCCTCCTCGTCCAGCTCCGGCGGCAGCACGAGCAGCGGATCGTCCGGTGATCCAACCCCTGTTCCTGCGCCTCCGATGATGCTATTGTTCGGTGCAGCAGCAGCCGCGCTCGTCGCGCGCCGCCGCGCCGCGAATCGCAACGGCAACGAAGCTGACGCGGCCTAACGTATCCACTGGAGGTCATGGGGGGGGAGACCCAGACCACCTTCTGGGGACCACTCTTAGGGGTGGCCCCCTTTTTTGCGTCCCGATGATATCCGCGCAGGGTTGCACCGCGAAGGCAGCAACGCCATAGCGCGGCGATGCACGATATCCGCCTGATCCGGGAAAACCCGCAAGCTTTCGACGCCAGCCTCGCGCGCCGCGGCTTCGAACCCATGTCCGCGACCATCCTCGCCGCCGACGCCGAATTGCGCGCGCTCCAGACCGCGATCCAGGCATCGCTGGCGCGCCGCAACGAAGCGTCGAAGCTGATCGGTCAGGCGATGGCACAGGGCGACAAGGATCGTGCCGAATCGCTCAAGAGCGAGGTCGCCGCGCTCAAGGAAAAGCTCCCGGCAGAGGAACAGGCCGAACGCGACCGGCTCGCCGCACTGCAGGACATATTGGCGGCGCTGCCCAACCTGCCGGCCGACGACGTGCCTGATGGCCTCGACGAAGAGGGTAATGTAGAAATCGCGCGCTGGGGAACGCCGCGCAGCTTCGAATTCCAGCCGCGCGAACATGCCGATTTCGGTCCCGCGCTGGGGCTGGATTTCGAAACCGCGGCCAAGATGTCGGGCGCGCGCTTCGCGTTTCTGAAAGGGCAGATGGCGCGACTCGAACGCGCGCTCGGCCAGTTCATGCTCGACATGCAAACGGGCGAGCCGGGCTATGTCGAATGCGCAACCCCGCTGATGGTGCGCGACGAGGCGGCGTTCGGCACCACGCAGTTGCCCAAATTCCGTGAAGACCTGTTCCAGACCACCGACGGTCGCTGGCTGATCTCGACCTCCGAGATGAGCCTGACCAATGCGGTGCGCGAAGAGATTCTACCCGAGGCCGACCTTCCCGTCCGCATGACCGCGCTCACGCCCTGCTTCCGGTCGGAGGCCGGATCGGCGGGGCGCGACACGCGCGGCTATATCCGCCAGCACCAGTTCTGGAAGGTCGAGCTTGTCTCGATCGTCCGGCCCGAGGATGCGGACGCCGAACTCGAACGTAAGACCCGCTGCGCCGAAGCGGTGCTCGAAGCGCTCGGCCTGCCCTATCGCAAGATGCTGCTATGTGCGGGCGACATGGGATTTGCCGCGCGCAAGACCTATGACCTCGAAGTCTGGCTGCCGGGTCAGGGCGCCTATCGCGAGATTTCGAGCTGCTCGAACTGCGGCGATTTCCAGGCGCGCCGGATGAACGCCCGCTTCCGCCGCGACGGCGCCAAGGCGAATGAATTCGTTCATACGCTCAATGGGTCGGGGCTTGCGGTCGGGCGCACGCTCGTCGCCATCCTGGAAAATTATCAGCAAGCCGATGGCAGCGTCGATGTTCCGCCCGCGCTCTTGCCCTATATGGGCGGGATAACGCGGCTGGTGCCCTGATCCGTCATTGCGGGCGCAGCGAAGCAATCTCCAGCCTTCGACCAAGCGCAGATATTCCGCTGGAGATTACTTCGTCGCTGCGCTCCTCGCAATGACACAAAGCCTGGAAAAGACATGCGCATCCTTCTGACCAACGACGACGGTTATCACGCCCCCGGCATGGCGGTGCTCGAAGCGATCGCGCGCCAGCTTTCCGACGACATCTGGATTTGCGCCCCGGCAGAGGAGCAGTCGGGCGCTGGCCACTCGCTCACCCTGTCGCGTCCGGTGCGCGTGCGCGAGCATGGCGAACGGCGCTGGTCGTGCACCGGCACGCCGACCGATTCGGTGATGATCGCGATGGGCAAGCTGATGCCCGAAAAGCCCGACCTGATCCTCTCGGGCGTCAATCGCGGCGCGAACCTTGGCGACGACATCACCTATTCGGGGACCGTTTCGGCGGCGATCGAGGGGGCGCTGGCGGGCATCCCCGCCATCGCGCTGAGCCAGGTCTATGCGCGCGAAGGCATGGGTGACGCCGTGCCGTTCGAGGCGGCCGAGGCATGGGGTGCCAAGGTGCTGCGCCCGCTCGTCGCCATGGCGATGACGCCGCGAACGCTGATCAACGTCAATTTCCCCGCCATCCCCGCCGAAGCGGTGAAGGGCATACGCGTCGTGCGGCAGGGCTTCCACGATTACAGCCGCGGCTCGATCGTCGAGGGCACCGACCCGCGCGGCTATCGTTATTACTGGTTCGGGCTGCACGGGATCGAACATTCGCCGGGCCACGACACCGACCTCGAGGCGATCGACGATGGCTATATCGCCGTGACCCCGCTGCAGCTCGACCTCACCCACGATGCCTCGCTCGCCGCGCTGCGCGGGGCCTATGCCGCCAGGCTGGCTTCGGATTAACCATAGTAGCTTTCCCTGCGCGGCTCTGCCAAAGGGACGCAGTGGGGAAAATTCATCATTATATCGGCGCGTTGACCGGCGCCCTCGCCCTGTCGGCCTGTATTCCGGCCACCACCGCTCCGGCTCCGCGCGCCCCTTCGGTTGCGCATAAGGCGCCGGCCTCCGATTTCGAGCGCGGTTCGCTTGGGGAGGTTGTCGGCGGCGACGCGCGACCGACCTGGACGCTTCAGCCCGTCGCAGCCAACGCCCGCGATATTGCCGCCTCGACCTATATCGTGCGCCCCGGCGACACGCTGCGCGCGATCGGTGCGATGACCGGTGCGGGGTCCGAGGCCATCGCGATGGAGAACGACCTTGCGCCGCCCTATACGCTGCGCCCTGGGCAGCAACTGCGGATTCCGGCCGGCCGCTACCACCGCGTCGCCGCGGGCGAGACCGGCATCGGCATCGCCCATGCCTATGGCGTCGATTGGGGCGAGGTGGTGACGATCAACGCGCTTGCCGAGCCCTATATCCTGCGCGTCGGCCAGCGCTTGCGCCTGCCCGCGTCGGCCCGGCCGCTGACACCGGAACAGGTCGATGTCGCCGCGCGCGCCGCCGCCTTCCGTCTCGATATCGACGACATCATGACCGGCAGCCAGCCCGCACTCGCCGCCAGCACGCGCCCCGCCGCCGCCAGCGCCGCGCCGCGCGCGCCGGTCACCACCGCCATCGCGCCGCCCGCCGCCTTTTCGGGTCGGTTCCAATGGCCGCTGCAGGGCAAGCTGATCGCACGTTTCGGCCCGCTTGCCCCCGGCAAGGTCAATGACGGGATCAACATCGCCGCCGCGCGCGGGACGCCGATCCATGCCGCGGCGGCCGGGGTGGTCGCCTATGCCGGCGATCAGATCGCGGTCTATGGTGGCCTGATCCTGATCGACCATGGCGGCGGCTGGATGAGCGCCTATGGCCATGCGGCCAAGATCGACGTCCAGCGCGGACAGGCGGTCAAGACGGGCGAGGTGATCGGCCTCGCCGGCGCCACCGGCCAGGTGCAGTCGCCGCAACTCCATTTCCAGCTCCGCAAGAATCGGATACCCGTCGATCCGATGAAGCAGTTGCCGCCGCGATGAGCCGTCGACCGTCCGACCGACTGAAGCTCCAGCACCGGTTTCAACCGCTGCGCCGCGCGAGCAAATGGCCCGTCTGGGCGGACGTCACCGCGCGGCTCGGCCTTGCCTTCCTGCTGATCGCCTTCGTCGTCCTCGTTCACTGGATCGATCGCGCCGGACTGAAGGACAGCCACGACGGCCACATCAGCTTCCTCGACGTCGTCTATTTCACGATGATTTCGGTCACGACCACCGGATTCGGTGATATTGCGCCGGTATCGGACCGCTCGCGCCTGATCGAGGCATTGATCGTGACCCCGATCCGCATTGCCGTGCTCTTCATCTTTGTCGGCACGGCCTATAGTTTCGTTATCAAACGCACATGGGAAAAATGGCGTATGGCCCGCATCCAGGCAAAACTCACCGATCACATCGTCGTTCTGGGCTTCGGCGTCAGCGGCGGCGAGGCGGTTCACGAACTGATTGCGCGCGGCACCGATCCCGCCTGCATTGTCGTCATCGATCCGTCGCGCCAGCGCATCAATGCCGCCGAAGCGATGGGCTGCAACGTGCTGGAAGGCGATGCATCGAGCGACGAAACCTTGCTCGATGTGCGGATCGCCCAGGCCCGCTCGGTGCTGGTATCGGCGGGACGCGACGACACGTCGATCCTGATCGTCCTGACCGTCCGGCATCTTGCGCCGCAGGTACCGATCAGCGTCGTCATCCGGACTCAGGACAATGAATTGCTCGCGCGGCAAGCGGGTGCGAACGACGTCATCAACCCGGTCAGTTTCACCGGGCTGCTGCTCGCCGGATCGGCGCAGGGCGCGCATATCGCCGATTATATGGCCGACCTCGCCTCGGTATCGGGCAAGGTGCAGCTCAACGAACGCCCGGTGCGGCCCGAGGAAATCGGCAAGAGCATCGACGAACTCGCCAGCGGCGGCCGCGGCCTGCGCATCTATCGCGGCGGTCAGCCGATCGGCTTCTGGGAAGCGGGTGCAAAATCCCTGCAGAGCGGCGACATATTGGTCGAAGTCATCCCGTGCGAGGCGTGCGAAGCCGATTAGGCTTTACGCCCAAGCAGCGGGCGCGTGACAAGGGCGCAAAAATCGCCTATGCGCGCGGCCGATCATGACAATCAAGACCCTCCCCGCCCAGCCGAAAGTCGGCATGGTTTCGCTCGGCTGTCCGAAGGCACTCGTCGACAGCGAACGGATTCTGACCAAATTGCGCGCCGACGGCTATGGCCTGTCGCCCGACTATGCCGGCGCCGACGTGGTGCTCGTCAACACCTGCGGCTTCCTCGACAGCGCGAAGGAGGAAAGCCTGGAGGCGATCGGCGAGGCGATGGCGGAGAATGGCCGCGTCATCGTCACCGGCTGCATGGGCAACGAGGCGGAGGTCATTCGGGCGCGTTTCCCCAACGTCCTCGCGGTCACCGGCGCGCATCAATATGAACAGGTTGTCGACGCGGTCCACGAGGCGGCGCCGCCGACTCAGGGGCCATTCGTTGATTTGATCCCCGAAGGCGGGCTGAAGCTCACACCGCGCCACTACAGCTATTTGAAGATCAGCGAAGGCTGCAATCACAGCTGCGCCTTCTGCATCATCCCCGATCTGCGCGGCAAGCTCGTCAGCCGCCGCATCGACGCGGTGCTGCGCGAGGCTGAAAAGCTCGTCGCGGCAGGGACGAAGGAGTTGCTGGTGATCAGCCAGGACACCTCGGCCTATGGCGTCGATATCCGGCACCAGCCGCGCGAATGGAAGGGTCATGAAGTGCGTGCGCACATGACCGACCTCGCCCGCGAACTCGGCCAGCTTCGCACCAGCGAAGGTCGCGCGCCGTGGGTGCGGCTCCACTATGTCTATCCCTATCCGCACGTCGATGCGGTGATCCCGCTGATGGCCGAGGGGCTGTTGACGCCTTATCTGGACATCCCCTTCCAGCACGCGAGCCCGAAGGTTCTGAAGGCGATGAAGCGCCCGGCGAACGAAGCAAAGGTGCTCGAACGGCTGAAGGCGTGGCGCGCGATCGCACCCGACATCGCGATCCGTTCGAGCTTCGTCGTCGGCTTCCCCGGCGAAACCGAAGAGGATTTCCAGTATCTCCTCGACTGGCTCGACGAGGCGCAGCTCGACCGCGTCGGCGCCTTCCGCTTCGAACCCGTCGCGGGCGCGCAGGCGAATGCCCTGCCCAATCCGGTCCCCGAAGAGGTCAAGGAAGAACGCTACCAGCGGATCATGGCGAAGACCGCCGCGATCAGCGCCGCCAAGCTCGAAGCCAAGGTCGGCCGCACGCTTGCCGTCATCATCGACGAAGTAGGCGAAGCCGACGAAGAAGGGAGCATCGGCGCCACCGGCCGCAGCCAGGCCGACGCCCCCGAAATCGACGGGCATGTCTATCTGCGCGACGTCGCCGCGACGCTGAAAGCTGGCGACATCGTCGACGTGGTGGTCGAAGATGCCGACGAGCACGACCTGTTCGGGGTCATCGCAGGCTGATCACCCTCTTCCTGATGCGCGCAAATTGTTGGAACGGCTTTCGCCGATCGATGTTATCTGACAGATATCGATCGGGGACAGGGCCATGCACGCGATCAAGGGGCTGATTGTTGCATCATGTCTGGCGGCTGCGCTCGCCGGCTGCGATCCCGCGAAGGGCGGCGACGAAGCGCCGCCGTATGCCACCGACACGGCGCCCAGCCCGTCGCAGACGTCGCTGATCGCGGTCCCGGTCAACGCCGACATCGCCCCACTGAAACGCGAACTCGAACGGGCGATCCCAAAGACGCTGTGGACGATCAACCGGCGCGAAAAGGCCTGCGTCGAACCGCAACGCGTGAAGCTGTTTGGCAAGAAGGTAAAGGTGACGCCGGCGATCCCCTGCACCATCGTGGGGCAGGTCACGCGCGGGGCGCTGCGCATGCGCGGCGAAGGAAACGAGATCGTCGTCGATGTACCGCTGCATGCGCGGATCAGCGCGCGCGACGTCGGCGGCGTGCTGAAGGGTGAAACCGCGACCGGATCGGCGATGGCGCATGCGCGCGTGCGCATCGATCTGACCAGCGACTGGCGGATGCAGGGCAAGGCGCGGATCAGCTATGGCTGGACCAATCCCCCCGGCATCGACTTTCTGGGCCAGCGCATCACCTTCATCGACGAGGCGGATGAAAAGCTCCGCCCGGTGATCCGCGATGTCGAACGCGAAGTGAATCGCGAAATCGCCCGCATCAACATCCGCGCCCAGGCGGCCGACATCTGGCGCCAGGCCTTTACGACGATCGAGCTCAACCGCGAAAATCCCCCCGTGTGGATGCGGGTCACGCCGCAGCGTATCCTGTTCGGCGGATTCCGCGTCAATGGCCTGCGGCTCGACCTCAATCTCGCGGTCGAGGCGGTGACCGAAAGCTTCGTGTCGAACCGGCCGCAGGATCCGGCGCCGACGCCGCTGCCGCGGCTGGTGCGCGAAATGCCCAAACCGCATTTCGACGTTCGCGTGCCGGTGATCGCCGATTATGCGCAGCTCGAACCCGTGATCGCGCGCGCGCTCGCCAAACGATCGCTACGGCCGTTCGACCTGCCCGCCGTCGGTCCGGTCGATGCGCGCATCGGCAAGGTCACTGTCTATGGCGCGCCCGACCACAAGATCGCGGTAGGGGTCGACATGGACGTGCTGCCGGTCGGCGCGAAGCGTGCGCCCACGCGCGGCCGCGTCTGGCTGACCGCGCGTCCGGTGAACAAGCCGGGATCGGCCGAGGTGCGCTTCACCGACCTGCACATCAACGGCGACACCAACGGGATCAAGGGCGACATCTTCGTCCTTTTGGCACAGCAGCCCGATTTCGCGCCGATGATTACCGACGCGCTGACCCAGAATTTCACCCGCGATCTCACCGAGCTGGAAGCCAAGATTCGCCGCGCGATCGATCAGCGGCGCGAAGGCGACTTCGTCATCCGAAGCCGTATCGACAGCTTCGAAACCGGTGAGATCAAGGCGTATGGCAACGGCCTCTACCTTCCCGTCCGCATGGTCGGGGCGGCCAGCATCGATTATCGCCCGGCAAAATGATCAGAAGAGGCGCGTAAGCGAATAGAAGAGTGCCGCGACGATCGCACTCGCCGGGATGGTGATGAACCAGGCGACGACGACGTTGCTCGCCACGCCCCAGCGCACTGCACTTGCGCGGCGCGCGACACCGGCGCCGATGATGCTGCCGGTGATCGTATGGGTCGTCGACACCGGGATACCCAGCAGGCTGGCGCTGAACACCATGATCGACCCACCGGTCGAGGCGGCAAAACCCTGATGCTGCGACAATTTGGTGATGCGGCCGCCCATCGTCTCGATGATCTTCCACCCGCCCGACAAGGTGCCGAGACCGATCGCGATATAGCAGCTGATCGCTACCCAGTGGGGCACATGGAAATCGCCGGTCAGATAGCCGGTCGAATACAGCAGCACGGTGATGACGCCCATCGTCTTCTGCGCGTCGTTAAGCCCGTGGCTGAGCGAATAGGCGGCCGATGAAACGAGATGCAGGCGGCGGAACGTCACTTCGGCGAATTTCGCGGTCGAGCGCCGGAACGCCCAGCTGCTGAGCAGCATCACGAGCATCGAGAGCAGCATGCCGAGCAGCGGCGAGAGGAAGATCGCGATGACCGTCTTGTTGAGCCCCGACCACTGGATGCCCTCGAATCCCGCATGGGCGATGCCCGCGCCGACGATGCCGCCGACGAGCGCATGGCTCGACGAGGACGGGATGCCCTTCAGCCAGGTGACGACATTCCAGAACATCGCGCCGACCAGCGCGCCGAAGACCACCGCTGGCGTGACCAGATCCTTGTCGATCAGCCCGGCGCCGATCGTTTCTGCCACCTTGTGCAATTGCGGAAAAGCGAGGCTCAGGAAATAGGCCGCGAAGTTGAAGAAGGCGGCGAACATCACCGCCTGCACAGGCTTCAGCAGCCGCGTCGCGACAACCGTCGCAATGCTGTTTGCGGCGTCGTGCAGGCCGTTCAGAAAGTCGAACGCCAGCGCGAGGAGGACCAGCCCGACGAGAAGAGGAAATGCCAGTTCGTGCATGAGCGCGCGCCCCGCTTACGCGTGGTCGATGACCAGACCGTCGATTTCGTTCGCGACATCCTCGAACCGGTCGACGACGCGCTCGAGGTGGCTGTAGAGTTCGCGCGCGATCATGAAGTGGATCGTGTTCGACGCACCATGTTCCTTGAACAATCGCTTCAGCCCTGCCGCGTGGATCTCGTCGGCATGCCCCTCCATGCGGACCAGCCGCTCGGTGAGTTCGTGCAGGCGGGTGCCGTTCGCGGCGACATTGCGCAGCAGCGGCAGCGCCTCGACCGTCAGCCGCGCGGCATCGACGATGATCGCCGCGATATCACGCATTTCGGCGTCGAATTCCTTGACGTCGTACAGGTCGATCGCGCCCGCGGTCTTCTGCATCTCGTCGATCGCATCGTCCATCGAGGCGATGAGGTCGGTGATCGCGCTGCGATCGAAGGGGGTCAGGAAGGTGCGACGAACGGTCTGCAGCACCTCGCGCGTGATCGCGTCGGCGTCATGCTCGCGCTCGACGATCTCCTGGATATGGTCGGCCATGCCCTCGCCGCCCTGGAGCAGCCGCGCCAGCGCTTCCGATCCCGCGGCGAGCGTCGCAGCATGCGCTTCGAACAGGTCGAAGAAATTGCCCTGCCTCGGGAGCAGGCGCTGGAACCAGGCAAACATGCGATTGACCCCTGTCTTTTCCGCAACGTTGAACATGACCCCCGATCGCTGCGCCGCGACGCGAAAGCCGCTGTCGCCGAACGACCGGATAAGGGCCTGAAGATCGGGTTCGTCGACCGCCCCCGCGGCCTCGTCGAAAGTGAACCAGCGCCGCTCGCGCTCGTCCATTTCCTTCCATTCGGAAAGCTCCCGCGTCACGGCGAGCGGAAACACTTCGACATTGTACATGATCGCGGCGCCGTTCGCGCGGCGCTTGCGATATTCATAGCTACCGATCGAGGTCGGGCAGACCGCGCCGATCACCCCCGCCTCTTCCTCAGCCTCGACCGCCGCCGAAGCGTGGCGGTCCATCCCGGTCAGCGGATTGCCCTTCGGGATCACCCAGCGGCCCGTGCCGCGCGAGGTGATGAGCATGATTTCGGTGGGGCCATCCTTGCCCACGCCCGCGAATCGATAAGGAAGCACCGCAATTTGACGCATAAACCGGCCGAAATCCTAAACTACCGCCGGAGCCGCGGTGTTTCATTGCCATTCGGTGACGCCCCTATGACAATATTGTGACAGCGGCAATGGCGCATTGCCCGCGATGCCCTTTCCGTAAACGTCAATTCGATTGCAAAATGCAACGCTGTGCGTAAGCTGCGACCTTAAAGACAAATGGGAGACGAAATGATGGCAGGCATGGACAGCCCCGTGGATCAGGACGTTCTGATCGTCGGCGCCGGCCTTTCGGGCATCGGCATGGCCGCGCATCTCCAGATGCACAGTCCCGACCGCAGCTTCGCGCTGGTAGAGCGGCGGGCCAATCTGGGCGGCACCTGGGACCTGTTCCGCTACCCCGGCATCCGGTCGGACAGCGACATGCACACGCTGGGTTTCGTCTTCGAACCGTGGCGGCACGAAAAGTCGATCGCCGACGGCCCTTCGATCCTCGAATATCTCAACCGCATCGTCGACGAGCGCGGCATCCGCGAGCATATCCGCTTCAACAACAAGGTTGTCGGCGCCGACTGGGACAGCGCCGCCGCGCGCTGGACCGTGACGATGGAAGACGACAAGGGCGCGGTCAGCACGACGACCGCGCGCTGGCTCTACCTCGGCTCGGGCTATTATGATTATGACGAGCCGTTCGACGCCAATTTCACGGGGCGCGAGGATTTTGCGGGGCAGATCATCCACCCGCAATTCTGGCCGAAGGATTTCGACTATTCGGGCAAGAAGGTCGTGGTCATCGGATCGGGCGCCACCGCGGTGACGATCGTCCCGTCGATGGCGGACAAGGCCGCGCATGTGACGATGCTGCAACGCACGCCGACCTGGTATGCCATCCGTCCGGCGAAGGACGGGTTCGCCAATTTCCTGCGCAAGATCCTGCCGGAGAAGACCGCCTACCGGTTGACACGGTTCAAGAATATCCGGTTGCAGGACATCGTTTTCCGCCGCGCGCGCGAAAAGCCGGAAAAGGTTGCGGATTTCCTGACCAAGAAGCTGAAGCAGGCGCTCGGCGACCGTTACGATCCCGTCGCTTTCACCCCGCCCTATAATCCGTGGGACCAGCGGCTCTGCCTCGTTCCCGATGCCGATTTCTTCGAAGCGATGAAGGCGGGCAAGGCCTCGGTCGTCACCGATCATATCGAACGCTTCGACAAGACCGGCATCCAGCTCAAATCGGGCCAGCATCTCGACGCCGACGTGATCATTACGGCGACCGGCCTCAAACTCGCGGTCGCGGGCAAAATCCCCGTCCGCGTCGATGGCGAGCCGGTCGCGTGGAACGAGCATTTCTATTACAAGGCGTGCATGTTCTCGAACGTGCCGAATTTTTCGGTCGTCTTCGGCTATCTCAACGCCAGCTGGACGCTGCGCGCCGACATCGTGTCCGAATATGTCTGCCGCGTCCTCAACCATATGCGCGATACGGGCACGACGGTCGCGACGCCGCTGCTCGCCGATCCGACGAGCCTGACCGAAGAAAATATCTTCGACTTCTCGTCAGGCTATATCCAGCGCGCGCTACACATCATGCCCAAAAATGCCGACAAGCTGCCGTGGCGGCTCAGCCAGAATTATGTCCAGGACCGCATCGACATGCGCACCGGCCCGGTCGATGACGGCGTGCTCAAATTCGGCAAGGCGGCGTCGGTATCGAAGGAGGCATCGGCCCCGGCCCTCGAAGCCGCGGAGTAATCGGCGGGTTCGGTTTTCGCCATATCAAAGGATTGGTGGCGACCGGTTGTAGACACCTTCTTCATCGTATCCCGGACTTGATCCGGGATCCATTCACGCAGCGTCGAAACAATGAATCCCGGATCAAGTCCGGGATGGCGAAAGAAGGACTATGCAGCGCCACCTTGGGGAAGTGGCAGCGTCCGCTTCCCACCCCAAAGCCGCGATCGGCCGCTTCAAGAACCACCTTGAGCGCCTTCTAATCGACGTGATCCGGCTTCCCCTTGGTCGATCCCGACGCAAAGTCTTCGAGTTCCTTTTCGCTCATCGAATCGTACATCTCCTTCGATGCACCCCGAAGCTCCGATTTCGGCGTATCGCCGCGCTTCGCGCTCAGCGCGGCGCCGGCGGCCTTTTGCTGGGCCTTGGACTTGGCTGGCATGACATGTCTCCTGCCTGCCCCCTCGTCCGACCAACGCGTGACCGGCTGCTTCAGTTCAGCGGCAGGAAATCGCGCTGATATTCGGGCTTCACCACCTTCACCAGCGCGCCGGTTACGGGGACGTTGATCTTGTAGTTGCCCTCGGCATAGGGGCCGATCTCATAGGGCGCGATGCCGATCGTCAGCCGGTCGAGATATTTGCCGTCCGACGAACCCAGCCACACGGTCTGCGTCGACGCGGCGGGACATTTGTCGAAGATGCCGTCGGGATCGTCCGACGGCGCAATGCCGCGCGCGGCCTTGGCGCGCACGATCGCATCGCAGAACGGCTTGCGGATCGCGGCGTCGAACGCTTCGCCGCTGGTAAACAGGTCGAGCGGCTTCAGCCGGATCGCGCGGTTACGGTCCCAGATCAGCGTGTCGAAACTCGTCATGCCGTGCGCGCCGCCGGTATAGGTTGAAATGTCGCTCGACAGGCTCAGGAAGCGCGGCGTGTTCGTCACCCGCTCCCACGCCTGCAAATGGCTGTGCGCGTGATAGGGGAAACCCTCCTTCTTCGCCGCGTCGCGGTCGCGCGTCGCATCGGCGATCAGCGCCTCGCGCTTCTTCGCGCGGTCGTTGTCGAGCCATTTCGCAAGGTCTGGGATCGCGGCGGCTTCGCGCGGATAGCTATAAGCGAATTCGATGAGGTCGCTGCTTTCCTTGACGTCCGAGGCGGTCGCGGCCTTCGCCGCCACATCGTCGGCGGCGCCTGGCGGCGCGCCCGGAACCGACGCCGCCGCGACCTTTTCGGCCGGGGTCGGTTCGGGCTCCTTCGAGCAGGCGGAACACAGGGTGGCGGCGATCAGGACGATCGGAAGGCTTTTGCTTGTCATGACAGCTCCAACGCGGGGAATCGACAAAGTTTCCGGGGAAGCCTAGCAGAATTTGCATGACCGATTATTCCGACCTGATCCAGCCCGACAAGGGGCAGGATGCACGCACCATCCACCTTGTCGACAAGAAGAGCTATGACGACTGGCTGAAGAGCCGCAGCGCGCGCGAACGCGCCGCGCTTGCGGCCATGCGCTACAAGCCTGACGGCTATGCTCACGCCATCCTTCCGGGCGACGACGCCGAAAGCTGGTCGGTCGTCACCGCGGTCGCCAATGTCGACAATCTGTCGGCCTGGTGTCTCGCCAAAATCGCGCCACTCTTGCCCGAGGGGCGCTACCGGCTCGACGGACGCCAGCCCGGCAAGGCGCTGTTCGGCTGGATGAGCGGTCAGTATCGCTTCGACGCCTATCGCAGCAAGGAAGAGGCAGGCAGCGGCCCGCGCGTGCTTTTGACCGCCGATGTCGGCGCAATTGCGCCGATGGTGGCCGAAATGCGTGCAACGGCGCTCGTCCGCGATCTGGTCAACACGCCCGGTGCCGACATGGGGCCCGCCGAGCTTGAAAAGGTGGCCGAACGGATCGCCAAAGCGCATGGCGGCAAGCTGACCGTAACCAAGGGCGAAGCGCTCGAGCAGGGATATCCGATGATCCACGCCGTCGGGCGCGCCGCGGCGAAACATCATGCGCCGCGACTGATCGAAATTCACTGGGGCAAGGCGGATCACCCGCGCGTTGCGCTGGTCGGCAAGGGGATCAGCTTCGACAGCGGCGGGCTCGACATCAAACCCGCATCGGGCATGCGGTTGATGAAAAAGGATATGGGCGGCGCTGCGCATGCGCTCGCTCTGGCGCAGCTCATTATGGAAAGCGGCCTGCCGGTGCGCCTTCACTGTCTGGTTGCCGCGGCCGAAAACGCCATCTCGGGCGATGCCTTCCGGCCCGGCGATGTGCTGAAGAGCCGCAAGGGGCTGACGGTCGAAATCGGCAACACCGATGCGGAGGGCCGCCTTGTCCTCGGCGACGCGCTGACCAAGGCGGGCGAGGAAGCGCCCGAACTGCTTGTCGACTTTGCGACGCTGACCGGCGCGGCGCGGGTCGCACTCGGCCCCGACCTGCCCGCGCTCTATGCCAATGAAGATGCGCTCGCCGACGATCTGCTCGCCGGCGGCATCGATCGCGACGATCCCCTCTGGCGCATGCCGCTGTGGGACGGCTACGCCGATCTGCTCGAAACCGATATCGCCGATCTTGGCAATGCGGGTTCCTCTTCGTTTGCTGGTTCGATCACGGCGGCCTTGTTTCTCAAGCGCTTCGTACCCGACGGCGCCGCCTGGGCGCATTTCGACACGTTCGCGTGGCGGCCCTCGGCAAAGCCCGGACGGCCGAAGGGCGGCGCGGCGCTGGGGCTGCGCGCGGCCTGGGCGATGTTGCAGGCGCGCTACGACCGGCGCGCCAAAGGTTGAACATCCTTGATAAAGCGCCGTGCGCTGCGCTAATGGCGCGCGATTGTCCGCCGTGGGCGGATCGACCGGAAAACAGGATAGCCAGTGAACGCTGACAGTGGTGACAATCTAGCGACCAATCGCGTGCGGATGGGGCGCCCCGGCGTTGCGGGCGCGGGCCGCGACCGCTTCGGGCTCGCAGGCACCTCGCAAAGCTATGATCCGCGCATGGTCGCGATCCGTCCCGACCTTGCCGACATCGCGGTCGCGGGCAAGTATTTCGCACCGCATTATGCGGCGCCGATGATGATGAGCAGCGTCCTGCCCGCCGCCGTGCTGCGTGGCACGCCGTCGCCCGATGCCGAACAGACGAGCGAACTCCTCTATGGCGAGGGTTTCGCGCTGCTCGACCTGACCGGCGGCTGGGCCTGGGGTTATAGTCTGGCCGATCATTATGTCGGCTATCTCGCCGCCGATGCGCTCGGCGCGCCGATTGCGCCGACGCACCGCGTCGCCGCGACCGAGGCCATCTTCCACTCCGCCCCCGATGCCGCGAGCGGCGGTTCGGCGGTGCTGCCGATGGGCGCGCTCGTAATGGGCGAAATTGCCGGCGAGTGGCTCGCGACAGCGCACGGCTACCTCCCGCTAGGCGCTCTGGTCGATGCAGACAGCCAGGTTGCCGATGCCGCGGTGGTCGCCGAAGCGATGATCGGGGCGCCCTATCTGTTCGGCGGCCGCACGAAGCGGGGCATCGATTGTTCTGGGCTCGTCCAGCTCGCTTGGGCGGCGGCGGGGGTGCAGCTTCCGCGCGACAGCGATCTGCAACTCGCTGCGCTCGGTGCCGACAAGGATGTCGCCCAGGGCGATTTGCAGCGCGGCGACCTCATCTTCTTCCCCGGTCATGTCGGGATCATGGCCGACGCCGACACGATCATCCACTCGAGCCGCCGCTGGATGGCGGTCAGGGCCGAACCACTCGCCGACGTCGTGGCGCGGTCGGCGGGCAAGGGGCATGAGCCAGCCGTCACCGGCTGCAAGCGGCCGCGCTGAGCCATGACGAGCGTGTTTATCGATGGTGCCGCCGGCACCACCGGGCTTGAAATCGCCGACCGGCTGGCCGGGCGCCAGGAATTTTCGCTGCTCCAGCTCGACGAGGCGCGGCGCAAGGATGCGGGCGCGCGGCGCGAAGCGCTGAACGCCGCCGATTTCGTCATCCTCTGCCTGCCCGACGATGCGGCGCGCGAAGCGGTGGCGATGATCGACAATGACCGCACGCGCGTCATCGACGCGTCGACCGCGCACCGCGTCACGCCCGGCTGGGTCTATGGCTTTCCGGAGGTCGTCGGCCATGGCACGGTGGCCGAAGCGATGCGCGTCAGCAATCCCGGCTGCTATTCGACGGGCTTCATCGCGCTCGTCGCGCCGCTGGTCCGCGACGGCCTTCTCCCCGCCGACTGGCCCTATAGCTGCCACGCCGTCAGCGGCTATTCGGGCGGCGGCAAGAGCCTCATCGAACGCTTCAAGGCCGACCCCGACATAGCGTGGCGCGGCTATGCGCTCTTGCTGGGACACAAGCATGTACCCGAAATGCAGGCGCGCTGCGGTCTGACGATCGCCCCGCTTTTCTCACCCGCCGTCGTTCCGGCGCATCGCGGAATGGTGGTCGAGGTGCCTTTGCCGCTTGGCGCGATGTCGGGCGCCGCGACGGTCGACGAACTCCGCGCGGCGCTGGCCGACTATTATGCGGCAAGCCCGATCGTCGTGATGGGCGACGCCCCCGCGGACGGCGAAATGCTGCTGCGCGCATCGGACCAAGGCGACGATCGCATTGCATTGTTCGTCTTCGGCAATGCCGACGGCAGCCACGCGCGGCTCGTCGCGCGGCTCGACAATCTGGGCAAGGGCGCGAGCGGCGCTTGCGTACAGAACCTCAACATCATGGCGGGCCTGCCCGAAACGGCGGGGTTGCGGCTTTAGGCGTCAGTGCACCGTATCGAGCGCGGCATCGATCGACAGATAGGTGATCAGCCGTTCGATCTGCCGCCAGCGCGCGAAATGGACGTGGTTGCCGAGCACCCGATATTGTTCGGCGCGCGCGGCCGCCGCGAAGCCGGCTTCCTCGCCATGCTCGGTCATCAGCGCATACGCATCGTCGACCGCACCGCGGTCGGCAAGAAATGGTGCTGGAAGCTGCATGGAGTCCCCGTCCGTTGCCTCGAAACACTCCCCTAGCGCGCACGCCTGACCGCGCCGTTCCCAACCGTGATGAACAATCGGGTAAGGTTAATGCAAGCGGCTTGGCGCTTAACCATAGCCTTCGCCTTTCGCCTCTTTGCCGCGCGGCACTGCGCGTGTAAGCAGGGGCCATGCGCAAGATCCTGAAATATGTCGCCATCGCCCTTGTCGTGTTGATCGTCGTGGGCGGGATCGCCTTTTACGTCGCGTCACGTCCCGACATTGCGCGCTTTTCGACCGCCGAACTCAGCGGCCGGGTGCCGGTGATGGCATCGCAGCGCCCCGAACAATTTCCGACGATGAAGGTGCTCGAAGCCACGGGCTGGCCGGACGGCGAAGCGCCTCGGGCCGCGGCGGGATTGACCGTCGCGCGCTTTGCCGAAGGGCTTGACCATCCGCGTTCGATGCTCGTGCTGCCCAATGGCGATGTGCTGGTCGCCGAGGCGCAGAGCCCCCCGCGCAAGGACAGCGGCATCGAAGGCAAGGTGATGAAGTCACTGATGGGCAAGGCGGGCGCCGGCGGCCCCTCGGCCAATCGCATCACCCTGCTCCGCGACGCCAATGGCGACGGCAAGGCGGAAGTGAAGACCGCCTATATCACCGGACTGAACTCGCCCTATGGCATGGCGCTCGTTGGCAAGACGCTCTACATCGCCGACACTGACGCGCTGCTCGCCTTTCCGTTTGTCGAGGGCGCGACCGCGATGGCCGGCAAGCCGACCAAGATCGTCGATCTGCCCGCCCAAGGCACCAACCGCCACTGGACGAAGAGCCTGGTCGCGGCGCCCAACGGCTGGCTCTACATTGGCGTCGGCGCCGATTCGAACATCGGTGAAAAGGGCATGGGCAACGAGGTTCGCCGCGCCCGTATTCTGGAGGTGCGGCCCGAGAATAAATATATGCGCACCTACGCCGCCGGTATCCGCAATCCCGTCGGCCTGGCCTTCTATCCGGGCAGCAACACGCTGTGGACCGTGGTCAACGAGCGGGACATGCTGGGGTCGGACCTCGTTCCCGACTATCTGACCGACGTCGACGAGGGCGATTTCTTCGGTTGGCCCTGGTATTATTGGGGCGGTTTCACCGATCCGCGGGTTGCCCCCGAAGCCGAGGACCGTCGGCAATATGTCAAGCGGCCGCAATATGCGCTGGGCGCCCATGTCGCGCCGCTGGGCATGACCTTCACCAACGGTCTGGACCTTGGCGACCGCTGGGCGAACGGGGCGCTGATCGCGCTGCACGGGTCGTGGAACCGCGATCCGGTGTCGGGATATGACGTCGTGTTCGTCAAGTTCGGCGACAATGGCAAGCCGCTCGACGCCCTGCCCGTCACCCTGCTCGACCAGTTCGTCGCCAAGGACGGCAAGACGACCCGCGGCCGCCCGGCCGATGTCAAGGTCGCCAAGGACGGCAGCGCGCTGGTCGCCGACGATACCGGCGGGATTATCTGGCGGGTCGCGAAGGCGGGCTGATCCGCCAGATCAAGCGTCATTGCGAGCGCAGCGAAGCAATCTCCAGATCGAAAGCTGGAGATTGCTTCGCTGCGCTCGCAATGACGAAATAGTCGGACGCGAAGCTTACACCCGCATCGGCATGAGCACGTAGAGCGCCGGGCTCTTTTCGCTTTCGCGGATCAGCGTCGGCGCATTGGCGTCAGCGAGGTGGAGTTCGACGCTGTCGCCGTCGACCTGGCCCAGGATATCGCTGAGATAGCGGGCGTTGAAGCCGATCTCCATCGCGTCGGCGTCGTAGCCGGCGGGAAGTTCTTCGGCCGCGGTGCCGTTTTCGGGGCTGGTGACGCTGAGCGTGATGCGATCCTTGTCGAGCCCGACCTTCACCGCGCGCGTCTTTTCGCTGGCGATGGTCGAGACGCGATCGACGCCCTGGAACAGGCTCTTGGGATCGACCTTCAGGAGCTTGTCGTTCGCGGTCGGGATGACGCGGCTATAATCGGGGAAGGTGCCGTCGATCAGCTTCGAGGTCAGCACGGCATTGCCGAGCTGGAAGCGGATCTTCGACGCCGACAGGCTGATTTCGACATTGCCTTCGGCCTCGTCGAGCAGCTTGCGGATTTCGCCGACGCACTTGCGCGGCACGATAACGTCGGGCATGCCCGCAGCGCCCTCGGGACGCGTCACCGTATAGCGCGCGAGACGGTGACCGTCGGTCGCCGCGGCCTTGAGCACCGGACCGGTCGAATCTTCGGCGACGTGCAGGAAAATGCCGTTGAGATAGTAGCGCGTTTCTTCGGTCGAGATGGCGAAGCGCGTCTTGTCGATGATCTGGATGAGTTCGGCGACCGGCAGTTCGAAGCTGGTCGGCAAATCGCCCTCGGCGATCACCGGGAAGTCGTCGCGCGGCAGCGTCGGCAGATTGAAGTTCGAGCGGCCGGCCTTGACCTGCATCTTGCCTTCGGCGGCGGCGAGGCTGACCTCGGCGCCTTCGGGCAGCTTGCGCGCGATTTCGAACAGGGTGTGCGCCGAGACGGTCGTGGTACCCGGCGTTTCGACCTTTGCCGCAACGGTTTCGACGACCTGCAGATCAAGGTCGGTCGCCATCAGCTTGAGCTGACCGCTCGCATCGGCTTCGATCAGGACGTTCGACAGGATCGGAATCGTGTTGCGCCGTTCGACCACCGACTGGACGTGGCCGAGGCTCTTCAGAAGCACTGCGCGTTCAATCGTCGCTTTCATTCTTATCCGCCATCCTGTGTTCTGCGGGAGAAGTCCCTGATGGAGCCGGCGCCGCGGACGCAGCAACGCCCCGATTCCCTGCCCCTGGAAATGTCTTCCTTCCTTAACGCGCGCGCCGCGCCGCGCAAGCCATGCTTGCATTACGGCGACTTTCGCGCAACGGAAGCGCGATGCGGCGGGCGCTATTCCTTCTATTGCTGTGCATCGGCCTGCCCGCCTTCGCTTGGGCGGCGCCGACCGCGCTCGGCATCTTTGATGGCTGGGGCGCCTTCCGCGACCCGGCAACCCCCCGCTGCTACGCGATCGCCAGCCCCGCCGCGATGATCGGGCGGGCGCAGGAAAAAGCCTATGCCAGCATCGGATATTGGCCCAAGGCGCGCATCCGCGGTCAATTCTATATCCGCCTGTCGAAGCCGCGCGCACCGCAGAGCGAATTGCGGCTGACCGTCGGCAGCCGCCGCTTCGTGCTGACCGGCAATGGCGTCCACGGCTGGGCCAGCGATGCCCGCATGGACGCCGCGATCATCGCCGCGATGCGCGCAGCGCCGAGCATGAGCGTAGAGAGCCGGTCGACGACCGGCGGCGCGATTGCCGACACCTATCGCCTGCGCGGCGCCGCGACGGCGATCGACGCGGCAGCCTTGGGGTGCGCGAGCTTTCGCTGAGGCGGCTCGGGAAAGTGGCGATTTTCTGGGCAACTTCACTCGGAATCGCGCTGACGGCGAAAAAGGCCGATCACGACATTCCCAAGACATGGCTTCACCCGCGCATCATGGCCGGCACCCAGTCCAGCACGAAAGACAGGAAGGAGAACAGCACCAGAATAACCGCCAGGATGCGAGCCTTGCGGCCCTTGACTGGGCGTTTGAGCCCAAGGCGCAGTTCGCGTCGCCGCCAAGTAATCACGGCAAGCGTGAGAAGCGGAAGGTTGATGACCGCCCACATAAAGGGAATCTGGGCGCCCCATGATGTGGTGAAGAGAGAAAGAACCCCCACGCCAATGAAGCCCGCCGGTATGGAAATATAACCGGCGGTCTTCATCCGAAGTTTCAGATCGTCCTCGGCCCATTCAGCCTCGAGCGCCTGCTGCTCGGTTTCTTCCGCCGGTCCCCAATCTTCTTCAGGCGTATAAAGCCATTCCTCGAAAGCGGTGTCGCCGAGTTGCTTGCGTGCCTTCAGCAGCCCATCGAATGGCGCAGCAGCATTGCCGGAATCCTGCGATCTTGCCAAATACCCCCTCCCGGCCAATCATTGCCAATCACGGCATCACCCCGTCTTCCGTTCCATTTGAACCACGCGCAAACATATTAGGAAAGCGGTATTTCGACAGGATCGAACCCACCTATTCCCGCGCCAGCCGGGTCAGCGCGCCCGCCAGAAAATCGAGGACGACGCGGATGCGGGGTACGTGGCGCAGGCGTTCGTGGGTGAGCAGCCACAGGCCGGTCGTGTCATCGTCGCGCGGCGGGATACAGCGGATAAGGTCGGGTTCGCGGTCGGCCAGGAAACTGGGAAGGATCGTCAGCCCCATGCCCGACCGCACACCGGCCAGCAGGCCCGACGCGGAATCATATTGCATCACCACCGCCTCCTCGAGCCGGTACTGGCGAAGCCACGCCCGATAAGGCTCCCAGACCGGGCCGCCGCCACCGATGAAGGGGTGCATTGCTAGCTGTTCGCGGCTGTGCGGAATGCCGTGCAGATCGGCGTAGGCGCGGCTGCTGTAGAGCGTCCATGGATTGTCGGCGATCCGCCGCCCGACCAACCCCGCACCCGCCGGTTGCTTGCTGCTGCGGATCGCGATGTCGGCCTGCCCCGCGCCAAGGTCGCGCGGTTCGTCCGAGGTGTCGAGATGGATATGGATGCCGGGATGCGCCGCGCGCAGGTCGCGCAGGATCGGCGGCAACAGGGTGACGGCGAAAATCTCCATCGCCGTGATGCTGACCATGCCGCCGGCATCGCGCGAGCGGGCGCCCGCGCCTTCCTCGAACCGCAGCGCCGCATCGCGGACCCCGGCGGCGCTCGCCAGCATCGCTTCGCCGACTGGGGTCAGCGCATAGCCGGCCTGCCGTCGTTCGAAGAGCGTGACGCCCGTCGCCGCTTCCAGCGCGGCGATGCGGCGCGCCACCGTCGTCTGGCTGACGCGCAGCGCCTGCGCCGCCGCAAGCGTGCTGCCGCTTTCGGCGACCGCGAGGAAATATTTAAGGTCGTTCCAGTCGAACATGGCGTCTTGTGGGGAATAATCGCCCCCGCTTCATTCTGCAATTATGCAGAATGATCGCGCAACATCGTTGCTCCTGCGGCGCGGCGCGCCGGCCTATCTTGGCCTTACCGGCTTCCTCCCCTCCCCAACCCGCCGGTCGACGGAGAAACAAGATGAAGATGATGTTGACCCTTGCCGCGCTCGCCGCGGCGGCATCCGCCCTGCCCGTCCATGCCGAACCGGCGCCCGCACCGCGCAGCGTGACGGTTGTCCATTCGGACCTCGACCTTGGCAGCGCACGCGGCGCCCATAGGCTCGAGCGCCGCATCTGGCAGGCGGTCGTCGCGGTGTGCGGCAGCGCGCCCGACTATGATCTGGAAGGCAAGAATGACGTCCAGCAGTGCCGCCGCGACACGATGCGACAGGCATCAGCCGACGCCGAACGCGTCATCGCCAGCGCCGCAACGCGCGGCGAACCGATCCAGGTGACGCTCGCCAAATAGGTGCCAAATAAGCGCGCAGCGCGCCGCCGCCGCGGTCAGGTGCGGGCGTCGAAGGCGCTGCGCGCCGCTTCGACCGCGGCGAGATGCGCTTCGGCCCAATGCCACACGCCGCAAAAGGCTTCGCCCAGGCTGTGGCCGAGATCGGTCAGCGCATATTCGACCTTCGGCGGCACCACCGGATAGACGGTGCGGCGGACGAGCCCGTCGCGCTCCATCGCGCGCAGCGTCTGGGTCAGCATCTTCTGGCTGATCCCCGGCACGAGCTGCGCCAGCCGGGTGAAGCGGCAGGTGCCATGCTCTTCCAATTCCTCGAGCACGAGCAGCGTCCATTTGTCGGCGACTCGGCCGATCAACTCGTTGACCAGCATCTCGACGCGCGGATCGGGCGTGGGATAGGCGGCCGCGGTGGAATTTTTCATCATGGACATGGCGGAAACCCCAATTCTCTCCATCGCGTAAGTATAGCACTTTCAGGTGCCTACTTTCCATTGGAGAGTATTGGCATAAATTGGCCGCCTCCCCAACCCCGAAACGAAGGACAATCGATGAAAACGACAGGCAACACCATCCTGGTCACCGGCGGCGGATCGGGCATCGGTCTGGCGCTCGCGCAGCGTTGGCACGATGCCGGCAATGTGGTGATCGTGACCGGACGCAATAGCGCCAAGCTGGACGCCGCGATCGCGGGCCGGGCCAATATGCACGCGGCGCCGCTCGACGTGACCGACGCCGACGCGATCGCCGCCTTTGCCGCCGATATCGTGCAGCGCTTCCCCGATCTCAACGTCCTGGTGAACAATGCCGGGGTGATGATGTACGAGGCGCTGGACGGCGAGCGCGATCTGAGCGACGCCGAAGCGACGGTCGTCACCAACCTGCTCGGCCCGATCCGGCTGACCGATGCGCTGATCGACCATCTCGTCGCGCGCGGCGACGGCGCGATCGTCAACGTAACCTCCGGGCTGGCCTTTGTTCCGCTGCCCAAGGCGCCGACCTATTCGGCGACCAAGGCGGCGCTGCACAGCTATACGCAGGCGCTGCGCGTCCAGCTTGCCGGCCGGGTCGAGGTGATCGAGCTGGCGCCGCCCGCGGTGCGGACCGAACTGACTCCCGGCCAGTCGACGCGCGACGCCTATATGCCGCTGGACGCCTTTGCCGACGAGGTCATGGCCCTGTTCGCCGAAACGCCGACGCCGGCGGAGATTCTGGTGCGCAATGTTCTCCCGCTGCGGAACGCCGAAGCCGAAGGCGCGGTAGCCGAACGGCTGGCGTTCCTCGCCACCCTCTGATCGCCGCCTTCCGATCACCGGCAGCGCGTTCATCCCGAAATGATGCGCCGGACGCCACATCGGCTCTTGCCGAGGCGGCGTCCGGCGCGCATGATCGACCGGCCCGAAAGGACGACGCCCGACAGAGGCGCGCCCGACGGCGAGGTTAGTGGGATGAGGAGATGGGCCAATGAATGCCATTGGCAGATGCGATGCCGCCGCACGCGAGCGGCACCGGGCGCTGGATTTCATCGGGCTGCGTGCCCATGCGACGACGGTCGGATTGATCCAGCTTTGCGAGGAATTGCTGAACAGCGGGGTGCTGAGCCCCGAGGGGCTGGAGCGCATCAAGGGCGCGATCCGCACCGAGCTGACGGTCAGCAGCAACGCGCGTATTTCGAACCATGCCGCGTTCGACGACACGCTGCGCCGCCGGATCGACGCGATCTTTCCCGCCGCCCCCGGCGAACCGCCGCTGGAGCATGTCGGGACGCTCGAGGATTTCGAAGACGCGATGGAAACCTATCACGGCGCGTGAAGGGCCACGCTGACGCGCGCAATTGCGCAAAGCGCGCATCGCGACTATAGGGCCGCGCATCATGCAGATCCCCGGCCATATCGATCCCGTTACGACGGGCACCGTTCCTCTGCGCGGCGGCAACCGCGTCGACCTTGTCGGACTGACGCGCGAGGGCATCCGTTCCGCGCTCGAGGAGGCGGGGCTCGACGCCAAGGCGGCGAAGCTGCGCTCCAAGCAGATCTGGCACTGGATCTATCATCGCGGCGTCACCGAATTCGACGCGATGACCGACATCGCCAAGGCGATGCGCCCGTGGCTCACCGAACGCTTCATCGTCGGCCGCCCGACCGTCGTCACCGCGCAGGTGTCGACCGACGGCACCCGCAAATGGCTGCTCGCGGCGGCGGACGGCCAGGAATATGAGATGGTGTTCATCCCCGACGCCGATCGGGGAACGCTGTGCGTGTCCAGCCAGGTCGGCTGCACCCTGAACTGCCGTTTCTGCCACACCGGCACGATGCGGCTCGTCCGCAACCTGACCGCCGGCGAGATCGTCGGCCAGGTGCTGCTGGCGCGCGATGCGCTGGGCGAATGGCCGAAGGGCACGATGGCATCAACCGCCGACGTCGACGACGAGGATGACGACGCGGGCCATTATACCGCGGACGGCCGTATGCTGACCAATATCGTGATGATGGGGATGGGCGAGCCGCTCTATAATTTCGACGAGGTCAAAGGCGCGCTGAAGATCGTGATGGACGGCGACGGGCTGGCGCTGTCGAAGCGGCGCATCACCCTGTCGACGAGCGGCGTGGTGCCGATGATGGCGCGCGCGGGCGAGGAAATCGGGGTCAATCTCGCCGTCTCGCTGCACGCGGTGAACAAGGAAATCCGCGACGAGATCGTGCCGCTCAACCGCAAATACGGCATCGAGGAACTGCTCGCCGCCTGCGCCGCCTACCCCGGCGCGAACAATGCGCGGCGCATCACCTTCGAATATGTGATGCTGAAGGACAAGAATGACAGCGACGCCGATGCGCGCGAGCTGGTGCGGCTGATCAAGCAGTACAAGCTGCCGGCGAAGGTCAACCTGATCCCGTTCAACCCCTGGCCCGGCGCGATCTATGAATGTTCGTCGCCCGAGCGGGTGCGCGCGTTCAGCAACATCATCTTCGAAAGCGGAATTTCGGCGCCGATTCGCACCCCGCGCGGGCGCGACATCATGGCGGCGTGCGGCCAGCTCAAGAGCGCGGCGACCAAACCCTCGCGCGCCGAACTCGACCGCATCGCCGAAGAGAAGCAGGCGGCGCTGGGCTGAGGCCGGCCTGCATAGCTATGCTGTGTTGCAAAAACAACACAGGTAATAAAATTGTCATTTTCTGAACGATGCGTTCATTGAACCGACAGGTGCGAACGCCATCTTTGCACACGGGACGCGACCCAAAGGGCGCCCCCTGTCAAAGAAAAGGAAAAGACAATGAAGAAGTTCGCAGTTGCTGCCGCTCTCCTCTCGGCTGTCGTTGCCACGCCTGCCCTCGCCCAGAACGGCGAAGGCCATGTCGAAGTGCGCGGCGGTTACATCACCGGCAGCGGCCTGGACGACGCCACCCTGGGCGTTGCGGGCGGCTATGATTACAACCTGGGCGACAAGGCTTTTGCCGGCGTCGAAATCGCGGGCGACAAGGTGCTGATCGACGGCGCCAAGGTCCAGTTCTCGTCGGGTGCGCGCCTGGGCGCCAACCTTGGCACGAACGGCAAGCTCTACGCGACCGGCGGCTACACCTTCGGCCAGATCGACGATCCCTATGTTGGCGCCGGTTATCAGCACAAGCTGACCCAGAACGTCTATGGCAAGGTCGAATATCGCCACCAGTTCATCAACAACTTCGACGACACCGACGCGTTCGCGGTTGGCGTCGGCTTCGCTTTCTGATCCTTCGGTCAGCGAGAAGAACGGAAAGGGGCGGCCCCGCGGGGTCGCCCCTTTTCTTTTGCGCGGGAAGCCGCCACAGCAGGGCGATGCGCTACACGATCGACGCCCTGTTGACCGGCAAGGCCCGCCGCTTCGGCGCGAAGGGCGAGCCGAGCGCGATCGACAAGCGCGCGCTCGAAGGCCGGCACGCGGTCGGCGCGCTGGGCATCGCGGGCGACGAGCAGGCCGACCTTTCGGTCCATGGCGGCCCCGACAAGGCGATCCACCATTATCCGCGCGATCATTATGGCTGGTGGGCCGAGACGATCGGCGACCATGCGCTGTTGCAGGACGCCGGCGCGTTCGGCGAGAATATCTCGACATCGGGTCTGACCGAGAGCGCGGCGTGCATCGGCGACCGCTATCGCCTCGGCAGCGCGCTGGTCGAGATCAGCCAGGGCCGCCAGCCGTGCTGGAAGCTCGGCCACCGGTTCGGCATCGCGACGCTGCCCGCCACCGTCGTCACCTCTCGCCGCGGCGGCTGGTATTACCGTGTCATCGAGGATGGCGCGGTCGGCGCAGGCGACGCGTTGGAGTTGATGGAGCGTCCGCTGCCCGACTGGAGCGTCGAGCGCGTCTTTCACCTGCTGATCGGCGGGGCGGGCAAGCGCAAACCGGCGGCGCTGCGCGCGCTCGCCGCGATGGACCTGCTCGCCGCCAACTGGCGCGCCCGCGCCGAAAAGCTGTTGGGTTAGCGCGGCGCCGGCAGCGCCTGTTCGACGAGCGGCGCCAGCGATGCGGCGACGATTTTCACGCCCTTGGCATTGGGATGCATATTGTCGCCGAGCATCAGCGATTTGTCGGTGACGACATTGTCGAGGATGAAGGGATAGAGGCTCGCGCCATATTTGTCGGCAAGTTCGGGAAATATCGGATTGAACTTGCTCGCATAATCGCTGCCGAGATTGGGCGCCGCCATCATCCCGGTCATCAGGACGGGGATGCCGCGCCGCTTGAGCTCGGCAAGCATCGCGTCGAGATTGGCGCGCGTCTGGTCGGGGCCGATGCCGCGCAGCATGTCGTTGCCACCCAGACCGAGCAGCACGAGCGCGGGTTTCGCCTTCGCATTGTCGAGAACATAGGACAGCCGCTGCCGTCCCGCCGCGGTGGTATCGCCCGATACTCCGGCATTCTGGACGCGCACCACGCGGCCGTCCGCCGCGAGCGCCGCCTGAAGCTGCGGCGCGAGGCCTTCTCTGGGGCCAAGCTGGTAGCCGGCGTAGAGGCTGTCGCCGAACGCGATGACGAGCGGGGCGTCGGCGGGCACCGCCGGCGCCGCTTCGACCCGATCATTCTTGCCCGCTACGGGCGCCGCCGGCGCCTCCGCAGAGCCGCACCCGGCCAGCGGTTGGCAAAGCGCGATTGCAAAACCATATAGGGCGAAAGAGCGCCATCCGGCCGTTCTCATTTCCAAAGGGTCCTTTCTTGACCGACAGCCCCCGACCGCCCGTCGCGCCGACGATGGCGATTGCCGCCCATAATGTGACGCTGACGCTGGGGAGCGACAAGGCCCCCGTCGAAATTTTGCGCGGCGTCGACCTGGAAGTTGCGGCCGGCACCTCTGTCGCGCTGCTCGGCCCGTCGGGATCGGGCAAGAGTTCGCTGATGGCGGTGCTCGCCGGTCTGGAACGCGCCCGCGGCGGAACGGTTATGGTCGCGGGGCTCGATTTTGCAACGATGGACGAGGATGCGCTGGCGCGCGCGCGGCGCGGGCGGATCGGTATCGTCCTGCAAGCCTTTCACCTGTTGCCGACGATGACCGCGCTCGAAAATGTCGCCGTGCCGCTGGAGCTGGCAGGGATCGACGACCCGTTCGGGCGCGCCGCGCGCGAGCTGGACGCGGTCGGGCTGGGCCACCGCCTGACCCATTATCCCGCGCAGCTTTCGGGCGGCGAGCAGCAGCGCGTCGCGATCGCGCGCGCGATGGCGAGCGAGCCGCAGATCATCTTCGCCGACGAACCCACCGGCAATCTCGACACCGCGACCGGTCATGCGATCATCGAACTGATCTTCGCGCGGCGCGCGGCGCTCGGCGCGACGCTGCTGATCATCACCCACGACCCCGAACTGGCAGACCATTGCGACCGCGTCGTCGTGATGCACGACGGGCGGATCGAGGAACGATGATGGAACCGCAGTTCAATCCCGTTCGTGTCGAGCGAAGTCGAGACACCGCGAATGAACGCGCAACATCGATGGGTGTCTCGACTTCGCTCGACACGAACGGAAATGGGGAGCACCGGATCTGATGCTTCCCATCAGCACCCTGTGGCGTATCGCGCGGCGCGATCTGGCGGCGCGGATTCGCGGGCTGCGCCTGCTGGCGGTGTGCCTGTTCCTCGGCGTCGCGACGCTCGCGGCCATCGGTAGCCTGACGAGCGGCATCACCGCCGAACTGGCGTCACGGGGGCAGACGATCCTGGGCGGCGACCTGCAATTCGGCCTGCCGCAGCGGCAGGCGAGCGAGGCCGAGCTCGCCGGGCTGCGCGGTGCGGGCGCGACATCGGCGACGGTGCGGATGCGCGCGATGGCCAACGCACCGGGCGGCGGCGCGCTGCTCTCCGAACTCAAGGCGGTCGATGCCGCCTATCCGCTTTACGGTACGATGCAGCTCGAAAGCGGCGCGCGCCGCGGCCCGCCGCCGCCGGGGGCGATCTGGATCGGCAAGGATCTCGCGTCACGGCTTGACCTGTCGGTCGGCGGCGCGGTGAAATTCGGCGACAAATCCTTCCGCATCGACGGCATCATCGCCGACGAACCCGACCGGCTGGGCGAAGGCTTTACGCTGGGCCCGGTGGCGATCATCGGCCTCGGCGATCTTGCCGCCACGCAGTTGATCCAGCCCGGCAGCCTCTACGAAAGCAAATATCGCGTCCGCCTGCCCGCCGGCGCCGATCCGGTGGCCGTGGGCAAAAAGCTGAGCGCAGCCTTCCCCGACGCAGGCTGGGAGGTGACCGACCGCAGCAACGGCGCGCCGGGCACGCGGCGCTTTATCGAACGCATGGGGCAGTTCCTGTCGCTCGTCGGCCTCGCCGCGCTGGTGATCGCGGGGATCGGGGTCGGCAACGGGGTCGCCAGCTATCTTGCGGGCAAGCGCCCGGGGCTTGCGACATTGAAGGTGCTCGGGGCCGACAGCGCGGCGGTGCTGCGTATCTATGGCTTGCAGATATTGGCGGTTGCCGCTGCCGCGATTGCCGCCGGGTTGATTGCGGGCGCCTTGGCCCCCGCGGCGATCGGCGCGATTGCGGGCGACGTCCTGCCGGTCAAGCCGGGACTGGCCGTCTATCCGCTGCCGCTCGCGGTCAGCGCGGCCTATGGGTTGCTCATCGCGATTGCCTTTGCGCTGCCACCGCTCGCCGCGACGCGCCATATTCCGGCCGCGGGCCTCTACCGCGCGACGGTCGACGGCGCGGGCCGGATCGAAAAGCGCGTGCTGGCCGCCGTTGCCCTCGCCTTCGCCGCCATCGTCGCCCTCGCGGTCGGCACGGCGCGCGAACCGCTGTTTGCGCTGGGCTTCATCGGGGCGGCGGTGCTGCTGCTCCTGATCCTCGTCGCGCTCGGCTGGCTGGTGCGCCGTATCGCGAGCCGGCTGCCGCGCCCGAAGCGACCGCTGCTGCGCCTTGCGCTCGCCAATCTGCATCGCCCCGGCGCTGCAACCGGCGCGCTCGTCGTCGCGCTCGGCCTGGGGTTGACGCTGTTCGTCACCCTCGCCGCGATCCAGACGAGCATCACCGCCGAAATCGCGCGCACCGTACCCGAACGCGCGCCGAGCTTTTTCGTCCTCGATATTCCGCGCGACCGGACGGCAGCGTTCCGCACGCTGGTGACCGGGGCGGACGACAAGGCGGCGATCAACATGATCCCCGCGCTGCGCGGCAGCGTCACCGAATTTGCCGGCAAGCGCGTCGACGAACTCGCTGAACTGCCCGAAGGCGCGTGGGTGCTGCGCGGCGACCGCGGCCTCACCTACAGCCCCGTGCTGCCCAAGGGCAGCAGCTTGACCCAGGGCCAGTGGTGGGCCCGGGATTACAAGGGCCCGCCGTTGGTCAGCGTCGAGGCCGATGTCGCCAAATCGCTGGCACTGAAGATCGGCGATACGCTGTCGGTCAATGTGCTGGGGGTGGAGGTGCAGGCGCGGGTCGCCTCTTTCCGCACCGTCGAATGGGACAATTTCGGGCTCAACTATGCGCTCGTCTTTTCGCCCGGCACCTTCGACGCGGCGCCGCATAACATGGTGGCGACCGTCGCCGTCGGCCCGCAGGCCGAAACCGCGCTGGCGCGCAGCATCCCCCGCGCCTTCCCCTCGGCCTCGCTGATTCAGGTGCGCGACGTGGTGAGCCAGGTGACGAGCCTGCTGACGCAGATGAGCCAGGCGATCGCTGCGGCGGCGAGCATCGCGATCCTGGCCGGCATTGCCGTGCTGATCGGTGCGATCGCCGCGAGCCGCGAGCGACGCGTCTATGACAGCGTAATCCTGAAACTGCTCGGCGCGACACGCGGCCAGATTCTGGGGGCGCAGGGGCTGGAATATGCGCTGCTCGCCGCGATCCTCGCGCTGCTCGCGCTCGGCCTCGGGCTCGTCGCGGCGCATTATGTGGTGGTCGAGCTGTTCGACTTCCGCTTCGCCCCCGATCCGCTCGTGGTTGGCGCGACGCTGGTCTGCGGTGCGGGCCTCGCCTTCCTGATCGGCATCGCCGGAAGCTGGCCCTTGCTGTCGGCGAAACCCGCGCAGGCGCTGCGCAGCCTCTAGGGTCAGGACCCTAGTTCAAGATCCGCACCACCGCCGAAATCGCCGAGAGGCCGAGGACGACCGCGACCATCGCCTGCCACAGATGCGCCGGAACGCGGCCGAAGTGGCGGCCGCCCAGATGATTGCCGAGCCACATCGGCACGAACAGCAGCAGCGCGAGGATGAACAGGCGGTGCGTCGCGAGCCCGGTCCACAGCGCCGCGAGCGTCCCTGCGATGGCGGTGGCGAAAAAGATCAGCATCATCGACGCGCGCGCGGTCCGCGGATCGAGCCGGCGGCGCAGGTAGAAGGGCACCACCGGCGGCCCCGGCATCGCGGCGAAGCCGGTGAGCAGGCCCGACGCAATCCCCGTCCCGCCGATGGCGACGCGGCCGGGCCGATGTCCCTCGGGCTGCTTGGGCATCAGGATCGCCAGGAACGCGCCGACCGCGACGAGCGTGATCATCAGGCGCGCGACATCGGGGGTGATCGCTTTCAGCGCGAGCATGCCGAGCGGCGTCGTCGCCATCGCGATCAGCCCGATCGGCACCGCCGTATGGCGGTCGGCATCGGCCAGGATGACGCGCAGCCCGACCGGACCGATCAGCAATTGCAGGATGATCGCCACGACGACCGCCTGCCCCGGCGGCACGATCATCCCGAGCAGCGGCACGAGGATGATCGCCATGCCGAAACCGGTCAGCCCTCGCACATAGGCCGCGCCGAACGTCATCGCCGCAGCGCCCGCAAAGGTGAGCGGCGCCAGGCCGACGAGAGCCTTGATGCCGGTCAAGCGGGGCGCAGGTCCGGCGGGGTCGCTTCGCCCTTCAGCATCGCGATCGCTTCGGCGAGCGGCAGGATGCGCTGGCCATCCTGGCCGAGGGTGCGGATCGCGACAGTGCCTTCGTCGGCCTCGCGTTTGCCGACGACGAGCAGATAGGGAACTTTCTGCAGGCTGTGCTCGCGCACCTTGTAGTTGATCTTTTCGTTGCGCAGGTCGGTTTCGACGCGGATGCCCGCCGCCTCGAGCTGCGCCGCGGCGTCCTTCGCATAATCGTCGGCATCGGACACGATCGTCGCGACGACCGCCTGCACCGGCGCGAGCCATGTCGGGAAGCGGCCCGCGAAATGCTCGATCAATATGCCGATGAAGCGCTCGTAAGTACCGAGGATCGCGCGGTGGAGCATCACCGGGCGGTGGCGCTCGCCATCTTCGCCCACGTAGGATGCATCGAGGCGTTCGGGCATGACGCGGTCGGATTGGATCGTGCCGCACTGCCACGTCCGGCCGATCGCGTCGGTCAGGTGGAATTCGAGCTTTGGTGCATAGAAGGCGCCTTCGCCCGGCAATTCCTCCCAGCCATAATCGTCGTTCGCCATGCCCGCGCGCGCGACCGCCTCACGCAGTTCCTGCTCGGCCTTGTCCCACATCGCGTCGGTGCCGAAGCGCATCTCGGGCCGCAGCGCGAGCTTCACGGCATATTTCTCGAAGCCGAGCTGTTTGTAGACGCGGTCGAGCAGTTCGCAGAAGGCGCGCACTTCCTCGACGATCTGATCCTCGCGGCAGAAGATATGGCCGTCGTCCTGCGTGAACTGGCGCACGCGCATGATGCCGTGCAGCGCACCATGCGGTTCGTTGCGGTGGCAGCAGCCCATTTCGGCCATGCGCAGCGGCAGGTCGCGGTACGACTTGATCCCCTGGCGGAAGATCAGGACGTGCGCGGGGCAGTTCATCGGCTTGAGCGCCATCCACTCGGCATCGTCGGAGACGAGCGGGCCGTCGTCTTCGATATTCGGCACCTCGTCGGGGATGACGAACATATTCTCGCGATACTTGCCCCAGTGGCCCGACTGTTCCCACTGGCGCGCGTCCATCACCTGCGGCGTCTTGACCTCCTGGTAGCCGGCGCCGTCGATCGCCCGGCGCATATAGGCCTCGAGCTCGCGATAGATGCGATAGCCCTTGGGGTGCCAGAAGACGCTGCCGTGCGCTTCTTCCTGGAGGTGGAAGAGGTCCATCTCGCGGCCGATCTTGCGGTGGTCGCGTTTCGCGGCTTCCTCCAGCCGGACGAGATGCTCGGCGAGCTGCTTCTTGTTGAGCCAGCCGGTGCCGTAGATGCGCGAAAGCTGCGCATTTTTCTGGTCGCCGCGCCAATAGGCGCCCGAGACTCGCGTCAGCTTGAAGGCCGCCGGGTCAAGCTTGCCGGTCGAAGCCAAATGCGGCCCGCGGCACATGTCCATCCAGCCGTCTCCCGAGCGGTAGACGGTCAGTTCCTCGCCCTCGGGCAGTTCGGCGGCCCATTCGGCCTTGAACGTCTCACCCTCGGCCTGCCATTTGGCGATCAGCTTGTCGCGTTCCCACACCTCGCGCGTCAGCGGAAGGTCGGCGGCGATGATACGGCGCATCTCCTCCTCGATCAGCGGCAGTTCGTCGTCGCGGAACGGGCCGCGGTCGGCGGTTGGCGCGAAATCATAATAGAAACCGTCGTTCGTCGAGGGACCGAAGGTGATCTGCGTGCCGGGAAACAGATTCTGCACTGCCTCCGCCAGCACATGCGCATAGTCGTGGCGCACGAGTTCGAGCGCATCGGCCTCGTCGCGGCTCGTGACCAGCGCAAGGTTGGTGTCTTCCTCCAGCGGCCGCATGATGTCGCGCAGTTCGCCGTCGATCTTTGCGGCAAGTGCCGCCTTGGCGAGGCCGGGGCCGATGTCTGCCGCGATCTGCGCCGGAGTAGTGCCGCGTGCGACTTCTCGGGCAGAGCCGTCGGGAAGGGTGACGCGGATCATCTCGGACATTGGAAATCGGGCCTTTCTGGCGGAATAAACTGCGCCCCTTTGCCAGCGCGCGAAAGCAGCGGCAAGGGCCGTTTTCACCGCGAGGGCTTGCAATGATACAATGTATCATTATGTCACGCCCGCCGCCCCCTCTGTCGAAAGCCCGAACCATGTGCCTCCCCGCCCGCCCCTCGCTGCGTTCGCGCGCCGCCGACCTTATCGGAGTCGGGCTGTCGCTCGCCTGCCTCGTCCATTGCCTCGCACTGCCGCTGCTCCTGCTCGCGGCGCCCGCGCTGAGCGCCTGGCTCTCGCTGCCCGAGAGCTTTCATGCGGTGATCCTGCTGCTCGCCGCGCCCGCGGCGGCGCTTGCGCTGGCCGACGGCCGATCCCGAAACCGGCGACCGCCTGTTCACCACCATGGGCGCGCTCGCCCTTGCCAGCGCACACATCGTCAACTGGCGATTGCGGCACGCGAAAGGCTGACGCCTCCAGCGCGATTGGCTCGCTTGTCATTGTGTCAATGTCGCTTGACAAGAACGAATCCCTGTGTCAATGTTCCTTTACTGTTTAACAAGGGAGCTTGACCGATGCCGCCGATTTTCCGTGCTCTTTGCTGGGCCCTCGCCATCATGTGCGTCGCCTTTGCGCAGATCCTCGACATCATTCCCGAGAATATCGCGACGATGCTGATCATCGTGCTGCCCGCGATTATGATCGCAACGACGCCGCGCGACGGCCGCGCCTGCGCCAAGCGGACGGCGGCCTGAACCATGGCAAGCGCAACCGAAACCTCCGCCCGGCGTGCCGCAGGATTTTGGGCGATCGCCTTTCTGATCGGCATGTTCGGCACCGCATGGCTGCTGAAAACGAGCAAGGTCATCGCGGCACCCTGGGGTCTTGCGATCATGATTCTCCCGATGCTGCTGCTGATCCCGATGGTGCGCGCGACCGAGCGCATGCAGCGCGAAACTGGCTGCGCATCGGTCGTTGCCACGCGCTACAATCGCCGGATGCTGGTCGCTTCCTTCGCGTATGTGATCGGACTGGGCGGCGCGCTGCTCCTGTTTCGACAGCAGGAGGCAGCCAAGCCGTTCGCCGCGCTGCTCGCGCTGCTGCCGACTCTCCCCGTGTTCGGAATGATCTGGGCGATGGCACGCTATGTTATCGAGGAGAGCGATGAGTATTTGCGCGCGCGGACGGTGAACGCGGCGCTGATCGCCACTGGCCTGCTGCTTGCGGTGGCGACTTTCTGGGGTTTCCTGACGACCTTCGGCGTTGCGTCGGCGGTGCCGATGTGGACCGCCGTCCCGGTGTGGTGTCTTGGCCTGGGGCTGGGACATGTCATCGGCAAGGTTCGCGGCCTGTGAAGAACCGCCTGAAGGTTCTGCGCGCCGAGCGTGACTGGAGCCAGCAGGACCTCGCCGACCGGCTCGAGGTGTCGCGCCAGTCGGTCAACGCGATCGAGACGGGAAAATATGATCCGTCGCTGCCGCTCGCCTTCCGCATTTCCGACCTGTTCGGCCTGCCGATCGAAGCCATATTCCTGAAAGACTGAACCCATGAAACGACTTTCCATCGCCGCGCTGTTCGTCCTCCTGATCGCCACCATCGCACCGCGCGCCGATGCCGCGGAAGGCGCCGCCGGATGCGGCACCGGCCTGCTCGAAGGCAAGCGGATCACGGTCGAGGTCGAAGGCGACGGTCCCGACGTCGTGCTGATCCCCGGCCTGTCCTCGCCGCGCGCGGTCTGGGCGCCCACTGCCGAACGGCTGAAAGCGACGCATCGCCTGCACCTTGTCGAGGTGCGCGGATTCGGCGGCGATGCGCCGGGCCCGAATGCCGAGGGCCCGATACTCGAGCCGATGATGCGCGAGATTGCCGACTATATCGACGATTGCATCGTCGACCAAGGCCGCCCCGCTCCGGCGGTCATCGGCCATTCGCTCGGCGGCCTGACCGCGATGATGATCGCCGCCCGTGCCCCCCAGGAAGTCGGCCGGCTGATGGTCGTCGACAGCCTGCCCTTCTTCGGTATGTTATTTGGCCCGACCGCAACCGTCGCAAGCGTCGAGCCGCAGGCCGCCGCGATGCAGACGATGCTCGCCGCAAGGGATAGCGCCGAGGCCGACGACCGGACGTTGCAGATGATGTCGGCCACCGACGCCGGCCGCGCGCAGGTCAAAGCCTGGACGCGGGCGGCGAACGCGAAGGTGGCGGCGCAGCTGATGTATGATGACATGACCACCGATCTTCGTCCCGAGCTGAGCGCGATCGCTGCGCCGTTCACGATGCTCTATCCGCTCGATGCCAGCGCGATGCCCGAAGCGATGGTCGATGACCTCAACAAGGGCGCCTTTACAACGGCGAAGACCGTGAAGCTGAAGCGGATCGACGGCAGCCGCCATTTCATCATGCTCGATCAGCCCGAAGCCTTTGCCGACGCGGTCGACGAATTCCTGGCGAACTAAGGCGATGCACCCTGTGCTGCCGGCGTGGGGAGGCGGCAGCGGACTTCGGCTACCGGGTAGGCGCTCAGGACAAGGTCGGCATATATCTGGCGGGAGCAAGTAAGTGTTCCCCCGCGGGTAGGATCCGGATACCGCCCTTGCCTGCGCCCCGGCCGCTCGCTAGGGCAGCGGCAACCCGAAAGGAGCCGCCACAATGTTCAAGCGCCTGTTTGTCGATCATCCGAAAAGCGTAGACGAAAATTACGTCGAGCATTTCGCGGTCGCCTCGCGCTTCGGCTTCACGATGATCTGGGGCGGCCTGTGCGCGCTGGTCCACGCGGTCGTGCCCGGCTGGTGCATCACCACCGGCAGCGACACCATCCAGCGGCTCAACAAGATCATGGTCGAACAGCGCCGCGCCAAGGGCCAGGCCGTGGCGCAGATGAACACGGTCGACTGGGTAATCTGACGTCGGTGGGGGCGATCTGGCACCCAAATACCCGTTCGCATCGAGCGAAGTCGAGATGCCCCTCGGCCAAGCGTTGCCCCAACGGGTGTCTCGACTTCGCTCGACACGAACGGAATGAGAGGTCGGTTCGATGAGTGAACCCGCAATGCCCGAGTATCTGGACCGTCCCGGTCGCCCGCGGCTTGCCTACCGCCATGCCAGTGGCGCAGGGCCGACGATCATATTCCTACCCGGCTATATGTCCGACATGGCCGGGGGCAAGGCGACCGCGCTGCAGGCCTGGGCCAGCGCCGAGGGCCGCGCGTCGCTGCTCCTCGACTATGCCGGCTGCGGCCTGTCCGACGGACTTTTTGCCGACCAGACCTTGCTCGACTGGCGCGGCGACGTGCTCGACCTGATCGACGCAAAGATCGAGGGGCCGGTGATCCTTGTCGGATCGTCGATGGGCGGCTGGCTGATGCTGCTTGCGGCGCGCGAGCTGGTCGCGCGCGACGGGCCGACGCGGGTGGCGGGACTGGTCGGCATCGCCGCGGCGCCCGACTTCACCCGCTGGGGTTTCTCGCCGGAGGAAAAGGCGATCATCCTTGCCGAAGGCGCGCTGATCGAAGAAACGCCCTATGGCGATCAGCCCTATGTGACGACGCGCGCCTTCTTCCAGTCGGGCGAAGCGAACTTGTTGCTCGACGGTGAAATTCCGCTCGCCTGCCCCGTGCGGCTGCTCCACGGGCAGGAAGACGGCGACGTGCCGCCCGACATCAGCCTGCGCCTTGCCGCGGCGCTTGCCAGCGACGATGTGCAGGTGACGCTGGTCAAGGGCGGCGACCACCGCCTGTCGCGCGATGGCGACATCGCCCTGTTGATCGATACCGTCGCGCGCCTCGCGACCCATCCGGACTGAAGGACAATCATGGCCCGCAGCGACTATAAATTCCATGTGCGCAAACGCGTTCGCTATGCCGAGATCGACGCGCAGCGCGTCGTATTCAACAGCCGCTACCTTGAATATTTCGACATCGGCATCACCGAATATTGGCGCGCGGCGGGTGTATATGATCGCTGGCCCGGCCACGACAGCCCCGAATTCCATGTTGCGCGCGCCGAGATCGACTATCGTGCGCCCATCCTGCTCGACGAGGAAATCGACATCTGCGTGCGCGCGGCGCGGGTCGGGCGCAGTTCGATGGTCTTTCATTTCGAACTGCACGGCGCGGGCGTGGACGATCTCCGCGCGACGGGCGTTCTGGTCAACGTCCATGTCGCCGAAGCGCAGGGCGCGCCGAGCCCGGTCCCCGATGAATTCGTAAATCTGTTCGAAGCGTTTGAAGGTCGCCCGCTTCGTGCCTAATATGGGGGCATGACCAAATATCTCCACACGATGATCCGCGTTTCGGATCCCGACGCCACCATCGACTTCTTCAAGCTGATCGGGCTTGAGGAAGTCCGCCGCTTCGACAGCGAAGCGGGACGGTTCACGCTGATCTTTCTGGCCCCGCCGGGACAGGCCGGCATTGCCGAGGTCGAACTGACCTATAACTGGCCGCCCGAGGATGGCAGCGCCCCCGAAAGCTATTCGGGTGGGCGCAACTTCGGGCATCTCGCCTATCGCGTCGACAATATTTACGAAACCTGCCAGCGCCTGATGGACGCCGGCGTAACGATCAACCGCCCGCCGCGCGACGGCCATATGGCCTTCGTGCGATCACCCGACGGCATTTCGGTCGAGCTGTTGCAGGACGGCCATCTGGAGCCTGCCGAACCCTGGGCCTCCATGCCGAACACGGGAAGCTGGTAGATCGTGCAACCAAGGCGGCGCGCGCGCGTGTCCGTCTTGGAAGGCATGAGGCCGGCGAGACATAGGAGAAGAGCGTGAGCGCGCTGGAAATCGTCCGCATCCCCGTCCTCAGCGACAATTATGTCTGGCTGGTCCACGATCCGGCGAGCTTCGAAACGATGGTCGTCGATCCCGCGGTGGCGGAGCCGGTGCTGGCCGAGGCGGACGCGCGCGGCTGGCCGATCACCGCGATCTGGAACACCCATTGGCACCCCGACCATACGGGCGGCAACGCCGACATCAAGGCAAAGACCGGGTGCGAGATCATCGCGCCGGCGGCAGAACTCGAGCGCATACCGACTGCCGACCGCCTCGTCGCCGATGGCGACCGGGTCATGCTCGGCGCGCATGTCGCCGATGTCTGGGCGGTCCCCGCACACACCGCCGGGCATATCGCCTATCATTTTGCCGGGGACGGCGTGATCTTCGTCGGCGACACATTGTTCGCGATGGGATGCGGGCGCCTGTTCGAAGGCACCGCCGACCAGATGTTCGCGAACATGCAGCGCCTCGCCACCCTCGACGATATGACGCGCGTCTATTGCGCGCACGAATATACGCTGTCGAACGCGCGCTTCGCGGTGACGGTCGATCCCAACAACCGCGCGCTGGCCGAGCGCCTGAGCGCGGTCGAAACGGCGCGCGCGCAAGGCATAGCCACGGTGCCGACGACGATCGGCGACGAGCGCGCGACCAACCCCTTTCTTCGTGCGCCCAGCGCGGCCGAACTCGGCCGTATCCGCGCCCTCAAGGATGCGGCCTGAGGTGCGCCGCTTCAGCGCCCGTTCAGCGTCCGTCCGCCAAACAACGCCCGTCAGGACAACTATGATGACCATGCCCCGCTTTGCCCTTTGCACCGCACTGATCGGCGCCGCCGCCTCGCTTGCCGGCTGTGCGCCGTCGGGAAGCGGCGCCCCCGGTGCCGCGGCGCTGACGCCCAAGCAGGCGGCGACGCTCGACAAGCAGCTCGCTGGCAAGACGCCGGGCACCCCGGTCAAATGCCTGCCCAATTACCGTTCGATGGACAGCATTCGCGTGTCGGACGACATCCTGCTCTATCGGTCGGGGCGCAATCTGGTTTACCGCAACACGCTGAAGGGCAGTTGCCCCGGCCTGGCGCGCGACAGCGACATCATGGTCGTGCGCCAGTTCGGATCGTCGACCTGCGAAGGCGACTTCTTCTATCTCGTCGACCGCAGCAGCGGCATTCGCGGTCCGACATGCGTCTTTGGCGAATTCGTTCCCTATCGCAAACCGGCGGGGGACGGCGGCTGAACCAAAGGTTCGGTCACAGGCGGGGTTCCGGTTTGCGCCGAGCTTTTCGGGTCGCACCCCCGCCTGTATCCCGCCGCGCGTGCGCCGGAGGATAGGCAATAGCCGGGAAGCGAAAGACAGTTTTGAGGTGGGAAGCGCGCGTTGCCGCCTTTCTCAACCGCTTACCCTGAGCTTGTCGAGGGGGGCCGGGATGACGCACGAGCTGCAGTCCGGCGTCGATAATGCGCTCCCCGGCGAAGGCCTGGCCCCAGAGCGTCGAACGCCGCCGTTGGCGGTGTAAAGAGCTGGACCACGACCTTCGCCAGATCTGGATCGAAATGACCGGAAACGACCGATTGCGGACATCCGGTAAACGATGCAAAGTTCATTGATGCAACATTCGTCCTTAGTCGCCTTTCTTTCTGGAATTCTAACCGCAGAAGCTTTTGCGGAAGAAATCGCCGATGAGGTGGGCGCATTTTATGCCGATCTTCACGAAACCCGGCACGGCTTCATCGACATTTCAAACGGGCCAAATTTTGTGATGGATCAGGCCGCTGCTCGACTGTTGCTGCATGCGATAGCCACCAAGAAAATGCCTGCTGAAGCAGCGGTCTATGTTGCCGATTGCATCGTAGCGAGTGACGATATTGAGTTTGCTGATGAAGCGACACGAGATGCCGTGTCCTTTGTCGAAGATGACAGCAGCCTCTTTGTAGATGGCCGCAGTGAGATCTGGACGCAGAAAGAAATCTTTAGCGCTTTGGAAAAGCTCAATTGAACGTCTGGTTTGTCGAGCTTGGACGTCAAATGCTCACTTCCGCTTCCCACCCCAAACCGGCCCTTCCGCCCGCTCCCTAATCCCAGCCCTCCGCGCGCTCCTGATCGGCGGCGCGCGGTTCGACCCAGCGGGCGACGCCGTCGGTCAGCGTCTCGCGCTTCCACAGCATGACGTCGGTCTTCAGCCGGTCGATCAGAAAGGTGCAGGCGGCAAGCGCTTCGGCGCGGTGCGGACTGCTGGCGAGGACGAGCACGATCGTCTCGCCCGGCGCCATCGCGCCGACACGGTGGATCAGCGTCAGCGCCGACAGGCGCCAGCGGTCGGCGGCGGCGTGCGCCAGGTCGGCGAGGCCGCGCTCGGTCAGTTGCGGGTGATGTTCGAGGAACAATTGGGTCACGCCGTCGTCGCCGCGCACCCGGCCGACGAAGCTTGCGGTCGCGCCGTGCCCGCCCGCATCGTGGCGGTCGGTCTCGGTCGCAAAGTCGATCGCGCCCACCTGGACGACGACGCGGATCATCCGCCCGTCACCGGCGGGAACAGCGCGACGTCGCGGGCGCCGGCGAGCGCCGCGTCATTGCCCATCATCTGGCCGTCGATCGCAACGCGAATCCGCGCCGGTTCGGCAAAGGCCCGGGCGCCGCGGTCGTCGCGCGCGGCGAGCCATGCGATCAGGTCGGACGCGGTCGCGACGCTGGCGGGCGGTTCGACCTGCTCCTCGCCGCATCCCATGCGTTCGCGCACCCAGGCGAAATAGGCGAGCTGCAGCGCCACCACCGTCAATCCATATGCTTCAGGCCGACGCGCAGATAGTCCCAGCCGGTGATCATCGTCAGCACCGCCGCGCCCCACAGGGTCGCCAGGCCGACGCTGCGGACCCATTCCATCGCGGGCAAAGCGCCCGCCAGGATCAGCGCACCGAACGAGACAAGCTGAAAGGTCGTCTTCCATTTGGCGAGCCGGGTGACCGGCATCGACACCTGCAAGGTCGCGAGGAATTCGCGCAGCCCCGACACGATGATCTCGCGCAGCAGGATGACGAGCGCGGCGATGACGTGAACGCCGGTGATGTCGCGCGTGAAGACGAGCAGCAGGATCACCGCCGCGATCATGATCTTGTCGGCGATGGGATCGAGGAAGGCGCCGAGCCGCGACACGGTGCCGCGCGCGCGGGCGACATAGCCGTCGAAATAGTCGGTGATGCCCATCAGGCAATAGAGGACGAAGGCCAGCGCATAATAGAGTGGCGCCGGCTGGTGCGTCCCCTCGCGCGCGCCCGGCCACAGCAGCGCCAGCAGGATCGGAACCGTCAGAATGCGCGAAAGCGTCAAGATGTTCGGTAGGCTGAGCATGACCCCTGATCGCGCGAAAGTTCCAAAATGGGCTTTGACCGTCCAAGCCCTAACCGATAAGCCCCCCGTGCGACAACCGAATTGCCCCTTTGGCGCGGCCGGGTCGCTATGTCGGACTGCAATGATGGAATTTCAATGACCGGATCCTTTGCGCTTTTGAAGCAACGCCGGTTCCTTCCCCTGTTCGTCACGCAATTGCTCGGCGCGTTCAACGACAATCTGTTCAAGAATGCGATGGTGCTGTTCGTCGTCTACGGCGTCTTCAACGACGAAGCGTCCGAAACGCTGTTCAGCGCGGTCGCAACGGGGCTGTTCATCCTGCCTTTCTTCCTCCTGTCGGCGCTCGCCGGGCAGCTTGCCGACACGCGCGACAAGGCGATGATCATCCGCATCGTCAAATTCTGCGAAATCCTCATCATGGCCGTCGGCGGCGCCGGGCTGGTCCTCGCATGGATGGGCTGGGCGGTGCATCTGGTCGCCATCCCGCTGATGATGCTGGCGCTGTTTTCGATGGGCATCCACTCGACCTTCTTCGGCCCGATCAAATATGCGATCCTCCCGCAGCATCTGCACAGCGACGAGGTGCTGGGCGGCACCGGGCTGGTCGAGGCGGGTACCTATATCGCGATCCTTGCGGGGACGATCCTCGCCGGCATCATCGACGTCGAATGGGCGGCGCTCGGCGTCGTGCTCGTCGCCTTCATCGGCTATTGGACCGGGCGCAAGGTGCCGCCCGCGCCGCCGCAGCACGAGGAAACGGGGATCGACTGGCACATCGTCCGCTCGTCCATCGCGCTGGTGCGCGGCACGATGCACATCAAGCGGCTCTATCTCGCGATCCTGTCGATCAGCTTCTTCTGGACGATCGGCGCGGTGCTGTTCATCCAGTTCCCGCCGCTGGTGAAGAATATCCTCCACGCCGACAAGAGCGTCGCGAGCCTGTTCCTCGCGGTCTTCTCGATCGGCATCGCGATCGGCTCGGTCGCGGTCAACCGGCTGCTCAAGGGCGAGGTATCGGCGCGCTACAGCCCGGCGAGCGTCGTCGTGATGGGCGCGTTCGTCGTCGCCTTCTATTTCGTCTGCCGCAACTGGGAACAGGATCCTGCGGGCACGCTCTATGGCATCGGCGGTTTTCTGAATCACGCCGACGTCATCCCGCTGCTCGCCAGCCTGATGGGCATCGCGATCAGCGGCGGCATGTTCGTCGTGCCGCTCTATGCCTTCCTCACCACCACCGTGCCCAAGGACCAGACCGCACGCACCGTCGCGGCGAACAATATCGTCAATTCGGGCGCGATGGTCGCGGGCTCGCTGCTCGCCATCGGGCTCGGCTTCGCGGGCGTCGGCGTCGTCGATCAATTGTTGATGAGCGCGGTCATGTGCCTGATCTCGGCGTGGCTGGCGGTCAAGCTTCACCGCGCCTGCGACTGACGCCGCCGCCCGCCGTCCTCTTCCGCCTCAGCGTTCCCCCGCCGCCAGCCGCGCGCGCAGCGCCGCCAGCTCGCGCGGTGGCAAGGGGGCGAGCGCCGCCGCCGGCTTGCCCTTGCGCAGCCGGGCGCGATCCTTGTCGGACGGTTCGACGCGCCGCACGCGCACCGGCACGACGCCCTGGCGGTGCGCGCCGAGCGCTTCCGCGGCCCCTTTCGACAGGTCGATGATGCGCCCGCCGCCGGCGAACGGCCCGCGGTCGTTGACGCGCACGAGGATCCGACGCCCGCTGTCGAGCGCCGTCACCTCGACATAGGTCGGCAGCGGCAGCGTGGTATGCGCGGCGGTGATCCAGCCGGGACGGAATTTCTCGCCATTCGCGGTGCGGTTTCCCGATTCGCTGCCGTACCAGCTCGCATAGCCGACGGCGTCATAGGCGGGCGCGGCGGCGGGGACATAGGTCGTTCCGCGCACCGCATAGGGTTTGCCGATCCGCACCGGCGTATCGGCCACCGGGCGATATTGGCCGCCCGCGCAGGCGGACAGCGCCAGCATGGCAAGCCCCGCCCCCGCCGCGCGCAGCATCGCCTATCCCATCACCCACTGGCGCCGCGCATAGCCCTGCGCCCACAAAAGCGCGGTCAGGTCGTGGTGGCGGATCGCCGCGTCGGCGGCGGCGGCGGCGGCGGGATGCGGGTGATAGCCGATGCCGAGCCCGGCCGAGGTGATCATCGGAATATCGTTCGCGCCGTCGCCGACCGCCAGCGTGTCGCCCAGCGCCAGCCCGCGCGCCGCCGCCTCGGCGCGCAGCGTTTCGAGCTTGGTGGTGCTGTCGACGATCGGTTCGGTAACCTTGCCGGTCAGCTTGCCGCCGGCGATCTCCAGATCGTTCGCAACCACCTTGTCAAAGCCGATCGCTTCGGCGACCGGCGCGGCAAAGGGCAGGAAACCGCCCGACACCAGCACCGACCAGGCGCCATGCGCCTTCATCGTCTGGACCAGCGTGCGCGCGCCGCGGGTCAGTCTGACCCGCTCCGCCCGGCATTCGGCGATCGTCGCCTCGGCCATGCCGCCGAGCAGCCCGACGCGCTCGATCAGCGCGGCGCGAAAATCGAGCTCGCCGCGCATCGCGCGTTCGGTGATCGCGGCGATCTGCGGCTTGATCCCGGCATAGTCCGCGAGCTCGTCGATGCATTCGACGGTGATCATCGTCGAATCCATGTCGGCGATGATCAGCTTCTTCGTCCGGTCGCCAAGCGGCTGGACGACGACGTCGAGCGCGCCATGGTCCATTTTCGCCAGTTCGGCGCGCGCGCTGACCAGACTGCCCTGAAAGAAGATGTCCGCAGCGTCGCCCTGATCGATCCAGTGCGGCGCGCCTACCTCATGCTCCGTCGCATCAAGGCGGTCGATCGCTTCGCGGACCACCTCGCCCGTCAGCTTCCCGGCTGCTATCAGCGTTGCAACGAACATGGCATCTCCTTCTTCTTCCTTCACGCACCGTCCACCGGTGGCGCTTATCGCTGGCCCCACCGCCAGCGGCAAGAGCGCATTGGCGGTCGCCCTCGCCCAGGCGCTCGGCGACGCAGAGGTCGTCAACGCCGACGCGAGTCAGGTTTATGCGGACATCCCCCTCCTCTCGGCACGGCCGGACGCGGCGGAGATGGCCGGCATCCCGCATCGCCTCTTCGGTCATGTCGATGGCGGGTCCGCCCACAATGCGGCGCGTTGGGCCGAAGAAGCGCGCCGCACCCTGTCCCACGCGCACGCCGCGGGGAAGGTTCCCATCCTCGTCGGCGGCACCGGCCTCTACCTGCGCACGCTGCTCGACGGCATCGCCCCGGTTCCCGAAATCGACCCGGAGATTCGCGAAGCGGTGCGCGCGCTGCCCGTCGCCGATGCTTATGCCGCGCTCGCCGCAGCCGATCCCGCCGCCGCCGCTCGGCTCAATCCCGCCGACACGACCCGCATCGCGCGCGCGCTCGAGGTGGCGCGCGCGACCGGCCGGACGCTCGCCGCGTGGCAACAGGACCGCAGCGGCGGCATAGCCGGGGACATCACGCTGGTGCCGCTCATCCTGTTGCCGCCGCGCGACTGGCTGCGCGAGCGCTGCGACACCCGCCTCGTCGACATGTTCGACGGCGGCGCGATCGACGAGGTGAGCGCGCTGCTGGCGCGGGGGCTCGATCCCGATCTCCCCGTCATGCGCGCGATCGGCGTGCCGCAGGTCGCGGCGCATGTCCGCGGCGAAACGAGCCGCGCAGAGGCGCTTGCGGCGGCACAGGCGGCGACCCGCCAATATGCGAAGCGGCAATATACCTGGTTCCGCCACCAGCCCCCCGCCGGATGGCCACGCCACGAAGAGTCATTATCCGTCGATTCAATCAATCAAATCGCAATATTATTACGTGATAGACTGTTGACAGGATAGAATCATATACCTATTGCCCGCTGCCTGCTGCGGCGCAACAAGGCCGCGGACAGGCTGCGTCCAGCATCGGGCCGCACGAAGAAAGGAGCGCGTGTCGTGAAGGAAATGAGTGGTGCCGACATGGTGGTTCAGGCGCTGGTCGACCTCGGGGTCGATACGGTGTTCGGCTATCCGGGCGGCGCGGTGCTTCCGATCTACGATGCCCTCTTCAATCATCCCTCGATCAAGCATGTCCTCGTTCGCCACGAACAGGCCGCGACCCACGCGGCAGAGGGCTATGCGCGCTCGACCGGCAAGCCCGGCGTCGTGCTCGTCACATCGGGGCCGGGCGCGACCAATGCCGTCACCGGCATCACCGACGCGCTGCTCGATTCGATCCCGATGGTCGTGCTGACGGGTCAGGTGCCGACGACGCTGATCGGCACCGACGCCTTTCAGGAATGCGACACGGTGGGCATCACGCGCCACTGCACCAAGCATAATTATCTGGTCATGGACCCCGACCGGCTGGGCGCCGTGATTCACGAGGCTTTCTACATCGCGACGCACGGCCGCCCCGGCCCCGTCGTCATCGACATTCCGAAGAATGTTCAGGTCGCAACGGGCAGCTACAGCGTGCCCGAAAAGATTGAGCATCAAAGCTATCGTCCGCAGGTCGAACCCGATGCCGGCGCCATCGCGCAGGCGATCGACATGATCGCCGCGGCCGAACGCCCGATCTTCTATACCGGCGGCGGCGTCATCAACGCCGGCCCCGACGCCAGCGCGGCGCTGCGCCAGCTCGTTAGCCTGACCGGCGCACCGATCACCTCGACCCTGATGGGGCTGGGCGCCTTCCCGTCGGACGATCCCAAATGGCTCGGCATGCTCGGCATGCACGGCACCTATGAATCGAACATGGCGATGAACCGCGCCGACCTCATCATCGCGGTCGGCGCGCGCTTCGACGATCGCGTCACCGGCCGCCTCGACGCCTTCGCGCCCGAGGCGAAGAAGATCCACATCGACATCGACCGCAGCTCGATCAACAAGATCGTCCCGGTCGACATCGCGGTCGTCGGCGATGCCGGCCGCGCGCTCGATGCGCTCATCGCCGCCTGGGCCGACAAGGGTCACAAGGCGCGCGATCTTGGCGAATGGTGGCGCCGCATTGACGGGTGGCGCGCGACGCGCTGCCTCGACTTTCCCGAAAAGAAGGACGCGGGCGCCGAAATCATGCCGCAGCGTGCGGTCAAGGCGCTGTTCGACGCGACCCGCGGCCGCGATCCGATCATCACCACCGAAGTCGGCCAGCACCAGATGTGGGCGGCGCAGCATTTCGGCTTTGCCGCGCCCAACCGCTGGCTCACCTCGGGCGGGCTCGGCACGATGGGCTACGGATTCCCCGCCGCCGTCGGCGCACAAATCGCGCACCCGAACCGCTTGGTTGTCTGCATCGCGGGCGAAGCCTCGCTCCAGATGAACATTCAGGAAATGGGTACGGTCAGCCAGTACCGCCTGCCGGTGAAAATCTTCATCCTCAACAATGAATGGATGGGGATGGTCCGCCAGTGGCAGGAATTGACCTACGAAAGCCGTTATTCGAACAGCTATTCGGACAGCCTGCCCGATTTCGTGAAACTGGCCGCGGCCTATGGCTGGACCGGCCTGCGCATCGACACGCTCGGCGAGCTCGAGGACGGCATCCGGCAGATGATCGAAACGCCGGGCCCGGTGATCGTCGACTGCCGCGTTGCCAAGCTCGCCAACTGCTTCCCGATGATCCCGTCGGGCGCGGCGCACACCGACATGATCCTCCAGCCGAGCGACGTCATCGGCACGATGGACGACGAAGCGAAAGCGCTGGTGTGATGATGGCAGACGCTCTTCATCCCTTCCCGCCTGCGGGAGGGGCAGCGAGGCTTGCGAACTTGTTCGCTAGCCGCAGCGGGGTGGGCGCCGCAACGCCGCCTGCTCGCTGCGCTCGCACCCACCCCTCGATCCCCTCCCGCAAGCGGGAGGGGAAGGAATAACAATGAAAATCACCACCGAAACGGGCGAGCGCCATGTCCTCGCCGTCACCGTCGATAACGAGGCGGGTATCCTGGCCAAGATCACCGGGCTCTTCTCGGCGCGCGGCTATAATATCGAAAGCCTGACCGTCGCCGACATCAGCGCCGATCATGCGCTGTCGCGGATCACCATCGTCACCTCGGGTCCGCCCGCGGTGATCGACCAGATCATCGCGCAGCTCGACCGGCTGGTGCCGGTGCATCAGGTCACCGACCTCACCGATCAGGGCGCGCATGTCGAACGCGAGATCGCGCTGGTGAAGGTCGCCGGCACCGGCGAAAAGCGCATCGAGGCGCTGCGCCTTGCCGACGTCTTCCGCGCCAAGGTCGTCGATACGACGCTGTCGAGCTTCATCTTCGAAATCACCGGCAACAGCGACAAGGTCGACCGCTTCATCGCGCTGATGCGCGAATGCGGTCTGGTCGAGGTCGGCCGCACCGGCATCGTCGCCATCGCCCGCGGGCCGGAGGCGCTTTAGAGTTTAACCAAACCATTGTCATTCCCGCGAAAGCGGGAACCCAGGGAAGGGTCAGCCGACACACGCTCTGGGTCCCCGCTTTCGCGGGGATGACAAACAGATGAACATACAAAGGGGTTACAGGACATGCAGGTTTACTACGATCGCGACGCCGACCAGGATCTGATCAAGAACAAGAAGGTCGCCATCCTCGGCTACGGCAGCCAGGGCCACGCCCATGCGCAGAATCTGCGCGACAGCGGGGTCAAGGATGTCGCGATCGCGCTGCGTCCCGGCTCGGCGACCGCGAAGAAGGCCGAAGGCGCCGGCTTCCGCGTCCTGTCGAACAAGGAAGCCGCCGCCTGGGCCGACGTCATCATGATCGCGGCGCCCGACGAGCATCAGGCAAGGATTTATTACGACGATCTCGCCGACAATCTGAAGCCCGGTGCCGCGCTCGCCTTCGCGCACGGCCTCAACGTCCATTTCGGCCTCATCGAACCGCGCGCCGACATCGACGTCTTCATGGTCGCGCCCAAGGGCCCCGGCCACACGGTGCGCAGCGAATATCAGAAGGGCGGCGGCGTTCCCTGCCTGATCGCGGTTGCACAGGAAGCATCGGGCAACAGCGGCAACGGCCACGCCAAGGCGCTCGCCCTCAGCTATGCCTCGGCGGTCGGCGGCGGTCGCAGCGGCATCATCGAAACGACCTTCAAGGAAGAGTGCGAAACCGATCTTTTCGGCGAACAGGCGGTGCTCTGCGGCGGCATCACCCATCTGATCCAGGCGGGTTTTGAAACGCTGGTCGAGGCGGGCTATGCCCCCGAAATGGCCTATTTCGAATGCCTCCACGAAACCAAGCTGATCGTCGATCTTCTCTATGAAGGCGGCATCGCGAACATGCGCTATTCGATCTCGAACACCGCCGAATATGGCGACATCAAGACGGGTCCGCGTATCATCACCGAAGAGACGAAGGCCGAAATGAAGCGCGTCCTCGCCGACATCACCTCGGGCCGCTTCGTCAAGGATTTCGTCCTCGACAACCAGGCCGGCCAGCCCGAACTCAAGGCCAGCCGCAAGGCCGCCGCAGCGCATCCGATCGAACAGACCGGCGCCCAGCTGCGCGCGATGATGCCGTGGATCGCCAAGAACAAGCTGGTCGACAAGGCAAAGAATTAAGCCACCTTGCTCCCTCCTCATGCCGTTCGTGCTGAGGAGGGACTGAGCACCGGCGAAGGCCCGTCTCGAAGCACCGCACGCCTTCGGTCCTTCGAGACGCCCCTTCGACAAGCTCAGGGGCTCCTCAGGACAAACGGAATTGGATAGCCCAATTTTCGCCGCCCACCGCGCCGATCTCGCCGTGCTCGCCGCCGACGGCCGCCGCCGCGCGCTCGCGCCGCGCGCCGGGATCGATTTCGCCTCGAACGACTATCTCGCGCTAGCGGGTTCCTACGCGCTCGCCGAAGCGCTGGCGCAGGGCGCCGCGCGCGGCATTCCGGCCGGTTCGGGCGGCTCGCGGCTGCTGCGCGGCAACCATGCCGAGCATGAAGCGCTCGAGGCGCATGCGGCGCGCCACTATGGCACCGAGGCGGCGCTCTTCTTCCCCACCGGCTTCGCGGCCAACGCCGCGCTGTTCGCGACGCTGCCGCAGCGCGGCGACCTGCTCGTCCACGACGCGCTGATCCATGCGAGCGCGCACGACGGGATGAAACTCGGCCGCGCCGACCGCACAGCGGCTGCGCATAACGACCCGCAAGCCTTTGAAGACGCTATCCTCCGCTGGCGCGCAGGCGGCGGCACCGGCACGCCATGGATCGCGGTCGAAAGCCTCTATTCGATGGACGGCGACAGGGCTCCGCTCGCCGACCTCGCCGCTATCGCCGACCGTCACGACGCGGTGCTGATCGTCGACGAGGCGCATGCGACGGGCGTCTATGGCCCGGCAGGACAGGGGCTTGCCCACGCGCTCGCGCCGCGCGCCAATCTGATCACGCTCCACACCTGCGGCAAGGCGCTGGGCTGCGAAGGCGCGTTGCTCTGCGGCCCCGCGATCGTCCGCGACTTCCTCGTCAACCGCGGCCGTCCCTTCATCTTCTCGACCGCGCCCTCGCCGCTCATGGCGTGGCTCGTACGCCAGGCGCTCGAGATCGTCGCCGAACAGCCCGAGCGCGAGGCACGGCTCTCGGGGCTCGTCCGCCACGCCGAAAAGCGGCTCGCGGCGCTCGGCATCGCGCCGAGCGGCAGCCAGATCATCCCCGTCGTCATCGGCGACAACGCCCGCACGATGCGGATTGCCGCCATGCTGCAGGCCGAGGGTTTCGACATCCGCGGCATCCGCCCGCCGACGGTGCCGCAGGGCACGGCGCGGCTGCGCATCGCGATCACCCTCAACGTCTCGACCCGCGACATCGACGCGATGGTCGATGCGCTGTCGGCGGCGATGGCGGCGGCATGACCCGCTTCGTCGTCACCGGCACCGATACCGGCATCGGCAAGACCGTCTTTTCGGCGGCGCTCGCGGGCGCGCTCGGCCTGCCCTACTGGAAGCCGATCCAGTCGGGGCTTGAAGAGGAAACCGACAGCGAAGCCGTCGCGCGCCTCGCCGGCGTTCGCGTCCATCCTGAAACCTGGCGTCTCGTCACCCCCGCCTCGCCGCACCTTGCCGCCGAAATCGACGGCGTGACCATCGACGCCGACGCGCTCGTCCCGCCGCCCGGCGACCTGTTGATCGAAGGCGCGGGCGGCGCGCTCGTCCCCGTCACCCGCACGCTGCTCTACGCCGACCTGTTCGCGCGCTGGCAGATCCCCGTGATCGTCTGCGCGCGCACCGCGCTCGGCACGATCAACCACAGCCTGCTCACGATCGAAGCCCTCAAGGCCCGCCACGTCCCCATCCACGGCATCGCCTTCGTCGGCGAGGCGGCCCCCGACAGCGAAGCGATCATCGCGGCCCTATCGGGCACAAAGCGCCTCGGCCGCCTGCCGGCCGTCGATCCGCTGACGCCGGACAATCTGGCGGCCGCTTTCACCGAAAATTTCAGCATCGCGGATTTCTCCTGACCCCCGCGATTTGCAACGCATCGGTTTTCCACTAGACGAGGACTATGTGGATACGGTCCATTTTCGGTCTATTTGTCGGCGCCTACGCAGGCGGGGTAGTTGCCAGCTACGGCATGCTAATTTGGCTCGACATCAGATTGTCCGATCCGACTCTAGGTGTTTATCCGGTCTATTTCGGCGCCGCCGTCATGTTTTTTACGCTCCCCGGCGCGATCATGGTGGCCGGCATCTTCAATGAGCTGACGCACAAGGGGTTCAGACGCTCGGCCGCCTATGCGCTCGCCGGAGCCGTCGGGACGCTGATTGGGGGACTCATTCTCGCTATCCTTTTCGCGGATTGGCGGTCGATGGTGATCGGTGGTTTGTACGGTGCTTCCACCTCCGCCTGTTGGGCGGCGGTCGATGCATTGTTGAGAGCGGTCGCGCGCGCCAAGTCGACCATGGATTTAGCGGACGACTTCAACCTGACGGATCTCCGCTAACCCATCCTTGCTCCCCGACGAGAAGAAATGACCACGTCCCCCTCTCCCATCTGGCACCCCTTCACCCAGCACGGCCTCGGCGACGCCATCCCGCTCATCGCCCGCGGCGAGGGCGCGCGCCTTTACGACGCCGACGGCAACTATTGGATCGACGCGATCTCTAGCTGGTGGGTCACCACCCACGGCCATGCGCACCCGAAAATCATGGCTGCGATCCGGGCCCAGACCGAAAAGCTCGACCAGCTCATTTTCGCAGGCTGGACGCACGAGCCCGCCGAAAGCCTCGCCGCCGAACTGATCCGCATCACCCCCGCCCCGCTCACCCGCGTCTTCTTTTCGGACTCGGGCTCAACCAGCGTCGAGGTCGCGCTCAAGATGGCGCTCGGCTACTGGTTCAACATCGGCGAGGCGCGCAGCCGCATTCTCGTGCTCGACCACAGCTATCATGGCGACACGATCGGCACGATGTCGGTCGGCGAGCGCGGCGTCTACAACCGCGCGTGGCAACCTTTGCTGTTCGACGTGGGCACCATCCCCTTCCCCCATGAGGCCATGGAACAGGCTACGCTCGACGCGCTCGAAGCCGCTTGCCTTCAAAAACCCGCCGCCTTCATCGTCGAACCGCTGATCCTCGGCGCCGGCGGCATGCTGATCTATCCCGCATGGGTGCTCGCCGAGATGCGCGCCATCTGCGCCGCGCACGGCGTGCTCTTCATCGCCGACGAGGTGATGACCGGCTGGGGCCGCACCGGCACGCGCTTCGCCTGCGACCAGGCGGGGGTGATCCCCGATATCGTCTGCCTGTCGAAAGGCCTCACCGGCGGCGCGATGCCGCTCGCGGTAACGCTGTGCAGCGAAGCGATCTTCGCGGCGCATTATTCGCCCGATCGCGCGAAGACCTTCTATCATTCGTCGAGCTACACGGCGAACCCCATCGCCTGCGCCGCCGCCAACGCCAATCTCGCCATCTGGCGCGACGAACCGGTGCAGCAGCGCATCGACGCGCTCGCCGATGCCCAGGCCGCGCATCTCGCGATGCTGGCCACCGATCCGCGCATCGCCAATCCGCGCCGCCTCGGCACCATCGCCGCGCTCGATCTCGTGGTCGCCGATGCGGGCTATCTTTCGGCGCTCGCTCCCCGCCTCACCGCCTTCTACCGCGATCGCTGCGTGCTGCTGCGCCCGCTCGGCAACAGCGTCTATGTCATGCCGCCCTATTGCACCGGCGCCGACGAACTCGCTGAAATATGGGCCGCCATCGCCGCGTCGCTCGATATCGCCTGAGCCCGGTTCGGCTGGGGTTCATCTTCGCGCGCCTATTGCGGATACGGGGATGGTCAGAGGGAACGCCATGTCGATTTCAACCGCCGCCCCGTCGCTGCTGCTTGCCGCCGCCATGCTGCTGGCTCCGCTACCTGCCGCCGCGCAGGACGAAAGCCTCGCACAGCACAGCGAACCGCCCGAACGCATCTCCTTTCTCGTCACCTATGGCGATGACCATTGTCCGGTCGCCGAGGGTGAGGAGATCGTCGTCTGCGCCCAGCGCCCCGAATCGGACCGCTACCGCGTGCCGAAGGAGTTGCGCGGAAAGGATGACGACACGTCGGTCGGCGGCAGCGCGTGGGGCGCCCGCGTCGAGGATTATGACAATATCGCCCGCCTGACGCGCCCCGACAGTTGCTCGGTCATCGGCTCTTACGGCTTTACCGGCTGCACCGCGGCGATGCTGCGCCAATGGTTTGCGGAGCGCCGCGCCGCGGGGCAATAGCGCCCGACTCCCGATTTGCGCCGCGCCGCGATTTTGCCTAACCCCTTGGCTTCCGGCTTCGCCGCCTTGCCGGCGCGGCCGTGCGCGGGGGGCGGAATATGGGGCGGATGCGGGCGATGCTGGCGGGGATATGGGCGGCGTTCTGGCTCGTCGCCGCGCTTCCGGCCGCGGCGCAGATCGCCCCCGACCTGTCACCCGCGACCGCCGAAAAGGTGGCCGAGAATGACCGCAAGGAACTGGCGGCCGATCTCACCGACCGCGCCGCCATCTCCGAACGCACGCTCAAGCTGATCGCCGTCGACCGCGGCGAAAACAGCGCCCCCTATCTCGCCAAGCTGCTCGTCCACGCAAACAATCTCAGCTGGGCGCACCGGGCACCCGAATCGCGGCAGGCGCTCGTGCGCGCGGTCGAAATCGCCACCCGGCTCTACGGAGCGGGCACCTATGCGACCGCCGATGTCGAACGCCAATATGCGCTCGCGCTGCGCATCAACGGCTACCGCGAAGAGGCGATCGAGCCCTTCTCCCATTATGTCTATGCGCTGACCGAGGAAGCCTATGGCTGCGGCCGCCGCGTCCCCGGCATGGTGATGGGCTGCGCGCGCGACGATACCGACCTCGGCGATACGCTGCTCGAATATGGACAGATGCTCAACGACGTCGGGCGCGCCAGCGAAGCCGTCACCGCTTTCGATGCCGTCATCGCGCGCTTCGAACCGCGCTGGGCGGGGTGCGAGGGCCCGGCATGGGGCACGCGCTGCGACCAGGCGCGCGACAAGCGCGCCGACATGCTGTCGAGCTACGCCGCGCTGCTTGCCCTCGTCGGCCGCGCCGACGACGCCGGGGCGCTGCGCAAGCGGCTGTTCGACGACAGCCTCGCCGCGATCGAGGCCTGTGCCGGCGACGATTGCGAAGGCCCCGATTTCCGCCTCGTGCGCCGTTATTACGACTATCGCGCCGCGCTTGCGGCAGCGAACCGCCCCGACGACGCACTCGCCCTCGACGAACGCATCCTCGCGATCCTGGTGGCCAGCCCGCATTATACGAAGGGCAAGGCGGGCAGCGGCGAATATTTCGACAAGGATATGGTCAATGACGTGACCGGCATCGCCGAAGCCTATGCCAAGGCCGCGGTCGCCGCGGGAAAGGCCGACCGCGCGCGCGATCAGCTTGCCCGCTACGGTTTCGGCGCGCTCGTCGGCACCCAGCTCGCCGGGGTCGATTTCGACGCCGAGCAAAAGGCGATCGAGGCCGAGAGGCGCGCCCTGTCGAGCTATGGCGACGAGGCCGAACGCATCGCCAACAGCCGCCGCAAGGTGGCGCTGTTCGCCGGTCATTATGGCAAGGACAGCGACGAATATGCCAAGGCGCTGCGCGATCTGGCTTGGGATCTCGACGATCTGCCCGCCAATGACGCCGAATCCGAAGCCGTTTACCGCGAGGCGCTGGCCGTCGAACGCAAGGCGTTCGGCGCGGGCGATTTTCGCACCCTTCACGCGCTCGACAATCTGACCACCTTCCTCAAGAAGCGCGACCGCAGCGCCGCCGCGATCGCTGTGCTGGCCGATGTGCTGGGCGATCCCGCCAACGACCATGTCGCCCTCTATCTCGACCCCGACCGACGCTCGGCGCGGCGCGGCAGCTTCGGCGATCCCGACGACACACTCAACGCGCTCAAGGCCGATCTTTCCGAACTGCTGCTGCGCACCGGCGGCGACCCGGCGCCGGCGCTCGCCGCCGCGCGCCATGCCGCGCTGGGCATGACCAGTTTCCGCGACGCGCTCGGCTTCGACCGTTTCGACGAAATGAAGCTAGACTGGGTGACCGCCGATCCTTGGGCATGGCTCGGCGAACGGCGCTACGCCGACTATTTCCTGCTTTATGCCGACGCTCTGTGGGCAAAGGGCGCGCACGACGGCGCCGCCGCCGAACAGGCATTTGCCGCGCTGCAGGATGCGATGGCAGGCACGACCAGCCGCGCCGTCGCGCGCGCCGCCGCCGAACGCGCCGCGGCGCGCGCCTCGGTTTCGCCGCTCGTCGAAGAACGGCGCCAGATCGACACGGCGATCGCGGCGCTCAACACGAAGCTCGAAACGCTCCCCGACGACCCCGCCGAACGCCAGCGTCAATTTTCGGCACTGCAATCCGAAATCGCACGCAAGGACGATCGCCGGGCGCAGGTCGATGCTGCGATCGCCGCGGCGACCCCCGATTATTTCGCGCTGATCCGGCCGCGTCCGCTCGGCATGGCAGAGGCGCAGGCGCTGCTCGCGCCCGACGAAGCCTTCGTCATGCTCGTGCCGTCCGAATTTGGCACCCATGTCCTGCTCGTCACCCATGACAAGCTGCGCTGGAACCGCGCCGACATGCCCGCGGCAGAGGTCAACGCGCATGTTCGCCGCCTGCTGTGGGACGTCGGCGCCAGCATCGACGTGACGCCCGAAGAGGATGCGAAATGGTCGGCCGAGGGCGAAGGCGATTTCCCCTTCGATCGCGGCACCGCCTGGCTGCTCTACGACCGGCTGCTCGCGCCCTTCGCCGCCGACCTTGCCGGCAAGCGCCATCTCTTTACTGCCGCGACCGGGTCGCTTTCCTCGCTGCCGCTCGGCATCCTCGTTACCGAAAAGCCGACCGGCGCCGATGGCGATCCCGCAGTGCTGCGCGCAACCAAATGGCTCGCCGACGGCCCCGCCCTGCTTCAGCTTCCTTCGCTCCAGTCGCTGCAATTGCTGCGCGCGGTCGCGGCGCGCGGCGATGGCCAGGCGGGCACGCGCATGGTCGGCTTCGGCGATCCGGTGCTCGAGGGTCAGGCGGCCGCGCGCGGCATCGCCGACGCCCGCGCGCGCGGCACGCGGAGCAGCGGGCTGACCGTGACCGCCGGGCTGCAACCCGCGATCGGCGATGCGCCGCCGCTCGCCGATCCAGCGGCGCTGCGCCGCCTTGCCCGGCTGCCGGGGACCGAGGCCGAATTGAAGGCGATGCAGGCGCTGCTCGGCGCCGATGCCGCGCGCCTCTATCTCGCCGGCACCGCGACCGAAACCAATCTCAAGCGCAGCGATCTTGAACATCTCTCGGTGCTGTTCCTCGCGACCCACGGGCTGATCGCGGGCGAGGTGAAGGGGCTTGCCGAACCCGGGCTCGTCTTCACCCCGCCCGCCACCGCGACGCCGCTCGACGACGGACTGCTCACCGCTTCCGAAGTCGCGGGGCTGCACCTCGGCGCGCGCTGGGTCGTGCTGTCGGCGTGCAACACCGCCTCGGGCGACGGCAGCGAAGGGGCGCCGGGGCTGTCGGGACTGGCGCGCGCCTTTTTCTTCGCCGGCGCCGAAAGCCTGCTCGCCTCGCACTGGCCGGTACGCGACGATGTCGCCTCGGTGCTCACCGTGCGCTTGTTCGAACTGATGCAGCAGAACCCCGGCCTCTCGCGCGCCGAGGCGTTGCAGCGCGCAATGCGCGATATCCGCAACGATCCGCGCGCCGACGATTTCCTCAAAAGCTGGTCGCACCCCAGCGCCTGGGCGCCTTTCTCGCTGATCGGCGACGGGATCGACTGAGCGGACGAAACGCTGCGTTTCCGGGCGGCGCGATTGACGGCGCCGCGCGCCCTCGCCTAGCATCCGTCTTCCCAACAGGAGGCTTCCGCTCATGCGCCGTATCGCATCGCTCACCACGCTTTTCGCTCTCGCCGTCGTTGCCGTTCCCGTCGTCGTCGCCCAGGCGCCCAGCGCCCCCGGCGCGCCCGACAAGAGCCGCGTCACCGCCGGCACCTATGCCGCCGATCCTGCGCATACGATGGTCGTGTGGCGCGTCGATCACCTCGGCTTCAGCAACTATACCGGCATCTTCGGCGACGTGACCGGCACCCTCATACTTGATCCCGCCAACCCCGCCGCCGCAAAGGTCGATGTCACCATCCCGGTGTCGAAGGTCACTACCGCCAGCGCCGGTTTGACCGGGCATCTGCTGCGCGCGGGCAAGGACGGCGGCAAGCCCGACTTCTTCGGTCCCGCCCCTGCCGACGCCCGCTTCGTCTCGACCGCGGTCGTCCTCGACGACGACGGGACCGAGGCAAAGGTCACCGGCAACCTTACGCTCAATGGCGTTACCCGCCCCGTCACCCTCGACGTCGAATTTCACGGCGCGGGCATGGGGATGACCAAGAAGGAAACCGTCGGTTTCGAAGCCGAAACGACGATCAAGCGCAGCGACTTCGGCGTCCTCTACGGCATCCCCTTCGTCAGCGACGAGGTGAAGCTCGACATCCACGCCGCCTTCGAAAAACAGTGACGCGTCAATCTGTCACACAGTGCCGCTAGCCAGGGGGCGGGGTCCGGTTGGGGCCCCGCCCTTTTCGCAGGAGTCGGCACGATGAGCGAACTGGTACGCGAAATAGTCGAGGTGGCCGCCATGGTCGGCGGCGATGCGGACGATCCGCTGCTGATTGTCGAGGCCGACGGCCTCGCCCCCACCGCCGGATGGACGCATGTCCGGCTCGAACCCCATGTCTACATCACCCCGCCCGACGACGGGGTGCAGGACTTCGACCTTGTCGGCGATCGCCCGGCGGGCAGCGCCGCCGATGCGCTCGCCCCGGTCGAGGCGGGCTGGGAAGGCCCGCTCGCCGACTGGCTGATCGGCGTGCGCATCCACGCCGCCGACAATATGGTCGAGGAGGAAGTCTTCGAATTCGACGATGATTTCGACGACGACGACGACGACGACGCCCGCGATCCCGCCGAAGGCCACGTCCGCGACAACGAAGACGCCTGAGGGGGGCAACGCCCTCTCCCACCCCTAACCCCACCCTGCGCCGGGCCGCCACCCATCCTCCCGGAAGGCGGTCCGGCGACATTTTCGCACGTTCCCCTTGCCAAGCGCGACATTATGCATCATGGGGGCGCCATGCGCGGCAACGCTCTTCTTCTTCTGCGACTTACACGCCCTTGGGCGTGACACTGGCTGCGCGCTAGTCGCGGCCACCCGCTCAAGGGTCCGATCGACACAGCCAGCCAATCCCAGCAGAAGAAGTTCCCTCCCATGACCATGCTCCGCGACCCTTCGGTCAAATATCGCCCCTTTCCGCAGATTCCGCTGACCGATCGCCAATGGCCGTCGCGCACGATCACGCGCGCGCCGATCTGGCTGTCGACCGATCTGCGCGACGGCAACCAGTCGCTGATCGATCCGATGGATGCCGAGAAAAAGACGCGCTTCTTCGACCTGCTCGTGCGCTGCGGGCTGAAGGAGATAGAGGTCGGCTTCCCCGCCTCGGGCGCGACCGATTTCGACTATATCCAGAACCTCGTCCGCTCGGGCCGCATCCCCGATGACGTCACGCCGCAGGTGCTGACGCAGAGCCGCGCCGACCTCATCCGCACCAGCTTCGACAGCCTGGCGGGCGCGAAAACCGCGATCGTCCACGTCTACAACGCCGTCGCGCCCGCGTGGCGCAAGATCGTCTTCGGCATGGACAAGGCCGATATCAAGGCGATCGCGGTCGAGGGTGCGAAGCAGCTGCGCGACAATGCCGCGCGCCTGCCCGACACCGACTGGCGCTTCGAATATAGTCCCGAATGTTTCTCGACGACCGAGATCGATTTCTCGATCGAGGTCTGCGCCGCGGTGATGGACATTCTCCAGCCCACCGCCGACAAGCCGATCATCCTCAACCTGCCCGCAACGGTCGAGGCGGCGACCCCCAATATCTACGCCGACCAGATCGAATATTTCGGCAAGCATCTGCCGAACCGCGACGCCGCGCTGATCAGCCTGCACACGCACAACGACCGCGGCACCGGCGTCGCCGCGGCCGAGCTGGGGCTGCTCGCCGGCGCCGACCGCGTCGAAGGCTGCCTGTTCGGCAATGGCGAGCGCACCGGCAACACCTGCCTCGTCACCATCGCGCTCAACATGTATACACAGGGCGTCGATCCCGAGCTCGATTTCTCGGACATCGATCAGGTCATCCAGACGGTCGAATATTGCAACAATATCCCCGTCCACCCGCGCCACCCCTATGGCGGCGATCTGGTCTACACCGCCTTTTCGGGCAGCCATCAGGACGCGATCAAGAAAGGCTTCGCCGCGCGCGAACGCCAGAATGACGAGGCGTGGGAAGTGCCGTACCTGCCGATCGACCCCGCCGACCTCGGCCGCAGCTACGAAGCGGTGATCCGCGTCAACAGCCAGTCGGGCAAGGGCGGCGTCGCCTGGGTGCTCGAACAGGACAAGGGGCTGAAACTGCCCAAGAAGATGCAGGCCAGCTTCAGCCACGTCGTCCAGGCGCTCGCCGACGAAACGAGCCGCGAACTCGCCGCCGACGACATCTGGCAGGCGTTCGAACGCGCCTATCTCGCCACCGAAGGCAAACGCTTCCAGCTCGTCGACTGGCATGAGACCCATTCGGGCGCCGACCGCATCTTCGCCGGCAAGCTGACCATCGACGGCACCGAACGCAGCGTCAGCGGCCGCGGCAACGGCCTGATGAGCAGCGTCATCGCCGCCCTCGCCGAGAGCGGCGGCCCGCTGATGGACATCGTCGACTACAGCGAACACGCGATCGGCCAGGGCAGCAATGTGCAGGCCGCGGCTTACGTGGAGTGCCGCACCGCCGACGGGAAGAGCCTGTTCGGCTGCGGGCTGGATACGGACGTGGCGACGGCGAGTGTGCGGGCGATCCTCAGCGCGGCGAATGGGGCTTAGCGCGTAAAACTCCGCTCAGTCTCAACTGTTCGCAGCTGGAGGACTTTCTTCATTTCGCTGGCGCGCATCCGCGAACATACCCACAAGCAAGTCGAGTTTTCCTCGGATTTCTCGCTCTGCGCCGCCAGACAAGGTTGCCAACGGTATCAATCGGTGCAGTTCGCCTTTGGTGAGTAACATGGGCCTTCCCAGTATCTCTGCAAGCTTTCGAAAAAAGCATTCCGCGATCTTGCTTGCCTTACGTCGCTCGGTCTTAGCTTCCCAAACAAGCCTCGACGCATCATCTGTAGCTGTCGCCCAAGCTTCGTAGTCCTCCACACTCCCATCGAAGACCAACTCTGTCATCGTCTGCGACAGGGCTTGGTCGATAGATTCCCTGACTTGTTCCTGAAAAAGATCGTCAGTGGGATATTGACCAAGCGCGAAATCCTTCAAAAGTTTTGGCGTTATGAAATAATTCTCAATTTCATACCTTCGCCAATAACGGACCTGGAGCGGTCCATCATCTAAGTCCTTCCTGTTCTGTCCGTCGTTATCCAAGATCGCCAAACCACGCAGACCCGGCACAATCCCTCGCAAGCCATTAAAATGATCTCGAGGTGTTATACCAAAACCGCCCTCTACTCGTTCTAGTTCAGCATCTGCATCTTGAAAAGGGTAGTTGTTCTGAACATAAAAAGTGTTTATCCGCTCGTCCCAAATCTGAGCAACAGGATGGTTCAATGTCTCCGCCATAGCGCGTAACATATCAACGTCCGTTCCACCTTCAACATATAGAACATACCCGCGCTCCCGCGCCCTAACGTAATGCTCCGCTCCAAAATGCTTTAGACTATTTCTAATATCTTGCTTCTTTGCAAGATCATCTGATCGACCTTCCAAGAGAAGAGTCAAGTTTCTATCAAGTGCCTCGTCTAGTATCTGCTCAGAATGAGTTACAATTACGACCTGAGATCTATTTACACTCGCAATATCTCTGAGGAGAACATAAATTTGCTTTTGGCGCAAAATCTCCAAATGCGCATCAGGCTCATCGACGAGCAAAACGCTTCCTTTGTGAGAATATAAATAAGAGAACACAAGAAGAAGTTGAAGCATCCCCCTACCGGCAGAGGAAATATCCAAAGGCTCTTTGACTTCAGCTTGTTTATAAGAAAGGGTGATAGTTCCGCGAGACGTCTCTTGAGGCACCCCCAATTCAACGCTAAACAGTCTCTTTATCAAATCTCTAATTCGAATCCAGTCTTCCGGAGACGACTGATGCACCGAAAGACACAAGTTCCGTAGGACATCCGCCGTCCGCCCCTGACCGAGCAATACATCGATGCGACCGGGCTGAAGAATGGGTTCTTCGGTATCGAGACCAGACATCGGGTAGAGAAGTTCGACACGAATTGACGCCGCGTACTTAAGAAAATCGAGATCAGGCGCGACATCAGGGTCCGGGGTGCAATATACTAACTCGTCCCCCTGATTCCGAAATCTCATCGGCAGGGAACGAATTTCACCTTGGTATTCAACACCCACCGAAATCGTTAAATGGATATCGCTGTTACCTTTTCTGACCTGCGTGTTGTGCCAGAAAAACCGCGTTCGCTGAACAGGCACTGAAACGATGTTGAGTCGGTTCAGCGGGGTTGCCGTTCGCTCTTTGGCTGCCGAATCCTTCCGGGCATCATACCATGTACGCACAGCTTGGGACCATAGGGCCAAGGCTTGAATCGCACTCGTTTTTCCGCAGTTATTTGGGCCGATTAAAACTGCAGGATGATCCAGCTCAATTTTTTGCTTGTTGCCGAAGCGCTTGAAATTTTCGAGCTCCACATAGTGAAGAATGCGCAAAACCAGCCCCCTACGATTCTCAAACACTGCCACTTTGCCACGAGTTTATCTTCAAAGAGTGAGGGCGCATAGCCCAAGAGAAATCTGACCGGTCAAACCGCTTAATTGGCAAAATCCCCCCTTTCCTACAATTCACCCATATGGTTCATTCTCTCAGTTTCACCTAACCGAAAGGACGAACCGATGGACGACTCCCCTTACGATCCCGCGCATTTCCTCGCCCCCACCAGCTACCATTGGACACCCCGTCTCCAGCGCGACTTTCTGGAGGCTTTCGCCACCAACGGGTCGGTGAAGATTTCGGCGGCGAAGGTCGGCATGTCGCCGTCCGCCGTCTATCAGTTGAAACAGCGGCCCGAAGGGGCGGCGTTCCGGATCGGCTGCGCGGCGGCGGTGCTGATTGCGCGGACGCGGCTCGCCGACGAGCTGCTCGACCGCGCGATCTGGGGGCATGACGAAACCACCGAACTGCAACGCGAGGACGGCCGCAGCTTCGTCAAGCGCCGCCGCATCGACAGCCGCCTTGGCCTCGCGATGCTCGCGCGGCTCGACCGCATGGTCGAAACGCGGGCGCGCGCGGGCGAGGAGATGCTGGCACAGATTGTCGCGGGCGACTGGCCGGGCTTTCTGATGCTGTTCGATGCCGCCGAAGCCGCGCGCGCTGCCGAAACCGCTCCCGACAGCGAAACGCCCGCCGCCGAAACCTGCGCCACCGACGCCCCCGCCGGCCTCGCCGCCGCGCTCGCGCTCTGGCTCGCGGGCTGCGACAATAACGCCAACCCGCTCGCCGCGCTGTGGCGCGGCAGCGAAATCGCGAATGAAGTTGCGCAGATTTCCGCCGATTTTGGCGAAGAGCCCGAAAGCGCCGAAACGCCCGAAGAGGCGGCCGCCGCGATGACCGTCTGGTTCGACGATCATGCCGACGATTGGCGCACCGACTTTCCGCCGCCCGACGATTTTTACGGCGAAGAAGAGGGCCAGTTCGGCGACCCCGCCTATGCCCGCGCGCTCGACGACGACGAACTCGAACGCTACGAAGTGCTGCGCGATGCCGAGACCGCGCCGCTGCGCCTCGCCGGAGAGGCCGCGCGCCGCGCCTTCTTTTGCCTGCCCGCCCCCGCGAACGACCGCGCGGCCTGTCCTGCCTCCGCCGCCGGACGCGCGGCGCAGGGCACGTAAAACGGCGCCGCGCGGCTGAATAAGGACGAATATTGCGGCGATCGTGGACAATAGAATGGCGCATTTCGCCTATATTTCGCCGGTTCGGCGTGACTTAAAATCGGCGGTCTTTGCGGCGCGCAATTTTACCGCCATTTGCGCGGCACCTTGACTTTTCGGGAACAATCCTCCATATCGGCCTCGCTAACGTCGCCTGCGACGGAATTTGACGGCCCCTTGGGGCAGACTCTTCCCTTCACACGCTACCAGCTCCTCCGGTGCTTTTGCCGGGGGATTCCCGTTTCTCGTGAAAGGAAACACCCTATGCCGATCGGCACCGTAAAATTCTTCAGCCAGGACAAGGGCTATGGCTTCATCGAAAATGAAGATGGCTCGGGCGACGCATTCGTCCACATCACCGCCGTCCAGAACGCCGGCATGACGACGTTGGACAAGGACCAGCGCGTCCAGTTCGAACTCGAAACCGGCAAAAACGGCAAGACGTCGGCAGTCAACCTCCAGTCGGCCTGATCTTGGCCAAAGAGGAAGTCATGACCTTCGAGGGGCAGATCAACGAGATTCTGCCCGACGGGCGCTTCGGCGTCACGCTCGAAAACGGTCATCGGCTGATCGTCTACACGGCGGGCCGGATGCGGCGTTTCCGCATCCGGTCGGTCGTCGGCGACGCCGTGCGCGTCGAAGTGACGCCCTATGACCTCAGCAAGGGCCGCCTTGTCTACCGCGAACGCGGCGGCGGGCCGGTTCCGCCCAGCCAGCGCAAACGGCGCGGGCTCTGATCCTTCAGGGGTCAAACGATACGGGATCGGCGCAGTGGCGCCGGTCTCCAAAAACCACAACATCCAAAGCAAAGATAAAGATGATGACGAACTTCTATAACAACCCTTCGATTTTTCCCGCTCTGCCCGCGCTGTCGCTGGCCGGCCGGGCGCAGACGGCCCGGATTTCTCCGGCCCGCGCGCCGCGCCGCCGCCCGACGCTGTCGCGCCGCGAGCTTCGGCGCCTGATCGCCGATATGGTCGATTGATCGACCGTAACGGATAACCGCACAAGGAAGCGCAGCCATGTCGGCCACCACCGAATTCTACATCGCCCAGGCGGACAAGTGCCGCACCGATGCCGACGCCTCGTCGTTGACGCAGGTGCGCGACCGCAATTTGCGCGCCGCCGCGGCGTGGCAGGCGATGGCCGACAAGCTGCTCCACTCCGAACGCCTGCGCGCCGAAAAGGAAGCGAGGGTCGTGGAAGCGGCTGAAACCGGAACGACCGCGGCGCCCGCGCCCTGACGGGTGCGCCGCACGGGGGCGCCGCTCAGCCGATGGTGCGCCACTCCTCATGCACGATTTCGCGGGCAATCCGCCCGCCGCGCATGTGAAAGACATGCACCAGCCGCAACTCGACCCGCGCCCCGATCGCCACCGGCGCGTTGACCATCCCGTCACCCGTCAGGTGAAAACGCACCTTCATGTCGTCGACGACGCGGGTTTCGGTGGCAAAACGGTCGAGCGGTTCCAGCTCGACCTCGGCCAGCGAGGCGAACATGCGGCGGTAATTGGCCTCGATCGCCGCCTTGCTGTCCAGATACAGCCCCCGTCCCGGCACTTCCAGGACGATGTCATCGGTATAAAGGTCCATCACCGACGCCGGATCGCGCGCCTCATTCTCGATATGCTCCGCCGCCACCGCCAGATTGCGCGTAACCATCTCGTCTCCGCGGTCCATCACCTCCACCACCTGCTCCATTGCCGTCACCTTCTATCACAGCCTCCGGCGGATCGCCGATATAGGCAGTTATTCTGTCTAATGACGTAATAGACAGATCATCTGTCTTGTGTCAAGAGGATGCGATGACCGACAATCTCCCTCCCCCGCCATCCGGCGACGGCCAACGCCTCGCCCAGCTCTTCCACCTTGCCTACGACCGGCTCCGCACCCGCATCTACGGCCAGGCCCGCGACGCCGGCTTCGCCGACCTCCGCCCCGCTCACTCCAGCCTGCTGCGCAACATCGACCCCGCCGGGTCGCGGGTCGTCGACCTCGCCGAGCGGGCCGGCATGACGAAACAGAGCATGGCCTATCTGACCGACAGCCTGGCCAAACTCGGCTATGTCGCGGTCGGACCCGATCCCGACGACGGGCGAGCGAAACGGGTTGCGCTTACCGAACGGGGCAAAGCCGCGGTCGACACCCTTGCCCGTCTAAGCCGCGAGGCCGAGGCCGAATTGGCGATAACGCTGGGCGAAACGGAAATGACGCGGCTTCACACGACGATGCGTCAGCTGGTCGCAGCGCTCCGCTGATGCAGCGCCGGACTAATCGACCGACCAGTAATCCGCGGCACCCAATGCCCCGCCGCGGCGGCAGATGAACACGCCTTCACCATCACAAAGCTCGGCCCAGCTACCAATCGGCTCGCTTTCAGCTACGGCTAGCGCAGCAATGAGATCTGCCGCCTCGAAAGCGACGTGTTTCTCGATGCCAAACCATCGATCTTCGTAACGCAGGACGTATGCGTTTGGCGGCGGCATAGCGGGCACATCACCAGCCGGTCGCGGCAGGCAGTCGCAACCGCCGCGCGGCACACCGTCATTTGGGGAGGGGATAGGCATGGCATAAATCCTTCGGCGGGGGGAAACGAAGGGGTCCGGCAGGCTTGTCAGGCCAGCCCGCGACCTGAGGAGGGCAATATTTCGACGCGCGAACTCCGAATCGCATGCCGCCCCACCGGCACACGCATAGTCCAACTTATAGAAAGATTGAGATATTTTTGCTTTATCTACTAAGCATCGTATCTTCGACGGGCCGACGCTGCGGCTCGACGAACGACGGCACCACCCTTCCAAACAACGGCGCAAGTCTGTCTTGACGCCCAACACGCTCGACGCCCCAGACGCAGCTACGCCAAGCAGAGCGGGGCCCTTCATGCTTGCGCAACCTTCCGTTTACGTTAGGGTAAGCTCAAGACCATCTTGGAGTGACTGATTCATGGCCCTTCCCCCGATTTTCGACCGCCTGCGCCTGCCCGTTATCGGCTCGCCGCTGTTTATCGTTTCGGGTCCCGATCTGGTCATCGCGCAGTGCAAGGCGGGGATCGTCGGCAGCTTCCCGGCCCTCAACGCCCGTCCGCAATCGCTGCTCGACGAATGGCTCCACCGCATCACCGAGGAATTGGCGGCGTGGGACCGCGCCAACCCCGACCGGCTGTCCGCCCCCTTTGCCGTCAACCAGATCGTCCACCGCTCGAACGACCGGCTCGAAGCGGATATCGCGACGTGCGAAAAATGGAAGGTGCCGATCACCATCACCTCATTGGGCGCCCGCGAGGAATTGAACCAGGCGGTACACGGGTGGGGCGGCATCACCTTGCACGACGTTATCGACGATCGCTTCGCACGCAAGGCGGTCGAAAAGGGCGCCGACGGACTGATCCCCGTTGCTGCGGGCGCCGGCGGCCATGCCGGTACCCAGTCGCCCTTTGCACTGGTGCAGGAAATCCGCGAATGGTTCGATGGCCCGGTCGCACTTTCGGGCGCCATTGCGCACGGGCGCTCAATCCTCGCAGCCCAGGCATGCGGCGCCGACCTAGCCTATATGGGCAGCGCTTTCATCGCCGCCGCCGAAGCCAATGCCGACGACGGCTACAAGAACGGTATCGTCGAAGGGCGCGCGGCTGATATCGTCTATTCCAACCTCTTCACCGGCGTACACGGCAATTATCTGCGCCAGTCGATCATTGCCGCGGGGATGGACCCCGACAATCTGCCCGAAGGCGACCTCAAGACCATGAATTTCGGGTCCGGCGGCAACACCAAGGCGAAAGCGTGGAAAGATATCTGGGGCTCGGGTCAGGGGATCGCCTCGGTCCGGGGCGTGCGCCCGGTTGCAGAATTCGTCGCTGAACTCGAAGCGCAATATCAGGACGCATGGGCCGAATTGCAGAGCAAGGTACGGCTCCAAGGCTAACCGAACAGCCGCGTGATCGCTTCGTCAAGATAGGGGCGATCCGCGAACAAGCGCATCGGATCGCGCCGGTTGAGCCAGAAGCCGGTGCCATGGCGGTCGGTGAGCGCGCGGCGCATGGTATCCTGCAACAACGCCAGACGCATCGCGGCCGTGCGCCGTGCCGCGCGAACGTCGCGGTTGATCTGTCGTTCGAAATATATCCGGATCATATCGACCCGCGCCGCGATCACATCATTATAACCATGGTGGGGGCCGCGGTGGAGAGCGTGTCCGCACGACAGCGCCAGCCGCTCGCACGCCGGCAGGCTCAATCCGTTGCGCGGAAAGTCGCGGAGGCAAAACCCTTCACTTTTCAGCGCCCCGAACATCGCCGCCATCTGCGGCTGGGCGAGAAGCGCGAGCGGGATTAGGTGATGGCGCTGAAATCCACGTCGCGGCGGCGGGGCGCCATACCACCGCCTCCCTGCCATCAAGGATTGCGGCCAAACTCGACCAAAAGCGCTTCGGACGATCCGCGCGGTGCCATCGATATCCACTCGCCCGGATCGAGGCCGGGCAAGCGACGCGCCCCTCGAACCGGGCCATTGATGATGATGTCGAGCGACAGCCGCGCAAGGCGACGCACCAGATCGGCAACAGTCCAACCGATCGGACGCGCAGCCTCCATCTCTTGTCCTCCGAAATGCGCAAGGCCGCGCGTCCGGATAATCTCCGCGTCGCCTGTGTCGTGCTGCCGGAAAGCGATGAGGTGGAGCACCGGAGGCATCCCGCTCGCGAGCATCTCCGCAGTCGATGCCCGGAACTGCTTTGCGTCGGACCACAGCCGCGCTGGCCCCCAGAAGAAGTGACTTGCGTCAAAGAGATCGATCAGCAGCGAAGCCATCATGAAGAAATCGCGCATTGAGGGCTTCTCTTCGTCTTCGCTCCCGATCGGTGCGGGCTCGAAAAACCAGCATCGCCCTCCGGTCCGCCAATCGGCGGGAAGGCTGGCGGCGAGCGAACTCGTCGACGGATGCGCCGGATCGATACGCGCAACCGCACGATCGCCTGCTGGCGCAGCCGTGAGATACAAGTCGCCAAGGCGCAAGCGAAAGGCAGCGCCTTCGCCAGATGTTCCGGACACATCCAGCCGCTCCGGGCGAAGGCCCATATGACGCAGCGCGACTTCGGCGTCCGCCGGCAGGGTCGAAAAGTCATTTCCCGCAATCAGCGCGAAGGGCGCCGGCGCGGCGGGCAGTAATGACGCGGAGCTAATCCCTGCTTGCATGTCGGGCGTCCCGATGGGTTCGCGCCAGCATCGCAAAGCACACGCCGATGTTCAAATGCTTATTGGTCCGGTGCGGACGATCAGATGGCAACCTGACTTCCCAGTTCGACAACGCGGTTGGTTGGGAGACGGAAATACTCCATCGCGCTTTCCGAATTGCGCAGCATCCATGCGAACAGCTTTTCGCGCCAGATCGGCATGCCGGGTTTCTTGGCGGCAATCAGCGTCTGACGCGAGAGGAAGAAGCTCGTTTCGATCATCTTGAATTCGCCGCCGCACGCGGTCGTGCGTTTCAGCGCATCGGGCACGTCCACTGGCTGCATGAAACCATAGTGCAGGATCAGGCGATGGAATCCCTGCCCCAGATCGTCAAGCTGGCAGAGCTTCGTTTCCGGCACGAACGGCACGTCGGCAATCTTGATCGTCAACAGGATGATACGTTCGTGCAGCACCTTGTTGTGCTTCAGATTATGAAGCAGCGCGTGCGGCACCCCATCGGACGTCGACGTCATGAAAACGGCAGTGCCGGGGACGCGCGTTGCGCTGTTCGCCGCGGACTTCACGAACACCGGGATCGGCATCGCGCTTTCTGCCATTTCCTGCTGCATCAGCTTGCGGCCGCGCGACCAGGTGGTCAGCATGGTGAAGATCGTCAGGCCGATCGCCAGTGGCACCCAGCCGCCATCGGGTACCTTGATCAGATTGGCGCCGAAATAGGCGACATCGACGATGAAGAATACCGCCAGAACGGGCAGCGCTTTCCACGCCGGCCAGCGCCACAGGCTGAACAGCACCACGCTCATCAGACAGGTGTCGATGAACATCGCGCCGGTCACGGCAATACCATAAGCCGCAGCCAGATTGCTCGACGAGCCGAAGAACAGCACGAGTAGGATGACCATGACCATCAGGCCCCAATTGACGACGGGAATGTAAATCTGCCCCTGCGCCGACGCACTGGTATGTTCGACCCGCAGGCGCGGTACGAAACCGAGCTGGATGGCCTGCTGAGTCAGCGAAAAGGCGCCCGAAATGACGGCCTGACTGGCAATGATCGTCGCCAGCAGCGCGAGCAGCACGACGGGGACGCGCCACGCGTCGGGCATCATCAGGAAGAAGGGATCCTGAATCAATTGCGCCGTGGGCGCGACCTGTCCGGCAAGCACCATCGCGCCCTGCCCCATATAATTGAGCATCAGCGCGGGTAGCACGAAACACAACCAGCTCAGCCCGATCGGCGCTCGGCCGAAATGGCCCATGTCGGCATAGAGCGCCTCCGCCCCCGTTACCGCGAGGACGACGGCGCCAAGCGCGATGAAGGCGGTGAAGCCGTCATAATAGAAAAAGCGCATCGCGTTGATGGGGTTCAGCGTGTGCATGACGATCGTCGGATGATCGACGATATGCATGACCCCCAATACCGCGAGCATCAGGAAGTAGCCAAGCATGATCGGCCCGAAAAGCATCCCAACCTTCGCGGTTCCGCGCGACTGGATCGCAAAGAGACCGATCAGGATCGCCAGCGCGATCGGGACGATGTAGGGTTCGAAACCACGGCTGACATATTGCAGGCCTTCGGTGGCCGACAACACCGACATCGCCGGAGTGATCATGCTGTCGCCGTAAAAGAGCGCGGTGGCAAAAACGCCGAGCAAAACGATCGGCCAGGTCCAGCGAGCACCGCCCGAAGAGCGACTGATCAGCGCGAGCAGCGCCAGACTGCCCCCCTCGCCCTTGTTGTCGGCTTTCATGATCGTCATCACATATTTGAAAGTGACGACCAGCATCATCGACCAGAAGACGAGGCTGAGCACACCATAGATGTGCAGCTGGTCGGCTTCGATCGAATGATGGCCGGCGAAGGTTTCGCGGAAAGCGTAGAGCGGGCTGGTGCCGATATCGCCGAAAACGACGCCGACGGCGCCGACCGCCAGCTTCAGCGTGCCGTCACCGTGATGGCCGTGACCCGTTTGGCCCATTTCGATTCCGGTGGGCGCAGCGCTTTCGGCGCTTGCCTGACCCTGTTGCGACTCGACAGTCATTGGCGCGCCTTAGACCAGCGGGAGAGACAGGAATAGCATTGAATCAAGGCCCGGTCGGCGCATTGGGGGACAGGTCCGGCCCCATCGCCTGTCGCAATTGGGCCAGCCGCATCTCGAGGTCCGCGCGCCACGGCGCATCGGGCGGGGTGCGCGCCAGAAGCTGGCTCCATACCGCGTCCGCCCCTTTCAGATCGCCGCTCTGCGCCATCGCAAGGCCCGCAAAGAAAGGCGGCGCGGGATGGTTCGGATCGCGCTTTGCGGCCTCATCGAACGCGAGCGCGGCGGCGGGCGACATCACGCCGCCGCCATGCGCAACAAGCGCATTGCCCAAGCCCACCCAAAGATCGACATTGTCGGGATAACGCTCCAGCCCCTTTTCGAGCGTTTGCGCAGCGAGCGCCGTCTTGCCGGTTCGCGCAAAGCCGTCCGACATCGCGATCCACTGTGCGGCCGGTCCAAAACGGTCGGCCATACCCTGCTGACGATCGGTGATCGCCTCGCCGAAACCTTCAAGCTGTTCGGGCGCTACGATAGGCTTGCCGGGCAAGGATGGGCTACCCTGCAACGCATAACCGGCGACGCCCACCATGACCGCAGCGACAGCGAGCGGCCGAGCCGCTGCCGGCAGCTTGCCGAACAAGACGATGGCGCCCAGCGTGATCAAGGCGACAAGCAATATCCACATCCAGATCATGGAGCGTTCTCCGCATCGCCCGCGTCGCGGCGGAAGCGTCCGAAGGCCAGCCATCCCCCGAGCAAAAGAAAAGCGAGCGGGCCGAGCCACAGCAGGGCGGTGGCCGCATCGAACGGCGGATCATAGCTGACCCAATTGCCATAGCGCGCGACCAGCCATTTGCGGATCGCCTCGGGGCTTTCTCCCGCGGCAATCTTGGTGCGCACCTCATGCCGCATGTCGCCGGCGAGCGGCGCATCGCTGTCGGCGATCGACTGCCCCTGGCAGACGAGGCAGCGCAGCGTTTCCATGAGTGCCTTCGCTTTTTCCTCCTGCGCGGGATCAGGAAGCTGCTGATAGGCATAGGGCGCCGGCGGCAGGCGATCCTGCGCGACCGCAGGCGCAGCGGCCAGAACAAGCGAGCCGAGCAGGATGGTCCAGCCCCTCACTTCATCTTCTCCAGCTTGGCGACGATTTCCGGCACCCGCTCCTGAAGGATTACGCCCTGTATCTGTTCGCGGATGATCCCCTTTCCGTCGATCAGAAAGGTTTCGGGGACGCCCGACGAGCCGAGCGCGATCTGGACGCTGCTTTGCACATCCGACCCGATGCGGTCGAAGGGATTGCCATTTTCCCGCAGGAATTGCGCCACATCGTCGGGCCGGTCGCGGATCGCGATTCCGTCGATCGGCACGCCCGCGGCCTTCAGCGCCTCAAGCTGCGGCGCCTCAGCGCGGCACGGGATGCACCAGCTGGCAAAGACGTTGACGAGGCGCGGCCGCCCGTCGGCAAGGTCGCTGCTTTTCAGGCCTTCGACGCCGGCAGTTGCGGGCGGCAGGTCGAACAACGGCATCGGCTTGTTGATCCACTGCGACTGGATCAGCGTCTCGGCCGGTGTCGTCAGGCGATAGATGAAGGCCCCGAACAGCAGCGCGGTGATCGCCAGCGGCACGAACAGGATCCAGCGGGTCTTCATGCGTAGCGCCCTTCGGCCTTGCGCGCGCGGTGACTGCGCCACAGGGTCAGCAATTGCGCGCGGCCGAGCAGCGACAGGGCCGCACCGATCGCGATCAAGGCCCCGCCCAGCCAGATCCACCAGACCAGCGGCTTCCACCACAGGCGAAGCTGGTAGCGGTCGGCGCGGCCGTCGGCGCCGGTCACGGGCTGGCCGAGCACGGCATAAAGCTGTCCGCCCGGCCGCGTCAGCAATGCGGCCTCGTTGGTTTCGGTTGGCGCGCCGCCCATCAGCCCGGGAAAAGTTCGCGCTTCGGGCCGCAGGGTGAAGCTGTGTCCGGACGGCGTTGTCGCGATCAGCGTTCCTTCGACCGCGGTATAATTGGGGCCAGCGATCGGGCGGACGCCGACGAACTTCACCGTGAAATCATCGACGGTGACGGTCTCGCCCGGCGCCGCAGCCACCAGCCGTTCCTTGATGAAAGCGCTTTCGGCGGCCATCCCGGCAAGCGCGACTGCGACGCCGAAATGCGCGATCACCATGCCCCATGTCGGCAGCGGCGTCCGGCGCAGATTGCGGCCCCACAGCGGCGCCAGGCTGGCGACCGCGACGATCCCGGCGACCGTCATGCCAAGCAGCGGCAGCACGCCGACCTTGCCGCCGAACAGGATCAGACCGAACAGCACCGCCGACCCGGCAAAGATCGCGGCAGGAAGTCGCGACCACAGCTTGCGCCCGTCATCCTTGCGCCAGGCGAGCAGCGGACCGGCCACCATGACCAGACACAGGATCAGGGCAAGCGGGCCCGCAACCTTGTTATAATAAGGCGGTCCCACCGAAATCTTTTCGCCCATGGCCTCGGCGACGATCGGATAGAGCGTACCGAGCAGCACGAGCGCAAGGATCGTCGTGAGCAACAGATTGTTGATGACGAGCGATCCCTCGCGACTGAGCAGCGCGAATTTCTTGCCTTCGGCGACGCTGCTGGCGCGCAACGCGAACAGCGTCAATGCGCCGCCGATGTAGATCGCCATCAGCGCGAGCAGAAAGGTTCCGCGTTCGGGGTCGACGGCAAAGCTGTGCACGCTGGTCAGCAGGCCCGACCGCACGATGAACGTGCCGACCATTGACATCGAGAAAGCGACAACCGCGAGCATCACCGTCCATGCGCGCAACGCGTTGCGCGTCGCGGTCACGCTCACCGAGTGGAGCAGCGCCGCCCCTGCAAGCCACGGGATGAGCGACACATTTTCAACCGGGTCCCAGAACCACCAGCCGCCCCAGCCCAGCTCGTAATAGGCCCAATAGCTGCCGGCGGTAATTCCCAGAGTCAGGAAAATCCAGCTTCCCAAGACCCACGGCCGCATGGCGCGCGCGAAGGCCGGGCCGATCTCGCGCGTGATCAGCGCGCCGACCGCAAAGCTGAAGGCGACCGACAAACCGACGTAGCCGACGTAAAGCGTCGGCGGGTGAAAGGCGAGCCCGGGATCCTGCAACAGCGGGTTCAGCCCCTGCCCGTCCGGCGGCGCGATCGGCAGCCGCTTGAAGGGGTTGGACGAAAAGAGCAGAAACGCAAAAAAGCCGAGGCTCAGCGCTGCCTGCGCCGCAAGCGTGGCGACCAGCGTATCCTCGCGCAGCCGCTTTTCGAAGATCGCGACGAGCGCGCCCGACAGGCCGAGGATCGTGAGCCACAGGAGCATCGATCCTTCATGATTGCCCCAGGCGCCCGCGACCTTGAACAGCATCGGCTTCAAACTGTGACTGTTGCGCGCCACCAGTTCGACCGACATGTCGGACCGCACGAAAAGCGCGATCAGCATCGCGAAAGCCGCGGCGGTCAAAAAGCCCTGCGCGACGCTCGCCGGCCGGACGAGGGCCGCAAGATCGCCCTTCCCGTTTCGCAGATAGAGGCTACCGGCGACCAGCGACAGGCAGGCCAGCGCCGCGGCCATCCACAACAGCGCGAGACCCAGTTCGGCGATCATGCTTTCGGCGCCGCTTTCATGGCCTTGGGCATGTCGCCCATTTGCGGCGGCATATAGCGTTCGTCATGTTTGGCAAGGATACGGTCGGCCACGAAAGTGCCGTCGGCCCGCATCCGGCCGTCGGCGACCATTCCGGCATTTTCGGCAAACAGATCGGGCACGATGCCCTTATATTCGACGGGGATCGACGCCTTGCCGTCGGTGGCGACGAAGCGGATCGTCACGCCGTCGGGCTGATGCTTGATGCTGCCGGCCGCGACCATTCCGCCCAGTCGCATCGCCTCGCCCACTTCGGTTTTGCCGGCCTGAACTTCGGCGGGCGTGCGGAAATAGGCCGCCTCGTCGCGCAGCGCGCTTGCCGCGAGAACCCCCGCGCCGCCGACCCCGCACAGCGCCACCGCCGCCAGAATCAGTCGTTGATGTTTCGCCTTCATGTCCGGTCCCTGCGCAGCGCGTCGCTACGCTTTTCAGCCTTCGTCATCGCCCGCCAGCTATGCCAGACCACCGCCCCGCTCAGGAGCGCGGTGAGCATATAGGCCGCCGCGACATAGGCCCATTGGCCGTTTCCGGTTATGACGCCGGTCAAAAGTCGGTCCCCTCATCGTCCGCCAGCCGACGCAGACGCGCCGCGACGCGATTGTCGGCGATGATCCGCCGCATGCGCATCAGCACGATCGCCCCGAATAGCAGCGAAAATCCGGCCAAGGTCAAGCCCAACGGCCACAACAGGCTGCCGTCGATGCTCGATCCACGCATGGTGATGCTGGGCCCTTGATGCAGGCTGTTCCACCATACGACGCTGCGATTGATGATCGGGATGTTGATAGCGCCGACCAGCGCATAAATGGCGGCCCCGCGCGACAGTGTTCCTCCCTGCCGCTCGCTTTCGTCGCCCGTCGTCAAAGCGACGAAACCGGCATAGAGAAACAATAGGACGAGCATCGACGTCATGCGCCCGTCCCATTCCCACCAGGTTCCCCAGGTTGGCTTTCCCCAGATCGATCCGGTTGCAAGGCATAGTGCGGTGAACAGCATCCCGGGCACCGCGATCGCGCGCGCCGCAATCCCGGCCAGTGGGTGCCGCCACACGAGCTGCACCAGCCCTGCAAGAGCGAGCGACGTCCAGCCCCCCATGCCGAGCCAGGCGGCGGGAACATGAACATAGAGGATGCGCGCCGTTTCGCCCTGCTTGGCTTCACCCGGCACCATCGTCAGCCCGGCCCATGCCCCGGCGAACAGGAACGCCAGTCCCAGCCACAGCAGCCACGGCGTCAGCGGACGCGCAATGGCCAGAAAACGGGTCGGATTCGCATAGGCGTGCATCGCGCGCCGAGCCTTAGGCGAGCGCACGCCCGCGGTCTAGACAATTGACGCCATCGGCGACGCGCACGAATGATATCGATAGCAATGCTCAGGAGACATAAAATTACTTAGCGCGCGGAGATTGTGTGGCTCAATTGCCACAGATGTCACCAAAACGAAATAATAGCGCCTCGTTCGACCGCGTGAGGGGTGGAAGCGTCGGCATTTCTCATCAAACCTGTGCAGGTCGTCTCTAGGGGCAATCAACAGGGAAAGATGACCATGAAAAACACGACCCAATTATCGAGCCTCGCGCTCGCCACCGCTCTGGTCGCAGGCGGTTGGACTGCACCGGCTTTCGCACAGGAAGGCGCCAACGACGCGGATGCGAACGAAACGATCATCGTAACCGGCACCCGCCGGACCGACCGGACGATCGCCGACAGCACCGTGCCGATCGACGTGATCTCGAGCGAATCGTTGCAGAATAGCGGGACGACCGAAACGAACCGGCTGCTCAACCAGCTCGTGCCTTCCTTCAATTTCCCTCAGCCGTCGCTGACCGACGGTACGGACTCGCTGCGTCCGGCGACGCTGCGCGGCCTCGCGCCCGACCAGGTGCTCGTGCTCGTGAACGGCAAGCGCCGCCATCTGTCGTCGCTGCTCAACCTGAATGGTTCGATCGGACGCGGCTCGGCGGGCGTCGACATGAACACGATTCCGCCGCTGGCAATCGAGCGTATCGAAGTGCTGCGCGACGGCGCGTCCTCGCAATATGGCTCGGACGCGATTGCTGGCGTTATCAACATCCAGCTCAAGAAAAGCGTCGGGGGCCGTGCGCAGATCAGCTTCGGCAAATATATCACGACGATGGAGGATGTCGCGCAGGTCGCCAGCGTCGCACCGACGACGGGCGCGTCCGACGATCCGGCAATCACCTACACGGGCGAGGATCGCAAGCGCCGCGACGGCGACACCTGGACCATCGGGACCAATATCGGCCTGCCGATCGGCGATGCTGGCTATTTCAACTTCACGGCCGAATATAAGGACCGTTCGCCGACCAACCGCTCGGGCCCCGATCTGCGGCGCAACTATGCCGCTGCGGGGGATCCGCGCGAGGTGACCTTCAACCGCTACGAACACCGCTTCGGCGATGGCGAATCGAAGGACATGAACTTCTTCTTCAACGCCGGGATGGATGTTGGCGAAAGCTTTGAGCTCTACAGCTTCGGTAGTTACGGCATCCGTGACGCCAACGGCGCGGGCTTCTATCGCCGCTCGCTCGACTCGCGCAACGCCGACTGGGACAATGGCGGCCAGCCAATCTATCCCGACGGCTTCCTGCCGCTGATTACCAGCACCATTCAGGATATCGCCATCGCCGGCGGGCTGCGCGGCGAAACCGCAGGCTGGAATCTGGACCTGTCGGTCAACTATGGATCGAACCGGCTCGACTATGGCGTCGAGAACAGCGTCAACACCTCGCTCGGCAGCCTGCACAGCCCGCGCAAGTTCGACGCAGGCGGTCTCCGCTCGGGGCAAACCTCGGTCAACCTCGACGCAAGCCGTGACCTGAACCTCGGTGTCGGCAGCACCACGCTGGCGCTCGGCGCGGAATGGCGGAACGAGAATTACCGCATCGTTCCGGGGCAGCTCGAAAGCTATATCGCCGGTCCTTACACCTTCTCGAACGGCGCGGCGCCGGGTTCGCAGGTGTTCCCCGGCTTTTCGCCGACCACCGCGATCGACAAGTCGCGCGACAGCTTTGCCGGCTATCTCGAACTCGATGCCGATATCAGCGATATGTTCAACATCCAGGCTGCGGGCCGTTACGAACATTTCTCGGACTTCGGCGACACGGTGAACGGGAAGCTTGCAGCGCGGTTCGAGCCCATCGGCGGTCTCGCTTTCCGCGGGTCGGTTTCGACCGGTTTCCGCGCACCGGGGATGGCCCAGCAGTTCTTCTCGACGACCTCGACGAACAATGTGAACGGGACGCTGATCGAGATCGGCACCTTCCCGGTTGCATCGCCGATTGCCGTCGCACTCGGGGCGCAGCCGCTGAAGCCTGAAAAATCGGTGAACTTCGGCGGCGGCGTCGCCTTCAACATGGTCCGCGGACTCAGCCTGACAGTCGATTATTACCGCATCAAGATCAACGATCGCATCACGCTCACCGAAAACCTGCAGGGCGCAGACGTCGTCGCGATCCTTCAGGCAGCCAATGTGCAGGGCACATCGGCACGCTTCTTCATCAACGGCATCGACACCCGCACGCAGGGCGTTGATATCGTCGGAAGCTATCGCCTGCCTGATTTCGGGATCGGCAAGGTTACGCTGACTGCCGGCTATAATCTCAACGATACCAAAATCACCGATCGCCGGACGTTCAGCGGCTTTACGGCGCAGCGGCTGTTCGCTCGCCCCGAAAGCTTCCGCCTGACCGATGGCCAGCCGTCGAACAAGCTGAACGTCGGGGTCGATTGGGAAGCGGGTCCCGCCGGAATGACGCTCCGGGCCAATCGCTATGGCAAGGTCTTCCTGCCCGGCCCCAGCCTCGACATCACCATTCCGAAAGGGGCCGCTCCGGGCGATATAACCCTTACGCCGAAATGGGTTGTCGATCTGGAATTCCGCTTCCGCCCGGTTCAGCCGGTGCAGATCGCGGTCGGTGCCAACAATCTGCTCGACGAATATCCGGACCGTCTACCGTTCGGGGTTGTCGATGGTTATAACTATGGCTTGAACAACAGCTTCCTGCCCTATTCGTCGCAGTCGCCGTTCGGCTTCAGCGGTCGCTTCGTCTATGGGCGTGTGTCGGTCGATTTCTAAGCTCGGACGACATTGCTGAGACGGCCAAGGCCGGGGGCTATGCCTCCGGCCTTGTCCATATCCAGCTTCCCGTTACGACGGCCGCGATGATCGGCGCCATCATCCACGGCCACGGCGCAAAGAGTAGCGCCAGCGCAATGCTGAAAACAAAGGCGGCGCTTGCGGCAAGCTTGCCGCGGCGGCTGATCGCTCCCTTCTCGCGCCAGGCAACAATATGGTGTCCGAAGGTCGGATGCGTGAGCAGCCAGGCCTCAAGGCGCGGTGACGAGCGCGCGAAACAGAAGGCGGCAAGGATCACGAAAGGCACGGTCGGCAGCAGCGGCAGAAACGCGCCGAGCGCGCCGAGCCCCAATGAGGCCCATCCCGAAACCAGATAGAAATGCCGCTTCATGGGAGCGGCTTAGCGCGTTTTGGCGCGGGCGCCATCCCATGTTGCAACCGGCCGATCGTCAGCGCCGCCCGATCAGCTTTTGCGCCATATGATCCGCCACCGTCGATGCCGGTGTGCCGCTTGCCTTGCTCTCGGCCCAGATCTCGGCGAGGCGACCCGGGATCAGGTGGATGCGGCTTTCGACCTCCTCCTGACTGCCCTGCCCCAGATATTCGAGCGCCACGTTGATGATGCCGCCGGCGTTAATCACATAATCGGGTGCATAGACGATGCCGCGATCGTGGATGCGCTGCCCGTCGGCGGCAGTCGCGAGCTGGTTGTTCGCCCCGCCCGCGACGATCGGCACGCGCAATTTTTCGATGCTGCGTTCGGTCAGGATCGCCCCCAGCGCATTGGGGCTGAGCACATCGGCTTCGATTTCCATGATCGCGGCCGAGTCGGCGAGATCGGCACCCAATTCCTCTGCCAGCGCCTTCGCGCGCGCCAGATTGACGTCGGCAAGGGTCAGCTTCGCGCCTTCGGCCGCAAGCCGCCGCGCAACACCGCCACCGACGCTGCCGACCCCCTGGATCGCGATCCGCACGCCCGCGGCGCTGTCAGTACCCAGCCCTTCGCGGATCGCCGCCTTGATGCCCAGATAGACGCCGAGCGCGGTATAGGGGCCGGGGTCGCCCCCCGCCTCGCCGCTCGCGACCGGAAGGCCGCTGACATGTTTGGTCTGCTTCGCGATCTGGACCATGTCGGCGTCGGTGATGCCGACATCTTCCGCGGTCACATAGGCGCCGCCCAGCGATTCGACTGCCCGGCCGAAGGCGGCAAGCAGTTCGGGAGTCTTGGTGCCCGCTTCGTCGGCCAGGATTACGCCCTTGCCGCCGCCCATCGGCAGCCCCGCCATCGCATTCTTGTAACTCATGCCGCGCGAGAGGCGTAGCGCATCGACGATCGCGGCCGACCGCTGCGGATAGTGCCAGAAGCGAACCCCGCCCGCGCCGGGGCCGAGGTGGGTCGAATGCACGGCGATGACCGCCGTCAGTCCGCTGTCGCGATCGCGGAACATGTGAACATGTTCATGATCGTCGAAATCGGCGAAATCCCAGACTGCGGACATGGCGTCACCCTCGCGTTAAAAAATTACGTAGGGACGTAATAATGAAATAGCCCGCGCGAGTCACCCCTAAAGGGATCGCCGGTTTTCCGATCAACGAAAAGCTTTGAAAATGGGGCGATCGACGGGACTTGAACCCGCGACCCCCGGTACCACAAACCGGTGCTCTAACCAACTGAGCTACGATCGCCATATGCCGGGCGAGACCGCCTGCGACAGCGCGCGGCGATAGGCGCGGCTACCCCTTTCGTCAAGCATTGTTCGCATGGCCAACGCCGCCTAAAAGAAGCCATGTCCGGAAACGAGCATGTCGATATGGCGCCATCGGGCGCCGACCGCACCGCCGAGCGGCTCGCGCTGCTTCCCGGCATCCGACGCGCGCCGACTTCCAAGCTGCAACAATTCATGCTGGCGGGTTTTCTCGATCCCGCAACATGCGCCGGGCTGATGGCGCAGATCGACCGCGACGTGCGCCCTTCGACGATCGCCGATCCCAATGGCGACGAAGCGTTCCGGACGAGCACGACCTGCGACCTCGATCACCGCGACCCGCTGGTGCGGGCGGTCAACGCACGGCTGCACGACATCACCGGAATCCCGCTCGACCATGGTGAGCCGCTACAGGGGCAGCGCTATGACGTTGGGCAGGAATTCAAGGCACACACAGATTATTTCGATCCGCATGGCGCCGACTGGGAAACCTATTGCGCGGTCCCCGGACAGCGCACCTGGACGCTGATGGTCTATTTGAACCAGCCCGCGGCGGGCGGCGCGACGCGATTTCTGGCGACAGGCAAGATGCACCAGCCCGAAACGGGCAAACTCGTCGCGTGGAACAATGTCCGCGCGGACGGAAAGCCGAACCCAGAGACGCTCCATCACGGGATGAAGGTGCGCAAGGGCCGCAAATATATCATCACCAAATGGTTCCGCGAACGCGCCTGGCCATGGGCCGAGGGCGAGCTAGGCTGATCCGGCCGACCGTGCCCCGGCGCCTACCGAGACACGGCCCAAGCCTTTAGCGTACCAGTCGATACTGGAAACTCAGCGTCAACGTGTTGCCGACCTGACCCGGCTCGACCGGCGTCGATTTGGCCTCTGCGGCCATCATCTGCACGCGCGGCATGGGCACCGGTCCACCGACCGCGCCGCCTTCGCTGATCGAAACCAGTTCGGCGGCGCGATAGCCGGCCAGCTTGGCATAGTCCGCCGCCTTCGCTTCGGCGGCCTTGATCGCCGCGCCGCGAACGCCGACAAGCTGCGCATCGGGGTCTTTCATCGCGAACCAGGGGCCATCGATATTGGTCCCGCCCGCCGCGACGAGCGCATCGAGCAGCGGCCCGATATCGTCGATCTTCGGCGTCGTCGCCCGCACGCTGTTGCTGACCTGATAGCCCAGGAAGCGCGGCGGCTGACCGTCGCTACGATTATTATAGTCATATTGCGGCGACAGGCTGATGCCGCTCGTCTGAATATCCTCGGCCTTGATCCCGCGCGCCTTGGCAGCGGCGATCAGCTTGTCCATCGCGGTGGCATTGAGCCGCATCGCTTCGACTGCGGTCGGCGCGGTCGTCGTCACGCCGGCGCCCACCGTCGCCTGATCGGGCCGCGAACGCACTTCCTCGCTCACGCTGAAGCTCAGGATCGGGCCTTCCGTCGTCGCTGTCGTCACCGTCGAACCTCCCTGCTGTGCAATGGCCGGCGTCGCAGCCAGCAGCGCGATGCCGGTCGCCATGGCGGTGAACATATGCTTGGTCATATCAAACTCCTGTAGGCCGGACCCCCGGCCGATCGTGGATACCCACCCCATACGCAGGACGGAGTGGGCCCGTTCCCGCCTTTGGGCGCTCGGCGCTTGCATGACGCTGAACGCCTATGTAGCGAGCCGTTCATCATGGCAGCTCCCATTCTCTCTTACGAAGGCCTGGCCCTGGTGCAGGGCACCGGCTGGCTGTTTCAGGATCTCGACATCTATGTCGGCGCGCGCGATCGGCTCGCACTGATCGGCCGCAACGGCGCGGGCAAGACGACGCTGCTCAAGTTGCTCGCCGGACGCATCGAGCCCGACAAGGGCAAGCGGACGATTGTCCCCGGCACCCACGTCGTGCTGCTGGAACAGGAGCCCGATTTCACGGGCTATGCGACGCTGATGGACTATGCGATTGGCGGCATCAACCCGCCCGCCGAACATGAGGTGGCGGCGATCGCCGACCAGCTTGGCATCGACATGGCGCGCGAAGCGGCAAGCGCCTCGGGGGGCGAGCGTCGCCGCGCCGCCATCGCGCGCGCGCTGGCGCAGAACCCCGACGTGTTGCTGCTCGACGAGCCGACCAACCACCTCGACCTTGCGGCGATCGACTGGCTCGAAGGCTGGCTCTCGCGCTTCTCAGGCGCTTTCGTCGCCATCAGCCACGACCGCACCTTTCTGACGCGCTTGACGCGTCAGACCCTGTGGCTCGACCGCGGTGGCATCCGGCGCAAGGAAATCGGCTTCGGCGGTTTCGATGCATGGATGGAGGCCGTTTATGCGGAAGAAACGCGCGCCGCGGAAAAGCTCGATGCGAAGCTGAAGCTGGAGGCGCACTGGCTTCAGCGCGGCGTAACTGCACGGCGCCGCCGCAACCAGGGCCGACTCGAAAAGCTGATGGAGATGCGGGCCACGCGCGCGGCGATGATCGGCGGTCCCGGCGTCGCCAAGCTCGGCCTGGCCAACGACGACGTCCGCTCGAAATCGGTGATCGTCGCCGACCATATCAGCAAGCGCTTCGGCGACCGCACGATCATCAAGGACTTCGACTTTCGCGTCCAGCGCGGCGATCGCATCGGGATCGTCGGCGCCAATGGCGCGGGCAAATCGACGCTGCTCAAGCTGCTCACTGGCGAAATCGAACCCGACGAGGGCAAGGTCACCCTCGCCCCCACGCTGGACGGCATCGTCATCGATCAGCAGCGCAGCCTGCTGTCGCCCGAAAAGACCGTACGCGACATCCTCGCCGACGGCGGCGACTGGGTCGAGGTGCGCGGCGTCAAGAAGCATGTCCAGGGTTACCTCAAGGACTTCCTCTTCGATCCTTCGGTTGCCGAGGCTAGCGTCGCCGCGCTTTCGGGCGGTGAACGCTCCCGGCTTCTGCTCGCCCGCGAATTCGCGCGCGAATCGAACCTGCTCGTCCTCGACGAACCGACCAACGATCTGGATCTCGAAACGCTCGACCTTTTGCAAGAGGTCATTGCCGACTATGCGGGAACCGTGCTGTTGGTCAGCCACGATCGCGACTTCCTCGATCGCACCGTAACGGTCACCCTCGGCCTCGACGGCTCGGGCAAGGTCGATATCGTCGCGGGCGGCTATGCCGACTGGGAAGCCAAGCGCAGCAAGCCCGCGTCGGCGAAAGCCAAGGCGGTCGGCGCCGATACCGCGCCGTCCCCACCGCCGCAGGCACGCCGGAAACTCTCCTACAAGGACCAGCGCGACTACGACCTGCTTCCGGGCCGTATCGAGGAGATCGAGAAGGAGATGGCCGGCATCGAAACCGAATTGTCCGACGGCAGTCTGTTCACGCGCGATAATGCGCGTTTCAGTGCCCTGACGGCAAAGCTCGACGCGTTGCGCGCGGAAAAGGCCGCAGCCGAGGATCGCTGGCTGGCGCTGGCCGAAGAAGTCGAAGCGCTGGGATAAGCCCCGCGCCACCGGCAAAGAAAAAGGGCGCTGCGTTGCCGCAGCGCCCTTTTACGAAACAGGATTTCGTATCGAAGACGGTCTTACTTGATACCGTCGCGTTCCATCCGCTTGCGCTCCATCTTGCGGGCGCGGCGGACGGCAGCGGCGCGTTCGCGCGCACGCTTTTCGCTCGGCTTTTCGTAGTGACGGCGCAGCTTCATTTCGCGATACACGCCTTCCCGCTGCAGCTTCTTCTTGAGCGCGCGGAGGGCCTGGTCGACATTATTGTCGCGAACGATGATCTGCATACGCCGTGTCGTCTCCTGTTCGTCAGACGGCCGAGGCTTCCGGCGGAAATCCGGGTTGCCATAGGTCGCCGATATTCGGGCAATAAAAAGAGCGTCGCAAAGGCGCGACGTTCCGTTGGGGCGGCCACTAGAGAGATTCGCGCCAAAATGCAAGCCCCCACGCGGCAAAGCGTCGCTCTTCCGCGCGCGGATGCCCGCCGCCGCCATTGCGCGCGCCCGCTCGCCTGTGGCATAGGTAGCAAGACGAAACCGACAGGAAGAGGATCGCCCGATGGCAACCCAGCTCAAGCGCAACAGCAAATATAGCGAAGCCGAATGGACGGCGCGGCTCGAACTCGCCGCCTGCTACCGAATTTTCGCGATGATGGGCTGGGACGAAATGATCTTCAACCACATCACGGTAAAGGTGCCGGACGAGGACGGCAGCTATCTCATCAACCCCTATGGCATGCACTTCAGCGAAGTGACCGCGTCGAGCCTGATCAAGATCGATATCGACGGCAACAAGGTCGACGCCGACAATCCCTGGCACGTCAACAAGGCGGGATTCGTCCAGCACAGCCTGTTCCACCGCGTGCTGCCCGACGCCCATGCGATCATCCACACCCACACGACCGCGACGACGGCGGTCTGTTCGCTCGAGGGTGGGCTCCAGCCCGTGAACTTCTATGCCTGCAATTTCATGGGCCAGCTTGGCTACCATGATTTCGAGGGTGTGACGGTGCGCGAGGAAGAGGGCGAACGCCTCGTCGAAAACTTGGGCGACAAGCGCATCCTGATGCTGAAAAATCACGGCCCCGTCGTGATGGGCAAAACGCTGACCGACGCCTTCATCAAATATTGGGCGCTCCAGCGCGCCTGCGAAATCCAGCTCGCGACGATGAGCATGGGCAAGCCGATCACCGTCCCCGAAGACGTGATCAAGGTCCATCAGCGCGACCTCTATATGGCGGCGATTCCCGGCCAGTCGGGCAAAGCCGAATTCGACGCGATGGTGCGCAAGGTCGATAAGATCGACACGAGCTGGCGTGACTAATCGCCGTGTTCGGCTAAGACGGGCGGCATGACGAAATTCTCGGTCAACGACCGCCCGGTCGAATATCGCATGGATCCCGAAACGCCCTTGCTCTGGGCGCTGCGCGATGCGTCGAACCTGACCGGGACCAAATATGGCTGCGGTACGGGCGATTGCGGTGCCTGCACCGTCGATATCGACGGCGAAGCGATCCGCAGCTGCCTTGTGACCATTGCCGAATGCGAGGGCCGTTTCGTCACCACGATCGAGGGATTGTCACGCGACCGTAGTCACCCGGTCCAGCAAAGCTGGGTCGCCGAACAGGTACCGCAGTGCGGTTTTTGCCAGTCGGGCATGATCATGACCGCCGCCGCGTTGCTGCGCAAGAACAGCAACCCCAGCGACGCCGAAATCGACGCCGCGATGACGGGCATCTGCCGCTGCGGCACTTACCCCCGGATGCGTGAGGCGATCCGGCGCGCCGGCCGGGTAATCCGGGGCGAGGAGCGCATCGCCGCCGCACCGCCGCCGGGCATCCGTCCCGACGATGCCGCACGCGCCGTCCCGGCGCTGCGCCCGGCGGACGGAAACTGAACGACAGACAACAGTCCGGTTCAGCGCTGACTCATCTGACTGGCGGTAATTTCCGATTCATCATCCCGATCGGCCGGGTGCCGCATGGGACATGGATCTGGAGTGTGCCGAGATGAAGAAGACATTCGGAGGATTGCTGATCGCAGCGACCATCCTCACCCCCATTGCGCCCGCCGCCGCTCAGGCAAATGGCGAGCGAATTCAGATTGCCCAGCGCGGCGATCGCGGTGACCACCGCGGCTCGCGCGGGACCGATGGCCGCCGTGGCGACTGGAACGGCGGCAATCGCGGCCAGAACCGGACCGCCCAGCCCGCACCGCAGCCGCAGGCCCAGCCGCAGCAGCGCAATTACCGCACCGACCGGCGGGCGCCGCAGGGACAGCAGTGGCAGGGACAGCGCGGTGATACGCAGCGCCAGCAGCAATGGCAGGGTCAGCGCAGCGACGCCCAGCGCCAGCAATGGCAAGGCCAGCGCGGCAACGCCAACGACCGCAGCCGCGATCGCAGCGGCCAGCCCGACCGCCGTTTCTATCGTCAGGACAATGACAGGAACGACCGGCGTTACGACCGCAACGATAATCGGCGCTATGACCGGAACGACAACCGCCGGTACGATAACAACCGGCACTATGATAACGACCGTCGTTACGACAATCGACGCGGGAACAACTGGAACCGCGACTGGCGCAGCGACCGTCGCTACGACTGGCGCAGCTATCGCGACCGCAACCGGAGCTATTACCGGATGCCGCGCTATTACAACCCGTACCGGGGCCGCAATTACACGCGCTTCAGCATCGGCTTTTCGCTGGGTTCGCTCTTCTACAGCCAACGCTACTGGATCAACGATCCCGGCTATTATCGCTTGCCGCCCGCTTACGGCCCCTATCGCTGGGTGCGCTATTATGACGATGCGCTGCTCGTGAACACCTACACGGGTCAGGTCGTCGATGTGATCTACGACTTCTTCTGGTAATATTCCTTTCGGTTATCAGAAGCCAAACTGAAGGGCCGGTTCGTCCGGCCCTTCTTTTATGCACCCTTCCCCTTGCCCTCGCGCTCAGGCCGCGCCACGGTGGGCGAAAGACAGGGGAGACATCATGCTGAAGAAAAGCCTGCTCGCCGCCGTGGCGGTTGCCGCCATGCTGGGCGGTGTTGCCGCCGAAGCGAAGACAACGCTCGTCTATGCCGCGCGCGTCATCACCGATCCCGACAAGCCTTCGCTCGGCCCGTCAACGGTGACCGTCACCGACGGCCGGATCATGACGATCGAACCGGGCCGTGCTGCCGCCCCGGCAGGGGCTGATGTCATCGACCTGGGCGACAAGACGCTGCTTCCCGGCCTGATCGACCTCCACGTTCATCTAACCGGCGATCCGGGCGGCGATTTCCGCAACGAGGCGGTCGATCCCGACGAATGGGGCGTTGTCGTCGGCGTCAAAAATGCCGCGATCACGCTGCGCGCCGGCTTCACCACGGTGCGTGAGGCGGGGTCGGCGCAATATACCGCCTTCTCGCTGCGCCGCGGTACCGCCGAAGGGTTGATCGAAGGACCGCGGATCATCGCCGCCGGTGTGCCCTTGTCGATCATCGGCGGCCATGGCGACGTCACGGGCTTCCGCGAAGATGTCCACGCCATACTCGATCAGGGCTATACCTGCACGGGCGCCGTCGAATGCGCCGAAAAGGTGCGCAAGGCATCGCGCGCCGGCGCCGATGTCATCAAGATCACCGCGACCGGTGGCGTCCTGTCGCAGCAGGGCCGCGGCCTTGGTGCGCATTTCTCGAATGATGAACTCGTCAGCATCGCCGATACCGCCCATTCGCTGGGCCTCAAGGTCATGGCGCATGCGCATGGCGAGCGCGGCATCGAGGCGGCGGCGGCCGCCGGGATCGACAGCATCGAACATGGCACCTTCGCCGATGATGCCGCGCTCAAGGTCATGAAGGCCAAGGGCACTTATCTCGTCCCGACCTTAATGGCGTTCGAAGGCGTACGCGAACGGCTCGGCAAGGGTATCTACACCCCCACGGTCGAGGAAAAAGTCCGCATGACGCTCGGCCGCGTCGGCCAGGCCGTCACGCGGGCAAAGGCGCTGGGCGTGCCGATTGCGTTCGGCACCGATGCCGGCGTGTTCGAACATGGCCGCAACGCGGGCGAGTTCGCCCTGCTCGTCAAGGCGGGGCTGACCCCGCGCGAGGCATTGGCGAGCGCGACGACCACCGCCGCCCGGTTGCTGTCGATGGAAAACGAGATCGGCCGCATCGCGCCGGGCATGTCCGCCGACATGATCGCGGTCGACGGCGATCCGCTCGGCGATGTGACGACCCTCGAACATGTGCGCTGGGTGATGGCGCGCGGGCGTATCGCCGACTGAGACGTGGGAGATCAGGCGGCGCGGTCGATCCGCCCGCCTGTCCGGCGTTCCTTCGCCCCGGCGGCGCCGACCAGCGCGCCGATGTCGACCGTTTGCGCAAAGCGGACGCCGACGCGGTTCCCGTCGGACCAGCGCGCTTCCGCGTCCATAACTACGTCAGCGCCAAATTCGATCAGCAGCGGCGTTCCTTCGGGGACATTCCACAAGCCTTCGATCAGCGCACCGCGCGACGACAGATTGCGCACGATCGCTTCATAGCGATAGCCGCCGCTCGCGATCTGGATCGTCCGGAAGGTCCGCATCCGCGCTTCGCGCGCACTCTTGTAACCCTGCGCGACCGCCTTGCCATTGCCATCGGCAAGCAAAGCCAGCACTTCCTCGACGGTCATCGGCTTGCCGTAGATATAGCCCTGGACATGGCTGCAGCCGAGGCCGCGGATCAGCGCCAGATCGTCGTGCGTTTCCACCCCCTCGGCGGTGGTTTCCATCTTGAGCGCCGTCGCCAGTCCGACGATCGACGAAATGATCGCGGCGTTCATGCTGCTGGGATCGGCCGCGCCGAGCACGAAGCTCTGGTCGATCTTGATCTTGTCGAACGGCGCCTTCTTCAGATAGCCGAGCGCCGAATAGCCGGTGCCGAAATCGTCGAGGGCGAGCCGTACCCCGGTGCGCTTCAACCGTTGGAACATCTCCAGATTTTCGGGACTTTCATCGAGGAAGACGCCTTCGGTAATTTCTAGTTCGAGCTGATCAGGCCGGATGCCCGCGGCAGCGACCGCGCTCAGGATCGTCGCGGGCAATTTTTCATTGGCGAACTGGCGCGGCGACACATTGACGGCAACGCGATACCCCGACCCCAGCCGGGCGATCGTGGCGCAAGCGGTGCGGATGATCCATTCGCCGATCGGAACGATCAGGTTCGATTCTTCGGCAATCGGAATGAATTTCGACGGGCTGATGACCGCATCGCCGCCCTGTTGCCAGCGGATCAACGCCTCGAAGCCGCTGATCCGTTCGCTGCCGACGTTGACGATCGGCTGGTACAGCAGCTTCAGTTCGTCCTTTGCCAGCGCATCGCGCAGCGCATCTTCGATCGCCTTGCGCTCGCTTGCCTGATTATGCATCGCGTCGGCATAGAAGCGATAGACGCCGCGCCCGGCGTCCTTCGCCGCATAGAGCGCAAGGTCGGCGTTGCGCACCAGCGCCGACGAGCCGATGCCGTCGCTTTCCGAAATGGCGATGCCGATCGAAGATCCGATGCGGATGCGCTCGCCTTCGATCAGAAAGGGCTTGGCAAGGCTCAGGATGATCGCATTGGCGATCCCCGCCAGCTTTTCGACCTGGGTGATCTGCGGCAACACGATCTGGAACTCGTCGCCGCCCAGTCGACCCACCTGCCCTTTGTCGCCGACGACCTGCGTCAGCCGCGCCGCGACCTGTTGCAGCAATTGGTCGCCGACAGGATGCCCCATCGTGTCGTTGACCGCCTTGAACCGGTCGAGGTCCATCAGCAGCAGCGCGCAGGGCTGCGCCTGCCCGAGATGATTCTTGAGCGCGCGCTCGAGCAGATCGGTGATATGCAGGCGGTTCGCGAGGCCGGTCAGCGTGTCGTACCGCGCGAGCTGATTGATCTGCTGTTCGGACTTGCGCTTTTCGGTGAGGTCGGTGCCGCTGCCGCGAAAGCCCTGGAAATTACCGAGCGCGTTCGAAATCGGATGGCCCGAAATCGACCACCAGCGCTCCTCGCCCGCGACCGCCGCCTGGACCGTCAGGTCGTTGAACGGCGTCCGCGACGACAGGCTGAAGCCCAGCGTGCGCTCCTCGCTCTCGTCGGCGCCGCCGCGCTTGCGGATCATGTCAGTAAAGGGGCGCCCGAGCAGGTCTTCGGCCGGCCGATCGAGCTTCGCCGCGACGGTCGGCGAAATATAGACGAGGTCGCCGTTGCGGTCGGTTTCCCAGAACCAGCCGCGTCCGGCGCGCTCGAAATCGCGCATCAGTCCAAGCGCCCGCTGCTGCTCGCTTCCCGACTGGCGGCGCACGCGCGTCGCGCGCCGCTGATGCCGGATATCCTCGCGCATCATCACGACGAGCATGCCGAGGAAGATGATGCCCGCAATCCCGAACGGCCAAGACGCGATGCCGATCGCGCCGCCGATCGCGGTGCCGCCGGCAAAGGCGAAAAAGGCCGGACGCACAATCGCCGCCGCTGCCGCGGCTACGAGGACGGTACCCAGCCGGATTGCCGAAAAGGCATCGAGATGGGAAAGCGCATCGGGGGTCGCGAGCGCCGCGAACGTGCCGATTGAAACGAAGAATGTTCCTGCGCCGACCAGCGCCAGCGAGGCGGCGGCAAGCGTCGGCAGCCATTCGATCCGATGCGCCCAGCGCAAGCGAGAGCATTGGCCGATAACGGTAAGCGCGACATCGCACAGCAGTCCAGCAACCAATGTGGCCCATTGCAGCGGATGCGATAGGAAACCCGACAGGCCCGGGACGAAAGCAAAGGCAAAGAAGGCCACGGTCCGGCCGATCAGCACATAGTGCCACAGCTGCGCGACGCGCATCATGCGCCCCACGAATTCGGGTGTCTGCAACAGCGATTCGTCGTCGGACGACCCGCCGCTTGCGCCCCGGCTGATGCTGTGCCTGACCCCCAATGTGTTCGCCAATCCCGCTATCTGGTCCCGCCCACCGCTCTGTCGCCGGCGGGGTTTCCAAATCCTTACCGCGGGCGGATCGTTAACCCCATTGCTGTGCCAAAATGGAGGGGTTGGGTTTCGCTTCGCAACGGGTTACACCGGGGCATGCCCGCCGTCCGCCTCTTGCCGCCCGATCGCTTTTTCGACCGCCAGCAGTGGGTCGCGATCACCAAGCCCTCCGCCTGGTACGGTATCTGGCTCGTCGCGCACGGCTGGATCGTAAGCCTCGCTGCCATCGGCCTGGCGGCGTGGAGCGGCAATCCCCTGGCCTGGCTGCTCGCCATCATCGTTGTCGGCGGACGCCAGCTCGGCTTTGCGATCCTGATGCACGACGCCGCGCACGGCGCGCTGCACCCCAATCGCAAGGTCAACAATTTTTTGGGGCAGTGGCTCACCGGAGCGGCGGTCGGATCGGATCTGATCGCCTATCGCACCTATCATCTCCAGCACCACAAATATACGCAACAGGCCGAAGACCCGGACCTTGCATTATCCAAGCCATTCCCGACCACCCGCGCCAGCCTGATGCGCAAGATCGTCCGCGACCTGACGGGACAGACGTTTTTCAAACAACGCGTCACCCAATTCCGCTTCGCCTTCGTGGGATTGAGGGCGATGGTTCGCGGCGAACGGGCGGAGAAAAGAGGGGCGAGCACCAAGGCGGGGACGCCTTTCAACAAGCAATCCGACGATGGCGTCACATCGCCCACGATCGATGTTGCCGGCGCGATGACGGTCACGCGGTCGGTCGGCCGCTTTCTGCTAGTCCAAGCCATATTGCTCGCGGCGTCGCTGCTGCTCTACGGCTGTACGCCCTATCTGCTCTGGCTTGCCGGGCTGGCGACGACGTTCCAGCTCTATCTGCGCATCCGCAACATCGCCGAACATGCCTGCACCGCGACGGGAAGCGACGATCCGTTCAGCCACGCGCGCACGACGCACGCCGGCTGGCTCGCGCGCGCGACGGTCGCGCCATATTGGGTGAATTATCATGCCGAGCATCACCTCTTCATGGGCGTGCCCTGCTATCGCCTGCCGCAAGTCCATGCAGCGCTCGGCCGCGCCGGCAAGCATGATACGATGACGATCGCGCCGAATTACGCCGCGGTACTGCGACAGGTCACCGCTGCGGCCTGATCGGCCAATATCAGCACGCCGTCGGCCAGCCACCGAGCGAGCAGCGCAGCCAGCGTTTCCATCGCGGTCGCCTCCCCAACTTGGTCGATCAGTTCTGCGCAGAGAGCGGCGAAACTGGCGCCGCGCTCGATCTGCACAAGCGTGGTCGCCTCGACCGCAGCCAGACTGCGAAAATGCAGCTGGAGTCCGCTGCGCCACACCAACACATCCACGGGCGCGGCAAGAACCGCAACCGCCGGGGGGGATTCGCCGGCGTCGAGCGCGCTCCACAGCGTGGCGCTATTATGGTCCATCGCGAGCAGCCGAGCCGACGGATGCAGCGCGAGGCTGGCGTCGACCCATTGCTCGCCGAGCATGCCGATCGCGCCGGCATCGAGTGGCGGCGTATCGGGCGCGTCGAAGGCATGGCGCAGCGCCCAGTCCAGCCGAGCAAGTTCGGCCAATTCGCCATCTTCCGGAAAATGATGCGCAACGAAGTCGGGCAGCGCGGCGCCATAATAGCGCAGATTGCGTGTCGTCGACGGGTGCGCCTTAACATAGGCATCGGCGATATGGCCGAATTGCGCATCGCCCAGATAGGCATTCAGCCGCTCGAAATGATCGGCGAGAACACCGGTCAGGCTGGCGCGGTAATTGTTGCGATAGATGTCGATCCGGCGGGCCGCGCCAACCCGCGCGTCGTCGACGATCAGGGCTTCGGCATCTGCACCCTCACCCATGATCGCGGCGAGAAAGCATTGCTGAATGGCACGCAGCGCGTCAGCCACCGACCGGCTCCAGCGCCGCCTGCGCCAGCTCGCGGGCCCGTTGGAGTTCGGACAACAGCGTCGGCAATGGCGGGATGTCGTCATCGCGTTCGATCATCGTCGCGACGGGGCCGACCATCGCAATGGCGCGGGCGTAGATATCCCATACCGCATCGCACACCGCCGCATCGTGCGTGTCGATGACATAATCACCCATGTCGCTGTGGCCCGCGAGATGGATTTGCTGGATACGTGCGGCGGGCAAGCCGGCGAGATATTCCAGCGGATCGAAGCCATGGTTGCGCGCGCTGACGTAGATGTTGTTGACGTCGAGCAGCAGCAGGCAGTCGGCGCGTTCCGCCATTTCAGCCAGAAAATCCCATTCGCTGCGATCGGAGGCACGAAAGCTGACATAGCTCGACGGATTTTCGATCAGGATGCGCCGCCCCAGATAATCCTGCACGCGGTCGATATTGTCGACGACGCACTGCAACGTCGGCGCGTCATAGGGCAGCGGCAACAGGTCATGGCTGTTGTGCGCGTCGATCCCGGTCCAGCACAGATGATCCGAGATCCACAGCGGCTCGACCCGATCGGCGAGAGCCTTTAGCGCCGACAGATAGATGTTATCGAGCGGCTCGTCAGACCCGATCGACAGCGACACGCCGTGCATGACGATCGGATAATCGGCGCGAATCCGCTCGAGCGTCGCCATCGGGCGTCCGCCGGGCACCATATAATTTTCCGATATGATCTCCAGCCACTCGACCGGTTGGGGCCGCGCCAGGAAATCGGGATAATGGACGGGGCGCAGTCCCAAACCGAAGCCGGGCGACGGGATCGCGATCCGCTGATCTTGAGGCATGATCGGGCTCGATTAATCCCTCCCGCACGGAGCCGGAGCGCCGTGCGGGAGGGAATGGCATCAGCCGAGGTCGCCGATGACGCCGCCGCCGGTCAGGCACTTGGCGGCGGTCATGGCCTTGAAGCCATGGCCCTTGCATTCGTTCTGACCCTTACATTCGTTGGCCGAGGTCTTGCAGTCGGCCGTACCCTTGCAGCTGTTGACGCCATAGCAATGCACGGTGTCCTTGGCGCCGACCGCGGCGCCCGAGCTGCCGGCAGGCGCCGGAGCGGCCAGAGCGGCGCCGGCGAGTGCGAGGGCGGTGGCCGAAGCGGCGATGGCAGCGGCGAATTTCGTGTTGGTCATGCTATCCTCCGAAGACGGGATGGAGGGACAATATGTCCGTCCATGCCCCTATATTCGGAGGCGCGCGCGCGAGGTTACAGTCGGCGCTATTCGCCCGCCGCGACGAAACGGCCGCCCGCGCGATCCTTTACCGTGGTCTCGGGATCGAAGATCATGCCGTTCATCGCGACATAGACACCGGGCGGCAGCGTCTGCACTGCCGCCAGCGCAAAGCCCACATTGAACTCGGCGTCACTTGCCCGCACAGACGCAGGCTGCATCGCGCCCGTTAGCACGATCGTCTTGCCTGCAATTCCTGCCAGCGCGCGGCCGGTGACGACCATTGTGTCGGTGCCATGCGTGACAAGGACATGCGCCGAATCGCTCGCCGCGACCGCAGCGCGGATCGCGACGCGATCGGCGTCGGTCAGCTCCAGGCTGTCCTTGCGCATCAACTGGGTGACGCGGTGCGGGACATGGACATTATTCTCGCGCAGCATGTCGGGGATCGCCGCCGGGCCGATCTGGAACTCCGACAGCGCGTCGAAATAGACTTTGTCGATCGTCCCGCCGGTGGTGAAGATGTCGATCATACCAAGGCTTCCGCAATCAGGCGCCGCGTGTTGTCGATCCCGAACAGCGCGATGAAGCTGCCCATGCGCGGCCCCGCGCTCGACCCGAGCAGCGTTTCATAAAGCGCCTTGAACCAATCGCGCAGATTTTCAAAGCCATAGGCTTCGTTCTTGCCGATCTCGTAGACGATGTTCTGGATGTCGTCGGCAGACGCATCGGCAGGCAGCGCCGCGAGCCGGTCGTCGAGCTCCTTGAGCGCAGCGCCCTCGCCGCCCACGGGCTTGCGGCGCTTCAGCGTCGGGGCGACATAGTCGCGGTTGTACGCCATCGCATTGTCGATCAGCCGGTCGAGTTCGGGCCAGGTCGCCGCGTCGGCGCCCGCGACATATTGGCCGAGGTAGCGCCATATCTGGTCCTTCGCCGCATCGGCGCCCATCACGGCGACAAGGTTGAGCAGCAGCCCGAAGGTGACCGGCAGCACCGCATCGGGCACGTCTTCGCCGCGCGCGACATGGACGTGATGCACGGGATTCCCCAGCTTCTTGTCGGCTTCCTGCGCTGGATAGCTCCCGCGCATCTGTAGATATTCGTCGACTGCCTTCGGGATCACGCCGATATGAAGCTGCTTCGCCGCCTTGGGTTCGCGATAGGCGTAAAAGGCCAGGCTCTCTTCGCTGCCATAGCTCAGCCATTGTTCGATCGACAGGCCATTGCCTTTCGACTTCGAAATCTTCTCGCCCTTTTCGTCGAGGAACATCTCGTAGATCAGCCCCTCGGGCTTGCGTCCGCCCAGCGCCTTGGCGATCTTGCCCGACTGGATGCCGCTGTCGGTCAGATCCTTGCCGTACATCTCGTAATCGACGCCGAGCGCGACCCAGCGCATCGCCCAGTCGACCTTCCACTGCAGCTTGGCGCCGCCCGACAGGATGCTGTGGGTGATCGTCTCGCCCTCATCCTCGAACGACACGAGGCCCGCGTCGGCATCGACGACGGTCACCGGCACCTGCAGCACGATCCCCGACTTGGGGCTGACGGGCAGGATGGGCGAATAGGTCGCCGCGCGCTCGGCGCGCAGCGTCGGCAGCATGATGTCGAGAATATCCTGATTGTGGCGCAGGACATTCTTGAGCGCATCGTCGAACGCGCCCGACCGATAGCGTTCGGTCGAGCTGACGAATTCATATTCGAAGCCGAAACGGTCGAGAAACTCGCGCAGCATCGCATTGTTGTGATGCGCAAAACTCTCATATTTGCCGAACGGATCGGGAATCGCGGTAAGCGGCTTGCCAAGATGTTCGCGCAGCATCTCCTGCTGCGGTACATTGTCGGGCACCTTGCGGAGCCCGTCCATGTCATCGCTGAACGCAACCAGGCGCGTCGGCGCGCCGCCGGTCAGCGTCTCATAAGCGCGCCGCACCATCGTCGTGCGCAGCACTTCGTTGAAGGTGCCGATGTGCGGCAGCCCCGACGGACCATAGCCGGTTTCGAACAGCACCGGCGCGCCGCCCGGCTTGCCGTCGGGATAGCGTTTGATGAGCTTGCGCGCTTCCTCGAACGGCCAGGCCTTGGACGTTTGCGCGGGCTCGCGCAGCGAAGGATGAAGGTGCAAGTCGGTCATGGGGCGCCCATAGCGGCAAGCGCCCCCGAATCGAAAGGCAAAATTGTCCACACGCCGCAACGGAACGGCGCCAGACATGGTTACGCCAAATTAACCACGTCCGTCCTAGCCTCGGGCCATGACGAGTCCCCACACTCCCATCACCCGCGCTCACAAGCGCACCCCGGTCGCCATCGAGGTGATCGTCAACGGCGTGCTCAACCAGATCGAAGGGCGCATCTGCGACCTTTCAGAAGGCGGCGCCCGCATCGACGGCGCGAGCATGCCGGCGCGATCCCGCTGCGAAATCCACTACGGTGGCCAGGTCGTCTACGCGATCGTCATGTGGTCCGAATTCGACCGCATGGGCGTGCGCTTTCCGTACGAGCTGTCGCACGGACCGCTGTTTAACGCGCTCGAACGCGCGCGCAGCGCCGCCAGCGCGCATCCCGCGCAGATATTTCTGTCCAACCGCAGCGCAGGTTTCGGACGGCGCGGGCTGAGCTGAGCCACCTTTCCGCGTAGCCCTAAAGACGCGTCGGATTTACCCGCCTTGCCGCGTTCGCCTTTTGTGCCTAGCGTGGGGCAATGGCGCCCGATCCGCTCTCCCTCCCCGCGATCCACGCGAGCCATGTCGGCATCTGGATCGCCGACGCATCGGGCCGCGTCCAGCGCGTCGGACGCGGCGAAGCGATCGCGGCGGTCGCCGCAACCCCGCATGTCCTGCTCGGCGCGACGCTGACGGGCGACCGGCTGGGCTATCCCGAGCTGTCGGGGCTCGATCTGCTCGAACTCTTCGCTTTCCTGTTTCCCGCGCGCTTCGCGGTGCCGACGCCGGCGGGGATCGCCGCCGCGATGGGCATCGCCCCGCCCGATAGCGAAGCCGATGTTGCGGCGTTCCTGCCGCACGCCGCCGCAGCGATGCTCGATCGCGCGGGCGATGCCGCGTGGCCCGAGCGCGAGGGCGCGTGGCACGGCCTGCAGGCGCTGTCGCGCCAGCGCTGGCCGTGGGCGCCGCTGCTGCAGCCGCGCATCGGCGCGCCCGAACGCAGCGAGCGCTGGCTGTTCGAGCGCCTGCCCGAATGGGAGGAAGCCGCCCCGCGCCCGCAGCCGCGCCAAGTGACGGTCAATCCCGACGATGTGACCGCTCGGCTCGACCGGCTCACCGGTGATGGCGCCGAACGCCGTGCGGGACAGCGCGACTATGCCCGCGCCGCCACGGCGATCTTCGAACCGCGCGAACGCCGCGACCGGCCGCAGATGCTGGTCGCCGAGGCGGGCACGGGGATCGGCAAGACGCTGGGCTATCTCGCCCCCGCCAAGCAATGGATCGATCAGTCGGGCGGCAGCGTCTGCGTGTCGACCTATACCAAGGCGCTGCAACGCCAGCTGGCGCGCGAGACCGAGCGGCTGTACCCCGATGCCCGGACGCACCGCGAAAAGGTGGTGGTGCGCAAGGGACGCGAAAATTATCTCTGCCTGCTCAACCTGGAGGATGCGCTGCAAGGCGGCTTTTCGGGCCGCGCGGCCGTTCTGGCGCAGCTCGTCGCGCGCTGGGCCGCCTACACCCGCGACGGCGACATGGTGGGCGGCGATCTGCCTGGCTGGCTGCCCGCGCTGTTCCGCCGTAACGGCACGACCGCGCTGACCGATCGGCGCGGCGAGTGCATCTATGCGGGCTGCCCGCATTTCCGCAAATGCTTCATCGAACGCTCGACCCGCGCGGCAGCGCAGGCCGACATCGTCATTGCGAACCATGCGCTGACGATGGTGCAGGCCGCCCGGCCGCGTGACGGCGGCGCCCCCGCAACGCGGCTGATCTTCGACGAGGGCCACCATCTGTGGGATGCCGCCGACAGCATGTTCGCCGCCGCGCTCACCGGGCAGGAAGCGATCGAGATCCGCCGCTGGGTGTTGGGGCCGGAGGGCAAGGCGCGCGGCCGCCGCCGCGGTCTTGCGGCGCGGCTGGCCGACGTCGCAAGCTATGACGAGGCCGGCGACAAGGCGATTCAGGCGGCAATCGAGGCGGCGGGCCAGCTTCCCGGCGACGGGTGGCTCGCGCGCATCGCCGAGAACGACCCTTGGGGCGCGATCGAGCGGCTGCTCGTCGCCGCACGCGGGCAAGTCTATGCACGCGGCGCCGATCCGAAAAATGCCGACAGCGGCTATGGCCTCGAAACCGAACTTGCCGATCCCGGCCCCGATCTGGTGGCGGCTGCCGCCGACGCGAGCGATGCGATCGAGGCGCTGCTGCGGCCGCTGATGGCGCTCGGCAAGCGGCTCGACGCGCTGGTCGACGATCCGCCCGACTGGCTCGACGGACAGGCCCGCGCCCGTGTCGACGGCGCCCGCGCCAGCCTCGGCACGCGCATCGACACGCTCGGCGCGTGGCTGTCGCTGCTCGGGCGCGTCGGCGGCCCGGCCGACCCCGACTTCGTCGACTGGCTCGCGGTCGACCGTTTCGACGGGCGCGAATATGATATCGGCCTGCACCGCCACTGGCTCGATCCGGCGCGCCCCGTCGCCGATATCGTCTATGCGCCGGCGCAGGGCGTGCTCGTCACCTCGGCGACATTGCGCAGCGGCGCGCAGGCGGGCGACGACGCAGGCAGCGGCTGGTCCGACGCCGACATCCGCACCGGCGCGCGGCACATCGACGGCGGCGTCCGCCATTTCGCAGTGCCGAGCCCCTTCGACTATGCGCGGCAGGCCGAGGTGCTGATCGTCACCGACATCGCGCGTGGCGACCTTCCCGCCCTTGCCGGCGCCTACAGCCGCCTGATCGAAGCATCGGGTGGCGGCGCGCTCGGCCTGTTCAGCGCGATCCGCCGGCTGCGCATCGTCCACGCCCGCATCGCCGACCGCCTCGCACGCGCCGGGCTGCCGCTCTATGCCCAGCATGTCGATCCGCTCGACACCGGCACCCTTGTCGACATCTTCCGCGCCGATCCGCACGCCTCGCTGCTCGGCACCGACGCGCTGCGCGACGGAGTCGATGTGCCGGGTGAATCGCTGCGGCTCGTGGTGATGGAGGGGGTGCCGTGGCCGCGCCCCACCATCCTCCATGCGGCGCGGCGCGCGGCGCAGGGCGGCGGCGCCTATGACGACGGCGTCATCCGGGCGCGCATCGGGCAGGCGTTCGGCCGGCTGATCCGCCGCGCCGACGATTTCGGGCAGTTCGTCATGCTGTCGTCCAGTTTCCCGTCGCGGTTGCTTGGCGCCTTCCCCGCCGGAACGCCGATCCGCCGCCTGCCGCTCGACGAGGTGGTCAATCATGTCGCGGCGGCGAACGGCGAACAGCGAAAAAGAGCGTTTGCTGCCTTTTCACCGTCATGAGTTTCCGGCAGAAGGCAGCGCAGCAAGGCTATTGGGCTCGGGGGCTGGCGCAGCGGCGCGGGGAGAGATTTTGAAGACTTTGACTATCCTGCGTCATGCGAAATCGGGCTGGGACGCGACCGTCGAACGCGACTTCGACCGCCCGATCAACGCACGCGGCCGTCGCGGCGCCGAACTCGTCGGCCAATATGCCAGGCGGCAGGCGATGGCGATCGACCGCATCATCGCCTCGCCCGCGGTGCGCGTGACCGAAACGCTCGATCTGTTTCAACCCGCCGCCGGAATCGACGCAATCGAACCCGATTGGGACCGCCGCATCTATCTTGCCTCGTCTGCGACGCTGATCGATGTAATCCGCGACATCGGCAAGGACTCGCAGAATTTGCTGATCGCGGGCCATAATCCGGGACTGGAGGATCTGATCCTCGAACTCGTCCCCGAATCGCCCGACGACGAACTGCGCGCCAAGGTCGAGGAGAAACTGCCGACATCGGCGCTCGCCCGCCTCGAACTCGACATCGCCGACTGGCGCGACCTCGATACAAAGAGCGCGCGTTTCGTCGCCTTCATCCGGCCGCGCGACCTCGACGCGTCGCTGTCCCCCGCGATGGACGACGACTGAGGGGATTTGGCGGCTTCGAGGTGGGAAGCGGTAATTTTTGACCCAACCTCCAGTATCAACCCTTTCAGGCCTTCGGGCGTGTCACCTCACCGAACCAATCCCATGCACGTTCAGTGACACCGTTCGCGGTATGCAACTTGTGGCTGGACATGTCGGCAGGTGGATACAACCAGACGTTCCTCGGTGACATGCCTGATGACGTCAATTCGTTGCCCGCCGAATCATAGTCTTTTGTAAAAACCAGATCGCCGTCCATTATCTCCAGTATCTCTTTGATCGCGCCAACGGCAATACGAACGGCACGCTGGTCTTCATTCAACTCGCCCTGCCCAAATCGCCAACCCTCAATATGGGTGTGACTGATTTTCGTCGAAAGCATAATCTCGCTCTCTAGGATATGCGCGTTCAGACGCTCCAATGCACTGCAGGGCGACTGCCAAGAGTACCTCAACGAACCGTTGTTCAGGCGAATGATCTCAACTTCCCGGGCGGGAAGAAAAATTGCCGCCGCCGGAATGAACAGCTGTTCAATCCTGTTTGTTGGTTCGAGCGCTTGCATCTGACAAGCATTGCATCTTCTGGTGAAGCAAGTCCAATTGCTAGGAACGGCCGCGATCGTTCCCAGCCGCCCAAATTTCCCGATGCCAGCTTAGGCTAACGCGTCGTGAGACCGGGCACGCCCCGATGCGGGTGCAGCGCATAGCCTTCGCCCTTGATCGTGTGCAGCATTGGCCAGTCGAAGCCGCGGTCGATCTTGGCGCGCAGCCGCGCGACATGAACTTCGACGCGGTTGGTGCCGGGATCGAAGTCGATCCGCCACACCGCCTTGAGCAGCGCGGCGCGCGACATCGGGCGGCCGGGAACGCGGGCGAGATGGGCGAGCAGGTCGAATTCGCGCTGCGGCATGCGGATCAACTGTCCGGCGCGCTCGACGCGGCGGTCGATCAGGTCGATGCGCAGATCGCCCGCACCAAGCTGCCCGGCGGCCAATTGGCTGCGCCGGAGCAAGGCGGCGATCCGCGCCGTCACCTCGGGCAGGTTGCCGGGCCAGCCGAGCGCGTCGTCGGCGCCGCCGGCAAGCGCGGTCAGCCGGGCGGCGGGCGAATCGCGATCGGTCAAAACGAAAAGCGGCCGGCGTCCTGCGACCGAGCGCGCGAGACGGACGGCCGCAAGCGCATCGGCCGCCGCGGCGCCAGCCGATGAGCCCAGGAGCAACAGATCGAAACACTGGCCGATCCAGGGGCGCAGCCCCGCGTCGGGGTCGGGCAGAATGTCGACCGCACAGCCCGCCGCGACCACCGCCGCGGCGATCCGTGCCGCCACGGCAGGCTCCGGATGATAGAGGGCGACGAGCAACTTCGTGTCGCTTTCGGCCGCCATCCCCGATGGATGCATCGTTCGCCCCCGCCGTGACGTAACTTCTTGTCGCGCCGCCGCCCCACCGGCATTGCACCGCCCCCCTGCTGTGCTAACCGGTAGCCATGACCAGTATCGAATTGCTTGACAGCGCCTTCGCCACCCTGCCCGACCTCGTTCGCGCGCACGCCGCCGAACGTCCCGATGCCGTAGCGGCCGCAGACCCGGCGCGGCGATTGAGCTGGTCCGAACTGGATCAGATGGTCGACCGAATCGCCGCGCGGCTGCAGCAGGACGGACTGGCGAAGGGCGACCGGACGGCGATTGCGGGCCTGAACAGCGTCGAACAGATGGCCGTCATTCTCGGCACGCTGCGCGCCGGCGGCGTTGCCGGGCTGATCACCAACAGCGCCACGGGCGAGCAGATGGCGGCGATGATCGCCGATACCGGGGCGCGTCACCTGTTCCTCGACAGCACGGCGTCGGCAAGCCTCGAAGGCCAGACCGTCACCGCCAGCGATCGCATCGCGATGGACGGCAGCGACGTCGGCGTCGCGCTGGACGAATGGATGGCGCCCGCCGGCACCACGCCTGCGGCGGTCGCGATCGATCCGCTCGACGGATTCAACATCATCTATTCGTCGGGGACGACCGGAACGCCGAAAGGGATCGTCCACAGCCACGCGATGCGCTGGCAGCACATCCAGCGCGGCGTTCCGGCCTATGGGCCGGATGCGGTGACGATCCTGTCGACGCCCCTCTATTCGAACACGACGATGGCGAGCTTTCTGCCGACGGTCGGTTCGGGCGGGCAGGTCGTGCTGATGAAGAAATTCGATGCGCGCGGCTTTCTGGAGCTGGCGGAGCGCGAACGCGCCACCAACACGATGCTCGTCCCCGTCCAGTATCGCCGCATCATGACACTCGACGATTTCGACCGCTTCGACCTGTCCAGCTTCGTAATGAAATATTGCACCTCGGCGCCCTTCGCCGCCGCACTCAAGGCCGATGTGTTGAAGCGCTGGCCGGGCGGCCTCGTCGAAATCTATGGCATGACCGAGGGCGGCGCGGCCTTCATCCTCGAGGCGCATCAATTCCCCGACAAGCTGCACACCGTCGGCAAGCCCGCACCGGGCCATATCGCTAAGGTCATCGACGAAGAGGGCCAGGAATTACCGCAAGGGTCGGTCGGCGAAATCGTCGGTCGCAGCCCGGCGATGATGACCGGCTACAACAACCGCCCCGATGCGACCAAGGCCATGCACTGGCACGATGCGGAAGGGAATCTCTTCTATCGTCATGGCGACATCGGCCGCTTTGACGAGGACGGTTTCCTGACCTTGATGGACCGCGCCAAGGACATGATCATTTCGGGCGGGTTCAACATCTTCCCAAGCGACCTCGAGGCGATCCTGCTCGCCGACGACCGCGTGGTCGAAGCGGCGGTGGTCGGCATGCCGAGCGAGGAGTGGGGCGAAACCCCCGTCGCTTTCGTTGTGCTGAAACCCGGCGCCGATGCGGAAAGCGTGCGCGCCGATTGCAACGCCAAGGTCGGCAAGACCCAGCGGCTGAGCGCGATCACCACCGTCGACGAACTGCCGCGCAGCCCGATCGGCAAGGTGCTGAAACGCGAATTGCGCGACGCCTACGCCCGGTAGACGGAGCGCGAATTGTTCAGATGGGGCGCCGCTGCCTCAGCGCAGCGCCGCGGCCAGCCGTTCGCGCAGTGCCACCAGCGCGGCGACCGGAATACCCTTCGCTTCACTGTGCGACGCCCGCGCGACCGGGACGTCGCGGGATATCGCGGCAGCGCCGTCGGGTTCCGACGACAGCGCCTTGCGGGCGCCATCGACCGTATAGCCCTTCACGTGAAGCAGGTGATGGATGCGCTCTGCCAGCGCAATATCGTCGGGCCGGTAATAGCGCCTGCGGCCCGACCGCTGGAGCGGCCGAAGCTGGGGAAAGCGCGTTTCCCAGTAGCGCAGGACGTGGGTCGGCACCCCGATACGGTCTGCGAGCTCGCCAATGGCAAGCATCGCTCCAACCGCCTTGCCGTCCCCGTTGCGGCTATCGTGATCGCCCATCGGATACGACCGGCTTATTTGCCCGCAACGCGGGCGCGCATCGCCTGGCTGGCGCGAAAGGTCATCACCCGGCGCGGCAGGATCGGAACCTCGATCCCCGTCTTGGGATTGCGGCCGACGCGTTCGGCCTTGTCGCGCAGCACAAAGGTGCCGAAGCCCGAAATCTTCACATTCTGGCCCGCGGCCAGCGCGTCCGACATATGCGCGAGAATCGATTCGACGATCGTCGCCGATTCGTTTCGCGACAGGCCGACCTGCTGATTGATGCGCGCGGCAATGTCGGCGCGGGTAAGCGTTCCTGCTGTCATAATTGACCCCTCCCCTCCTGAAGCGGATGCACAAGAGGAACCCAGACAGCCCCCACCGTCGCGAGTCCCGGGATTATATGTAACAAAAGCGAATTAATCCGCCAAACTTAAACGGATGGAGCGTGGAGTTGATGCGACGAGCGTCGAAAGCCCGTTCGTTGACTGCAAAAACTACACGCGCAGGACCGCCGCACCCCAGGTAAAGCCGCCGCCCATCGCCTCCAGCACGACCAGATCGCCGCGCTTGATGCGCCCGTCGCGCACCGCAAGGTCGAGCGCCAGCGGGACCGACGCCGCCGACGTATTCGCATGCTGATCGACCGTCAGAACGACATGGTCGGCGGGCAGGCCCAGCTTTTTCGCAGTTGCGTCGATGATGCGCTTGTTCGCCTGATGCGGAACGACCCAGTCGATATCCTCGGCTTTCAGCCCGACGTCGGCCAGCACCTCGCCCAGCACATTGGCAAGATTGGTGACGGCATGGCGGAACACTTCGCGGCCCTGCATCCGGACATGGCCGACGGTGCCGGTGGTCGAGGGACCGCCGTCGACGTAGAGCATGTCGCAATATTGCCCCTCGGCATGCAGCCGTGTCGCGAGGATGCCCTGGTCGTCCGCGACGTCCTTTGCCGACAACACGACCGCCCCCGCACCGTCGCCAAACAGGACGCAGGTCGTGCGGTCCTCCCAGTCGAGGATGCGACTGAAGGTTTCGCTGCCGATCACCAGCGCATGCTCGGCCGCACCGGTGCGCAGCATCGAATCGGCGACCGAGACGGCATAGAGAAAGCCGGAACAGACCGCCGCCACGTCGAACGCGATGCAGTCTGGCGCGCCGAGCAGCGCCTGGACCTTGGTGGCGGTGGCGGGGAAGGTGTTGTCGGGCGTCGCGGTCGCGACGATGATCAGGCCGATGTCCGCAGGCGACAGACCCGCCGCCTTCAGCGCCTCACGCGCCGCATCGGCGCCCAGCGTCGCGGTCGTTTCATCGGGTTCGGCGATATGGCGAAAACGGATGCCGGTGCGTTCGACGATCCATTCGTCGCTGGTATCGACGCGTTCGGCGAGTTCGGCGTTGGAAACGCGGGTGCGCGGGAGCGCCGAGCCGGTGCCGGCGAGGACAGCGCGCCGGGTCATGCCGCGGCGTCGCTGCGGAAATTGGCAAGATCCTCGGTCACCTGGCGTGTAATGTCCTTTTCGACGAGTTCGGCGCACAGATGCACGGCGTTCGCGACGCCCTTCGCATCGGCGCTGCCGTGGCTCTTGAGTACCACGCCGTTGAGGCCGAGGAACACCGCGCCATTGTGATTATTGGGGTCGAGATGGTGGCGCAGCAATTCGGTCGCCGGCCGCGAGATCAGAAAACCGATCTTCGACCGCACCGACGAGGTGAAGGCGCGCCGCAGCAGATCGGTCACGAACCGCGCGGTCCCCTCGATCGTCTTGAGCGCGATATTGCCCGAAAAACCATCGTGGACGACGACATCGACATTGCCGCGCGACAGCTTGTCGCCCTCGATGAAACCCGCGAACTCCATCGGCAGCCCGGTGGCATCGCGAAGGATCGCGGCGGCGTCGCGAATTTCGTCGGTGCCCTTGAGCTCTTCGGTGCCGATATTGAGCAGCGCGACGCGCGGACGCTCCAGCCCCATCGCGGTGCGCGCATAGGCCGCGCCCATCACCGCGAACTGGACGAGGTTGTTGGCGTCGCAGTCGGTGTTCGCGCCGAGATCGAGCATGACGACGTCATTGTCGCCGAGCGACGGCAGCAGTGCCGCGAGCGCGGGTCGGTCGATGCCGGGCATGGTGCGCAGCGCCAGCTTCGACATCGCCATCAGCGCGCCGGTGTTGCCCGCCGAAACGGCGCCGCCGGCATCGCCGCGCTTCACCGCATCGATGGCGAGTCCCATCGAGCTGCCGCGGCCGCTCCGCAGTGCCTGACTGGGCTTGTCCTCGCCGGACACGACCTTGTCGGTGTGGATGATGTCCGACGCGGCGCGCAGATTGGGGTGGTTGTCGAGCGCAGCCTTGATCTGCTGCTCGTCGCCGACGAGCAGAAACCGCAGGCCGTCGTGCCGGTGGCGCGCCATCGCCGCGCCGGCGAGCATCACGCGCACGCCGACGTCACCGCCCATCGCATCGATCGCGATTCGCGGTGTAAGGCTCATACCAACGCCCTCCGGCTAATGCTTAGGCGCCAGCCGAAACCACTTCGCGGCCGTTATAATGGCCGCAGGCGTTGCAAAGGTTGTGCGGACGCTTCAGTTCGCCGCAGTTCGGGCATTCCTGATAGGCCTCGACCTTCAGGCTGTCGTGGCTGCGACGCATGCCGCGCTTCGAGGGCGAGGTTTTTCGCTTGGGGACGGCCATTTTAAATCCTGCATTCTCAAATGTTTATACGAATCGGCAAACCCGGTGTTGTCACCCCCCGATGCCGGGGAATGACTGGCCCGCCCGCCGCGCCGAAAACCATAACTGCTTTGGAACTGCAGTATAATCTTCCGCCGGAAGGTGCCTCAACGCCTGATGGTGTCGGGTGCCGGATCGGGCGCGGCTATAGCGTTTTTGCCCGCAAAGGCAACCCCCTCGCCGCGCGTCGGAACCCAGGCGGATGCACCTTCCCCGTCGCCCCTTGCCGCGGACGCGCGCCGGTGCCACATCTGCACCCGGTCGCGCCAGCACGAGCGCCGGCCGATAACAAGAGGGGGAATTTCATGTTCATGTTGCCGATCAGCCTGACCATCGCCGCGGGCGCCGCCCTGCTCAACCTCTGGCTCGCGACCCGCGTCGGGCGCGTGCGCGGACAGGAAAAAGTCTCGATCGGCGACGGCGGCAACGACCGGCTGATTCGCCGCATGCGCGCACAGGCCAATTATGTCGAGAATACGCCCTTCGTCCTGATCCTGCTTGCGCTGGTCGAACTGGGGATCGGCTCGTCGATCTGGCTGTGGGCGGTGGGCGCGCTCTATCTCGTCGGGCGCATCCTGCACGCGATCGGCATGGACGGCATGATGTGGGGCCGCATGGTAGGCACCATCATCACCATGCTGACCCTGCTCGGCCTGGCGATCACCGCACTGCTCTCGGTCTATCTGACCCCGACGAAAATCGTCAGCACCGAAGTCACCGAAACCGTCGCCATCCAGCCGAAATGAAATAGCGCTGGCGCCGCGCGCGTAAGGGCGGCGCCTCAGCCGCCCACAACGCCGTCGGCGACATAGGGGTTGGTGCGCCGTTCCTGCGCAAAGCTGCTGTGCGGACCATGGCCGGGCAGGAAGATGGTGTCATCGCCGAGCGGCCACAGCTTACCGGTGATCGAATCGATCAGTTGCTGATGATTGCCGCGCGGAAAGTCGGTGCGGCCGATCGACCCCTGGAACAGCACGTCGCCGACGATCGCGAGCTTCGAGGGGCCGTGATAGAAGACGACGTGGCCGGGCGTGTGGCCGGGACAATGAATGACGTCGATCGTCAGATTGCCGACTTTAACCGTGTCGCCATCGACCAGCCAGCGGTCGGGCTCGAACACCTCGCCCGTCATGCCGAAGCGCGCGCCATCCTCACCCAGCCGCTCGATCCAGAAACGATCGTCCTCGTGCGGCCCTTCGACCGGCACGCCCAATTCCCGGGCGAGCACCCCCGCCTGCCCGCAATGATCCATATGGCCGTGGGTGACGAGGATCTTTTCGACCTCCACCCCCGTCTGCCGGATCGCCTCGCGCAGCTTGGGCAGGTCGCCGCCGGGATCGACGAGCGCCGCCTTGTTGGTTTCGGTGCACCAAAGGAGGGTGCAATTCTGCTGAAAGGCGGTGACCGGGACGATGGCGGCCTTGAGCGGCGGGTTGGGAGCGTTCATGCGGGCAGATGTGGGGAAATGCCGCGCAAATGGCAAGCAGGCGCGAGCCCTGAAGAAGAACCGCGCCACGACCTTTGCCGCTGCATCAGGGGTTGAAGGTTCCCGAACAGCCCCCATTTACCCGATGCGGGCCGGGCCCCTCTGGCGATCCCAGGATCGTGATGTCGGACCGCATCGAGCGTGCTCGGTGCGTGATCGGCCATGGCCTTCGCTCTCCGCGCATCCTCGATGGATCGAAATCTTTCCACGAGGTGACCATGACAACTGCCCACAATATGCCCTGCCCCATCTGCAAGGTTCCGCTCGCGATGAGCGACCGGCAAGGCGTTGAAATCGACTATTGCCCGCAATGCCGCGGCGTATGGCTCGATCGCGGCGAACTCGACAAGATCATCGAACGGAGCGCCGCCGAAGCTGCTCCCCGCCCGGCAGCGTCGCAGGCCGCGCCGCCGCCCGCTTACGGCCATGGCAACGACTATCGCCGCGGCTATCCCAAGCGGCGCAAGTCCTTCCTGGAGGAATTGTTCGACTGATTCCCGGCGACGGGCGCGCCATTCGGGTGGCGCGTCCGTCGCATCCCGTGAACGACGGCAAGCCTCCAGCGGTTGGTCGCCGCCCTAACGCAGCGTCATCGTGTCGCCTTCGACATTCACCGCGGCGAGCTTTGCAAGATAGCTTTGGCCGAGCAGCGACACCCCCATATTGGCATCGACCACCGCCGCCTCGACATTGCGGATCGTGATACCGTCGACATCGACACTGTCGAGAAGGACCGTCCGCAGCGGCACCGCGCCGCCCGCGGTCTGGGCCGTGCCGCCGATCGGCAGACGGTCGACATCGATGCCGATCGCCTCGGCATCGTTCCGCGTCAGCGCGACGAGCGATGCGCCGCTGTCGACCAGCATGCGAACCTGCCTGCCCTGGACAAGGGTGTCGGCATAGAAATGCGAATCGGATGCCCGCCGGATCCGGACTTCGCTGGGCCGCGCGGCGGCGTCGCTGGCGGCCACAGCGGCCTTATCGTGCGCGCCGGTCGTCCAGTTGCTCTCACCGGCATAAGGATCCGCAGGCGCTTTGGGCACATCGGCGACCTGCCGGCCGGCGATGCTCGCCATGCCGATCGATATGCCTGCGATCCCGGCTACAAGGGCAATGAAACGCCTCACCATGCCCGGCTTATTCGCAAATCGGGGTTGGAGAATGGTTAAATGGCGCCGCGATTCTATGGTTCGGCCAGGCCGCCGGCTGCCTGATCGATGAAGGCGCGCCATTGCGGCTCCCCGCCCCGGATGCTGTAGGCTATCCGCGCGCAGGCATAGGGGCGTCCCGGCCGGTTGTCGGCATCGAAGGCGGCGATCGGCCACAGGCGTTCGGCATCAACACGATCGGACCAGCAGACGATCGCCTCGGCCTCCTGCCCCGCATCGACCAGCGCCCGTTCGCCCGCATCGAGCGTGGCCGCGTCCCAACCCAAAATCACGCGCTGCAGCTTCGCCGGAGCGCGCAACGCCGATGCAAAGGGGCTTGCCTGCGCGCCTAGCAGGCGCTCGACCCGCGCACGGTCGGCGGCAGCCAGCCAGCGCCCGCCCAGCAACGGCACCCATTGCTGCGGATCACCCGAACGCAACGCCGGAAACAGCGCTTCGGCCGCAGCGGCAAAGCGAGCCGTCCACGGCGAATCCGCGGCAAGCGGGCGAAGCTTCCATGCCGCCGACGCGACATCGGCGCGCAGTTGCCGTTCCACCGGCCGGTCGCGAACCCTGTCCGCCATCACGATATCGAGGACCGGCGCCGTATCGGCTGTGCATTGCACGCCCGCGCAGCGCGCCGTCTGCGCGGTCAGGCGCAGCCATTGCGGCTTCGGCGCAAGCGGCGCACCGGAACTTCCCGCATCGACAAAGTCGCGCGACGCAGGGTCGAAGGCCATCCGCGCGGGCCCGCCACGAACCGGTCGGCCCGCCGTGTCGCCGCGATAGGCAATCGACACCCCCGCATAGATGGCGTCCACATCGGCGTAGAGGCGGCCGTTCCACGCGATAGCTTCCAGCCGCACACACAAGCCCGGCTGCGCCGCAGCGGCTTCGGCCAGCGTCATCGTGCGCGCATTATCTTCCGAGCAGGAGGCGGGACCGGCGGCAGCCAGCGCGGCGGGAGCAAGCAGGGCGAGCGGCGCGATCATCCTTCCCCTCTACCGCGCCCGCGCTGCACCGGTCATGAACCGGGCGAAAGAAGGGCGCTGTGCATCCAGGCGGGTGCTTTCGCCGGATCGATGCCCTCGACGCGCCGATGCTCCACCGACCAGCCGAGTTCGGGATAGGCAATGACCTGACGCTTTGCGTCGGCTTCGGCGATCGGCACGACTACGAGTCGGCGATTGACCTTCTGCCGCCAGTTCATCCGCGCGGTATTTTCCTGTCCGACGTAGCAGCCCTTGGAAAAGCTGACGCCGTTCAATTCGGCGGCATTGCATTCGAGCCACAGCGTCGTGCCGTCGCCGAGTTCGGCGCGCCCTTCGGTGACGCCGAGCGCCAGGCGGTGCGCGCGCCACGGCGCCTCGACGCCCGCCGCGCCGTCTTCGTCGGCGGGAGCGAGCCAGCGCTGCCCGAGTTCGGCAAGCCGCGGGTCGACGACGCCAAGATCGCCCTCGGGCGCCCAATGAACCCGCAAAGCCTCCTCGCGCTCGATCGTAATCGCGCGGCGCAGGCGATAGAGCGTCAGGCGCCGGGTCAGATCGTCGGCAGCCGCCGCTTCGCAATCGATAAGCACATCCGCCTCGTCGGCCCAGATCAGAAAGTCGAACAGCGCCTTGCCCTGCGCGGTCAGCAGCGCCGCCCAGACCGGCAGATTGCCCGACACATCATTGGTGACGAGGCCTTGCAGAAAGCCGCGGACATCGTCGCCCGACAATCGGATCAGCGCGCGGTCGTTGAGGGTGGTATTGGCCATGCCGATAATTTAGGGGCGGGGCAGCCAAAGCCAAGCCACGATTTGCCCGAGAGCCCGCCATGACCGATCGCCTGACCATCCGCCGCCCCGATGACTGGCACGTCCATCTGCGCGATGGCGCGATGCTGGCGCATGTCGCACCCTATACCGCGCGCCAGTTCGCGCGGGCGATCGTCATGCCCAATCTGTCGCCGCCGGTGACGACGGTGGACGCCGGCCGCGCCTATCGCGAACGGATTGTCGCGGCGGTCCCCGCGGCCCTCGATTTCACCCCGCTGATCGTCGCCTATCTGACCGACGGCACCGATGCAGAGGAAATGGCGCGCGGCCATGCCGAGGGCGTGTTCACCGCCGCCAAGCTCTACCCCGCGCATGCAACGACGGGCAGCGCGCACGGCGTGACCGATGTCGCGAACATCATGGGCGTGCTCGAACGCATGGCCGATATCGGCATGCCGCTCCTGATCCACGGCGAAGTCACCGAGCATGACGTCGACATCTTCGACCGCGAGGCCGTGTTCATCGATCGCACGCTCGCGCCGCTCGTCGCGCGGCTGCCCGAGCTCAAGATCGTGTTCGAACATATCACGACCGCGGAGGCAGCGCAGTTCGTCGCCGATGCGCCCGCCAATGTCGCCGCGACAATCACGCCGCAGCATCTCCATATCAACCGCAACGCGATGCTGGTCGGCGGCATCCGCCCGCACGCCTATTGCCTGCCCGTCGCCAAGCGCGAGCATCACCGGCTCGCGGTGCGCGCCGCCGCGACCTCGGGCTCGCCCAAATTCTTCCTCGGCACCGACAGTGCGCCGCACGCGGTGCATACCAAGGAAGCGCCGTGCGGCTGTGCCGGCATTTTCAACGCCCCCTTCGCGCTCGAAAGCTATATCGCGGCGTTCGACGAAGACGGCGCGCTCGACCGGTTCGAGGGTTTCGCGAGCGAACATGGCCCGCGCTTCTATGGCCTGCCGCTCAATCAGGGCACGATCACGCTCGAACGCGGCGCGACCGTGGTTCCCGACCGAATTGGCGATGTGGTGCCCTTCCATGCAGGCGAAACGCTCGGCTGGCGGCTGTCTAGGCCCTAGCCAATCTGATGGGCCCTAGGCAATCTCGACTATCCGGTCGGCGCGCATCTTGCGCCACATGTCGAAACTGAACACCGCAATGCTGATCCAGATCAGGAGGAAGCAGGCCAGTTGCACGGGCTTCAGCGGTTCGGCGAAGACGAACAGGCTGAGCAGGAATTGTAGTGTCGGCGCCAGATACTGGACGAAGCCCAGCGCCGCATAACTCATCCGCCGCGCGGCGGTGGCGAAGAGGAGCAGCGGCACCGCGGTAACGATGCCCCCGGCCATCAGCAGCAGGCTGATTTTCGGGTCCGACCCGAAACCGCGCCCGTCGCCGGTCCACAGATACCAGGCCGACGCCGCGAGCGCCAAGGGCATGAGCAGCGTCGTTTCGATCGCGAGGCCGGGCAGCGAGCCCACCGGCACCACTTTGCGCAGCAGGCCATAGAAGCCGAAACTGAAGGCGAGCGTCAGGCTGATCCACAGCGTGTCGAGCGCACCGCCGAGCAGGATCGCCACCCCGACGGCGGCGATTGCGACCGCCACCATCTGCAATCGCGACAGGCGCTCGCCGAGGAATACCATTCCCAGCATCACATTGACGAGTGGGTTGAGATAATAGCCAAGGCTGGCGGCGAGGACATGATCGGTGAAGATCGAATAGATATAAACGAGCCAATTTACCGCAATCAGCACCGCGCTCGCCAACAGCATCCGCAGCACCCGCCAATCGCGCAAGGCGACGAGATAGTCGGCGATCTGTCGCCGGAACGCCATGATGAAGAAACAGAGCGGCAGCGACCAGACGATACGCTGCGCCAGCACCTCGACCGGCGGCACGCTCGCCAGCAGCTTGAAGAACAGCGGGACAAAGCCCCAGATGCCATAGGCGGCGAGCGCGAAGGGCAAACCGTTCTGCTGGCTCTCCGACGGAGCGGCGGGCGCGGACATCCTGTACGCGTTTAGAGCAGGCCGCCGCCGAGCATCAGCCGGACGACGCCGACGACGATCACGACGATGTTCAGATTGCGCCCGCTCGTGCGGCTCGACATCGCGCCGAGCGCGAGCCCCACCACGGCGATCGGGATGATGCCCCAGTTCGCCCAGCCCAGAAACGGAATGAACGCCGGGATCGCGAGAATCAGCGCGACCAGACCAATGAAAATCGAAGCAATGTTCAGCATTTCCAATGTTTCGCACGCCGCCGGACGGCGGGCAAGTGCCTTTCGGTTCGTCGACGACAACACTCAATTCGTCTTGTTGGCCAAGGTTCATGCAACGCTGTGCGGACCCTTCTCGTTGTTTCGGGTGAAGCGCTCGTTCCCGAACGGTCGAGGCGCGAACCAGGAAAGGACAGGATATGGCTATTCTTACCAAAGGCATGATGGGCGCGATTGCCGCCGCCAGTGTCGTCGCGACCGCCCCCGCCTATGCCGGCATGGCAACCGCCGTCCCGGCGCAGGGCTATCACAAGAGCGAAGCTACCGCCGACTTTTACAAGCGCAAGCATCACGACCGCCGCTATTACGCGAGCCGCGACCAGCGCGTCGGCGCCAACACGCGGATCTGGCGCGGTAACGACGGCCGATATTACTGCAAGAAGGATAATGGCACCACCGGCCTGCTGATCGGTGCCGCGGTCGGCGGCCTTGCCGGTCACGAAATCGCGGGCAGCGGCGACAAGCTGCTAGGCGTGGTCCTCGGCGCGGGCGCCGGTGCGCTCCTGGGCCGCGAGATCGACCGCGACAAATATCGCTGCCGCTAATTGACAGAAACCGTCCGGGTGCGGGTCCGAGACCCCTCCATCCGCACTCTGTGATGGCGAGGGCGTCGGTTCCGGCCGGCGCCCTCAAGGCCGATCGCGCGCCTGCGGCGCGCGTTTCGGCTTGCCCGCAAGCCTGCTTTCTCCCAGAAGCGTCGGCCACTGCTGCGGGAGAATATCGATGCTCAATGGCCCCCTGCTCGTCACCGAGCGGCTGATCCTCCGCCCGCCCGCGGCCGAGGATTTCGACGCTTTCGCCGAAATGTGCGCCGAAGAAGAAACGATGACCTTCATCGGCGGCAGCTGCGCCCGGTCGCAGGCGTGGCGCCAATGGTGCACGCTCGCGGGGGCATGGCATATCCGCGGCTTTTCGATGTTTTCGGTGCTCGAACGTGCAAGCGGCGAATGGGTCGGGCGGCTCGGCCCGTGGGAGCCCGACGGCTGGCCTGCGCCTGAAATCGCCTACGGCGTGCGCGCCAAATTCGCCGGGAAAGGCTATGCGTTCGAGGGGGCGGTCGCGGCCTGCGACTTCGCGGTCGAATTCCTCAAATGGCCCGATCTGATGCACAGCATCGCCCCCGACAATGTCCGCTCGCAGGCGCTAGCCAAAAGGCTGGGCGCCACCAACCGCGGCCCGACGCACCTCCCCGCCCCGTTCGAACAGACCCGCGTCGACGCCTGGACGCAAAGCGCCGAGGCATGGCGGATCAAACGCAAGGAGTTCCAGCCATGAGCGACCGTCACATCGACCCCGAACGCGCGCAGTTCGACGCGTTCAAGGCGTTGCCCCGCGACACGCCGATCCATATGCTCAACCTCGTCCGCTTCAAGGACAAGGCGACATATCCCGCCGATCACCCCCTCGCCGGCAAGGCGCTGACCGGCGCGGAAGCCTATGCCAATTATGGCAAGGACAGCAGCGCCGTCTTTTCGCGCGTCGGCGGCAGTGTCGTTTGGAGCGGCACGATGGAGGCGATGGTGATCGGCCCGGCAAATGAACATTGGGATGAGATGTTCATCGCCCGCTATCCGAACAGCGGCGCCTTCATGGAAATGGTCACCGATCCGGTCTATCGTCAGGCGGTTGTCCACCGTCAGGCGGCGGTCGAAACCTCCCGCCTGATCCGCTGCGCGAGCAATCCGTCTCGGTCCGAGACAGTTTTCGGCTAACAAAGTCTTACCAATTAACGCTTTTTGCTCACATCTTCTTAACCAGCTTCCGGCAAGTCCGGGTGAGAGATTAAGGGAGTGTTAGCGATGATCGTCCGGGGAAAATGGCTGATTGCCGGCTTGCTGATGGCCGCGGCCCCGCTCGCGGGGTGCCGCGACAATCCGCAGGCAAAGGCCGACCTCAAACCGCTCGACGACGGGCTGACCAATGAAGACCCCGCGCTGAAGGGCGCGCTCGAAGACAAGATCATGGTCGATCCGAAGCTGGCCGGGCAGGCGAACCGCAATGCGGCGACCCCGGGCAACCGGCCCGTCGACGGCGGCGTTCCGGGCGTGGCGAGCGGCAAGGCGGCCGCGGCGGCCGAAGCGGCGGCGGCGCAGGCCGCGGGCAAGCTGCTCGCCGCGCCCAAGGCGCTGCCGTTCGAGGAAGGTTGCAACGGCGATTGCGCCGCCAAGCGCCCGGTCACCATCGGCGCGCTGGCGCGCGAACAGCAAAAGGGCAGCTGCGACGCCAAGCTGACCTACGGCAACCAGTGGGCCGACCGTCTGCCGCCCGCGTTCAAGCTCTATCCGCGCGCGACGCTGCGAGAGGCGGCAGGGGTGGCCGGCGGAAAGTGCAACATCCGCGTCGTCAATTTCCAGACCGCCGCCTCGATCCAGGGCGTTCTCGACTATTATCACACGATGGCGGTGCGTGCGGGTTATACGAGCGACCACCGCGTGCGCGGCAACGAACATATTCTGGGCGGAACGAAGGGCGATCTTGCCTATGTCCTGTTCATCCGCACCGATGGCGGGATGACCGACGTCGATCTGGTCGCGTCCGGCGGCAAATAACGCCGCATTCGCAGGCCAACAAAAAGCCCCCGGGAGCGATCCCGGGGGTTTTTGTTGGCCGATGGCCGGGGCGGTCGATCAGACCTTGTCGCCAAGCGCGCCCTGCACCTTGCCTTTCAGATTCTGGGCTTCGCCCTTGCGTTCCTGAAGTTCGCCTTCGGCGCGCAGGCGTTCATTGTCGGTCGCCTTGCCGATCGCCTGTTTGGTGTTGCCGATCGCTTCGTTGGTCAGGCCTTTCGCCTTTTCCGTCAGTTCACCCATGGGGAGTCTCCTTTGCTGCAAGAGGCGATCGCGCCTCTTGTCAAATCAACGGCTTGCCCCTTGCATTGTTCCCTCGCCGCGGGATGAAACGAGACGAAGCGTCGACCGAACGGCTCAGGCAGCCCGCGCGTCCCGCTGCTGCATCAGCAGCGCGCGCAGGCCCATCCGAACCGGCGGCAGCGCGCCAAGCCGCAGCGCTGCATGGCGGAGCGCCATCGCCGGATGGCGGTCATCGGTGAAAAGGCCGACGATCGCGCGCGTCGCCTGAAACAGTGGCCAGGTCTCGGCACGATGCGCGGCGGCGTAGCGCGCAAGGCAGCGCGGGTCGCCGACATCCTCCGCCGACGCCAACAGCTTCGCGATTCGGCGGCTTCGGGCGTCAGGCTGATGACTGCCGACGAAAGCCCCTCCCCCAGCGGCAGCATCGCCAGCGTATGGTGCCGGGCGAACCATTCGGTCGCGACGCCCGCCTTGCAGGGCGCGTGACCTACCCGGCCGACAAGCATCGTCTTGCCGACCGGCCTGACGTCGGCGCCGATGCCGAGCTGGTCGCGTATCGCCGAAAAGCGCGAATCCGCCGCAACCAGAAGATCGGCCTCGATCACAGCGCCATCGGCAAGGGTCACGGTGACGCCGCCGCGCCCGGCCTGAACGCGCTCCACCGCGCATCCCGCGCGCAGATCCATATTCGCCTGTCCCGCAACGCTTTCGAACAGCGCCCGGCGCAAATGATGGTTCGACACAAGATGGCCAAGCGGCCGCGCGTCGCCGGCTCCCGGATCGATCCGCATCGCAAACCGCGCCCGGCCGCTCAGCACCTCGCCGCGGTCAAGGCGGTGAATGTCCGCCACCGAGATCCGCGACCAGGCATCCAGGTCGCGCAGCGCGCGCTCGGACCGGTGCGTCAGCGCAATCTCGCGCCCGTCGAAGCGCGGTTCGGCCAGCGCGGCAAGCGGCGCGCGCTCGATCAGCGTAATCTCGGCGGGCGTATCCGCCAGCGCGCGCGCGAAACTCAGCCCCGCCGGTCCCGCCCCGACGATGACGATCCGGCGCCGCGTGCCACCCATGCCCATGCCTCCTTGTCAGAGACACCAGCATGGCAGCGCCGGGCGCGCGGCGCATTGCGCTGGATCAATATCAGATGAGCCCGGCGAGCGGGCTCGACGGATCGGCATAGCGACGCTGGCCCATACGGCCGGCGAGATAGGCATCGCGCCCCGCCTCGACCGCGAGCTTCATGGCGCGCGCCATGCGGATGGGGTCTTTGGCTTCGGCGATCGCGGTGTTCATCAGCACGCCGTCGCAGCCGAGTTCCATCGCCACCGCCGCATCGCTGGCCGTCCCGACGCCGGCATCGACCAGCACCGGCACCGACGCGCCCTCGACGATCAGGCGGATCGTCACCCGGTTCTGGATGCCCAGCCCCGACCCGATCGGTGCGCCGAGCGGCATGATCGCAACCGCGCCCGCATCTTCGAGTTGCTTGGCGGCGATCGGATCGTCGACGCAATAGACCATCGGCAGAAAGCCTTCCTTGGCCAGCACCTCGGTCGCCTCCAGCGTTTCGCGCATATTGGGATAGAGCGTCTTCGCTTCGCCCAGCACCTCCAGCTTCACCAGATCCCAGCCGCCCGCCTCGCGCGCCAGCCGCAAGGTGCGGATCGCGTCGTCGGCATTGAAGCAGCCGGCAGTGTTGGGAAGATAGGTGATCTTCTTCGGGTCGATATAATCGGTCAGCATCGGCGCGGTCGGGTCCGACACGTTGACGCGCCGCACCGCGACGGTGACGATTTCCGCACCCGACGCAGCAACCGCAGCCGCATTCTGTTCAAAATCCTTATACTTGCCCGTGCCCACGATCAGGCGCGAGTTAAAGGTCCGTCCGGCAACGCTCCACTGGTCGGTCAACAACCGCCTCCTACAAAATGAACGATTTCCAGCGCATCGCCCTCGGCAAGCGCGACGTCGGCGAGCGTCGAGCGCGGTACGATCTCGCGATTGCGCTCGACCGCGACCTTCTTGACGTCGAGGCCCAGCGACGCGACCAGATCGGCAATGCTGCCTGCGCGCACCTGCCGCGCATCGCCGTTGAGAATGATGGAAATCACGAGTCCCGCCTGCTTTGCCTTTTGACGTGCAGCCCATATAGGGGGAGCGACCCGCGTCGCAACCGAAAGACCGTGCCCTTGTCCAACGAGTGTTCCGAAACGCCCGCCGTCTTTGTCCTTTCGGGGCCCAATCTCAACCTGCTGGGCACGCGCGAGCCCGAAATCTATGGGCATGACACGCTGGAGGACATCCACCAGCGGCTCGCCGAGCGTGCCGCGGCACTGGGTCTGCGCGTCGATTGCCGCCAGTCGAACCACGAAGGCACGCTGATCGACTGGCTGCACGAAGCGCATTTCGCCGGCGCCAAGGCGGTGCTGCTCAATGCCGGGGGCTATACGCACACATCGGTCGCGCTGCACGACGCGATCAAGTCGATCCGCGTTCCGGTGATCGAGGTCCATCTGTCGGACCCGATGAAGCGCGAATCCTTTCGCCATCTCAGCTATATCGGCATGGCGGCGGCCGCGCATTTTGCAGGCCACGGCGCAGACAGCTATATGCTGGCGCTGGACGCCGCCGCGCGCTTCTGACAAGAGGCGCGATCAGAAACGGGGTCAAGGCACGCGATCAACAGTGCCGCAACAACAGGAAATATCTCATGGGTGACCATAAAGAGCACGGCATCAACATCGATCCGGCCTTCGTCCGTGCGCTCGCGGAACTGCTCGACGACACGCAGCTTTCCGAAATCGAGGTCGAGGACGGTGAACGCAAGGTGCGCGTTGCGCGCACGCTGACCGCCGCCGCGGCGCCGGTCGCTTTCGCGCCGGCCCCGGTTGCCGCGCCCGTCGCTGCCGCACCCGCGGCCGCCGCGCCGGCCGCTGTGGCCGCCCCCGCTGCCGACAGTTTCGCCGACGCCGTGAAGTCGCCGATGGTCGGCACCGTCTATCTTGCCCCCGAACCCGGCGCGCCCAATTTCGCGAGCGTGGGTTCGGCGGTGAAGGAAGGCGATACCATCCTGATTATCGAGGCGATGAAGGTGATGAACCCGATCACCGCGCCCACCTCGGGCACGCTCAAGGCCGTGCATGTCGAGAACAGCCAGCCGGTCGAATATGACCAGCCGCTGTTCACCATCGGCTGAGGGACCGCCGATGGCCATCGAGAAACTGCTGATCGCCAACCGCGGCGAGATCGCGCTGCGTATCCACCGCGCCTGCCACGAAATGGGCATCAAGACGGTCGCGGTCCATTCGACCGCCGACGCCGATGCGATGCACGTCCGCTTGGCGGACGAAGCCGTGTGCATCGGCCCGCCGGCGGCAAAGGACAGCTATCTCAACATCCCGGCGATCATTTCGGCCGCCGAAGTGACGGGCGCCGACGCCATCCATCCCGGCTATGGCTTCCTGTCCGAAAATGCGCGCTTTGCCGAGATTATCGAAGCGCATGACATGATCTTCGTCGGGCCGAAGCCCGAACATATCCGCACCATGGGCGACAAGGTCGAAGCGAAGCGCACCGCGGTCGCGCTCGGCCTGCCGGTGGTGCCGGGTTCGCCCGGCGCCGTCACCTATGGCGAGGAAACGAAGCGGATGGCCGAGGAAATCGGCTATCCGGTGCTGATCAAGGCCGCGTCGGGCGGCGGCGGCCGCGGGATGAAGGTCGTCCCCGACCCCTCCGGCCTCGAAAGCCTGATGGGTCAGGCATCGAGCGAAGCTGCGGCGGCGTTCGGCGATCCGACCGTCTATATGGAAAAATATCTCGGCAACCCGCGCCACATCGAATTCCAGATCTTCGGCGACGGCAAGGGCAACGCCATCCATCTCGGCGAACGCGACTGTTCGCTGCAGCGCCGCCACCAGAAGGTGCTCGAAGAAGCCCCCTCGCCCGTCATTTCGGCCGAAGAGCGCGCCCGCATGGGCGGCATTTGCGCCGATGCGATGGCAAAGATGGGCTATCGCGGCGCGGGGACGATCGAGTTTCTGTGGGAAAATGGCGAGTTCTATTTCATCGAAATGAATACGCGCATCCAGGTCGAACATCCGGTGACCGAGATGATCACCGGCTTCGACCTCGTCCGCGAACAGATCCGCATTGCCGACGGCATGGGCCTTTCGGTGCAGCAGAACGAGCTGGAATTCCGCGGCCATGCCATCGAATGCCGGATCAACGCCGAAGATCCGCGCAACTTCCTCCCCTCGCCGGGCAAGGTGACCAATTATCATGCCGCCGGCGGCATGCATGTGCGCGTCGATAGCGGGCTTTATGCGGGCTATTCGATCCCGCCCTATTACGACAGCATGATCGGCAAGCTGATCGTCTATGGCCGCACGCGCGAAAGCTGCATGATGCGGATGCGCCGCGCGCTCGAGGAAATGGTTATCGGCGGGGGGAAGACGAACATTCCGCTGCATCAGGCGCTACTCGCCGATCCCGACGTCATCCACGGTGATTATACGATCAAGTGGCTGGAGGAATGGCTGGCGAAGCAGGACGCCGACAACAAGGCCTGACGCTGCGCCCATCGACGCCGGGTTCGCGCGCGGACACGACGGATTGTGTCCCAGCTCACTTTCGCACGGGGGGATTATTGGCTATGGGCCTTAACCATGGCCAGAAATCTCCCCCTTTACGCGCGCCCGGCCGCGGCGCTGATCCTCCCGCTGACCCTGCTTGCGGCGCCCGTCGCCGCGCAGACGAGCGTCAAGGAGGACTCGGTCGTTCTGCAACCCGACAAGGTGACCGATGACGCGCCCGAGATCGAAACGGTCGCCGAGGCCAATCTGCCGAGCTGGAGCGTCGACAATGCCAAGGCGCTGCTCGCCTTCATCCAGTCGGCGGGCGATGAAGGCCTGTTCCCGAAGGATTACAATCCCGACGCGCTGAAGGCCGCGATCGATGGCGGCAATCAGATCACGCTCGACAAGGTCGCGACCGACAGCTTCCTGCTGCTCGCCACGCACATGCGCGACGGCCGCACGCCCAATGCTGCGCGCAAACAATGGTTCATGACCGATGGCGACGCGCAGACCGAACCGCTGATCCCGCTGCTCGGCAGCGCGCTCACCGCGAACGACGTCGCGCAGGCGCTGGTCAGCCTCGACCCCGTTCATCCCGATTTCGCGGTGCTGAAAGCCGCGCTCAAGACCGCAAAGACGCCCGCCGACGCCAACGCGATCCGTGTCAACATGGAACGCTGGCGCTGGATGCCGCGCGATCTTGGCGAAGGCTATGTCGTCAGCAACGTGCCCGAATATCTGACCCGCGTCGTTCATGACGGCGTCGTCATCGCGACGCACAAGGCGGTCGTCGGCAAGCCGTCGACCCCGACGCCGCAGCTTAACCCGATGGCGACGGGGATCATCGTCAACCCGACCTGGACGCTGCCCAAGAGCATCATCGCCGAAGGCATCGGATCGACGATCGCGACCAATCCGGCGCGCGCCCGCGCGCAGGGCTATACCTGGACGGGCAGCGGCAAGTCGCTGTCGGTGGTGCAGCAGCCGGGTGCCAACAATGCGCTGGGCGTCATGAAGCTCGAAATGCTGAACCCGCACGCCATCTATCTGCACGACACCCCGTCGAAGGGCGCGTTCGCCGCCGATTCGCGCGCTTTTAGCCACGGCTGCATCCGCACCGAAAAGGCGCTGCACTTCTCCGGCCTGATGGCGGTGATGTTCGCCGGCCGCACGCCCGAGGAATTCGGCGATGTGGTCGCCAGTGGCAAGACGACGCGCTTCGGCTTCGAAAAGCCCTTCCCTGTCTATGTCGCGTATTGGACCGTCGTCCCCGACGGCAAGGGCGGCATCAAGAAGCTGAACGACCTTTACGGTCGCGACGCGCCGGTGGTGACGAGCTTCGCCAAGCCCGGCCGCGCCGCCGCGGTGGTGATTTCGCCGACGCCGCCTGCGGTCGTCCCGACGACGCAGACGGTGCAGGCGCCGAAACCCGAAAAGGGCGCGATCTACTGATGAAGCGGCGACCGGGCGGCGATGCCCCCGGCCCCGTGCTTCCTCGCGGAATCCGATAACTTTGCTTTGACATCCCCGTCATTGCGAGCGCAGCGAAGCAATCCAGAGCGGTTTACGCGCACTCTGGATTGCTTCGCTGCGCTCGCAATGACGAATCCCAGGCTTGAAACCCGAGAATTCTCAATCGGCCTTGGTCGGCATCGATCCCTGGGTGGCGCCGGTGCGGATGATATTGTCGGCGACCGGCGGCAATTCGAAGGGCGGTGGCGAAGCGGGCGCTACGCTCAGCTTGTCGGCGTAGAGCAGCCGGCCCGGCCCGAGCTTGTACAGAATTTGCGGCAGCAGTTCCTCGCCGAACACGAAACAGCCCTCGCTGCGCCCCAGCTTGCCTTGCGTCGCGATCAGCGACGGTTCGGCGTACCAAGCGCCATGCACGACGATCGCGCGCATGTCGGCATTGCTGTTGTCGGCCTCCAGCCCCGCGAGCCGCATCGACGATCCGTTCGATCCCCAATAATAATCGCTCGTGCGATAGGCGCCGCGCGACGAGGCGAGCGAGCCGGGGACGTTCGAAAAAGTCTTGAGCCAGCCGTCATGCTGCGGGTCCGATCCGCGGCCATGGGTGACGGGATACATGTCCACCTTGCCGGCGATCAGATCGACGAGCGCGAAGCGCGGGCGATAGGAGGGCAGCCCGAAATCGACGATGCCCACGCGGTCGGCCTGCGCGATCCGGTTGCCCTGCCGCGCCAGCTGTTGCCGCGCGACGGCCAGATAGTCGACCGGCGGCGGTGTCGCTGCCTGCCCATGCCCGGTGATCCAGTCCGGAAGTGGGGCTGCGCGCGCCGATGTCGCGGCCAGCGCCCCCGCGCCCGCCATCGCCGCCAGCACAGCCCTGCGATCGATCAATTCTTTCACGTGCAACCCAGCCCTCATTGCCGCCTTTGGCGGTCCCTCGGCCGTCTATAAGCCGTGGTTCGCGCGCCAAAGGCAAGGAGTCCAAGCCTCTTCATGCGGGCAAATGTGCCATATATGCCATGAATAGTGCGTTTACGTTCTATTACGGTCCCGTTAGGAACTGCGCCATGAAGGCAACCATCTGGCATAACCCCGCCTGCGGCACTTCGCGCAAGACGCTGGCGATTCTCGAGGAAACCCCCGGCGTCGATGTCGAGGTGATTCAATATCTGAAAACGCCCTACAGCGCCGACAAGCTGCGCCAGCTGTTTCGCGACGCGGGTCTCAGCGCGCGGGACGCGCTTCGCCTGCGCGGCACCGATGCCGAGGAGCGCGGCCTTCCCGACGCCGATGAGGATGCAATTATCGCCGCGATGGTCGCCAACCCCGCTTATGTGAACCGCCCCTTTGTCGAAACCGACAAGGGCGTCCGCTTCTGCCGCCCGCAGGATGTCGTGCGCGAGATTTTGTAACGGTGGACGCCTGATCGGCGATCGGCCGTCAGATCAGAAACATCATCGCCGCGGTAAAGAAGATCGCGAAGCTCTCCGCGAACAGGCGAAAATCGCTGTCGCGCGACCAGAGCGCGGGATGCTCGCGCTGCGCCGCAAGCGCGCCGCGCAATTCGCCCTGCCAATCCTCCGGCGCGCTCAGCCGCGCAAGGACCAGTTGCCGGGCGCCATAAGCGCGGATGCGCTCGCGGATGTCGATATGCTCGTCCGAATCCATGCCCGGCAGGCTAGGCGCCCGTTAACGAGTCGATAAGGTTAAAAGAGTGTTAACATCGCCGCCGTCCCGCGACGGGACGGCTTGGCCGGCAGGGGTTAACCGCCCGGCATCGGCCGCACGCGCACCGCGCGCGCGTCGGCGAGGCCGCGCTGAAAGGGTTTGCACGCCTGCGGGCGCATCCGCGGCCCCAAGCACAGCCGTACCTCGGTAAGCCAGTCGCCGCGGTCGGTCGCGACCGCGATCATTCGCTCGTCGATGCCGCGATTGACCTTCGCAAAGGCGCGCCGCACGTCGCCCGCGGTGCGGACATGCCCCGACAGCGCTTTCATGTCGGGAAAGCGCACGGCGCGGAACAGGATTTCGGCGGCGCGAAAATAGGCGGCGGGGTTGGAACTCATGCAGGTGCCGTGCTTCGCCCATTCATGCTGCAAAAGCTGCGCCGAAGGGGTCATGCACATATGGCGGCGCAGCACTGGCGCGGGGACGATCTTCGCGGGACGGCACCATTGGGGATAGGCCGGCGTATCGGCTTCGGGCCACAGGCCGTGCAGCACCCAGCCGAAGCGCCCGTTCTCGCCCGAACATTGTAACCGGTCGCGCGCATCCTTGGGATTGCGCGCACCTGCGCAATGCTGCGGCGACCAACTCATGCTCAGCAGATAGCCGGTCGTCGGCGGCTTGCGGACGGGCTCGCCGCGCGCGGGCCGCTCGAGCCGCGGCACCGGCGTCCGGTCGGGCGCGACACAGGCCAGCGATTGCGCCTGCACCGCCGCGGGGGCGAGCAGCAGAGTCAGCGCCAGAAGCGCGCGTCGCCCCCGCGCAGGCGGGCGCCGCTGGAGGCCGCGCGCAATGTCGATAGCGGCCCCCGCCTGCGCGGGGGCGACGATTGTATCAGACCAGCGCAAAATCGAGCCCGATGTCGGCCGCCGGCGCCGACTGGGTCAGGCGCCCGACCGAAACGAAGGTGACGCCGGTCGCGGCGATGGCGCCGATCGTGTCGAGCCGCACCCCGCCCGACGCCTCGGTCGGAACGCGCCCGGCGACGATCCCTACAGCTTCGCGCAATTGGTCGGGGGTCATATTGTCGAGCAGCAGATGCGTCGCGCCCGATGCCAGCGCGGCCTCGACTTGGTCGATACGGTCGACCTCGACGATGATATCGGCGATTCCCGCCGCCGCCGCGCGGCGCACCGCCTCTTCGACCGATCCCGCGACCGCGACATGATTGTCCTTGATCATCGCCGCGTCCCACAGGCCCATGCGGTGATTGGTCGCGCTGCCCATGCGGGTCGCATATTTCTCCAGCACACGCAGGCCGGGAATCGTCTTGCGCGTATCGAGCAGCGTCGCGCCGGTGCCAGCGATCGCATCGACATAGCTGCGCGTCATCGTCGCAATGCCCGACAAATGCTGGACGGTGTTGAGCGCCGACCGTTCGGCGGTCAACATCGCCCGCGCATTGCCCGAAAGGCGCATCAGGTCGGTTCCGGCAGGGACACGTGCGCCTTCCTCGACCAGAATCTCGATGGCCATATCGGGCGCCAAGGCGCGAAAAAATCGCTCGGCGATCGGCAATCCCGCAACGCTGATCGCGTCGCGGCTGTCCATCACACCTGTGAAAACGGCGTCGGCGGGAATGACGGCCATCGAGGTGATGTCGCCGCCACTCCCCAAATCCTCGGCGAGCGTCGCGCGAACGAAGGCGTCGAGGTCGAAATCGGGCAGGGAAAATCCGGTCATGCGATGGCGATAAAGCGTGGCGGGCGCAAATCAACTTGACGTTTACGTCAACTGACGCTGACATGGCTGTGAACGAAACGGGACACCCCCTCTTCCGTTCGTGCTGAGCTTGTCGAAGCACCGTCCTTCCTTCGACGCCCGAAGAGAAGAACGGCCCTTCGACAAGCTCAGGGCAAACGATCTGAGAGGTGGACAACATAATCGGAGAGACACCATGCAATCGCCCATCTGCGCCATGCTCGGCATCGAATTTCCGTTGCTCGCCTTTTCGCACTGCCGCGACGTTGTCGTCGCGGTGTCGAAGGCCGGCGGCATGGGCGTATTCGGCGCCGCCTCGCTGCCGCCCGAGCGGCTTGAGGAAGAGCTTGCATGGATCGACGCGCACATCGGCGGCAAACCCTATGGCGTCGACCTGATCGTCCCCAACAGCTTCGCCGGCAAGGGCGAGGCATCGACGGCGGGCGCGGCGCGTGTGCCCGAAACCCATCTCGGCTTCGCGGCCGATGTGCTCGACAAATTCGGCGTCGATGCGGCGGGCCTCGAGGGTGCGACCGAAGCGCGGCAGAGCTTCGGCGACAATATGCATGAAGAAGGCGCGGCAAAGCTGCTCGAGGTCGCCTTCCGCCATCCGATCCGCCTGATCGCCAACGCGCTCGGCGTGCCGCCGCAACTGATGCTCGATCTCGGCAAACGGCATGGCGTGCCGGTCGCCGCGCTCGTCGGCACCCGCGATCATGCGCTGGCGCAGGTCCGCGCCGGGGTCGATATCCTGGTCGTTGCCGGCGGCGAAGCGGGCGGCCATTGCGGCGAGGTCGCAACGATGGTGCTGGTTCCCGAAGTGGCCGCGGCACTCGACGCCGTCGGCGCGACAACGCCGATCCTCGCCGCGGGCGGCATCGTCACCGGGCGACAGATGGCCGCGGCGATGGCGATGGGCGCGCATGGTGCCTGGTGCGGATCGGTGTGGCTGACCACGTCGGAGGCGGAGACCAATCCGGTGGTGAAGGAAAAAATGCTCGCCGCCTCGTCGCGCGACACGGTGCGGTCGAAGAGCCGGACGGGCAAGCCCTCGCGCCAGCTCCGCTCGCCCTGGACCGACGCGTGGGAGGCCGAGGGCGCTCCCAAACCGCTCCCGATGCCGCTGCAATCGCTGGTTAGCGAACCCGCGCTGCGCAAGGTCGACAAGCTGTCCGAAGGCGGTCACGAAGGCGCCAAACAACTCGCAACCTATTGGGTCGGCCAGGGCGTCGGCCTGATGAACGAGGCGATGAGCGCGGGTCAGGTTGTGCAGGAATTCAAGGAAGACTGGGTCGCGGCCTGCGAGCGGCTCAACGGCTTTATCGGTACCTAAAAAAATCCCCGCCGAAGCGGGGATTTTCCTTGATCAGGAAACCGTCGCCTTGACGATCTTGCCGGGCTCGCGCGGCGGCTCGCCCTTGGGCAGCGCGTCGACATTTTCCATGCCTTCGATCACTTCGCCCCACACCGTATACTGGCGGTCGAGGAAGCGCGCATCGTCGAAGCAAATGAAGAACTGGCTGTTCGCGCTGTTCGGATTCTGCGCGCGGGCCATCGAACAGACGCCGCGGACATGCGGTTCGGCGTTGAATTCGGCCGGAAGGTCGGGAAGCTTGCTGCCGCCCATGCCGGTGCCGGTCGGATCGCCGCCCTGTGCCATGAAGCCGGGGATGACGCGGTGGAAGACGACGCCGTCGTAAAAGCCTTCCTGCGCGAGCTGGGTGATGCGTTCGACATGCTGGGGCGCGAGGTCGGGGCGCAAGCGGATGACGACGTCGCCGGTCGACAGCGACAGGGTAAGGGTCTGTTCGGACATGGTGTCTCTCCTTCGAATGAGTTGGCGCCGCCATAGCGGTGCGCCGCGCCAATGCCACGCACTAAATTCGGCTGCAGCGTTGCCATGACGCGCGTCCGCGACTAGTGGAGGGCCTTCGACGCCGTAGCAGCCAGGGAGGACCGCGCGATGGACAAACGCGAAGATTCCCTGCCGCCCGAGGACGTGCTCACCGCCGACGCGCTCGACCATGATCCGGGCCATCCCCCGCGCGAGACCGAAACCGAGCTTGACGAAGACGATCGCCTGAAACCCGCCTTCGTGCGCGATGTCCTGGACCTCGCCGAAGAGGGAGAGGTCGAAGCGGCGCGCGAACGCGTCGGCCGCCTGCACCCCGCCGACATCGCCGACCTTTTCGAGCTCGTTTCCGACGAAGACCGCCCGCTGCTGGCGCAGGTGCTCGGTGACCTTCTGTCGCCCGACGTGCTGGCGGAAATGAACGATTATGTGCGCGAGCGGCTGATCGATCTGCTCGCGCCCGAACAGGTCGCCGAAATCGCGTCCGAACTCGATACCGACGATGCCGTCGCGATCATCGAGGATATGGAGGAGGACGAGCAGCAAGCCGTTCTCCGCGCCATGGAGCCCGAAGATCGCGCCGCGATCGAGGATGCCCTCTCCTTCCCCGAGGAGTCCGCCGGGCGCCTGATGCAGCGCGAATTTGTCGCGGTGCCCGAACATGTCACCGTCGGCGACGTCATCGACCGGCTGCGCGAGGATGTCGATCTCGCGACCGACTTCTGGGAAATCTTCGTCGTCGATCCGATGCACCGCCCGGTCGGCACCTGCCAGTTGAGCTGGATATTGCGCGCGCCGCGCAGCGTTGCGATCAACGACATCATGAAGCGCGAACAGACGCTGATCCCGGTCGACATGGACCAAGAAGAGGTCGCGCTGCGCTTCCAGAAATATGCGCTCATCTCGGCCGCGGTGGTCGACAAGGCGGGGCGGCTCGTCGGGATGATCACGGTCGACGACGTCGTCCACATCATCCAGGAAGAGGCGGGCGAGGATATCTTGCGCCTGTCGGGCGCCGGCGACGGCGACATCAACGAACCGATCGCGCTGACCATCCGCACCCGGCTGAGTTGGCTGGTCGTCAATCTCGGCACCGCCATGCTCGCCGCATCGGTCGTCGGCATCTTCGAAACCGCGATCGCCAAATATGCGCTGCTCGCGGTGCTGATGCCGATCGTCTCGGGCATGGGGGGCAACGCCGGAACCCAGACGCTCGCCGTGACCGTGCGCGCGATCGCCACCAATCAGCTTACCGCGTCGAACACGATGCGTATGATCCTGCGCGAATTTCGCATCGCGACAGTCAACGGCCTCTCGCTCGGCATTCTGATCGGCGCCGGGACCGCGCTCATCTTCGGCAATCCGCTGCTCGGCGCGGTGATCGCGTCGGCGATGCTCATCAACAATCTGGTCGCGGGGCTCGCGGGCATATTGGTGCCGGTAACGCTTGACCGTTTCGACATCGATCCGGCGGTGTCGTCGGCCGTCTTCGTAACGACGATGACCGACATGATGGGCTTTTTCTCGTTCCTCGGGCTCGCGGTGCTCAGCGGCCTGACGGCGATGAGCTGACCCAAGTCGCTGGATTTGCACGCTTCGCCGGGCTCCCCGAAAATTTTTTCATCGCGGCGATTTTTTTGCGGAACTTATCGCTCGCAACACGGGTTTCCCATTCGAGCAGCGATCATCGCCCCCCCGCAGCGCTGCTCAGCAACATTGGCCCGGCTCGCATTCCCTCCCCCCCCCTCGAAGCGCGCCGGGCCATTTTGCAAAAATCCCGTGAGAGGTGACAGACTATGACGAGTGCTCGCGTAATCCTTCTTACCCTGCTCGCCAGCTTTCTGGTCGCTGGCTGCAACACGGTGAAGGGCGTCGGCCGCGATATCGAATCGGTCGGCCAAGCTGGCGACGACGCCATTCACTGATCGGCGGGTTACTTACCCTTTAGCCTCTTCCGGAGGCTCGACAGGCGCCGCTTCGGCGCCTGTTTTGCGTCGGCGCTGGGTAAACCAGATCGCAAAGATCGAAATCTCGTAAAGGAAGACAAGCGGCACCGCGAGGAGGAGCTGGCTCATCACGTCAGGCGGCGTGAACACGGCGGCGATCGCGAACGCCGCGACGATCATGTAGCGGCGCGCGCCAATCAGCTGCTGGCGCGTCACCAGCCCGGCGCGCTCGACCAGCATCAGCAGGATCGGCAACAGAAAGGCGATGCCGAACGCCATGATGAACTGCATCACGAAGCTCAGATAATTGCCTACCGACGGCAGCGCTTCCTGCGTCACGCCGCCGATCTCGCCTTGATAACCGAGCAGGAATTTCAGCGCGATCGGGATCGTGATGAAATAGGCGAAGGAGGCGCCGATCGCGAACAGGACCGGCGTTGCGAAGAGGAAGGGCAGCAGGGCGCGCTGCTCCTTGCGATAAAGGCCCGGCGCGACGAATTTCCACAACTGATTGGCGATCACCGGAAAGGCGATCATCATCGCCGCGAACAGCGCAACCTTGATCTCGACGAAAAACGCCTCGAACAATTGCGTATAGATCAGCTTGCCCTGCCCCGCCGCGACGAGCGGATGCACTAGCACGCCGAAGATCGGCCGCGCGAAATAGAGGCACACGCCGAATGCGAGCGCGATCGCGAGTAGCGATTTCAGCAGCCGCGACCGCAGCTCGATCAGATGGTCGAGCAGCGGCATCTTGCCGCCCGCGCCATCCTCATCCTCTTTATGGACCGGCGTATCGGCACTCATGGTAACGGGCCGTCCTTCGGCGGAACGGCGTGGGTTTCCGGCGGAGTTTCGGTCGACGAGCCGGCCCGGGCGGCGGCGGGCGGCGTCAGGGCCGCGGCATGATCGGGATCGACGGGCGGCGTTTCGCCGACGTCGGCCGCGCCCGCGTCGGGCAGCGAGGTCGCCGGAATCATTGGCGGCGCATCGACGCCATCGACGCGCGGGAACTGGCGCATGATCGCGTCATTCTGTTCGCGCCACTGCTTTTCCAGTTCCTCAAGCTCGGCCTCGCGCATCATCGTGTCGAGTCCCGAACGGAAGTGGCGCGCCATGCCGCGGGCCTTGGCGACCCATTTGCCGACAAAACGCATCGCCTTCGGCAGATCTTTGGGTCCGATGACGACCAGGGCTACCACCACGACGAGCAGCAACTCGGTCGGCGCGACGTCGAACATCGTTCAGGCCTTCCCCCGCGTGCGGGCCGCGATCAGCGGTTTTCGGTTTCCGCGGTGGGGGTCGGGGTGGCCTCGGGCGCGCGCTGACCATCGATCTGGCGCGGTGCGGGCGGCGGCATATCGTCGTCGGCCATGCCCTTCTTGAAGCTTTTGATGCCCTTGGCGACATCGCCCATCATGTCCGAAAAGCGGCCCTTGCCGAACAATAGCAGGACGAGAATCCCGACCACGAGCCAGTGCCAGATGCTGAAGCTACCCATCTCAAATTCTCCTTGAGGCCGCTATCTAGGCTTCCTCGCCGTCTTTTACTAGGTCCAGTTCGTCCATCGCCGCATCGAAAGCGAGATCGACCGGGTCGAGCAGGCCCGCGGCGCGCAGATCCTCGATCCCGGGCAGATCCTTGCGGCTCGCCAGCCCGAAATGCTGCAGAAAGGCGTCAGTGGTCTTGTAGATCAGCGGCCGCCCCGGCACCTCGCGCCGCCCGGCGGGCGCGATCCATTCGGCCTCCATCAGCACGTCCAGCGTCCCTTTCGACGTCTGGACGCCGCGGATCGCCTCAATCTCGGCGCGGCTCACCGGCTCGTGATAGGCGACGATCGCCAGCACTTCCGCCGCAGCGCGCGACAGCTTGCGCGGATCGTCGCGCTCACGGCGGAGCAGATGCGCAAGATCGGCGGGGGTCTGGAAATGCCAGTGACCGCCCCGCTCGACCAGTTCGATACCGCTCCCCGCGTGGCGCACCGCGATCGCCTGCAGGATCGCGCGCACTTCGCCCGGCGTCAGCTCGTCGTGGAAGCGCCCGGCAATCTGTCGCGCGTCGAGCGCTTCGTCGCTGGCAAAAACCATCGCCTCTATCGCGCGTTCGCGATCGTCGATCTCGCTCATCCCTGGCTCGCTTTCAGATAAAGGGGCTCGAACGCCGCCTCCTGCCGCAATTCGACACGCCCCTGCCGCGCCAGCTCGAGCGCGGCGACAAAGCTCGACGCGATCGCCGACCGGCGCAGCGGCCCCTGATAATCGGCGGGCAGAAAGGCCGACAATTCGGCCCAATCGAGCTGGACGCCCAGCATCCGCTGCAAGTGGGTGAGCGCCGCGTCGAGCGTCACCACGGGACGCCGCGCGACCATATGCACGACGGGTTCGGTGCGCAGCTTGACCTGCCCATAGGCGGAGAGCAGATCGTACAGGCTTGCATCCCAGCGCCGCACCTTCACATCCTGCAACCCCTCGGGGTTCGGACGCAGGAAGACGTCGCGGCCGATCCGGTCGCGCGCCAGCAGCCGCGCCGCCGCCTCGCGCATCGCCGCGAGCCGCTGCAAGCGCAATTGCAGACGCAGCGCCAGTTCGTCGGGCGACGGGTCTTCGGTCGGATCCTTGGGCAGCAGCAGTGCCGATTTCAAATAGGCAAGCCACGCTGCCATCACCAGATAATCGGCCGCAACCTCCAGCTTTGCGCGCATCTCGGCGATGAAAGTCAGATATTGTTCGACCAGCGCCAGGATCGAAATCTGGCGCAGGTCCACCTTCTGACTGCGCGCGAGCGTCAGCAGCAGGTCGAGCGGCCCTTCCCAGCTTTCGAGATTGAGCTGGAGCGCATCCTCGCGCTCCGCCGCCGCCGGCACGACTTCATATTCGAGCGGCAGTTCCTCCATCGACGCCTCAGCCCGCCATCACGCCAGCGCCAGCAGCGCGTCGCGCTGGTCGATCAGCGCCGCGAACTGGCGCTCGTCATGCATCCCGGCGATCCGCTCCATCGCGCCTTCGAGCCGCGCGAGCGAGTCCGCGCCGATGGGGTCGAGTGCGTTGGCGATGCCGACCATGTCGTCCATCTTCGCCCAGCAGTTGAGCGCCAGGTCGCAGCCCGCGGCGATCGCCGCCGCCGCGCGCGACGGGACGTCGCCTGACAGCGCCTCCATATCGAGGTCGTCGGTCATCAGCAGGCCGTGAAAGCCGATGCGCTGACGGATCACGCTGCCGATGATCGTCGGCGACAGCGTCGCGGGCAGATCGGGATCCCACGCCTTGAAGATGACGTGGCAGGTCATCGCCATCGCCGCGTCACGCAGAGCAGCAAAGGGCGCAAGGTCGGTCTGCAACTCGCGGTCGTGGGCATCGACGACGGGCAGTGCCTTGTGCGAATCGAGCAGCGCACGGCCATGCCCCGGAATATGTTTGACGACGCCGACGACGCCGCCGTCCTGCAATCCGCTCAGGATCGCGCGACCCAGCGCCGCAACCCGCATCGGCTCGCTGCCCAGCGCGCGATCGCCGATCACATCGCTTGCCCCCGGCTGGCGTACGTCGAGCAGCGGCAGGCAATCGACGGTGATCCCCACTTCAGCGAGCATGGACGCGAGCGCCATCGCATTGAGCCGCGCCGCCTCGATCGCGCTCGCCGGTGCGCGTTCGTACAGCGCGTCGAACGCCGCACCGCTCGGGAAATCGGGCCATTCGGGCGCCTTCATGCGCGCGACGCGGCCGCCTTCCTGATCGATCAGGATCGGCAGATTGGCGCGCCCGTCAAGCTCGCGCAGCGTGTCGGTCAGGCGGCGCAGCTGGGTACGGTTCTCGATATTGCGACCGAACAAAATATAGCCCGCGGGCGCGCTGTCGCGAAAGAAAGCGCGCTCGTCGTCGGTCAGCGTCAGGCCCGACAGGCCGAAGATCGCGGGTATCATCGTACGTCAACCTCCACCGGCGGACGCCCCCTCAGGCGCCAGCCAAGGGATCGACTATGCCATAGCCGCCGCGGCGAACCAACGGCGGCTGCGGCAAAACGGGCGATATCAGCGAACGACGACGCAATTTTCGCCCGCGACGCGCAATTTCCCGCACAAATTCGATGCGTTAGCCGCCGTTCCCGTCGCCACGCGCAGACGGTAGACGGTGCCGCTCCCGGTCTTCACCGGCGAAACGAACCGGTTCAATTCGGACAGATAGGCAAAGCGCTTGCTCAAATTGCCCCACGCCTTGTTCGCCGCCGCCTCGCTGCTGAACGCACCGAGCTGGACCAGCCCGGTCGCGGCGCCAGCGGCCTCGGTCTGCGCGCCCGTCGTATCGCCGGTCTTGACCGACATCGCCGCGGGCTTGGGCTTGCCCTTGTCCGCCGCCGCGATCCGCGCCGCTTCGGCCTTTGCAGCGGTCGCCTTGTCAGCCTGCGCCTTCGCGGCTTCGGCTTTTGCCATTGCGTCGCGTTCGGCGGGGGTCACTGCGGGTTCCTCGGGCATCCGGGTCGGGTCGACTTTGCCGCCGGGGGTCAGCCCCTCACTCGCGGCAAAGCTCGCTGCGCCCTCACCCTCGAACGTCTTGGCGCCGTCGGTCTTTGGCGGCACCTTGTAGTCGCCCTTGTCGGCGACGATCAATTCGCCCTGCCCGCGCGCACCGCCGTTCTGGACCCACCACAGCCCGCCGAGCACCGCACCGATCAGCAGCAGCCCGCCGAGCACCATGATGAGCAGGCGCGCGGGCGAGACTTCGGCATCATCCTCGAAACCTTCGGCGGGTTCCAGCCACGGCAGGCGATCCTCGTCCTCCAGCCCCAATCCCGCATCCGTCGCCATCACGCCATCTCCTCGAGCGCCTCCACCCCCATCAGGTGCAGCCCGTTGCGGATAACCTGCCCGATTCCATCGGCCAAATAAAGGCGGGTTGCGGTCAGTTCGGCGTCATTTGCCAAAATGATACGGGCGTCGGGCCGATCATTGCCCATGTTCCACCACGCATGAAAAGCGGCGGCGACATCGCCCAGATAAAAGGCGATGCGGTGCGGCTCGCGCGCCGTCGCCGCCGCCTCGACCGTGCGCGGGAATTGCGCCAGCAGCTTGACCAGACCCAGTTCATAGGCATCGAGCCGCGCGACATCGGGAGCCGCCGCGGCGATGCCCGCATCGGCAAGCTTGCGCTTCAGCGATGCGATCCGCGCATGGGCATATTGGACATAGAAGACCGGATTGTCGCGCGACGCCTCGACCACCTTGGCAAAGTCGAAATCCATCTGCGCGTCGGCCTTGCGCGTCAGCATGGTGAAGCGCACCGCATCCTTGCCGACCTCGTCGACGATGTCCGCAAGCGTAACGAAATTGCCGGCACGCTTCGACATCTTGAACGGCTCGCCATTCTTGAGCAGCCGGACCATCTGGACCAGCTTGACGTCAAATTTCTTGGTTCCGCCGGTCAGCGCGGCGACGGCCGCCTTGATCCGCTTGACCGTCCCCGCATGGTCGGCGCCCCAGATGTCGATCAGTTCGTCGGCGTCCTGCGCCTTCTGATAATGATAGGCGAGGTCGGCGCCGAAGTAGGTCCAACTCCCGTCCGATTTCTTGATCGGCCGGTCCTGATCGTCGCCGAATTTGGTCGAGCGGAACAGCGGCAGTTCAACCGGCTCCCAATCCTCGGGCGTCTCGCCCTTCGGCGCTTCGAGCACACCGTCATAGACCAGATCATGCTCGCGCAGCCATTTTTCGGCGGCGGCGGGCTTGCCCTCGGCCTGCAGCTCGGCCTCCGACGAGAAGAGATCATGATGGATGCCCAGCTTGGCGAGGTCGGCGCGGATCATGTCCATCATCGCGCTCACCGCCTCGGCGCGGAACAGGCCGAGCCACGCGCTTTCGGGCGCGCCGACATAGCGGTCGCCATATTCGGCGGCGAGCTTTTCAGCGACGGGCTTCAGGTAATCGCCGGGGTAGAGCCCCTCGGGGATCGCGCCGATATCTTCGCCCAACGCCTCGCGGTAGCGCATGTGAACCGAGCGCGCGAGCACATCGACCTGCGCACCGGCGTCGTTGACATAATATTCGCGCGTGACCTTGTGCCCCGAATATTCGAGCAGCGCCGCCAGTGCGTCGCCCACCACCGCGCCGCGGCAATGGCCGACGTGCATCGGGCCGGTCGGGTTCGCCGACACATATTCGACATTGACGCGCCGCGCGGCGCCCATCGCCGAGCGGCCATAGTCGCCCGTCTCGGCATGGATCAGCGCCAGTTCGTCGCGCCAGCTATTATCGGCGACGCGCAGGTTGATGAAGCCCGGCCCGGCGACGCTCGCTTCGGTCACCTCGTCGATCGCCGCCAGTTCGCCGACGAGCAATTCGGCGAGCGCGCGCGGGTTCGTCCCCGCGGGCTTGGCGAGCACCATTGCGGCATTGGTCGCGACATCGCCATGCGCCGGGTCGCGCGGCGGTTCGACGCTGATCGCGCCGCGATCGAGCCCGGCGGGCAGCGCCTCGCGCGCGACAAGCGCATCCAGAGCGGTATCGATATGCGCGGAAAAACGGCTGAACAGGGTCATGGGTCAGGTCAATCTTCGGTCAAAAGGTCGGTCGGCGCCCTACCGCAGCTTGGCAGGCGCGAAAAGCCCCGCGTCGCCCGGATGGCGGCGCAGGGCGAAACGGATGCGAACGGCGCGCGCGGGCGCACCGCCGCGACGCCTATCGTCGGACGTTATATTCGAGCTGTTCCTGGGTCAGCTGAAAGCCGACGAGCAGTTCGAAGCTCGCGCGCTGCACCGCGGCGCGCACTTCGGGGATGCTCAGCGGGTCGATCGCGGCGTCGGCGTCGCCCGCGCGGCGCTTGCGGTTGATGCGCTCCTGCACATCGGCGGGCAGCGTCGCGGCGGCGCGGTCGACATAGGCGGCCGCCTGGGCATGGCCGCTGCCGCGCGTCTGGCCTTCGGGGAAGGAGACGGTAACGGTGCCGAGCCGCTTGGCGACGACGGCGGTGCCGCCCTGGACGACGGTGGCGAAATAGGGAAGCTCGACCGTCCGGGCCGGGCCGGCATCGCGGCGCGTCGCCACGACGTCGAAATCGGCAAGCTGATAGACTTTCTCGGCCTGATCGTTGCACTGCGGCACAACATGGGTGATCGTCGCAACGACGTCGACCGCGCTCGCATCGCGGCTCGTCGCCGGATCGAACAGCGTGATGTCGCCGGTGTGCAGCGGCACGGCAACCGCCGGACAAGCGCTGCGCGTCGCGGTGATGCCGACGCCCGACGACAGGTCGATATCATTGTCTTTCGCGCACCCCGCGACCATGACCATGGCGGCCGCGCCGCACAGTATGGCGATTGATTTACGGGGCGGGACGAAACTGGGCATCATGATATAGCTTTCCAATCAGGCGCGGGCCGCGGAGGACGAACGTCACCGCTCCATGCGCGCCGCTTCTTATCGGTGCGATGAACAAGGCGCAACATGGACGAAGCGGCTTTACCTTGTCACGGCCGCTGCGCTAGAGCGCGCGGGTCATGACAGATCTTACGCAATCCGCCGCCGAAGCCCCGGAACTCAAGGTTTTGGTGGCCGCCCCACGCGGCTTTTGCGCCGGCGTCGACCGGGCGATCCGCATCGTCGAGCTGGCGATCGAGCGTTATGGCGCCCCCGTCTATGTCCGGCACGAGATCGTCCATAACCGCTATGTCGTTGAATCGCTGAAGGCGAAGGGGGCGATTTTCGTCGAATCGCTCGATCAGGTGCCCGACGGCGTTCCGGTCGTGTTCAGTGCGCACGGCGTTCCAAAGGCGGTTCCGGCCAAGGCCGAAGCGCGCGGGCTCGACTACATCGACGCGACCTGTCCGCTGGTATCCAAGGTCCACAAACAGGCCGAGCGCGCCAACGAACAGGGCCGTCACATCATCTTCATCGGCCACGCCGGCCACCCCGAAGTCATCGGTACGCTCGGCCAATTGCCCGATGGCGCGATGACGCTGGTCGAATCGGTCGACGATGTCGCCGCGCTGTCGCCCGCCGATCCCGACAATCTCGCCTTCCTGACCCAGACCACATTGTCGGTCGACGACACGCGCGACATTGTGGCGGCGCTGCAGCACCGCTTTCCCTCCATCCAGGGGCCGCGCGGCGAGGATATCTGCTACGCCACGTCGAACCGGCAGGAAGCGGTGAAGGCAATCGCCGGCCAGTGCGACCGCGTCATCGTCATCGGCGCGCCCAACAGCTCGAACAGCCTGCGTCTCGTCGAAGTCGCGGAACGGCTCGGCACCCCGGCCCATCTCGTCCAGCGCGGCACCGACGTCGATCCCACATGGCTGGCCGGGATCGAGACGCTGGGCATTACCGCCGGAGCCAGTGCGCCAGAAACGCTGGTGCGCGAGGTGATCGACGCGGTCGCGGCGCATCGCGCGATCGTCGAGGATGTCGTCGTCACGGCCGAGGAGCATATGACCTTCAAGCTCCCCCGCGGGCTCGAGCCGGCGGCCGCCTGATGGCCGTCTATACCGCGGTCGACCCTGACGATCTCGCCGCGCTGGTCGGCCGTTACGACATCGGCACGGTGCTGTCGTGCAAGGGCATTGCCGAGGGCGTCGAAAACAGCAACTTCCTGCTCGAAACGACCGGCGGGCGCTTCATCCTGACGCTGTACGAAAGGCGCGTGCAGGAGGGCGACCTGCCCTTCTTTGTCGATCTGCTCGGCCATCTCGCGCGGCGTGGTTGCCCGGTACCGGCGATGATCCGCGACCGCGGCGGCCGCGCGATCCAGCAGATTTCGGGGCGCCCCGCCTGCATCATCCAGTTTCTCGCAGGTATTTCGCTGACGCATCCGACCCCCGCGCAATGCGCCGCCGCGGGCGCCGCGCTCGGCGCGATGCACAAGGCGGTCGAAGATTTTTCCGGCGCCCGTGAAAACAGCATGGGCCGCGCGCATTGGCGCGGCGTCGCCGCCGCTGCGGGCGACCTCGACACCGTGCTTCCGGGGTTGCAGGCGATCGTCGATGCCGAACTGGCCTTTCTTGACGATCGCTGGCCGACGGACCTGCCGCGCCACGTCATCCACGCCGACCTGTTCCCCGACAATGTGCTGATGCTCGGCGATCGCGTCACCGGCCTCATCGACTTCTATTTCGCGGCGACCGACTTTCGCGCCTATGACCTCGCGGTCACCCATGCCTCCTGGACCTTTTCCGACGACGGCCGGACCTGCGACAGTGCCCGCGCGTCGGCGCTGATGCGCGGCTATGCGTCGGAAATCGATCTGAGCGCGGACGAAGTCGCCGCGCTGCCGCTGCTTGCACGCGGCGCGGCGCTGCGCTTTCTGCTCACCCGCGCACACGACTGGATCCACACCCCCGCTGACGCGCTGGTCACGCGCAAGGATCCCGCGCCCTTCCTCGAACGCCTGCGCCGCTACCAAGCTGCCGACGCCGCCGATCTGTTCCGCGCGGGATGAGCGCTGCAATGAGCAGGGGCCATACCGTAATCGTCGCGACCGACGGCGCCTGCAAGGGCAATCCCGGCCCCGGCGGCTGGGGCGCGGTGCTGCGCTGGGGCGATGTCGTCAAGACGCTGTCGGGCGGCGAGGCGGAGACCACCAACAACCGCATGGAGTTGCTCGCCGCGATCGAGGCGCTCGCCGCGCTCAAGCGCCCGTGCAAGGTCGAACTGTCGACCGACAGCGTCTATGTCCGCGACGGCATCACCAAATGGGTCCATGGGTGGCAGCGCAACGGCTGGAAAACCGCCGCGAAAAAGCCTGTCGCCAACGCCGACCTGTGGCAACGCCTGGTGCGCGAGGCCGCACGGCACGAGATCGAATGGCTATGGGTCAAGGGCCACGCCGGCCACGGCGACAATGAACTCGCCGACAAACTCGCGAGCGACGCCGCATTGGCGATAAAACGCTAGGCGGCACGGGCGGACGCGATGCGGCTTTGGCGGCTGGCATGGGATGCTTAGGCCATAACATCCCTTCGTCATCCCGGATCAAGTCCGGGATGACGACGAAGGATAAGTCCGACACCGGTCGGCCCCGAACACCTCCGCATCGCCCGCCGCCTTTGCCCGCAAAGCGCGCTCAGGCCGGCTTCCAGCTCTTGCGGTCTTCGGCCTGCTTCAGCACCTCGAACGCCGCCTGCCCGGCCGCGAAGCGTTTGGCGGCGTCGGCGTCGCCGGGCTTGACGTCGGGGTGGCATTCCTTGGCATAGGCGCGCCAGGCCTTTTTGGCCGCGTCGAAGTCGGCGTCGCTGTCGAGCCCGAACACCTCCAGCGCGCGCATCTCGTCCGCGCTGCGACTGCCGTCGCCGGGGCCGCCCCAGCCATAATGCTGTGCGCGGGCGTAGCTGCGTGCGCCCTGCGCTTCCTCCGCGGCGCGCGCCGCGGCATCCTCGGCGCTCAGGCCCGCGAAATAGTCCCAGCCGCGATTATATTCAGCGGCATGGGCTTCGCAGAAATACCAGCGTTCAGGGCTGTTGGGCGATTTGGGTGCGGGGCATTGTCCGGGGGCGTCGCAACCATGGCGGTCGCACAGACGAACCTTTTGCGCCTCGCGGCCCTGCCCATAGGCGCGCCAGCGGGGGAAACCCCAATCGTCGGATCTCTTGGCGCGGCTCATCGGGACCATGTAGCGGCTCGCAACGGCGATTGCTACCCGAGCGGGCCAAAATCCTAAGTCTTCGGTTTATATCCGAACGCCTTTTGCGCCAGCTTCACGACCGCGGGATCGCGGTCGGGCGGGGTCATCGGAACCGCCGCCTCCAGCGTGGCCGCAACATGCGACAGCGCAGCAATCCGCGCCGCCTTCTTGTTGTTGCCGTCGATAACCTTCCACGGCGCCCAGCGCGTATCGGTGTGCGCGAACATGTCGTGCATCGCGTCCAGATAGGCGCCGCGGTGCGCGCGGTTGCGATAATCCTCGGCCCCGGTTTTCCAGCGTTTCCACGGATCGTCGAGGCGGTCGGCAAGGCGCTTGTCCTGCTCGGCCTGCGTCACATGGACGAACAGCTTGACCAGATTGGTGCGGCTCCCGGTCAACTGCGCCTCGAACTCGTTGATTTCGTCATAGCCCTTGCGCCATTCGGCCTCGGTCGCGAACCCCTCGACCCGCTCGACAAGGACGCGGCCGTACCAGCTCCTGTCAAAGATCGAGATGTCGCAATTGCCGGGCAGGCGCGTCCAGAAACGCCACAGGAAATGACGCGCCTTTTCCTCGTCGGTGGGGGCGCCGATCGGCCAGACCTCGAAATAGCGCGGATCGAGCTGCGCGGTCAGGCGCTGGATGATCCCGCCCTTCCCCGCCGCATCCCAGCCTTCGAGCATGATGATGCTGCGCTGCCCATGGGTGATGTGCGCCGCCTGGACATTTTCGAGCCGCGCCTGCAGCGCCGCCAGATCCTTGGCATAATCGCCGTCATATTTGGTACCGGCTTCATAGTCGGCGAGAGAGATGGTCATGGGCGACCTCGTAGCGCATTTGCCGGTCGCACACCAAGCTGTCGATGCGGACTGTCAGCTTATGGAACATTCCATCCGGCGTCAGTTGCCGTCCATCAATCGCTGGCGCTCCTCCCAGTCGGCGAGCGTCCTTTGCGTGCGCGCCATGCGTTCGAACGCCGCCGGGATATCGCGGCTCTTCGAACCCAGCCGCTGCGCTTGCCCGTACCAGTCGCCAGCGGCGGCAAAATCGTGCCGTTGCTCGGCGCACAGGCCCAGGTTGAAAGCGAGCGCGGCCGTCGGCTCGGCATCGCGCGTCATCGCCGCCCAGGCATCGCACGCGCCGGCGGGATCGGTCTTGGTCTGCCGCACGGCGGCCTTGAACGCCTCGGCCACCGGCTTGTCGAGCCCTTTGCGATTTTCATCGACACGAACGTCGATCGTGTAAGCGCGAGGCGCCACATCGCGGCGAATGGTGTCGACCTGCCCTCTCAACGCTTCCGCGACAAAATCCTCGATGGTCCGGCTGGCTTGCCTGTCGGGGCAGATATTTTGCTCGTCGCGCGTGACGAGCGGACGCGAATAGCGAACGCTGCCATCGGCGACAGCCGCGAGCCGCACGGTGTTCGATACGGTGACGATCCGCCTGCGACAGCGAATATCGACCTCGTCCTCCTTCAGGCACTTGTCCTTGTTCGCGGGATCCTTCTCGACGCAGCGCTTGCGCTTTTCCGTCACATTGCTTTCGCTGAGCGCGGTCTTCGCCGAACCGGTGACGATCGCGTCATAGGCCGCCCCGGTTTCGAGGCCGATCATCCGGAAATAGGGTCGATTACCGAACCGAACGGTTCCGAGCGCGGCTTCGATGCCCTGCGCAAATTCGGCCCCGTCCTCGCCTTCGAAGCGATCGACCGCGATGCGAACCAGATCATTGACGTTCGCGCGCTCGGGCGGATCGTTCGCGGCAATCGTCAAAGTCTCCGCCGCCGCCGGCATCGCGAACCCGAACAGCAGCGCCGCCAGTGCCATTCGCCAACGTCGCATCTTCGCCCCCTTGCGCGTCAAACCTGCAGATGCGCGGAGCTATCGCAGCCCTTCCGCCTTGTCAAAGCGCGGCGAGCAGCGCGGCGACGCGCGCCGGGTCTTCCATCGGGATGAAATGGCTATGGTCGTCCCAGCGCTCGTCGCGCACCGCGCCGATATGCGCGCCGAGCCCCGGCCAGGTGGGGCTTTGCGAAAAGTCCATCGAACCGCCGCGTTCGCCGCTCGGCGCGCGGATCAGCGTCACCGGCGCCGCCAGCCCCGATAGCCAGCGATAGGGGTCGATGCGCAGCGCATTCTGATAGACCGACGCCTCGAGCCGCGGGGGACAAGCCAGCTCCAGCCCCGTCCCTCCGGACGCGGGCAGCAGGCCATAGCGGCAATAATCGTCCAGCACCGCCGACTGCCAGTGCGCATAGGGCGGACGGTCGGCGAAGCGCGCGCGCATCTGTTCCACGCTGTTCCAATCGTTGCGCCGACGCGCCACGGGATGCTCCGCGGGGTCGGGGATCGGCAGCACATCCTGGCCCGCATAGAGGTCGGGCGCCATGATAACCGGATCGATCAGGACGAGGTGGCGAAAGGCATCGCGCCGCTGCGCCGACAGGCGGGTCAGCGCATGGCCGCCCATGCTGTGCCCGCACCCGATCAGCGGCGTTCCGGCAAAGCGATCGACGAGCGGCAACAGCGCGTCGCCGGTCGCCCCCCAATCGGCGAGTGTCGCGGGGCGATAGCTGCGCCCATGCCCGCGATGGTCGGGCGCGATGACATGCATGCCCTGCGGCAAGGCGGCGACGACCCGGTCCCACAGCCGCGCATGAAAACCCGTCGCATGGAGCAGCAGCAGCGACGGTCCCGCCCCCGGGGTGCCCCATTCGAACCAGCAGATGTCGCCTTCCGGCGTAGCGAGCCGGTGTTCGCGCGGCCCGTTCATCGGATCAGCTCTTCGGACCATCCACCAAGCGGATATGCAGTTCCTTGAGCTGCTTGTCGGAAACCGGCGCCGGCGCGCCCATCATCAGGTCCTCGGCCTTCTGCGTCATCGGGAAGACGATCACCTCACGGATGTTCGGTTCGTCGGCGAGCAGCATCACGATGCGGTCGACGCCCGGCGCCGAACCGCCATGCGGCGGCGCGCCGAACTTGAAGGCGTTGATCATACCCGCGAAATTGGTGTCGACATCCTGCTGGCTGTAGCCCGCAATCTCGAACGCCTTGTACATGATATCGGGGCGATGGTTCCGGATCGCGCCCGACGACAGTTCGACGCCGTTGCAGACGATGTCATATTGATAGGCGAGGATATCGAGTGGGTCCTTGGTTTCCAGCGCCTCCATCTCGCCCTGTGGCATCGAGAAGGGATTGTGGCTGAAATCGATCTTGCCGGTTTCTTCGTCGGCCTCGAACATCGGGAAGTCGACGATCCAGCAGAATTCGAAGCGGCTCTTGTCGATGAGATCAAGCTGTTCGGCGACGCGGGTACGCGCAAGACCGGCGAGCTTCGCCGCCTTGGCTTCGACGCCCGCGGCAAAAAAGATGCCGTCGTTCGGACCGAGGCCCATAGCGTTGGCGATCGCCTGCATGCCTTCCTGGCCGTGGTTGTTGGCGATCGGGCCGCCGAACACGCCGTCTTTCTGCGTCGCATAGCCGAGCCCCGGAAAACCCTCGGACTGCGCCCAGCTGTTCATTTCGTCGAAGAATTTGCGGCTCCTCTCGTGCGTTTCGGGCGCGGCGACGGCGCGGACAACCTGCCCTTCCTCGACCATCGAGGCGAAGCGGCCAAAGCCCGAGCCCTTGAAGAAATCGCCCACGTCATGGACGAGCAGCGGGTTGCGCAGGTCGGGCTTGTCGCTGCCATATTTCAGCATCGATTCGCGGTAGGGAATGCGCTTGAACGGCAGCGGCGACACGGTGCGACCCTTGCCGTCAAAGTCTGCGAACTCCTCGAACACGCCGTGCAGCACGGGTTCGATGGCGTTGAAGACGTCGTCCTGCGTGACGAAGCTCATTTCGAAATCGAGCTGGTAGAATTCACCCGGCGACCGGTCGGCGCGCGCATCCTCGTCGCGGAAACAGGGTGCGATCTGGAAATAGCGATCGAAGCCCGCCACCATCAGCAGCTGCTTGAACATCTGCGGCGCCTGCGGCAGCGCATAGAATTTGCCGGGGTGGACGCGGCTGGGCACCAGATAGTCGCGCGCGCCCTCGGGGCTGCTCGCGGTAAGGATTGGCGTCTGGAACTCGGTGAAGCCCTGATCGATCATCCGGCGGCGCAGCGACGAAATGACGTTCGAGCGCAGCACGATATTCTTGTGCAAGCGTTCGCGGCGGAGATCGAGGAAGCGGTTGGTGAGGCGGATTTCCTCGGGATACTCGGCGTCGCCGAACACCGGCAGCGGCAGGCGGTCGGCGGCCGACTGCACCGTCACCGCACTCGGATAGATTTCGATCTCGCCGGTCGCAAGCTTCGGGTTCAGCGTCTCGGGCGACCGCGCGGCGACCTTGCCGGTGAAGGTCAGGACGGATTCGGGGCCGACGCCATTGACCGTCGGATACAGGTCCGAACCCGTCTCCACCACGATCTGGGTGATGCCATAATGGTCGCGAAGATCGACGAAGAGCACATTGGCATGCTCGCGCGTCCGGTGCACCCAACCCGAAAGACGGACTTCCTCGCCGACGTTGGCGGCGCGAAGGTCGGCGCAAGTGTGGGTACGATAGGCGTGCATTATGTTCGTCTTTCAAATGTCCGGGGAGGCGCGCCGGAAAACGCGCCGATATGGCCGCGCCTAAGGCAGGTCGCGGGGGCTTTTGTCAAGGGTGGACCAGCGATTCGCCCCGAACGGCGCCGCCGATGTCCCTGCGATGAACAGCGGTAAATTTTCCTGACGATTATGCTGCGGGCGCTGTATAGGCTCCCCATGCAAATTCATCCGTTAATCGACTCCAGCGAAGCGCTTCTCCAGTTTGTCGACCTGATCAAGGGCAGCGACTTCATCGCCGTCGACACCGAATTCATGCGCGAAAACACCTTCTGGCCCGAACTCTGCCTGATCCAGGTCGCCGACGCGCACCACGCCGCGGCGATCGATCCGATGGCGCCGGGCATCGACCTCGCCCCGCTGCTCGACCTGCTCGTCGACAATGAGGATGTGCTCAAGGTCTTTCACGCGGGCGGGCAGGATGTCGAAATCATCTTCAACCTGACCGGCAAGACGCCGCACCCGATCTTCGACACCCAGATCGGCCAGATGGCGCTCGGTCAGGCCGAACAGGTCGGCTATTCGAATCTCGTCGAGGCGTGGCTCGGTCTGCAACTCGACAAGGGCGCGCGCTTTACCGACTGGAGCCGCCGGCCGCTCGACAAGCGGCAGATCGACTATGCGATCGGCGACGTCACCCATCTGGCCAAGATTTTCCCGATGATGCTCAAAAAGCTCATCAAGACGGGCCGCGGCCACTGGCTCGACGAGGAAATGGAAAAGCTCGCCGATCCGTCCAACTATGCGATCGACCCCGAAAAGGCTTGGCAGCGGATCAAGGTGCCGTCGCGCAAGCCCGACGCGCTCGGCCGGCTAAAGGCTCTCGCCGCATGGCGCGAGCGCGAGGCGCGCAACAAGAATCTGCCGCGCGGACGCATCGTCAAGGATGAGACGCTCGCCGACCTCGCCGCGCATCCGCCGAAGAGTCAGGACGGCCTCGGCAGCGTGCGCGGCCTGTCGGCGACATGGCGGTCGAACGACATCGGCGGGCGGCTGATGGACGCGCTCGCGAACGCCAAGCCACTGCCCAAGGACGACATGCCCGACCGCGCCCCGCGCGGCCCTGGGCTGGGCAAGGAAGGCGCGCTCGTCGCCGACCTGCTCAAGCTGCTGCTCAAGATCCGCTCGCGCGAACTCAATGCCGCGGCGCGGCTTATCGCGCGCAGCGACGATCTCGAAGCGCTCGCGGCCGGGCGCCGCGACGATATCCCGATGATGAAAGGCTGGCGCTACGACGTGTTCGGCCACGCCGCACTCGACCTCGTCGAAGGTCGCGTCGGCTTTGCGGTCAAGAACGGCAAGCTGGTCATGAGCGAGATCGAAGCCCCCGCCCCGGCCGAAACCGACGCCTGAGGGCGCGCTCCCTCGCTGCCCTGCTTAGAGCAGCACCAGCTCCGGCTTGACCCCGAACGCCTGCGCCAGCGCGCGCAGGCGCCGATCGACCGATTCGCCCGCCAGATGATGCCAGCCCGGATCGAGGCTGAGCCGCAGCTTGCCGTCGTCGAGTGCGATGGCGCTCGCCTTGAGCGGCGCCTCGACCCCCCCGGTGAGCCGCTGCGCCAGCCGGATGGCAAGCCCCCACTGTCGCGCCCGGTCGATGCGGTCCGCCGGAACGAGGCTGGTCATAGCGGGAAAATCGACGTCGGCGCCGCCGAACCCGGCGTGCAATGCGCGCGCGAGCAGGATGCGGCCGGGAATGTCGATGCTGCGCCAGTTGCCGTGCAGTCCGATCTCGGTCCCGCGTTCGGCGCGGAAATCGGGGTTGGCCGACCAGGCGACATCACTGAGCAGGCTGGCGGCGAGCCGGATGCGGCTGTCGCTCGCCTCCTCATTGGCGAACAGCGGCGCGATCCACTCGGCGATCGCGCGGCCGTGCGGGGCGAAGCGCGCGAGCCGCCGCCCCTCGAACTCCGCCGCGACGATCAGCGGATCCTGCGCCCGGGTCGCGGGGTCGAGCGCCTGATAGAGCAGCCCTTCGCGCAGTCCCGATGAGGAGACGGTCATCTCGGGCACATCGATGATATTGACCAGCGCCGCGAGCAGCGCCGCGGCGTCGGGGAGCGTTGCAGCGCGGTTCGACGCCATGCCCGGAATCGCGCGCAACTCCTCGAAACTCATCCGCTTTGTCGCGCGTAGCAGCCGGCGCAGCGCGGCGCGCGGCATCACGTGATGGTCGAGCACCGGCAGCGGGTCCTGCGTCAGTTCGATATCGAGACGCGACAGCGCGCGCCATGATCCGCCGACAAGATAGAGCGGCAGCCCAGTCATAATGTCCGGCCAGCCCGCGCCCTTGAGCATCTTGCGCACCGATCGCTCGAAAACCTGCTGCCCCTGCTTGCGCAGCGCGGGCAGGCGCAGCACGCCGAGCGGGAAGGACACGCGCCGCCCGACGGTGCCGCCCGACACTTCGGCCAGCTCAAGGCTACCGCCGCCCAAGTCGACCGCGATGCCGTGCGCGTCGGGGATTGCCGAGATGACGCCGCAGCCCGCCGCTTCGGCCTCTTCTTCGCCCGACAGCAGGCGGATCTTCAATCCCGCCTCGGCAGCACCGGCGATGAAATCGGGGCCGTTCTCTGCATCGCGCACCGCCGCGGTCGCGACGCATTGCAGGTCCTTCACCTCCATGTGCCGCGCGAGCAGCGCGTAGCGGCGCAGCGCGATCAGCCCGCGTTCGGCATCTTCGGGCGCGATGCGATTGTCGATCGCGAGCCCGCGGCCCAGCCCGGCCGGCACCTTTTCGTTGAAGATCACCGCGGGCGCGCGCGGCGGCCCTTCATAGACGACGAGGCGGACCGAGTTGGACCCGATATCGATGACGGCGGAACGATGGGCGGTCAGTCTGGTGGAACGGGCGATCGGCAAGTGTCAGTCTTCGCGCATGTTGAAATCGAGGGTCGGCACATCCTGCCGCTTGTGCAGCGCGGTCCCGCGCCCCGAAAGCGAGGGGTTGTTCATGAAATAATGGTGCAGGTTAAACGGCTTGTCGCCCGGATCGACGCGCACATAGGTGCCGTCGGCCTGCAGCACCCAGCTTTGTTCATTGTCGATCAGATTGGCGACGAGCACCTGATCCAATATCTGGTCGTGGACGGTCGGGTTCTCGATCGGGATCATATATTCGACGCGGCGGTCGAAGTTGCGCGGCATCCAGTCGGCGCTCGAGATATAAAGCTTGGCGCGCTGGTGCGGCAGGCGCGATCCGTTGGCGAAGGCCCAGATGCGGCTATGTTCGAGGAAGCGGCCGACGACCGATTTGACGCGGATCGCCTCCGACAGGCCGGGAACGCCGGGACGCAGGCAACAGATGCCGCGCACGATCAGCTCGATCGGCACCCCCGCCGCGCTCGCCTCGTAAAGCTTGTCGATGATGCCGGGGTCGACGAGGCTGTTCATCTTGGCCCACAGCCCCGACGGCAATCCCGCTCGCGCCGCCGCAATCTCGGCATCGACAAGCTCGCACAGATGCGCGCGCATGTTGAGCGGCGACATCGTCACCAGCTCGAGCCGCTCGGGCTCGACATAGCCGGTGATATAGTTGAACAGTTGCGCCGCATCGCGCCCCGCGCGCGGATCGGCGGTAAAGAAGCTGAGGTCGGTATAGATGCGCGCGGTGATCGGGTGGTAATTGCCCGTACCGAAGTGGCAATAGGTCCGATACCCCTGCCCTTCGCGGCGCACGACCATCGAGATTTTGGCGTGCGTTTTCCACTCGATGAAACCGTAAACCACCTGCACCCCGGCGCGTTCGAGCTGGTTCGCCCAGAGCAGATTCTGCTCCTCGTCGAAGCGCGCCTTGAGTTCGACAACCGCCGTCACCGACTTGCCCGCCTCCGCCGCCTCGATCAGTGCGCGGATGACGGGCGACTGGTTGCCGGCACGATAGAGCGTCTGCTTGATCGCGACGACATCGGGATCGGCGGCTGCCTGCCGCAGAAAGGACACGACGACGTCGAAGCTTTCATAGGGGTGATGGACGACGATGTCCTTGGACCGGATCGCCGCGAAACAATCGCCGCCATGTTCGCGGATGCGTTCCGGAAAACGCGGCGAATAGGCCGGGAATTTCAGGTCGGGGCGATCGACATCGACCAGCGCAGACAGCGCCGCGAGCCCGACGAAACCGCCGATCTTCGCGACGATCGCCTCATGCCCCTGAATATCGGCGTTGAGCACTGCGGCCAGTTCGGCCGGCATGTCGGCCTCGAGTTCGAGCAGAATCACCCGCCCGCGCCGGCGGCGGCGGATCGCGGTGCGGAACAGCCGCACCAGATCCTCGGCCTCTTCCTCGATTTCGATGTCGCTGTCGCGGATGATGCGGAACACGCCAATCGAGCGGCTCGTATAGCCGGGGAAAATCAGGTCGGCGAACAGTTCGACCAGATATTCGATCGGCACGAAGCTCGTCGCCTCGCCCGGTACCGGCACCAGTCGCGGCAGCGAAGCGGGGATCATCACCAGTTCGCGCACCGTGTCGCCCGTCGCCTGGCGCTGGAGATCGAAGATCACGCCAAGGCCGCGGTTGGGGATGAAGGGAAAGGGGTGCGCAGGATCGAGCACCTGCGGCGTCAGAATCGGGAATATCTGTTCGCTGAAATATTGGCGGAGCGAAGCGCGCAGCCGCTCGCGCTCCGACCCGGCGCCGTGAACGATGACCCCTTGTTCGGCGAGCAGACCGTGCAGCTTCTGCCACTCGCTCTGCTGTTCGTCGACGAGCCGGTTCACCTCGGCCTCGATCTCGGCGAGCTGCTGCCCCGGCGAGCGGCCATCGGCCGACGGATCGTCGATTCCCTGAAGCTGCTGCCCTTTCAGCCCGGCGACGCGGACCATGAAAAACTCGTCGAGATTGCTCCCCGAAATCGACAGGAAGCGCAGCCGCTCGAGCAAGGGATGCGCCGGATTGCGCGCCTCCTCCATCACCCGCCGGTTGAAGGCGAGCCACGACAGTTCGCGGTTGAAAAAGCGGTCGGGGTTCGTCTTGTCGAAGCCCGGAACCACCGGATCATTATCGGCGCGAAGGGGCTGACCGGTTATCGACATGTGCCTGTTTCCTGCCTTTCGAGCAAATCGGGATCGATGAGCCCCTGTGACAGTAATGTTTCACGCGTAAGACGAATGCTAATGCCGCGCCCTTTTTCGAGCGATGCCGCATCAAGCGCCGCGACGACGCGGTGGATCATGGCATAGCTGCGCTCCATCCGCGGCACGATATACGCCGCGACCTCGGGCGAAATCGCCATCCCGCGCTGGGCAAAAAGTGCGTCGATCAGGTCGCGCGCCAGGCAATCGTCGGGCTCGCCGATCGTCAGCACCGGCACAGCGCGCAACCGCGAGGCAAGATCGGGAAGCGCGATCGCCCATTCGGACGGCGGTGCATCGGCAATGATGAGCAGGGGCGTTCCCGACGCCTGCGCCGCGTTCCAGGCGTGGAAAATCTCCTCTTCGGATACGCTCGCATGACCGTCGATCACCCGCCCGCCCGATTCGCGCGCGAACAGCCGCCCCATCAGGCTGCGCCCCGATCCGCGTGGCCCGGTCAGCACCGCGGTGCGCACCGGCCAGGTCGCGACATGGCGCAGATAGCGCACCGCGTCGGCGTTGCTCGTCCCGACGATCAACGGACCGTCGTTGGCGCCGCCGGCGCTCCAGTCGAGCGGCAGCGCAATCTGTCCCGAACCGCGGGACATCAGCGACTGATCCTGAGCTGGCCGCCGCCTTCCTGCACCTTGAAACCGCGCGCCGCGAGCGCCGCCTTCAGCGCGCCGACGTCGCCGCGGAAGGTGACGCGCATCACCGACATGCCGCCGAGCGCAAGGCTGCTCGTCGCCGCCGACTGGACCCCCGAAATGCCGCCCACGGCCCGTTCGGTCGCCGAAACCGATTCGACGTCGGGTGATGCATATTGGACCGTAAAGGTCTGCAGCCCCGCGGGCGCCGTCGTCGGCAGGCTGGCGTCGGTTTCGCCAGCTACCACCGTGTCGTCGGTCGCCACATCTTCGGGCAGGTCTTCCTTCTCGACCGGCTTTTCGAGCACGAGATAGGCGTCGGTGCGCAACTGTCCGGCGGCGAGCGCCTGCGTGTAGAGCGCATCCATCCGTGCCACCGCCTTTTCCATCATGTCGGGAATTGCGGCGGCGTTGGGCGCGGTCATCGTGAAGGCGCCGATCAGGCGGTTGTCGGGGCTGTAGCGCGCGGCGAAATGGCCCGTCACCGGTCCGCCGGGATAGCTGTATTCGACCCGCGCGATCGGGATCAGCACGTCGGCTGCGCCATATTGGTCGAGGATGACGCGCCACCAGACGCGGCCGCGCCGTCCGGTCTGCCCCGGATTGAGCAGCAACGTGTCGGCGCCGGTGCCCGCGGTGCGGACATAGTCGATCGCGCTCTGCCCGGTATTATATTCGGCCCAAGCGCGCTGCCACGCGCTGCGCTGTTCGAACACCTGCTGAATGCCGTCGATCGAATAGACGGGAATCACCAGCAGCGGCGGCGAACGCAGGGTGCGGCCGCTGACGCCCAATATCTGCCCGGCGCGGACGCGGTCGAACTGGACGCCAAGCGTCGCGACATAGCGGCGCGGCCCGACCTGTTCCTTTTCCACCACGATCGCGGTGACGATGCCGTCGAGCACCGAATCGGACAGCGCCGGACCGTCGCTGCCGTTGGTCTTGCGATAGAGTTGCTGCCACCCCTTGCGCTGCGCCTCGCGCCAGCCCTTTTCGCGCGCATCCTCCGGATTGTCGCCGGTGACGTCGATCGCGATGCCGCTCGCCAGAAAATCGCCGCTGCTGTTGATCGGCGTGATGCCGCGGTCGCCGTGCGCGATCTGCCCCTGGACGAGGCCCGCGATCAGAACCGCCAGGAACAGTCCGAACAGCGCCGCCCAGCGCCGATCGCGAGGCACGAACGAGCGGAGCGGGAGACCGGGAGTCGAACGGGGGAAAGCGGCCGAAGTCATAGGGTTCTTACGCTTTGTTCCCAACCAAGATGCAACCATCACTCTGTCCGTCATTCCGGCGAAAGCCGGAATCTCGACCTCGTGCCATAATGCCCCGGCGAGATCCCGGCCTTCGCCGGGATGACGATTCCTGCATGCCCTACGCGAAAGTCGAGGTCACCGACAAGGAAATCATGGCATTTGTCGGCCGGAAGCGTTAGTCGCGCGGGCCATGGATTCCAAGCATAACCAACCCGCCCCTTATACATATGCGCAGGCCGGCGTCTCGATCGAGACAGGCAATGCGCTGGTCCGTGCCATCGCCCCGCTCGCCCGCGCAACGCGCCGCCCCGGCGCCGATGCCGACCTCGGCGGTTTCGGCGGCTTTTTCGACCTGAAAGCGGCGGGGTTCAACGATGCGCTGCTCGTCGCGGCGAACGATGGCGTGGGCACCAAGCTGAAGCTCGCGATCGAATCGGGCAAGCATGACGGCGTCGGTATCGACCTCGTTGCCATGTGCGCCAATGACCTCATCGTGCAGGGCGCCGAGCCCTTGTTTTTCCTGGACTATTATGCGACCGGCAAGCTCGAAAACGATGTCGCGACCCAGGTGGTCGCGAGCATCGCCGAGGGCTGCAAGCAGGCGGGCTGCGCGTTGATCGGCGGCGAGACCGCAGAGATGCCGGGGATGTATTCGGACGGCGACTATGATCTTGCGGGCTTTTGCGTCGGCGCGGTCGAGCGCGACCAGGTGCTGACCGCCGACAAGGTCGCGGCGGGCGACGTGATCCTCGGCCTCGCTTCGTCGGGGGTGCATTCGAACGGCTTTTCGCTCGTGCGCCGCCTCGCCGCCGACAAGGGCTGGAAGCTCGACCGCCCGGCGCTGTTCGATCAGACCGTCCTGCTGATCGACGCGCTGATGGCGCCGACGCGCATCTATGTGAAAAGCCTCCTGCCGCTCGTGAAGACCGGCAAGGTCCATGCGCTCGCGCACATCACCGGCGGCGGCCTGCTCGAAAATATCCCGCGCGTGCTGCCCAAGACGCTGCACGCGCATATCGATGCCGACGCCTGGGACCAGCCGCGGCTGATGGCGTTCCTGCAGGCGCAGGGCAATATCGAGCCCGAAGAAATGGCGCGCACTTTCAATTGCGGGATCGGCATGGCCGTGGTCGTCGCCGAAAGCGACGTTGCCGATGTGACAGCGGCGCTCGAAGCCGCGGGCGAGACGGTGCACCGGATCGGGCATATCGCGGCGGGCGACAAGGGTTGCACCGTGTCGGGCGGCGCGGAAACGTGGAGCGCGATGGGTGCGTGGAGCGCCACGCACCACGGCTGACGCACATTTCCGTTCGCCCTGAGCTTGTCGAAGGGGCGTCCTTCCCTTTGGACCTTGAAAGCGAAGAACAGTGCTTCGACAAGCTCAGCACGAACGGATTGAAAGGGTGGCGCCGTGACGAAAGCGAAAGTCGGCGTCCTCATCTCGGGCGCCGGGACCAATATGGCGGCGCTGCTCTATGCCGCAAAGGCCGCCGACTGCCCTTATGAACTCGTACTGGTCGCGAGCAACAACCCGGAAGCGCCGGGCCTCGCGCTCGCCGCGGCCGAAGGCATTGCGATCTGGGCGCAATCGCACAAGGGAATGTCGCGCGCCGCCTTCGACGCGCTGGTCGACGAACGGCTGCGTGCCGCTGGCGCCGACTATGTCGCGCTTGCGGGCTATATGCGCATCCTCAGCGACGATTTCGTCGCTGGCTGGACCGACCGGATGCTCAACATCCACCCCAGCCTGCTGCCGCTCTACAAGGGGCTCGACACCCATCAGCGCGCGATCGACGCGGGTGACCGCTTCGGCGGGTGCAGCGTCCATGTCGTCACGCCGGCGCTCGACGATGGGCCGGTGCTGGCGCAGACCCCGGTCGCGATCGTGCCCGGCGACACCGCCGAAACCTTGGCAGAACGCGTCCGTTTTGCCGAGCATCAGCTCTATCCCGCCGCGCTCGCCGCCTTCGTGACGCGCGAACGCGCGCCCGACTGGCTGCTCGGCCGCGTTCGCGCGCTGGCGATGGCGCTGCCCGAAGCCGACGAAGTGACGTCGCACGGCATGCCCTGCTTCGGGATCGTGAAGGGCAAGAAATTCGCCTATTTCACCCACGATCATCATGGCGACGGCAAGACCGCGCTGCTGGTGAAAATCAGCGGCGCCGACGAGCAGGCGCAACTCATCGAGCTCGACGAAGAACGCTATTACCGCCCCGCCTATTTCGGCGACGACTGGGTCGGCATCCGGCTGGACCTTGGCGACACCGACTGGGATGCGATCGGCGACTGGCTCCGCAAGAGCTGGCTGGCGATCGCGCCGAAAAAGCTCGCGGGGCTGATGGCGGCAGCCGAGGACTTTTAAGTCGCCACCCGCGTCATTGCGAGCGGAGCGAAGCAATCCAGAGCGGTTCACGCGCACTCTGGATTGCCGCGCGGCGTCGCCGCTCGCAAATGACGAACAAGGGCGCCATACTTGCCCCGTCCAAAATTCGCGCTGGCCTTTTGCGCCAAAGCACGGTGAACTGGCGGCGATGGAGTATGATTTCGCCCTGATCCTGTGGGCCGCGTACGTCGCGGTCTTCATCGTCATCCTGGGCCGGATCATCCTGCGGCCGCAGCGCGAGCCCGCCTCGCGGCTCGCGTGGTTGATCGCGACGATCGCGGTACCCGTGGTCGGCATCCTCGCCTATCTGTTGCTCGGGGAGGCGCGGATCAGCGCCAAGCGGCGCGCGCGCTATGCCGCGATCGAGGCGCATCTGCCGCATCCGCACGACAATGCCGGGGTCCGCCGCGCGCTTGCGCGCAGCCCGTGGGCCGCCCCCTTCGCGCTCGCAGAGACCGTAAACGCCCTGCCGCCCACCGCGGGCAATCGCGCCCATCTCGCCGCCGACAGCAACGCCGCGATCCGCGAGATGGTCGAGGATATCGACAATGCGAAGTCCACCGTCCACCTCTGCTTCTATATCTGGCTCGCCGACAATAACGGCTTCCGGATCAAGGACGCGCTGGTCCGCGCGGCCCGGCGCGGCGTCAAGGTCCGCGTCCTCGCCGACGCACTCGGCTCGCGCGGCTTCATCCGGTCGGCCTATTGGATCGAACTCGAAAATGCCGGGATCGATGCGCGCATCGCGCTGCCGATCGGCGGGCTGATCTGGACGCTGATTCGCGGGCGCTTCGACCTGCGCAATCACCGCAAGCAACTCATCATCGACAATCGCATCGCCTGGTGCGGCAGCCAGAATCTCGCCGACCCCGAATTTCGCATCAAGTCGAAATATGCGCCGTGGGTCGACATCATGACGCGCTGGGAAGGCCCGGTGGTGCAGGGCTGCCAGTTCGTCTTTGCCGCCGACTGGGAAAGCGAGCGCGGCGACGACATCGGCGACCTTTTGCAGGACGATGCCGAGCCTCCGGCCGCCGCCGATCCGGGCATCGCGGCGCAGGTAATCGCGACCGGCCCCAATGTCCGCTACGCCGCGATGACCGCCTGTTTCACCGCGCTCATCCATTCGGCGCGGCGCGAGCTGGTCGTCACCACCCCCTATTTCGTCCCCGACGAACAATTGCTCTTCGCGCTGCTCGACTGCGCGCGGCGCGGCGTCGCAACGGTGATGATCGTGCCGCACCGCAACGATAGCCGCGTCGTCGCGGGCGCGAGCCGCAGCTATTATGCCGACCTCGTCGACGCGGGGGTAAAGCTCTACGAATATCGTCCCGGCCTGCTCCACGCCAAAACGATGGTGGTCGACGGCGAAGTCGCGCTGATCGGCTCCGCCAACCTCGATCGCCGCAGCTTCGAACTCAATTTCGAGAATAATATCCTGTTGCGTGACAAGGCTTTTGCTGCCGAACTTCGTACGCGGCAGGAAGTTTACCGCGCCGATTCGATACCCGCCAGCGCCGCCGATGTCGCATCCTTCGGCATCGTCCGGCGACTGTGGCAAAACCTCGTCGCGACGGTCAGTCCGCTGCTCTAGCGCCAGCCGCTCCACCACCGCCCGTTCCACCTGATGGCGGGCATGTTGACAGCGCTCCGCCCCTTCCCGAGAAGTGCACTGCTAGATCTGGGGGATTTGACGATGGGCAAGGAATTCAATGCATTTTCGATCGTGGGCGTGGTGCTGCTGGCCACATCTGTGCCAGCTCATGCAGCGAGCGACCCTTTTATCGGTGAAGTAATGATGACAGCCGCGACCTTCTGTCCGCGCGGTTGGACCGAGGCCAATGGCCAACTCGTATCAATCAGCGAGAATATGGCGCTTTTTTCGTTGCTGGGAACGACTTATGGCGGGGATGGGAGCAAGACCTTTGCGCTCCCTGATCTGCGGGGACGCGCGCCGGTCCATGTCGGTAACGGCCGTGACGTACCGCCGCTGGTGCTCGGCCAAAAGGGCGGCAACACCAGCGTCGCCCGCGACCCCGCGGCGTCGGGCGCAGTCAAAACGCAGCCGACACTAGCCATTCGCTACTGCGTTGCGATCCAAGGCATCTACCCGTCGCGCAACTGAAAAAGGCCGCCGGATCGCTCCGGCGGCCTCTTTGGCCTTGCGGCTCGGCTGGTTCAGCCGACGATTTCTTCGGGCTTGAAGAAATAGGCGATTTCGATGGCCGCATTTTCGTCGCTGTCGCTGCCGTGCACCGTGTTCGCTTCGATGCTTTCGGCCAGTTCCTTGCGGATCGTGCCGGGGGCCGCATCCTTGGGGTTGGTCGCGCCCATCACGTCGCGGTTGCGCTGCATCGCATTCTCGCCTTCCAGAACCTGGACGACGACCGGGCCCGAGGTCATGAATTCGACGAGTTCGCCGAAGAAGGGGCGTTCCTTGTGGACCGCGTAAAAGCCTTCGGCCTGTTCCTTGGTCATGTGGATGCGCTTCGACGCGACGACGCGCAGTCCGGCGTCTTCCAGCATCTTGGTGACGGCGCCCGTGATGTTGCGGCGGGTCGCGTCGGGCTTGATGATCGAAAAGGTGCGGGTGACCGCCATTGGGAAAGCTCCTGCTTTATATCTTGTCGGAATGGGCGCGCCTCTAGCCGCGCTTTCGCCGCTCCGCAAGCAAAGAGCGCGGGGGGCTTTCCCGGCGCGGCGTCACCCGCCGTGGCCGTAGGTGATCGACCCGTTGACCATGTCGCCCGCCTGCGTCGCCGTAACCTGCACACCCGACTTGCTGTCACCCGGCCGTTCGGCGCCGAACATCGCGGTTTCGCCGGCCTTGACCTCGGTCGTGATCTTCATGCCCGCCGCTTCGGCCTGTTTGCGGAAATGCGCGATCACGTCGGCCGCTTGGCCCTTGACCTCAAAGCTCGCCATGCCGCCGGTCCCATCCTTGTTCGTCGCGGTGAAGCCGCCCGTAACCTTCGCACCCGGATAGGGCGAGAAACCCGCGGGGAATTTCGCATTGCCCGCGCCGCCGCCGAACTGCATCTCGCCATCCTCGGTCTTGATGCTGATCGTGCCATTTTCGCCGCTGGTGTCGGACGTCACCTTATAGTCGGCGGTCTTTCCGGTTTCGGGGTCGGTGTAAGTGCCGCTCGCGACTTCCTTTTCCGATTTCGATCCGCACGCCGAAAGCGTCATCGCCAGCGCGATTGCGGTGCCAAGCGTGAATGTCCTGAGCGTCGCCATAATCTACCTCCTGTTGCCCCGAATCGGTCGGCTGCTGTCCCTAGGGTGCGACCCGGTTGCCGTCGGTGATCGCCCTCACAGAAAGACGCTCTTCCCCGGCCCGGCCAGCCTATCGCGTCACGGCCCTTCGGACCAGCGTCCGCGCTCATCCTGTTTCCAGAAGTGGATTTCCACGCCCTCGGCCTTGGTCAGCGCGCGCCAGGTCGCGCGCGCATCGTCGATGCGACTGTTGTCGAACAACAGGAAAGCGCGCTCGAACGCCAGCGCCTCTTCGCGCCATTCGCCGTCGGCGAGCGCGACATGGGTGGCGCCGTTGATCGCCGGGGTGCCCAGCGTGCCGCTGAGCAGGATCGGCTCGATCGCCTCGTCGGGCGATCCCGCCGCGCCGTGCGGCAGGAAACTCGCGGGTTGCAGCGTCCACAGCGCCTCGTCGATCGCCTGCCGCTGCAATGCCGCGGCGGCGACGACGAGCAACCGGTTGCCGCCGTCCAATATGCGCGTGGCGATCGCGGGGAGCACCCGTTCGACCGGGTCGCGGGTCAGCCGATAGAAGTCGACGCGCGCCATGCTCCCCGAACCGGATCAGCCTTCGTGATTGTCGGCGATATAGCGGTCGAGCAGGCGGACGCCATAACCCGTCGCGCCCTTCGCCCACACCGGGCCGTCCTTGTCGCTCCATGCCGTGCCGGCGATGTCGAGGTGCGCCCAGGCGACTCCGTCGTCGACGAACCGCTTGAGGAACTGCGCCGCGGTGATCGACCCGCCTTCGCGCGGACCGATATTCTTCATGTCGGCGATGGGGCTGTCGATCAGCTTGTCATAGGCCGGCGACAGGGGAAAACGCCACAGCTTGTTGTTCGTCGCCTCACCCGCAGCGATCAACTTTTCGGAAAGCCCGTCGTCATTGGCGAAAATGCCCGCATATTCGTGGCCGAGCGAGATCACCATTGCGCCGGTCAGCGTCGCCAGATCGACGATGACCTTGGGCTCATAGACCTTCTGCGCCCAGGTGATCGCGTCGCACAGCACCAGCCGGCCTTCGGCGTCGGTATTGAGCACCTCGACCGTCTGTCCCGACATGGTGGTGACGATGTCGCCGGGGCGCTGCGCATTACCGTCCGGCATATTTTCGACAAGGCCGACGATGCCGACGACATTCGCCTTGGCCTTGCGGCCCGCGATCGCCTTCATCGCGCCCGCGACGGCGCCCGCGCCTCCCATGTCCCACTTCATCATGTCCATGCCCGGGCCGGGCTTCAGGCTGATCCCACCGGTGTCGAAGGTCACGCCCTTGCCGATGAATACGACCGGCTTGTCGTCGGCATTGCCGCCGTTCCAGCGCATCGCGAGCAGCCGCGGCGGCTTCACCGACCCTTGCGCGACGCCAAGCAGCGCGCCCATGCCGAGCGCCTTCATCTGGCGTTCGTCGAGCACCTCGATCTCGACGCCAAGGTCGGCCAGATGCTGGCAGCGCTCGACGAAGCTTTCGGGATAGAGGATGTTTGGCGGCTCGGCGACCAGCGTCTGGGTCAGCGCCACGCCGTCAGCCACCGCCGAATAGCTGCCCCAGCGCGCCGAAATATCGCCCGCGGGCGACGCGATCACGATGGTTTTCAGGCTGGGCTTGGCGGTGTCGGAAAGGCGAGTGCGATAGGTGTCGATACGCCAATCGCGCAGCTTCGCACCCATCGCGAAGGCGAGCACATCATCCTCGTCGATCTGGCCCGCGCTCGCAAAATCGACGTGCAGCACCGCGACGCCGCTCGTCTGCAGCCGCGCGGTCAGCGCGCCGCCCGCGCGCTCGAGATCATGGACCGTCCCCTCGCCGATGCCCACCAGCAGCAGCCGCGTGGCCCGGTCGCCGTCGAAGGCGGCGGTTTCTGCCACCGAACCCGCGGCGCCGTCGAACCGCGCCTGCTTCGCCAGCGCGCCGAGCAGCGCACCGAGCGCGCCGGCCTCGCCCTTGCGGACCGGAAAAGCGACAACGTCGGCAGACGCATCGATTTGCGCGACAAACTGAATGTCCATCTTTTAACTCTCTTATGCGATGATTGATTGGAACGTGCCGGACCGATAGGGGTTTCGCTCGCGAGTTGCAAAACTAAAGCAGCCAGCCCGCAAAGGGTGGACGCAAGATAAGGTGTGGGACAAAGAAATTAAATGAGTCGGACTTTGTTCCCCCACGCGGCGCGCGCGCGGCCCCTTTGGGTCGCCACCGCAAGCGGCATGCTGCTTGTCGCCGTGCCCGCCGCGGCGCAGACCGGCACGCCCGCGCCGGCCGCCGGACCTGCGGCTCCGCCCGCGCAGCCCGACCTCCAGAATCGTGACGTCTCGGCCGTCACGGTCGATGCACCGAAGCCCGGTGACGAAGAACAGATCGGCTTTGCCGCCGACAATCTGAATTACGACAGCGATGCCGACATCGTCGTTGCCGACGGCAATGTCGAAATGAACCGCGACACCATCTCGATGCGCGCCGACAAGGTGACGTGGAACCGCAAGACCGGCGAAGTGGTCGCCGAGGGCGATGTCGCGATCAAGAATCCCGAAGGCGACACCGCCTATGGCGACCGCATCGTGCTGACCGACACGCTGCGCGACGGCATCGTCCAAAATATGCTCGTCGTGTTCGATAATGGCGCGCGGCTCGCGGCGGTGAAGGGTAGGCGCTTCGACAACGGCAACATCGAGCTGGAAAACGCCGCCTACACGCCCTGCCCGGTCGAGGATGACGCGGGCTGCCCCAAGAACCCCAGTTGGCAGATCCGCGCCGTCCGCGTCGTTTACGACCAGGCGAAGAACAAGATCCGCTACAAGGGCGCGCGCGTCGAAGTCTTCGGTCTGCCGCTCATCCCGCTGCCAGGGCTCAGCCACCCCGCCAACAATGATGCGGGCAGCGGTATCCTCGTCCCCGACGTCCGCCTCGGCCGCACCAACGGGTTCGAAATTGCCCTACCCTATTATCTGCGGCTCGCTCCCGACCGCGACCTGACAATCACACCGCACGTCTACACCAATACGGCGCCGATGATCGAAGGCGAGTTCCGCGCGCTCACCGATATCGGCGCTTTCCGCATCAATGGCTACGCGACCTACAGCTCGGTGGTGCCGCTGACCGGAACCGGCACCGCCGCCGATCAGCGCAACGATTTTCGCGGCTATCTGGAAAGCGCAGGCAAGTTCCAGTTCGATCCCAAGTGGAGCCTGACCTATTCGGGCCGGATCACCACCGACCGCACCTTCATGCGCCGCTACGATATCAGCCGCGACGACCGGCTGCGATCGATGTTCGAGCTGGAGCGGATCGGCGGGCAGAGCTATTTGTCGATCGCCGGCTGGGCGACGCAGACCCTGCGCGCGGGCGACAGCCAGGGGCAGCAACCGATCGCGCTTCCGATCATCGACTATCGCCAGCGCCTCCCCGACCCGTGGCTAGGCGGTCAGTTCGAGCTTCAGCTCAACACGCTGTCGATCGCCCGCACAGCGGGACAGGATACGCAGCGCGCCTTCGCCGGCGCCCGCTGGGATCTGCGCGGGCTGACCGGGCTCGGCCAGGAAGTCACGCTGACCGCGCTGGTGCGCGGCGATGTCTATCACAGCGACGAAAATCTGCTGACGCCGATCGCCGACTATCGCGGCAAGTCGGGCTGGCAGGCCCGCGGCATCGCCGCCATCGCTGCCGACATGCGCTGGCCCTTTATCGGCGAATTCCTCGGCGGCACCCAGACGCTGACCCCGCGGGTGCAGATCGTCGCGACGCCGCCGCTCAAGAATGTCGATATTCCGAACGAGGATTCGCGCGCTTTCGATCTTGAGGACGGCAATCTCTTCGCGATCAATCGCTTCAACGGCTATGACCGGTTCGAGGACGGCGCGCGCATCACCTATGGCGTCGAATGGAATTTCAGCCGCCCCGGCTTCAATATCAGCAGCGTCATCGGGCAAAGCTATCGCCTGTCGGACAAGCCGACGCTGTTCCCCGACGGCACCGGGCTCACCGACCGGCTCTCCGACATCGTCGGACGGACGACCGTCGCGTACAAGGATTTCCTGCGCCTCACCCACCGCTTCCGGCTCGACAAGGACAATCTGGCAATCCGCCGCAACGAATTCGACGCGACGATCGGCAGCCGCTCGACCTATGCCGTGCTCGGCTATTCGCGGCTCAATCGCGACATCACGCTGCTCGGCGAAGATTTGCAGGACCGCGAGGAAGCGCGCGTCGGCGGCCGCGTCGCGGTCGCGAAGAACTGGTCGATCTTTGGTTCGGCGATCGTCGATCTGACCAGCAAGGCCGACGATCCGCTCAGCACATCGGACGGCTTCGACCCGATTCGCCACCGGCTCGGCGTCGCCTATGACGACGACTGTCTGTCGATCGCCTTCACCTGGCGGCGCGACTATGTCGACACCGGCGACGCGCGGCGCGGCAACAGCTTCTCGTTCCGCGTCGCGTTCCGCAACCTCGGTTTCTGATCGCTCAGCCTGCGTTCAGCGTTTTCCCGCTATCTCCCGGCTTCAAAGGTCCGGATGGCGGATTGCGCTGGACCATCGGGCGCTTCGGCTGATACGGAGCGTCGCATTCTTACTCGAATAGGATGGCAATGACCAAAATTTCGACCATGTTCGGACTGATTGCCGCTGCGGCCGTGGGGTCCGTCCCGGTGTCGGCCCAGACCGTAGCCGACAGCGAAACCCCTGCGACCAACCTCGCCATTCCCGGCAATGTCCAGCTTTACGGCGACGGCAAACCCAACGTCTATCGCCCCTCGGCGATCGTGAACGGCGAAGTCATCACCGCGACCGACATCGAGCAGCGCATGGCGCTGATCCGCATTGCGAACAACAATATGGAACTGCCCGCCGAGGAAATTCAGCGGCTGCGCCAGCAGGTGTTCAGCAACCTGATCGACGAAAAGCTCCAGATTCAGGAAGCCCGCGCGGCAAAGATCGACATCGACGAAAATGTCATCAACGAACAATTTGCCCGGCTGGCGGCGCGTTTCAAGCAGACGCCCGACGAATTCAGCAAATTTCTCGCGTCCAAGGGGTCTTCGGCTGCCGCGGTAAAGCAGCAAATCCGCGGCGAATTTGCTTGGGACCGCCTGCTGTCGCGCAATATCCAGTCGACGACCAATGTGTCGACCGACGAGGTGGAAGCGGTGGTCAAGCGGCTGCAGGAGGCCAAGGGTCAGGACGAACTACACCTCGGCGAAATCTATCTCGCGACGACGCCCGAAAATGCCGCCGCCGTGATGGCGAATGCGCAAAAGATCATTCAGGCGCTTCAGGCCGGCGGCAGCTTCGCTGCCTATGCACGCCAATTCTCCGAAGCCTCGACCGCGGTCGTTGGCGGCGATCTCGGCTGGGTCCGCCCCGCGACCCTCCCGCCGTCGATGGCGCAGGCGGCGCTCAACATGCAGCCTGGCCAGCTCGTCGGCCCGGTCGAAGTCCCGGGCGGGATATCGATCCTGCTGATGATCGACCGGCGCCAGGTTCTGACGGCCGACCCGCGCGACGCGGTGCTCAGCCTCAAGCAGGTGTCGCTCGATTTCGCCCCCGGCACGACCGAAGCAAAGGCGAGCGAGCTCGCCAGCCAGTTCGCCGACGCGACGCGCAGCATCGCCGGTTGCGGCGCGGCCGACGATATCGCCGCCAAGCTCGGCGCGAATGTCGTGTCGCGCGACAATATCTCGATGCGCGCACTGCCGCCGCAGCTGCAGAACACGCTGATCAACATGCAGATCGGCCAAGTCACTCAGCCGTTCGGCGCCGCGAATGAAGGGGTCAGCGTCCTCGTCCTTTGCGGCCGCGACCTGCCCGAAACGGCGACCGCGCCCGACGTTCAGGCGATCGAGCAGAAGCTGCTCGAGGACAAGGTCAACAAGCGCGCGCAACGCTATCTGCGCGACCTGCGCCGGGATGCGGTGATCGAATATAATTGATGACGGCTATGATTAAACGACGCCCGATCGCGGTCACCATGGGCGACCCGGCGGGCGTCGGTCCCGAAGTTGCGGCCCGCGCCTGGGCCGAACGCGACAAGCACGACCTGCCTCCCTTCGTAACGGTCGGCGATGCTGCGGTGATCGAAGCCGTCTGGGACGGCCCGATCGTGCGCGTCAACGATATGGAAGAGGTCGGACGCCTGTTCGACACGGCGCTGCCCGTCTGGCATCTCGAGGACAGCGGCCCGCTTACGCCCGGCGAACCCACGGCGGCGGGGGCGACCTGCGCACTCCACGCGCTGGAAACCGGCATCGGCCTCACCCGCAACGGTGCCGCCGCGGCGCTGGTGACGGGTCCGGTGTCGAAACATGCGCTACAAAGCATCGGCTATACTCATCCGGGCCAGACCGAATTCATCGCCGAACGCTGCGGCGTCACCGCCACCAATGCGGTGATGATGCTCGCCGGCCCCAGCCTGCGCGTCGTGCCGCTGACCGTCCATATCCCGCTTGCCGAGGTGCCCGAACGCCTGACCGCCGAGCTTATCGTCGCCAAGGCGCGCATCGTCGTGCGCGGCCTGATCCGCGACTTCGGCATCGCCCAGCCGCGCCTCGCCATCGCCGGGCTCAACCCGCATGCCGGCGAAAGCGGACGGCTCGGCGATGAGGAAATCCGCATCATCGCTCCCGCGATCGAACAGCTTGCCGCCGAAGGGATCGTCGTAGACGGCCCGCTCGCCGCCGATGCGCTGTTCGCGCCCGGCATTCGCGACCGCTATGACGCGCTGCTCTGCGGCTATCATGATCAGGCGCTGGCGCCGTTCAAGGCGCTGCACTTCCACGACGGCGTCAACCTGACACTCGGGCTGCCGATCATCCGTACCTCGCCCGATCATGGGACTGCCTTCAACATCGCAGGTTCGGGAACCGCCAACCCCGGACCGACGATCGCGGCGATCGCGATGGCCGCGCGGATGGCAGAGGCGCGGGCGCGCGGCTGCGCCGCCGCCGCGTGACGGTACAGCCCAATCGTCCGCTGCCGCCGCTGCGCGATGTCGTGCGCGCGCACGGCCTGTCGGCCAGCAAGGCGCTGGGGCAGAATTTCCTTTTCGACGAACAATTGCTCGATCGCGTCGCGGCGATCCCCGGCAATCTCGACGGCGCGACGGTGTTCGAGGTCGGTCCCGGACCGGGCGGGCTGACGCGCGCGCTGCTGCGCGCCGGCGCGCGGGTGATCGCGGTCGAACGCGACGAACGCTGCCTGCCGCTGCTCGCCGATCTTGCCGATGCCTTCGACGGCCAGCTGACCGTCGTTTCGGACGACGCGATGGCGGTCGATGCGAACGCGCTGGCGGGCGGCCCCTATCATATCGTCGCCAACCTGCCCTACAATGTCGGCACCGCATTGTTCACGCGCTGGCTCGAACCCGCGGCCTGGCCGCCGCAATGGCTGTCGCTGACGCTGATGTTCCAGCTCGAGGTTGCGGAGCGCATCGTCGCCCCTGTCGGTAGCTCGGCCTATGGGCGGCTCGCGGTGCTGGCGCAGTGGCGCGCACAGGCGAAGCTCGCGATGAAAGTCCACCGCTCGGCCTTCACCCCGCCGCCCAAGGTGATGTCGGCGATCGTCCATGTCACCCCGGACAATGAACCGCCCGGCGTGTCGCCCGCGATGCTGTCGAAGCTCACCGAAAAGGGGTTCGGACAGCGCCGCAAGATGCTGCGCCAGAGCCTCAAGGGCGTCCCCGGCGCAATCGACGCGCTGGATGCGCTCGGGATCGATCCGACCCGCCGCGCCGAGACGGTCAGCGTTGCCGAATGGGTGGCACTCGCGCGGTGGCTGACCCCCTCCGCCTGAATCCATCGATAGAAGCCTCGGACCGGGCGCGACGCGACGCCCCTTGGCACCGCCGAACATCTGCGCTAGCCTCTAGTTGACGTTTACGTAAATGGGAGGGTGCCGTGGCAGAGGCCCGCGAATTCGACATCATCGTCTATGGTGCGACCGGCTTTACCGGCCGCCTCGTCGCCGAATATTTCGTGCAGCATTATGGCGGCCGCAAGGACGCGCCCAAATGGGCGATGGCGGGACGCAGTCTCGACAAGCTTGCCGAGGTGCGCGACCTCATCGGCGCCCCGGCCGACACGCCGCTCGTCGTCGCCGACGCCAGCGAGCCCGCCAGCCTTGACATGATGGCGCATCGCACGCGCGTCGTGCTGACCACCGTCGGCCCCTATCAGCTTTATGGCAGCGACCTCGTCAACGCCTGCGCAAAAGCCGGAACCGCCTATGCCGATCTGTGCGGCGAGCCCGGCTGGATGCGCGAGATGATCGACGCGCATCAGGATCAGGCGCAGGCATCGGGCGCGCGCATCACCTTTTCGTGCGGCTTCGATTCGATCCCCTTCGACCTCGGCGTGCTGTTTCTCCAGGCCGAAGCGGTGAAGCGCCACGGCAAGCCCGCACCGCGCGTGAAAGGCCGCGTACGCAAGATGCAGGGCGGCGCCTCGGGCGGCACCATCGCCAGCCTGACCGAAACGCTGAAGGCCGTCGCCAAAAAGCCGTCGCTCGCGCTGTTGCTCAAATCCTCCTTCGCGCTGACCCCGGGGTTTGAAGGTCCGCATCAGCCGTCGGGACTGATCCCCGAATATGATCATGCGACCGGCACCTGGACCGCGCCCTTCGTGATGGCACCGATCAACACCAAAAATGTCCACCGCACCAATTTCCTGCTCGGCCACCCATGGGGGTCGGACCTTGTCTATGACGAGATGGTCATGACGACGATCGGCGAGGCCGGAAAGGCGATGGCCGAAGCGATGGCAAAGGCGAACCCCTTCGGCGAATCCAAGCTTCAACCCGGCGAGGGACCGAGCAAGGAAGAGCGCGAAAACGGCTTCTACAACATCCTCTTCGTTGGCGAATATCCCGACGGCACCACGATCCGCGCCAGCGTCCAGGGCGACCGCGACCCCGGCTATGGATCAACGTCGAAGATGCTTGCCGAAACCGGCATGACGCTGCTCGAAACCGATGGCGCGGGCGGCGTATGGACCCCCGGCGCGCTGCTCGGCCAGGCGCTGATCGACCGGCTGACCGCCCACGCCGGACTGACCTTCCAGATCGAGGATTGAGTTTTCCGATGACAAGCTCCCCCAGCGCGCTCGACGCGCTGCTCTCCACCCTGCGCGTCGACCGCGATGTCGCGACGGCACATATCGACGACGGCTGGATGCAGGGTCGCACCGCCTATGGCGGGATCAGCTCGGCGGTCGCGCTCGCCGGGACGATGGCGCTCCACCCGACCGAGGCGCCGCTTCGCTACGCGCAGATCAGCTTCGTCGGACCGGTCAGCGGCGATTGCACCGTGCATACGCGCGTGCTGCGCCAATCGAAATCGAGCCTGTTCATCGACGCTGGCGTCACCAGCGATGCGGGCTTCGGCACCGCCGCGGTCTTCGCTTTCTCGCCCGACCGGCAAAGCCATCTCGATCACGACCGGCTCGCCATACCCGACGCCCCCGCCCCCGAAACGCTTCGGCCCGTGCCCGAACACAAGGCGCGGCCCAGCTTCACCCGTCATTTCGACATGCGCCCGACGACCGGCCCGCGCTTCAACTGGAAAAGCGATGTCGGCGAATATCTGACCTGGGTGCGCTTCGTCGAAGAACCCGCCTGTCATCCGGCGGTCGCGCTGCTCGCGATGGGCGATGCGCTGCCCCCCGCGGCGATGGCGCTGTTCACCGAATTCGGCCCGATCAGCTCGATGAACTGGACGGTTAACATGCTCACTGCAAAGCCCGAGACCGAGGATGGCTGGTGGCTGCTCTCTGCCAAGACCGGCTTTGCCCGCAACGGGCTGTCGGTGCAGGACATGATGCTGTGGAACCGCGCCGGCGAACCCGTGCTGCACGGCAGTCAGGCGATCGCAATCTACGCCTGATAAAGACCGGAAGCGGTCCTTCGATCCTTCTGTGGCGCAGCAAGGTTCGCATGTACCTCGTCGCACCGCCGACGCTGCAAACGTATCCCTTGAGATGGCTGATGATAAGCATCCGGACCATCAGCTCCGGATCGATCAATGGCCGACCTGTCTCGCTGTGACAGGGCGAAGATGCTTGCGCAGATCACCCGGGTCCACGAACCGGTCAATCGACCGGAGCAGGTGATCTGTCGACATATTCACTCAAGGCCGAAGCTGTAAAACAGCGCCTCTTGCATCACGGTCCGTTCACCCAGTATCTGCAAAAATCTCCGATCCAGGAGATTCTGGATCAGGAATTGCCAACACTGCAAGAGCTTTTCAACAGCATTCCCGCCTCCAACGCTCCGCCCCTACCCCTTGTAGAGCGCCGCGATCTTGTCCTCATAGACCTTGCGCAGGATATGGCGGCGGATCTTCATCGACGGGGTCATCTGTTCATTCTCGATCGTGAAGGGTTCGTCGGCAAAGTCGAACTTGCGCACCTTTTCGATCACCGAAAGCTGGCCGTTGACGCGGTCGACCGCCTCGCGGATCGCGGTGCGGAATTTTTCATGCTCGCGCAGCAGTTTCAAATCCTTGGGCAGTCCTTCAACCTCGGCCCATTCGGCCATCCATTCGGGATCGGGCACCAATATGCCGACGAGGTGCGGGCGCTTGTCGCCATAGACCATCGCCTGCAGGATTTCGGGCTGGAGCGTCAGCATCCCTTCGACCCGCTGCGGTGAGACATTGTCGCCCTTGTCGTTGACGATCAGATCCTTCTTGCGGTCGGTGATGACGATGCGGCCCTGGTCGTCGATATGGCCGATGTCGCCGGTATGAAGCCACGGCCCCTTGTCGGGTTCGGCCGGATCGGGAACGAGGACGCGCGCCGTTTCCTCTTTGTTGCGCCAATAGCCCTTCATGACGAGCTCGCCGCGGACACAGATTTCGCCGTCGTCGGCGATCCGCACTTCGGTGTTCATCAGCGGCGGGCCGACCGTATCCATCTTGAGGCCGACCGAGGGACGGTTACAGCTGATCACCGGCCCCGCCTCGGTCTGTCCATAACCCTGAAGCAGCGTCAGGCCGATCGAGTGGAAGAAGACGCCGATTTCGGGATTGAGCGGCGCGCCGCCCGAAACGAGCGCCTTCATCCGGCCGCCGAAGCGTTGCTGGATCTTGGGGCGGAACAGCTTGTTGAGGATGAGGTCGACCGGGCGGTCGAGCACGCCCAGGCGGCGCTCATAATCCTTTTCGCCGACGCGCAGCGCCTGGCTGAGCATCCAGTTCGCAAGCTTGCCCTGCTTTTCGACCGACTTGATCATCCGGGCGCGGATCACTTCGAACAGCCGCGGGACGACGACCATGATCGTCGGCTTCGTCTCTTCGATGTTCGAGACGAGCTTTTCGAGACCCTCGCTGTAATAGATTTGCGCGCCGACCATGATCGGCAGGAACTGCCCGCCCGAATGCTCATAGGCATGGCTCAGGGGCAGGAAGGAGAGGAACACCTCTTCGTCGCCGATGCCGAAATCATTGACCAGCACCTCGGCGGCGCCCGCCGCATTGTGCAGGATCGCGCCATGATGCTGCATCACTCCGCGCGGCGCGCCGCCGGTGCCGCTGGTGTAGATAAGGCAGGCGGTATCATCGCGCGTCATCGCGAGCCCGCGCGCCTTCGCGTCCGCCAGATGCGCCTCGCCGCCTTCGACCAGCGGCGCCCAGTCGTGGACCGCCACCTCGCCCTGCTGGCCGACGCGCAGACTTTCCATACTGATGACGATATGCGCGTCGGACCGCATCACCGCGGGCATCAGGGTGCGCGCGAGCTTTGCGGTCGAGACGATGACGGCGCGCGCGCCGCTGTTGTCGAGGATATGCTGGTGATCGCGTTCGGTGTTCGTGGTGTAGGTGGGCACGGTGATGCACCCCGCCGCCATGATGGCGAGATCGGCGATGCAGAATTCGGGCCGGTTTTCGCTGACGAGGACGACGCGGTCGCCCTCCTTCAGCCCCAGCGCGCGCAGATTATGCGCGAGCGCGGCGACCTGGTTCGCAACCTGCCGCCAGCTCAGCGGTTGCCACGCGCGGTCGGCCTTGTGCCAGAGAAAGGGGCTTTCGCCGCCCCGTTCGGCACGGTCGAAAAACATCGCGACCAGACTGGGAAAATGGTCGAGATGCGGGTTGTCCAGCTTCATGCCTCTCGCTCTCCTCGGGAGGTTATTGTCGTTGGGTCGTTCTTAGGGTCAATCGCCACACGATAGAAGCCCATAACCCCTCCGTCATCCCGGCGAAGGCCGGGATCTCATCCTCGCGTCACAGCGCAGCGGCGAGATCCCGGCCTTCGCCGGGATGACGATAAAATTGGCCGTAATAATCAGTTCTGCGCCGGTGCGCCGTCGACCGACGAGGTGCCGGGCCCGCGCGGGTCGGCGGCGCCGCGCCAGCCATCGCCGACGCGTTCGATCGCGTTGAGCTTCGAGCCTAGATCGGTCGGCGTGAAGCTGTAGCCGAACGGCTTCATCTTCGCCGCGATCGCCTTGCCGAGATCGTCATTCTCGATCAGCACGCCCTGCTGACCGAAGAAGATATTGGGCAGTTCCATCGCGTCCTGCGCGCTGAGGCCCCAGTCGAGGACGCCGATCAGCGTCTTCGTGACATGCATGATGATGCGCTTGCCGCCCGCCGAGCCGACCGCGAGGATCACCTTGCCGTCGGGCCCATAGACGATCGTCGGCGACATCGAGGAAAGCGGTCGCTTGCCCGCTTCGACGCGGTTGGCGGTCGGCTGCCCGTCCTTGACCGGCACGAAGTCGAAATCGGTGAGCTCGTTGTTGAGGAAATAGCCGTTGGCGATGAGCTGGCTGCCGAAGATGCTTTCGACGGTCGAGGTCATCGAGACGACATTGCCGTCCTTGTCGGCGACGACGAAATGCGTCGTGCCATGTTCGGGAATCGGCGGCGCGGCAGCGCGCGGCTTCGCGCCCGGCGGCGTGCCGGGTTCATAATGACCCGCAGCGCCATAAGGCGAGATGAGCCGACGGCGTTCGGCCAGATAGCCTTTGTCGAGCAGGCCCTTCAACGGCACATCGACGAAATCGGCGTCGCCGAGATAGGCCGCGCGGTCGGCATAGGCGAGCTGCATCGCTTCGGCCAACAGGTGCCAGCTCATCGGATTATCCTTGCCCATCGCCTTCATGTCATAGCCCTCGAGCATGCCGAGGATGCCGAAGACGGTCGTCGCGCCCGACGAGGGCGGCCCCATGCCGCACAGCTTGTAGATGCGATAGGTGGTGCAGACCGCCGGGCGTTCCTTCGCCTGATAGGCGGCGAGATCCTTGAGCGTGAGCTGTGCCTGATTGCGCGGCGCCTTGGCCACCGCGTCGCTGATCGCCTTGGCATTGGCGCCCGCATAAAAGGCTTCGGGGCCGCGCGCTGCAATGTCGCGTAGGATGGCCGCATAGGCGGGGTTGCGGATCACGGTGCCGACGGGCGCGGGTTTGCCGTCGACATAATAGATGGCGCGGGCGGCCGGGAAATCCTTCCACACCGGCTGGAATTGCTCGAGCCAGGTATAGAGCGCGGGCGTGACCTTATACCCTTCCTCGGCCAGTTTGATCGCGGGCTGGAACAGCGCCTTCCATTCGAGCTTGCCCCATTTCTTGTGCGCCATTTCCATCAGGCGGACATTGCCCGGAACGCCGACCGACAAGCCGCCTGGCACGACGTCCATGAAGCCGCGCGGCTTGCCGTCGGGGCCGAGGAAGCGGTCGCCCTTCGCCGCCGCCGGCGCCTTTTCGCGGCCGTCGATGGTCGAGATGCTGTCGTCCTTGGCGTTGTGGTAGACCATGAAGCCGCCGCCACCGATGCCGCTCGATTGCGGTTCGACGAGGGTCAGCACCGCAACCATCGCGATCGCGGCGTCGGCCGCCGATCCGCCCTGATGCAAAATCTCTCGCCCCGCCTCGGTCGCGCGCGGGTCGGCCGACGAGGTGACGCCCTGCGCCGCGGCAAGCGACGGGACGGCAAGGACGAAGAGGCTGAAAACAGCAAAGAGTCGTTTAAGCATGGAGGCGACATTGGCGCGGGGGTCCGGCGAGTGCAAGCCCTGTTCCCCCCGCCCGTCTCCCCTGCCCGCCGGCGCGAGCACGTCAGGCGTCGGCGCCCACCGCGTCGCTCACCCGTGCAAAACCGTCGCGCGCGGCGCGATCTTCGAGGCCGTGCGCGATGCGTGCGGCCAGCCCCGGCCCTTCGAACACCATCGCCGAATAGATCTGGATCAGGCTGGCGCCCGCGCGGATGCGCGCCCAGGCCTGATCGGCATTGGCGATACCGCCGACGCCGATCAGCGGCACCGCTCCGCCGCTTGCCCGGCGAAAGTCGCGCAAGCGCTGCAGCGCAAGATCGTGAAGCGGCGCGCCCGATAGCCCCCCCGCTTCGCCCGCGTGGCGCGAGGCGAGCGGCGGGCGCGTGATCGTGGTGTTCGACACGATGACCGCGGCGAGGCGCTTGTCGATCGCCACCGCGACGATGTCGTCGATGTCGGCGGGTTCGAGATCGGGCGCAACCTTCAGGAAGACGGGCTTGGCCGCACCCGCGGGCTGCGCCGCGGCGACGCCGTCGAGCAGCGCCTCGAGGGCGCCGCGATCCTGCAAGGCGCGCAGGCCCGGCGTGTTGGGCGACGAGATATTGACGGTGAGATAATCGGCGAGCGGCGCCATTGCCGCCGTGCCCTTCGCATAGTCGGCGATGCGATCGGGGCTGTCCTTGTTGGCGCCGATGTTGATGCCGAGCGGCACCGGCAGACCGTGGCGGCGCAGGCAGGCGATGCGGTCGGCCGCCTTTGCCTGCCCGCCGTTGTTGAAGCCCATGCGGTTGACCACCGCGCGGTCCTCGACCAGCCGGAACAGCCGCGGGCGCGGATTGCCGTCCTGCGGCAAGGGGGTGAGCGTCCCGACCTCGACAAAGCCGAAACCGAAATGGGGCATCGCATGCGCCACGCGCGCATCCTTGTCGAAGCCGGGGGCGAGGCCGACCGGGTTCGGGAAGTTCAGCCCCGCCAGCTCGGTCGCCAGCACGGGACTGGTCAGCGCGGCGCGCGCGCGCGGTAGCGGCTGGAGCGCGGCGAGCGTCAGATTATGCGCCGCCTCGCCATCGGTCGCGTGAACAACAGGGCGGACAAGGGCGTAGGCGGCATCGGCGGCGGAGGCAAAAAGCGACATCCCCCGCCATTGCGCCGGGGCGGCGGCTATGGCAAGCCCCCAGCCGACCAGCCGGAAATCGTTGCAAAATGAAGGGCCTTGCCGGGCCTGCGGTCAACCGGCCAACAGAGGGAGACTATCGTGTCGCATCGCCGTTTCGCCGCCCGCCCGTCCACCGCGATCCTGTCCAGCGCGCTCGTGCTGCTGGCGACGGCGGGATGTACGCCGGCGACCGTGGCGACCGCGCTGCAATCGCCCGCGGCGAGCGCACCGGCGGGCGCCGATCTTGCGCAATTCTTCGACAATTATGACGAAGCGCAACTGTCGTTGAGCCCGCAAAGCAAGGCCTATCGCGGTATCCGCGACGCCGATTACGGCAAGTGGAACGACCCGAGCGACGACGCCGAGGTTGCCAGCCACACGCTGCAACAGGCGACCGCGGCGGCCATGCGCGCGAGCTTCGACCCCACGAAGCTGTCGGCGGAGGAAGCGCTGTCCTTCGAACTGTTCAACGCGCAGGCGGCGCGCGCCGAGCGGCTGTTCCCGTTCCGCGACGATGAATATATCTTCGACCAGATGAACGGCGCGCAGAGCCAGATGCCCGCCTTTCTGATCAATATCCACCGCGTTGCCAATGTTGCCGAAGCCGAAGCCTATGTGGAGCGCATCCGCGGCATGGGCCCGGTGCTCGACGCGCTGTCGGCGGAATCGGCGCGGCGCGCCAAAAAGGGCGTCCAGCCGCCGAAGTGGGTCTATGCCTATGTCATCAGCGACATCGAAAATCTGATGAAGCCGGACAATGCGGTGATCGAGGATATCGGCGCGAAGGTCGGCAAGCTCGACATCGACGCCGGCGAAAAGACACGACTGACCGATGCCGCGAACGCCGCATGGGCCGAAAGCGCGGGCCCCGCCTATGGCCGGCTGCTCGCCGAAATGAAGCGCCAGCAGGCGGTCGCGCCGACGCAGGACGGCATCTGGCGCCTGCCCGACGGCAAAGCCTATTATGCCGCGCTGCTCGCCAATTATACGACCACCGACATGAGCGCGGCGCAGATCCACGCGCTCGGCCTCTCCGAAGTCGCGCGTATCCACGGCGAGATGAAGAAGATCATGGCGCAGGTGGGCTTCAAAGGGACGTTGCGCGAGTTTTTCGAGCATCTGCGCACCAGCCCGCAATATTATTATACGACCCGCGAGGATTATCTGGCCGATGTCGATGCCAAGGTGAAGGCGATGGAGGCGCGGCTGCCCGCCTTCTTCCATACGTTGCCCAAGGCGCACCTGCAGGTGAAAGCGGTCGAAGCGTTTCGCGAAAAGTCGGCGGGCAAGGCCTTTTACCAGTCGCCCTCGCCCGACGGATCGCGGCCCGGCACCTATTATGTGAACCTCTATGACCTGCGCGACATGTCGAAGACCGAGCTCGAGGCGCTCGCCTATCATGAGGGTATTCCGGGACACCACCTGCAGCGCGCGGTGCAGACTGAACTGACCGGCCTGCCGCCCTTCCGCCGTTTCGGCGGCTTCACCGCCTATACCGAAGGCTGGGGCCTCTATTCGGAGGAACTGGCGAAGGACATGGGCGCCTATACCGATCCCTACAGCGATTTCGGGCGCCTCGGCATGGAATTGTGGCGCGCGTGCCGGCTCGTCGTCGACACCGGCATTCACGACAAGCGCTGGAGCCGCGAGGAGGCGATCCAGTATCTGAAGGACAATACGCCCAACCCCGACGGCGACATCGAAAAGGCGATCGAGCGCTATATCGTCTATCCGGGGCAGGCGACCGCCTATCTGATCGGCAAGCTCAAGATCATGGAACTGAGGACGCGCGCGCAGGCGGCGCTGGGCGACCGTTTCGACTATCGCGACTTTCATGACGTGGTGCTCAAATCGGGGCCGGTGCCGCTCGACATCCTCGAACGCCGCGTCGATGCCTGGATCGCTGCCAGCCGTTGATAGTGAGAATCAAAATTGCGCCTTGACGCAGCCGGGCGTTCTGAAATTATGGCGGGGAAGCAACAGGCGGCAACAAAGCCGCCGAAGGGTCGGTCTCGTCATGTCGGATACGTCAGCCTCATCCGGGCAGATGAGCGGCGAGCAGCCGTTCGAGCTGCACTATTTTCCGCCCGATCCCGATCTGGCGGACATGGTGTCGAGCTTTTACTGTGCGCGCATCAACATGCCGCGCTTCGACGAATATGAGCGCGCCGACCGCCCGCAGTTTCGCTTCATCACCGTCGCCGACGGCGAATATGTCTTTTCGGACGGGCACAGCAGCACGGTACGGCGCGCCAATATCGTCGGACCGACGAGCGGCCGCGTCCGCGCGATCAGCAACAGCCCGACGCGCATCTTCGGCTTCGGCATGCTGCCCGCCGGCTGGGCCGCGCTGATGGGCAGCCATGGCGAAAAGCTGACCGACCGCGCGATCGACGCCGCCGACCTGTTCGGCGACTGGATCAACGAAGTTGCCGACGCGATACTGGGCGCCGCGAACGACGAAGAGCGGCTGATTATCGGTAATAATTTCGTCCGCGCGGTGCTGAAACAGACCGAGGCGCCCGCGATGTGGTTTATCCGCACCGTCGATGAATGGCTGACGCGATCGGCGTCGCCGCAGGTGCATGATCTGGTCGAAGCGACCGGCATGTCGATCCGCTCGGTCGAGCGGATGACCAAACATTATTACGGCCTGTCGCCGCGTATGCTGGCGCGCAAATATCGCGCCGTGCGCGCCGCGGCGGCGCTCGCGCGCGGCGAGACGCTGGACGAGGCGCAGCTTGGCGACGCCTTTTACGACCAGTCGCATCTGATCCGCGAGATCAAGCGCTTTGCCGGCGCGACCCCGGGGCAGCTCGGCAAACCCACGCTTTATACCGAGGCGACGACGACGGGCCGGAAGCAGCTTGCGGGCAAGGTCAGCCCGATCGTTTCCGAAACCTGAGTCCGTTCGGCCCTGCCCCACGACGGGACGGTCTTTTTCGGCGCCGAGCGACGATTTGGCGTTTTGATACAATCGCGAATCGGGCCCGCGACCTATCCGGAATCCGCGACCCAGAAGAGCTCTTCCTTTGACGAGGACTGAGACCTTCATCTCGGCACTCATTCGGCTTCGGCTGGATGGGTGCCTTTTTTTATTGCCGGCCCGCGACCTTGCGCCTAGGGCGCTCAGCGACTATCTAATTGGAACAAATTACTCCAATTAAGAATCGTTCGCAATTTCGCCGGAAAGAGCCATGCGCCTGTCCAACCTTGCCGACTATGCCGTCGTGCTGATGAGCGCCGCCGCGCGCCAGTGCGGATCGGTGCCGCTGCACGCGGCGATGCTCGCCGAGCAGACAGGGATTCCCGGACCGACCGCGCAAAAGCTGGTGAGCGGCCTCGCCCGCGCCGGCCTGCTCGTGTCCACGCGCGGCACCGGCGGCGGGGTGCGCCTTGCCCGCCCCGCGGCGGCGATCAGCATCGCTGACATCATCGAAGCCGTCGAAGGCCCGATCGCGCTCACCACCTGCGTCGAGGATGGCCGGCACGATTGCGCGCTCGAAGGCAATTGCCGCGTCAAACCGCATTGGGGCGTCGTCAACAGCGCCGTGCGCGGCGCGCTGGCGGAGATTAGTCTGGCGAGTCTATCCGTCGCCCCCGTGAAGACGGGGGCCGCTGGAGGCCCTACTCCGACGCCGCAGAATAAAACGACAACGGCCCCCGCCTTCGCGGGGGCGACGAGATAGGTATGACCGACAGCACCGATACCCCCCTCAAGGATCAGGCCGCGCACGACGCCGCCGCAAAGGTCGCCGATTACGAGCATGGCTGGGCGGCCGACATCGAAACCGACTTTGCGCCCAAGGGCCTGTCGGAAGACACGGTGCGTTTCATTTCGGCGAAGAAGAACGAGCCCGAATGGATGCTCGAATGGCGGCTCAAGGCCTATCGCCACTGGCAGACGATGGAGACCCCCGACTGGGCGAAGCTGAACGTGCCGCCGATCGACTATCAGGACGCCTATTATTACGCGGCGCCCAAGGCGAAGCCGAAGTTGTCGAGCCTCGACGAGGTCGATCCCGAAATCCTGAAGGTGTATGAGAAGCTCGGCATCCCGATCGAGGAGCAAAAGGTGCTCGCGGGGGTCGAGGGCGCGCGCAAGGTCGCGGTCGACGCGGTGTTCGACAGCGTCAGCGTCGCGACGACCTTCCGCGAGGAGTTGAAGCGCGCGGGGGTGATCTTCCTGTCGATTTCGGAAGCAATCCGCGAATATCCCGAGCTGGTGAAGAAGTGGCTCGGCAAGGTCGTGCCGATGCACGACAATTATTTCGCGACCCTCAACTGCGCGGTCTTCTCGGACGGGACGTTCGTTTACGTTCCCGAGGGCGTGCGCTGCCCGATGGAGCTCAGCACCTATTTCCGCATCAATGCCGAGAATACAGGGCAGTTCGAACGCACCCTGATCGTCGCCGACAAGGGCGCGTACGTCTCCTATCTCGAAGGCTGCACCGCGCCGATGCGCGACGAGAACCAGCTTCACGCCGCGGTGGTCGAACTGGTCGCGCTCGACGATGCCGAGATCAAATATTCGACCGTCCAGAACTGGTATCCGGGCAATGCCGAAGGCCTCGGCGGCATCTATAATTTCGTGACCAAGCGCGCACTGTGTCAAGGCAAGCGCAGCAAGGTGTCGTGGACGCAGGTCGAAACCGGCAGCGCGATCACCTGGAAATACCCCAGCTGCGTGCTCAACGGCGACGACAGCGTCGGCGAATTTTATTCGGTCGCGGTCACCAACAATTTCCAGCAGGCCGACACCGGCACCAAGATGATCCACAATGGCAAGCGCACGCGCTCGACCATCGTCAGCAAGGGGATCAGCGCGGGCAAGTCGAACAACACCTATCGCGGCCTCGTCCGCGTCGCGCCCAATGCCGAAGGGGTGCGCAACTTCACCCAGTGCGATTCCTTGCTTCTGGGCGACCAGTGCGGCGCGCATACCGTGCCGTACATCGAAGTCCGCAACCCGACCGCGACCGTCGAGCATGAAGCGACGACGAGCAAGATCAGCGACGACCAGCTCTTCTACGCGATGCAGCGCGGGCTGGGGCAGGAAGAAGCGGTGGCGCTGATCGTCAACGGCTTTGCCAAGGAAGTGCTGCAGCAACTGCCGATGGAGTTTGCGGTCGAGGCGCAGAAACTGCTGGGGATCAGCCTTGAAGGGAGCGTGGGGTGAACCGATTTTTGCCAACTAGCCTCCTTCTGGGCGCGACTCTGCTTACCGGGGGAGTTCATGCGCAAACAGCGCAAGCCGATGCAATGATGCTGGCGCAGGCCAACGACCGCTGCATGACGACTTACGCTGTCCGGATGACCAAAACCGATGCGACCGACGATGCGATTTTTGCTGCAGCGACCGAAGGATGCAAGGAACTGAGGGCCCAGCTCTTTGGCGCGATCGACAAGGAATATCCGGCAGATCAGGCGAGCGGCCTGAAGTCGCAGCTCGACGCGGCGGAAAAGCCAAACTTCATCAAATTATTGCAGAAGATACGTGCCGACCGCCTGCAGCGCGGCGGAAACTGAACGGACCGATGATGCTCAAAATTGAAAACCTCCACGCCACCGTCGCCGACAAGCCGATCCTGAAAGGCCTGTCGCTCGCCATCAATGCGGGCGAAATCCATGCGATCATGGGACCCAATGGCGCGGGCAAGTCGACTTTGTCCTATGTCCTCGGTGGGCGCCCCGGCTATGAAGTCACCGAGGGGTCAGCGACGTTCGACGGACAGGACCTCCTCGCCCTCGACCCGCACGAGCGCGCCGCCGCCGGGCTGTTCCTCGGTTTCCAGTACCCGGTCGAAATCCCCGGCGTCTCGAACGTCCAGTTCCTGCGCGAGAGCCTGAATGCCCAGCGCAAGGCGCGGGGCGAAGAGCCGCTGTCGGGCGGCGATTTCCTGAAGCTGGCGCGCGAGAAGGCGGGGCTGCTCAAGATGGACATGGACATGCTCAAGCGCCCGGTGAACGTCGGCTTTTCGGGCGGCGAGAAGAAGCGCAACGAGATGGTGCAGATGGGCATCCTCGACCCCAAGCTCGCGATCCTCGACGAGACGGACTCGGGCCTCGACATCGACGCGCTGCGCATCGTCGGCGACGGGATCAACGCGATCATGCGACGTCCCGACAAGGCGGTGCTGCTGATCACCCATTATCAGCGCCTGCTCGACTATGTGCGGCCCGATTTCGTGCATGTCCTCGCCGCTGGCCGCATCGTCAAGTCGGGTGGCCCCGAACTCGCGCTCGAACTCGAACGCGAAGGCTATGCGGAGATCGCGGCGTGATCCTCGCTTTCGCCCTTCTGACGATTGCGCAAGCGCCCGAGCCGGTGCCGACCGACGAGGAAATCGTCGTGATCGCACAGAAGCTGAGCGGTATCGCGGTCTATGTCGGCCGTGATGCCAAGGGGCGCTATCATTGCGACCTCAGCGAAAGCAGCGGCAATGCGCATCTCGACGCGCAGCTCTGCAAGACAAGTGCGACCTGCGTGAAGAAGGGCGCATCGAATCAGGCTGAAGTGAAGGCCTGCATCGACAAGCGAAAATCGACTTTGCTCACGAACTTCCGCCGCGAATGGGCGGAGCGCAGGCCATGACCGCCCTCCCCACCCGGCGCGACGAAGCGTGGCGCTATAGCGACATCGATGCGGTGGCCGCGGCATGGCCGCTGCCCGCGCCCGAGAGCATCGTCGTGCCCGCGGGCGGCGATTTTCGCCGCACCATCGTGCAGGACGAAGGCGCGATCCACCAGATCGAAATGAGCATCGGCAAGGGTGCGGCGGCGTCGCTGCATATCCTCAACATCGGCGGTGCCTATGGCCGGATCGAACTCGCGGTGACGCTGCACGAAGGCGCCGACTTCCATCTCGGCGCGGCGCAGATCGGTGGCGGCGAGCAAAATCTCGAGATCGTCACCACGGTCACCCACGCCGAACCCGGCGCGACGTCGCGGCAGGTTGTGCGCTCGGTCCTCGGCGGCACGGCGACGGGCACCTATCTCGGGAAGGTCGCCGTCGCGCGTGACGCGCAGCAGACCGACAGCGAACAGGATGTGAAGGCGATGCTGCTCGACCGCAGCGCGACCGCCAACGCCAAGCCCGAACTCGAAATCTTCGCCGACGATGTGAAGTGTGCGCATGGCTGCGCGATCGGCGAGCTCGACGCGATGAGCCTTTACTATCTTCAGTCGCGCGGACTGCCGCCGGCTGAGGCGAAGAAGCTGCTGCTGCAAGCCTTTGTCGCGGGTGTCTTCGACGGCGCCGAAGATGAAGAGAAATTGCAGGCGCTCGCGCTGGCGAAGCTGGGAGAGCTGGTGTGAGCGGCGCCGACCTTTCTTCTCCCCTCCCCTTCAGGGGAGGGGCTGGGGGATCTCGACACCGCCGCCACCGCGCAGAAGCCGCAGGCGGTGATCGACGCGACGGTGAACGCAATGGGCCGCGACTATGCGACCGTGCACCGCGGCGTCTATGCGCGCTCGGCCGATATGACGCTTGCGTATGAAGCGGCGCGGCGGCGGATCGCGGGCTTCGTCGGGGCGAAGGACGATCAGATCGTCTTCGTGCGCGGCGCGACCGAGGCGATCAACCTCGTCGCTTACGCGCATCCGAGGAAAGGCCGCGTGCTGCTGTCGGTGCTCGAACATCACAGCAATATCGTGCCCTGGCAGCTTGCAGGCTGGCAGGTCGACGTCTGCCCGCTCACCGAAGACGGCTGCATCGACCTCGACGCCGCCGAAAGGCTGCTCACCCCCGAACATGCTATGGTCGCCTTCGCGCATGTGTCGAACGTGCTCGGCAGCCCGCTGGACGTCGCGCGCGCCGCAGAACTGGCGCATAGCGTCGGCGCCGAGCTTCTGATCGACGGCTGCCAGGCCGTGCCGCGCCTGCCGGTCGATGTCGCGGCATTGGGCTGCGACTATTATGCCTTCTCGGGGCACAAGCTTTACGGCCCCACCGGCATCGGCGTGCTGTGGAGCGACAAGCTCGACACGCTCCCGCCCTGGCAGGGTGGCGGGTCGATGATCGACCGTGTGACCTTCGAACGCACGACCTACGCCGCCGCCCCCACACGCTTCGAAGCCGGTACGCCTGCGATCATCGAGGCGATCGGGCTCGCCGCCGCGGTCGATTATGTCGTGGGCCTTGGCGTAGATGCGATCCACGCGCATGAGGTCGCGCTGGTCGGCCAGCTTCGCGAGGCACTGGCGCGCCGGAACAGCATCACCCTGTTCGGACCCGAAAACAGCGCCGGGATCGTCAGTTTCGCGATGGCGGGGGTTCATCCCCACGACATCGGCACTATCTTGGACGAAAGCGGGGTCGCGATCCGCGCCGGGCATCATTGCGCGCAGCCGCTGATGGCGCATCTCGGCGTACCGGCGACCGCCCGCGCGAGCTTCGGGCTCTATAGCAATGCAGATGATGTGACCGCGCTGATCGAAGGATTGGCGCGCGTCGAGAGGATTTTCGGATGAGCGAAGAAAACAGCATCAGGATCGAGGAAGTGGAAAGCGTCGCGCCGCCGCCCAAGGCGCGCGTCGAGGATGCCGAAACCGCGCCCGAGAAGCTGGAGCGCAAGCGCGATTATCTGGAAGGCTTTCTGGCCGCCAAGCCCGCCGCAGTCGACCCGCACGGCGTCGGCGGCGACCTGTACGAAGCCGTCGTCGCGGCGCTCAAGGATATTTACGATCCGGAAATTCCGGTGAATATCTATGACCTTGGCCTGATCTACAATGTCGAGATCGACGAAGGCCATGTCGTCGTCACCATGACGTTGACCACGCCGCACTGCCCCGTCGCTGAATCGATGCCCGGCGAAGTCGAACTGCGCGTCGGCGCGGTGCCCGGCGTCGGCGACGCCGAAGTGAACCTTGTCTGGGATCCGCCCTGGTCGCCCGCCAATATGAGCGACGAGGCGCGGCTCGAATTGGGAATGCTGTGATGACCGAAACCAAGACTCCCGAAAAGACGCGGGCGGCCCGCCCCGCCGCCGTCACGCTGACGACGGGTGCCGAAGCGCGCATCGCAAAGCTTATGGCGTCGGCGCCCGACGGTGCGATCGGGGTCAGGCTGTCGACGCCGCGGCGCGGTTGTTCGGGGCTTGCCTATTCGGTCGACTATGTGACCGAAGAGCAGAAATTCGACGAGAAGATCGAAACGCCCGGCGGCGTGTTCTACATCGACGGCGCGTCGGTGCTCTATCTGATCGGCAGCACGATGGATTGGGTAGAGGATGATTTCACCGCCGGCTTCGTGTTCGAGAACCCCAATGCCAAGGGCGCGTGCGGCTGCGGCGAGAGCTTTACGGTCTGACGGGCAACCTTAACGGCAGACCGTCCACCCCGCCGTCCGCGCCGCCATATCGAGGTGGAAATGGTCGGCGTGCGCGCGATTATAATCGGGCGACAGCAGCGTACTGAACAGGCCGCACGACCGATCGCGCACCGCGTGCAGGAAGGCCCCCTTCGCACCGCGATCGTCCCAGTCGGCGCGCAGCGCGACGCGCGTCCCATCGGCGAGGATGAAAGCCGAAATGTCGATCGCATTGGCGGTCGAATGTTCGCTTTGCGCCTGCCGCCCGGCGATCTTGCGGCAATTATAGCTGCCCAGATTTTCAAGACCGACAATTTTCTGTCCGAAATGGTCGTGCGCCGCAGGCTGAACCACATCGCGCGTCCATAGCGCCAGCGCCGCGGTCACGGCGCAGCCCGGTGCGGCGTTCGCAGGACGCATCGAAGGGACAAGCCGATTGCCGGCAAGAATCATCCGCTGGCGCGCGCGGCATTGCCCCGCGCCGATCGCTGGGCGCCGCGCGTATCGCTCGCCCGCGCGGTCGAAGACCGCGAAGCAGGCGTCGTCCTCGCCCGCCAGGCGAACGAGCTTGCGATGCGTTGCCCAGCCCAGCGGCTGCGCAAGATCGAAGGGCGCATAGGGATCATGTTCTGGATGCGCGCGCAGCCACATCATCGCGCGCATTGCAACGATGCTGAGCAAAATCATCACGCCGAAGCCGACAAGGTAGGTGCGGAAAGCTGTCACTACCGCAGGGTGGGGCACCGCGCCCTGCGGAGCAAGATCAGAGCGGGTCGAAGGTGACGGTGAGCCCGTCTTTCGGGCGCGGGATCGGCCACATGTGCCAGTCGGGCGCGTAGCCGTCGGCGATCCGGATGCGATGCGTCGTCAGCACATGGTGGAAAAAGATTTTCGCCTGCATATAGGCGAAGTGCAGCCCCAGGCACATATGCGCGCCGCCGCCGAAGGGAACCCATGCATATTTGTGGCGCCCCCGCACCGCTTCGGGCGCGAAGCGCAGCGGGTCGAAGCGTTCGGGGTCCGGCCAATATTCGGCCATCATATGCGTATAGCTCGGGTTGATCCCGACATTGGTGCCGGCGGGAATATGGTAGCCGCCGAATTCGAAATCCCGGAGCGCGCGGCGCGGGATCGCGGGCACCGGCGGGATCAGCCGCAATGCCTCCTTGAACGCCATTTCGGTCAGTTCAAGCTCGCCAAGGCTGTTGTGCCCCACGCCCTCGCCCGCCGGCGCGACGGCCAGCATTTCGTCGCGCAGCCGGTCCTGCCACTCGGGATGCCGGGCGAGCAGCCAGACGAGCGAGGTGATCGAACTGGTGATGGTGTCGTGCGCCGCCATCATCAGGAAATTCATGTGATCGACGATCGCCTCGACGCTGAGATATTCGCCATCATCGTCTTTGGCGTGACAGATTTGCGTGAAAATATCCTCGCCCTCCGATGCCCGGCGTTCGGGCACCAGTCGTGTGAAATAATCGACCAGGAATTTGCGCCCGGCGACCCCGCGGCCCATGGCGGTGAAGGGCATCGGTACGCGTATGATACCGATCGACGCCTGCACCATGTCGACGAACGCCTTATTGATCCGCTCCGCCTCCGGCCCCCAGGGGATGCCGAGAAAGCTCGTCGCGGCCAGATCGAGCGTGAGCTGCTTGATCGCCGGATAGAATTTGAAGCTCTTGCCGCTCCATGCGCCGATGCGGCTGCCGATACCCTCGTTCAGCGCGCCGGCATAATGCCGCATCGGTTCGGGTTTGAAGGCGACCGACAGCGTCTTGCGATCCGCGCGATGCTTTTCGAAGTCCATCAGCATCAAGCCGCGCGGGAACAGGAGGTTGAGCACCGGCCCCCACCCCTGTTCGGACGAGAAGATCTTTTCGCGATCGAACAGGACAAGCTCGTTCGCTTCGGGTCCGACGAGCGACACGCCGCGGCCGCCGAAGCTTTTGGCGCGATAGACCTTGCCGTGCTGAGCGACCATGCGGTTGGTGAAGCCGACCGGATCCTTGAGCTGCGCCAGCGTCGTGCCGAGCACGGGAATCCCGTCGTCGCCGGGAATATGATCGAGCGCGGTCTCCGCGTTACGCGGCATCCAGTGCGCGGTCTCGGGTCCGAAGCGGCGTTCCGACCATTCGATCTTCGTGGGGGCATTCATCGCGGCAAATCCTTCATTTTGTCCGATGTCGGCGCAGACTATCGGCTTACTGACATTGTTGCAAGTAAGTCTTATTCCGGCGGCGGCGACCATTCACCGCAAATTCAACTCGCTTCGTGCAGTTTCGATTCCGATATGGCGCCTCCATCGCGGCGCCAAGGAAGGATGGCATCATGCCCAACAGCCTCAAAAAGCCCCTCTCCCTCGCGCTCGGCGCTCTCGCCACCGCGACGCTCGGCGGCTGCTACTATGACGGCGATCTCTATGGCCCGAGCTATGCCTCGGCGGGGGTCTGCGCGAACGACTATTACGAATATGATCCCTATGCCTATTCGGACGGCTATGGCTATGATTGCTATGATCCGACCGACTATAGCGGCGGCTTCGTCCAGATCGGCTTCGGCGGCGGCTGGTACGACAATTATTATTACCCCGGCTACGGCATGTGGATGTTCGACAATTATCGCAACCGCTACCCGCTGCGCGGCCAGTATCTGAACTATTGGGGCGGGCGCCGCGCCTGGTGGAAGCATCGCGGCGACCGCGGCGACGGCCACTGGCAAGGCCGCCCGCCGTCGAGCGGCGGCGATCACGGCGGACGCCCCCATCGCCCCGGCGGCTGGCAGGGGCATGATCGGGACGGCAACGGCCAGCATGGGACGCGCCCGCCCGGCGGTCGGCCCGGCGCCGGTACCCCGCCGACCAGCGGCAACCCCGGACGCCCCGATCGCGGTCCGGGCGTCATCCGCCCGCGTCCGCCGGTGGGCAGCACCCCGACGACAGAGCCTGGCGATCATTTCACTGTACCGCGGCGCCCCGCGGGTGGCCCGGGTGTAATCCGCACGCGACCGGCGCCTACGGGCGAATGGACAGGAAGCAGGCAACGCTCGTCTCCGGTTGTGACCGCGCCGCCTGCCAACCGCACGACCCCGGCTCCGCAGCGACCTTCACCTGCCTTGCGGACGCCGCCCCCGCGGCCGCCTGCGGTAAGCGCTCCGCCGCCGACGCGTCCCACAGGCGATGCACCGCGCCGGAGCCGTGGCGACCGATCCGGACACGTTCGCGAAAACTGACCGATGCCGGGCTGCCGACCCGGATCAGGCGGGTGATGGCCGCGCTTCGTCCTTCGTGCCCGCCGACACCACGGTCGCCGCAACGAGGTCGCCGATCACGTTGAGCGTTGTGCGGCACATGTCGAGGAAGCGGTCCACGCCGAGCACGAGGCCGATCCCTTCGGGCGGCACCCCGACCGAGGCGAGGATGAGCGCGATCACCGGCAGCGACCCCGCCGGTACCCCCGCGGTGCCGATACCGCCGAGGATGCAGACGAGCATCACCATCAGCTGCTGCTGAAGTGTCAGGTCGATGCCGAAGAATTGCGCAAGAAAGATCACGGTCACGCCTTCGAACATGGCGGTGCCGTTCTGGTTTGCGGTAGCGCCGAGCGTCAGCACGAAGCGCGCCACTTGGTCGGGCAGGCGCAGCCGGTCGTGCGCAACGCGCAGCGCGGTGGGCAGCGTCGCGTTCGACGACGATGTCGCGAAGGCCATCACGAACGCTTCCTGCGTCTGACGGAAGAAGGCCGTCGGCGACTTGTTCGCAAGCAGCCGCAACATCACCGGAAAGACGATGAACATCTGGAGCCCGAGCGCCAGCAGCACGACCCCGACATAAGCCGACAGGCGCACCATCAGATCCCAGCCGAACTGCGCGGCAAGATTGAACATGAAACAGAAGATGGCGATCGGTGCGAGGCGGATGACGAGGCCGATCAGCTTCATCGACACTTCGAACACACCCTCGATCGCGGTCTTGAGGGCCGCCGTCTGCGGCGTCCGGACAAGCATCAGGCCAATACCGAAGAAGAGCGCGAAGAACATCACGGCGAGCACATCATTCTCGCTCATCGCGCCGATGAAATTGCTCGGCACGATCGCAACGAGCGCATCCATCCCCGACTTCGCCTCGCCCGCGCGGTCGGTAATCGCCCTGGCGCCCTCCGCGCCCTCGGCGATCAGATTCCGGGCCAGCGCCGGATCGACCCCCGCCCCGGGCTGGATGAGATTCACGAGCAACAGGCTGATCGCGACGGCGATCGACGAGACGACGACCGTGTAGAGCAGCGTCCGGATGCCCACCGATTTCAACGCCCGCATCTCGCCCATTTCGGCGACACCGACGATCAGCGCCGATACCAGCAGCGGGATCACGAGCATGAACAGCAGGCGCAGGAAAATCTGGCCGATCGGACCGGTGACGTAAGTCGTCGCACTGTCGACCCAGCCGGCGCCCGCCGCGCCATAATGCGCGGCAAGTCCGGCGATCAGGCCACCGACGAAACCGAACAGCATACGCCATTGCAATTGCTTGGCGCGCGCCTCCTCATCCCCGCCGGGCGGGGCTTTGGTTTCGGTCATGGCTCAGCTCCTTGCGCGCCCGTGGGTGGGAGCGGCCGAAAAGCTGGGCGTCAGGCGCGGTCGGCCGGGGGCGTGGTCCTATCCTCGACCATATCTTCCTGAAGGTCCAGCCCCCGCATCCCGTGATGCGACGTATGCGCCGGTGCATGCGGACGGTCGTCGAACGCCGGATCCTCGACCTCCAGCATGCCTTCCCATTTGGTGATGACGCTGGTCGCCACCGCATTGCCGACGACGTTGGTCGCGGTGCGCCCCATGTCGAGGAACTGGTCGATCGCGAAGACGAGCGCGACGCCCTCGACCGGAAGGTCGAACATGGCGAGCGTCGCGGTGATGACGACGAGGCTGGCGCGCGGCACCGCTGCGATCCCCTTCGACGACACCATCAGCGTCAGCAGGATCAGGATCTGCGTCGTGATCGACAATTCGATGCCATAGGCCTGCGCGATGAAGATCGTCGCGAAGCTGGCGTACATCATCGACCCGTCGAGGTTGAAGCTGTAGCCGAGCGGCAGCACGAAGCCCGAGATGCGGCGCGGCACCCCGAAGCGGTCGAGCTGTTCGAACAGCTTCGGCATCGCGGCTTCGGACGACGCGGTCGAGAAGGCGATCAGGATCGGTTCGCGGATATAGCGGATCAGTTCGACGATCCGCTTGCCGAGGAAGATCGCCCCGATGCCGAGCAGCAGCGCCCACAGCACGACGAGCGACATGTAGAATTCGGTGAGCAGTTCGGCATAGGTCGCAAGGATGCCGAGCCCATATTGCGCCACCACCTTGGCGAGCGCACCGAACACCGCGAGCGGCGCGAGGCGCATGACATAGCCGGTGATCTGGAGCATCAGTTCGGCAAGCGCCTCGGCCCCGCGGACCAGCGGCGCGCCCTTTTCGCCGATCGCCGACAGGCCGACGCCCGCGAACAGCGCAAAGACGAGGATCTGGAGGACGTTATTCTCGCCCATCGCGGCGACGATATTCTTGGGGAAAATATGTTCGACGAATTCGAACAGGTCGAGTTTCTTGACCTCGCCGACTTCGGCCGCCGAATGGGCGCCGACGGTCAGGTGGAGCCCGGCGCCGGGTTCGAGCACATTGACCATGATCAGCCCGAGGCTGATCGAAATCAGGCTGGCGATGATGAACCATGAAATGGCGCGGATCCCGATGCGGCCGAGCGCCGAGCTGTCGCCCATATGCGCGATCCCCGCGATCAGCGTGCCGAGGATCAGCGGCGCAACCAGCATCTTGATCAGATTGAGGAAAATATTGGCGAGCATCGAAAAGCCGCGCAGCCAATTATCGAACGCCTCGCTGCCCGCGGGCACCATAACGCGCACCAGATAGCCGGCGACGACACCCAGGACCATGCCGATCAAAATGTAGATTGTGAGGCGTTTCGCCATCAATTCGCTCCCCTGTTCCGGTCCCCGCCGAATGTAAATGGGGGGCCTAACAGCCCGGTGCCCGCGGAGCAATCGCCAGAATCTTCAGAGCCTACACAAGAAAAGTAATGGCTGCGCAGGTCGCGGCGCCAACGGCAAGCGTCAGCGGAATGCCCGCGCGGAAAAAGTCTATGAAGCGGTAATTGCCCGCCGCATAGACCAGCGTGTTCGTCTGATAGCCGATAGGTGTGGCGAAGCTGGCCGATGCGGCAAACATGACCGCGATCACCAGCGGATAAGGATCGACCCCCAATTGCCGCGCCACCGCGATCGCCAGCGGCGTCACCAGAATGGCGACCGCGTTGTTGGTGACGATTTCGGTGAGCAGCACCGACAGGATATAGGTCGCAACGACCAGCCCCCACGGCGGTACGCTGCGCAGCAACGGCGTCAGTTCGCCGACGACCAGTTCGACGCTACCCGAATTTTCGAGCGCCAGCCCGACCGCGAGCATCGCGAAGATCAGGACGAGGACATTGCCGTCGATCGAATCCCACGCCTCGTCGGCGTCGATGCAGCGCGTCACCAGGATCAGCCCGACCCCGATGATCGCGGCGACGCCGATGTCCATGACATTGAAGGTCGCCAGCAGGATGACGCCGACGAGCGCGCCGATGGCGATCGGCGCCTTGTTGCGGCGAAACTCGCGCTCGCTGGTCGAGCCGACGCCATAGAGGTGCGGATGGCCATAGAGCTGTTCGATCTGGTCCGCCGGCCCCGTTACCAGCACGCGATCGATCGCCTGAACGCGCGCATTGGGCAGGTCGGGGCCCGGCGTCTTGCGAAAACGCGCCATGCCGAGGATGCGGACCTTGAGCGACGAGAGAAACGGTATTTCGATCAGCCGCCGGCCGATCGCCGGGTGGCTGGGAGCGATCATCGCCTCGACGATCGCCTCGTCATTCTGGTCGGCATTGTCGTGCCCGGCGGTCAGGCCGATGGCGACATTCTTGTTCGCGCGCAGCGACAGGAGTTCGGCAAGCTCGAGCCGCAGGACGAGGCGGTCGTCGGGCTCCAATATATCGTCGGCAAGGTTCGACCGGCGCAGCGTCGCACCGCGCTTCATGGCGACGAGCTTCACATTGGCGCGCTTGACGAAAGGAACGTCGCCGACACGCCGCCCGACCAGATTGCCGTCCTTCAGGATGCGCACTTCGGAGAGGAAGGTGCGATGTTCCTGGCTGAGCGCGATCTGCGACGGCGAATCGTCGGGCAGAAAGCGGCGCGCGATCAGCAGCAGCGCCAGCGTCCCCGCTACCCCCGCAACGAGCCCGACCGGGGTGATGGTGAAGATGCCGAAGCGATCGAGGCCATTATCCTGCGCCACCGCGGCGACGAGCAGGTTGGTAGAGGTGCCGATGAGCGTCGTCGTGCCGCCGAGGATGCAGACGAACGACAGCGGCATCAGCAGCCGCTTGGCGCTGATCCCCAGCGCGCTCGCCAGCTTGAGCATGATCGGAATCATCACGACCACGACCGGCGTGTTGTTGAGGAAGGCCGAGGCGACATAGACGCCGAGGAACATCTCCGCGAGCGCGAGCTTCGGGTGTCGCTGCGCCCGCGCGATGATGCGGTTCGCGATCGCGTCGAGCGTGCCGGTGCGCAGCAAGGCGCCCGACAGGATGAACATCGCGCCGATCGTCACCGGCGCCGAATTGGAAAAGACCGAAAAGAGATCCTTGCCCGACAAGATGCCGAGGAAAAGGAAGGTGCAGGTGCCGAGGATCGCAACGACGGTCGCCGGGAAGCGCTCCATCACGAAGCCGACGAACATCAGGGCGAGTACGACAAGGCCGATGATCGCCTGATGCTGGGCGATGAAGGCCTGCGCCGCGGCGATCATTCGGCGATCATCCGCACTGCGCGCGCTGGAGCAGCTTGTGATCGGCGAGGACGAGCGCCATCATCGCTTCGACCACCGGCGCACCGCGGATACCCACGCAGGGATCGTGGCGCCCTTTGGTGACGATGTCTGTCGCCTCGCCCGCCTTGTTCACCGTCGGCACGGGGGTCAGGATCGAACTGGTCGGCTTGAAGGCGACGCGCACCACGACCGGTTGGCCGGTCGAGATGCCCCCGGCAATGCCGCCGGCATTGTTCGAGAGGAAATCGGGGCGGTTGCTGCCGTCGCTCGCGGGTCGCATCGGATCGGCATTTTCCTCGCCGCGCAGCCGCGCCGCGCCGAAGCCCGCACCGATTTCCACACCCTTGACGGCGTTGATGCCCATCATCGCAGAGGCGAGGTCGGCATCGAGCTTGGCATAGACGGGCGCCCCCCAGCCCGCCGGAACGCCGCTTGCCGCACATTCAATCACCGCGCCGAGCGAGCTGCCCGACTTGCGCGCGGCGTCCATCAGCCCTTCCCAGCGCTGCGCCGCGGCCGGATCGGGACAGAAAAAGGGATTGCGATCAATCTCTTCGAGATCGAAATTCGCAGGATCGATCGCATCGCCGCCGATTTCGGCAACCCAGGCATGGATCTGCACCTCGGGCAGGATCAGCCGCGCGACCCCGCCGGCCGCAACGCGCGCGGCGGTCTCACGCGCGCTCGACCGCCCGCCGCCGCGATAGTCGCGGATGCCATATTTGGCGTCATAGGCATAATCGGCGTGGCCGGGGCGATAGGCCTGGGCAATCTCCCCATAATCCTTCGACCGCTGGTCGACATTCTCGATCATCAGGCTGATCGGCGTGCCAGTGGTCTTGCCCTCGAACACCCCCGACAGGATGCGCACCTGATCGGGCTCCTGCCGCTGCGTCGTGTGCCGCGACTGGCCGGGGCGCCGCTTGTCGAGCCAGGGTTGAAGATCGGCTTCGGACAGCGCGAGGCGCGGCGGGCAACCATCGACCACCGCGCCGAGCGCCGGCCCGTGGCTTTCGCCCCAGGTGGTGAAACGCAGAACGCGACCGAAGCTGTTGAAACTCATGTGCGCGGCGTCCTGTCCATGAACTCGATGCGGTTGCCGAAGGGATCTTCGGTGAAAAAACGGTAACGCCCATCGACGGGGCTGTCATCCTTCGTCGGATGACCATGCGCCTCGACCCGTGCGCGCAACTCGTCGAGCGCGTCGGTGGCGAGCGCGACATGCGCTTTTCTGGCAGGCCGGAAATCGCCCTCGACCCCCAGATGCAATTGCCGGTCGCCAAGCGCAAACCAGCAGCCCCCGCGCGCCGCCATGTCGGCGGGCTTGGGCAATTCGGCGAGGCCGAGAAGCGCGCCATAGAAAGCGCGCGCCCGCGCTTCGCCGCCCACCGGAATGGCGATCTGGACATGATCGAAGGCGAGCGCGAAATCCATGCCCCGCCGATGGCGGGAATCGCGCCGCAATTCAAGCGCGCTCAGCCACGTCACGCGGGGATCGGCACCGGATGGCGGCGGACCGCGATCGCATCAGGCAAGCGCGATGTCCGGTGCGTCTTCCTGCTTCATGCCGATGGTGTGGTAGCCCGCATCGACATGATGGGTTTCGCCGGTGACGCCGCTCGACAGGTCGCTGAGCAGATAGAGCGCCGAGCCGCCGACGTCGTCGATCGTCACATTGCGACGCAGCGGCGCGTTATATTCGTTCCACTTCAGGATCAGGCGGAAATCGCCGATTCCGCTCGCCGCCAGCGTCTTGATCGGTCCCGCCGAGATCGCGTTGACGCGAATGCCCTGCGGCCCATAGTCGTTGGCGAGATATTTGACGCTGGTTTCGAGCGCCGACTTCGCGACGCCCATCACATTGTAATGCGGAATGACCTTTTCGGCGCCATAATAGCTGAGCGTCAGCATCGCGCCGCCGCCCTGCCCGGTTTCGGGATCATAGGGCGCCATCATCGCCGCCGCGCGCTTGGCGACCGCGGTGAAGCTGTAGACGCTGATGTTCATGGTCATCAGAAAGTCTTCGAGCCCGACATCGGCATAGGCGCCGCGCAGCGCCTCCTTGTTCGTATAGCCGATGGCGTGGACGATGAAGTCGATCGTGGGCCAGCGCGCCGCGAGCGTGGCAAAAGCCTGGTCGAGATTGGCCATGTCGCTGACGTCGCAATCGATCAGGAAATCGCAGCCAAGCTGGTCGGCGAGCGGCTTCACCCGCTTTTCCATCACCTCGCCCTGATAGGAAATGGCAAGTTCGGCGCCCTGCGCATGCAGGGCCTTCGCGATGCCCCAGGCAAGCGACTTGTCGTTCGCAAGCCCCATGATCAGCCCGCGCTTTCCTTTCATCAGCCCCATGTCATTCTCCGGTCTTGTCGTTACCGACCACAATATCGTCGACGCGCCCAATAGCGTCGTGGCCCAAATCCTCAACCTCGACGAGCGCTGCATTGAGTTCGGCGCCGATCACCATACCCAATCCGACGAGGTAGAAAAAGAACAGCGCGATCATGACGCCGGCAAGGCTGCCGTAGGTCGCGTCATAGCGGAACAGGCTGGCGAGCAAAGGCGGAAGCGCCAGGGTGACCGCCATCCACCACAGGGTGGTGAAGAGCGCGCCGGGCCATTTGGGAAATTGTCGCCCGCGATATTTCGACGGCGTCAGCGACAGGAAGAGAAAATAGATGGCGGCGAACAGCCCCAACCCCGATACGCCGCGCGAAATGGCGACGACGCCCGCCGACTGATAGGCAGAGGGCAGGACGCGCTCGACGAACTGTTCGATGCCGACGATCAGCACCTGCATGCTGAACGAGATCAGCATCAGCACGACCGCGCCGGTGACGATGCCGATCGACACCAGCCGATAGTGGAAAAAGCCCTTGGAAAAATGGGTGCCGTAGGCGCGGCGCAAGATGTCGCGGATCGTTTCGATCAGGCTGCCGACGGTCCACAGCGCGACGAGCGCGCCGAGCCAGAGGAAAATGCCCGTCCGCGCGCTCATTACCTCTGCGATCGGCCCCGCGAGCGCGCGCGCAACCGATGGCGGCATCGTCGAAAAGACCGCTTCGATCGCCCGCTCGCTGCCATAAGCGCCGCCCACGAGACTGAGCACCGCAGCGAGCAGAATGAAGAAGGGAAAGAGCGCGATCAGCGCAAGATAGGCAAGATTTCCGGCGTGGATGAACCCGTCGGTGTAGGTGCCGACCACCACCCGGCGCGCGACGCGAAAGATGCGCGTCCCGGGGCCGAGCGTTTCGCGTCCGCGTTCGATGACGCCCTGCGCCCGCCCGCGCAGGTGCATGCGCTTGGCGCGCTCGGCGCGTGCCTCGGGCGAATGGGGCGAGTGGCCTTCGGCCAGAAATTCCCTGCCGACCTCTTCGGCGACCTGACGTTCGAGCGCTGCGGCGTCTTGCTGCCCGGGACGTTCAACCACGCATCACACGCCAAGATCGGCCCGCACCGGCCGCGTATCGGTCCAGCCTTCGAGCGCCTTTTCGAGTGCGGTGTCGCCCGAAGGAATGTCCACCATCAACCGGACGAGCTGGTCGCCGCGGCCGCCGCCCTTGCTGCTGAACCCCTTGCCCTTGAGGCGCATCACCTTGCCTGATGAGGAACCCGCGGGGATCGACAACATCACCGGTCCGTCGACGGTCGGCACCTTGATCTTCGCACCCTTGACCGCTTCGTTCAGCGTGATCGGCAAGTCGAGCCGGATATTGTCGCCCTCGCGTTCGTAGAAGGGATGATCCTTGACGCTGATCGTCACGATGCCGTCGCCATTGCCTCCGGGGCCCGGCTGACCCTTGCCCGCAAGGCGCATCTGCGTTCCGGTTTCGACCCCGGCCGGCAGCTTGAGGTCGATCGTCTTGCCATCGGCAAGCGTAATCCGCTGCATCGCCTGGGTCGCCGCGTCGACGAACGAAACGCTCAGCCGATAGGCGACATTGGCGCCTTTTTGCGGCGGTGCGCTGCGTCCTCCGCCGAAACCAAATCCGCCGCCACCACCGCGACCGCCGAACAGGCCTTCGAATATGTCGCCGAAGTCGGCGCCCTCGCCACCAAAACCGCCGAAGCCCCCCTGCGGCCCGCCGCGCGGGTCGCCCCGAAAGCCGCCGCCGCCACCTCCGAAACCGAACGGCATGGCGGGATTGCCCTCTGCATCGATTTCGCCGCGATCGAACTGCGCGCGCTTTTCCTTGTCGGACAACAGGTCATAGGCTTTGGTGACGTCGGAGAATTTCTCCGACGCCTTCGGATTTTCCTTGTTCCGGTCGGGATGCAGCTCTTTTGCAAGCCTGCGATAAGCGGATTTGATTTCCGCTTCGCTCGCGTTTTTCGCCACGCCGAGGGTGGAATAGGGATCTGCCATCTGTCTCCTGTAGCCCGATAAGTGACTGGCCGTGAAGGGCCGATTGCGCGCCATGTGGTAATGGCTGCGCAGAGGGTCAAGTTCCCGACGCTTTTGCTCGACCAGAGGCGCGACGCGGAGTATTGAGCCGGCATGACGACGACCGATCCTTTCGCGCTATTCGACCTATGGTATGGCGAGGCACGCGCGAGTGAACCCAATGACAGCAATGCGATGGCGCTGGCGACCGCGACGGCGGACGGCCATCCGTCGGTGCGGATGGTCCTGCTGAAAGGGCATGGCCCCGACGGGTTCGTCTTCTACACCAATCTCGACAGCCGCAAGGGCGGCGAGCTTGCGGCGAACCCGCATGTCGCCCTGCTCTTTCACTGGAAGTCGCTGCGCCGACAGATTCGCATCGAAGGCCCGGTATCGACCGTCGACGACGCAACCGCCGATGCCTATTTCGCGACGCGCAGCCGCGACAGCCAGCTCGGCGCCTGGGCCAGCCAGCAGTCGCGTCCGCTCGACGCGCGTGAAAGCTTCGAAAGCCGCTTTGCCGAAATGCAGGCGCGCTTCGAAGGACAGGACGTGCCGCGTCCGCCACGCTGGTCGGGCTGGCGCGTGACGCCCGAGCGAATCGAATTCTGGCAGGACCGGGCGCATCGCCTGCACGAACGCACGTTGTTCGTGCGCGCGGGCGATGGCTGGACGAGCGGACTGCTCTACCCATGAGCTGGCGCCGCCTGCCGATCACGCGCGTCGACGCCTTTGCCGAGCGGGCGTTCGAGGGCAATCCGGCGGCCGTCATGCCGCTCGACGAATGGATGAGCGACGCGATGCTTCAGGCGATCGCGGCGGAGAATAATCTGTCCGAAACCGCCTTCGTCGTTCCCGACGAAACGAGCGAGGCCGATTACGAACTGCGCTGGTTCACGCCCAAGCAAGAGGTCGCTCTGTGCGGCCACGCGACGCTGGCGAGCGGACATGTGCTGCTGACCACCGCCCAGTGGCGCGGCGACATGCGTTTTCGCACGCGCCACGCGGGCATCCTCGTTGTCGCGCGCGATGACGAGGACGGATATCGCATGCGCCTGCCCGCCTATCGCCCCGAACCCAAGCCGCTGGCAAAGATCGCAGCCGCGGTCGGCGGGTCGCCGGTCGAAACGCTGTGGCATGACGGGCGCTATGCGCTGCTGGTCTATGCCGATCCGCGCGAGGTGCGCGCGCTGGCGCCCGACATGGCGGCGCTCAAAGCGCTGGGCGACGTACAGGCGATCGCCACCGCCGACGGCGCGGGCGACCCCGCGGACGCCGACGTGGTGAGCCGCGTGTTCGTGCCAAGCGCGGGGATCGACGAAGACCCCGTCACCGGGTCGGCGCACTGCGTCCTCACCCCTTATTGGACCCGCCGACTGGCGCGTGACCGCTTCACCGCCTGGCAGGCGAGCGAGCGCGGTGGACGCGTCGGCTGTCATATCGATGGCGATCAGGTCGAGCTTTCGGGTCGCTGCGTCACGACGCTGACCGGCGAATTCCTGCTCTGACGATCGCGGCGTAGCGCCTTAGAGCGCGGCAGTCAGATCGGCGAGATGGCGGCGGAGCGCCGGGAACTGCTTGTCCTTCGTTATGCCGAGCCGCACCATCGTGATCCGCTGAGACGGCGACACGATGATATATTGCCCCTGATGCCCGATGCAGGCGAACAGGTCGTTCGGCCCGCGATCGGGCCATAGCGCCGCCCCCACGCCCGCGGGCCGTGCCCGGTTGAGCCAGATGTGCCCGCCATAGCCGGCATCGTTGGGCGACGGCGTCAGCATGAAGCGCATCCAGGTTTCGGGGAGCAGGCGCTGGCCGTTCGCAACCCCATGATTGCGCAGGAATTCGCCGAACTTCGCATAGTCGCGTGCGGTCGCATGCATGATCGATCCGCCGACCATCGTGCCATGCGCGTCGAATTCGGGGGTCAGGCTGGTCATGCCGAGCGGCTCGGTCAGGCGGCCGTGGATGAAATCGAGCATCGCGTCGCGCCGCGCGTCGGGGTTCGACGACGGGGTCAGCGCATCGGTCAGGATATCGGCAAGGATGACGCTGGTCGCCGAACTATAGTTGAAGACTTCGCCCGGCTTGGCGATCGCCGGCTTGCCCTCGGCAAAGGCGGCCATATCCTGCGCGCCCTTGCCGAACAGCATGTCGACCGTGTCGCCGCGCCACACCGGGTCGCCTTCCTCGACATGTTCGAGGCCCGATGACATGTGCAGCATATCCCTGAGCGTAATCGCACCGCGCGGATCGCCGCTGCGCTGCCATGCCGCGACCGGCACGGGGCCGTCGAGCGACAATTGGCCGTCGGCGACCAGAAAGCCGGTCAGCACCGCGGTGATGCTCTTGGCCATCGACCAGCTTATAAGCTTGGTATCGGGGCCGAAGCCGGCGCCATAGCGTTCGTAGATCGGCTTTCCGTCGCGCAGGACCAACAGCGCGCGCGTCTCGCCGACATCGCCGGCATCGTCGAACAGCGCATCGGCCTTCGCCTTCACCACCGGATCGAGCGCCGGGAGCGCGGGCGACGCAGCGACCGGCACGACATCGTCGAGCGATGCACCCAGCCGCGGTGCCGGTGCAGGCGGCGCCATGCTGCCCTGCCCGGCGGCGTGCGTGAGCGACCAGCCACCCAGGAGCGCGAGCGCGGCACTTGCCAGCAGGAGTTTTTTCGTGATCATGGCCGCCCGTGAGTAACACCAACCCACCCGAAACGGCAACGGGCGAACCTGCTGCGGCGCCGACGCCGACCGGCGAGCGCCCGGAAGTGCCGCGCCGCCTGCACGGCCGCAGGCGCGGAGCGAGCCGCTGGGGCGGCTGCCTGCCATGGGCGGCGGGGTTCGGCGTCCTGTTGCTGATCTTCCTGATCTGGCAATTTCCGTCGTTCAAGGCGCAGGCCGAACTCGGCTCGGCCTATGCCGCGCGCGTCGGTTGTTCGTGCCGCTATGTCCAGGGACGCAGCCTCGACAGTTGTCAGACGGACTTCGAGCCCGGCATGGAACTGGTGTCACTCAGCGACGATCCGGCGACGAAGACGGTGACGGGCAGCGTGCCGCTGCTCGCGTCGCGCAGCGCACGTTATGCCGGTGCCAGCGGCTGTTTGATCAACCCCGCACCCTGAACCGCTGTGTGATCAGCGCGAACGCCGCGGGGACGCCGAAGACGAGCAGCCACACCATCGCCTCCTCGCCCCAGCCATAGCCGGCCGAAAGCACGCCGAAGAGCAGATTGGCGACCGATACGACCAACCACAGGACCAGAAACAGCCGGGTCGCGCGGGCGGCGTCGCGAATGGACAGGCGCAGCAGGACCAGCAGGGCCAGCGCGGCGATGAGCATGATCATGGTGTGCGACATGGATTCCTCCCCTGAAACATCCGGCTAGGCATCGGGATCGGCGCCGAATAGCCGGCCAAGTCCCGGCGCCCAGCGCTGCCAGCCGCCGTTGAGCGATCCCCATTCCCAGATCGCGGTGAACAACAGCGCGCCGAAAATTCCCATGCCGAGCGTCAGCGGCTGCCAATGGCCGAACCAGGCCGCGGCGCCGATCGCGAGCAGCAGCGCGCAGCCGAGCATATGCGAAAAGGGCGGCAGCGGCCGGTCGTTCGTCGCGCGCTTGAACCCCATATTGCCGACGAGGAAGAGTAGCGCGCCGCCGACGGCAACGGCGAGATAGGCCGGCTCGATATGCCCCTTGGGGTGAGCGAGCAGCATTTCGTCGGCGACCGCAGAGACGACGAGCCCGGCGACGATCGGGATATGCCAATAGGTATAGGCATTGCGCGCGAGCAGCCCGGCGTCGCCGCTCGCCTCGATCAGCTTGCTCCCGCGCACCGCGCCGGTGTCGAAATAGAGCCACCACAGCGCCGCGCTGCCGAGAAAGCAGGTCGCGAAAGCCGCCCAGTGGAGCGCGTCCTGCGGCAACGTTGCAAAGGTCGCCCCGGTGACGAGCACCCCCTCACCCAGCGCAATGATGATGAACAGCGCGCAGCGTTCGGCCATATGCGCCCCGGCGATGTCCCAGTCGGCCGCGTTCGACCGGCCCAGCCCGGGCGTCGCAAAAAAGGCGAAGGGACCGGCATATTCGATGGCGAGCGCCGCCGCCCAGCACAGCATCCGCACCTCGGCATCCGCGAAGCAGCCCGCGATCCACAGAGGCAGGGTGAGCAGCGACCAGAAGGCGATGCGCGCGAAATTGCGGGCGCGCCCGTCGTGGATCCCCCAGCTTGCCCAGACGACATAAAGCGACCGCCCCAATTGCATCGAACAATAGGCCGCGGCGAACAGCCAGCCATTCTTGCCGAACGCATAGGGAATGGCGCTCGACAGCGCGAGCCCCGCGAGCATCAGCAGGATCAGCATGAGGCGGACATTGGCGCGGTCGGGGTTGAGCCAGTTCGCAACCCAGGTCGTGTAAATCCACACCCACCAGACCGCGAACAGCAGGATCAGCGCCTGCAACGCCCCCATCAGCGACAGATGCGCGAGCAGACCGTGCGAAAGCTGGGTTATCGCGAAGACGAAAACGAGGTCGAAGAACAGCTCGATATAGGTGACCGGCGCATGGCCGTGCGCGTCACGCGCCCGAAACAGATTGGTCCTCGCCATCGACGCTTGCCCTCCCCTTCATAAGTTTGCGCCACTGGCCGGGAGACATAGCAAGCCTGCGCCGAAACACAGCACAAAGATGCGCGTGACTCGAAAAGCCCGTCGCAAAGGCGATTTCGGCGACACTCAGCGGCCGGTTGAGCAGGAACCAGCAAGCCCGACGCAGCCGCTGGTGCAGCACATATTGCGCCGGCGTGCGCCCCGTCGCGCGCGCGAACTGCACGATCAGATTATTGACCGACATGCCCGCTTCCTCGGCAAGCTCGTGGACCGACAGCTGGGTTTCGAGGCCCTTCTGGATATAGCGCATCAAATCGTCGATACGGCGCGCGATGCCCGGCTGCACCGGAAGCGTTGCGGTGGTTGCGAGCCGTTCGGCGATCGCAGCGATCAGCGCGTCGCCCGACTGGGCATCGCCGGCCACCAGCGCGCGGACAAGTGCCGCCATCGCCGGATCGTCATGCCCCGCGATCGCCCGCGCATGGGGCGAAACGGCGAGCCGGTGATGCGGAATTTCGACCTCGATGCTCCGCACCGCGCCGCCCTGCGCCGTCGCACGATATTCGTGACCGAAGGGCGCCAGCCACATTTCGCCGGGGATCGGATCGCCCAGCGATGTCCGCCGTCCGTCGAGCCATGTTTCAAGCCAGTGGTAGCTGCCCGCTTCGTAAAGGATCAGCATGTGACAATCGCCAGACACCGTCCAACTGCTCGGGCCGTCGATCCGGTCGACCTTGGCGATTGCCCTGACTTCTCCCGCGTTCATCCAGCGAATATGCCGAATGCGGGAGAATCTGAAAGCCTGCAATATAGGCCAAATCTATGGTTAAATCGCACCTTCAGTTTTTGGGTCGCAAACCAGTGGACGGACTGAAGGTGCACCCCAAAACCGACCCCTCCGGCGGGCGACTGTTACAGTCGTCCGCCGTTTTTCGGGCTCCGCGAAACGGCGACGCCGGTCAGTTTGCGGCGAGAAATTCGTCCATCGCGGCGTTGACCGCATCGGGCGCTTCCCACGGTACGAAATGGCCGCATCCAGGCACCTTCACGATGGAGATATCGGGCACCAGTTCCTCGATGCCGTCGAGATTGCACGGCGGCAGCGCGACATCGTCGAGCGCCCAGATCACCAGCGTCGGGATCGTCAGCTTCGGAAAAGGCATCGCGGGCGGCTCGGCATAGGGATCGTCCATCGCGGGCACATTGGCGGGCGAACCGCGATACCAGTTGATCATCGCGCGGCAGGTGTCGCGATCCTCCCAATCCTTGAGCAGCCGGGCGATCTCGTCGGGCGGCTGGATCCCGCCGCTCGGCACCCTGCCCGCAAAGGCATGGGCCAGGATGCCCGCAATGCCATGCTCCTCGATGATCGCGTCGCTGGCAGGATCGCGGAAGGTACGGATATACTGGCTCGCGGCGCGCTGCTCGGCATTGGTCAGCAGCAAGCGCTGAAAGATCGCGGGGTGCGGCGCATTGGCGATGACCGCCCGCGTGACGCGGCCCGACCATTCGGGATGCAATCCCCCCGTCTGACCGCCGAGCGCCACACCCCACGCGATCGCCCCGCCCCAATCATGCCCGACGACCGTGAAATCGGCGACATCCAGCGCATCGGCGAGCGCGAAGATGTCGGCGATCAGCTTGTCGGGGGTGTAGGAGGCGGCGTCCTGCGGCTTCGACGACCCGCGATAGCCGCGCTGATCGGGCGCGATGCAGCGGAAATGCTGCGCGAAATGCGGCAGCTGAAAGCGCCAGGTGCGGTGCGATTCGGGAAAGCCGTGGAGGAAGATCAGCACCGGCGCATCGCGCGGCCCCATATCAACAACGTCGAGCTCGACCCCCGTCGCCAGCCTGACCCGCACCTGATCGAAATCGCCGCTCATGCATCGCTCCTCTGGTTTCATTTCAAAACCGTCTGGCCGAGCGTGGCGCCGCTGGCAAGCTGCAACAAATGGCGGGTCGGTGGCGACTGCAGCGGCGTTTGGCTGAGTGGCGGCATTGGGTTGGAGAGCGGACGTTGCGGCAAATCGCCTTGCGCTCGCTGGCGCAAGCCGGGGTGCAAGCCCGGGATGACGATGCCGTAAACATCCTGCTTCGCTCGCAACCCGACCACCGCATCCGCTTGCACGCACCCACGCATCCGCTAAAGACGCCCGATGGATCAGATCGTCATTCGCGGCGGCCAGCGACTCAAGGGCCGTATCCCCATCTCGGGCGCCAAGAACGCCGCGCTCACCCTTCTGCCCTGTGCGCTGCTCACCGACGAGCCGCTGACCCTGCGCAACCTGCCGCGGCTCGCCGACGTCGACGGCTTCGGGCATCTGCTCAACCAGCTCGGCTGTTCGACGACGATCGAAGGATCGCGGCCCGAAGATTTCGGCCGCGTGATGACCGCGCGCGCGACGACGCTCACCTCGACCGTCGCGCCCTATGACATCGTCCGCAAGATGCGCGCGTCGATCCTCGTGCTCGGCCCGCTGCTGGCGCGCGCGGGCGAAGCCACCGTATCGTTGCCGGGTGGCTGCGCCATCGGCAATCGCCCGATCGACCTGCATCTGAAAGCGCTGGAGGCTTTCGGCGCCGAGATCGAACTCGCGTCGGGCTATGTGAAGGCCGTCGCCCCCGGCGGGCGCCTCGCCGGCGGCAAATTCACCTTCCCGGTCGTGTCGGTCGGTGCGACCGAAAATGCGGTGATGGCGGCAGTTCTCGCCAAGGGCACCTGCGTTCTCGAAAACGCTGCGCGCGAGCCCGAGATCGTCGATCTGTGCAACTGCCTGGTCGCGATGGGCGCGCATATCGACGGCATCGGAACCGAAACGCTGACGATCGAAGGCGTCGACCGCCTGCATGGCGCGACCTATCGCGTGATGGCCGACCGCATCGAGGCGGGCAGCTACGCCTGCGCCGCCGTGATCACCCAAGGCGATGTCGAACTGGTCGGCGCCAAGGCGGACGAGATGGAAGCGACGCTCGCCGCGCTCCGCGAAGCCGGCGCGACGGTCGAGACGACCAAGGCCGGGATCCGCGTCGCGATGGACGGCCGCGCCGAACCCGTGACACTGTCGACCGCGCCCTACCCCGGCTTCGCCACCGACATGCAGGCGCAGTTCATGGCGATGGCGACGCTCGGCACGGGCGCCTCGCTGTTTACAGAGACGATCTTCGAAAACCGCTACATGCACGTCCCCGAACTGGCGCGCATGGGCTGCGACATCCAGGTCAAGGGCCGCACCGCGATCGTCCGCGGCGTCGATCATCTGGTCGGCGCGCCGGTGATGGCGACCGACCTGCGCGCGTCGATGAGCCTGATCATTGCGGGGCTGGCGGCGCAGGGCCAGACCGAGGTCAACCGCGTCTATCATCTCGACCGCGGCTATGAGCGGCTGGAGGAAAAGCTGCAGGCGGTCGGCGCCGATATCGAGCGGATCAGCGCGGGCTAGTCGCGCTCGACCGGCAAAGACACCATATTGCCGCTTACTGAGGGTTTGGCGGGCCGTTTCGCGACCGCGATCACCAGTCCGACAAGCGCGACCGCGCCGCCCGCGATCGACAGCGGCGCCCAGTGATACCCCTCGAGCGCGGTCGAAAAGCCCATCGCGATGATCGGGATCAGCACGCTCGACCAGGCCGCCTGGCCCGGCCCCACCGCGCGGATGACGCCGAAATAGAGCGGGAAAGTAACGGCGCTCGCAATGACGCCGAGATAGAGGACGCCGCCGATATAGGCCGGCGTCGCCTCGATGCGCGGCGGACCGGTGGTGATCCACGCAAAGGCGCCGTCGGCAAGCGCGCCGAACAGCATGGCCCACGCGATCATCACGATCATCGACTGCGCGCGCGCGAAATGCGTCCCCTGCATCACATTGGAAACCGAGGCACTGAGCACCCCCGACAGGGTGAGCGCGGTTCCGATCAGCACGGCGTGCGCATCGAGCGCGGCGGCGCGATATTCGTGCAGGATCATCATCGCCACCCCGACGATCGCAATCCCCGCCCCCGCCAGAAAACGCGCCTCGATCGGTGTGCGGAGGAACAGGCGGCCGAGCAATGTGTTGGGAACGATCAGCAACGCGAACAGCACCGCCACCAGCCCCGACGTGATATGCTGCTCGGCGCGGTAGACGAAATTGAAGTTGAAGGCGAATTGCGCGACGCCGAGCATGGCGGCAAATGCCAGCGCGCGCGGACCCGGCATCAATCGCTCGCGGCGGACGACGGCAAAGGCGAACATCGCCGCCGCCGCAACCGCGAAACGATAGGTGACCGACCAGCTCGGCGGCACAATGCCAAGCTGTCCCTTGATGACGATCCAGGTCGATCCCCAGATCAGCGTCACCAGCGCAAAGGGAAGCAGGACGCGCGGGCTGAGCAGCGACGCCGACGGTGCGGTCATAGCGCCGCGATCGCGGCGGCGAGCGGCGCCACCGCGGCGGCATCCTGGTCCCAGCTGGTGACGAGACGCGCGGCGCCCTCGCCCCAATCGTAAAAGTCGAAGCCCAGGGCGCGCAGGTCGGCGGCTTCCTCGGCGCTCAGCCGCACGAAGAGTTCGTTCGCCTCGACGGGGTGCATCAGCCGGTCGCCGCACGCCTGCGCGAGCGCCTGCGCGCCGGCATTGGCGGCGCGCGCATTCGCGAGCCACAGATCGTCCTTCAGCATAGCGCGGATCTGCGCGGCGACGAAGCGTCCCTTGCTGAGCAGATGTCCGCCGCGCTTCTTGAGCTCGCGAACGCCCGCACCGCCGCTGCCACCAAAGAAAACCAGTGCCTCAGCCATCATCGCACCGTTTTTGGTGAAACCGAAAGACAGCGCATCGACCCCGGCGCGCCATGTCACATCAGCGGGCGAACAGCCGGCGAAGGCGACCGCATTGGCGAAACGCGCGCCGTCCATATGCAGCTTCATGCCGTTGGCCCGCGCAATTTCGCTGATCTCACCCACCTCGTCCGGCCGCCACGCCAAGCCATACTCGGTGGCGTTAGTAATGCTGATCGCGGCGGGCTGCACCTGATGCACATCCTTGCGGATGCCGGCGATCCGCGCCTTAAGCGCCTCGGCGTCGATCTTTGCCCCCGCGCCCGGCAGCGTCATCAGCTTGGCGCCGCCCGAATAGAAGGTCGGCGCACCGCATTCGTCGACTTCGATATGCGCCTCTTCATAGCAGAGGATACCCTGCCACGGTCGCACGAAATGGGCGAGGATGATGCTGTTCGCCGCGGTGCCGGTCGCAATCCACACCACCTCGCAAGAGGTTTCGAACAGGTCCGAAAAGGCCGCGTCGAGCGACTGGCTGATCGCGTCGCCGTCATAGGCGGTGTCGACATGATTGGCGGCGGCAAGCGCCTCCATTACGGCGGGGTGGACGGCGGCGGCATTGTCCGAAAAAAAGCGCATGGCGGTCATGACGTCGCCCTTAGCGCAGGATGTGACGTCATGCTAAGCCGTTATTTGTGAAATTCAGTGCCATTCGTTCGCGAAATCGAGACAATATCCTTTCCAAAGGAAGTTAGGGGCAGGACCCATTGATTCCACGATCGAGGCGTCGAAATGGCGAAGACATCGGGTTCGGGCGGGTGCAGCGGGTAGCATCGCTACCCGCAAGGCCGCGCGGGCCCGAGATCGAAGCCATTTCGACGTCCCTGCGGGATTTGACCGATTTTGCCCATGGCGTCGTCAAAAAGCCTTGAAATATATCCATATTCCTACACCTTTTCTCCTCGCCCTGAGCAAAATCGCTTCAAACCTCGATCGCGGAATTAATGGGTCCTGACCCTAATGGCGCCGGCGATAGATTTTGCGGCCCAGCGAGCGCGACCAGCGCACATAATAGGCACCGGGCAATAGCAGGCGCGTGGCGATGCCATGCGTCGTTATGATCAGGGCCAGGCGTGGCAGCCAGATGAGGCAGGGTATCCATTCGTGTCGGGCGGAATCATGGGCGGGCGGCGCATCCATATGCTGTTCTCCGAGTCCGCCCCATTTCCGCAAATTAGCATAAGCGGGGGAGAATGGAGACCGGAAACGCCGCGTCGCGCGACCATCGGCCCGGCAATCCGGTTCAACCGCCGCTGAGACTGTTTATCGTGAAAGCGATGACGCCGATGTTGAAGACGAAAGCGGCAAAGCTCTGGACCAGCGCGATGCGGCGCCAATGCGGGCTGTGGATCTCCACATCGCTGGTCTGAAAGGTCATCCCCAGCGTGTAGGCGAAATAGGCGAAATCCCAATATCCGGGCTGGCGCTCGCCGGGAAATTCGATGCCGCCGCGATACTCGCCCTTGCGATCGGGCGCGTAGAACAGATGCGCATAGTGCAGCGCGAACACCATGTTGAAGAACAGCCACGCGACAAGCAGCGTGCCGAGCACCAAAATCTTCTGCCAGAGCAGCGGCGCGTCGGCGCGGCCGTGGAGAATGAAGCCGACGCCGAACAGCACAAGCATCAGCACTGCGACGGTGATCGCGAGCGAGATGAGCTGATCGGGATCGTTGCGCTCGGCCTGTTCGCGGATCGCGCCATTGCCGTCGCGGAACAGCGGCACCAGCGTTGCGAAGAAGACCAGTGCTGCGGCGACGAAGCCGAGCAGCGCCGCCTCGGGCCAGGCGAAGCGCAGATGAAAGAGCGGTATGTCGGCGAGCAGGACGGTGAACAGCACAAAGCGCCACGGCACCCGGGCCTGCCGGACCGCCGTCTTGCCTGTCTGCGTCACCGATCGCGCTTCGCGAGCAGCTTGAGGCGCAGCGCGTTCAGCTTGATGAAGCCCGCCGCATCCTTCTGGTCATAGGCGCCGGCATCATCCTCGAACGTCACATGCGCTTCGCTGTAGAGGCTGTTCGGCGACTTGCGGCCGACGACGCTGGCATTGCCCTTGTAGAGCTTCAGGCGGACGGTGCCGCTCACCTTTTCCTGACTGTGGTCGATCGCCGCCTGCAGCATCTCGCGCTCGGGCGCGAACCAGAAGCCATTGTAGATGAGCTCGGCATATTTCGGCATCAGCTCGTCCTTGAGATGCGCCGCGCCGCGATCGAGCGTGATGCTTTCGATCCCGCGATGCGCCCGGGCATAGATTTCGCCGCCCGGCGTTTCGTACATACCGCGCGACTTCATGCCGACGAAGCGGTTTTCGACGAGGTCGAGGCGGCCGATGCCATGCTTGCGGCCGAGGTCGTTAAGCGCCGCGAGCAGCGTCGCGGGCGACATCGCCTGACCGTTGAGCGCGACGCCATCGCCGCGTTCGAAATCGATCGTGATATATTCGGGCGCGTCGGGTGCATCCTCGGGATTCACGGTGCGCGAATAGACGTAATCGGGCGTTTCCTGCCACGGATCCTCGAGCACCTTGCCTTCCGAGGACGTGTGCAGCAGGTTCGCGTCGGTCGAGAAGGGGCTTTCGCCGCGCTTGTCCTTCGGCACCGGAATCTGGTGCTTTTCGGCGAAGTCGATGAGCGCGGTGCGGCTCGTCAGATCCCATTCGCGCCACGGCGCGATCACCTTGATGTCGGGGTTGAGCGCGTAGCAGGACAGCTCGAAGCGCACCTGGTCATTGCCCTTGCCCGTCGCGCCGTGCGCCACCGCGTCGGCGCCCGTTTCGCGGGCGATTTCGACCAGCCGCTTCGAAATCAACGGCCGCGCGATCGACGTGCCGAGCAGATAATCGCCTTCATAACGCGCGTTGGCGCGCATCATCGGGAAAACGAAGTCGCGCACGAATTCCTCGCGCACATCGTCGATGTAGATATGCTCGGGCTTGATCCCCATCAGCTCGGCCTTGGCCCGCGCCGGTTCGAGTTCCTCACCCTGTCCCAGATCGGCGGTGAAGGTCACCACCTCGCACCCATAGGTGACCTGCAGCCATTTCAGAATGACGCTGGTGTCGAGTCCCCCCGAATAGGCAAGGACGACGCGCTTGATGGATTCGGACATGGCAGCACCTTCTGGCGGGAAACGACGCGGGCGCGGCTAGCAGGACTGCCGACGCGGCGCAACGGCCCGATCGGAAAAAGAGACGGAAAACTGCGAAACTTCACGCGCAAATCATAGTCGCGCAGCCGCTGGCGGCCTAAACGGCGGTCTGAACGCGACAAAAGAACCGAGGCGCAGGGTCAAACTATCTCCCTCTTCGCTTTAGGGGCGATCGGGTCGAAGCGGCGAAGCGGCGAAGCGGCGAAGCGGCGAAGCGGCGAAGCGGCGAAGCGGCGAAGCGATCAATATGGGTGGAAATAAACGGCATAAACAGGAGGCTAGCGCGACCCGGTTTTGTAGGACAGCGACTTTCTGGGATGAAATGGCGGCATCCGACCGGTTGCGGACTTATTTTCCTTCGTCATCCCGGACTTGATCCGGGATCCATTCACGCAGCGTCGGAATAATGGATCCCGGATAAAGTCCCGGATGGCGACTGAGGCGGAACCAGCGTGTATATGTGTTCCCCGGCGAAGGCCGGGGCCCAGGGATTTACGGCACCTACGTGAGCGTTCGACGCTCTGGACCCCGGCTTTCGCCGGGGAACACGAAGCGGTGAGCGGCGAAGTCCCCTCCTACCCCGAAGCAGATGCCTGCCGCCTTTCCCATCGCGAGGCTAAAGATAATGCCCCTCGGCTTCAGCCATATAGTCGCGGGTCAGCGGCAGGGCGTGGCGGCTGCGGGCGAACTGGATCTGGTAATTGCCCATCCCGCCGCTTTCGAAGGCTGCGGTCGCCCCGGCCAGGTAGAAGGTCCACATGCGATAGAAGCGTTCGTCCATCATGGCGACGATCTCGTCGCGATGCGCCAGCGTGCGCGCATACCATTGGCGCAGCGTAAGCGCATAATGCAGCCGCAGCGTTTCGACGTCGGTGACGATCAGCCGACTCTTTTCGCTCGCCGCGACCGTTTCGCTGAGCGCGGGGATATAGCCGCCGGGGAAGATATATTTGCGCGTGAAGGCGTCGGTCGCACCGGGTTTGCCGAAGCGGCCGATGGTATGGAGCAGCATCACGCCCTCGGCGGTCATCAGATTGGCGCAGGCGCGAAAGAAGGTTTCGAAATTGGCGGCGCCGACATGTTCGAACATGCCCACCGACACGATGCGGTCGAAGCCCCCGACCTCGCGCTCAGCAAGGTCGCGATAGTCGATCAGTTCGAAGCGCACCCGGTCGGCCACACCCGCCGCCGCGGCGCGTTCGCGCGCGAGCGCGAGCTGTTCCTCTGACAGGGTGATCCCCAGCACCTCGACCTTTTCGAGCTGGGCGAGCGTGATCGCCATGCCGCCCCAGCCGCAGCCGATGTCGAGCACGCGCTGCCCCGGCGCGAGCGCCAACTTGGCCGCGATATGCGCCTTTTTCGCCGCCTGCGCTTCCTCCAGCGTCATGTCGGGGCGCGGCCAATAGGCGCAGCTATATTGCATGTCGCTGTCGAGGAAGAGGCGGTAGAGATCGTTGCCGATGTCGTAATGATGCGCGACATTCGCGCGCGATGAGCGCCGGCGATTGATCGAATTGAGCCGTGTCTTCACCGCCTCGATCCATTCGCCGAGTGCGGTCTTGTCCTTGAGCTTTGCGCCGCGGTCCCATGGCGTGTTCGCGCGCAGCAGGCCGATCAGTTCCATGATATCGCCCTGTACGATCTCCATCTCGCCGTCCATGAAGGCTTCGGCGGCGCCGAGCCGCGGATCGAGGATGATGCGGCGCATCCCCTTTCGCGTGGTAAAACGCACCGTCACTTCGGGATAGCCGGCGGCTGGCGCGCCGAAGCTTTCGCTGCTCCCGTCCGGCGACAGGACGGTCAGCTGGCCGTGACGGATGACGCGGGCCAGGAACGGGCGGAGAATGGACATGGGTGCGACCTTTTCGACGTCTTGCCTGCCCCCTGCGGCCCCCTAAATACCCGCATACCATTCATAATCAATGCGGTCTTCCCAGAAGCCGCCCTTCCCCGCCCCCACCTTGTCGAGACTGGCGACCGCTTCGATGCCGGTAAGATATTTGGCATGTTTGTAGCCGAGCTGCCGCTCGATCCGCAGCCGCAACGGCGCGCCGTTGGCGATCGGCAATACCGATCCGTTGAGCGCCCACGCAAGGATCGTTTGCGGATGAAGCGCATCGACCATGTCGCAGCTTTCATAATAAGCCGCGCCGCCGATCCGGTCGGCACAATGAAAGACGATATAGCGCGCCGCATCGCGCACCCCTGCCGCTGCCAACACTTGGCGCAGTTGCGGCCCCATCCATTCGGCGATCGCGCTCCAGCCCTCGACGCAGTCGTGGCGGGTGATCTGCCGACGTTGCGGCATCGCCCGCAAATCGGCGAGCGACAGCGACAAGGGCCGCGCGACCAGCCCCGATACGCGAACACGCCAGTCGGCAAAGCCGTTCGCGGCGTGCGCGGCATAGTCTGCCCCTTCGGGCAGGCGGGTGCCGTTGGCGCGAAAGACGGGCGACAGGTCGGCGCGGCCATATTCGGGCGCGAGGGCGTCGCGGTCCATCAGCGCCCGCTGGCTGGCGCGGTTCATCTCCTCACCCATCGACAGGATCTTGCGCACCGCGGGCGCCTCGTTGACCCGATCGCACGCGGCGAGCAGCGGCAGCGCGGCTGCCATGCCGCCCGCGCGGACGATCAGTTCGCGTCGCGGCAGGATCAGGCCGTTCACGCGTCTTCTCCCGCGCGAGGCTTGTCGGCCGGCAGACGAAACCAGCCCGTAAGCATCGATCGCAGTTCGTTGACCGGTCCCGCAAGCAGCACCATCGCGATATGGACGAGGAAGAACGCAACGAGTGCCCAGGCAAGGATGAAATGGATCGAGCGCGCCGACTGGCGCCCGCCGAACAGGTCGAGCAGCCACGGCGCCGCGGCGTTCATCCCCGGCGACATCGTCAGCCCGGTCGCGATCATCAGCGGCAGCAGCACGAAGATCACGCCGATATAGCTGAGCTTTTGCAGGATATTGTACCGCGCCGCCGCTTCGCCCGTCGGAAAGCGCAGCCGGGCGTGATCCTTGATATCCTGCCAAATATGCCCCGGCGACCATTCGGGGCGCCGGACGTGCAGATCCTTGCGCAAATGCCCGCCGATCACGGTCCACAGCATATAGAGCGTCAGGCTGATCGCCAGCACCCAGGCGAAGAAGAGGTGCCAGCGCCGCCCGTCGGCAAGGCTGTAGCTGGTGGGAATCGTCGCCCAGCCCGGAAAGGCCCAGGTCTTCGTCGCGCCATTGGCGTCGGTCCAGCGGCCAAGCACACCCGTCGTATCGATCTCGACAGCGGCAATGCGGAGGTAGCCGCGATTCGCCTTCGACCCGATCGACAGCCACGGCTGGTCGTAGTTTGCGCCATATTGCCCCCAGTAGAGGCGCGGGTGCGCGTTGAAGATCATCAGCCCGCTCATCAGCATGACGAGCAGCGTCGCGGCGTTGATCCAGTGCCAAAGCCGCGTCGGCAGCCGATGGCGATAGACGCGCGGCGGCGGGGCGGCCGCGGGGGCGACGGGGGACTGGTCCTCTTCCATATCCCTCATTCGCTCCCGCTCCCTCTCCGGTTACGCTGTCGTTGCGATCATGCCGCGGGCTGAGCCGCAAATTCCTCGCGATATTTGTTGCGCAGGCTGACCTTGTCGATCTTTTCGCTGCCCAGCTTCGGCAGCGCATCGGTCGCCATCCAGATGCGATAGGGCACCTTGAACGCCGCCAGCCGCTCCTGCAGGAAGGCCGTCAGTTCGTTTGCATCGACGCTGCTCTCGGGTTTCAGCCACACGACAGCGCCGACTACTTCGCCCAGCCGCTCGTCGGGCAGGCCGAACACCGCACATTCATTGACGTCGGCATGTTCGTAGATCGCCGCCTCGACCTCCTGACAGCTGATATTCTCGCCGCCGCGGATGATGATGTCCTTCTTGCGATCGACGATGAACAGATAGCCGTCGGCATCGAGATAGCCGAGGTCGCCGGTGCGGAAATAGCCATTGTCGAAAAAGGCCGCCTTGGTCGCCGCCGGATTGTTCCAATAGCCTTCGAAATTGCAGATCGACCGGATGCACACTTCGCCGACCTGTCCCTGCGCGAGCGCCGCGCCATTGTCGTCGAGGATCGCGAGATCGACGAGCGGTTTCGACGCCGGGCCGGTCGAAAGCGGCTTTTCGACGTAATTTTCGTTGATGATGCCGCAGCCCACGGCGTTGGTTTCGGTAAGGCCATAGCCGAGCAGCGGCTTGCCTTCGCCCATTTCGGTCGCCAGGCGCTTCACATGTTCGGGCGGGCGCGGTGCCCCGCCGCCGGCGTAGCTTTTGCACGTCGACAGATCGTAATTCTTGCGGTTCGGATGGACGAGAATCTCGTAGCTCATCAGCGGCACGCCGACGAAATAATTGACCTGTTCGTCCTGGATCAGCCGCATCGCCTCTTCGGCATTCCACTTCGGCATCAGTACGAGTTTCCGGCCGAGCGCGAAGCTTTGCAGGAACACGGGGATTTCGGCGGTGACGTGGAACAGCGGGGTGCAGATCAGCGTCGCGGGCTGAATATCGGACATCTGCCCGTCTTCGGTCAGAAGATGGACGATGCTCGCGGTCTGGGTGACATAGTTGAAGATCGCCTGGACCACCGAACGGTGACGCGAATAGGCGCCCTTCGACTGACCCGTCGAACCCGAGGTGAAGAGAATCGTCGCCAGATCGTCGCCGGTGAGCACGGGCAAGGCGGTGTCGGCGCTGCCGCTGACCGGCGCGATCGCTTCGTCGATCGGGCGCGTGATGTCGAGCGTCACGACCTTGGCACTGTGCGTCACGCCGGGTTCGGCCAGCCGCGCCGCGCGCTGCGGATCGGCGATTACCAGCTTCGCCTCCGCATCCTCGATCCCCGCCGCCAGCTCGCCGCCCTGCCACCAGCCGTTGAGCAGGGTCGCGCAGCCGCCCGCGAGCAGGATGCCGAGGTAGCTGACGCACCAGGCATTGGCATTGCGCATCGCCAGCCCGACACGGTCGCCGCGCGCGACGCCGTGCGTTTCGATCAGTCCCGCCGCAACTTTCCGCGCGGCGGCATAGACCTGTTTGAAGCTCAGCCTTTCATCGCCTTCGACCAGAAAGGTGGCGTCGCCATGCTGCGCACAAAAAAACGCAACATAGTCGCCCAGATTCGTCGGCGCATTGGTGATGAAGGGCAGCGAACGCCCGTCCTTTTCGATGGATCCGACCTGGATCGGCCCGCCGGGGCCGGTGATCAGTTCATATGCGGCGTCCAGGCGCAGATCGAGCGCGGATGGCATCCTGTATCTCTCCTCTTGGTCTCGTGGCGCTTACCCCTTATGGGGAAGCCCTCTCCTGGGGAAGGTTCCGAGAATATATGTTTCTTTTTGCAACCCTAGCCGAAGCAACGCAATATGTGAACTTCCATGACCTGATGGGAGACAATAGCGCGATTGCCTTTTCGGTATTCGGGCTTCCGATCCGTTGGTACGCCCTCGCCTATCTCGCGGGCATTTTCGTCGGCTATTGGTATCTTACCAAGCTGATCGACCAGCCGGGCTCGCCGATGGCGCGCCGTCACGCCGACGACATGATCTTCTATGCAATGCTCGGAATCATCCTGGGCGGACGCATCGGCTATGTCCTGTTCTACAATCTGGAATCCTATATCCGCGATCCCGCCGCAGTCTTCCGCCTCTGGGACGGCGGCATGTCGCTGCACGGCGGCGTACTCGGCGTGCTGGTCGCGATCTGGTATGTAACGCGCAAGGAGAAGCTCAGCTTTCTGCGCTTCTGCGACTATGTCGCGTGCGTCGTGCCTTTCGGCCTCTTCTTCGGCCGCCTCGCCAATTTCGTGAATGGCGAACTTTGGGGCCGCGCCACGACGGTGCCGTGGGCGATCATCTTTCCCGAAAGCGGCACGATGGACCCGCGGCATCCCAGCCAGCTTTACGAAGCGGGACTGGAAGGCATCGTCATGATGGCGGTGCTCGCCTGGTTCTTCTGGCGCACCGATGCGCGCTACAAGCCCGGATTCCTGTTCGGCATGGCCGCGATCCTCTATGGCGTCAGCCGTTTCGTCGTCGAATATTTCCGCGAACCCGATGTTCAGCGCCAGTGGGTCGTCGATATGACCGGCCTGTCGATGGGCCAGTGGTTGACCGTGCCGATGCTGCTCGCCGGCATATGGCTCGTCGCGACCGCCAAGGGTCGGCGCAAGCGCGTCGAACCCGTCGCGGGGTCCGACAGCGTTGCCTGACGGACCGCCGACCCCCGACGATTTGATGAGGGAAATTGCCGCGGCGCGAACGGTGACGGTCGCCGACTATATGGCGGCGGCGAACGCGCATTATTACGCGACGCGCGACCCGCTCGGCGCCGCGGGCGATTTCACCACGGCGCCCGAAATCAGCCAGATGTTCGGCGAAATGGTCGGCGTCTGGATCGCCGACCTGTGGACCCGTGCGGGCGGCCCCGCCTTTCATTATGTCGAATTGGGGCCGGGGCGCGGCACACTCGCCGCCGACGCGCTGCGCACCGCCGCCCGCTTCGACTGCAAGCCGCAGGGACTCCATCTCGTCGAGACGAGCCCGGCGCTGCGCGCGGCGCAGTCGGCGCGCCTGCCGGACGCAGAGCATCATGACGAGATCGACAGCCTGCCGGACGACCTGCCGTTGATCGTCATCGCCAATGAATTTTTCGACGCGCTGCCCGTCCATCAATATGTGGCAACGAAGGACGGCTGGCGCGAGCGCATCGTCGTGCGTGGGGGCAACGGCATAACCGCTGCTCCGGACACGGTTCCCGCGGACGAGGCCATACCGCCGGCGCTGCGCGACCGCGCCGAAGGCACGATCGTCGAAACCGCGCCTGCCGCCGCCGCGGTGATGCATCAGTGCAGCGCACGGCTCGCACGGCAGGGCGGCGCAATGCTCGCGATCGACTATGGCTATTGCGGCCCCGCCACCGGCGACACGCTGCAGGCGGTAAAGGCGCATCGTTTCGCCGATCCCTTCGCCGATCCGGGCGAGGTCGACCTGACCGCCCATGTCGACTTCGCGGCGCTTGCCCATGCCGCGCGGCGCCCCGGCACGAACGTCTTCGGCCCCGTTGATCAGGGCGTCTGGTTACAGGCAATGGGCATTGACGCCCGCTTGCAGACGCTGGTCGCTGCCTCGCCCGAACGCGCGGCCGATTTGCAGGGACAGCGCGACCGGCTGGTCGCAGCCGATCAGATGGGAACATTGTTCCAGGCGATGGCGCTGACCGGCGCCGGCTGGCCGCAGCCCGCCGGATTCGATATTTCGGGAGAGATTGCATGACCGACGTCACGCTCGCGACCGCCGCCGACGCCGACGCGCTGTCGCGCTTTGCCGAAGCCGCCTTCGTGCAGACCTTCGGCCACATCTATGATCCCGCCGACCTGGCGAGCTTTCTCGCGGACTGGAATCCGCCCGAGAAAATGCGCGCGCAGATCGCCGATCCCGCGATGGTGGTGGCGCTCGTCCGCGGCGCCGACGAGGCGATCCTCGGCTATACCAAGCTTGGTCCCATCGATTTCGATCTGCCCGAGGGGCAGCCGGCGGAGGGCGCGACCGAACTCCACCAGCTTTATGTCGCCGCCGAAGCCAAAGGGACGGGCGTTGCCGCGGCGCTGATGCAATGGGGCATCGACTGGGCGCGCCAAAGGGCATCGATCCTCTATCTGTCGGTCTTCACCGAGAACCCGCGCGCGCAGGCTTTTTACCGCCGCTATGGCTTCGTCGATGTCGGCCGCAACGCATTCCGCGTCGGCAACCATATCGACGAAGACCGGATCTGGAGGCTCGACCTGTGACCCCACCTTTCACCACCGCCGCGCCGCTCGCCGGGGTCGCGCACGGATTTTTCGGACGGCGCGGCGGCGTGTCGACCGGCGAGCTTGCCTCGCTCAACTGCGGCGTGGGATCGGGCGACGATGCCGCGCTGATTGCGGAAAATCGCCGCCGCGTCGGCGCCGCCGTGCTGCCGGGCGCCGCGCTGACGGGGCTTTATCAGGTGCATGGCAATCGCTGCCACATCGTCGATGCGGACAGCGACCTTGCCGCCCGGCCCGAAGCCGACGCGCTGGCGACGCGCACGCCGGGCATATTGCTCGGCATCCTCACCGCCGATTGCGTCCCGGTGCTGTTTGCCGATCGCTCGGTGGGGGTCGTCGCGGCGGCGCATGCCGGGTGGAAAGGCGCGATCGCCGGGATCACCGACGCGGCGCTCGACGCAATGGAAAGCCTCGGCGCGCGGCGCAGCGATGTCGTCGCGGCGATCGGCCCCTGCATCGGCCGCGCGTCCTATGAGGTCGATGACGGCTTCGTGCAGCGCTTCATCGCCGACGATCCCGCGAACGAACGCTTCTTCGCGGCTGGCAAGCCGGGACACGCCATGTTCGACATCGCCGCCTATGTCGCGGCGCGCCTCGCGGCCGCGGGCGTCGCCAAGGTTGCCATCGGCGGGCAGGACACCTACGCCGAAGCAGAGGAATATTTCAGCTATCGCCGCGCCTGCCATAAAAGCGAGAACAGCTATGGCCGGCAGCTTTCGGTGATCGGATTGGGGGACGGATGACGCGCACGCGCCTGCTCGGGCTGATCGGCGGCTTGCTGGCTTTCGTCGCGATGCTGGCGCTGCCGGCCCCCGCGGGCATGGAACCGACGGCGTGGCGCGTTGCGGCGCTGACCGTCCTGATGGCAATCTGGTGGATGACCGAAGCGATGCCGCTGACCGTCACCGCACTCCTTCCCTTCCTGACCGTCCCGGCCTTCGGGGTGATGGACGCCAATGCCATCGCCAAGGAATATTATTCGCCGATCCTGTTTCTGATCCTGGGCGGTGCCTTCCTCGCACTCGCGATCGAGCGCGTCGGGCTGCACCGCCGGCTCGCACTGGCGCTGCTCAAGCGCGCGTCGCCGACCGCGACCGGGCTGCTCTTCGCTTTCATGGCGGCGACCGCGCTGCTCAGCATGTTCATTTCCAACACGTCGACCGCGCTCATCATGGTGCCGATCGCGCTGGCGGTCGTCGGAGCCGCCGGCGCCCGCGAGGGCGATACCGAGGGTTTCCCCGGCGCCGTGATGATGGGGATTGCCTTCGCCGCTTCGCTCGGCGGACTGGGCACATTGGTCGGCAGCCCGACCAACGCCATCGCCGCGGGCCTGATCGAGCGGACGCTCGGGCTGCACATATCCTTCCTCGACTGGGCGATTTATGGCGTGCCGGTGGTGCTTGTGTCGGTGCCCTTTGCGATGATCGTCCTTGCGCGGGTGCAGCGGCTTGCCGAGCATCCGTTCGACGGGCGCGCGGCGGCGGCCGCGCTCGGCAACCAGGCAATCTGGTCGACCGCCGAGCGGCGCGTCGTGCCCGTGTTTCTGCTCGTGCTGATCGCCTGGGTGATGCAGCCCTGGCTCGAACCGCTGTTCCCGAAGGGCGCGCTGACCGACGGCACCGTCGCGGTGGCGGGCAGCCTGCTGCTGTTCGTCGTGCCCGACGGTACCGGCCGGCCGCTGCTCGTCTGGAAGGAAGCCGATCGCGCGCCTTGGGGCGTCATCATGATGTTCGGTGGCGGGCTTGCCCTCGCTGCCGCAATCACCGAGAGCGGACTTGCCGCCTGGCTGGGCGCGGTTCTCGCACCGCTCGGTTCGATCCCGACGATCCTCCTTGCGGCGGTGATTGTCGCGCTGACGATCCTGATCACCGAATTCGCCAGCAATGTCGCAACGGCGAGCGGCATCATGCCCGTGCTCGCCGCGCTGATCGCGGCGACCGGCACTGATCCCGTCCTCCTTGCCCTGCCGGTCGCGATGGCGGCAAGCTGGGGCTTCATGCTGCCATCGGGAACGGGCCCCAACGCGCTTGCCTGGGCGACGGGCAACATCGCTCTGCCGCGTATGCTCAAGGCGGGGCTGGCGCTCGATCTGCTCGGCGTACCGCTGCTGATCGGCATTATCTGGGCCATCGCCGCGCTTGCCTGACCCGGCTGACCGCGAACCGGTTTCAATCGTAACCAGCCTTGCTATAGCTGCGTGATCATTTTCAGGAGCATGTCATGGCCACGCGCGGCAAGAACAAGGCGAATATCGAAGCAGTCGGCGGCAAGAAGCTGACCCCCGCGACGCAGATGATGGGGCATGGCTATGACCCCTTTCTGTCCGAAGGCGCGCTGAAGCCGGCGATCTTCCTGACCTCGACCTTCGCGTTCGAAAGCGCAGCGGCGGGCAAGCGCTTCTTCGAACATATCACCGGCAAACGACAGGGGCCCGCCGATGGCCTTGTCTATTCGCGCTTCAACGGCCCCAATCAGGAGATCGTCGAAGATCGGCTCGCGCTGTGGGACGGCGCCGACGATGCGCTCGTCTTTTCGAGCGGGATGTCGGCGATCGCGACGCTGATGCTGGCGCTCGTCGGACAGAATGACGTGGTCGTCCATTCGGGGCCGCTCTATGCCGCGACCGAGACGCTGATCGCGCGCATCCTCTCGCGCTTCGGCGTCGGCTTCGTCGATTTTCCGGCAGGCGCGACGCGCGAGCAGATCGACGACGTGCTCGCCCGCGCCCAGGCGCTCGCCGACGAAAAGGGCGGCAAGGTCGCTCTCGTCTATCTCGAAAGCCCAGCGAACCCGACGAACGCGCTCGTCGATGTCGAGGCGGTGCGCGGCGCACGCGATGCCGCCTTCCCCGGCGACCACAAGCCCGCGATCGCGATCGACAACACCTTCCTCGGCCCGCTCTGGCAACAACCGCTCAAGCAGGGCGCCGAACTCGTCGTCTATAGTCTGACCAAATATGCCGGGGGTCATTCGGACCTGGTCGCGGGCGGCGTGGCGGGCGATCAGCGGCTGATCGACATCATCCGGCCGATGCGGAACACGATCGGCACCATCTGCGATCCCAATACGGCGTGGATGCTGTTGCGCAGCCTCGAGACGCTCGAACTGCGCATGAGCCGGGCGGGCGAGAATGCGCTGAAGGTCTGTACCTTCCTGCGCGATCATCCGAAGGTCGAGGGCCTCGGCTATCTCGGTTTCATCGCCGATCCGCGCCAGCAGCACATCTTCAACCGCCACTGCAGCGGCGCCGGATCGACCTTCTCGCTGTTCATCAAGGGCGGTGAGGAAGAGAGCTTCCGTTTTCTCGACGCGCTCAAGATCGCCAAGCTTGCGGTCAGCCTCGGCGGCACCGAAACGCTCGCCAGCCATCCGGCGGCAATGACGCATCTGTCGGTCCCCGACGAACGCAAGAAAGCGCTGGGCATCACCGACAATCTCGTCCGCATCTCTATCGGGATCGAAGATGCCGACGATCTGATCGCCGACTTCGCGCAGGCACTGGACGCGGTCTGAGCGCAGGGGAGGCTGGCGCCTCCCTTACCGCCGAGCCGGCTATGTCTTCTGCCGCCAGTCGACGACGGCCCATCCCCGCTGCGGCGCCAGCTTCTTCAGCGCGCGCGACGGCGTCGTCGCCACCGCCTCGTCGGCGAAGCCCAGCATCGGATGATCGGAGACATGATCCGAATAGGCGCGGATATGCGCGTCTTCGCGGGTGATGGCATTATCGGCGAGCCATTCGCCGATGCGCGCGAACTTGGCCGCGCCATAGCAATTGTCGCCCGCCAGCCGCGCGTGGATGTGATCGGCGCCGTCGGGTGCGTCGAGGCGGGTCGCCAGCACATCATCGATGCCCAGCCGCCGCGCGATCGCATCTACATAGAGATGGAAGGACGCGGTCGCGAGGAGGACGCGGTAACCCGCCGCGCGGTCGGCCGCGATCTGGTCGAGCGCCGCCGCGTGCACGCCGCGCGCAATGACCTGATCGGCATAGCTTTCGGCGAGCGGAGCGATCTCGGCGCGGTTGAAACTCCTGCCGACCAGCAGCCGCAGATTGATCGCCTTCAGCCGCGACCGGTCGATCAGACGCAAGGAATAGGCGGCGGCGGCAAGCGCCACCAGCGGCAGCAACAGCAGCCGCCATTGCTGGCGCCGCCGCGCAACGTGCATCAGAAAGCCGCTATACGTCCCCGACCGCGTGATCGTGCGGTCCATGTCGTACATCGCGACACGATGCGCATAGTCGCGGACGGGATCGAGCGTCGGAACCTCCATGACCCCGCTATAACCGCGCGCCCACCGCCGGCCAAGAGCGCAGCCTGCCGCAAGCGCGGCCAATTCGCTTGCCGTGCCCTGGCAAATAATCCAATGTCGCCCGCGTCATGGCGGTTTGGGCGGACTTCGAAACGAATGATGGCGCTGACGGCGCAGAGGTCCGCTTCTCGGGCCGGTTGACACTCGCCCGGATGGGCGACCTGCCGCAGCGGCTCGACGAGCTTGGACCGATTTCGCTCCTCGATCTTTCAAATATTACCCGCATCGACACCGTCGGGGCGTGGATCGTGACGCGCACGATGCATCGCCACGACGCGAAGGTCGTCGGCGCGAGCCAGGATGCGCAGCGGCTGCTCGACGCGCTGGCGAACGACACCAGCGAGTATCGCAACCATGGCGACCGGCGCCCTGCCTGGGTGCGTATGCTCGAACAGCTCGGCACCGCAAGTGTGGCGATCTGGAACGAACTGGTTGGCATCATTGGCTTTTTCGGCGCGATGGTCGTCGCGCTGTTCAACCAGATCCGCGCCCGCCGCGCGATCCGCTGGAATGCGATCGTCACGCGGTTTCAGACCGTCGGCGTCGACGCGCTGCCCATCATCGGGCTGATGAGCTTCCTGATCGGCATCGTCATCGCGCAGCAGGGATCGGTGCAGCTCAAGCAATTCGGGCTCGAGGTGTTCACGATCAACCTCGTCGGCCGTGCCTCGATCCGCGAGCTGGGATTGCTGATGACCGCAATCATGGTCGCCGGCCGGTCGGGCTCGGCCTTCGCAGCGCAGATCGGGACGATGAAGCTGACCGAGGAAGTCGATGCGATGCGCACGATCGGGGTGTCGCCGATGGAAGCGATCGTCCTGCCGCGCGTCGCGGCGTCGACGATCACCATGCCGCTGCTCGGCTTTTATGCCAGCATCTGCGCGATCATCGGAGGCGGCATCTTCTGCTGGGTCGGGCTGGAAATCCCGCCGCTGACCTATGTCCAGCGCATCCGTGAAATCATCCCGATGACCGATTTCTGGATCATGCTGATCAAGGCACCGGTTTTCGGCATCCTGATCGGCGTCACCGGCTGTTACGAAGGGATGCAGGTGCGCCAGAATGCCGAGCAAGTCGGCAAGCGGACGACCTCGGCGGTTGTCGCCGCCATCTTCCTCGTCATCGTTCTCGACGCCTTTTTCGCCGTTTTCTTCACCTCGCTGGGCTGGAACTGATGGCCGAGCTCATCGAACCCGAAAAATTCGACATTGCGATCAAGGTGCGCGGGCTGTGCAACCAGTTCGGCGCTGCCGTGATCCACGAAAACCTCGACCTCGACGTGCGGTCGGGCGAGATATTGGGTGTCGTCGGCGGGTCGGGCACCGGCAAGTCGGTGCTGATGCGGTCGATCATCGGGCTGCAGATCCCGACCGCGGGCGAGATCGAAGTCTATGGCAAGACGCTCGACACGATCGTCGACGAAGAGGAATCGCGCGACCTGCGCCGCCGGTGGGGCGTGATGTTCCAGGGCGGCGCACTGTTCTCGACCCTCACCGTTGCGGAGAATATCCAGGTGCCGCTGCGCGAATTCTATCCGCGCATGGACCCGGAGCTGCTCGACGATATCGCAGCTTACAAGGTCGCGATGGTCGGCCTTCCCAACGATGCCGGACCCAAATATCCGGCCGAACTGTCGGGCGGCATGGTCAAGCGCGCCGGTCTGGCGCGGGCACTGGCGCTCGATCCGGCGCTGCTGTTCCTCGACGAACCGACCGCGGGGCTCGACCCGATCGGCGCCGCGAAGTTCGACGAGTTGATCCGCGAACTGGCCGACACGATGGGGCTGACGGTGTTCCTGATCACCCACGACCTCGATTCGCTCTATGCGACGTGCGACCGGGTTGCGGTGCTGGCCGAGAAAAAAGTGATCGCGGTCGGCACGATTCCGGAACTTCTTGCCACCGAGCATCCTTGGATACAGGAATATTTCAACGGACCGCGCGGGCGCGCCGCCTCTGGCAGCAACGACGCGCTGACGCGGGCAGATAGGAAGAACTGATGGAAACGCGGTCGAACAATGTTCTGGTCGGGGCCTTCGTCCTGCTGTTCACCGTTGCGCTCGCGCTGTTCGTGGTCTGGCTGGCGAACGACAGCGGCGGCAAGCGTCAGGAATATGATATTTTCTTCAAACAATCGGTCGACGGACTGAACAAGGGCGCGCAGGTGCAATTCTCCGGCGTCCCCGTCGGCCAGGTACAGCAGATCGCGCTGTGGCCCGACGATCCGCAATTCGTCCGCGTCCGTATCGAGGTCGACGAGGATGTGCGGGTGGTGCAGGGGACGACCGCGGCGCTGGAGGGTGTCGGTTTCACCGGCGTATCGCAGATCTCGCTCGATGGCGCGGTCAAGGGCGCGCCGCCGATCACCGACAAGGGGCCGGCGGGCAAGCCCGTCATTCCGACGCGCGTCACCGGGCTCGGCGAACTGCTCAACACCGCGCCGCAGCTTCTCCAGCGCCTGTCGACGCTGACCGAGCGGCTCGCCGAACTGGCCGACGACAAGAATCAGGCGAGCTTCGCGGCGATCCTGAAGAATGTCGAGCAATCGACCGCGATCCTCGCGCGCAACGGACCGGCGATCGAAGCCGCGCTCGCCGACACGCGCGTTGCGATCCAGCAGACGGGGACCGCGGCCGAACAGATCGGCAATCTTGCCGCCGCGACGCAGGGCACGATCGACCGCAATGTCGATCCTGCGATGCGCAATCTGCGCGACACGCTCGCCTCCGCAAACAAGTCGATGCAGACGCTCGAATCGGCGATTTCGGACGCCCGCCCCGGCCTGAAGACCTTCAGCGAGACGACGATTCCCGAAGCGAATGCGCTGATCCGCGACCTGCGTCGCACCTCCTCCTCGCTGTCGAGCCTGACCGACAAGCTCGATCAACAGGGCGCGGGTGCGGTGCTCGGCGGCAGCAAGCTGCCCGATTACAAGAAATGAGGATGACGACCGCCATGCCCCACCCGCTTCGCCGTCTCCGCACCCCTGCGCTGCTCGCGCTGGGCGCGCTTTCGCTCTCGGCCTGTGTCAGCCTCGGCGGCAAGGCGCCGCCCTTTTTGCTCACGCTCGATTCCGATGTCGCCCCGGTCGTCGGGGAGGCGCGCTCGGCGGGCGAGGCACAGACGCTGACGATCCTGATCCCGGATGCGCCGCAAAAGCTGCGCACCACGCGCATCCCGGTGCAGCAGGACGATGCGAGCGTCGCCTATGTCAAAGACGCCCAGTGGGTCGAGGCGCCGCAGCGCCTGTTCCAGCGGCTCCTGTCGGAAACCGTTGCGGCAAAGACCCCGCTTGTCGTGCTCGACGAGGGCCAGTATCTGACCGCACCGGGCGAACAGCTTGCCAGCCAGCTGCTCGAATTCGGCGTCGATGCGCGCACCAACGAAGCGGTCGTCTCGCTCCAGGCGATGCGCGTCGCGGCGGGCGGCAAGACGGTGACGCAGCGCCGCTTCGAGGTGCGCGAACCGATCGGCGGCAAGATCGAGGCAAAGCCGGTCGGCGAGGCGCTGACCCGCGCCGCCAACAAGGTCGCTACCGACGTCGCGGCCTGGCTCGCAGGCTGACGCGCGCCGCGCCTCTTCGCCGCTCCACTCTTGCACTTTGCGCGCCTGCCCCTTAGGGGCGAGCCGCGGCCGCGATAGCCGCCTCTTTCGCGCATCGCCTCTTTCGGGTTTCCGGCGTGCGCCTCCCGCACGAGCCCGCCTGACGAAAGGACTCGCGCATGGGATGGTTCATCCTGGCAATCGCCGTTTTCACCGAAATTTGCTGGGCACTCAGCCTGAAATGGGCCGCAACGCTGGGCACGTGGCAGGCCTCGACGGTGCCGATCGCGCTCAGCTTCCTCAACATGGCGCTGCTCGCCTTTGCGATGCGCGAGATTTCGGCCGGCACCGCCTATGCAATCTGGACCGGCCTCGGCGCGGTCGGCGTCATCATCGGCGGTATCGTCCTGTTCGGCGAAAAAATCGGCACCGTGCAGATCGGCTTCATGGCGCTGATCGTGATCGGCGTCGTCGGCACCAAGCTGTCGGCGCCGGCCTGATCGCTCAGCCCAGCAAGCTCTTCGACGCCTGTTCGGTCGTGTCGCGCGACAGGCCGGGCTGGGCGAGGATGCGTTCCAGTTCGGCGCGCATCATCGCGGCGCGCGCCTCGTCGAAGCGCTTCCACCGCCCGAGCGGCGGGATCATTCGCGCCGCGGTCTGCGGATTGCGCGGATCGAGCGCGATGACAAGGTCGGCGATCAGCCGATAGCCCGCGCCATCGGCTTGATGAAAGGCCGCCTGATTGCCCGTGAACGCGCCATAAAGCGATCGCACGCGGTTCGGATTGGACAGGGTGAAGTCGGGATGCTCGGCCAAATGGCGCACCGCTTCCACGGTGTCGGGCCGCATCGACCACGCCTGCACCTGAAACCATTTGTCGAGCACGAGCGGATTGTCGCGGTAGCGCTGATAGAAGATGTCGAGCGCATGGGCGCGTTCGTCGCTGTCGCCATGCGCGAGCGTCGCCAGCGCCGCCTGACGCTCGGTCATGCCGTCGGCATCCGAAAACACCCCGAAGACGAGCGCCGGGATATCGGCGATCCCCGTCGCGGCAAGATAGGCGAGCGCGACGCCGCGCAGGCGCCGTTCACCCTTGGCGTGCGGCGACAGGTCGGTCGCCGGCGGTGCCTTGCCCGCCAGTATCGCGCGCCATTCCTCCTCGAGCGCGCGGCCGATCGCGGCCTGCAGCGCCAGCCGTTCGCGGCGGATTGCGTCGGGATCGACGGTGAGCATCTGGTCGCCGATGAACGCCTCGCTGGGCAGCAGCACCGCCTCGGCCACAAAGGCGGGATCTTCGCCGCGCCCACGCAACGTCTGCGCCACCGCATCGACCACCGCCGGATGATCGACTTCATTCCCCGCCACTGCCGCGACGAGCGTGTCGAGCATGAGCTGCTGCAAGGCTTCGTAGCGCGCGAAGGGGTCGTCATCATGCGCCGCAAGCCAGGCGAGTTCCCCCTGCGCGCGATCGAAATCGACGATGACCGGTGCCGAAAAGCCGCGATTGATCGACAAGGCGGGCCGCGCGCCGAAGGCGCCGAGCGCGATCCGCTGCGTCGCACCGGTCAGCGTCACCAGCGTATCGGGCAGCGATGCACCGCCGCTTCTATCGAAGGCCGCGATACGCAGCGGCATCATCATCGGCAGTTTTTCGGGCTGGCCGGGGGTCGGCGGCACGGTCTGCACCACATCGAGCGCCCACTGCCCCTGATCCTCTGAAAGCGTCAGCTTGAGCCGCGGCGTCCCCGCCTGTTCGTACCAGCGGCGGAACTGGGTCAGATCGATCGCCCCGCCCTCCTCCATCGCGCGCACGAAATCCTCGCACGTCGCGGCCTCGCCATCGTGGCGGTCGAAATAGAGGTCGGTGCCGGCGCGGAAGCGCTGCGGACCGAGCAGGGTCGCCATCATCCGGATGATCTCTGCGCCCTTGTTATAAACGGTCGCCGTGTAGAAGTTGCTGATCTCCTGATAGCTGTCGGGCCGGATCGGGTGCGCGAGCGGCCCCGCATCCTCCGGAAACTGTGCGGCGCGAAGCAGGCGGACATCCTCGATTCGCTTGACCGGTGCGGAACCCATATCGGCCGAAAAACTCTGGTCGCGATAGACGGTGAAGCCTTCTTTCAGGCTGAGCTGGAACCAGTCGCGACAGGTGACGCGATTGCCCGACCAATTGTGAAAATATTCGTGCGCGACCACCCCCTGCACCCCGTCATAGTCGAGGTCGGTCGCTGTGTCGGGATCGGCCAGGATATAACGCGTGTTGAAGATGTTGAGGCCCTTGTTCTCCATCGCCCCCATGTTGAAATCGCTGACCGCGACGATGTTGAACAGGTCGAGGTCATATTCGCGGCCATAGACGCGCTCGTCCCACGCCATGCTGTCCTTGAGCGCCTGCATCGCGTGGCCGGTGCGGCCCTCGTCGCCCGCGCGCACCCAGATGCCCAGTTCGACCTTGCGCCCCGACATGGTGGTAAAGCTGTCGCGGTTGACGACAAGATCGCCCGCGACGAGCGCGAAAAGATAGGAAGGTTTCGGCCAGGGATCTTCCCACAAAGCCCAATGGCTGCCGTCGTCACCCGCACCCTTTGCAACGCAATTGCCGTTCGACAGCAGGATCGGAAAGGCCGTCTTGTCGCCCGTCATCCGCACCTTGTAGCGGCTGAGGACATCGGGACGGTCGGGATGGAAGGTGATCCGCCGGAACCCCTCGGCCTCGCACTGGGTGCAGAGCATGCCGTTCGAGGCATAAAGGCCCATGAGCTGGGTATTGGCCGTGGGATCGATCGCGGTATCGACCTCGACGATAGCGCGGGCCCGGTCGCCGAGATCGACGATCAGGTCGGGGCCCTCCATATGCCAATCGTTCCAGCTTTCGCCATCGACGCGCACCGCGAGCGGGGTCAGGCCGTCGCCGCGCAGCGTCAGCGGCGCCGGCGCATCGGCATGGCGCACGACCGACAGCGCCGCACCCACGCGCGTCGTATCGAGGCCGAGCGCGAAATCGAGCGCGATGTCGGGCACCTGCCATTCGGGCGGGCGATAATCGCTGCGGTGGATGGTGACGGGCGGAACGGGGGCGGAAGAAGCGTCGGTCATAATGCGGGTCTAGGCTTGCGCCGCCTGCCGCGCAATAAGGGCGGCGATGGGACATATGCTGATTTTCGGAATGGGCTATGCGGCGGGCCATATCGCCGAGCGGCTGCGCGCGCGCGGGTGGGAAGTCAGCGGGACAACGCGCGACGGACGCGGCGACAGTATCGCCTTCGCCGACGAGGCCGCGGTGCTGGGCGCGCTGCGATCGGCGACGCATATCCTGTCGTCGGTACCCCCGGCGGACGGCACCGACCCGGTGCTCGCCCGCTATGGCGAGGCGGTGGCGCTCGCACCGGCAGGCTGGACCGGATATCTCTCCTCGACAGGCGTCTATGGCGATACCGGCGGCGCGTGGGTCGACGAAAGCGCACCGGTGACGGGCCGCCGGCCCGACCGCAACGCCGCCGATGCGGCGTGGGCCGCGCTGCGCGGCGACATGTGCGTCTTTCGGCTGCCCGGCATCTATGGCCCCGGCCGCAGCATCCTCGATCGCATCCGCGAAGGCCGCGCGCACCGGATCGATCTGCCCGATCAGGTTTTCAGCCGCGTCCATGTCGACGATATCGCGGGCGGCGTGATCGCCGCCTTCCGCGGTCCGGCGGGCGTCTACAATCTCGCCGACGAGGCGCCGTGCCACCAGAACCGCCTCGTCGAATGGGGCTGCGCGCTGCTGGGGGCGCCGCTGCCGCCGCTGCAGTCGCTCGACGCCGCCGGCCTGTCGCCCGCGGCGCGTGCCTTCTATGCCGAGAATCGCCGCGTTGCGAACGGCAAGGCGAAACGGCAGCTGGGGTGGATTCCGCGCTACCCGAGTTTTCGCGAGGGACTGGCGGCCTGTCTTTAGGCCAGCGGCTCCACCCTTCGAGGGGCGACGGTCAAATCCAGATATCGATCGTGTGGATCAAAACGCCCACCAGTCCGCCGACCAGCGTGCCGTTGATACGAATATATTGCAGGTCGTCGCCCACGGCATTCTCCAGCCTGTCGGTGATCGTCTTCGCATCCCAGCCGCGGATCGTGTCCGACACCAGCTTCAGCGCCGTTTCGCCGTAGCTGTCGACCGCGCCGACGACGGCGCGGCGGGCGTAGCGATTGAGCGTGCGTTTGATCGCCCGGTCCTCGCCCAGCATCGCGCCGAACTGCGTCACCAGCTCGCCGATCCGGCCCGCGAGCATCGTCTCGGGATCGCGCGCCGCGCGCAGCCGTCGCGCACCCGCGCAACCTTTTCCTGCATTTCCGGGTCATGCTGCAGATCGAGCGCCAGCTTTGCGAGCCCCTCTTCGACGCGGATGCGGATCGGATGGGTTTCGTCGACCGCCATTTCGCTGAGCAGCTTCGACAGGCCGGCGACGATGCGGTTCGAAATGCTCTCGTCGAGGCCGGTGAAGCGGACGATGGCCCCCGAATTGTCGTGGACCATCTGGTGGATCAGATGCTCGTTGAGGTCGAGCGTCTTCGACCCCCATTTGACCATCGCATCGAGCAACGGTTGATGCCGCCCCTCGGCCAGCGCCGCCTGCAACGCCTGCCCGAGCAGCGGCGCGACGTCGAGTTCGCGCAGCCGGTCCGCGATCGCCGATTTGACCATGCCGCCGAGCCGCTGCTGATCGAGCGCGCCGAGCCCGTCGGCGATAATTCGCGACGCGCCGAGCTTCAGCCGCCCGCCGCCCTCGGCAGGCTGCGAGAGGAATTTGCCGACCGCGCCCGCAACATCGACCGTCTGCATCTTGCGCGCGATCAGGCGCGGCAACAGGAAGTTGGTGAGCAGAAAGCGCGCCAGCGTGTCGCCGATGCGGTTCTTGTTGCGCGGCACGATCGCCGTGTGCGGGATCGGCAGCCCCATCGGGTGACGGAACAGCGCGGTCACGGCGAACCAGTCGGCCAGCCCGCCGACCATCGCCGCTTCGGCAAAGGCGCGGACGAAACCGACGGCGGGATGCACATCCTGATAATATTTCGCGGTCACGAAGACCGCGGCCATGAAAAGCAGCAGTCCGGTTGCCACAATGCGGACGTTGATGCCGCCGGTCGGAACGGCGACGCCCACTCCGGCGGGGTGGGCGCGCCTGCTTTCGGTCGGGGGCGATACGCTGGTCATGCCGTTCAAATGGGGCAGCCCGCCAAAGGTTGCAACCGGCGGACCGCGCGCGCGGTCGCCGGTCGCGTCCGGTTACTCGGCCGGCTGCGGCGCGGCATCGCCGTGCGGCCGCGTATCGTCGCCCTTCTTGTAGGTGAGCAGATTGCTCGAGAAGAAGCGGCCGAGGCGCTTTTCGATGCTGTCGGCCAGACTGAAGCCTGCGGGCACGATCAGCAGCGTCAGCATCGTCGACAGGATCAGGCCGCCGATGACGACGACGCCCATCGGCGCGCGCCATGCACCGTCACCCGACAGCGACAGCGCCGTCGGCACCATGCCCGCGACCATCGCGACGGTCGTCATGATGATCGGCTGCGCACGCTTGCGCCCTGCATCGACGAGGGCCTCGACCTTGCCGATCCCCTTGTCCATTTCCTCGATCGCGAAATCGACGAGCAGGATCGAGTTTTTGGCGACGATCCCCAGCAGCATCAGCAGGCCGATATAGACGGGCATCGAGATCGGCATCCCGGTCACGAGCAGGCCGAGCAACCCGCCGAGCGGTGCCAGCAGCAGCGACGACATGTTGACCAGCGGCGACAGGAAGCGGCGATAGAGCAGCACGAGCGTCGAGAACACGAGCATCAGGCCCGACACGACCGCGATCAGGAAGTTCTTGATCAGCTCGGCCTGCCACTTCTGGTCGCCCTGGATGACCTTGCGGATGCCCTGCGGCATGTTCTTGACCGCGGGCAGCGCATCGATCTTTTGCTGCGCATTGCCCGTGACAAGGCCGGGCGCAAGGTCCGCCCCGATGACGATACGCCGCGTCTGATTGTAGCGACGCAATTCGGTCGGACCGGCGCCGAAGCCGATTTCTGCCACCGATTTCAGCGGCACGGTCGTCCCGCGCGAGGTCGGCACCGGCAGATTCTCGATCGTCGCGAGGCTGCGGCGCGAATCTTCGGACAGCAGCACGCGGATCGGTATCTGGCGATCGGACAGGGAGAATTTCGCCGCATTCTGATCGATATCGCCCAGCGTCGCGATGCGGATCGTCTGGCTGAGCGCCGCGGTGGTCACGCCGAGTTCGGCGGCCAGATCCATGCGCGGATTGACGATGATCTCGGGCCGCGGAATGTCGCCCTCGATCCGCGGCGCGCGCAGTTCCTTGAGCTTGCTCATTTCGTCGACGATCTTGAGCGCGTGCTTTTCCAGCGCGACCGGATCGTCGCCGCCGATCACCATCGTGATGTCGCGGCCCGAAAAGCCGCCCGACTGGCTCTGGAACGACACGCGCGCATCGGGAATCGCCGTCAGCTTCGGCTGCAGGCTGCGTTCCCATTCGACGCTGCTGATATCGCGGTCCTTCTTGAGCGTCAGGAAGGCATTGCCGCCGCCGACATTGACGTCGAAAAAGGCGGTATCGACGGCGGGGCTTGCGCTGAGGATCGACGAAACCTGGTTCGCGATATGCTCGCTCTGCGCCAGCGTCGATCCCGGCGGCAGTTCATATTTGATCTGGCTGTAATCGCTGTTGATCGTCGGCTGGAACTGCTGCGGCAGCGTGGCGAACAGGACGATGCTCAGCACGAAGGCCGCGGCGCCGATGCCGACGATCCACACGCGGTGATCGAACAGCCGTGCCCAGGCGCGCTGCAGCATGAACTTGGCCCAGCCGGTAAAGGCCCATTGGCGCATACCGACAAACCAGGCGAGCGCACCGAGCAAGATCGCAAGCAAGCTGGTCGCAAGGAAGACGATCACGGTCAGCGCCGGCGTGCGCAGCAGGAAATAGAGCGCGGTATTCGGCGCATCCTGACCGACCGGCACCGGCTGGAAATAGGCGTAGGCCGAATAGAGGACGAAGATGCCCGACAGGATCAGGGGAACAGCGAGGAAGGCGAGCCGGGTCGGAACCGCTTCGTAGCGGGCGCGCACCGCGTGATGCTTGCCATTGTCGAGCGTCCAACGCAGCACGCGCTCGTAACGATCGATCCACGGCCCTTCGGCGTGCGCCTGTTCGCCGTGCGCGGCCAGGAAATAGGCCGCGATCATCGGCGTTATCATACGCGCGACGGCAAGGCTCATCAGCACCGCGAACACCACGGTCATCCCGAACTGGATGAAGAACTGGCCCGAGATGCCGGGCATCAACGCGACGGGCAGGAAGACCGCGACGATCGACATCGTCGTCGCCACAACCGCGAGGCCGATTTCGTCGGCGGCGTCGATCGAAGCCTGATAGGCCGTCTTGCCCATACGCATATGTCGGACGATATTCTCGATCTCGACGATCGCGTCGTCGACCAGCACCCCGGCGACAAGGCTGAGCGCCAGCAGCGACAGGCTGTTGAGCGAAAAGCCCATCAGATCCATGAACCAGAAGGTCGGAATGGCCGACAGCGGGATCGCCATCGCGCTGATCATCGTGGCGCGCCAGTCGCGCAGGAACAGGAAGACGACGACGACGGCGAGCACCGCGCCTTCGATCATCGCGGCCATCGAGCTGCGATATTGTTCCTTCGTATATTCGGTGCGGGTGAAGAGGATCTTGAACTTCACCTTGGGGTTGTTCTTCTCGATCTCCGCCAGCTTTTTCATCGCCTCGTCATGGACGCTGACGTCGGACGAGCCCTTCGCCTTTTCGATCGAGAAGGACAGCACCTGACGGCCGTTGATCTTCGCCAGATTACGCTGTTCGGCATAACCGTCGGTCACCTTGGCCACGTCGGAAAGCTGGATCGTCCGGCCGTTGCCGATCGAAATGCGCGTTTCGCCGAGCTGGAATGCATTCTGCGCGTTGCCGAGGACGCGGACCGCCTGTTCCGACCCGGCAATTTCGGTGCGCCCGCCCGCGGCGTTCAGATTGACCTGACGGAGCTGCTGGTTCACCTGGCTCGCGGTCAGGCCATAGCTCTGCATCCGCGCGGGATCGAGGATCACGCGGATTTCGCGGTCGACCCCGCCCGAACGGCGCACCTGGCTCATGCCCGGGACTGACAGCAGCTCTTTAGCCACGGTATTGTCGACGAACCACGACAATTGCTCGAGCGTCATGTCGGTCGCCTCGACCGAGAAATAGGTGATCGGGCCGCCCGCGATATCGACGCGAACCACCTGCGGTTCGAGGATGCCGTCGGGCAGGTTGCTGCGAATCTGCGAAATCGCCTGATTGACGTCATTATAGGCGCGGTCGATCGGTGTCCCGATCGCAAATTGCACCATCGTACGGCTACTGCCCTCGCTGACATATGAGGAGAGTTCATCGACCCCGCTGACGCTGCGCACCGCAGCTTCGACGCGCTGCGTCACCTGCGTTTCGAGTTCCGCTGGCGCAGCGCCCGGCTGCGCGACGATGACCTGCACCGCCGGGAATTCGATATCGGGATTGTCGTTGACGTCCATCCGGTTGAAGCTGACGATCCCCGCCAGCAGCAGCAGCGCGAACAGGACGATCGGCGGCACCGGATTGCGGATGCACCAGGCGGAGATGTTGCGAAAGCTCATGATTCAAACGCCCTTGTGCGCAGTCGGTCCGGGGAGAGGCTTATTGCGACGACTTCTGGATCGTCGGCTTCACCTTGTCGCCGACGTTCAGGAAGGCGCCCGCAAGCACGACGACCTTTTCATTGCCGGTCAGACCCGACGCAATCGACACGCCGCCATCGGTGACGGTTCCGACCTTGACGGGACGCCGTTCGATCTTGTCGTCCTTGCCGACGATCAGGACATAATTGCCCTCAGGACCGCTCTGCACCGCGCTTTCGGGAAGCAGCGGCGCCTCGGCCGAACCCGAGACGAGGCGGGCGTCGGCGAAGCCGCCCGGACGCAGAGCGTCGCTGTAGGGAACAGCAATGCGCACCGTGCCCTGCCGCGTGTCGGGATTGACGACCGGCGACACCTGCCACACCTGTCCGGCGATCTGCAGATTGGTGCCGACCGGGGTCACGGTCGCGCGCGTTCCGGTGCGGACACGCTGGAGGTCACCCTCGGCCAGTTGCGCGAGCATTTCCATTTCGCCGGCCTTGGCCATGCGGAACAGAACGCCGCTGCCGGCGCCGACGACCTGGCCCGGTTCGACCTGACGCGTGAGCACCAGGCCCGCCGCGGGTGCGACGATATTCAGGCGGCCATTGCGCGCAACGGCTTCCTTATACTGCGCCTCGGCAACGCGAACCCGCGCATTCGCGGAGTCGCGCGTCGCGCGCTTGCGGTCGAGGTCCGCTTTCGAAATGAAGCCGCGTCCGACCAGCGCTTCGGCGCGATCGAGTTCGGATTGCGCCAGATCGGCGTCGGCCTTGGCGACGCGGATCGATGCGGAGAGGCTTGCGGCCTGCTGCGCCTGCACCGACCGGTCGATCACCGCAAGCGTCTGGCCCGCGCCGACCCATTGACCGGGTTCGACAAGGACGCTGACGACCTGACCGCCCTCGCCCGCGACGCCGACCGGCATCTCGCGGCGCGCCGCGATGGTACCGTTGGCGGCGATCACCGCCTGGACCGACTGGCGGCCCGGGATCATCACCGTCACGGTCGGCGTGCTGGCGCCCGCAGCGGCGCCCGCTGCACCGCCCGCGGCCGCATCATCGCCGGCCTTGCCCGAACCAAACGCGAACCAGGCGACGGCAAGCACGATCGCGGTCAATACCAGCGCGACGATCAGGATCGTCCGCTTGCGGCGATTGTCCGCCTCTTCGTAAAAGCTTTGGGTCGAACCCGCCAGGCTATCCATCGAATCCACTTTCCGCTCGTAGTTCACGTCGAACCCCCCATCCCTCCGCGCCGGCATGTGCCGCAGCCGTCCGTGACGGCCGCCCCTCTTTTCCGAACGGCAGGACAAATATGTCGAAGGTGTATTACCCTATTACATCACCACATACAAGAGGCGATTGAGCCCGTGCGCACCCCGCGCACAGCCGCGCGCAACTAGACGAAATCATCGGTCTTTTCCAGCGCTTATGCCCCACGAAAAAAGGCGGCCTGCCACCGCAGACCGCCCTTTTCGAACCTTCGCTCCGCTTTGGAGCTATGTCGGTTTCAGCGCGTCAACGCACCCTGCCCCGCCGGACCAGATTGACGATGGCAAGCAGGATCACGGCGCCCAGAAAGGCCGTCAGCAACGTCTTGGGATCGAACGCGTCACCACGCAAATGGCCGCCGCCGATCAGACCGCCGAGCAGAAACCGCCCCAGAATAGAGCCGATGCAGCCGACGATGATATTCAGGAAAATGCCTTGTTGTGCATCGGTCCGCATCACGATGCTGGCAAGCCAGCCGATGATGCCGCCCACGACGATAGCGATGATGAAATCGATCATGACATTGACCCCCTACGATCATTGTTGCCCGCCAGTCTGCGGGTATGTGCTTGATAACGCGAACGGCCCCGATTGCCTAATGAATTGGCGGCGACCCGAAGGACGCCGCCATCGGGGTCAGCGGACGCTGCCGCGGCGCACCAGATTCACGACCGCCAGCAGGATGATCGCGCCCAGCAGCGACACGAGGAAGCTGTACAGCGTAATCGCGTTGTTGATCGAACCGCCGCCGATCAGCAGGCCGCCAATGAAGGCGCCGATGATGCCTACAACGATATTGAGCAGGATGCCCTGCTGCGCGTCGGTGCGCATGACGATGCTGGCGAGCCAGCCGACCACACCGCCGACAACGAGCCAGATGATAATGCCGATCATGTTGCAATCTCCTCCTTGGACATAGTCGAACATCGATGCGGCGCCCGTTCCGACGCTCGGCCGGTCGCGGTGCGACATCGCTTCAACGATGCGATCATAATGTCGATGGAGGGCGAAAAGTTCCCGGCCGCTTCCCCGAAAGGTCACGGCCGGGACAGTGGGATCAGTTCCGGTCGGGGAACTGCTCCGGGTCGCAGGACGGGATTTAGGGGGATTGGTGCGCCGCGGTTGTGACAGACATCACAGGCGCCAAAAAAAGTGCCGAAGGCAGGCAGCGGCAGCGAAATGCGCACCGCGCAAACGAAATGGGGGCCGACATCGCTGCCAACCCCCACTATCCGGTTTCGATCGTTGCGCGTCCGTTCCGCTTCATCCCGAACCGCTGGCCTGGCGACCAGCAGCCCGCCAAACGATGCGTCGCGGCGCGCGCCGGCTCGATCCGGCGATGGTTCGGTCGGCCCCCTTTCGGGGGCCGGCCTCACCCGGAAAGCCCTTCGTCATCCGGTCTGCGCGTCCGCCGAAGCGGTCGCCGTCCAAGCGACGGTCTGCTTTCCCGTACCCGATCGGGTTCGCCTCAACTCGTGGGAATCGCGGCGTTCCGTGATCGAGCTATCGGTCAATTTCCTCGTCAACCGGCCCGTTCTCTTCTGGCTAGTCTTGCAACCACCCTTCGTGTCCCGGCGGTCCGACGTCTCTGTCGTCCGATGATTTGAAGCTGACATGAAGGCGGCGGGGCGCCAAATAAAAAACGCGCTTTCGCGCGCAGCACACGCCGCCTTCTGTGGATAAGTCCGGCATTAGCAACAAGCGGATTCGGGGCAGCATTTTTGTAACAGCGCTGCAGCATTTTCGGATTCGCCTAGAGGCGGTTTGAGCGACGACTCGCCGATCCGACTCGCCCCGCGCGACGACGACTCGCGACTCAGCGAGCGCCCAGATCGCCCTTGCCGACGGTTCCCGACGCCATTTCGAGCATCCGGTCGAGGCTCTTGCGCGCGGCAAGGCGCAGGTCCTCGTCGAGTTCGATCTGCGGCTTCAGGTCGCGCAGCGCGATGTAGAGCTTTTCCATCGTGTTGAGCGCCATATAGGGGCAGATGTTGCAGTTGCAGTTGCCGTCCGCACCCGGCGCACCGATGAAATTCTTCCCGGGCAGCGCGAGCTGCATCTGGTGGATGATATGCGGTTCGGTCGCGACGATCAGCGTATCGCCGTCGAAGGTCTTGGCGAATTGCAGGATGCCGCTGGTCGATCCGACATAATCGGCATGATCGACGATATAGGGCGGACATTCGGGGTGCGCCGCGACCGGCGCGTCCGGATGCTGCGCCTTCAGCTTCAGCAGCTCGGTTTCGCTGAAGGCTTCGTGGACGATGCACACGCCGGGCCAGAGCAGCATGTCGCGCCCGAACTTGCGGTTCAGATAGCCGCCGAGGTGGCGGTCGGGGCCGAAAATGATCTTCTGTTCGGGCGGGATCTGGCTGATGATCGTCTCGGCGCTCGACGAGGTCACGATAACGTCGCTGAGCGCCTTCACCGCCGCCGAGCAGTTGATGTAGGTCAGCGCGATATGGTCGGGATGGGCGGCGCGGAACCGCGCGAATTGTTCGGGCGGGCAGCTGTCCTCCAGGCTGCACCCGGCGTCGAGATCGGGCAGGATCACGATCTTTTCGGGGCTGAGAATCTTCGCCGTCTCGGCCATGAACTTGACCCCGCAAAAGGCGATGACATCGGCATCGGTCTCGGCCGCCTTGCGCGAAAGCTCGAGCGAATCGCCGACGAAATCGGCAAGATCCTGAATTTCGGGCTTCTGGTAATAATGCGCCAGAATCACCGCATTGCGCTCCTTGCGCAGACGATCGATCTCGGCGCGCAGGTCGAGGCCGGAGAGATTTTCGCGGACGGGAGCAGTCATGGCGGTTCCTTGTCGGTGCTTGTCGGGCGCTCCCTACACCGCCGTCAGCGCGAGGGCAAACGCGCCCGCCGCGGCTTATGCCGGCCGCGGCTGGTCAGCCGCCGCCAAGGCGCCGCGCAAGCTCCTCGACCGGCGGTGCCAATGCGAGCGAGTAGACCGCAATGCGGGTTAGCACCACCGCAAGCGCGACCCGGATCGTCGCCGGGTGCACGCGCCCGATCGTGCGGCGGTCATGGAACGCGATCAGGCCGACGACCGCGAGTTCGACAAGGCCGATCGGAATGTCTGACCAGCCGATCATCAGCGGTAGCGGCAAGACGCGCCCAAGCGCCGGTTCGAGGACGATGATCGTCGCCCCCAGCATCAGGCGCCGGTGCCAGTCGGTGGCACGGCGGCGGCGGATCGCAGCATAGACAAGCAGCCCGAAAGCGATCGCTTCGATTGCGGTCAGCGCGAGAAAATAAGGTGCGGTGAAAAAGGGCGGCTGGCGGTGCAGGATCACCGCGGCAAAGCCGGTGAAGATGCCAAGCCCGACGATGATCGTCGCCAGCGCGGCGCCGGTCCAGCCAAGCTGGCGGTGCAGCGTCCGGTTGCCCGATGCCGCCAGACGCGGCTGGACAACGAGCAGCCCGAGCCAGCCGAACATCGCCAGCGCGTGCAGATGCACCCAAATCGGTGCGGCTACCGGATCGGCCAGCCCGCGAAATGCGAACTGGGCGAATGCGACGAAGATGAAAAGCGCGAGGCCGATTGCCATACGCTGCCAGAAACGCTCGCCGGCGAGCGCGCGATTTGCGGTCGTTGCCATGCCATACCCCCCTCAGGCCGGACAGGCGGCGGAAGCTAGCGTGAAGCCCGCGCGGACGAAAGCCGAAATTTCGGAGGGGCTCAGCGCCCGAAGCGCGCCGTGACCTTGGCGTCGATCCCCGCGGCTTTGAGGGGCATCGCAAAGCTTTGTTCGATCGCCGTCCGGGCGGCATTTTCGGCGAGCCGCATCGGCGTGTCGCCCCGCGCCTGCTTGATCAATTCGGCCTGCCCCGCCTTGCGATTCGCGGCATCGAGCGCCTGTTCGGCATCGGTCAGCGTCAGAAGGATCAGCCCGTCACGATATTCGCTGATCGCGTCGATGTCGATTTCCGGCCCCGCGAGGCGCAGCGGCGGCAAGGTGACTGTCAGCGTGTTGGTCGCCGCGTCCCAGTCGAGATCGGCGGGCTTCAGCTTGGCAAGATCGACCTCGTACCGCACCGTCCCCGGCATGATCAGCGTCTTCTTGGCCTCCAGCCCCAGCCGGTTCTGCGTCGAGGTCACCACTGCAACATAGCGCGCGGTGAAGGGCACGAGGACATTCTGCTCCTGAAGCCCCTGCAGGCTCGCCGCAACCACGGTTTGCGGATCATAGCTCTTCTGCCACCCGTCCCACGCGCGCCATGCCAGAAAGATGGCGAGCGCCAGCAGCGCAACGATCAGGACGCGGAACGATCCTCTGGTCATGCCACCAGACGCCAGCAGTCCGCGTCGCGCGTCACCCGGCCGCGGCTTTCGAGGTCGAGAAGATGGGCGAGCACCGACCGGCCCGCAGCGCCGGTCAGGCGGGGGTCGAGCCCCTTGTACATATGCTTCACCATATCAGGGACGACGCGCGGCCCCTTTTCCAGTTCCCGCAATATCTGGCGCTCGCGCTGCCTGCGATGCCCCAGCATGCCGCGGACGAGTTGTTTGGGCTTTGCGACCGCGGGGCCGTGGGCCGGATAATAGACGCGGTCGTCGCGGTCATACAGCTTGGCGAGGCTCGCCATATAGGCGGCCATATCGCCGTCGGGCGGGCTGACGACGCTCGTCGACCACGCCATGACATGATCGCCGGTGAACAGCGCGCCGCTTTCCATAAGCGCGTAGCACAAATGGTTCGACGTATGGCCCGGTGTCGCCACCGCCTCGATCGTCCAGCCGTCGCCCGCGATCTGCTCGCCGTCGGTCAGCACGCGGTCGGGCGCATAATCGGGGTCAAAGGCCGAATCGGCGCGCGGGCCATCGTCCGAAAGCGCGAGCGGTGCGCAGCCGATGATCGGCGCGCCCGTCGCCTCTTTCAGCGGCGCTGCCGCCGGGCTGTGGTCGCGGTGCGTATGCGTGCAGAGGATCGCCGCCACACGCTGTCCTTCGACGGCGCGCAAAATCGCATCGACATGGCCCGCGCCATTCGCGTCGGGCGGATCGCCGATGCTCATCCCCGATCCGGTCGGGCCGGGGTCGATGATCGCCACATCGCGCCCGGCGCCAACGATCCATGTCTGGGTTCCGGTGAAGGTATAGGGGGACGGATTGGGCGCGAGCACGCGGCACACCAGCGGCTCATGCTGTTCGCAGTCGCCGGCGCGGATCGTGTCGGGCCAAGGTTTTTCTTCGCTCACCCGTCCCATGTGGCATCGCCCATGCCAAAGGAAAAGCCCACGCCAGTCAAAAGAACGGCAAAAGGGGGACGGAGAAAGGAAGCGGGGACAACCGCACTCCCTTTCCCCGCCCCTGCCGCCGATCCCAACCGGGGAGCAAAGACCGGCGTCAAAGCTGATCCGGTTACTGGCCCTTTTCGGCTTCTGCGATGGCGCGATCCATATCGGCGATCACCTTGGCGCGCATTTCGCCGGACATCGCGCTGCGGCTGTCGGCGGCCAGCCGGTCGCGCGCCTTTTTGAGCGCTGCGACCCGATCGGCCTTGCTCACCCCGGCGTCGCCGCACACCATCATCACCATACGGTTGCGGCCGCCCTGATCCTGTTCGTCGCTGGAAAACAGCCGAACCGATTTCTGCCCGTCCTTGCAGGTGGCCATTGCCATCGCCTTGCCATCCTTCGAGCGCCAGGCGCCTTCGCCCATCGGAGGCATCGGCGGGAGCGGCGGCATCGGCGGCACCGGAGCCAGCGCGGTGCGGAAGCGCTCGGTGCGCTTTGCTTCCAGCTTGTCGGCTATGGCATCGGCGCGCGCGCCGCCAATGCCCTGTTCCTTCAGCGTCGCCAGAATGTCGTCGCGCGACAGATTGCCCGGGAAGCGAAGCTCGAACCGCCGACCCGCTTCGGTGCCGGGTGCCAGCGCGACGCGCTCCGCCTTGCCGTCGCCATCGACGATCTGGCGCACGACCACACGGTTCACTTCGCGCCGCGGGCCGTCGGCCGAGGTCGTGACGGTTTCGCTTTCGTCATCGCCATGGGTGGTGACGATCATGATGCGGTGCGGACCGTCCAGAACCGGCGCGGGAGGAGCCGGGGGCGCATCCGGCGCGGCGGGCGGTGCCGGCGGCGCGGGCGGCTCGATCAGGCCGGCGTCCTGGACGTGCGCGGTGGCGGTTCCCGCTGGAACGAGCGTCGCCGTCGCACCGAGAACGGCCAGCGTCGCGCTGCCCACGAGAAGTTTGCCGGCAAAGCGCCGCTGTTTCGAAATATCCTGCTGCATCAACATGGTCAGCCTCTCCTGCAGATTATCGTGAACCGCCATGGGCGCGGCGAGCGACAGGCGCGCACCGACCGCTGCCTTGGCGATCGCGGCGGCATAATGGGCGGTGCGCACGCGGCGTTCTGCGGTGTCGGCCATCGTCAGCACGCGCGCGTCGCACGCCGCCTCCTGATCGAAGCGAAACGCCCGGATCGCGCGCCACGCGAGCGGGTTGAACCATTGCGAGGCGAGCAGAAGCAGCGCGGCGCTGTTCGCCCACAAATCGCCGTGGCGATGGTGCGCAAGTTCATGATCGATCGCCAGCGCGCGCTCTTCGGCGGCGTAGCGGGCGAAAAAGTCGTGCGGTACCGCCACATATCGGCTGAACAGGCCAAAGGCGACGGGACCATCGACGGCGCCGCTCATGACGAGACGGATCGACCCGATCGGTTCGAGCGCAACCGCCGCATCCAGCACCAGCCGCCGAAAGTGCATATGTCGCACGATTGCCGTCGCGATCAGCAACAGCGCCCCCGCCGTCCACAAGGCGAACAGAAGCGGCAGCGCGTCGGTCAGCCCCCAGCTCGGCTGCGGTATCGCCGCGGGCGTCGCGATCGTCCGCGCCGCGTCGGCCGCCTCGATCAGCACGACATCGGCCGGGACCGTCGCCGCGGCCGGGACCGCCACGGGATCGGCAAAGGGCAAGGGCGGCAGCACGAGCCGCAGCGCCGGCACGAGCCAGAGCGCGTAGGTCAGGCGCGGACCGAACTGGCGTGCAAAAGGCTTGCGCACCAGCAGCACCGCGAGGACGAGCAGAGCAGTGGTGACGAGCGTGTCGCCCCAAATCTGCATGATGGTCGCGCCGCTCATGACTTGAGCTTCCGGAGCAGCGCCTCGATCTCGGCGATATCGGCGTCGGTCAAGGCTTCGCGGTCGGCGAGATGCGCGATCAGCGGGCTGACGCGGCCGCCGAAGAGGCGATCGACGAAACGCTGCGATTCGTCGCCCACCGCCGCGTCGCGATCCACCGCCGGACGATAGAGATAACGCCGGCCGTCGGCCTCCGCCGCAACGGCGCCTTTCTGCACGAGCCGCGCGAGCAGAGTCTTGACCGTTGCCTGCGTCCAGCCGTTCGCCCGGCCGACGCGCGCGGTCAGATCGGCGGCGGTCTGCGGGGCGTCGTCCCACAGTGCGGCCAGAACCTGCATTTCGGATTCGCTTGGTCGTTCCGCCACGGTGAACCCCTCCCTTCGGCTGCGACAATCTATGCGACTACAAATGTAGTCAATTGACTGAACGGTCGATGAACGGGATTTTTGCGGCCGGTGTCGGGATTTTTGACAAGTCTGCCGCGCGGTAAGAAATCGCTAACCAGCGCAACCCGCCGATTTGCGCGACGGCCCGAAAATGGCACGGCACTTGTATAGTAAGATATGTTCCCGAGTGTTCCGCTCAATGGAGCGGTGGGGGGCATCGGTCTGGTCCCTGATGCCCCCTGCCCCCACCGGGACATCCCCACTTGCCCCCGACGCAGACGGGGGGCGGAGCGGCCTTCAGGCCCCGCCCCCCGGATGCATTTCCCGCATCGATTTCGCTGTTGTTACGGCTTCAGCCCGAAGCGCGCATAATCGCGTTCGGTCGACGGCGACAGCTGGCGCGCAATCGCGAGATCGGCCGCGGCATCGGTGGCGCGGCCCAGCCGCTGGTAGACGATCGCACGCAGGAAGCGGCTCGATGCGAGCGACGGCACCTGCAGCAGCGCCGCGTCGAGATCGCGCAGCGCATCGTCGTTGCGGCCGAGGCGCAGCCACACCAGCGCGCGGCTGTCCAGAATATGCGCCGTGCTGTCCGCCAGCTCCATCGCCGAGGTGCAGTCCTTGAGGGCGCTGTCGACAGCAACTTCGCGCGACGCCTTCACCCAGCAGCGTGCGTTGAGCAGGTCGGGCGACCCGGGCTTTGTCGCAACGAGCGCATCGAGCTCGTCGATCGCGGCCTTGGGATCGCCGAATTCGCCGACCATCGCCGCCTTGGCGAGCCGGAGGTCGCTTTTCGATTTTCCGCCAAGCGCGATGCGATCATCGAACATCCGCGTTGCCGCGGCGACATCGCCCTTTTCGGCGGTCAGCATCGCGACGGCACCGATCGCGCCGAGCGACGAGGGGTCGAGCTTGCGCGCCTCTTCGGCATCGGCGAGCGCGCCCGCAATATTCCCCAATTCCTTGCGCACCCCCGACCGCGACAGATAGGCGTCCTCCGATGGCTGCAGCGCGATCTGGCGGGTCAGCGTCTGCTCGGCTGCCTTGTAATCGCCGATGCCGCGCTGGAACGACGCTTCGCTGATCAGCGCCGTCACATTTTCCTCATCGGCCTTGGCGGCGTTGACCGCATAAATCGACCGCACTGCGTCGAGCTGCGACGTCGATGGCGCGCCTTTCAGGTTCCAGCGCCGCCGCGCATCTTCGGGCGCGACCAGTCGCGGGGTCTGGCTGATGACGGTGGCAACGCGGTCGCGCTCCGCCGCGACATCCGTCGGCGCAATTTCCGCGCCGCTGCTCGCCAGCACCTCGTCGACGACGACATAGCCGTCGGCCATCGTCACGCTGCGTTTGACATCGACGCCGGCGAGCCGCGCGTCGAGCGCGCCTTCGCCCTCGATCTTGTAGTCTCGGCCGCCGTCAGGCAACCGGACGCGCAAACGATAATGCGCATAGTCGGGCGCGCCCGTCGCAACGGGGATATTCGCCCAGGAAGCGCGCGCGCGGTCGGGCGAAAATTCGATCAGATTGCCGACACGCGACAGCCAGCGCTCGCTGCGATTATCTTCGCGCTCCCACCCCGATCCGAACACGCCGCGCGCGGTGATCGTCACGCTGCCGTCCGCGGCGTCGGGTTTGGCTTCCAGCTTGTCGAACTGCGCCTGCCCGACGAAATTCTGGAGCAGGCCGTTCAGCATGTCTTCCTGCTCCTTGGGACCGAGCTGCGCGGTCGACAGGGTAAGCAGGCTCGCGAGCTGGCCGCGCACGACCATGTCGACCTTGATGACCGACGGAAGGTCTATGCTGGTGCTTTCGTCGGCATCGAGCGCCAGGTCGATCGTCGGACGCGCCGGACGGCGCAGCGCGATCTTCTCCAGCTCCGCCCCTTCGGCGCGCACCGGCAGGACATAGCCAAAGGCCGGCGTATCGCGAATATCGGCGAGCCGCGCGCCGAGGCCCGTTCCGTCGAGCCACAGCGGCTCGCCGCCGATGGTCGCCTTGACGATGACGTGGTTGAAGGCCAGCGCGGTGGGCAGGCGGCTCGCCACCGCATCGCCGAGCTGCGCATGCGCGAGCACCGGTTCGGCGTCAATATCCATCGCGCGCAGCATCGCGAGCAGCAGCAGCGTTTTCGCCTTGCAGTCGCCATAGCGGACGTCCCAGGTCTTCGCGGGCGTCTGCGGCACATAATTGCCGCCGTCCATGCCGACCGCCAGATAGCGGACCTTGTCCTGCACGAGTTGCAAAGCCCTGGCCGCGCGTTCGAGCGGGTCGGTCGTCGCCGCCTTGATCGCCGCCACCTCGGCTGCAAGCGGGCTGTCGTCCGCGATCGTGCCGGCGGTCGCATACAGCGGCGCCATCACCTTCGACACGTCGGCCCAGCCCGAAAAGGTCGATGCCTCGATCAGCGGCGGGCTGCGAAAGCGCATCGGCGCGTCCGACGGCATTTCGGCCTGTTTCGCGATCGGCAGGGTGACCGGCAGCTCGTAATAGGCGCCCTTGCGCACCGGCTTCAGCGTGACGCCATTGGCGAAGGATTTCCATTGCAGCTTGTCGTCGGCGCGCCAGGACAGGCGGTAGCTGCCCGATCCGATGCGCGCGGGTTCGGCGACCAGCGGCACCGCCAGCTGAGCGCGGCCGCCCAGCGCGTCATCCTTGTTGGTGATCGACATGCGCAGCCGCAACATGTCGCCCACGCGCAGTCCCTCGACGGGCAGATTGGCCGACAGGATGCCGGTCAGTTCGCGCTGTTCGAGCGCTTCTTCGCGGCGCAATACGGTAAACTTCTGGCCGCCCGCCAGTGCGTCGATCACCTGCCCGTCGCGGATGATCGACAGTTCGTGGACGATCAGATCGCCCTTGTCCGGCGCCCAGCCGACCGTCACATTGCTGTTCTGCGCCAGTTCTTCGGGTGTGTTGAGCTTGATGACGGTGTCGGTGTAGTTCCAGACCGTCGCGCCATCGACACGCTGTTCGATATCGAGCACCTGTAACCCGCCGCCCGGTGCAGCGTCGGGGAGGGTGGCAACCTGTGCCCAGTCGGGCGCGGGCTGATAGAGCGGTTGCTCGCCCGCCAACGCCGACCCGGCCGGGCCAATCAGCAATACCACACCGGCAACACGTCCCCATCCGGCCATCGGCCTTTTCCCCCAATCAAATGCCCCAAAACAAATTCCAGCCTGCATGGGCTGAGGGCGCGATGCAACCGCCATTCCATGCCAGCATGGATCTATTGTTCAGCCCGCGACGGCGCGGCTCCGCGCGTAAAGAAAATAGACGCCCAGACCGCCGATGTTCCAAGCGAGGAACCACAGCTGCGTCTTTGCCGGCAGGCTGAAGAAAAGATAGATGCACCCCAGCACCGCGATGCCGCCGACCACCCACGGCATTGGCGCACGGAACGTCCGCGGTGCGTCGGGCGCGCGGCGGCGCATGATGAGCATGCACACCGACACCGCGGTAAAGGCCGCCAGCGTTCCCGCATTGGCCAGCGCCGCCAGCTCGCCGAGCGGGATGAAGCCCGCCAGCACCGCGACGACTGCGGCCGTGAAGATCGTGATCCGCACCGGCGTCCCCCGCGCCGACAGCTTCGCCAGGCTGGCGGGCAACAGGCCGTCGCGCGCCATGGTGAAGAAGATGCGGCTTTGACCGTAGAAGAACGCCAGGATCACCGTCGGCAACGCAATGACCGCAGAAATCGCCAGATAATGGGCGGCGAGCGGCTGGCCGAGTTCACGCAGGATCAGCGCCAGCGGCTCGGGGCTGTTCGCAAAGCGGCTGTAGGAAATGGCCCCGACCGCCGCGACCGCGACGGCAATGTAGATCAGGACGCAGGCGATCATCGACCCGACGATCCCGATCTTGAGGTCGCGGTCGGGATTCTTCGCCTCCTCGGCGGCCGTCGCGATTGCGTCGAATCCATAAAAGGCAAAGAAGATGATCGCCGCCGCCGCCATTACGCCACGCTCGACGCCGTCAGGCCCCATATGCTTGGCAAAGCCGAACGGGCTGAAGGGTTCGAGATTGGCAGCGTCGAAGGCGGGCAGCGCGACCGCCACGAACACCGCAAGCGCGACGATCTTGACCAGCACCAGGATGGCGTTGACCGTCGCACTTTCGCGCGTGCCATAGAGCAGCATTCCCGCGACCACCGCGATGATCGCGATCGCCGGCAGGTTCACGATCCCGCCCAGTTCGGGCCCCTGCATCAATTCCTGCGGCACCCGCGCCCATTCGTGGAGCAGCGGCGCGGCATAGCCCGACCAGCCGACCGCGACCGCGCTGACGACCAGCGAATATTCGAGGATCAGGCTCCATCCGACGATCCAGGCGATCAGTTCGCCGATCACCACATAGCTGTAGGTATAGGCGCTGCCCGACGCGGGGATCATCGTCGCCATTTCGGCATAGGCGAGCGCGGCGCAGGCGCAGATCAGTCCGGCAATGACGAACGAAAGGATGACCGCGGGGCCCGCCTTGTCGGCGCCGACGCCGATCAGCGTCAAGATACCGGTGCCGACGATCGCGCCAACGCCGAGCGCGACGAGATGCGGCCATCCGAGCGTGCGCGCGAGCTTGTGCTCATGCGCGTCGGGAACGATCGCCTTGCGGCGAAATAGGCTGTCGGACATGCGGCACACTCCCCTGTCTCACGATTTGGCGTGTTACTTTATTGCCGACTTTTGGAACGGTCGGCCGGGGAAGGCAAGCGCCGCCTTAGGGGCAGGACCCATTGATTCCGCGATCGAGGTTTGAAGCGATTTTGCTCAGGGCGAGGAGAAAAGGCGAAGGAATATGTCGATATTTCGAGACTTTTCGACGACGCCATGGGCAAAATCGGTCAAATCCCGCAGGGACGCCGAAATGGCTTCGATCTCAGGCCCGCGCGGCCTTGCGGGTAGCGATGCTACCCGCTGCACCCGCGCAGACCCGATATCTTCGCCATTTCGACGCCTCGATCGTGGAATTAATGGGTCCTGACCCTAGGGCGCCTGTCTCGCCATCCACATCGCGCGCGCGCCCAGCCCCGCGGCAAGCGCGATCGCGAGCACGTAAGCCAGCGGTGCCGACCACAGAACGGTGCGCGCACCCAGGACGGCACCGCCCGCCAGCCCCGCCCATAGCCCCAGATGATGACGCCACCGCCGGTCGCCCTCGCCACGAAGCGCGTTGGCGATCTTCTGCCCCATCTGGACGAGCGTGCCCGTCATATAGGTGACGCCGACCACAGTGCCGTCGCTGCCCTCGATCGCCGCATTGACGACGCCCATCGCAAAAGCGAGGCCGAGAATGGCGACCCAGCCGGCATCGGCCACGCGCAGCAGCGCCGCGACGACCAGCAGCAGCGTCACGCACATCAGCACCGCCGGCGTGCGCCGCCGCCCTGCGCGCGCGCCGATCAACGATCCGGCGACGACGCCGGTGACGAAAATCGCGATGATGCTGCCCGCAAGCAGGGCGGCGCGATGGCCCTCCGCCACCCCGACCGCGAGGCGGGTCGAATTGCCCGTCATGAACGACACGAAAAAGCCCGCCGATTCGACGAAGCCGATCGCATCGACGAAGCCCGCCAGAATCGCGATCCCGACGGCGAGCGTGCGATAAGCCTGATCGAAACGGATCATCGGCGGATCAAAGCAAGGCTTCGATCGCTTCCGCCAGGCGCGCGTCGCGCTCGGACAGCCCGTCGGCGTCGTGCGTGGTCAGCAGGATGTCGACGCGATTATAGACGTTCGACCATTCGGGATGGTGATCCATCTTTTCGGCGATGATCGCGACGCTCGCCATGAAGCCGAAGGCCTGCGCGAAATCGTCGAACCGGAACCGGCGCGTGATCGCGTCGCGCTGCGGCTCGTGCGTCCATTCGGGAAAGCGCGCGAGCAGCGCCGCACGCGCCGCATCGTCGAGTTTCTGGACCATCCGCTTTCTCCCGCTGGTAAAGACCGTGTCCCCGCCATAAGGAAGGGCGCGATGAGCGACAAGGCCGCCCTTTCCCGATTGCCCGACGGCTGGACCGGCGGCGCCCCCGATGCCGATGCCTTTCACGCAATGGCCGATGCGGCGCTGGCCGCGCTGCCCGATATTTTCAAGCCGCACATCCGCGGCGTGGTCGTCGCGATCGAGGAATTTGCCGACGACGAAACGCTCGCTTCGCTCGGTATCGAGCATCCCTATGATCTGACCGGCCTCTACGAAGGCCGGCCGCTGACCGAACGCAGCATCGACATGAGCGGCGGCATGCCCGACCGGGTGACGCTCTATCGCATCCCGATTCTGATCGAATGGATCGAAGGCGGCGAACGGCTCGACTGGCTGGTGCGCCACGTCCTGATCCACGAAATCGGACATCATTTCGGCTTTTCGGACGACGATATGCACGCGCTGGAAGACATGGCGTGACGCTGTTGCTCCAGCTAGACCGCATTGCCTGCATCCGTGGCGACCGGCTGCTGTTCGAAGGCCTGTCGCTGTCGCTCGCGCGCGGCGAGGCGCTGTGGCTGCGTGGTCCCAACGGTGCCGGCAAATCGAGCCTGATCCGCGTTGCCGCGGGCCTGCTCCGCGCTGCCGCGGGCACGGTGACGCGGCACGAGCGCTGCGCGCTGATCGACGAAGCCGCGGCGCTCGATGCCGAACTGCCGCTGCGCCGGGCGCTCGACGTCTGGGCGCGCATCGACGGCATCGACGGCCCGATGACGCAGCGCGCGATGGAGGCGATGGCGCTCGGCGCTCTTGCCGAAGTACCGGTTTCGATGCTGTCGACGGGCCAGCGCAAGCGCGCCGCGATGGCACGCGTCATCGGCAGCGCGGCGCCGATCTGGATGCTCGACGAACCCGCCAATGGCATGGACGACGCCGCCCGGACGCGGCTCGTCGCAGCGATCACGGCGCACCGCGCGAACGGCGGCGCGGTATTGCTCGCCTCGCACTTCGCGCTCGACATCCCGGACCTTGCCGAGCTGGACATGGGGGCGCGCGCATGACCGCATTGCTCGCGCTCTTCTGGCGCGACCTGCGCCGTGCCTGGGGCAGCGGCGCGCTTTGGCTGCCCGTCGTTTTCTTCCTGCTCGTCGCGACCGCCTTTCCCTTCGCGGTGGGCCCCGACGCGCCGCTGCTCGCGCGCACGGGGGGCGGCATGCTGTGGGTCGCGGCGTTGCTCGCGGCGCTGCTGCCGATCGACCGGCTGGTGCGCCCCGACAAGGACGCGGGCGTGCTCGATCAGCTTGCGGTGCGCGGTATCGCCGACGAGGTCGTCGCGGCGGTCAAAATCGCCGCCCATGCGATCGGCTTCGGGTTGCCGTTGCTGATTGCGCTGCTGCCAGCCGCCGCGCTGCTGGCACAGGATGCGGCGCGCGTCGCGACGATCGCCACCGGTCTCGCCATCGCCATCCCCGCCCTCGCCTCGCTCGCGGTGCTCAGCGCCGCGCTCACGGCGAACCTCAAGGGCGGCAATGCGATCGGCGGCCTGCTCGTCCTGCCGCTCGCGGTGCCATTGCTGATCTTCGGCGCCGGAATGCTGGATCCATCGGGCCGCGGCGCAGTGAAACTGCTCGCCGCTGCCAGCCTGCTGCTGACGGTGATCGGCCCCTTTGCGGCGGGGGCGGCGTTACGAGGCTTGCGGGAATAGCGGGTTTCGAGCGGAAAGGGGCATCTGATCCTCATCGTCATCCCGGACTTGATCCGGGATCCATTCGCGCAGCGTCAGAATAATGGATCCCGGATCAAGCCCGGGATGACGAACGAATAGAGCTCCACGTCGTCTTTGTGTTCCCCGGCGAAGGCCGGGGTCCAGAGTGTCGAGCGCTGATGTTGATACTGTAAAGCCCTGGCCCCCGGCTTTCGCCGGGGAACACCAAGCGGTTAGCGGCAACGCCCGCTTTCCATCCCAATCCATCCCTTCAGCCCATAAGAAAAGGGCCGGAGTTTCCCCCGGCCCTTTCCTTGAATGGCTTCGCCTGAAATCAGGCGCCGGCGACGTCCGCGGTGTCGATCTTGACGCCCGGGCCCATCGACGACGACAGCGCGATCTTGCGGACATATTTGCCCTTCGCACCGGCCGGCTTGGCCTTGACGATCGCGTCGACGAACGCGTCGAAGTTCTGGCGGAGCTTTTCCTCGCCGAACGACAGCTTGCCGAGGCCAGCGTGGATGATCCCGGCCTTTTCGACGCGGAATTCGATCTGGCCGCCCTTGGCTGCCTTGACCGCTTCGGCGACGTTCGGGGTCACAGTGCCCAGCTTCGGGTTCGGCATCAGGCCCTTCGGACCCAGCGTCTTGCCGAGGCGGCCGACGATGCCCATCATGTCCGGCGTCGCGATGACGCGGCCATAGTCGAGGTTACCCGCGAGCATGTCTTCCATCAGGTCTTCGGCACCGACCTTGTCGGCACCGGCGGCGAGCGCCTTGTCGGCATTGTCGCCGCGCGCGAAAACCGCGACCTTGACGTCTTTGCCGGTACCGGCGGGCAGCGTGACGACGCCGCGGACCATCTGGTCGGCGTGACGCGGATCGACGCCCAGGTTCATCGCGATTTCGAGCGTTTCGTCGAACTTCGCCGAAGCGAGTTCACGGACGGTCTTGAGCGCGTCTTCGATGCTGTGCAGCTTCGTCGCGTCGACCTTGCCCTCGAGGGCCTTCTGCTTCTTGGTCAGCTTTGCCATCGGTTCAGCCCTCCGTCACTTCGAGGCCCATCGAGCGGGCGCTGCCTTCGATGATCTTGGTCGCCTGTTCGATGTCGTTGGCGTTCAGATCCTTCATCTTGATCTCGGCGATTTCGGCGAGCTTCGAGCGCGCGATCTTGCCACCGCTGATCTTGCCGGGCTCCTTCGAACCCGACTTCAGGTTCGCGGCCTTCTTGATGAGGTAGGTCGCCGGGGGCGTCTTGGTGACGAACGAGAAGCTCTTGTCCGCAAAGACGGTGATGATGGTCGGGGTCGGCGTGCCCTTGTCCATGCCGTCGGTCGCGGCGTTGAACGCCTTGCAGAATTCCATGATGTTGACGCCGCGCTGACCCAGCGCCGGCCCGAGCGGCGGCGAGGGGTTGGCAGTGCCGGCGGGCACCTGCAGCTTGATATAGCCGCTGATCTTCTTGGCCATGATGGCCTCCTTTCTTTCTGTCGCCCCGGACGCGTCCGGGGCTCAAAATAAGCGGTCCAGCAGAGGGTTATCAGCCCTCCTCCCGCGCGGAATCACGCCGCCGTTCCAAAGGAGGGCGATCGCGAAGCGCGGCCGTTAGCGGGCTTTCGCCCGAAATGCAAGGAAAGACGCGCCGCGCGGCGCGATCAGGCGGCGGCCGCGACCGCCAGTCCGCTCCGGCGATTCTTCCACCGGTTTCGGATGATGCGCTGCGCCGGACGCTCGACGATGCGATAGGTGAGTTCGGCGAGCAGCAACACGATTGCGGCGAAGAGCATATGCGCCGCCAACAAGCCATAGTCCCAATGCCGGAACTTCGTGGTCAGCCGGAGCAAGCCTTCCGCGACCGGGATATTCAGCAGATAGATCGAATAGCTGCGATCGCCGAGCCAGACGAGCGGGGCTGCACCCATGAACCGGGTCCGGAGCGCAAGGATCAGCACGGCGGGCCATGTCAGTATGGCAAAAGGCAAGGCGGGATTCGCCATACCCGTCGGAATGAACAATCCGGCCACCGCGATCGCGGCGAGGCAGTTCTGGACATTGTGTTCGCCAAGCATCGGGAAGGTCACGCCCGGCATCATCTCATGGCCGCCCGCGGTGCGGTCCGACAGGATCACGTCGAACACCATGGCCGCCCCGTCCACCTGCAGATTGACGGCGCGCACATCGGCGTTCGCCGACATGCCGTAGGTGATGATCCGCCGGTCCTTGATCCCGGCCATCAGGCGCTGCACCGCCGGATGGTCGATGCACAGGGTGGCGAAGCCGTAGAAGGGGATTGCCGCGACAAAATTCAGAAAGGCCTGTTCCAGCGCCTCGTAGGTGCCGTGATGGTCAAGATGTTCCGGGTCGATGTTGGTGACGACCGCGACCGTCGGGTTCAGCTTGGCGAACGAACCGTCGCTCTCGTCGGCCTCGAC